>JAABUS010000265.1_pt1 | contig 131991 bp, 129 predicted proteins | sample 5560161 | NCBI WGS metagenome assembly JAABUS01 (sample SAMN10711885, study PRJNA513376) | rock metagenome | isolation source: Antarctica rocks | place: Antarctica: Victoria Land, Trio Nunatak nord | collected 2016-01-04 | reverse complement strand
GCGCTGCCTCAAGCATCGGGTGTCGCGACCGGTCTTCCGACTGCTCCAAGCCGGCCAGCCGGAGTGCGCTCACGCCGCTTGACAACCATAGGAGCTTGTTAACCCAGACGCTTCGTCGCCTTAACTCAGCGCCCTTGCCCGTGCCGGAGGAATCACGCCTGGCGGCCGGGGCCCGCCTCGAATTCGGCTACAGGCCCTAAGTGGCACGAGCGTACGATTCTCGAGCGGAAGCCCGGCAAGGTGTCGCAGGCGAGCGTTGAGCAGCACCTGTCTGGAGGCATCGAGGGCACCGCCCGGGTCGAGCGGCTGATGTGCTACCGCCCGGATGGCACCGCGGACTTCGTCGGCCTGCAGGAGATCGACGGGACGGTCGCGGGACGGCGGGGCGGGCTTGTCGTCACGTCGAGCGGTGTCTTCGACGGGGAGCGAGCGCGGGGCCGGTGGGAGGTGGTGGCCGGGTTCGGCACCGGGGAGCTCGCCGGGATCGAGGGCAGCGGCGGGTTCGATGCGCCCCACGATGGCCAAGCCACGTTCGAGCTGGAGTGGCGGATCGGCACGGAAGGCGGCCCCGGCTGACTCCGAGCTCGAGCCGGCGGCCGGGTGGCGAGCCACACGTCCGTGGCCCGGCCGCCGGGGTCGCTACAAGGCGATGAGCCCCGCCTCGGTCGGGCGGAAGCCGCAGGCATCGAGGTAGAAGCTGCGCAGGTCGTCGTCGAAGTCGACGTGCAGCCACTCGCAGCCTGCGGCCCGCGCCTCGCCAACCGCGATCGCGACCAGCCTCCGGCCGATGCCCCGCCGGCGGGCCGACATCGCCACGACCGTGTCGAGGATGAACGCGTGCGTTCCCCCGTCCCACGGGACGTTGACGAAACCCACCAGCTGATCGCCCTCGCGGGCGGACACCCAGCCGAGGCTGTGCCGCCCGACCTGGCCCCGCCAGTCCTCATCGCCGACCTCGTGTCGGAAGCCTTCCGCGTGCAGCGCGTTCAGCTCGGCGTTCTCGAAGGCGCCGCGCCAGTCGAAGCTCACGTCGATCATCCCGGGCCCCCGCCGCCCGCGACCGCGGCCACGGCCGCCGGGTCCGTCCGGCCGTGCCGGTAGTACGGCAGCTCCTCCGGCGGGAGGGGCGTGTTGCCCAGGATCAGGTCGGCCGCCTTCTCCGCCACCATCATCACCGGCGCGTAGATGTTGCCGTTGGTGACGTACGGCATGACCGACGCGTCGACCACGCGGAGCCCCTGCACTCCGTGGACGCGCATCGTCAGCGGATCGACCACCGAGTCGGGGCCGGTCCCCATCCGGGCGGTGCACGAGGGATGCAGCGCGGTCTCCGCGTCCCGGGCGACCCAGCCCAGGATCTCGTCATCGGTCTGCACGGAGGGCCCGGGCGAGGTTTCACCGCCGTCGAAGGCCGCCATCGCCGGCTGCTCCAGGATGCGGCGGGCAACCCGGACTGCCTCGACCCACTCGCGGCGGTCCTGGGCCGTCGAGAGGTAGTTGAAGCGGAGGGCTGGCTTCGCCGTCGGGTCGGACGAGGTCAGGCGCACGGACCCGCGGGCGTCGGAGTACATCGGCCCGACGTGCACCTGGTAGCCGTGACCGCCGGACGGTGCGGTTCCGTCGTACCGGATCGCGAGCGGCAGGAAGTGGAACATCAGGTTCGGGTAGCCGACGTCCTCGTTGGATCGGGTGAAGCCGCCGCCCTCGAAGTGGTTGGTCGCCCCCGGGCCGCGCCGGAAGAAGAGCCACTGGAAGCCGATCCACGGCCGGCGCCACTTCTGGGTCGCGTGGGGCTGCATCGACACCGACTGCAGCGAGCGGTGCTGGATGTACGTCTCGAGGTGGTCCTGGAGACGCTCCCCGACGGCGGGCAGGTCGGCCACGACGGGGATGCCGTGCTCGCGGAGGTGCGCGGCGGGGCCCACGCCGGAGACCATCAGCGTCTGCGGCGAGTTGATCGCACCGCCGGCCAGGATCACCTCGGCCGCCCGGATCCGCTCCACGCCCTGGCCCTTCGCCACCTCGACGCCCACCGCGCGGCGTCCGTCGAACAGGATCCGGCGGACGAACGCGCGCGTGCGCACGGTGAGGTTCGGGCGGGTCATCGCCGGCCGAAGATACGCCTGGGCTGCGGACCACCGGCGGCCGCGCCGGATGTTGCGGTCGAACGGGCCGAACCCCTCCTGGCGGTAGCCATTGACGTCGTCGGTGCGCGCGAAGCCGGCCTCGACGGCAGCGTCGAAGAAGGCTTGGAACAGCGGATTGGTCGCGGGTCCGCGCTCGAGGGTCAGCGGACCGTCCCGGCCTCGGTACGGGTCGTCCGGCGCGGCCGCCGTGCAGCCTTCCATCCGCTTGAAGTAGGGCAGGCAGTGCGCGTGGCTCCAGGTCTCCATGCCGGGATCGGCCGCCCAGCGCTCGTAGTCGAGCGGGTTGCCGCGCTGGAAGATCATCCCGTTGATGCTCGACGAGCCGCCGAGCACCTTGCCCCGCGCGTGGTAGATCCGTCGGCCGCCCATGAACGGCTCCGGCTCGCTCTCGTAGCGCCAGTCGTAGAAGCGGCTGCCGATCGGGAAGGCGAAGGCGGAGGGCATGTGGATGAAGACGTCGAAGCGCCAGTCCGGCCGGCCGGCCTCGAGCACGAGGACGCGGTTGGCTGGATCCGCCGAGAGCCGGTTGGCGAGCGCGCAGCCGGCCGAGCCGCCACCGACGATGATGAAGTCGTAGCGCGCCGCGGTCATGTCCTCCCGCTCCGATGTCGCCACGGTCGGCTGGCGGATGCTAGCAGTGCCGTGACGCGGCGGCGGGACCCCCGGAACCGCCGGGGCGTGCTCGCCGAGGCGGCGTCCGCCCGGTCCGACCCAGCCCGGGTCGCCGAGCCGAGGTCGCCCAGCCGGGGTCGGCCGGTCCAGCCCGGGCCGTCAAGTCGCTGACCACCACGTGGTCAACTGCTGGCTGCGACGCCCTCAACGCGAAATTGCCCGCCCAGCCGGGGTCGCCCCGTCCTTCGCCAACTCGCTGACCACCACGTGGTCAAACTGCTGGCTGCGACGCCCTCAACGCGAGGTTGGCCGCCGCGCGACTGCCCACCCTGAGCGTGGGCCACGGGCCCTGAGCGGTTCGGCAAGCTCCTTGGCGGCCCGGTCGCTTCGAAGTGCCCACCCGGTGGTCACCGACGGGACCAACGTCGGCGCGCCGGGTGCCGCCACCGCCGCGTCCCCGGCGCCTGCCCGGATCGGCGACGCAACGGTAACCGCGCGTCAATGAGCGGGAGCGTGCCGGCCCGTGACATTGGCGGCGTGACCGATGCCAATGCCCGGGCGGTCGAGCGCATCGAGTCCGCCCTCGACGAAACGCCCTTCTGCGCGAGCTGCAACGCCCACACCGTGGTCGTCGCACATGACGACCGCCTCTGGCTGGTGTGCGCGACCCTCCAACGGCCGGCGACGGGGATCCGTGGGTTGCTCACGCGCCTCGTCGCCCACGAGCGGCGCCTGGTCCTCAGCCTCGAGCCCGAGGCGGCCGCCTGACCGCCCGTTTCGGCGGGCCCCCGATCCGGCGCTTCGCCACTGCCGAGCGCGTACAGTTCGAGGCATGACGACCGGCCGCGTCGAGTGGATCCACATCGCGCCCGCGGAGGGCGCGCCCGTCCGGTCCGTCGAGCGCATCCGGGCGCTGGGCGGGATCGGTCTGGATGGCGATCGTCACGGCCTGCCGCCGGCAGGGAACGCGTCGCCCCACCGGGACAACGACCTGACACTCGTCGAGGCGGAGGCGATCGAGGCCGTGGCGGCGGACGGCCTGATCCTCGCGCCCGGCGAGACGCGGCGGAACGTCACGACCCGGGGCGTCCGGCTGAACGAGCTGGTCGGTCGCCGGTTCCGGCTCGGCGCCGTGGGATGCCAGGGCCTGGAGCTCGCCGAGCCGTGCCGGCGTCTCGAGCAGCTGAGCGGCAAGGCCCTGATCAGGCCGTTGGTGCACCGGGGCGGCCTTCGGGCGCGGATCCTTGACGATGGCGAGATCGCGGTCGGCGACCCGATCTTGGTCCTCGAAGCGGCCGCCGGGGCGTCAACCGCGGCCGCGGAGGCCGCCGGGGCGTCGGCCGCTACCCCGGAAGCGACGAGGCAGCGTCCCTGATCCTGGCGGACAGGCGTGCGGCCGTCGCGCGAACTGCGTCGCCGACCGTCGCCTCGGCGCCGGACGGCGGGAACCGATACGAGGGACCGTGGACGTGAAGCGCGGCAATGACCTCGCCCTCCGCGTCCACGACCGGCGCGGCGACGGACGCGATGCCCTCCGAGAACTCCTCGACTGTCCACGCGACGCCGTCGAGCTGGACGTGCCTGAGTCGCTCGCGGAGGTCCACCGGGTCGACGCAGGTGCGCTCGGTGAACCGCTCGAGGGGCGCGTCGAGCACCCGCTTCAGCTGGCCCGGCGGCATGTGGGCGAGGAACACGTGGCCGGAGGAGACGGCATGCATCGGCAGGCGCGTGCCCGTCCAGTCGCGGACACCGACCGGATGCGGGCTGTCAACCTGGTCCACGTAGTGCGCCGTCATCCCTTCCGGCACGGACAGGCCGGCCGCCTCGCCGACTGACGCCGACAGCTCGACCAGGTGTGGATGCGCGAGCGCGACGAGCGAGCGCGTCGGCCGCACGGACCCGGCCAGGGTCACGATCCGGGGCCCGAGCCGCCAGCGCGTCTCGCCCGGGATCCGCTCGACCACGGCCTCGCCGGCGAGGGAGGCGAGCAGGCGCGCGGCCGTCGACTTCGGGAGGGCCACGCGCGCCGCCACCTCCGTGACGCCGATCGGTCCTTCGGACAGGGCGCCCAGCACGTCGAACGCCCGCCGGATCGACTGGACGGTGGACAGTGGCGGCCCGACTCGGTTACCTTTCGCGGTCACAGCCGTTCCAGCATACGGCACCGTTCCGCATCGTGGAATAGGTAATGCCCGTGGCCGACGACAACCAGGACCTCGACCTCGCCAGCCTGTCCGATGAGGAGCTGGTCGAGCAGATGCACAACGACCTCTACGACGGCATGGCGCCGGAGATCCTGGAGGGCACCAACCTCCTGCTCCAGCGCGGTTGGGGTCCGGAGAAGGTCCTCAACGAGGCGCTCGTCGAGGGCATGCGGATCGTCGGGATCGACTTCCGCGACGGCATCCTGTTCGTGCCGGAGGTGCTGCTCGCCGCCAACGCGATGAAGGGCGGCATGGGCATCCTCCGGCCGCTGCTCGTCGAGACCGGCGCGCAGCGGGTCGGCACCGTCGTCATCGGGACGGTCAAGGGGGACATCCACGACATCGGCAAGAACCTGGTCGCGATGATGCTCGAGGGCGCCGGCTTCGAGGTCGTGGACCTCGGCATCAACACGGACGCCGAGAAGTTCATCGCCGCGCTGGAGGAGCACAAGCCGGACATCCTGGGCATGAGCGCGCTGCTGACCACGACCATGCCGTACATGAAGGTCGTGATCGATGAGCTAAAGCGGCGCGGCATCCGGGACGACTACATCGTCCTGGTCGGCGGCGCCCCGCTCAACGAGGAGTTCGGCCAGGCCGTCGGCGCGGACGCGTACTGCCGCGATGCCGCGGTCGCCGCCGAGACCGCGCGGGCGCTCGTCGACAAGCGGCGTGTCGCAGCCTAGCGCCGCCAGCCACGCCGGCGCGACGGCGGGCCCGCCCCGAGCCGTCGTGATCGCCTGCGGAGCGCTGGCCCGGGAGCTGCAGGCCCTCACCCGCGGCCTGCCCGGCGTCGACGTGTGGTACCTGCCTGCCACCCTTCACAACCGTCCGGAGCGGATCCCGGACCTGGTGCGGGGACGCATCCGCGAGGCCCGGGCCGGCGGCTACGACCGGATCCTCGTCGGCTACGCGGACTGCGGGAGCGGTGGGCTGCTCGACCGGGTCGTCGAGGACGAGGGGGTGGAGCGGCTGCCCGGCGCGCACTGCTACGAGCTGTATGCCGGCCGCTCGGCCTTCGCGGAGCTCCAGGACGCGGAGCCCGGCACGTTCTACCTGACCGACTTCCTCGTCCGATCCTTCGAGGGCCTGGTCTGGCGCGGGCTCGGGCTGGATCGCCACCCGGAGCTCCGGTCCACCTACTTCGGCAACTACCGGCGGGTCGTCTATCTCGCGCAGACCGATGACGTTGGGCTGGTCGACGCGGCCCGCCGGGCGGCCGAGCGGCTCGGGCTCGCCTTCGAGCACCGCCCGACCGCGCTCGGCGAGCTGGAACCGGCGGTTCGGTCGTTCGCCGGAGCCCCGGGAGCCGTGCCGCTGCGGCCACTGCAGGGCCTGGCATGACTCCCAGTCAACGAATCGGGCCCCTGGTTTCGGTCCGAAAGCGCGCCGGGTCCCCTCGGCGCGTCCCGCTGACGGCCGGTCAGCGATCGGGGCCGGAATGCCCGCGCCAACCCGCTTCGAGCCCGCGATCCCCCCGGTTCGTTGACTGCCAGACAGCACGGCACGCCGCAGCCCGCTCGGCCGCGCCCGCTCCTTCGGCAATCGGGGCAGCCTGACGTGGCCAGCCTGACCGTGATCTGGTGGCGCGACATCCCGGCCCAGGTGATCGCCCGGGACCGGCGCCAGACGCACAAGATCGTGCTGCACCCGCGGTTCCAGACCGCGATCGACCGGGCCGCCATGAAGGCCGGCCGCAAGAAGTGGGACGACTACATCGACGACTGGCGCAAGGAGCAGCGGGCCTGCGGTGACGACGTCGAGGCGGAGGCCAGCGCAGAGGCCGATCGCCTCGATCGCCAGTACACGCGCGACGAGCTGAAGCGGCTCGTGGAATCCGGCGGCCTCGGCCCGCAGCGCGCGGCAACGGCCGGCGCGGAGCCCCCGGCGTGACCCGGACCGTCGTCTCGTCCGCAACGCGCGAGGTCGTCATCGGCTTCGACCAGCCGTTCGTCATCATCGGGGAGCGGATCAACCCGACCGGTCGCAAGCTGCTGGCCGAGGAGATGCGCCGCGGCGACTTCAGCCGGGTCGAGCGCGATGCGGTCGCCCAGGTCGAGGCCGGCGCCCGGATGCTGGACGTGAATGCGGGCATCCCGCTGTCGGACGAGCCGGCGATCCTGGCCCGGACGATCCAGCTGGTCCAGTCGCTCGTGGACGTCCCGCTGTCGATCGACTCCTCGATCGTCGAGGCACTGGAGGCCGGCCTCGCGGTCTACCGGGGCAAGCCGCTCGTGAACTCCGTGACCGGCGAGGAGGAGCGGATGGAGCGCGTGCTGCCGCTCGTCAAGCGGTACGGCGCAGCGGTCGTGGCGATCTCGAACGACGACACGGGCATCTCCGAGGATCCGGACATCCGATTCACCGTCGCCCGGCGGATCGTGGAGCGCGCCGCCGATCACGGCATCCCGCGCGAGGACATCGTGGTCGACCCGCTGGTCATGCCGATCGGGGCGATGCGGACGGCCGGCCGCCAGGTCTTCTCGATCGTCCGGCGCCTGCGCGAGGAGCTCGGCGTCAACACGACCTGCGGCGCCTCGAACGTGAGCTTCGGCCTGCCGCACCGCGATGGCATCAACGCCGCGTTCCTGCCGATGGCGATCGCCGCGGGTCTCACCTCCGCGATCACCAACCCGCTGACCGCGGAGGTCCGGGCGGCCGTGATGGCGGCCGACGTCCTGATGGGCAACGACGCGGATGCCTCCCGCTGGATCCGGCGGTTCCGGGAGCCGGCCGCGGAGGGGGAGGCAGGCCGTCGCGTCAACCGCCGCCGAGCCGGACCGGCCAGCGACCGTGCCGCCGAGGGCCGGGCGACCGACGCTGCCCTGGCAGCCGCGGGTTTGTCCGAGGCGGAGCTCGCCCTGCTCGATCCGGGCCGCTAGCGGCGCGCCACCATGAGCACCGCCGAGCCGCTCGTCATCTTCACGCCGTCGGGCCGTCGCGGGCGTGTCGCCCCCGGCACGACGGTCCTCGACGCGGCGCGTGCGCTCGGGGTCGACATTGACTCGGTGTGCGGCGGTCGCGGGCTGTGCGGTCGCTGCCAGGTGAGCCAGGGCATTGGCGAGTTCCCGAAGCACGGGCTGGTCTCGCGGCCGGAGCACCTCTCGCCGGACCATGACGACGAGACGGAGTACGGGCAGCGCAACCCGCTGCCGCCGGACCGCCGCCTGAGCTGCCTGGCCGAGATCCGCGGCGACGCCCTGATCGACGTTCCGCCGGAGAGCCAGGTCCACCGCCAGGTCGTCCGCAAGGACCTCGACGGGCGGACCTTCGAGGTGGACCCGGTCATCCGGCTCCATCTCGTCGAGGTCGAGCGCCCGTCGCTCGCCTCGCCCACCGGCGACCTCGGCCGGCTGACGGCAGCGCTCGAGCGCGAGTGGGACCTGCACGATCTCCGCGCGGACCTCCACGTCGTCCGGGCGCTCCATTCGGCACTCGAGACGGGCGCCTACCGGGTCACCGTCGCCGTGCACGGGGCGCGTGAGGTGATCGGCGTCTGGCCAGGCCTCCGCGAGCGGGCGTACGGCGTGGCGGTCGACGTCGGCTCGACCACGATCGCCGGACACCTCGCGGACCTCGCCAGCGGCCAGGTGCTCGCCTCGCACGGGGTGATGAACCCGCAGATCCGCTACGGCGAGGACCTGATGAGCCGCGTCTCCTACGCGATGCTCCACCCGGACGGGGCGGCCGAGATGACGAAGGCCGTCCGCAAGGCGATCGACGGGCTGCTGGCCACCCTCACCTCCCGGGCCGGCCTGCGCCGGACGGACCTGCTCGAGCTCGTGTTCGTCGGCAACCCGATCATGCACCACCTGCTGCTCGGCATCGACCCGGTGCCCCTCGGCTCCGCCCCGTTCGCGCTGGCGGTGGACACGGCCGTGCGCACGACCGCGGCCGAGATCGGCCTCACCGCGCACGCCGGCGCCCGCGTCCACGTCCTGCCGTGCATCGCCGGGCACGTCGGGGCGGACACGGCGGGCGTCATCCTTGCCGAGGCGCCCCATCGGGCGACGGGCGCCCGGGTGGTCGTCGACGTCGGAACCAACGCGGAGATCGTGCTGGCGGTCGAGGGCCGGCTGCTGGCCGCCTCCTCGCCCACCGGCCCGGCCTTCGAGGGTGCCCAGATCAGCGCCGGCCAGCGGGCCGCGCCGGGCGCGATCGAGCGGGTCCGGGTGGACCCGGCCACGCTCGAACCCCGGTTCCGGGTCATCGGCGTTGACGCCTGGTCGGACGAGCCGGGCTTCGCCGAGGCCATCGCGGAGACCGGCGTGACCGGGATCTGCGGATCGGGCATCGTCGAGGTCATCGCCGAGCTCTTCCTGGCCGGCGTGATCGCGCCGGACGGCACGATCGACGGGGCGACGGCCGCCCGGACCCGGCGGGTGGTCGAGGACGGCCGGACCTTCTCGTACCTTCTCCACGACGGCCCGGCGCCGATCCTCGTCACCCAGAACGACGTCCGGGCGATCCAGCTGGCCAAGGCGGCGCTGTACGCCGGCATCCGGCTGCTCATGGACCATGCCGGGATCGATTCCGTCGACGCGGTGCGGCTCGCCGGCGCGTTCGGCAGCCAGATCGACCCGCTCCACGCCATGGTCCTCGGGCTCATCCCGGACTGCCCGCTCGACCGGGCGACCGGCGCCGGCAACGCCGCCGGGACGGGGGCGCTGATGGCCCTCCTCAGCGGGACGGCGCGCCGCGAGATCGACGCCGTCGTGCGGGCGGTCGAGAAGATCGAGACCGCGGTGGAGCCGCGCTTCCAGGAGCACTTCGTCGACGCGATGGCGCTGCCCCACCGGACGGCGCCGACCACGAACCTGGAGCGCCGCGTGACGCTGCCGGCACGCCGGCCGAGCGCCCTGGGGGGAGCCGCCGGCCGCCGCCGTGGCGGGCGTCGCGCGGCACTGGCTGCGGCCGGCAAGGACTACCGATGACCGAGACTGCCCCACGCCGCCGGACGGGCGGCCGCGAAGGACGGTTGGCCGCCCGCGCCGCGACCCACGTCGAGCGGCAGCCGTTCCTGACCCGCAGGCTCGCGCCCTTCGAGGTGCTCGGCGAGGAGGGCCTCGCGACGCTCGAGCACAACGCCGACACGATCCTCGAGGAGGTCGGCATCGAGTTCCGGGGCGACCCGGACGCGCTGCGCACGCTCCGCGAGGGCGGCGCGGACGTCGAGGGCGAGCTGGTCCGGTTCCCGCGCGGGATGTGCCGGTCGATCGTCCAGGCGTCCGCGCCGGCCGCGTTCACGCAGGTCGCCCGCAACCCCGCGAACAACGTGGAGATCGGCGGACCGCACACCGTCTTCGCGCCGAACTACGGCTCGCCCTTCGTGCGCGACCTCGACGGCGGCCGGCGCTACGGGACGCTCGAGGACTTCCGCAACCTCGTCAAGCTCGCCTACCTGAGCCCGCACCTCCATCACAGCGGCGGGACGGTCTGCGAGCCCGTCGACGTGCCGGTCAACAAGCGCCACCTCGACATGGTCTATTCGCACATCCGGTACAGCGACAAGCCGTTCATGGGCTCCGTGACGCACCCGGACCGGGCCCGCGACACCGTCGAGCTGGCGAAGATCGCCTTCGGCGAGGACCTCGTCCGCGACCAACCGGTCACGCTCAGCCTGATCAACGCCAACTCGCCGCTCGTCTGGGACGCGACGATGGTCGGCGCCGCGCGGGTCTACGCGGAGAGCAACCAGGCCACGCTGATCACGCCGTTCATCCTGGCCGGCGCGATGGCCCCGGTCACGGCGGCGGCCGTGTGCGCCCAGACGCTGGCCGAAGCGCTGGCCGGCATGACCTTCGTCCAGCTGGTCCGGCCCGGTGCGCCGGTCGTCCTCGGCTCGTTCGCCAGCTCGCTGTCGATGCAGTCCGGAGCGCCCACGTTCGGGACGCCCGAGCCGGCGCTGGTCCTGTACGTGATGGCGGCGCTCGCGCGGCGGCTCGGCGTGCCGTTCCGCAGCGGCGGCTCGCTGTGCGCCTCGAAGATCCCGGACGCCCAGGCCGCCTACGAGTCGGCCGCGACCCTCCAGCCGACCGTGCTGGCCGGCGTCAACTTCGTGCTCCACGCCGCGGGCTGGCTGGAGGGCGGGCTGACCGTCGGCTACGAGAAGTTCATCCTCGACGCGGACCAGTGCGGGATGATGGCGGTGCTCAGCCAGGGCATCGACCTGTCCGACAACGGCCAGGCCCTCGACGCGATCCGCGCCAACGGACCCGGCCAGCACTTCCTGGGCTCGGCGCACACGCTGGCCAACTTTGAGACCGCGTTCTACCGCTCCGCCACCGCCGACAACAACAGCTTCGAGCAGTGGACCGAGGAGGGCGCGCTGGACGCCGCCCAGCGGGCGAACGCGGTCTGGAAGTCGATGCTGGCCTCGTACGAAGCGCCGCCGATCGACCCGGCCATCGACGAGGCGCTGCTCGACTACATCGCCCGCCGCAAGGCGTCCTTCCCGGACTCGGACGTCTAGTGTTCCTTCGCGGCCGCTCCACCCTTCGGGTCGACGGCCGGGTGGCGCTGGCGCGCCTGCTCGAGGCGCCGACGTTCGAGCTCGTGCCGCTTCGCAATGCGATGGACGAGGCGGCTCACCTGCCGGCCGGCGCGCGCGTGTCCGTGACCGCCTCACCCGCCAAGGGCATCGAGGCGACGGTGGAGCTGTGCGAGCGGCTCGAGGCGGCCGGGTTCCGCGCCGTTCCGCACCTGTCGGCGCGGATGGTCCGCGACCGGGCGCACCTGCGCGAGCTCCGCGCCCGGCTCGAGGAGGCCGGGGTGGACCGTGCCTTCGTCGTCGGTGGTGACGCGAAGGAGCCGGGCGACTATCCCGACGCGCTCGCGCTCCTGCGCGAGCTGGCGGAGATCGGGCGGCCCTTCGGCGAGGTCGGGATCGCCTGCTACCCGCAGGGACACGCGTTCATCGCGGACGGTCCGCTGCTCGACGCGCTGCGGGACAAGGTGCCGTTCGCGGACTACATGACCACCCAGCTGTGCTTCGATCCCGGCGCGATCGCCGGCTGGATCGCCGCCCGGCGGGCGGAGGGGATCGAGCTCCCGGTCCACGTCGGCATGCCGAGCGTGGCGGAGCCGCAGCGGCTGCTGGCGATCGGCGCGCGGATCGGGGTCGTGGACACGCACCGCTTCCTCGTCAAGAACACCCGCTTCATCGCCCGCCTCATCCGCTCCGGCGGGTTCTACCGCCCGGACGCGCTGCTCGAGGGGCTTGGGCCGCACCTCGCCGACCCGGCGGCTGGGGTCTCCGACCTGCACGTCTACACGTTCAACGCGGTCGACGTCACGGAACGCTGGCGTGCCGCCTACCTCGAGCGGCTGGCGGTGCGCGTGGCGGTCTGACAGGAGACGACGCGGGTACCATGGTGGCCGGCCGCCCGACAGGAGGAGGTTCCCCATGGACGCACGCTGGCTCCGCGTAGTCGCTGCGCTGGCCGCGTTCGTGGTCGCGACCGCCGTCGGCATCCTGACCTTCGGCCGGTTCGAAGACACCTCCCGGATCGACCCGGTGACGTTCGCCAACCAGGTGACGGCCGATTCATGGGCCCTCATCCTCACGATTGCCATGGTCATCGCCGCCGCCGTCTACCTTGGGCTCGAAAAGCTCCAGACGGGGCGGTTGGGATCGCTGGAACGCCAGTTCACGACCCGGACGATCGCGCTCATGCCGATCGGCATCGCCCTCAACATCGTTCTCGGCGGCGCCGTCGCCAACGCCCTCAAGATCCCGATCTACCTCGATTCGATCGGGACCATCCTGGTGGGCGTCCTGTGCGGCCCGATCGCGGGCGCGTTCACCGGCGCCCTGACGAACGTTCTCTGGTCGTACGTCATCCCGCCCCCGTTCCAGTCGGGAGCCGCTGCCGCGTTCGCGATCACGGCCGTCGCCATCGGCGTCATCGCCGGTCTCGCGGGCAGAGCCGGCCTGCTCCGCCCACGACCGAACACGCCGCCCCGAAACCTGCTTGTCGGCGGCGCCGTGACCGTGGGGCTCATCGTGGTCATGTCGTACCTGGCCTTCGTCGGCTACGAGAAGATCATCGGCCAGGCCGCGCTGGCCCCCTCGAGCGACAACCAGCTGCTGCTGATCCTGGGCTGGGTGGCGCTGGGGCTCGTCGTGGCGACGGTCGTCGGGCTCGTCGCGCTCCTGATCGCGAGGCGCGACCTCACCGCGGCCTATGTCGTCGGGCTCGGGGTGGGGACCGGCATCGTCGCGGCACTCATCAGTGCCCCGATCGCCGCCGGCGTCTTCAGCGGTGTCACGGGCGCCGGCACCGACTTTCTTGTCGCCGCCTTCCGGCAGGCCGGCGCCGACGTTCAGGCGGCCACCCTCGGCCAGGGGCTGATCAGCGACCCGATCGACAAGGTCGTCACGTTCTTCGTCGTCTACCTGATTTTGAACGCCATGGCTCGCCGCACGAAGGCTCGCTTCCCGCAGGGCGACCGGCTGCTCGAGAACGACGCCGGGGAGGCGTACGCCTGACCGACCCCGCCGGCGCGGCGCCGACTGGCGCCCAGCCCTTCCGGCGAGCAGCCGGCGCGACGCCCTACCACCGGCTCAATCCGCTCACCAAGCTCGTCGCGGCGGTCGCCACCAGCCTTGCCGGTGTCGCGATCGGCGGCGTGGTGGGTCCACTGGCGCTCGCGGGCCTCGTCGTGCTGCTGCCGGCGGCCGTCGCTCGCGTCGTGCGGAAGCTGCTCCGGGCGACACTCCTGCTGACCCTGCCGGTCGCCACCAGCGTCCTGGTGATCAACGTGCTGTTCTTCCCGGGCGGGCGCGACGTCCTGTTCCAGGCCGGTCCGGTGACCGCCACTCGCGAGGGCCTCGGGCTGGCCATCGAGGTCCTGCTCCGGCTGCTGGTCATCTCGGGCGCGATCTCCCTCTTCTACCTCACCACATCAGCGGCCGAGCTCACGACCGATCTCGAGCGGCGCGGGGTGTCGCCCCGCCTCGCGTTCGTGGCCAACGCGTCCGTCCAGAGCGTGCCGGCGATGCTCGAGCGCGCGGCCGCGATCATCGAAGCGCAGCGGGCGCGCGGCCTCGACACCGAGGGCGGCCCGCTCGCGCGAGCCCGCGGGATCGTCCCGATCGTGGGGCCGGTCATCCTCGGCGCGATCGGCGAGGTCGAGCAGCGGACGCTGGCATTGGAGGCCCGTGGCTTCAGCCGGCCGGGCCCGCGGACGCTGCTCTGGCATCCGGCGGACCGACTCATCGAGCGCGCAGCGCGCTGGCTGATCGTCGCCGCCCTCGTCGCGCTGCTCGCTGCCCGAGCCCTCGGCTGGCACCCGGCCTGATGCTCACGTTCGAATCCGTGACCTACCGCCACGCCGGCGGCGTGCGGCCGGCGATCGACGACGTGAGCCTCGAGCTGGGCGAGGGCGAGGTGGTCGGCCTGGTTGGCGGCAACGGCTCCGGGAAGAGCACCCTGTGCCTCATTGCGGCCGGGCTGGCGCCGCGGATCGTGGGCGGGACGCTCAGCGGACGGATTCTGATCGACGGCGAGGACATCGCTCCGATGCCGATGCACGAGCTCGTGGCACGGGTGGCGATCGGCTTCGACGATCCGTGGACGCAGCTGTCCGGGGTGACCGGAACGGTCTACGAGGAGGTGGCCTTCGGGCCGGCCAACCTCGGCATGCCACGCGACGAGCTGGTGTCGCGGGTCGACGCCGCGCTCAGCTCACTCGCCATCGAGCAACTGGCCGCGCGAGATCCTGCGCACCTGTCGGGCGGGCAGCAGCAGCTCGTGGCAATCGCCGGCCTGCTGGCGATGGGCCCGCGCCACATCGTGCTCGATGAGCCCACTGCCCAGCTCGATCCGTCCGGTACGTCGCTCGTTGCGAACGCGATCGAGCGACTCGCCTCGGAGGGCGCGTCCGTCCTCGTGGTCGAGCACAAGACGGACCTGATTGCGCGCGTCGCCAAGCGGCTCGTCGTCCTGGCCGGCGGCACGATCGTGATGGAGGGGGCTGCGGCGGAGCTCCTGGCCGATCCCCGGCTGCGGGACCTGGGCGTCCGGGAGCCGAGCGCAGTCCGCCTTCGACGACGCCTCGTCGAAGCCGGCCTGGATCCGGTCGCGCTCGCTTGATCGAGATCCGGCTCGAGGCGCTCGCGTACGTCTATCGGGGCGGCATCCGGGCGCTGGATGGTGTGTCGCTCACCGTTCCGGCGGGCCAGCGCCTGGCCCTGATCGGACAGAACGGGTCGGGGAAGACGACCCTCGTGCGCCACCTGAACGGCATCCTCCGACCGACCGCGGGTCGGGTGCTTTTGGGGGGCGAGGACACCGCCCGTCGGACGGTCGCGGAGCTCGCCAGGAGCGTCGGTCTCGTCTACCAGAATCCGGATCGCCAGATCTTCGGGTCACGCGTGCGGTCGGAGGTCGCCTTCGGCCCCAGGAACCTGCGGTTCGGTACCGACCGGCTGCACACCGCGGTCGACGCCGCGCTTGCCGCGACAGGACTGACGGCGGAGGCCGACACGAACCCGTACGACCTTGGCAGCTCGCGTCGAAAGCTCCTGGCGCTGGCGTCGGTGTTGGCGATGGAGACGCCGGTCCTCGTCCTGGACGAGCCGACGACCGGCCAGGACGAACCCGGGATGGCGATGGTGGCCGGCATCGTGGAGGCGGCGTCGGCCGCGGGGCGGACGGTGATCGCGATCAGCCACGACATGCGGTTCGTCGCCGAGTCGTTCGAGCGGGTCGTCGTGATGCGGCTCGGCCGCATCCTGCTCGACGGCAGCCCGGCCGAGGTCTTTGCGCGGCGTTCCTGGGAGCCGCTGCAGTCCACGTTCGTGGAGCCGCCGCTGGCCGCCGTGGTCGGGGACCGGCTCGGCCTCGGGTCGACCCCGACTGACGACGCCCTTGTCGATGCGATCGTGCGCCGATCGCCGGGCTGAGGCTCCGCCCTATCCCCTCCGTGTCGCGGCGAGCCCTCCGACGCGTTCGACGAATCGGTCCAGGAACGCGGCCGCGTCCGCTTCGACCGCGACGTCGAGATTCGGGGGCCTGCCCCACGCGCGCCGCCAGTCGGTGACGGTCTCACCGGTCGTCAGCGTGCCGCCGAGCTCGACGTCGACGGTCAGCGCCTCCGTGCGGACGAGCCGGGGGTCGAGGGCCGCGGCGACGGCGAGAGGATCGTGGATAAAGGCGCCGTAGAACCCGTCGAAGCGGCTGTGGAACTCCATGTAGAAGCGGAGCGCGTCGGCGATGAAGCGGACCATCGGATTGGAGGCCATCGACTGTGTCGCCTGCCCGGGGTCCTCACCGCGCGCGAGCGCGAGCAGGTCGTCCGGGGTGGAGCCAGCGCGGCGGGCCAGCGCCACGACGTGCTCGGGGGTGATCTTCGCCCGCTCCGTGACGTCGAGGCCGAGCGCGGTCGGGCGGGGGTGGCCGTGCCGTTCGGCCGAGGCGCCCCAGGCCGTGAAGGCAACCTTCGCGGCGTCGGGGTCGACGTGGATGTTCCACTCGGTGGTGGGGGCCGTGTTGCCGGGCGACCGGTACGCGCCGCCCATCAGCACCCAGCGATCGAGCAGGCGGGGCAGCTCCGGTTCGCGGAGGACCGCCACGGCGAGGTTCGTGAGCGGGCCGAGCGTGACGAGGGTGATCGCGCCGGGACGCCGGCGGGCTTCGGCGATCAGCAGGTCGACGGCATGGCGGTCGCTGAGCGGCCGGGCCGGGCTGCGCAGCTCCGCGTAGCCCAGGCCGCGCGGCCCGTGCGTCTCGGGGGTGACCTGGAGCGGCCGGACGAGCGGCTGCTCGCGCCCAAGCGCGACCTCGACCTCAGCCCGCCCGGCGAGCTCGAGCACCGCCAGCGTGTTCGTCGCGACCTGAGCGGCGTCGATGTTGCCCCCGACGCAGGTCACCGCCACGAGGTCCGCCTCCGGCGACGCACAGGCGTACAGCAGCGCCATGGCGTCGTCGATCCCGGTGTCCACGTCGAGGATCAGCTGGATCGGCGTCACGGCATGGATCGTAGCGCCCCAAGGGCCCCGTGGGCCGGTGCCGCCCCGCCCGTGGCGCCCCGCCCGTGGCGCCCCGCCGGTGCCCCGCCGGTGCCCCGCCGGTGCCGCCGCCCTCACTGTCATCGAGGGATTTCGCGATGGCCGTGCGTGATCGCGGCTCCTGGGAGGCAATCTGGGTGATGGGCCACGCTCGGCAATTGCGAAGCCACTACTGGTGATGAGTGACAGTGAAGGGCCTTCAGCTTCAATGTGCCGATGGAGCCCACGCCAGTCGCCCGGCACTTCCGATCGGTCATCGGGCGGGCTGTGCGAGTGGGCCGGCTGGCGATCGGCTGGTCGCAGGAGGAGCTCAGTCGAGCAGCAGGCCTGTCGACCGGAATGGTCGCCGCGGTCGAGCTGAGCAGAGTGAACGTGACGGTCGATACGTCCGGCCGACTCCTGTCCATGCTCGGACTGGCCGTCGAGCTCAGGATCGATACGCCCTTCGCGGACCCCCGGCCGCGCGACGCAGGTCACGCAGTGTGGCGCATGTGCAGCGTCGTCTCGAGGCAGCCGGCTGGCTCGTGCAGCGGGAGGTCGAGGTCGTCCACGCGCGCTCGCACGGCTGGATCGATGTTCTCGCGTTCCAGCCCGCCACCGGAATTCTGCTCGTCATCGAGGTCAAGACAGAGATCCACGACCTCGGCCGGATCGAGCGGACGCTCGGCTGGTACGGCCGTGAGGCCTGGCCGGCAGCACGGCGCCTTGGCTGGCGCCTCCGGATTGCCCGGCCATGGCTCCTGGTCCTCGCGAGCGAGGTCAACGAGGAGCGCATCCGCGACAACCGCGCGTTGCTCGCCCAGTCCTTCCCGAGCCGCGGCATGACGATGCTGGACCCGGCGTCCGGCGGTCCAGGCATGACGCTGATCGACCCTCGCAGCCACCAACGCGACTGGCTCATGCGGTCCGTCATCGACGGACGGCGGCGTCAGGCCCCGTACCGCAACTACGCTGACTTCGTGAGCCGCAGGGGAGGGTAATTCCGGCCGGACGCCGCTACCCTCGCAACCATGGCTCGTCGCGGCCGAGGCCGGCCACCCCACCCGGACGTCCTGACCCCGGCCGAGTGGCAGGTCCTCGACTGGCTGCGCCACGGCGTCGACCGCCGCGAGATCGCCAGGCGTCGCGGGACCAGCCTCGACGCGGTCAAGTTCCACGTCGCCAACATCACGGCCAAGCTCGGCGCCTCGCGCAGCACGGAGCTGCGCCATTGGCCCGGCTATCCGGCCTCCAGCCGGCTCGCAGCCCGCAAGGAGCGCGCCATGCCCGCCACCGACCTTCGCCTCGGGCCGATCGGCCAGGTCTCGCTCCACGTCCGCGACCTCGCGCGCGCCGAGCGGTTCTATGGCCAGACGCTCGGCCTGCCGCACCACTTCACGTTCGGCGACCTCGCCTTCTTCGACATGGCCGGCACGCGCCTCTATCTCCAGGCGGTCCCCGAGGAGCGATGGAAGCCTGGCTCGATCCTCTACTTCCTCGTCGACGACATCGGGTCGGCATGGGAGGAGCTCGGCCGGCGCGGCGTGGCACGAACCGGCGCCCCGCACAACATCTACACGGACGAGTCGACCGGCACGGAGGAGTGGATGGCGTTCTTCGAGGACGGCGAGGGGAATACGCTGGCCCTGATGTCGCGCGTGGAGCCGGCTGAGTGGGGCTAGCGAGCGCGCCGCCACTCCAGGCGCCAGACCAGTCGTGGAGTGGGCCCCTGGCCGGCGATCAGCCGGCGGCCCCACGTGGACCGCGTCACCAGGATCTCCTCGCGCGTGGCTGGGCGGGCCTCGACCAGCCTCAGATCCGGTGACGGACGGGCCACGGCGGCCGAGGCGGCGTCCAGCTCGCGCAGTCCCGTCCGCCGGTCTCGCGGCGTGACCGAGACCAGCGCCGACAGCCGCCCGCCGGGCTTCAGCAGGCCGGCCACCGCCTCACCGACCACCGGGTCCAGCCCGAGCAGGCCGCGCAGCAGCGAGCCCCACGGGAAGCTGACGACCACGCGATCGGCGATGCCCGGCAGCCCGCACCCGAACGCTTCCGCGGACGCAGCGATGAACAGGAGGTTCGGGACCGACCTGGCGGCGCGGCGGGACGTCTCGGCCATCGCCGCGGCCACCGCGTCGACCGCGAGCACGAGCGACCCGGGATCCGCAGCGGCGAGCGCCAGCGCGCCCCGGCCGTCGCCACAGCCCAGGTCGATGATCACCCGCTCGGCGCGGGCGACCCGGTCGGGCAGTTAGCCGACGTCCACCTCGGTCAGGCGGCGTCCTTCGACGATGCGCATGGGCCGCATTGTTGGCGACCAGGGCGCGTCCTGTCCAGCCTCGCCCGGCCGCCTACACTCCCGCCGTGGACCCGCCCATCCTGCCCTACGAGCGTGGGCCCCTGGCGCTCCTCGAGTGGGACCCGGCGGTGGTCGAGGTGGCCCGGCGTGTCGGGGCGCTGATCAACGAGGCCCGCCCGGACCTCATGGCCGATCACGTCGGGAGCAGTGCCGTCCCCGGCCTGCCGGGCAAGAACGTCGTCGATCTCGCGATCGAGACGGCGCCCGAGGACGTTCCGGCCGTCGCCGCCCTGCTCGAGGACCTCGGGTTCCAGCGCACGGGCGGTCCCCGGGCGTTCCCGCCCACGCGGCCGCTGTTCATCGGCGCGCTCGACCATGACCAGCGCAGGTACCGCATCCACGTCCACGTCCACCCGATCGGGCACCGCGTCTACGGGCGGGAGCACGCCCGCGACATCGCCTTCCGCGACGCCCTGCGCGCCGACGCAGAGCTCCGGGAGGAGTACGCCGCCCGGAAACGGGCGATCGCGACGGCCGGGATCGCCGACACCTACCGCTACTCGATGGCCAAGACCGAGTGGATCCGGGCTGCCCTCGAACGCATCGGCGTCGCCGAGCCGCCGATCGTCCCGCCGGCGACCGTCGGCATCCTGGGCGGCGGCCAGCTCGGCAGGATGCTCGGACTGGCCGCCCGCCAGCTGGGCTACGGGGTCGCGATCCTCGATCCGGATCCCGGCTGTCCCGCCGCAGCCGTCGCGGATCGGGTCGTGCGGGGCGCGTACGACGACGTGGACGCGGCCCTCGAGATGGCCTCCGGCGCCGACGTCGTGACCCTCGAGCTCGAGCACGTGGGGCTGGACGTCGTCCAGGCGCTCGACCGCGACTGGCCGGTCCGGCCCGGCGTCCTCGCGGTCCACGCCACGCAGAACCGGCTGGAGGAGCGGCGCTTCGTCGAGTCCGAGGGCGGGACGGTCGCGCCCTGGCGGGAGGTCCGCGACGCGGGCGAGCTGCACGCCGCCGCGGCCGAGCTCGGCCTGCCGCTCCGGATCAAGGCCGCCACGGGCGGGTACGACGGCCGCGGCCAGGTCAGGGCGGTGGATGAGGCCGGCCTGTCGGATGCGCTCGACCGCCTCGGCCGGCCGGCCGAGGCGGTGGTCGTCGAGCGCGAGCTCGGCTTCGAGGCGGAGCTGTCGGTCGTCTGCGCCCGCGGCGTCGACGGCCGGTCCGTCGCCTTTCCCGTGACCCGGAACCGGCACGACCGGGGGATCTTCGTCGAATCGGTCACGCCGGCCCCCGTCGCGGAGGAGGTCGCGGTGGCCGCCACCGAGCTCGCGATGCGCCTGGCCGAGGGCCTCGATCTGGTCGGCACGCTGACCACCGAGCTGTTCCTCATGCCCGACGGCTCGCTCGTCGTCAACGAGCTCGCGCCGCGCGTCCACAACAGCGGTCACTGGACGATCGAGGGCGCCGCGACGTCGCAGTTCGAGCAGCACCTCCGGGCCATCACCGGGCTGCCCCTTGGCTCCACGGCGCTGCGTGCACCGGCGGCCGCGACGGTCAACCTGCTCGGCAGCGGGCGGGAGCGCGACGCGCGACCGACGGGGCTCGATCGGGCGCTCGCCGCCGCCGACGTCCATCTCCACCTGTACGACAAGCGCCGGGTGTTCGAGCGGCGCAAGATGGGTCACGTGACGGTGTTGGGCCAGTCGATCGACGAGGCGCTGACGCGGGCACGCTCCGCTGCAGCGGCGGTCGGCTGGGAAGCGGAATGAGCACGGGCACGGAGCCGCTCGTGGCGGTCGTCGGCGGCAGCCGCTCGGATCTCGCCATCCTCGAGCGGGCGGTGGCGGTCCTCGACGAGCTCGGCATCCCGAACGAGCTGCGCGTCGTCTCGGCGCACCGGACGCCGGACCAGCTCTTCCGCTACGCCGAGGACGCGCCGGGTCGCGGCATCCGGGTCATCGTCGCGGGTGCCGGCGGCGCAGCGCACCTGCCCGGAATGCTGGCCGCCAAGACGCCGCTGCCGGTGATCGGCGTGCCGATCCCGACCCAGCATCTCGGCGGGCTCGACTCGCTCCTCAGCATCGTCCAGATGCCGCGCGGCGTCCCGGTGGCGACGGTGGCCATCGGTGGCGCCGACAACGCGGCGCTCCTCGCCGCCTCGATCCTCGCGCTGGCCGACGATGGGCTCGCCGTCCGGCTGGCCGACTGGCGGGCGAGGCAGACACGAGCCGTGCTGGACGATCCCTCGAACCCCGGAGCCTGACTCGCGGACCCGGGCTCCGGTCAGCGCCGGGCCTGGAGCGCAGCCCAGATCAGCGGCACCTGGAGCGGCAGCCTCAGCCAGGCGACGGCCAGCGCGTTGCCTGACGCGGTGGGATCCGCCGTCGTGTCGAGGGCATGCTGGAGGTTGGCCGGCCAGATGGCCAGGAGGAGCAGCGCGCTGGCGGGTCCGGCCCAGCCCGCCCGCACAAGGAGGCCCGCCGCGCACACGAGCTCCGCGAGCCCGCTCAGGTGGACGAGCGTCATGGGCTCGGGGAGGGCTCGCGGGACGATCGCCGCGTAGAGATCCGGGCGGACGAAATGGAGAACCCCGCTCACCGCGAACAACCCCGCCAGCGCCAGCGGGGCGCGTCGTCGCCATCGTTCCGGGATCGCGGGTCCGGCGACGGTCACGCGGCAAGCCTACCGGGGAGCCGCCCTCGGCCGGGCGCTCCAGCCGGCCCTCCGTCAGGCGGTCAGCTCCTCCGGCACCACGTCGAGCTCGACGATCCGCTCGCCACGCGCGAGGCGCAGGCCCACCCGTCGCCCGATCGCCTCGACGCCGAGGTGGCGCTGCAGGTCCGCCACTCCCTCGACCGGCGCACCGTCGAGCTCGAGGATGACGTCGCCGGGCCGCACGCCACCGGTTCCGGCCGGCGACCCGTCCAGCGTCTGGACGACTTCGAGACCCCGGGCCCGCCCGGTCGCACCAGCCAGCCGCGGCGGAAGCGGTCGCGGCCCGCCCACCACGCCAAGCCATGCCCGGCGCACGCGGCCGTTACGCATCAGGGCGCCCAGGATGCCCCGCGTCTGGGCGTCGATCGGCACCGCGAGCCCGAGCCCGATGCCGGCCACGGCGGTGTTGATCCCCACGACCCGGCCGCGGGAATCAGCCAGCGCGCCGCCGGAGTTGCCGGGGTTCAGCGCCGCGTCCGTCTGGATGACGTTCTCGACCATCCGGCTGGTCCGGCCCTCGCGCGCCGCAAGCGAGCGCCCGAGGGCGCTGACGACGCCGGCCGTGACCGACCCGCCGAAGCCGAGCGGGTTGCCGATCGCCACCACCAGCTGGCCGACCCGCAGCCGCCCGGCGTCCCCGAGCCGGGCTGGCGTCACCTCCCCGTCCGCCCGCACGACGGCCAGGTCGCTGAGCGGGTCGCGACCGACGACCCGGAAGTCGCGCTCCGTGCCGTCGACGAAGGCGGCCGTCCCCCGATCCGTGCCGGCCACGACGTGGGCGGAGGTCACGAGGTACCCGTCCGGCGTGAACGCCACGGCGGAACCCGAGCCGCCGGCCGTCCAGCCGCCCATCGCTCGCGTGACCCGGAGGCTCGCGACCGAGGGAATCAGCGCGTCGGCCACGGCGCTGACCGCCATCGAATAGGCATCGAGAACGGCCGTGTCGTCCTCGTCGACGGGCAGTGTCGTGCCGGCGCCGTCGATCGCGTCCGGCCGCGTTAGCGCGACCATGGCTACGCCTCGCCGGTCGCGGACGCCCCGCCGATCGCGACCGTGCGCTCCTCGCTGCCGCGGACGACCTTGACCTCGAACGCGTCGCCGCCGGCGGCGAGCGCATCGAACAGGTCGTCGGCCGTTGTCACCGGGCGGCCGGCGGCCTCGACGAGCAGGTCGCCCTCCTGGATCCCGGCGCGAGCCGCCGGGCTGCCCTCCTCGACGCCCCGGACGAGGAGCCCGTCACGTTCCGGCAGGCCCACGGACCGGCGGAGCCGCCGGGCGACCTGGGCCGGCGCGACCGCGACGCCCAGCCGTGGCCGCCGGACGGACTCGCCGCGGCCGAGCTGGTCGACCCGCTCGCGGAGCGAGGCCTCGGCCGGGAGCGCGAGGTAGAAGCCCTCGCCGAGGCGGTTGGTGTTGATGCCCAGCAGCCGGCCCTCCGCGTCGACCACCGGCCCACCGGACGACCCCGGGGCCATCGGCGCCGTGTGCTCGATGCTGCCGGCGATCCGCCGCCCACCCGGTCCGCGGAACGCCCGCGCGACGGCGGAGACGGTCCCGAACGTCAGGCGCGTCCCGCCACCCGACGTGGCGGCGGCTCCGAAGACGACCGTGCCCGGCGTCGCCGATGCCCCGTCGGCCCATTCGAGCGCTGCTGCACCCGCCGTCTCGACCTCCACCACGGCCAGGTCGCCGTCGACGTCGAGGCCGGCCAGGCGGCCGCGGGTGGAACGGCCGTCGGTGAACGTGACGGTCACCTCGTCGCCGCGGATGTTGTGGGCGTTGGTCAGGACCCGGCCGTCGGCGATGACGATGCCGGACCCACGCTGGTGGGAGCCGATGCCCACCACGGACGGGCTGACGCGCTCCGCGATGGTGGCGATGGCGGTCTGGAGCTCGGCGATGACGCCCATGGTTTTCCGGGACCTCGCATGCGGTGAAGATTGTGAATTGCACGTTACTACTGACGCCCCGTGATCGCAAGTGGCACCGTCGCCTACCATCAGGCCGTGAGCGATCCAACCCCCGTGACCCCGCTGGAGGCCGCGCTCCAGCGCGTCGGCGACCGTTGGAGCCTGCTCCTCGTCGAGTCCCTGCTCGATGGCCCCCGGCGCTTCGGCGAGCTGCGGGAGGCGCTGCCGGCCATCGCGCCCAACATCCTGACCGACCGCCTCCGCCGACTCGAGCGCGAGGGGATCGTCGTCGCGCGGGCCTACCAGGACCGTCCGCCACGCGCGGAGTACACGCTCACGGCCGACGGCCGCGACCTCGCCGGGGCGCTCCGGCTCCTCTCCGACTGGGGCGGCCGGCGCCAGGACACCGCCGACCCGCTGCGGCACGAGCGATGCGGCACGCCGCTCGAGGCTCGCTGGTACTGCCCCACCTGCACGGTCGCGGTCGACGAGCGGGATGCGTCGGAGAACCGCTCGATCTGAACGCGCTCGACGAGGTCTCGTCTGTTGGGCGATGCCCTCAGCGCGCCGCGGCGTCGACGCGATGCCCGGGCGGCGGCGTCGCCTGGCGCTGCACCCGGTGCTCGCGCAGGTGGAGCGCGAGGTCCAGGAGCGTCTTGAGGACGACGAGCACGACGAGCGAGCCGATCGGCGTCCCGAGCCGGAGGGACACGAAGACGCCGGCGATGATCGCGACGTGGAGGATCACGACCCGACCGTATGGCGCGATCATCTCGGCGACCGCGGACGTCGTCCGGTACTCCCCGCGGCCGACGTAGTTCAGGACGAACGATGCGGCGTGGCTGATCGCCAGGCCGATCCCGCCCAGCGCGATGGCGTCCCAGCGCAGGTCGGTCGGGGATCGCTCGGTCGTCGGGCCGATCGGCGCGCCGGTGTCGGTCAGGCCCGGAAGGCCGAGGAACAGCGGCAGCGCGAACACGAAGACCCCGTGCACCAGCCAGAAGATTCCGTAGTGGAACAGGAAGAACGGCACGAGGAAGACCTTCGACGCCGATGACGTCCAGCTGCCCGTGGGCGTCGGCCCGTTCGAGGCCACGGAGCCGGCCGCGCCGACGATGCGGGCGATCGCGAGCAGGCCCACGATCCCGTTCTCGAGCCAGTACAGGACGAGGAGCGACTGGGCGTTCCAGCCCCACAGCAGGACACCGGCCAGGGGCAGCAGGTTGAACCCGAGGAGGAGGATGACCGCCGCCGCCGACGAGCCGCCCCGGTACAGGCGAACGAGGCGTTCCACCCTCGAATGCTAGCGCCGCCATGGCCAGGCGGGCCAACCGGGTCGCATCGCGGGGCGAGCACGACGGACAGCGTGGCCACTGGCCGTACACTCGAACCGATGGATGACCCCCGCTGGGAGCCGGGTATGCCGGCCCTCGATCGCCAGGCGCCCCGCTCCACGCCCCTGCCGCCGAGCCTGGCCGTCCTGCCACCCCGCTCCGTGCCGGAGGTCGCGCCCACGCCCCTCCAGCGCCAGTACGTCAACCTGTCCGTGGTGGCCCTGGTTGCCGGGGCCGTCGCGATCACCGCCCTCGAGCTCGGCGCGCCACTGGGCAGCCCGCTGGTCAAGGGCTGCGTCCTTGTCGCGGCGCCGATCCTGGTGCTTACCACCGGCGACGCCGCGATCCGGATCTGGCGATCCGCCTGGGCCTGGATGCCGGTCAACCGGGGCCGGGCGCTGTTCCGCCTGGCCTGGTTCGGGACGGCCGTGCTCTTCCTGGTCGTGATCGTCCTCGCGGCCGGCGTCGTCCTGCGGGCATGACGGTCGCATGACGGCCGAGCCTGCGCCGGACCGGGGATCGGACGCCCGGTCGACGGACATCCCGTCCGGTGGGGGCGTGCCGCCGTGGCTCGGGGCGATGCTCAACTTCTGCTCGCGCTGCGGTGGCGAGCTCGAGTTCGGGACGGTGCCCGGGGAGGAGCGCGAGCGGCTCGCCTGTGCGGCGTGCGGCCACATCGCGTACGTCAACCCGCGGCTCGTCGTCACGACCCTGCCGGTGACCGACGACGGCCGGCTCATCCTCCTGCGGCGCGGCATCGAGCCCGGGCGGGGTTGGTGGGCACAGCCGGGCGGCTTCCTCGAGGTCGACGAGACGGTCGGCGAGGCGGGCATCCGCGAGACGTACGAGGAGACCGGGCTGGTCGTGGAGCCCGGCCAGATCGTCGGTCTGTACAGCCGCCTGGAGGCGGCCGTGGTGGTGATCGCGTTCGAGGCGCGGGTGGTGCGCGGCCAGTTCCGCCCGAACCCGGAGGCCCTCGAGATCTCGGCCTTCGCCCCCGAGGCGATCCCGTGGTCCGGCATCGCATTCAAGACGACCTACTGGGCGATCCGGGACTGGCTCCACCGGCGCCGGCCGGACCTCTCGGCTCCGGCCTGGCCCGAGGGTGGCCCGGGCTGACCGGTGGGCCATGCCCGGAGGCCCGGCGCGTCAGGGACCGTACACCTCGCGTCGGAGGCCCATCACGATCGCCGTCAGCTCGGGGCCGGAGACGCCCATTCGCTGGAGCGCGTGGCGCGCGAGCTCGAACGCCGCCTCAGCCTCGGGATCGGCGACGCGCCGCGCTCCGAGGCGCCGCAGAGCGGCGGCCTCCGTGCGACCGCGTGCCCGAGAGGCGACCATCAGGTTCGGGTTCAGCGCCAGTGCTCGCTCGATGGCGAGCCTGGCCGTCAGCGCGTCGCCGATCGCGACGATCAGCACACGAGTCCGGTCGAGCCCGGCCCGGGCGAGGATCGCCGGGTTGGCGGCGTCGCCGTAGAGCGTCGACGCGCCGGTTCGGGCGATCTCGTCGAGCCGTCGGGCGTCGCGGTCGACGACGACGCATCGGAAGCCGCGCGCCCGTGCCGCGGCGATCACCACCCGCCCGACACGCCCGGCGCCGAGCACGACGATGCCGGGTCGCTGCTCGGCCTGCGTCCGGTCGAGCGCCGCCTCGCCCCGGATGGTGGGCGCCGATCCCGGCCGCGGTGGCTCGCGGCGCGGCAGGACGGCGGCAGTGGGGCCGGCGGCCGACCGTCGCTCCCAGCGCTCGGCCAGCCGGCCGGCGACGTCCAGCGCGAGGGGGCTGACGAGGATGGAGACGACCGCCGTGCCGAGGATCAGGTTGGCGGTCGCCGCGTCGATGATGCCGAGCTGGAGGGCGTCCTCGGCGATGATGAAGCTGAACTCGCCGACCTGGGCGAGCGCCGCTCCCAGGAGGAGCGAGGAGCGCGTCGGCAGGCCGAGCGCCCGGCCAAGACCCGCCGCGACGAGGCCCTTGGCGGCCACGGCGAGGATCACCAGCAGGATCACCGCCGGCGCCGAGACGAGGAGCGCGACCGGGTCGACGAGCATCCCGACGGAGACGAAGAAGAGCACCGCGAACAGGTCGCGGAACGGGACCACCTCGCCGGCCGCCTGGTGCGCGACCTCGGATTCCGAGACGATGATCCCGGCCACGAAGGCGCCCAGTGCCAGCGAGAGGCCGAATACGGCGCTTGACACGAACGCCGTCAGCAGCGCCGTCGCGAAGACGGCCAAGAGGAAGAGCTCCGATCCGAGCCGCGCCACCGCCCCGAAGACCCACGGCAGGAGCCTCGTCCCGACGAGGTAGGCGATCGCCAGGAACGCCGCGGCTTTCAGGATCGCGAGCGCGAACGGGCCGACGACGTCCGCCCCGGTCAGCGGCGGCAGGGCGACGATGAACACGATCGTCGCGATGTCCTGGACGATCGCCCAGCCGATCGCGGCGCGTCCATGAACACTGTCCAGCTCGCCCCGGTCGAGCAGCGACTTGAGGATCACCAATGTCGAGCTGATCGAGAGGCAGGCGCCCACGACCAGGGCGGCCCGCAGATCGAGCCCGAGCGCCAGCCCGGCGCCGCAGCCGAGCGCCATGACCGCGAGCACCTGGAGCACGCCGCCGGGAACGGCGACGCGACCGACCTCCCGGAGCTCGCGGATCGAGAACTGGATCCCGAGTGCGAACAGCAGCAGGACGACGCCCACGTCGGCCAGGGCGGAGATCCGCTCGACGTCGCCCACGAACCCCGGCGTGAACGGACCGATCACGATCCCGGCCAGCAGGTAGCCGACGATGGCCGGCTGGCGCAGCCGCACCGCGAGCGCCCCGCCCACCAGTGCGGCGGCCAGCGCCGCACCGAGATCGAGGATGAAGCGAAGCTGCTCGGTCAGCTGGAGGTCGAGAGAGCCGAGGGGGTCCGGCACCGTTAGGCCATTATCGGGTGCGCGACGGCCGTTCCCGAGGCCCGTGCGTCAGCCGTGGAGCGCCTTGTGCCGGCGCTCCCGGATGCGGTCGTAGCGGGCCATGAGCGGCGTGACGGAGATCCCGTGGACCACGATCGACAGGGCCATCACGGTCAGGACGATCGACGCCAGGCGGGCGCCGATCGGGTCCGGCAGGCCGGCGTGCGACAGGGCGAACATGAGGTAGTAGAGCGAGCCGATCCCGCGGATGCCGAACCACGCGATATAGGCGACCTGGAGGCGCGGCAGCCCGGAGCCGACCAGTCCGGCTGCGACGGCAAGGGGCCGGAGCACGAGGAACAGCAATGCTGCGAAGGCGACGCTCTCCCAGGCGAGGTCGACCGTCGCCAGCATCGCGCCGACCAGGACGACCAGCGTGATCTCGCCGATGCGCTCGAGCTGTTCGTTGAACTCGAGCAGGACGCTGGCCATGTACGCCGGCCCCCGCTCCGGGTCGGTGGCCGTCTCGAGTGGGTCCGCGGCGCCGCGGTGGGCTGCCTCGACCAGCTGCGGGTCCTCCGGCTCCTCGCCGGTCGCCTGGACCTCGATCCTGCGCACCGCCAGCCCGGCCGCGAACACGGCCAGGAAGCCATAGGTCCCCGCCCACAGGGCGAGCCCGTACGACAGCGCGATGAGACCCAGGCCCAGGAACTCGTCGAGCCCGGTCGCCTCGCGATGCGTCCGGCGGAGGAACAGCACCAGCCGTCCGATCAGCGTGCCGGCAACCGCACCGATGGCCAGCCCGCCGGCCACCGCCCAGGCCAGGTCCACGGTCAGCCAGCGGACGCCGCTCGCGCCGAGCTCGTGGAACCCGAGCACGCCAAGACCCAGCATGACGAACGGGAAGGCGCTGCCGTCGTTCAGGCCGGCCTCGGCCGTCAGGCTGTACCGGAGCGCCTCGATGTCGGTCGGACGGGCGACCTGGACGTCGGACGCGAGGACCGGATCGGTCGGCGCGAGCACCCCGCCCAGCAGGATCGCGACGCCGAGCGGCAGCCCGAGCCACAGCACGCCGGTGAGGGCAATGAGCCCGACCGTGACGGCCATCGACACGACGGCCAGCCGGACCGGGATCCGCCAGCGGCCGGCGCGCAGCGGCTCGCGCAGCTTGAGGCCGGCCGTGAACAGCGAGACGATGACCGCCAGCTCGGTCAGGAGCTCGAGCAGCCCTGCGTCGTCGACCGGCGAGAGATCGATCAGCCCGACACCAAGCGGCCCGACTGCCGCGCCCACGGCCAGGTAGAGCAGCGACGCGGTCAGCGGCAGCCGCCGCAGCAGCGAGGCCGAGAGCGCCATGAGCAGCAGCGTCGCGCCGGCCAGCACGAACCAGCGCGGGTCGGTGATCGGATCGGGCACGCGTCAGCGGGGGAGGGCGCCGCCGGCGCGCGCCGCCCGCGGGTCGGTCAGGACTGGTCCAGCTTCTCGGCCGCCGCGAGCGCCGCGCCCACGATCCCGGCGTCGTTGAGCAGCGTGGCCGGGACGACCGGCACCCGGCTGGTCAGGCGCGGCAGGAACTTCTCCGACCGCTTGCTCACGCCGCCGCCCAGGATGATGACGTTCGGCCAGACCAGCTGGTCGATCCGGTCGATGTGCTCATCGAGGTCCGTGGCCCATGCCTTCCACGACAGCCCGCGCTTGGTTCGTGCCGCGGCGGCCGATCGACGCTCAGCGGCCCGGCCGCGAATCTCCATCTGCCCGAACTCGGTGTTCGGGACCAGCTTGCCGTCGACGAACAGCGCGGAGCCCACGCCGGTCCCGAGCGTCAGGAACACGACCACGCCCTGGCGGTCCTTGCCGCCGCCGTAGCGCATCTCGGCCAGACCGGCCGCGTCCGCATCGTTGAGCACGGTCACCGGGCGCTTGAGACCCTGGGACAGCGCGGCCTCCACCTCGAAGTCGATCCAGGCCGGGTCGATGTTGGAGGCGAGCTTGGCGACGCCGTCGAGCACGACTGACGGGACGCCGACGCCGATCGCGGCATCTTCGGGGACGTCCGGATCCTTGAGGACGCGCCGCACGAGCCGGCGGATCGAGGCCAGCACCGCCTGCGGGGTGGAGGGGTCGGGCGTGGGAACGCGGATCCGCTCGGACGCAAACTGGCCGGTCTTGATGTCGACGCCAGCCGCCTTGATGCCGCTGCCTCCGACGTCGACGCCGATCGCGATCCGCTGGGCCATCGTGGCAAATCCTCCCTGGTGGCCGTCAGTTGCGGCGGCGGGCCGATTCTAGTCGCGTCGCGGGCGCCGATACGTCAGCGGGCCGCGACGGGCTGGGCGCCCTCGAGCTCCGCACCCGCCTCGAGCGCGTCCTCCCGGAACGCCTCGAGCGCGCCCGGATCCTGCGCCGAGGCGCGGACCATCGTCATCACCCGGCTGACGCCCGCCTCGCGGTAGGCCGCCAGCAGGGCCGCACGGGATGGCGCCTCGTCGAGCTGGGCCCACCAGATGTGGGCCGACACCTTGAGGGTATCCGGGTCCCGCCCGATCTCCTCGCAACGCTGGCGGATGATCGGCATCGCGTCGTCGCGCAGCTCGTCCGGCGGCATGCTGTCGACGTTCAGCTCGTCCGCGAACCGTGCCGCCAGCCGCCAGGTCACCTGCCGTCCGTTGCCGCCGACCATGATCGGCACGCGCGGCTGCTGGATCGGCTTGGGCAGGTTGATCGCACCCCTGACCCGCGCGCTCGCGCCTTCGTACGTCGCCCGACCGGTTGCGAGCATCCGCGTGATGATCTCGAGGTGCTCCTCGAGGTGCCGGAGCCGCTCGCGCGTGCGTGGGAAGGGGTAACCGTAGGCCTCCCACTCCTCCTTCTTCCAGCCGGCGCCGATCCCCAGCTCCATCCGACCCCCGCTGATGGTGTCCATCGTCGAGATCATCTTGGCCGTCAGTGCCGGGTTCCGGAACGCCGTGCAGATGACGATGTGGCCGAGGCGGACGCGCGACGTCAGGGCCGCCAGCCCAGACAGCGAGGTGAACGACTCGAAGGTCAGCTCGTCGGTCGGGTCCGGGGTCGTGTGAAAGTGGTCGAACAGCCAGACCGACTCGAAGCCGAGCGCCTCGGCCGCCTGGGTGACCTCCACCGTCCGCTGCCACGCAGCGGGCGGATCCATCCCCTTGTACTCGCCGTTCCAGCCCTGGGGAGCGATCACGCCGACCTTCAAGACGTGCTCCTCCTGCGGTGGCCACCATCGTCCCACGGCGCAACCACTGCACCCGGTACGCCGGACCCGGCGCTCTTGCACGTCGCTTGCAAGGTCGGGGCAACGGCGGGCGGGCGGCGGCTAGAAGTGTGGCTCCACGGGGGAGCCGGTCGGCTCGAACCGGCGGAGCGCGTGGGTCTCCCGGACGAGCGCCCGGAGGGCCTCGATATCCCCGCCCAGCTGTCGGTGCGCCCGCGCCTGGACGAGCAGGCTGCCGAGAGCCGTGGCTTCGACCGGTCCGGCCACCACCGGGAGCCCGCATGCGTCCGCCGTCAGCTGACAGAGCAAGGTGTTCCGGCTGCCGCCGCCGACGACGTGGATGACGCGTACCGGGCGCCCGGACAGACGACGGGCGTCCGCCAGCGCTCGAGCGTACGCGAGAGCGAGACTGTCGAGAATGCAGCGCACCAGGGCCGGTCGTGAGGGCGGCACCGGCTGATCCTTGCGCCGGCACGCGTCGGCGATCCGGGTGGGCATGTCACCCGGCGGCAGGAAGGCGCCGTCGTCCGGGTCGATCACCGGTCCCCCGGGCGGCAACGTGGCCGCGGTCCGGATCAAGGCGTCGAGGTCCGCCGCCGTACCGGACCGCTCCCAGCTGCGCATCGACTCCTGGAGCAGCCAGAGGCCCATGACATTCCGGAGATACCGAACGCGCCCGTCCACGCCACGCTCGTTGGTGAAGTTCGCGACGCGACTCTCCTCGGTCAGCACGGGCGCGTCGAGCTCGACGCCCACGAGCGACCACGTGCCCGACGAGATGTACGCGAAGTCGTCGCCCTGTGCCGGCACCGCCACGACCGCCGAGGCCGTGTCGTGCGAGCCGACGAGCGTCAGCCGGGCGGTGGATGGGATCCCGGTCTCCTCGATGGCGGGTTTTCGGAGGCCGGCCACGACCTCGCCCGGCCGGCCGATCGGCGGCAGCAGGCCGGGCGCCAGCCCGAGCTCGTGGAGCAGGTCCAGGGCCCACGTCCGGTCACGCGCGTCGAGCAGCCCGCTGGTCGAGGCGATCGTCTCCTCCGTTCCGATGACCCCGGTGAGCCAGAAGGCGAGCAGATCCGGCGTGAACAGGAGCGTGGCCGCTCCCTCGAGCTCTGCTGTCCCGCGCGACGCCGCGAGCTGGTAGATCGTGTTGAAGGGCATCGGCTGCAGGCCGTTCCGCTGGTAGAGCCGCTCGGGCGGCACGACCTCATGGACCGCCTGGATGCCGGCCTTCGTCCGTCCGTCCCGATAGTGGTACGGGTTGCCGAGCAGCCGGCCGTCCGCGTCGAGCAGGCCGTAGTCGACCCCCCAGGAATCGACGCCGATGCTGACGATATCGCGGTCGGCTTGCGCCGCGAGGCGGAGCCCCTCGACCACCTCGTGCTCGACCCGGAGGACGTCCCAGTGGAGCCCGTCGGGCAGCTCGACCGGGTCGTTGGGGAAGCGATGGACCTCCCGGAGCTCGAGCAGGCGCGGTCCGGCGACGCCGAGCATGACACGACCGGACGAGGCCCCCAGGTCGATCGCCGCGATCGAGCCAGCCGTCATCGCGGCAAGCCGGCCGTGAGGCGGTGTGACCACCACCGTGTGCCGATCGTCATGCGCCCTCGCCCTCCCGTGCTGGCACGCTGCCGCGCCGGCGCGCTGCCCGCGACGGATGGATCGCGACCGGATCCATTGTCGGCGGTTCCCGTCCGTCGGGACGGCGGCCAACGGCGGTCGTACGCTAGCCTCGACGGCACGTGGAGGCGGCCTTGGGTGAGCTTCTGCTCGGGATCGACATCGGGACCTTCAGCTCCAAGGGCGTCCTGTGCCGGCCGGACGGCGAGGTCGTGGCCGACGGTCGTCGTGACCACCGGATGTCCGTCCCGCAGCCGGGCTTCGCCGAGCAGGACGCCGAGGCCGTCTGGTGGGCGGACTTCGCAAGCCTCGCCCGCGACCTGACGTCGAAGGTCCGTCCTGGGGATCACCTCGCGGGCGTCGCGGCGAGCGCGATCGGGCCATGTCTGCTCCCGGTCGACGCGGACGACCGGCCGCTCCGCCCCGGGATCCTCTACGGCGTCGACGTCCGGGCGACCGAGCAGATCGAGGAGCTGGAGGCACGCCACGGCCGTGACTCCCTGTTCGCGCTCGGGGGCATGCGGCTCACGAGCCAGGCGATCGGGCCCAAGCTGCTGTGGCTCCGACAGCACGAGCCGGACGTCTGGGAGCGGGCCGTCCGCTTCCACACGGCAACCTCGTACCTGGTCCTTCGGCTGACGGGCCGGCACGTCATCGACCGGCACACCGCATCCCACTTCAATCCGCTCATCGATCTCGAGCGCCTCGAGTGGGATGACCGCTTCGCGGACGGGATCGCGCCGATCGAGCGTCTTCCACAGCTCGCCTGGAGTGACGAGATCGCGGGCGAGGTGACGCCCGAAGCCTCGGCCGCCACCGGGATCCCGGCCGGGACGCCCGTCGCGTGCGGTACGGTGGACGCCTTGGCGGAGGCGATCAGCGTCGGCGCTGTGGCCGCCGGCGACCTGATGCTGATGTACGGCAGCACGGCCTTCCTGATCCTCGTCACCGACCGGCCGCGCACCCATCCGGACCTGTGGGCGACGGCCGGGGCGTTCCGCGGTCAGCACGCAATGGCGGCCGGGATGTCGACGACCGGCTCGGCGACCACGTGGTTCCGCGACGAGCTCGCGGCCGACCTCCGCTCGGAGGCAGGAGCTGGCTACGGGCGGCTGGCGGAGGAGGCCGGGCGCACGCCGCCGGGCGCGAACGGACTCCTGTTCCTGCCCTACCTGAGCGGCGAGCGCACGCCGCTTCACGATCCCGATGCTCGGGGCGTCCTCGCCGGGCTGTCCCTTGCCCACAGCCGCGGTGACCTGTATCGCTCGCTGCTCGAGGGCACGGGCTTCGGGATCCGTCACATCATCGACACGATGCGCGAGAGCGGCGCGCCCATCGAACGCGTCGTCGCCGTCGGCGGTGGTGCGGCGAGCCGGTTGTGGCTCGAGATCATCTCGAGCGCCGCCGGGGTCTCGCAGCTGGTGCCGGCACGAACCGTGGGGGCCAGCTACGGCGACGCCTTCATCGCAGGTCTCGCAGCCGGCGTGATCGACGGGCTCGCGGCGCTGGAGCGCGACTGGGTCCGGATCGCGGATCGCGTCGAGCCGGACACGACGATGGCCGAGGTCTACGAAGAGCTCTACCCCCTCTTCGGTGATCTGTATCGCGGGTCGAGGGAGACGGTCCACGCCCTGGCCCGCTGGCAGCGGCGGCCCGGCCGCTCCGTCGGCGGTTCCGCGTCCGGGCACCGCGTCGAGCCCTGACGAGCCCCGAACCGGCCGGCAACGGTCATCGCAGGAAGGCAGCCGGGACGCCGGAGTCGACCGGAACGTGGAGCCCCGTCGTCTGGGACAGGTCACCGCCGACGAGCGCGAACACCGCGTCGGCGACGTGCTCGGGGAGCACCTCTCGTTTGAGCAGCGTCCGCTGGGCGTAGTACTCGCCGAGCTTCTCCTCGGGCACCCCGTACACGGCGGCCCGCTGCGCGCCCCAGCCCGAGGCGAAGATACCGGAGCCGCGGACGACGCCGTCCGGGTTGATGCCGTTGACCCGGATGCCGTGCTGGCCGAGCTCCGCGGCGAGCAGTCGGACCTGGTGCGCCTGGTCCGCCTTCGCGGCGCCGTACGCGATGTTGTTCGGCCCGGCGAACAGGCTGTTCTTGCTCGCGATGTAGACGATGTCGCCGTCCAGGCCCTGCTCGATCATGACCCGTGCCGCCTCCCGCGAGACGAGGAACGAGCCGCGGGCCATGACGTCATGCTGGACGTCCCAGTCGTCTATGGTCGTCTCCAGCAGCGGCTTCGAGATGGACAGCCCGGCGTTGTTGACGACGATGTCGAGGCCGCCGAACGAGAGAAGGCACGCGCGGACAGCCGCCTCGACCTGGCCTTCGTCCGTCACGTCGGCGCCCACCGCGATGGCGACGTCCCGTCCACCCAGCTCGGCGGCGACCGTCGCGGCGGCCCGCACGTCGATATCCGCGATGGCCACGCACGCGCCCTCGGCGGCCAGCCGGTGTGCGATCGCCCGCCCGATCCCGGATCCCGCGCCCGTCACGAGGGCGATCCGTGTCTCGAGCGGCTTCGGCTTCGGAAGCCGGGCCAGCTTGGCTTCCTCGAGCGCCCAGTACTCGATGCGGAACTTCTCCGCGTCGGGGATCGGCTGGTAGGTCGAGATCGATTCTGCGCTGCGCATGACGTTGATGGCGTTGACGTAGAACTCGCCCGCCACGCGCGCGGTCTGCTGGTTCGCCCCGAATGAGAACATGCCGACGCCCGGCACGAGGACGATCGCCGGGTCGGCTCCACGCATCGGCGGGCTGTCCGGCCGGGCGTGCCGCTCGTAGTACGCCCGGTACTCGTCGCGATAGGCGCCGTGCAGCTCGCGGAACCGTGCGATCGCCTGGTCGACGGCCGCGCCGGGCGGGACGTCGAGGACCAGCGGCCGGATCTTCGTGCGGAGGAAGTGATCCGGGCAGGACGTTCCGAGCGCCGCCAGCCGTGGATGTGCCTCGCGCGCGACGAAGTCGAGCACGACGTCCGAATCCGTGAAGTGGCCGACCTGGGCGCGGTCGGTGCAGGCGAGCCGGCGCAGGGCGGGGAAAAGCGCCGCCGCGCGCTCCCGCCGCTCGGCCTCCGGCAGCGGCTCGTAGCCGGGGATCGCCGGCCCGAATGGTTCACGGCGCCCGTGCTCCGCGATGAAGCGCTCCGCGGTCCGGATGATCTCGAGCGAGCTCGCCTCGCAGGCCTCGGACGTGTCGCCCCAGGCGGTGATCCCGTGGCCGCCGAGGATCACGCCGATCACCTCCGGGCGGTCGCGGCGGATCGCGGCGATGTCGAGCCCGAGCTGGAATCCCGGACGACGCCACGGCACCCAGGCCACCCGGTCGCCGAAGCAGCGACGAGCCAGCGCCTCGCCGTCCACGGCCGTCGCGAGCGCGATGCCGGAGTCCGGGTGGAGATGGTCGACGTGCCGGGCGTCGACGAGGGCGTGCATCGGCGTGTCGATCGACGGTGCGGCGCCACCCCGGCCGTGAAGGCAGTGGTCGAACGCGGCGACGACCTCGTCCTCGCGGTCGACGCCGGGATAGACGTCCACCAGGGATCGAAGGCGGTCGAGGCGGAGGACCGCGAGGCCCTCCGCGGTGAGCGTTCCGAGATCGCCGCCGGAGCCCTTGACCCAGAGGACCTCGACCGGCCGGCCGGTGACCGGATCGGTGGCTTCTCCCTTGGCCGAGACGTTCCCGCCGGCGTAGTTCGTATTCCGCGGATCGGCGCCCAGCCGGTGCGCCCGCTCGAGGAGCCGGTCGACCACCCGCGTCGCGAACGTCCGTGGGCTCATCGTCCCTTCTCCGGCCGGTCCGCCGCGCCGGCGGCCGCCGCCACGCCGCGCCGGTACGCCTCCGCCTCCCATTGCTCGATGAACCGACGCTCCTCGGGAGCCATCGGCCTGGCTCCGCCCAGTCGGTCCGCTCCCCGGCCGACGTGCCAGGCGTCGAGGTACAGGTCGCGCGCCGTCGCCGCCTCACCGGGCGTGTCGCCGACGCCGAAGACGCCCAGCCCGGCGGCGACCACGATCGACGGCTCCGCGCCGGCCGTCGCCCGGTGGTCCTCGAGCGCGCGGCGCAGTGCGTCCTGCCGCTCGACCGGGCCTCCGGCCGGCAGCGGGTCGAGCAGCAGCGGCCACGATCCGGCGTACACGATCTGGTCAGGCGTGAGCGGCCCGGCGCGAACGAACGCGCGCCCGGCGGCGGTCGTGGCGAGCTGGTGCGCGGGCGGCGAGCCGTCGAACACGACGCGCCGGTCGAGGGTCTCCTCGAGGGCCCCGACGAGCCGGGCGATGTCGGCCCGCTCCGTCACCGCCCCGGTGTCGGTGTCCGGCCGCCCGGGCCGGCCATCGAGCTGCCGGCAGACGGCATCCACGACGCTGCCGGAGCGCGCGTCGATCTCCGCCCCGCTCTCGCCGCTCACGATCAGGCCGTGGTTCTGGAGCAGCACCGTCCGGGGCGGATCGTCGCCCGTGGCCTGCTCGAATGCCCGCCGCTCCTCCGCGATCCGGCGGGCGAGCGGAAGCCCCGGGTCGGCGTACGCGATCCACAGCGCACTTCCGCCAAGGAGTTCCGTCGCCAGCTCGCGGCCGCGCACCGCGCAGGTGAGCGCATTGACGGTCGTCGGGTGCGTGTGGAGGACGATCGGGTCCGGCAGCAGGGCATGGAAGAGGCATTCGACTGACGGCCGGCGGTCGTCATCGGGCCGCAGGCGGGCGGCCATCGCCACCCGCATGACCGCATCGCTACCCGGGATAGCAGCCGCGCCGGGGTCACCGAGCATCGCGCGCAGCGGTGCGAGCGCGACCGGCATCAGCGCCTCGGCCGACATCGACGCCAGCGGGACGCCGCTCGGCTTGATCCACAGGACCCCGTCGGCCTTGCCGGAGCAGTTGCCGCCGCCAGCGCGGGCGAACTCCGGGTCCGCCCCGTACCGGCGCGAGACGGCGGCGACCTCGTCGAGCAGCGCCGTGGGCGGCCGTGGCGGCGCGTGGGCCGCCGCCGCCGTCACCGGCCGTACAGCGGACCGAAGTTGGCGCAGGCTCGGAAGTCCGCACCCTCCGGGTCCGCCGTTCCGAGCGCGCTCCAGGCATGCGGCCGGAAGAGCCGTTCCTCCGCGACGTTGTGCATCGAGACCGGGATCCGAAGGGCCGACGCGAGCGTGATCAGGTCCGCCCCGATGTGCCCGTAGCTCGCCGCGCAGTGGTTGGCGCCCCAGTTCGCCATGACCGAGTACACGTCGCGGAACGGGCCCCGGCCGGTCACCTCCGGCACGAACCAGTGCGTCGGCCAGGTGGGGTTGGTCCGGGCGTTCAGCGTGTCGTGGACCCGGTCAGGGAGGTCGCCGGTCCAGCCCTCAGCGACCTGGAGGACTGGTCCCACGCCCTGGATCAGGTTGATCCGGCTCATGGTCATCGGCATCCCGCCGCGCGTCACGAATTGGGACGAGTACCCGCCGCCGCGGAAGTATGTGGTCACGCCCGGGTACCAGGTCGTGGCGGCCAGCGCGGCATCTGCCTCCGCCGGCTCGATCTCCCAGAACGGCTTCATCGCCGGCTGGCCGTCGCGCTCCATCGCGCCGGTGGCGTCGAGCGTCGCCGACCCGGAGTTGATCAGGTGCATGATGCCGCCCGCGGCGCGGCCCTCCAGCCGGTGGCCCGTGACGCGCTCCACTGCCTCCGGGCTCCAGTAGGTCCGCACGTCCGCGAAGACCTGGGCCGTGTTCGTGAGCAGGTAGCCGAGGAGCATCGTGGCGCCGTTCAGGCTGTCGTTCTCCGTCGCGAAGACGTACGGCGCCCGGATCCCGTCCCAGTCGAAGGAGGAGTTCAGGATCGCCTCGGTGAAGTCCCCGTTGGGCCAGTGGTCCGTCCACTGGCGCTGCCCCTGGAAGCCGCCGAGGATGGCGTTCCGCCCCAGGGCCTCCTCCTCGTAGCCCATCGCGGCCAGGCGCGGGTTGCCGACCAGCAGATCGCGCGTGATCTGGGTCATCCTGACGACCGTCTCCCAGTCGCGGTCCTTCTGCGCGCGGGAGCGGCGATCGCCCGGCTCGTTCGTGTCCTCGCCCTCCCGGCAGCTCGAGCGGGCCCAGGCATGCGCACGCTCGAATTCCTCCGGGTCGAAGATGCCCTCGTCCATTCGCCGGGTCAGTTCGCTCATGTCGACCGTCTCGACCCGCATCCCGAGGTAGCGCTCGAAGAAGCCGTGGTCAACGATCGAGCCGGCGATGCCCATCGACACGCCGCCGAGCGAAAGGTACGACTTGCCGCGCATGACCGCCACGGCGAGCCCGGCGCGGGCGAACCGGAGGAGCTTTTCCGCGACGTCCGGCGGCACGCTCGCGTCCGATGCGTCCTGGACGTCGTGACCGTAGATCCCGAACGCGGGCAGGCCCTTCTGGTCGTGGGCGGCGAGGACGGCGGCCAGGTAGACCGCGCCCGGACGCTCCGTCCCGTTGAAGCCCCAGACCGCCTTCGGGGTCAGCGGGTCCATGTCCATCGTCTCCGACCCGTAGCACCAGCACGGGGTGACGGTGATCGAGACGCCGACGCCCTCGCGCCGGAACAGGTCGGCCGCGCGCGCCGCCTCCACGACGCCGCCGATCGTGTCCGGCGGGATGACGCACTCGACCGGCGTGCCGTCCGGGTACCGCAGGTTCTCGGTCAGGAGGCGCGCCGTGGCCTCCGCCATCGCCCGGGTCTGGCCCTCCAGCGACTCGCGGATGCCCCGGCGGCGCCCGTCGATCGCGGGCCGGATGCCGATCCTCGGCCAGTCACCGACATATCGCGTGGCGCGCTGGTGCTTCGGCATCGTGCCTCCTCTCAGATTGCCTGGATGGCCCTGGCGTCTTCCCTGAACGTCGCCGCGGCGGCGTCGGTGGCATCGGACTCGAGCAGGCGCGCCAGGATCGCCGGCGCGAGGGTCGCGGAGGCGACGCCGAGCAGCGCCAGCTCGGCCACCTCGTCCGGCTCACGGACGCTGGCAGCAAGGATCTCCACGTCCGCGGCCTGCGCTCGCAGGAGCTCCTGCATGCGTCCGACGAGCTCCAGGGGGTCGGCGCCCCCGTCGCGGATCCGGCCGAGGTAGACGGCGACCGACCGCGCCCCGACCGCCTGGGCCGCGAGGACTTGCCGGAGGGTGTACACGCCAGTCAGCGTGACGCCGGTCCCCTCCGCGGAGAGCACGGCGGCCGCCTGGTAGCCGGCCGGCGTGGCGACGAGCTTGACCCGGATCCGTTCGGGGTCGATCCGAACCAGCTCCCGTCCCTCGGCGATCATGCCGTCGGCGTCGTCCGCGCCGGTCTGAAGGTGCACCTCGCCGGCGCCGACGAGGATCGCCGCCCGGGCCAGCTCGGGCACCCGCGACGCCGCCACGCCGGCCCGCCGCAGGAGGGTGGGGTTGGTCGTCACGCCGGCCACGATCCCGGTCGCCAGTGCCTCGTGGATCGCGGCCAGGTCCGCGCTGTCGACGAGGATCCTCACGGCGCGCGCACCGGTGGGCGCGCGAGGAAGGCGTCCGCGTCGGCGCGGTGCGGCGGGTCCGCGCCCGGCCGGGTGCAGTTCAGCGCGGCCGCGCCGGCAGCGAAGCGCAGCGTCCCCTCGATCTCCTCGCCGGACAACCGCTCGACGCGCCCGCGTGACGTCGCACCGAGCTCCACGAGGCGGGTGAGCAGCCCCGCGTCGAACGTGTCACCCGCGCCGACGGTGTCGGCCACCGCGACCTCGAACGACGGCACGCCGAAGCGCTGCGTCCCACGGGCGGTCCGCTGCAGCGCGACCACTCCCGCCCCGCCGTCCGTCACGGCCACGAGCGACGCTCCTCGGTCGAGGAGCTCCCCGGCCACCGCCTCGATGTCGCGGCCGGGTGCCAGCCAGGCCAGGTCCGCGGCGCTGATCTTGACCACGTCGACGAGCTCGAAGAACCGGTCGAGCATGGCCCGGTAGGCCGGCTCGTCGCGCACGAGGTCCGGCCGCACGTTCGGGTCGAGAGACAGCAGGGCGCGATCGCGGATGCGCTCGCAGGCGCCCAGGATCGTGGCCGGGGTCGAGCCGCGCAGCAGGCTGATCGAGCCGACGTGGAGAATCGCGGTCTCGTCGAGGAGCTCGTCCGGCAGGTGCTCCGGGGTCAGGAGCGTGTCGGACGTTCCCTCACCGTAGAACGCGTATGCCGGCTCACCGCCCTCGAACGAGACGAAGCCGAGCGTCGTTCTCGCGGGCGCCTCGGACATCCAGCGGACGTCGATGCCCTCGCCCTCCGCGTAGGCCCGCAGCGAGCGCCCGAAGAAGTCGTCCCCGGTCCTGGTGACCAGGGCGGCGCGCGCGCCGAGCCGGGCCGCCGCGACCGCGACGTTGAGCAGCGAGCCGCCGGGGTGCGATCGGAAGCCGACGGTCTGGCCGTCCTCGACGATCGGCAGGAAATCGATCAGGACCTCGCCCGCGCAGGTGATCAGCGGCCGCGGCCCGCGCTCGCCGGGCGGCGCTTCACCGCCGGCGGTCATGACGCCACGATCCGGCCGTCCGGGTCCCACAGGTCAGTCCACGACTGGCCTTCTCGCCACAGGAAGACCTGGCCCTTGATCAGCCGCGAGTTCCGGTCGAGCGCCGCGATGGCGTGTATGTCGTCGGCCGTCAGCGGCTCGTCCACGACGGCCCGGATGTTGGCCAGGTAGTTGGCTCTGCGGGTGGAGAAGGGGATCGGGACCCCGCCCCGCTGGACCGACCACTTGACGCAGACGGCGGCCGGGTGGATGCCGAGCCGTCGCGCGATCGACACGATCACCGGGTCCTCCAGGTCAACCGTGTCGTCCGGCATCCGGTCCCGATCCGGCCGGGCCGGTGAGCCGAGTGGCGCAAAACCGACGGGCTGGATCCCGTTCGCGACCAGGTACCGGAAGAGCTCAGGCTGCTGGAAATGGGGGTGAAGCTCCATCTGGTTGGCGGCCGGCGGGATCCGCGCGTCGCGCAGCAGCAGCTCCAGCTTGGGGATCGTCACGTTCGAGGTCCCGATGTGCCGAACGAGGTTCTCGTCGACGAGGAGCTCCAGCTCCCGCCAGGTGGCCATGTACTCGTCGTGCAGGTACGGCCGCGCATCGGGGGCGCGAGCATGCGCGTCGACCCCCGGCGGGTGGTGGTTGGGGAACGGCCAGTGGACGAGATACAGGTCCAGGTGGTCAAGGCCCAGGTCGCGCAGTGAGCGCTCGAAGGCGGGCCGCACGTCACGCGGCGCGTGCCGGTCGTTCCACAGCTTGGACGTGACGAACAGCTCTTCGCGCGGCACGCCCCGAGCCATGATCTCGCGCAGGGACCGGCCGACGAACGTCTCGTTGCCGTACACCGCGGCACAGTCGAAGTGCCGGTAGCCGACCTCGGCCGCGCCGAGGACCGCCTCGGCCACCGCCTCGTGCGGGACCCGCTCCGAGCCGAACGTCCCGAGGCCGATGCCGGGCATCGTCGCACCGCCCCGCAGGTGCCGCCCCGGGACGGAGCGCGGGTCGACGCCGTCGGCTGCGCCCCAGGCCGAGCGCCGGCCGGCCGGGTGACCGATCACGCCGCCAGGCCGTGGGCGGGCGGCCCGCTGGAACGCCGGACGATCAACTCCGTCGGCAGGACGATCGACCGTGCCCGCCGCTTCCCGTCGCCCTCGAGCCGCTCGAGCAGCAGCTCGGCGGCTCGCTGGCCAAGCTCGTAGGCCGGCTGGGCGGCGACGGTCAGGAACGGATCGGCCAGCCAGTTGGTCGGCAGGTCGTCGAAGGCCACGATCGACAGGTCGTCCGGGACGTGCCGGCCCATGGTCCGGGCAGCGGCCAGCGCGCCCGCGGCGATGAAGTTGTTGACCGCGAAGATCGCGCTCGGCGGCCGTCTCGTCGCCAGCACCCCCATCGCCATCTCGTAGCCCTCGGCGGCGTGGTATCCGCCGTAGCGGACGAGGTCGCGGTCGGGCTTCACGCCGGCCTCGACGAATGCCCTCCGGTACCCGGCGACCCGGTCGAGGGTCGTCGACACGCTCCGCGCCCCGGCGAGCACGGCGATCCGCCGGTGGCCCAGGGACAGGAGATGGCGAACGAGCTGGTACGCGCCGCCCTCGGAGTCACCGCGGACGACGTCCACGCCGGCGGCCCGGACTCGGCGGTCGACGACGACGACGGGAACGGCCCGCGCGCGGAGCAGCCCCATCGACCGGCTCGAGAGGCTGGCCGGGACGAGGAGGACGCCGTCGACCTGTCGCTGGATCAGCATCGAGACGTACTCGATCTCCTTCTCCTCGGACTCGTCCGTGTTGCAGAAGAGCAGGCCGAACCCGTGATCGCCGGCCACGTCCTCCGCGCCGCGGGCGACGCTCGTGAAGAACGGGTTGGTGATGTCCGTGATCACGAGGGCCAGGGTCTTGCTCCGCTTCGAGCGAAGCTGCCGGGCGAGCGCGTTCGGGACGTAGCCCAGGTGAGCGACCGCGCGCTCGACCCGCAGCCGCGTCGCCGCGCTCGTGTAGCCGGACTGGTTGATGACGCGCGACACGGTCATGGTCGACACGCCGGCGTGCCGCGCCACGTCGCTGATCGTGCTCATGTCGGAGAGGCCGGCAAGCGGGGGCCCACGGCTTCGGCCGGAGCCACCGCTCGCCGCACGCTCGCTACTCGTAAAGCAGTGGCTTGATGTCGTTGGCGTCGATGTTCGTCTTGTCGTACCAGTGGAAGCCGGTGTCGATCGCCGGCGGCAGCGTCTCGCCCTTGAGCGCCTTGACCGCCGCCTCGACGCACTTGTAGCCGATCCCGATCGGGTCCTGGGTGATCGCGCCGGCCATCACGCCGCTGCGGATCGCGTCCATCTGCTGCTTCCCGGAGTCGTAGCCGACGACGATGACGTCGCCCTCCTTGCCGGACTCCTTGACGCCGTTCAGCACGCCGATGGCGGAGCCCTCGTTCGCGCCGAACATGCCCTTCAGGTTCGGGTGAGCCTGCAGGATCGTCTTGGCCAGGTCGGTGGACTTCAGCTGGTCGCCGCCGCCGTACTGCGTGTCGACGATCGTGATGTTCGGGTGGTTCTTCGTGATCTCGTCGGTGAAGCCCTTGACCCGGTCGATCCCGGTCCGGCTGGTCTGATCGTGGGCGATGACCGCGACCTCACCTGCGTCGCCGATCAGGTCCGCCATCCGCTTGGCGGCCTCCCCGGCGGCAGCGAGGTTGTCCGTGGCGGCCGTCGTGACCGGGATGTCGCTGTCGACACCGGAGTCGAAGCCGACGACCGGGATGTTCTCGGACTTCGCTCGTTCGAGGAGCGGGACCGCCGCCTTGCTGTCGAGCGCCGCGTAACAGATCGCGTCCGGCTTCTTGTCCAGCGCGGCCGTCAGCATCTCGATCTGCTTGTCGACCTGGGTCTCGTTCTCCGGCCCCTCGAACGTGATCTCCACGTTGAGCTCGCCGGCGGCCTTCTCGGCGCCCAGCCGGACGGCCTGCCAGAACTGGTGCTGGAAGCCCTTCGAGATGACCGGGATGTAGGGCTTGTCACCACCTGCCCCGCTGGCGGCTGCGGATCCACCCGCGGCCGATGGGCTGGCCCCGCTGCCACCCGCGCAGGCCGCGAGGGCGAGCACCATCGCCCCGAGGGCTGCAAAACGTCGTGATCTCATCGCCTGTTCTCCTCCAGTTCGTGTGCTCGATCGGCCTCGCGTCGCTGGCGGACGCGGGATTGGAGCCCGGTTGGCGGCTACCGCTGGGAGCGGCGCCGGACGATGTCGAGGTAGACGGCCACGATCACGATCGCGCCGGTGACCACTGTCTGCCATTCCTGTGGAACCGAGAGGATCCGCAGCCCATTGGTCAGGGTGCTGATGATGAACGCGCCGATGACCGTGCCGAGGATCGTACCCTCGCCGCCGCTCAGTGACGTCCCCCCGATCACGGCCGCGGCGATGGCGTCGAGCTCGTAGCCCTGGCCGAGGGACGGCTGGGCGGAGTTGAGGCGGGCTGCGATGAGGACGCCGGCGAGCCCCGCAAACATGCCGCACACGACGTACACGGCGATCTTCCAGCGGTCGACGTTGACGCCGGACAGGCGCGCGGCCTCCTCGTTGCTGCCGAGCGCAAACGTGTAGCGGCCCAGCACGGTCTTGGCCAGCACGAGGCTGGCAAGCAGGGCGGCGACGAGGAAGACGACGACGATGTTCGGGATGGCGAAACCCGGCGCGACGGCCTCCGTGACGGAGCCCATCGCGGCCCGGTTGAACTCCGGCGTGTCGTTGAAGTAGATGGGGGCGAGGCCGGCCATCACCAGGGCCAGGCCCTTGGCCACGTTGAGCATGCCCAGCGTCGCGATGAAGGACGGGATCTTCAGCTTGGCAATGAGGATGCCGTTGACCAGCCCGGCCAGCGCGCCGGTGGCGATGCCGGCAAGGATCGCGAGCGGCAAGGGCAGCTGGAGCTTGGTCGCCACGACGCCGGTGATCACGGCCGACAGGGTCATCACCGTGCCGATCGAGAGGTCGATTCCGCCGGAGATGATGACGAACGTGACGCCCAGCGCGAGCACGCCGTTGACCGCGGTCGCGATCAGGATGCCGACCACGTTGTTGAACTGGAGGAAGTTCGGCGACAGGGCCGAGAAGGCGATGATCATCACGATCAGCGCCGCAAACGCCAAAAATCGCTGGAGCACCTCGGCGCGGACGAGATTGCCCCCGCGCGGCACCGTCAGCCCCATGGAGCCGGCTCCGCTGGTCGTGAGGGCCGGGCGGCCCGCGCCCTCATGCCGCCACGTCCGCCCGCTGGGTCGCGAACGTCATGATCTGCTCCTGCGTCGCGCCCCGCCCGGACAGCTCGCCGGTCAGCCGACCCTCGCACATGACCACGATCCGATGGCTCATCCGAAGGATCTCCGGCAGCTCCGACGAGATCATGATGATCGACTTGCCCTGGCCCGCCAGCTCGTTCAGCAGGTGATAGATCTCGCTCTTGGCCCCGACGTCGATGCCGCGGGTCGGCTCGTCGAAGATGAGGATGTCCGTGTCCGCGGTGAGCCACTTGCCGATGATGACCTTCTGCTGGTTGCCGCCGGACAGGTTGCGGACCTTCTGCCGGATGCTCGGTGTCTTGATCGAAAGCCGCTTGACGTACTCCTCGGCCTTTGCTCGGGTGCGGCGGGTGTTGACCCGGCCGAGCAGCTCCAGGAACTTGCCGAAGGAGGCGAGGACGATGTTGGTCTCGACGTCCATGCCGGTTGCCAGCCCGAAGCGCTTGCGGTCCTCGGACAGGTAGCCGATGCCCGCCCGGACGGCGTCACCCGGGCTGTTGATCGTTGCCTTGCGGCCCTTGACGTAGATGTCGCCGGACTCCCGCGGGTCGGCGCCGAAGACGACCCTGGCCACCTCCGTCCGGCCGGCCCCGACGAGCCCCGCGACGCCGAGGATCTCGCCGCGCCTGAGCGTGAAGCTGACGTCCCGGACCATCCGGCCCCGATTGATGTGGCGCACGTCGAGGACGACCTCATCGTGCTGCGGCGGGATGTCCGGCGCCGCCTCGTAGATCGTCCGGCCGACCATCAGGTTGATGATCGTCGGGATCGGGGCGTCGGTGATCGGAAGTGTCTGGATGTAGCGCCCGTCCCGCATGACCGTCACCCGGTCCGCGATCTGCCGCAGCTCCTCCAGGCGGTGCGAGATGTGGACGATCCCGACGCCCTCCTCCCGGAGGTTGCGGATGACGCGGAACAGCTCGTCGATCTCCGTGTCCGTGAGCGCCGCGGTCGGCTCGTCCATGATCACGACCGCGGCGTTGAACGACAGCGCCTTAGCGATCTCGACCATCTGCTGGTGGGCGACCGCCAAATCCGCCACCTTCGCCCGCGGGTCCAGCTTGACGTGGAGCCGCTCGAAGACCCTGCGGGCCTCGTCGTTGAGCCGCCGCTCGTCGAGGGTGAAGCGCAGCCGGCCGCGCGGCTCCCGGCCCACGAAGATGTTCTGCGCGACCGTGAGATGGGGCATCAAGTTCAGCTCCTGGTGGACGATGCTGATCCCGAGCTCCTGGGCCGCCCTGGGGTTCGCGACCACCACCTCCCGGCCCTTGTACCGGATGGTCCCCCCGTCCGGCTGATAGATCCCGGCCAGGATCTTCATCATCGTGGACTTGCCGGCCCCGTTCTCGCCGACGAGCGCATGCACCTCACCCGGGAGGAGCTGGAACGACGCGCCATCGAGCGCGTGCACACCGGGGAAGTGCTTGGTGATGCCGTCCATGGCCACGAGCGGCTGCGGGTCCGGTGCGGGCGCAGCGGCGGCGGCGGCGCTGGGGGCGGGACCTGCCATCCGGGCTCCGTTTCTGTTATCGATAACAGACGAGGAGTGCTACGATACCGCGCGGTGTCAAGGGGGCTGCGGCAGGGTTGCCGCCCCCGGCCGCCGGTCACCCGCTCCGCAACCCTCTGGGGGTGATGCCGTGGGAGAGACGATGCTCGGCGCGGTGCTGCCGGGAAACCGGACGGTCGAGCTGCGTGAGCACCCCGTCCCCCGTCCGGCTCGCGGCCAGGTGCTCATCCGGATGAAGGCTTCCACGATCTGTGGCAGCGACATCCGGGCGATCTATCGCGAGCACCTCGGCACGGGCCCGGAGGGCTATCGCGGCGTGATCTGCGGTCACGAGCCGGCCGGCCAGATCGTGGCCGTCGGTCCGGGGACGCGCCGGTTCCGCGACGGGGACCGGGTGCTGCTCTACCACATCAGCGGCTGCGGGCTGTGCCATGACTGCCGGCGGGGCTACCAGATCAGCTGCTCGTCGCCGATCCGGGCCGCCTATGGCTGGCAGCGTGACGGCGGCAACGCGCCGTACTGCGTGGCCGAGGAGGCCGACTGCGTGCTGATGCCGGATTCGATGAGCTACCTCGACGGCGCGTGCGTGGCCTGCGGGTTCGGGACCTGCTACGAGGCCGTCCGCCGGATCGGCGTGTCCGGTGACGACACGGCGCTCGTGGTGGGGCTCGGACCGATGGGCTTGGCGACGCTCATGCTCGCCCGCGCGCGCGGCGCGACCCGCCTGATCGGCGTGGACGTCTCGGCCGAGCGCCGGGGGCTCGCCGAGGGGCTCGGGCTGGCGGACCTCGTGATCGCGCCGGGCGAGGACGCCCTGGAGCGGATCCGGGCGGCGACGGACGGCCACGGGACGGAGGTGGCGATCGACACGTCGGGCGCCTCGGCGGGCCGGCAGCTGGCCGTCCGCGGCAGCCGCCAGTGGGGGCGCATCGCCTTCGTCGGCGAGGGCGGGACCGTCGAGCTCGACCCCAGCCCGGACCTGATCCACGACCAGAAGACCGTCCACGGGTCATGGGTCACGAGCGTCGCCGCGATGGAGGACCTCGTCGAGCGGATGCCGCGTTGGAACATGCATCCCGAGGTCACCGTCACCCACCGGTTCCCGCTGGAGCGGGCGGCGGAGGCGTACGCGACCATGGACGCGGGCGGCAGCGGCAAGGTCGCCATCGTGTTCGACGAGGAGGCGGCGTGACCGAGACGGTGGACTTCCAGACCGTCGAGCTCGGAGGCTGGCCGGGCTGCATCCGGCTGGCCAACGAGCAGATCGAGCTCGTGGCCACGACCGACGTTGGCCCGCGCATCATCCGGCTCAGCTTCCTGGGCGGCCGCAACCTGTTCAAGACGTTCGCCGAGACGCTGGGTCAGACCGGCGGCGACGAGTGGCACAGCTACGGGGGACACCGCCTGTGGCATGCCCCGGAGGTCATGCCGAGAACGTACGCCCCGGACAACGGACCGGTCGAGCACAGCTGGGACGGAGCGACGCTGACCCTCCGCTCGGAAGAGCCGGCGAACGGGCTCGCCAAGGAGCTGCAGATCACGCTCTCGCGGACGGAGCCGCGGGTCGAGGTCCTGCACCGGATCACCAACCGAAACGCGTGGTCCGTCGAGCTGGCCCCGTGGGCGCTCTCGGTGATGGCGCCCGGCGGGCGTGCCGTGGTGCCGCAGGAGGAGCACTTCCCGCACCCGGACGTGCTCCGGCCGGCGCGGCCGGTCGTCCTCTGGCACTTCACGGACATGAGCGACCCGCGCTGGACGTGGGGTCGCCGCTACCTCCAGCTGCGCCAGGATCCCTCCGCCACGACGAAGCAGAAGGCCGGCGTGCGCAACACGCGGGGCTGGTCCGCCTACATGCTGGACGGTGTGGCGTTCATCAAGCGCTACGCCTTCGCGCCGGACGCCACCTACCCGGACATGGGCTGCAACACAGAGCTCTTCACCGACCCCGAGATGCTCGAGGTCGAGACGCTGGGACCCCTCACCCGTCTCGCGCTCGGGTCCGCGGTCGACCATGTCGAGAGCTGGACCCTGGCGCGGGTCGCACCTGCCGTCACCGATGACGAGCTCGATCGGGTCCTGCTGCCGCTGCTGGCCGGCTGACGCGCGGTCAGCCCATCAGTCCGGCCCCGTCCGCCGCAGCGACGACGAGGACGCGCGCCTCCAGCCCGGTCCTCGCGCGGTACTCGCGGACGATCGCATCGGCGAACCGGTCGAGCTCCGCTCGTGGCACGAGGTTCACCGTGCAGCCGCCGAAGCCGGCGCCGGTCATCCGTGCCGCCGTCCCCGGGATGGAGGTCGCGATCTCGACCAGCGCGTCCAGCTCGTCCGAGCTGACCTCGTACAGGTCCCGCAGCGACGCGTGGCTTTCCGCGAACAGCTGCGCCACGGCCTCGACGTCGCCCACCTCCAGGTGGTCGACCGCGGCCAGGACCCGGTCGTTCTCCCGGATCACGTGCTCGCAGCGTCGGCGGGTCTCGGCGTCGAGCCGGTCGGCGAAACCCTCGAGGGTGGCGAGGTCGACGTCCCGCAGGGAACGCACCCTGGGGTCCTCCCGGGCGATGACCGCCACCGCCCGCTCGCACTGCGCCCGGCGGGCGTTGTACTCGGACGAGCCGAGCCGGCGCGGCGACCCGGAGTCGCAGACGACCAGCGCGTGGTCGTCCAGCGGCAGGCGGACCTCGCGGGACGCGAGGCTCCGGCAGTCGAGCAGCATGGCGGATCCCGCCCGGCCGAGCGACGAGGCGAACTGGTCCATCAGGCCGGAGTTCACGCCGACGTGGACGTTCTCCGCGCGCTGGCACAGCTGGGCCAGCCCCATGGCGTCGATGCCGTGCGCCTCGAGCTCCGGCGGGTCGAGGAGCGCCCAGGCCGAGGCGAGCTCCATCGCGGCCGAGGAAGACAGCCCGGAGGCCATCGGCAGGGTCGAGCCGAGGACCGCCCGGAACCCGCGCACCGCCAGACCGGCCTCGCTCATCGACCATGCCACGCCGGCCGGATAGTCGATCCATCGATCGGCCGCCGCGGGGATCGCGTCGAGGTCGAAGCCGTCCCGCTCGCCGCTGTCGAGCAGCTCGATCTTGACCCGCCGGTCACCACCCGTCGGGACGATGGCCATGCGGACCTCGAGGTCGATCGCGGCCGGCAGCACGAGCCCCAGGTTGTAGTCCGTGTGCTCGCCGATGAGGTTCACCCGGCCGGGGGCGCGGACGACCCGGATCTCCCCCTCCGCGGCCGCCGTGGGCTCGCGAGCGGCGAGCGCCGCCCGGAGCGCCGTCGGCTCGAGCGCGGACCGCTCGATGACCCCGTCGGCCGACCCGCCGCTCACCCCTCGATCCCTGCCGGGTCGCGCGGTTCGAGCGCGCGCAGGCGTTCGGCCGTGGACTCGGGGAGCGTGTCGTTGATGAACGCCCCGGCACCGGCCTCCGAGCCGGCAAGGAACTTGAGCTTCGTCTCGGTCCGGTTCGGCGGGTAGAACTCGATGTGGAGGTGGTAGCCGCCGTGATCGCCGCCGTCCGTCGGCCGCTGGTGGATGGCCATGATGTAGGGCAGGGTGAAGCCGAACAGGGCGTCGTACTTGCGGACCACGGTGGCCAGGAGTCGCGCCAGGTCGTCCACCTCCGGCTCGGAGAGCTCGTGCACCCAGCCGACGTGGCGGCGCGACGTCAGGTGGACCTCGTACGGCCAGCGGGCGAAGAACGGGACGCCGGCGACCCACGTGTCGGTCCCGGCGACGATCCGGCGGCCATCAGCCAGCTCCTGCGCCAGCAGGTCGCAGAAGAGGCAGGCTCCCGTCCGCTCGCGGTAGGCCGCCGCGTTGGCCGCCTCCCGCTCGAGCACCGGGGGGATCGCGGGGTAGCCGTAGATCTGGCCATGGGGGTGGTTCAGGGTGACGCCGATCGCCTCGCCGCGGTTCTCGAACACGAAGACGGCGTCGATGCCGTCGCGGCCACCCAGCACGACGGTCCGGTGCGCCCACACCTCGATCAGCTGCCGGATCCGGCGGAGCGGGATCGAGCCCAGCGTCGCGTCGTGCTCCGGCGTGTAGACCACGACCTCGCAGGCGCCGTGCGAGGGCGCGACTGGCGTGAGGTCCGTGCCCTCGACGTCCGGCGGGGCCGGGTCGGCGCGGAGCGAGGGAAACCGGTTGTCGAAGACGGCGACCTCGTAGGTCGCGCGGGGGATCTCGGTCTCGATCCCGCCCGGTCGGGTGGGGCAGAGCGGGCAGAACTCCTTCGGCGGCAGGAAGGTGCGGTCCTGGCGGTGGGTGGCGGTGATCGTCCACTCGCCGAGGACCGGGTTCCAGCGCCGCTCAGACATCGGGCGGGTCTGCGGCGTGGTGTGGAGTGGGCGGCTCGGCGTCGGTTGCCTGCTCACTGGGGGGGTCGGGCACGAGCGGCCAAGTGTAGAGGTGGAGCAGCCGACCGTCCGGCTTCACCACGATCTCGAGGTCGAATAGCCCAAAAGGACCATGGTCGGTGGCCCGATCGTCGCTCACGATGCCGCCAGATCGGCGCCCTCGGCGCCGCGCACAGCGTGGCCGGTCACCACAGTGCGATCCCGCCGTTCGTGGAGGAGCTGGCCAGCGGGCCGACGGTCGCCGCCGTCGAAGCCCCCGCGTAGCGCTGCCAGGCTGCCAGCGCCTCCGTGGGGACGCGCTCCAGCCGGTAGCCGTTGCCGTCGAGTCGCGGCGGATCGGGCGGCGCCACCGCGCGGAACCGCTCGTCGCGCCACTCCAGCCGGTAGATGCCCGTGGGGTCGATCTCGTGGCGAAACCGGCGGAGCCCTGAGCCCCAGTCGACCTGGTCGATCAGCCCCCACCACGTGATCCCGATCACGGGCACGCCCTCGCCGCGCGCCAGGCGGACCTCGCGCACCAGCCGGTCGAGCCACGCGATCTTGACCGCGTCCTCGCCCGGGGCGCCGGTCTCGGCGAAGATCAGCGGGCGCCCGAGGCGGGCGAAGTACTGCCGGCACAGCTCGGCCGGGCCATGCTGGACCTCGAGCGGCCGCGTCTCGTCGATCAGGCGGCCGTCGTCCGCGGAGCGGAGCTGGTGCTCCGAGTGCGGGTAGTGGTCGAGGCCCACCACGTCGAGCGCAGCCGGGTGCTCCTCGAACCAGCCGAGATCGCCCTCGTCCATGCCGTGCTCGACGAGCCAGGTGCGGAGGGCATGGTCCCGCCCCACCCGGCCGCCGTACAGCTCGTGCATCAGGAAGCGCCGCTCGTTCATGAAGTCGGCTCGGTCCCGGACCCCGTCGTCCAGCGCGTGCCAGTACTCGCACGTGTCGGAGACCATCATCCGGGCGTCGTCGCGGACGCCACGGATGGCCGCCCAGCCCTCGCACAGCCCGCGGGCCACGTTCCGCAGCGCCCGGACGAAGTTGTGCGGCCCGTGCTCGTAGGGGTACCAGGCGCCGGTCTCGCCGCCGAACTGGGCCATGATGTACGGCTCGTTCGTCGGCGTGTACCAGCGCACCCATGGATAGCGGCGGGCGAACGCGAGGCACAGCTCCGCCTGGAAGTCCGGGAAGATCGAGGTCATCACCCCGGTTCCCATCCAGGCCGGGACGCCGAAGTGGAACAGGTCGACGATCGGCTCCATGCCCAGGTGGCGCATGAGCTCCATCGGGCCGTCGACGCTCGACCAGTCCCAGACCTGCGGCGCCGGGTTGACCACGTGCCAGCGGATCCCGTACCGGATCGTCCGGCAGCCGGCCTCGGCGACACGGACGATGTCCGAGCCCCAGAACCGGTCGTGCTGGGTCAGGGCCAGCTCGTCCATCCCGACCTGCGGGAAGGTGGAGCACTCGAAGCCGGTCAGCCACCGGAAGTCGCCGCCGGCCGATGGCCCGGCCGGCGTTGTCACCCCGCCACCGCGAGCGCCTCGCGTCCGCCTGCCCGGCGCTCGGCCTGGGCGGCATGCTGGATCAGCCGCTCCAGGAGGAGCGTCGCGACCGGCCCCGTCTCCGGCGCGACGCGGAACGTCGTCAGCGTCATCGCTCCGCGACCCTGGGGGAAGGTCCAGACGCTTGCCGCGGGCGTGTGCACCCAGCCCACGAACATGCCGGCCGGCACCTCGTTCCGGTGGCGGGCCGGGTCGTAGCCGAGCAGCACGTGATCCGGCAGGACCTCCTCGTAGGCGAAGTCGAGCGGGTTGCGGACCGGCAGGCCGGGCAGCGCGTCGTGGAGGATCCAGCTCCAGCTGGTGACCCAGTCGCCCTCCCACGGGCTGCGCTGGCCCGGCCAGCCGGAGTGGGGGAGGCGTCGCAGGTGGACGCTCACCCGCCGGGCGAGGTCGTGGCCCTCCGGGACGGCAGCCCGGGTGCGGACGAGCACGAGCGCCCGGCCGCCGGCGTCGAGGCGGTCCATCAGCTCGTTGGTCACCTCCGTCGCCACGACCAGGTCGGCTTCATCCGGGCCCACTAGCCGGTGCCCCAGCCGCTCCACGCGGTTGGTCACGCCCCAGATGTCGAGTGGGTCGAGGATGGTGACGTTCAGCGCGTTGGCCGTCTGCCGGGACGCCGCGGGGGCGACGGCGAAACGCAGGTCCGCTCGCGCCCGCTCGCGCCCCGCGCCGTCGAGCGCCCGGGCGATGAGGCGCGCATCGGTGACCTCGGCGACGTCGGGAACGGAGGCCTCGATCGTGCCCACCGGTCGTGCGCCCGCCAGCGGCCAGTCGGCGATGGGGAGCTCGCCCTCGATCCGCTGGCCGTCGGCAAGCACGAGCTCCCACGCCAGGCGCCCGTTCTCGGCCGCGCCGCCGAACGATGACAGGTGCACCTTCGCCTCGAGCCGATCGAGGCTGCAGAGGTCTCGCCGCTCGACGTCGACGACGACGACGTCCGGCGCGTTCAGCTCCCGCAGCCGGTCGTGGTAGACCTTCGGGCCTCGCATCGGATCGAGCAGGCCGTTGGCCTCCCAGTAGGCGTCCGTCAGCTCCGTGATGACATAGCCCTGGATCGAGTCGTGGCGGCGGAGCTGGCCGATCTCGTACTGCAGGCCGTCGAACTGGTGCCACTGGGTCGCCTCGGCCAGCTCTTCCACGCTACCCCAGATGCGCCCCAGCCCGTAGGCGTCGAAGCGGCGGCGGATGCCGGTCGGCCGGTAGTAGTCCCGCCCTGTGGCGAACCACCACGGCTCGCGGCCGGTGTGCGCCACGAGGTGGTCCAGGCGCGGCAGGCCCCATGACCCGAACTCGCTCAGGACGAGCGGCTCGTCTCCGCGCGGTTGCGCGTCACCATGCGGGCTCCACAGCCACTGCGGGCGGCGTGCGAAGTCCTCGATCGTGTTGCGCCAGCGGACGGCGTTGTCCGGGGCCAGGAAGTAGACGTGAAAGTCTGCCAGGTCCGTGCTGATATGGAAGTTCGGCGTCTGCGGCGTGTCGCAGGCCGAGTTGTCGACGATCAGCCGGGTGGGGTCGAGCGCCTTGAGCCAGTGGTACGTGTCCTGCAGCCAGTGCCGGTCGCGCGCCTCGTAACGGAGCTGCGTGCCCCAGTCCTCGTTGATGATCGTCCAGATCACGATCGAGGGGTGATTGCCGAGCTCGTCGGCCATCCGCTCGAGGGTCCGGCGGCCGCGCGCCCCGGCCATCGAGGTGAAGCGGGTCCAGTTCGGGAGCTCTGCCCAGACGAGGATGCCCGCCTCGTCCGCGGCATCGAGGTAGGCGGGGTCCGGGATCTTGATGTGGCAGCGCAGCAGGTTGATGCCCATCTCGCGCGCCAGCCGCATCTGCTCGTCGAGATAGGCCCGCGACGGCGGGTTGACGATCGTGTCCGGGTAGTGGTCCTGGTCGAGGGCGCCGAGCATGTAGATCGGCCGGCCGTTGAGGACGATCTGGCCATCCCGGGTCTCGATCGAGCGCATCCCGAACCGGGCCTCGACGCTGTCGACCGCTTCACCTGCCTCGGTGAGCCGCGCTTCGGCGGTGTACAGGTTGGGCTGATCGATGTCCCACAGCTTCGGCGTGGGGACGGGCAGGCGGACCAGGCCGTCACGATCGGCGGCGCATTCCAGGGACTGGCGAGCGACCACGCCGCCGTCCGGGTCCCGGATCACCACCTCCACCTCGTGCGGTCCCCCGCCGTCTCCCTCGAGCGACCAGCGCACGATGGCCTGCGACGCCTCGAGGTCCGGCCGGACGCGCAGCGCGGCCAGCGCCAGGGGCGGGCGGCGGTGGAGCGACACGGACTGCCAGATGCCGCTCGTGCTCGAGTACCAGGTCTGCTTGCCGTGCGGCGCCTCGGACAGCGGCAGGTCCGGCTCGAACTCCTGCGCGATCAGGACCTGCTCGACCGAGAAGGCCGGATACTCGTCGATCGCGTTGAGCGGGTTGACCACGAGGACGACCAGCTCGTTCGGACCGTCCCAGCGCACCGCGGTCGTGGCGTCGACCTCGAACGGCAGGTAACCGCCCTCGTGCTCGCCGATCCGCTCGCCGTTGAGGAAGACGACGCAGCGGTACATCACGGCGCCGAAGTGGACGAGGACCCGCGACCCTCGCCAGGCGGGCGGAACCTCGACCGGGCGACGGTACCAGGCGGTGATGATCCGGTACGGCCGCGGCACCTGGGCCTCCCAGCAGCCGGGCACAGTGATCGGCTGGCCCTCGGGCAGGTGATCCGGCCCGTGCAGCCGCTCCGGGTCGGCAACGAACCGCCACTCCCCGTCGAGGGAGTGGCGCGCGCGGACGACCGCCATCAGCCGGTGATCGATCGATCCATGCGCTCGACGGCGTCGCGTCCGGCCGTCACGGCACCGCCTGTGGCTCGACGTCGGGCCCCTGCACGACCGGCTTGCCGCCCTCGAAGACGACCTCGTCGATCCACACCTCGCGCTCGCTGAACGTCCGCTCCCATGCGTGGTAGACCATCCAGAGATCGCCGTCGGGATCCTCGATCAGCGTCTGGTGCCCGGGGCCGAACGGACCGACCTGCGGGACCGAGGCAAGGATCGGGTTCTCCTCGGCGTCCACGTACGGCCCGGTCAGCTCGGTCGAGGTCGCGTAGCCCACCGCGTACGGGACGCCCGCGTAGTCGTTGGCCGAGTAGAACAGGTAGTACGTACCGTCCAGGTGGTAGATCGTCGGGGCCTCGACGACCCGGCCCTCCCAGGGCTTGTCGTTGACCACGCCCTCCACCTCGATCTCCTCGCCCGCGAAGGTCAGGCCATCCTCGGCCATCTGGCGCATGTAGAAGCGGGTCTTGATCGAGCAGCAGTTGCCGTCGTTCTTGTAGATCAGCCAGAGCGAGTCGTCGACGTCCCGGACGACGGAGGCGTCGATCGTGCCGCCGAGGTCGGGCTGGCAGACGAGCGGTTCTTCGCTTTCGTCCACGAACGGCCCCTCGGGCGAGTCGGCGACGGCGACCCCGACACACTGGGCGCCATCGCCGGCCGGGCGCTTGATCTCGCGTGAACGGGCCGTGTAGTACATCACGTAGCCGGCGGACGTCTCGGTGACCTCCGGAGCCCAGTAGTTGCGGTCCGTCCAGGCGGGCGGCTTTGGCATCGCGGAGCCCTGGTACTCCCAGCTCACGAGGTCCCTCGACGTCGCGTACGGAAAGCGGTTGCTGCCGTCCTCGGTCGAGTACAGGTAGTACGTGTCGTCGACGGCCATGACGTACGGATCCGGCATGTTCCGCGTGATCACTGGGTTCACGAACTCGCCCTCGCCGGGCGACGGGATCACGCTGCCGGAGGGCGAGGCCGCTCCAGAGGCGGCGGCCGGCGCGCTGGCGGGCGGCGCGCTGGCCGATCCCCCCGACGTGGGCGGCTGGCTCGCCGCCGTGCTGCCGGACGGGCCGTCACCGCCGCCGGACGAGCAGGCGGCGACCAAAATCACGGTCAGCAGGAGCAGCGGCAGGCGGGCGGTTGCGGTCATCGGGCGGTGCCTCGTGCCTCGTGGCGGTCGTGCCGGGGATGGGCCGGGGGCGCCGCGGCCCGCGACTCGAGCCGACGGGTCGCGAGTCGCCGCCATCAGCCCTTGATGCCGGATGACGTGACGCTCTGGACGATGTAGCGCTGGGCGAAGATGTACAGCAGCAGGACCGGCACGGCGGCCAGGACCGCGCCCGCCATGAGCAGTCCGAACTGGGTCGAATACGTGCCCTGGAAGTTGCGCAGCCCCGGCGACAGGGTGCAGCCGGCTCCCTGGCAGGTCACCAGCGGCCAGAGGTAGTCGTTCCAGTAACCGATGAAGGTGATCACGCCGAGGGTCGCGAGCGAGGGCCCGGCCAGCGGCAGGACGACCGAGAAGAACGTCCGGAACCGGCCGGCGCCGTCGACGTAGGCCGCCTCCTCGAGCTCCACCGGGATGCCGAGAAAGAACTGGCGCATGAAGAACACGCCGAACACGCTGGCCAGACCCGGGAGCATGAACGCGGGCCAGGTGTTGAGCAGCTTGAGCTGGCTGATCAGGAGGTACTGCGGGACGAGGAACATGATCCCCGGCAGCAGGAGGGTCGTGATCAGCAGCGAGAAGAGCAGGTTCTTGAATGGGAAGTCGATCCGCGCGAAGGCGTAGGCGGACAGCGACGTCAGCAGCAGGGTCAGGATCGTCCCGACGGTCGCCACCCCGACGCTGTTGAACATCCAGCGGAAGACCGGTGTCTGCCCACCCGACTGCACCAGTCGCTCGAAGTTCGCGAGGCTCGGATTGGCCGGGATGAACCCCCGATCCCGGAAGACATCACTCTCGACCTTGAGCGACGTCGACAGCATCCAGACCAGCGGCAGGATGAAGAACAGCGCGATCAGGATGAGCACCAGGTAGAGCATCACCTTGCCGGGGCTGAACGCGCCCCGGCCTGCGGCGGCCGCTCCGGCGCGAGTGCGGGCGGGAGCCTCTGCCTCCAGTGTCCCAGCCATGCGGACCTCCTACGCTCGCTCGGTGCTGAAGAACCGGAAGTTGATGACGCTGACCACGACCATCACGATCGCCACCACCACGGCCATCGCCGCCGCCAGCCCGATGTCGAAGGGCGAGCGGAAGCCGATGTTGTACAGGTGGAGCAGCACGGGCGTGGTCTGCGCGGTCGGGGGACCGCCGTTGGTCATGATCTGCGGCTGGCCGACCAGGTTGAACGAGGCGATGACCTGGAGGGTGATCACCAGCAGCAGGATGGGCCGCAGGCTGGGCAACGTGATGCTCGTGAACTGCTGCCACTTGTTGGCGCCGTCGATCGAGGCGGCCTCGTAGAGATCGGCCGAGATCGCCTGCATGCCGGCCAGCAGGATGATCGTGTTGAACCCGATGGTCCACCAGACGGTCGCGATGAGGATGGACAGCCAGGCCCAGGGCTGCGAGCTCAGCCAGCCCGGCGAGGTGAGCCCGAACCAGCCGAAGATGTCGACGATCAGGCCGCCGCGGCTCTGGAAGATCCAGAACCAGAGCAGGCCGACGACCGCGACGGAGAGGGTCCACGGCGCGAAGTAGATCGCCCGGAAGAAGGTCCGGCCGCGGAACTTCGCGTTGAGGATCGCAGCCAGCCCCAGGGCCACGGCAATCAGCGCCGGCACGCTCATGAGCACGAACAGGACCGTGTTGAGGAGCGTCTGCCAGAACCGCTGGAACTGGCGGTGTGAGGGGTCGAACAGCTGCCGGTAGTTCTCCAGGCCGACGAACGCGCCGTTGATCCCGCTGAAATTGTCTGCATCGAGGAGGCTGATGTACAGGCCGGAGAAGAAGGGATAGCCGATCATGAAGGCGAAGACCGCCAGATGCGGCAGGATGAAGAGGTAGGGGACCCACCACTTCTCTCCGATCCGGCGCCGGACATCCGCTCTGGTCCGCTTGCCACCGACGCCCGGGGCTGGGGGCGCGGTCATGGTCACCGGGGCGGCCCTCCCTCCTCAGCGAGATGTGTCGATGCGGGGAGCATGCGCCCCCCGCATCGACTGCTCGTTCCGGCGTCGGAGACGCTCAGAAGCCGTACTTCGCCTTGCTCTCCGCGAGGATGTCGGTGTAGGTGGCGGCAGCCTCGTCGAAGCCCGGCTTGGGATCGCCACCGTTGACCAGCGTCTCGAGGAGCTTCTCGGTCACGCCGCCCGGACCGCCGAGCATGTCGGCGGAGCCGGGGATGGGCGGCGGGAAGCGCGCCGCGTCGAACTGGGCGGCAACGTCCGGGATGTGCGGGATCTCGGCGAACGCCGGGTCCTCGCGCACCTCGTTCCGGGCCGGGATCTGGCCGGCCTTAGCCCACTCGGCGGAGTTGCCCGAGAGCCAGCTGATGAAGTGCTTCGCGCCCTGGAGCGTGTCGCCCTCGGCGGACTTGCTGATGGCCAGGGTGTGGGAGCCGGCCCACACGCCCGGGTTCTCGAAGATCTGCGGGATCGGCGCCGCGCCGAAGTCCTCACCCAGCGCGTCGGCGAACCGGGTGGTCTGCCAGATGCCGGTGATGGCCATGCAGCTGTCAGCGCTCTCGAAGCTGCTCACCTCGGCGTCGGCCTCGACGTCCTGCGGGTGCAGCCCCTGCTCGATCAGGCCGCGCATGTAGTTGCTGGCGTTGACCGCGGCGTCGCTGTTGAAGGTCGCCTGGGAGTAATCCGCGTTCGTCCACTCGCCGCCGCCCTGGTAGAACAGGCTGGCCCAGAAGAGCGAGGCCGAGAAGAAGTGGTTGCTCCAGACCGGGCCGGTCTTGCCGGCGTCCTTGCAGGTCTGGAGGGCCGCCTCGAACGACGCCTTGTCGGTCGGCGGCTCGGGGATGACGGACTTGTTGTAGTAGAGGGTCGCCGGGTGGACGTCGAGCGGGATCGAGTACTGCTCGTCCTTCCACATGGTGCCGGCCCAGACGGCCTCGCTGAAGTCCGCCTCCGACAGGCCGAGCTGCTCGGTCAGGTCGCCGATCGGCTGCACGATGCCCTGGGCGGCATAGAGGGCCAGCTGGTCGATGTGCATGATCATCATCGCCGGCAGTGTGCCGCCGGCATTGGCGTTGTTGATCTGGGTGTAGTACTCGGGCAGGCGCTGGAGCGTCACCTTGACGTTCGGCGTCTCGCTGTTGTACTGAGCGACTAGCGTCTCCATCTCGTCGCCGTCGGCGCCGGTGAGCCCGGTCCAGAACTCGAAGGCCACCGCGGTGGCCGGCGGCTCGACCGTCGACCCGGTGCCGCCGCTGGCTGCGGGGCTCTCGCTGGCGTCGTCGCTCGCAGGTGCGCTCTCGCTGGCCTCCGGGCTCGTGCCCGTGCTCGCCACGGTGCTGGGAGCGGTGCTCGGCGCGGCGCTCGTGGCGACCGGTGTCGGCGTGCCGCCACCACCGCCGCACGCGGTCAGGACGAGCAACAGCGCGACGCCCACGGCGCCGAGCGTCGCGAATCGCCGCCCCCGCCCGGTTGTCCGGCCGGGTGCAGACCCGATCAGATAGAACTCGCTGACAGCCACGTGGACTCCTCCTTCGGCTCGCCGCCGCTCCGCGGCGGACGGACACGAGCCATGAGCCGCTAGCGTTGGAGATGGTCGTGTCCGGTGCGACCGGCGCGACCAGCGACGCATTGCGGTGACGTTGCACTCCGGCACAGGCAACTCGGTGCAGGTGTGTCAGGCAGGATTTGCTGGAGTGATGCGGGTGAACATATCACCGATGGTCAAGGCGCCGGGCGTTCTGAGCGGGCGGGGTTGCGGGCGGGGTTGCGGCCGCCGCGTATCGTGCGGAGGGTGACTGCCCTCGGACGCCGGGCCGCCCGCGAGACTCCGAACCGCCCCGTTGCCCGCAAGAGCTTCCATGTCGACGCCGGCCCGGCCGACGGCCCCGCGCTCGAGATGCTCAAGGCGCTCGGCAACGAGACCCGGATCGCGATCCTCGCCTACCTGGGCGACCGTCTGACACCGGTCAACCAGATCGCACAGGACCTCCGGCTGCCGGCATCGACCGCCACGATGCACATCGCCGTGCTCGAGCGGGCGGGCCTGCTCCACACGGAGATGCGGCCCGCCAGCCGCGGTCTCCAGAAGGTCTGCGCGCGGACCTACGACGAGCTGGTCATCGACCTTCCTCGGGGCCCTCACCACACGCGCAACGCCGTGGAGCTGAGCACGCCGATCGGCGGGTACTCGCAGTTCGAGGTGGAGCCGACCTGCGGCCTGGCCTCCCGCGACGGGCTGATCGGGTACCTGGACGATCCGAACTCCTTCTACGAGCCTGAGCGTCTCGGTGCCCAGCTCCTGTGGTTCCGGTCCGGCTATGTCGAATACGTGTTCCCGAACCGGGTGCCGCCGGGGGCCCGCATCCTGTCGCTCCAGCTCACCGCCGAGGTGTGCAGCGAGGCGCCGCTGCACGACGCTGACTGGCCCAGCGACATCGGCGTGTGGGTCAATGACGTCGCGCTGGGCGAGTGGACGTGCCCCGGCGACTTCGGGGCGACCCGCGGTCGGCTGACGCCGGCGTGGTGGGAGGAGAAGGACTCGCAGTACGGGGTCCTCAAGCGATGGCGTGTCTCGGACGATGGCTCGACGATCGACGGTCTGGCCCTGTCGGCGACCGCCACGGCCGAGCTGGAGCTGCGCAGCGGCCAGCCGATCCGGATCCGCATCGGCGTCCGGCCGGACGCGCAGTTCGTGGGCGGCATCAACCTCTTCGGCCGCGAGTTCGGAAACTATCCGCAGGACATCGGGCTGCGCCTGGAGTACGACACGGATGTGGCACCGGAGCCCCGCGGAGGGTGAGCGGCTGGCCCTCGCGGCGCGGCACGCGGGTCGTGTGTGCGGCCCGGCACGCGGGCCGTGAACTCCGGCCCGCCGCAGTCGGAGAGCCTTGCCCAAGAGCCGGGCTGTAGTTGCCCCAGTGCTACGTCTGGCACTTGGGGGGCCACATGGCCGGCCGGATCCGCGCTGGAGCCCGACGTCATGCGCGCGGTCGCATAGGGCGTGCGGCGGCATGGACTTCGGCTTATCTTGACGGCGACCAAGTCCTCCGAATAGTGCTCGCAGGAGTACGGTCTTCCTCTGGCGGTCTGAGGTGCCTGTGCCACCTCGGCGCCCTCCCTGCCAGTGTCGAGCTTGCTTCCCTGCCCTGACCGGCCAGTAGCCCTCCCAGGCAGCCGTGACCGCGCCGCCCACCCGCCCGCCGGGCCCTTTGTCACGCGTTTGCAGCGTTCCGCCGCCAACCCTGCGAGGTGACCGCGCCCGCGGCTGGCACTTGATGACTGGATCGAGCCGCGATCCCTGGTGTGCTCCAGGCGTCCGGTCGGCTCGGGAGGAGGAGACGTTCCGGATGGTTCCGTCCGACGCCGCGCGCGCCCCGTCCCGACGAGTGGTCAGCCGCCTCCTGGCGGGTCTGGCCGGGCTGGCCCTGCTGTTCCCGCTCAGTGCCGCTGCTGCGACGGGCACCTACCGAAACCCGATCCTGCCGGACATCCCGGGCGACGGCGTCGTCGAGAGCTGCGCCGATCCGGTCGTGATCCGCGGTCAGGAAGGGGAGCGCGACTCCGAGACCGGCGAGCTGCTGTGGTTCATGTACTGCACCACCGATCCGCTCAACGACGAGGACCGGAACGCCTCGGGCGACCTCAACTTCCACTTCATCCCCATGTTCAGCTCGACCGACCTCGTCAACTGGACTTACGAGGGCGACGCCTTCACCGAGCGCCCCGGCTGGGTCGCCGACGACGTCGGCATGTGGGCACCCGAGGTCACCTACCTCAACGGCCGGTACTACCTCTACTACACCGCTCCGTGGACCGACGCGGGGGGCAGCGCGATCGGCGTCGCGACCAGCGACTCGCCCCTCGGCCCATGGGTCGACAGCGGCGATCCGGTGGTCGACCCGATCTGCTGCTTCCAGTGGGTCTTCGACCCGGAGATCGTGATGGTCGACGGGCAGCCGTGGATCTTCTTCGGCAGCTATTTCGGCGGCATCCGGGCCCGCCAGCTGACCGAGAACGGGACGGAGGCGCCCGACGCGGGCCAGGTCCAGATCACGATCGACAACCGCTACGAGGGTGCCGAGGTCGTCTTCCGTGACGGCTGGTACTACCTGTTCGTCTCGGCCTCGAACTGCTGCGCCGGACCGCTCACCGGCTACGGCGTGTTCGTCGGCCGCTCGCAGGACCCGCTCGGGCCGTACGTCGACCAGGAGGGCGTCTCCCTCCTCGACGAGAACGTCGGCGGCACGCCGGTCATCTACCAGAACGGCAACCGGTGGGTCGGCCCTGGCCACAACACGGTCTTCCAGGACTTCGACGGCCAGTGGTGGACGATCTACCACGCGGTCGACGTCAACGACCCGTACTTCGAGGGCGAGGTCGGCTTCACGAAGCGTCCCATCCTGCTCGACGCGATCGACTGGGTGAACGGCTGGCCGACCTTGAACGGCGGCTCCGGTCCATCCGACACGCCACAGGCGGCCCCCGCGGCCCAGCCCGGCGAGGACACCAACCACCGGCTGAAGCTCGCCCAGCGCGACCGGCTCGGGAAGCTCATCTGGTCCGACGAGTTCAACGACACGACGGTCTCCGGCGACTGGGAGTGGATCCGGGAGCCGAATGGCACGGAGGCCGGCGGCGTGCTGACGATGGAGATCCAGCGCGCCGACCTGCACACGGGCTCGAACAGCGCGTCCGTGCTGGTGACGGACGCGCCCAGCGGGAACTGGGTCGTCGAGACGAGGCTCCGGTTCAATGTCCCCGACGGCTGCTGCTTCAACTACTCGCAGGCCGGCCTGGTCCTGTACGACGACGACGACAACTTCATCAAGCTCGTCGAGTTCGCCAACTGGAACACCCGGCAGACCGAGTTCGCCAAGGAGGTCTCACCGGTTCCGGCCGGCTACCAGCAGTACGGCAACATGGTCGCCGGCCCGGTCGGCGAGGACTGGACGTATCTGCGGATCGTGAAGCGCACGAGCGGCTCCGGCAACGCCGGCGGCGTGTATGGCGGCGCGGAGCGGTACACGGTCTACACGAGCTCGGACGGAACGACCTGGACGAAGGGCGGCACGTGGGCGCACCACCTCGGCTCCGATCTCCAGATCGGCCTCGTGGCCATGGGCGCCCAGGTCAACCAGCCCGGGTCGCCGCCCGAGGACCTCGTGATGACGGCCGACTTCGACTACGTCCGGGTCTACAAGGTCCACCGCTAGGGAACGCCGCCGACCCGGTCGGGGCCTGCTTCGGCGGCCCCTTCGGTCCACGGAAACCCCTGAACGGGCGGCCACACGGTCGCCCGTTCATCACGAGCGCCGGCGATCGCGCCCGATCAGTAGAGCATGGTCGTTGCGACCGGGAACTCGAAGTCGAAGATGCTCGGTGGGAGCGACGCGTCCGGCTGGTAGCTCGTCGCCACCGCCTCTCGGGTCAGGTCGCCGCCGATCGTCTCGATCAGTCGGAGGATCACGCCGTCGCCACGATCGACGGCCACCTGGAGGTGGAAGTCGGGTCGGTCGGCGGCCATCTCGATCACGCGGGGATGCGCGCACTCGACGACGATCGCCTCGCGGCCGGCCACGGTGTCGATACCGGAGATCCACAGGCGGCCCGTCGCCAGCACGTTCTGGCAGTACCCGGCTGGATGCACGAACGTCTCCGGCAGCGTCTCCGACGGGAGGGCCGTGAGCGGCTGGTAGACGCGCGATGCGCCCGGGAAGTCGGCGTCCAGCCCGCGGACCCGGTTGCGCACGGGCCGCTCCGTCCCCAGGCGGTGCGGACCGGAGAACGTGCGGACGATGGCGCCATCGCTGACCCAGATCTCGAAGTTGCCGGCCGTGCCGAGGGCCGGTTCGCTGGTCGTCACCTTTGCCCATCCCGGGTGGCGCATGGCGACGTCGAGGGCGACGACCTGGTTGCCGCGCGCCGTGAACGTCCGCTCCTCGATCCGCATCCGCAGCGTCTCGAACCGGAGCTCGGCGTCGCGCATGAAGCTGAACAGCTCGTCCAGCGAGGGCAGCTGCGTCGTCGGCAGCGAGGCCAGCTCGGCGCGCCGGCGCTGTCCGGCCGGCACGGGCAGGCTCGCGGCGCGGTCCCACAGGCGGGTCGAGGTCATCGCCGCGGATTGTACCGGCGGCCCGGAGCTCCGGGACGGTGGGCTCAACCGGGTGCCGGCTCGTCCCGCAGACCCGGCTCGGTCATCGTGGCGGGATCGAGCAGCTCCTCGAGACGGTCCGGCTCGATCCCACGCTCGAGCGCCAGCTCGCGGATCGTCCGGCCGGAGCCGAACGCCTCCTTGGCCAGCTTCGCCGCCTCGTCGTAGCCGATGACCGGCGCCAGCGCGGTGGCCAGCATCAGCCCCTGCTCCACGAGCTGCGGGCCGCGCTCGGTGGCCGTCAGGCCGGCGACGGTGCGGGTCGCGAGGTTCCGGGCGGACGCGGCGAGCAGGGTCGCCGACTCGAGCAACGCCACGGCCGCCACCGGCATCATCACGTTCAGCTCGAGGAGCGAGCCGGTCTGCGCGAAGCCGATCGTCACGTCGTTTCCGACGACCCGCGCCACCACCATCGTCAGCGACTCGACGATCACCGGGTTGACCTTGCCGGGCATGATGCTCGACCCGGGCTGCGTCTCCGGCAGGCCGAGCTCCGCGATCCCGGCCCGCGGCCCCATCGCCATCAGCCGGATGTCCGAGGCGATCTTCCACAGCCCGAGCGCGACGCTCCGGAGGCCGCCGTGGGCGGCGACGACGGCGTCGAGCGACGCCTGGGCGTGGAAGTGGTTGTCCGTCTCGCGAACCGCGAGGCCGGTCAGCTCGGCGAGACGACGGCAGGCGCGGCCGGGGTACTCGGGGTGCGCGTTGAGGCCCGTGCCCACGGCGGTCCCGCCGAGCGGCACGACGAGCAGCTCGTCACGGGCGGCGGTCGCGCGGCGGATCGCCTCCTCCACCTGGCCGGCATAGCCGCGGAACTCCTGTCCCAGCCGGATCGGTGTCGCGTCCTGCAGGTGCGTCCGACCGGTCTTGACGATCGGCCAGAACTCGTCCGACTTCGCGGCCAGCGCAGCCCGGAGCTCCTCCAGCGCCGGCAGCAGCTCCGCGTCGACGGTGAGGGCCCCGGCCAGCTGCATCGCCGTCGGGACCGTGTCGTTGGAGCTCTGGCAACGGTTGACGTCGTCGTTCGGATGGACGGGCCGCCCACCGAGCCGCTGCGATGCCAGCCGGGCGATGACCTCGTTGAAGTTGGTGTTCGTCGAGGTGCCGGAGCCGGTCTGGTAGACGTCGAGCGGGAAGTGTCGGTCGTGCGCGCCATCGGCCACCTGCTGGGCCGCCGCAGCGATCGCCTCGACGAGGTCGTCGTCCAGCAGCCCCAGTGCGCCGTTGGTCTCGGCCGCCGCCCGCTTGACAAGCGCCATCGCGCGCAGGAACCGGCGCGGGAATGGCTGCCCGGAGATCGGGAAGTTGAGGACGGCACGCTGGGTCGACGCCCCGTACAGCGCGTCGCCCGGGACCTCCATCTCACCCATCGAGTCGCGCTCGACGCGCGTGGCAGGTCGCGGATCGGTCGCGGTCACCCGTCGATTGTAGGCGCGGCCGGGCCGCCCGCGACCGCCGATACACTGCCCCGCGTGCTAACCGTCCTCGCCAACGGGCTCGACATCGCCTACGACGTCCACGGGGCGGGACCGCCGGTCGTCCTGCTGCACGGGGCCACGTCTGCCGGGCGCGAGGACTTCGCGGCCCAGATCCCGCTCCTCGCCCGGGCGTTCCTGGTCCACGTCCCGGACGCCCGCGGGCACGCCGGGACACGCTGGGACGCTGCCGACGGGTTCCGGTACGACTGGCTCGTCGAGGACCTCGAGGGCTTCGTGGACGCCATCGGGCTGACGACCTTCCACCTCGTGGGGTTCTCGATGGGCGCGATGACGGCCCTCCAGTTCGCGGCCCGCCACCCGGAGCGGCTGCGGACGCTGGCCCTGGTCGGGATCACGACCCAGCGCGAGCCGCGGGCCAGCACCGCCCGGCGGCTGATGGACCCTGCTCGGGTCGATCGCGAGGACCCGGCCTGGGCGGCGGAGCTCGGTCGCCGGCACGATCCGGTCCAGGGGGAGGGCGCCTGGCGGCGGCTGCTGCCGGCGATCGCCGCCGACGTCGCCGCGCAGCCGCTCCTCGCGCCGCGGGACCTCCGCCGGATCGAGCTGCCGGCGCTGGTCGTGTGCGGCGACCGAGACCCATTCGTGCCGGTCGATCACGCGTGGGGGATCTCGCGGCTCCTGCCCGATGGTCGCCTCCTCGTCGCGCCGGACTGCGGCCACGTCGTGACGGTCCGGCGGGCGGGGCTCTTCAACGAGGCGCTGGCCGGCTTCTACCGGTCGACCGAGGCGACCGCGCGGGCCCGAGCGCGTCCGCCCGATCCGCCCCCGGACGGCGACCCCGGGTCGCTGGCGCTCGCGGCCAATGCTCCACGGCGGACGGGCACGGAGGCCGGCTGGCTCGACGAGCGCCGCCGCTGAGCGCCCGCCTGCGGTGCCGTGCCGTGGGCGCCGGCCCGCCGGTCGCATCGGCTACTGTGGCGGCACACGGAGGGAGGCACGTGCCGGAGAGCGCCCCGTCGATGGCCCCATCGCGCATCCGCGTCGCGTTCCCGGCCGAGTCGTCGGCGGGTGCGGTCGAGCATGTGGCGCTCATCACGCTGCACCGGCCCGAGGCGCTCAACGCGATCGATTTCGCCCTGCTCGCGGAGCTGGTCGACGCGGTCGAGGCGCTCGACGACGATCCGTCCTGCCGCGCCATCGTCATCACCGGCGGCACGCGAGCGTTCGCGGCGGGGGTCGACGTCCGCCAGCTCGCGGACGAGACGCCGGTCAGCCTGACGGTCGACAACGAGTTCGACGGCTGGGAGCGCCTGAAGCGGATCCGCAAGCCACTCATCGCGGCGGTGCGCGGCGTGGCGCTGGGCGGCGGGTGCGAGCTCGCCATGCTCTGCGATCTGCTGGTCGCGGGCGACGACGCGAGCTTTGGCCAGCCGGAGATCCGGCTGGGGCTCATCCCCGGGGCCGGAGGCAGCCAGCGGCTCACCCGGGCCATCGGCAAGGCCCGGGCGATGGAGATGATCCTGACCGGCCGAACGATGGACGCCCGCGAGGCGGAGGCTCACGGGCTCGTGACGAGGGTCGTTCCGACCGAGGCGACGGTCGAGTCGGCGCTCGAGCTCGCCGCCCGTGTCGCGGCCATGCCGCCGCTGGCCACGATCGTCGCCAAGGAGGTCGTCAACCACGCCTTCGAGCTGCCGCTGGAGGCCGGCATCGAGTTCGAGCGTCGGTCGTTCTTCCTGCTCTTTGCCAGCGATGACATGCGGGAGGGGACGACGGCGTTCCTCGAGAAGCGCCTGGCCGAGTGGCAGGGACGGTAGCGAATGCGGGGCGGCCGATGACCTGGGATCCCGAGACGGACGCCCCGGCCGAGATCAGGCGCCGTGCGCTCGAGCGCGAGCCAAGCGACGTGGGCGCGGACCGGGCTCGCGACTTCGGCGATGAGCCCCAGCCGGCCTGGCGTGATGCCGCGCCGGACCTGCTGGCACCGATCGATCCGGACGCCCCGGTGAGCGGGCACGTGCCGCCGTCCGACACGCCGACCTCGATCCTGGACTCCCCGGAGCACGACTGGCCGCACGCCGCCGGACTCGTCTATCCGACGCTCCGGCCGGTCGGAACGCAGGGCGTCCCGTTCGACGAGGTGCAGACGGCGACGCTCGGCGTGCCGACGTCGCGCGGCCATGCGGCGCCGCTCATCGACGAGGGCCCGTGCGATCTGCCCCTGGTTTACTCGCTGCAGGCCGGCGGCTTCGACGTCATCGTCAACGGCGACCACCTCCGGTCGTGGGGGATCGAGCCCGTGGCTCTCCGCGACGAGGCGCTTCGCAACCTCGCCCGGTGGTCGGCGACCGCGCCATGGACGGACGAGGTGTCCGGCGACCGCCGGCTCGTATCCTCGGACACGGGCGAAGGCTGGGATGCCGTGAGGGTGCTGCTGCCGGAGGTTCGGGCGCACCTCGAGCACGAGCTCCGCCCGTCGGGCCGGGTGATGATCGGTCTGCCGGAGCGACACCTCCTGGTGGCCGGAGCACTCGGACCGGAGGACGACGAGTTTGCCCAGCTCTTCGCGGACTTCGTCGTCGAGCACTCCGGCGGTGCCGACGAGCCGATCGACCGGAGGGTCTTCGAGCTCGTCGACGGCCGGCTGGTCGAGTTCGCCCTCAGCCCCAGCGCCTGACCACGATGGCGGCCCGGGCTGTCCCCGAATTCACGGCGCTCCGCTTCGACGTCACCGGCCGCGTGGCGACGATCACGCTCGACCGGCCGGATGCCCTCAACGCCATGACCGTGCCGCTGAAGCGCGAGCTCCTCGATGTTCTGACGGCCGTTCGCCGCGACGCAACGGTCCGGGCGGTCATCCTGACCGGCGCCGGGCGAGCCTTCTGCGCCGGCCAGGACCTCCGCGAGCGTCAGGAGCCCGGTGCCGCGGCGCTCGAAACCGAGCTTCGGGAGCGCTACAACCCGATCGTGAGCGCGATGCGGAGCCTTCCCCAGCCGATCGTCGGCGCGATCAACGGCGCGGCAGCCGGCGCTGGCGCGTCGCTCGCGCTGGCCTGCGACGTGCGCGTGGCCGCCGAGGGTGCCAGCTTCAGCCTCGCCTTCGGGCGGGTCGGGCTCGTCCCGGACTCCGGAGCCACGTGGCTCCTGCCGCGGCTGATCGGCGCCGCGCGCGCCGCCGAGATGGCGCTGGCCGGGACCGCGCTCTCGGCCGAGGACGCGCTCGGCGCGGGGCTGGTGTCGAGGGTCGTCCCGGCGGACGACCTGCTGGCCGTGGCCCGGCAGCTCGCCGAGCGCATCGCGGCCGGGTCGCCGACGGCCGTCGGGCTGACCAAGCGAGCCCTGCAGCGGGCGCTGGAGGCGGGCTGGACCGAGACGCTCGAGTACGAGGCGGACCTCCAGGGGGTGGCCGGTCGGACGGCCGATCACGCTGAGGGCCTTCGGGCGTTCCTGGAGAAGCGGTCGCCCGATTTCACCGGCGAGTGACGGGGTCGCCATGACGGGGTCGCCATGACGGGCCGCCCTCCTTCCGCCGAGTTGGCCGGAAACGACCGGCAGGGGCCGGGCCCCCGCGATCGATGGCGCCGGTTGACATGGGCGGCGGCCCGAACGCCCCTCGGGCGTTCGGCACCCGGGCGCGCCATCGCGGCCGACCGACGGTGGCTCCTGCCGATCGTCCTCTCCGCCTACGTGCTCTTCGTGACCTGGACCTGGGAGTTTCCCAACTGGCAGGGAATCCCCTTTCCGCCGGTCTGGGTGGGGGCCGCCCTCGCTCTGGGCGTTGTCTGGCGTGGGCTGGCGCTCGCGCTCGGACCGCTGGCAGTCACCGCGATCGTCGTCGTCTCCGCCATGGTCCTGACGGACATCACGCTGTTCTGGACGCAGGGGCTGCGCGACCTGGAGATCTATCTCAAGGCCGGCGACCGCTGGCGCACCGGCGCGCCGGTCTACCTGTCCGTCCCGCTCGCCGCTCGCCCGGAGGATCTCTCGAACTACCCGTTCCTCTACCCGCCGCTCACCCTGCCCCTGTTCGGCGCCCTGGCCAGCCTGCCGTTTCCGGTGGCGGCGGCCGGCTGGGTCGCAGCGTCGCTCGCCGCCGTCGTGGCCGGCTGCCGCTGGATCGGGCTCGACTGGCGATGGACGATGATCGCGCTGGCCTGGCCGCCTGTCGCGCAGGGCATCTACGTCGGCAATGTCGCGGTGCCGCTGTTCGCGCTGTTCGCGGCGGCGGCGTGGCGGCCGGCGCTGCTCGTCGTGCCGCCGATCTTCAAGATCTACAGCGGGATCGCCGCGCTCTGGCTGCTGCGGCGCGAGCACTGGCGCTCGCTGGTGCTCGGGGCGGTCGCCGTGGTGGCGATCGGCCTGGCGACGCTGCCATTGACCGGCATGGGCGCGTGGAGCCAGTGGCTCGGCGGCCTGCAGGCCTACCAGGCCTCGCAGCGTTTGCTGCCGGACTACCTCTACGGGTTCGGTCTGGCCCGATACCTCCCGCTGGCGGTCTTCGGCGTGCTTGGACTGGCGGTCACGCTCGCGGCTCTCCGGGCCCGGGAGGGACGGGAGCAGCTGAGCCGGCTGGGCGTCGCGACCGTCGTCGCCTCCCCGTCGCTCTTCTCCCACGGCTGGCTGGTGGCGCTGCCGGCCCTCGTCCGCCTCGACACGCCATGGTTCTGGCTGGCCCTCGGGCTGACCGCCTGTTCGCCGGGCCTGGCCTGGTTCGTGGCCCTCGGGCTGGTCGTGGCCAGCTGGTCGATACCCGCGCTCCGGAAGCGCCCGGGTGCGGACCCCTGGCACCCGCTCGGGACAGGGGAGGTGCCGTGGTCCGCGACAGCCGCCCTTGAGACTCGCTCGCCCCGGTTCATCGCGGTGCACGAGCCGGGACGGTGACGCTGTCGCCGCGCACGAGCCGCTGGCGCTCGACGGCGGACCTGCCTGCGCCGCTCGCTTCGCTGGCTCCGTGGGCAGTTGCGGCCGGCCTCGTCGCGTACACGCTGTACGCGACCGTCGACTGGGATCTGCCATGGTCCGGCGGGCCGTCGTTCGGGCCGGTGTGGATCGTCGCCACGACGCTGGCGATCGCCGGCTGGTCGGCAACGGGGCGCAGGCCGCGGGCGCTCGCCGCTGTCGCCATCGGCACGGTCACCGCGATGCTCCTGACGGACTTGGCCTACCTCGCCTCCGGCCGCGAGCTGCGGGATCTCGACATCTACCTGCGCGCCGGCGACCAATTCGCCGCGGGCGCGCCGGTCTATCTCGATCACGTCCTCATGGAGCGGCCGGACGAGCCTCCGGGATTTCCGTTCCTCTACCCGCCGGTGACGCTCCCGCTCTTCGCCGGGCTGGGAGCCCTGCCGGACGCTGTCGCCCGGACCGGCTGGGTGGCGGGTTCCGTCGGCGCGGCGGTCGCGGCCCTTCGTCTGTTCGGGCTGCCCTGGCGCTGGGTTGCCGTGCTGCTGGCGTGGCCGCCCGTGTTCCAGGGGATCCAGGTGGGAAACGTCGCGGTGCTCGTGGCGCTGCTGTTCGCCGCTGCCCCGCGTTGGCCCGCCGGTCTCGTCCTTGCGCCGATCTTCAAGATCTACAGCGGCCTTGCCGCGGCGTGGCTCGTCCGCGAAGGGCGCTGGCGCGCACTCGCCGCCGGCATCGCGATCGTGGCGGGCGCGTGCCTCGCCACGCTGCCGCTCACCGGCCCCGGTCGTTGGGCCGAGTGGTGGAGGGGTCTCGACCTGTTCCGTGCCTCCCAGCCGTTCCTGCCAGCGTCGCTGTACGGCTTCGGGCTCCTGTACTTCGTGCCGGGGTGGGCGGCCATCGCCGCGGCGGGCGCCGTCTTCGTCGCAGCCGTCCATACCGCCGGCCGCTCGGGGCTGGCTCGCCTGGGTCTCGCGACCGCTGTCGCGTCCCCGTCGCTCTACAGCCACGGACTGATCATGGGGTTGCCCGCGCTCCTGGAGCTTCGCGCCATCGCGCTATGGGGGGCTCTCGCGATCACCGCGGTCTCTCCCGGGCTGGGCTGGTGGCTCGCGATCGGGCTGACAGTGGTCGCCTGGTTCGTGCCGACGCTGCGACGAGACCCTGCCGCGGCCGGCGAGGGCGCGGAGTGGCACCCGCTTCCAACCGGGATCGGGCCGTGGGGTCGGCTGGTGCCCGGTTCGAGTCAGGCAGTCCGGCGCGGCCCGCTGTCCTCCGTGCCAGCACCGTCGTCGGATGTCGGGTCCAGGGCCCGGGATCCGTCACGGTCACCAAGGAATAGCTCGTGGACCTCCGTCGACCGCGAGAAGCCGGCTCGCCCGTAGAACTCGACGCTCTCCTCGCTCGGCCACACGAACAGCTGGGCGAATCCCCGAACACGGGCCTCCGCTTCATTGGCCATTCGGATACGAACCTGCTCGTCGCGTGTCCCCCCTGCTGCCACGTCCACCAGCGTTATCGCGGCCCGCGACCGGCGGCGAACGAGCGAAGCGCCTTCATTGACGGCGGACCGACGCCGTTCTAAGGTGCGCGCCTAACGAACGTTAGGTAGGATGCCGTGATGCTCGAACTGCCGACTCGCCGCCGGGCGATCGAGAACGTCGCCAGTGGCCTCTTCCGCGAGCGCGGCTATGCAGCGACCAGCATCCGCGACATCGCGCGGGCACTCGACGTGCAGGGCTCAAGCCTGTACGCCCACGTGACGTCCAAGGAGGACGTGCTGTGGGCGATCGTCGAGCGGTCCGCCGAGGCGTTCGAGCAGGCGGCCGCAAAGTCGCTGGCGGGCCTCCCGGCCTCGGCCGGTGCGGCGGAGAGCATCGCTGCCTTCGTGCGGGCCCACGTGGCGGTCATCGCCTCGGACCCCGAGCTGGCCAACGTCTTCGTCCACGAGTGGCGCCACCTGACGGGTGAGCGCCGGAGGGCGATCCTTGCCCGGCGCGACGCGTACGAGGCGCGGCTGCGCGACATCGTCGGCCGGGGCATGACAGACGGCGAGCTGCTGCCGACGGATCCGGCGATCGCTGCCACCTTCATCCTGACGGCGCTCAACGGGCTGGCCACCTGGTATCGCGCCGACGGCCGGCTGCCGCCGGACCGGATTGCCGACCACTATGTGGGCTTCGCGGTCCGCGCCCTGACGGAGGACCATCGATGACCGATCCGCTCGCCCTCGAGCCCGTTCTCGCTCCCGGCGAGCGCGGCCGCCTCCCGTTCAACGACGACCACCGCGACCACGACGAGCGGTTCGAGCTCTTCGAGGCCCATGTGCAGGCCGGCGGCAAGGTCGAGTCGACCGACTGGATGCCGGACGAGTATCGGACGGGCGTCCTGCGCTTCGTCGAGATGCACGCCAACTCGGAGCTCATGGGGGTCCTTCCCGAGCGCGAGTGGCTGATGCGCGCGCCGACCCTCCGCCGCAAGCTCGCCCTGACCGCCAAGGTCCAGGACGAGGTCGGCCACGCGCAGCTGCTCTACCGGGTGGCCGAGGATCTCGGCAAGCCGCGCGACGCGATGATCGAGGACCTGCTGGCAGGGAAGACGAAGTTCCACAACGTCTTCCACTACCCGACCCGCACCTGGGCGGACATCGGGATCATCGCCTGGCTCGTCGACGCCGCCGCGATCGTCGCCCAGCAGGCGCTCCGCGATTCGAGCTACGCGCCGTACGCACGGACGATGCGCAAGATCTGCTGGGAGGAGAGCGTCCACATCATGCACGGGCGCGACGTCGTGGTGACGATGGTGACCGGGACGGCGCAGCAGCGGGCGATGGTCCAGGAGGCGCTCGACCGCTGGTGGGGGCCCCTGATGCAGATGCACGGCCCACGGAGCGACCGTTCGAAGGACCGAGACCTTCACTGGCGGATCAAGGCCAAGACGTCCGAGGAGCTCCGCCAGGAGTTCCTGTCGATCTACGTCCCCCGGATCCTCGAGCTGGGCCTGACGTTGCCGGACCCGGAGCTGCGCTACGACGACGAGGCCGGCGCATGGCGATATGGCGAGCCCGACTGGCAGGAGCTCCGGACCGTCGTCACCAACCACGGCCCCAGGAGCCAGGAGCGGCTCGCCTTCCGGCAGCTCAACTGGGACGACACGGCGTGGGTGCGGGATTCCATTCTCGCGGCGCAGCCAACCGCGGCATGACGGCGCCGCCGCTGGAGCCCTGGGAGGTGTTCCGGCAGGAGAAGGAGGGCGATCCGATGCGCCACGGGGGCAGCGTCCTCGCCCCCGACGCGGAGCTGGCGGTGCACTACGCCCGCGAGCTCTTCGGCCGGCGCCAGGAAAGCGTCCGCCTATGGGTCGTCCGGCGGGCGGACGTCCACGACCTGTCCGACCCGGACCTGCTCAACCCGCCACTCGACCGGTCGTTCAAGAAGCCCGGTGGGTACGTGATGCGGGACAAGCTGGCGGCGGCCCGCGAGCGGAGCGGCCGGCCGAAGCCAAAGGCTTCCAACCGGTGACCGCGGTCTCGGAGGCTCTCGTCCCGGCCACGCGTGACGCGCTCGCGCTGCTGCTCCTCGCCATGGCCGATGACGAGCTCGTGATCGGCTTCTCGGATTCCGAGTGGACCGGGATCGCGCCGCTCCTCGAGGAGGACGTTGCGATGAGCTCGATCGCCCAGGACGAGCTGGGGCACGCGCAGGCGCTCTACCGCCTCCTGGCCGAGCTGGTCGATGACGGGCGCGACGCCGACGCCATCGCCTACGACCGACCACCCGAGGGCTACTTCCACGCCCGGCTGCTCGATCACCCGCGCGGCGACTGGGCGGACACGATCGCCCGCCGCTATCTCTACGACACGGCCGATGCCGTGCGGCTCGAGGCGCTTGGCGCCTGCTCGTACGAGCCACTTCGCGAGCTGGTGGCCAAGATCCGGCGCGAAGAGCGCTACCACCGGATGCACGTGTCCGCCTGGCTGGAACGGCTGGCGGGAGCGGGCGGCGAGCCGCGCCGGCGCCTGCTCGACGCGCTCGCGCGGCTCGCGCCGGACGCGGCGACCGTGCTCGCGCCCCTGCCGAACGAGCTGAGCCTCATCATGGCCGGCATCCTCGACGCCAGCTCGGTCGATCTCGACGCCCGCTGGCGGGCAGAGATCGGGCCGCCCTTCGAGCGGCTCGGCCTGCCGATGCCGCCCCCGGCCGCCGAGCCGGGAGCGGCCCGGACCAACCACTCAGAGGCCTTCCGGTGGCTGCACGGAGAGTTCACCTCGGTCCGCCAAATGGATCCGGGGGCGACATGGTGATGCCGACGGCGGTCGTCGACGAGTCGGCGGTCCGGGCGGCGCTCGCGGAGGTGCCGGACCCGGAAATCCCGGTCGTGTCCGTCGTCGACCTCGGCATGGTCGAAGGCGTCGCGGTCACCGCGGACGGCATCCGGGTCGAGCTTCTTCCGACGTTCGTCGGCTGCCCGGCCGTCGACGCCATCCGCGAGGCCGTGGAGGGTCGGCTGCGGGCGTTCGGTCGCCCGGTCGAAGTCGTCTTCGGCTACCGGGTGCCGTGGACGTCGGACCGCATCACGCCGGATGGCGGCGAGAAGCTCCGGCGTTCGGGCTTCGCCCCGCCGGTCGACGATCCGGCGGCCATCCGGTGCCCGTACTGCGGCTCGGCCGACGTCGCGCTCGACAACCTGTTCGGTCCCACGCAGTGCCGCTCGCTCCACTACTGCCGCGGCTGCCGGCAACCCTTCGAGGGCTTCAAGGCGGTCTGACCCGAGGCACATATGGTACGGTGTATGGCATGGAGAAGACGACCGTCTACCTGCCGAGTCACCTGAAGCGCGCCCTCGAGCACACGGCGCGGCTCGAGGGCCGCAGCGAGGCCGAGGTTATCCGGGAGGCCATCGCGGCGGCGACGGATCGCCAGGGCACGCGAGAGCCGACGGCGCCGTTGTTCCACAGCGGCGACCCGGACTACGCGAATCGCATGGACGAGTACATGAAGGGCTTCGGCGAGGATTGATCGTCGTCGACGCCAGCGGGATTCTGAGCGCGCTCGACGCCGGCGATCCACATCACCGGGCGTCGCTCGAGATCCTGCACCGGCCCGGTCCGCGTCTCCTGTCGCCGTTGATCCTTGCCGAGGTCGACTACCTGCTCGGGGTCCGATCCGGGTCGCGCGTCCAGAAGGTGTTCCTGTCCGATGTCACGGACGGCGCGTACCGACTGGAGTCGTTCACGCGGGACGACGTCATCGAGGCTCGGGCGGTCCTCGATCGATACGACGACCTCGACCTTGGCGTCGCCGACGCGTCGCTCGTCGTGATCGCGCAGCGTCACGGCATCCACGACCTCTTCACGCTCGACGAGCGCCACTTCCGTGCGGTCCTCGGTCCCGGGGACGTGCCGTTCCGCCTCCTGCCCGCCGATGCCGACTGAGGCCGCTCAGGCGATCGTCGGGATCGTCGGCGCGGGCACGATGGGCGCCGGGATCGCCCAGCTCGCGCTCGAGCACAGGCACGAGGTCGTCATCCACGACGTCGACCAGGCCGCGATCGAGCGCGGGCGCGACCGGATCCGTGAAGGGCTGTCGCGGCGCGCGGCGAAGCTCGACCTCGACGCGGACACGATCGACGCCTGGGTCGACGGCCGGCTCGCGGGGCTCCGGCACGCCGAGACGCTCGGCCTGCTCGCCGGCGAGGCGGACGTGGTGGTCGAAGCGGCACTCGAGGACCTCGGGCTCAAGCGCGAGATCTTCCGGGCGCTCGACGCGGCCGCGGCGCCCGCGACCATCCTCGCCACGAACACGAGCGCGCTGTCGGTCGCCGCGATCGCCGAGGTCGTCGATCGACCCGAGCGGGTGATCGGCCTTCACTTCTTCAACCCGGCGCCCGTGATGCGGCTGGTCGAGGTCGTCGCGGCGAGGCGAACGGATCCCGGGGTCGCGGACCGGGGGGCGTCGCTCGTGGCGAGCTGGGATCGCACCCCCGTCCGCTCGGCGGACGCCCCGGGGTTCATCGTCAACCGGGTCAACCGGCCGTTCACGATCGAGGCGCTGCGAATCCTGGAGGCGGGCGAGGCGTCGGTCGAGGCGATCGACGCGGCCCTGCGCGAGGACGGGTTTCCGATGGGCCCGTTCGCGCTGATGGACCTCGCCGGTATCGACGTCAACCTCGCGGCCGCCCGGGGCATCTGGAAAGGCCTGGGGCGGCCCGATCGGCTGGGGCCCTCCCCGATCCAGGAGCGGCTCGTGGCCGAGGGGCGGCTCGGGCGGAAGACGGGGCACGGCTTCTACCGGTACCTGGGGGGCCGCCCGGCCGGCGTCTCACCCGAGTTCGGCGGCCCCGGCGAGCGCGCCGCGGGCGCGAGCGACGCCGGCGGGACCGTCGCCGCGGGGACCCTCGCGGCCGAGGCGATCCGCGACCGGATCCTGCTGTCGGTCGTGAACGAGGCGTGGCATGCGCTCGGCGAGCGCGTCGCGACCGCCCCCGACATCGACCTGGCGCTGCGTCTGGGGGCTGCGCACCCGATCGGACCGTTCGAGCGGACGGAGCGACTGGGTGGACCGGGGGTCGTCCTGGCGCGTCTCCAGGCGCTGGACCGGCCGGCCGCTCCCGCGCTCAGCGGCGAGCGGGCTTGACCGCGGCGACCTGATCGGACCCAGGCCCGCTCAGGGCTCGGCACGGCTTGGCGGGCCCACTGGCGGTCCCCTGTGCTCGCGCTCGCGCCTTCAGCCGGGCCGTAGTCGTCGCAGGGTTATGTGCAGGGCATCGGCGGCCTCATCGGGCGAGCGAGAGGACATCACCACCGATTCATGCGTCCGGGTCGCATCGCGACGGGCGTGCGGCGGACAGGTTGGCGCCTTCGGTGCCCGGAACTCGCACGAATAGTTCTCGTGGAACTACGGTCCCAAGCAAGCACCCCGCGCCTCTCCCGCTCCGCGCCGCCCCCCGCGCCCCGCGGCCGGACCCCACCACCAGTTCCAGTCCGGATCGCGGTGCCCGGGATCCGGCCGCCGCGCGCGCTACCATCGGCCGCGTGACCCGCGACCTCCACCGACCGCTCCGCGAAGCCTGGATCGTCGAGGCCGTCCGCAGCCCGGTCGGCCGCTACGGTGGCGCGCTCGCAACGGTCCGGCCGGACGATCTCGCAGCCGCCGTCCTCCGAGCGCTCGTCGACCGGTCCGGGATCGACCCGGCGCTCATCGAGGACGTGATCCTCGGCTGCGCGAACCAGGCCGGCGAGGACAACCGCGACGTGGCCCGGATGGCCGTCCTGCTCGCCGGCTTGCCGGTGGAGATCGGCGGCCTCACCGTCAACCGGCTGTGCGGCAGCGGGCTGCAGGCGATCAACTCGGCGGCCCACGCCATCGCCGTCGGCGACGGCGATGTGTTCGTGGGCGGCGGCGTCGAATCGATGACCCGGGCGCCATACGTGATGCTGAAGCCCGAGACCGCATACGACCGCGGCAGCCGGGAGATGCTCGATACCACGCTGGGCTGGCGGTTCGTCAATCCCAGGCTCGGCGAGCGGCACCACCCGTACTCGATGGGCGAGACGGCCGAGAACGTGGCCGAGCGCTGGGAGGTCGGCCGCGACCTGCAGGACGCGTTCGCCCTGCGCTCGCAGCAGCTGGCCGCGGCGGCGATCGAGGAGGGCCGCTTCGCCGACCAGATCGTGCCCATCGAGGTCGCCCAACGCAAGGGCGAGCCGATCCTCGTCGACCGCGACGAGCAGCCAAGAGCCGACACGTCCCTTGAGGCGCTCGGGCGGCTCAAGCCGGCGTTCCGGGACGGCGGGACCGTCACCGCGGGCAACGCCAGCGGGATCAACGACGGCGCCTCGGCGGTGCTCCTGGTCGAGGCCTCCAGGGCCCGCGACCTCGGGCTGCGGCCGATGGCCCGCGTCGTGTCGACGGCGGTGGCCGGCGTCGACCCGGCGGTCATGGGGATCGGGCCCATTCCGGCATCCCGAAAGGCGCTCGCCCGGGCAGGCCTGGCCGTCGAGGACCTCGACCTCGTCGAGCTGAACGAGGCCTTCGCCAGCCAGTCGGTCGTGTGCATCCGGGAGCTCGGGCTGGATTCCGAGAAGGTCAACATCGACGGCGGCGCGATCGCGCTGGGGCACCCGCTCGGGAGCAGCGGCGGGCGGCTGATCACGATGCTCGTCCACCAGCTCAGGCGAACGGGCGGCCGGTACGGTCTGGCCACCATGTGCATCGGCGTGGGGCAGGGGATCGCCACGGTCGTCGAGCGGATCGACCCGTGAGGCGGCTCCGGCCGGCCGGCCGCCGATGACCCGAGCGCTCGTGCTCGGCGGGGGTGGCGTGACGGGGATCGCCTGGGAGATCGGCGTGCTGACCGGGCTTCGCGACGCTGGCATCGACGTCCACGGCTGGGAGCTCGTGGTCGGGACGTCGGCCGGGTCGATCGTCGGCGCGAAGGTCCTCGGCCACCCGGACCTCGACGGGCTGTTCGCGGCCCAGGCGCGGGCCTCGACCATGGACGACGACCTCCCGATCCAGACCCTGGGCGGGCGGGTGGCGGCCAACCTGCTGCGCCTCGGTCGCCGGCGGGGGCTGGGCTGGACGCCGCGGCTGTGGGTCGCCGCCTTCGCGATCGAGACGCTCGTCCGACGGCATGCCGGTCGCGGCCGGATCCGACGCCCCAACGCGCCGCCGCTCCGCGGCCTCCGGACGATCGCCCCGCCCGATCCGGCGCTGGCCCGGATCGGGACCTTCGGCCTGGCGGCCCGGACGGCGTCCGAGACCACGTTCCGCGAGGTGATCCGCGCCACCCTCGACCCGGTGACCGAGTGGCCCGAGGCGCTGGTCGTGACGGCGATCGACGTGCTGACCGGGGCAACGGTGGCGATCGACGCCCGCTCCGGCGTGCCGTTCGTCGACGGCATCGCGGCCAGCTGTTCCGTGCCGGGTCTGATGCCGGCCGTCACACTGGGCGGACGTCGCTACATGGACGGTGGCATGGCGTCCCAGACCCACGCCGACGTCGCGCGCGAGCACGACGACGTCCTGGTCATCGCGCCGATCGATCTCGGGCTGCTGCACGGTGAGACCGAGCGGCTGCGGGCGCAGGGCAGTCGGGTGACGACCGTCACGCCCGGCCCCGAGGCGACGTTGGCGATCGGTCGGAACATCGGACTGCTCGATCCCGCCCGCCGGGCCCGCTCGGCGGCTGCCGGGCGGGAGGACGGGCTCCGGGCCGCCGAGACCGTGGGCCGAACGGTGCCGCGGCCAGCCTCGCCTCGCCTCGCGGAGTCGGCGAGCTAGCAGCTGGCGGCGGTTTGCCGGGCCGGTCGATGATGCGGGGCGCGTCCCGGCGCCCACCCGACGCGCCGTTCAGGTCCCGCGCAAACCGTCTCGGTCTCCCGGATCGGGCTGGCAGCGCCGGCTGTCCGGGATCGTATGGCCGTGGACCAGGACCGCGATCGGCGGCGCGTCCCGCCGTTTCCGCTGTGCCGCATGTAAACCTTCGAACCGGGACGCGGCTGTACGACTTCGGACCGCGCTTGCAGCGCGGACGACTATTCGAGGCACACGTGCTTGTCGTGCGCACAGCCGCGTCCTTGCCGCGGGACGAGGGACGTCGCCGCCTGCCACCAATGATCCCGGTCGCGATCGACGAGAAGGATGCACTCGTTCGGGTGGAGAACGTGAGCTCGAATACACCGTCTTCTTTCGCGAGCAGTTCGCGCCCGTCCTCCGGGCGGTTGCGCTGATGCTGCGTGATGAAGGGCGGGCGGAGGAGCTTGCGCAGGACGCGTTCGTTCAGGCCCTGCTCAACTGGCCGAAGGTGTCGCGCTATGAGCGGCCGGAGGCGTGGGTGCGCCGCGTGGCTGTCCGGCTGGCCATGCGGGTGATCCGCCGCGAACGGCTGTGGCAGCTTGCCCGCCGCCACCTGCTGCCGCCGGCAGAGCCCCGGGCCAGTCGCTTCGATGTCGCGAGCGCGCTGCCGCACCTGTCGGGGGCGCAACGGGCCGCCATTGTGCTGCACTACTACGAGGATCGACCAGGCGGTGTGCCGACGCTGATCATGCGCGGTTGGCTCGATCCATTCAGCGCGCCGATGCGCGACGTGACCGCCGCGACAGCGTCGGTGGGAGGCGTCCACGTGCTTGAGGTTCCGAACCAGTCCTACAACGTCCTGGGCTATGTGGAGTGCCCGCGGAGCATCCGGAACGCCTGGATCGATGCACCGGCACGCCCACCAGCCGATGTCGCGTGCCTCGACGGGATTCCCGACATCGAGCTCGCGCCGTGACCGCCACGGCAAACGCCGGCCGCCGAGATCGAATGTCGATGTAACAGTCAATGTCCCCGGCACTGTTGCGAGATCGCTTGCCGGAATCCGTTGACCTGCGTACGATTGGGTTGTGCCCGGTGGCCATGTCGCGCCGCCGGCACCGACTCCGCACTCCACGCCTCCCGAGGAGGAGACCTCAGATGATCGAGTCCCAGCCGACGGTCCTCAGCCTGACGGACGCCGCGGCGACCAAGCTGCACGAGCTGACCAGGGAAGAAACCAACCCGGACGTCGGCCTGCGCGTCTACGTCTACAGCGGCGGCTGCTCGGGCTACCGCTACGGGATGATGCTCGAGGACGCCCCCACGCCGGACGACAAGATCCTCGAGACGAACGGCATGAAGGTCTATGTCGACGGCAACAGCGTCTCGCTGCTGCAGGGGTCGCAGATCGACTACGTCGACACACTCATGGGCGCCGGCTTCACGGTCAACAACCCGAACGCCGTGTCCGGCTGCGGCTGCGGCTCGAGCTTCCGCACCGCGGACGACGCGGGGACGGCCCGCTCCTGCGCTCACTGATCCCGCTCGCATCGATCGAAGCCGCCGGGCGACCGGCGGCTTCTTGATTCGCGGCCCCGGCGTGGCGCGGAGCGGTCCTCGGCGGGCCGACGGGGCCGATCACTCCTAGACTGCCACAACGCATGCAGATCCCGCTGTTCCCCCTCCACACCGTGCTCTGTCCCGGGATCGCCCTGCCGCTCCACATCTTTGAGCCCCGCTACCGGCTCATGGTCGAGGCCTGCATCGAGCGGGAGTCGCCGTTCGGGATCGTCCTGATCCGGGAGGGGCGCGAGGTCGGCGGCGACGAGGTCTCGGTCGCGGGCGTCGGCACGTTCGCGGAGATCCGCCAGGCCGGCCGTCTCCCGGACGGCCGATACGACCTGCTCGTGGTCGGGACCGGTCGGTTCGCGATCGAGGACGTGGACTCGGCCAGCGAGCCGTGGCTCGTCGCCAGCGTCCTGCCCCTCGACGACGAGGTCGGCCGGCGCGATCGGGCCGCGCGGCTGGCATCGCGGACGATGCGCCAGTTCGTCCGGTATCTCCACCTGCTCCAGCCGACGGAGGGGGAGACCGCCGACGAGATCGATGTCCGGATCGAGATCGAGACCGAGGCCGAGGCCGAGGCGGCCGCGGGTGAGCTGCGGGCTGCGGCAGCGCGGGATCCGTCGGACGCCGGCCGCCCGGAGGGATGGGAGCCCTCGGCCGAGGAGGCGGCTCGGGCCGCCAGCCTGGAGGAGACGGCCCGGCGCCTGGTGATCCCGGACGACCCGACGACGCTCTCGTACCTGCTGAGCGGGATCATCCAGGTCGACGGCCTCCAGCGGCAGGTGCTGCTGGAGGCGGACACCACCGAGGATCGGCTGGCGGCGCTCGACGCGCTCCTGGGTCGCGAGCTCTGGCTCCTGCGCCGGCGGCTCCGGCAATACACGCCCGACGCGACCCACGCGGGCGTCCGGCGCAACTGAGCGAGCGGCGCCCGGACCCAAGGGCACGTTCGGGCGATCGTCGGATGGCCGGCGCGGAAGGATGACAGGGATGCGACGCGTGCTGCTCTGGATGGCCGGCAACGTCTGGCTCCGGGATCGCGTGCCCCGGCTCTGGTTCGCCCGGCGTGCCGTTCGCCGGTTCATGCCGGCCGAGGAGGCCTCGGCCGCCCTCGATGCAGCGGAGCGGTTCCGCCGCCACGGCATCGCCACATTGCTGACGCACCTGGGCGAGAACCTGACGCGGATCGAGGAGGCAGATGCGGTCGCTGCCCACTACGAGGGCGTGTTCGACGAGATCGCCCGTCGCGGGCTCGATGCAGAGGTGTCCGTCAAGCTGACCCAGCTGGGATTGGACCTCGACGAGGCCCGGACCTGCGCCCACGCGCGCCGGCTCGCGGAACGGGCCGGAGAGCTGGGGGGCGTCCTGTGGATCGACATGGAGGGCAGCCCGTACACGGAGCGGACGGTCGCGCTGTACGAGCGCCTCAAGGCGGAGCGACCGAACCTGGGCATCGCGCTGCAGGCGTACCTGCGGCGGACCGCGGCCGACATCGAGCGGCTGCTCCCGCTCGACCCGGCCATCCGGCTGGTCAAGGGCGCCTACGCCGAGCCGGAGTCGATCGCCTGGCAGCGCAGGGCGGACGTCGATCGCAGCTTCGTCTCCCTTGCCCGGCAGCTCGTCGAGGCACGACGTGCCGGTCGGAACGTCCGGATCGGGCTGGGGACGCACGACGTCCGGCTGATCGAGCACATCGCCGCCCGTGCGGCCGCCATCGGCGTCGAGCGCGACCGGCTCGAGGTCCAGATGCTGTACGGGATCCGCGAGGACCAGCAGCGACGGCTCGCCAGGCTGGGCTTTCCGGTGCGCAACCTGATCGCCTACGGCGAGCACTGGTATCCCTGGTACATGCGGCGGCTCGCCGAGCGGCCGGCAAACGTGCTGTTCGTGTTGCGCCAGCTCGTTCCCTGATGCCGATCCCCGACTCGGACCGGTCGTTCACAGACACCCGGCGGTTCAAGCTGATCAAGCTGGTCCTGGGAACGCTGAACCCCGCAATGCGCCGAATCCTCGCCTCGAGGTTCGCCGGTCCGCTGGCTCGGGCGCTGATGCTCCTCCGCTTCCGCGGCCGGACGAGCGGTCGCTGGTACGTCACCCCGGTCGGGTACGTCCGGAGGGAAGCGCTGGTCGTCGTCGTCACCTCTCCCGCGTATCGCTGGTGGCGCAACGTCACCGGCGGCGCGGACGTGCAGGTTCGGATCGACGGCCAGTGGTACGAGGCGCGGGCACGGGTCGTGCTCCCCGAGGACGGCGACTACGACCAGGTCGTGGCGCTCCAGGTCCGCGGGCGCGGTCCCGCGATGCTGCGGGGCTTCGGCGTGCCGGTGACGGATGACGGGCGGGTCCCGGCCGAGGCCCGCTCCGATGCGCCGAAGCGGGCGCATCTCGTTCGCGTCGACCTGGGACGGGCGATCGACAGCCTCTCATGACCCCGGGTTGGCGCCAAGGCGCTGCGACGCGGCACGCAGAGTCACCTCGGCCGGCCAGTCGGCCCTACGAATCGCTGAAGCGCTCTTCCTGCCACGGGTCCGCGTCGTTGTGATAGCCGTAGCGCTCCCAGAAGCCCGGCCGGTCCTGCGGCAGGAACTCGAGGCCGCGGACCCACTTGGAGCTCTTCCAGAAGTACTTCTTCGGGACGAGGAGCCGGACTGGCCAGCCGTGCTCCAGCTCGAGCGGCTGGCCGCCGAACGTGTCGGCGAGCAGGACGTCGGCGTCGTCGAGAACCTCGAGCGGGACGTTCGCGGTGTAGCCCTGCTCGGCGTGGGACACGACGAAGCGGGCGCTCGGCCGCACCTGGGCAAGGCGCAGGATCTCCTGGATGGGCACGCCCTCCCAGTCGGTGTCGAGCTTGCTCCAGCGGGTCACGCAGTGGATGTCCGTGTGGACCGTCTTGCGCGGGAGCGCCTTGAATTCGTCCCATGTCAGCCTGAACGGGCTGTCGACATCGCCCCACACCTTGAAGTCCCAGGTGGCGAGGTCCGTGCGCGGGACGGACCCGTAGTGGAGGACGGGAAACTTCTCGGTGCGGTACTGGCCGGGCGGGATCCGGTCCGCGACGGCCGGGTCCTTCTCCTTCCGGCCGAAGAGGCCCTCGAACATGATCACCTCGGGGTTGGCTCGATGTGGCGCGATCGTGCCCGTATCGTCCCACGACCCGCCGCCCGCGGGTTTCCAGGCGCCGGCAGGGACGGCCTCCGACACGGGGCGGACCGTCGTCGGATCGGAGGGGCATCTACACTCCGCCGGTGCCACCCGACCCGCTTGCGCCCGACGCTGCCCACCCCGTGAACCGGCTCGTCGTCGTCATGCCGGCCTACAACGCGGCCCGGACGCTCGAACGCACCTACGCGGACATCCCGCACGACCTGGTCGACCACGTCATCCTGGTCGACGACGTGTCCCACGACGAGACGGTCGTGATCGCGAAGCGCCTCGGGCTGCAGGTCATCGTCCATCGCCAGAACAGGGGCTATGGCGGCAACCAGAAGACGTGCTACGACGCTGCGCTGGCCGAGGGCGGTGACGTCGTCGTCATGCTCCACCCCGACTACCAGTACGACGCGACCCGGATCCCGGCGCTGATCGCCCCGATCCTCGAGGGCCGCCGGGACCTGATGCTCGGCAGCCGGTTCCTGGGCGATCCGCTGGCCGGTGGGATGCCCAGGTGGAAGTACGTCTCCAACCGCTTCCTGACGACCGTCGAGAACCTCGCCTTCGGGCTCCACCTCTCCGAGTACCACACCGGCTTGCGCGCCTACAGCCGCCGCCTGCTCGAGACGATCCCGTACCGCCTCAACAGCGACGACTTCGTGTTCGACCAGGAGCTGATCGCCCAGGTCGTCGCGGCCGGGATGCGCGACAGGATCGGCGAGATCGCCGTGCCGACCCGGTACTTCGAGGAGGCCAGCTCGGTCGGGTTCCGCCGGAGCGTCGTGTACGGCGTCTCCACGCTGCAGGTCGTCGCCCGCTACCTGTTCCACCGGCTGCGTGTGCGTTCGTCGCCTCAGCTGCGGGCTCGGCGCCGCAGGCGCTGACGCGGATCGTGGACCGGATCGGTCGACGCTCGCTGATCCGGGCCGCCGTCGGTGTCGCGGTCTCCGTGGTCGCGGTCGCACTGGTCGTGCGCTCGGTGGACGTCGCGGCGACCGCCCGGGTGCTCGCCGCCGCGTCGCCGGCATGGCTGCTGCTGGCCGCCGGCTTCCTCCTGCTCGACGTGGTCATCCGGGCGGTCCGTTGGCAGCGCCTGCTCGCACCGGTCGCGCGCGTGGGGCTGGGCTCCGTGTTCGGCTACCTCCTGATCGGCTATCTCGCGAACAACGTGCTCCCGGCGCGCATCGGCGAGCTCGTTCGGTGCCACTACCTCGGGGATCGCGAGGGTGTCAGCCGGACGACCACGCTCGGCACGGTGGTCGTCGAGCGGATCGTGGACATCGGGGTCGTGGTGGCCATCGCGGCGGCGGCGATTCTCGTGCTGAGCGTTCGCGGCATCGTGGCCAGCGCCGTGCTCGTCGGCGTCGCCATCGTGACGCTGATGGTGGTGGGCCTGGGCCTGGGCATCGCCGCGCACCGCATCCCGGGTGCGGAGCGGCTGCGCGTCGCGGCGGAGCGCTGGCCGCGCGTCGGCGAGGTCGCCGGCAAGCTGCGTGACGGACTGGCCGTGGCGGGCCGGCCGCGCGTGCTCCTCGAGGCGGTGGTCCTGAGCGTGGTGGCCTGGGGCGCGACGCTGCTCGCCTTCGCCGCCGCGGGTCAGTCGATCGGCGTCGAGCTGTCGATCGGCCAGGCCTCCCTGCTCGCGTCCGGGGTTGCGCTGGCGGCGGCGATCCCGTCGGGCCCCGCCTCGCTCGGCACCTTCGAGCTCGCCGCCGTGCGCATCGGGGTGGCCGTCGGGACGGCCGCCGAGCCGGCCCTCGCGATCGGGATCCTCGTCCACGTCCTGATCCTGCTGATCACGTCGGGCGGCGGGCTCATCGCGCTGGCGCGGCTCGGGCTGACCGCGCCGTCGTCGGCGGAGTCATCGGCGGGTCGCGCCGGAGACTGACGTCCGTGGGCGGCCGGTCAGGGCCGGAGCGGCAGGCTCCATGTCTCGGCGCTCGCGCCATCGGCGGTAAGGCCGCCGAAGAGGAGCAGCCGCCCGCCGGTACCGTCCGCGACCAGCGTGGCGCCCGAGCGGCCGGCTGGCCCGTCGCCGGGAACCGTCACGCTCTCCCAGCCGAGCGTCCCGAGATCCAGCCGCCAGAGATCCGCCAGCTTCGCGCGATCCGCCCCGGCGCCGCCGAACACCCAGGCGGTATCACCGACCGTCGCCAGCCCGTAGAGCTGCCGAGCCGGCGGCTCCGCCCCGTCAGCCTTCGTCCAGGCACCGTCGCCGAGCGCCCACAGGTCGCCGATCGCCGGCACGCCCGTCGTCTGACCCGCGTATACGACCAGCCGCCCGTCCGGGGTCCACAGGCAGTCGTGCAGGCAGCGGACCACCGGGCCCTGCCCGTCCGGCGTCACCTCGGTCCAGGAGCCCGCCGCCACGTCGTACGTCCAGGTGTCGGCGAAGCGGCCGGCGTCGGCGGTGAAGCCGTGGCTGATCCAGAGCCGACCGTCACCGTCGAGGGCGGCGCACGATCCGTAGCGCGCCGCGGGCCGAGGGCCGGCGTCGGGCAGCTCGCTCCACGCGCCGGCAGCGGGGTCGAATACCCACAGGTCGTCGAAGAAGGTGGTCGGACCGCCCTGACCGGACCACACCACGACGCCCACGCCCTCGACCCAGGTGGCGGTATGGCCGAACCGGCCGGTCGGCCCGGCGGCCGAAACGCGCTCCCACGTGTCGGCCGCGAGGTCGAACCGCCAGAGGTCGTCGAAGACGGTGGACCCGTCGCGGCCGCCGAAGAGATACGCCGCGCCGCCGTCGGGATCGACCGTCCAGGTGTGATCCTCGCGGGCCGGCGGGGCGCCCTCGGTCGCCAAGGCCGTCCAGCGGAAGGGCGCCTCGGCGCTCGGAGCGGTGGTCGGCGTGGGAGCGGCCACGCTCGGTGCCGGCGTGGCCGCGCTCGGCATGGGCGTCGCGTCGGACGGTGCGATCGTCGCGCCCGGGCTCGAGGCCGCCGGCGCGGTCGTCGCGCTGACAGTCGCAACAGGCGAGGCCGAGCCGCCTGCCGCGGCTGATCCGCCCGCCGGCCCGCCGGTGCAGCCGGCAGCCAGCCCTGCGACGACGAGCATGGTGCCGGCCCGGGCGACGAGCGATCGGCAGGCGAACCGCGCGCGAGGTGCCTGGTCTCTCATGGCCAGAGGGTCGGGCCTGCAGATGACGCTGCGATGTCGGGAACGAGAAAGAGCCCGCCGTCGCCGGCGGGCTCTTCGCGGTGATGGATGAGATCGGGCAGACCTACGGGAGCAGGCCCTGGTCCTGCAGCCACTGGGCCGCGACGTCCTCGACGTCCTCATTGTCGACCGCCACCTTGACGCCGAGCGCGGTCAGCTCCTCGGTGGTCATCTTGGCCGAGGCGTCGTCCAGCACCTGCTGGAAGGCAGCAGCGTCGCTGACCTTGGCCAGGTAGTCGTCACGGACGAGCGGGGCGATGTTCTCCGCCGGCTGCGTGTCCTTGTCATCCTCGAGGACGACGAACCCGAACTGGCTGATGGCCGGCTGGGTCGAGCACAGCTCGGCGAGGTCGATCGCCCCGCCATTGAGTGCCTCCGCGATCGGCACGTCGCACGCCGCGAGCGCCTCACGCTGCTTCGGCGGGTAGGTGATCCCATACTCCTCGAGCGCGTCCTTGCACAGCGGGTTCGCGTCGCAGTCCGGGGGGAGCCCCCACTTGATGTCGTCCTGGACCGCCGCCAGGTCGCTCATCTTGGCGAGGTTGAGCTCGGTCGCCGTGTCCTGCCGGACGACGAAGGCGTTGGTGTCCTCGCCGGGCGTGATGCCGAAGACGGTGATGCCGCCGCCCTTGTCGGTGAGGATCACCTGGAGCGCGGTCCGGTTCTCCTCGCCGTCGCCGGTGATCTTCGACTTGTCGTAGAAGCCGAGACCGGAGCCGACGTACTCCGGCACGAGATCGATCTGGCCAGACTCGAGAGCGGGCTGGCGTGCCTGCCGGGCGCCCAGCCCGAACTTCCGGTCGACCTCGACCCCGGCGTTTTCGAGCACCTGGGCGTAGATCTCGGCCATGAGCTTGGACTCGTAGAAGTCGTCCGAGCCGATCCGGACGGTCGGCGCCTCGAGCGGGCCGCCCGAGGGGGCGGTGCTCTCGCCACCGGCGCTCGCCGGGGGGCTCGCGCTCTCGTTACCGGCGCTCGCCGGGGGGCTCGCCGATTGGCCTGTCGTTCCGCCGCTCGAGGCGGACGGAGAGCTGCCCCCACCCGTCGTGCAGGCGCTGAGCAGCACCAGCAGCGACGCCCCGAGGGCCAGCACGCGGTTCCTCCGCATGGGTTCTCCTCCTATGTCATGTGCGCCACCGGGCGGGCAGCGTCGGCGGGGATCGTACCAGCGAAGTCCGGCGTCCCCGTGTCATCTATTCGTCGCTCGTCCGCCTGCGGATGGGCCGGACCGGTTCAGCGGATCAGACGCCCCCGCCGGCCGCCGGCTGCGGGACCTCGGCCAGCTCGGTGAAGCCGCGGGTCGTGGGCCGGCGCAGCCCGCGCGGCGTGAGCAGGCGCTGCAGGCCCGCCAGCGCTAGATCGATGGCGATCGCCAGGCCCGCGACGAGGACCGCTCCGGCGACCACGCGCGGCAGGTCGTTGCGGGCGATGCCGTCGATGATGTAGCGGCCCAACCCGCCGTACGACACAATGGCGCCGATCGTCGCCGTGGCGATGACCTGGAGAGCCGCCGTCCGGAAGCCGCCCACGATGACCGAGCTGGCGAGCGGGATCTCGATGCCGCGCAGGATCTGGCCTTCACGCAGACCCTGGCCGCGGCCGGCCTCGATCAGGTCCCGGTCGACCGACTGGAGCCCGGCGTAGGCGTTGACCAGGATCGGCGGGATGGCCAGGAGCGCCATGGCCAGGAAGGTCGGGATGATCCGCAGACCGATGGTCGGCGAGTAGCCGAGCGTGGGGGCAAGCCCGAGCGAGATCGGCAGGAGCATGACCAACACCGCGTAGGACGGGATCGCCCGACCGATGTTGGCGATGTTGATCGCCAGGTTGGCTGCCCGGCCGGTGTGGCCGATGTACAGGCCGATCGGCAGCCCGATCAGCGTCGCGGCCAGGAGGGCCGCGGCGCAGAGGACGAGGTGCTCGGCGATCCGGGTCGGGATCCCGTCGAAGCCGCTCCAGTGGGCCGGATCGGTGAACCAGGCGATGACGTCCATCAGCGACCGCCGGCCCGGCTGCGCGACCAGGGCGTGATCAGCCGCTCGAGACGGATGAACAGGAAGTCGGCCACGAAGGCGAGCGCCAGCGACAGGCCGGCGCCCAGGTAGATCTTCGTCGGGAAGCTGGTCTGGAGCCCCTCGGTGATGAACTGGCCGAGCCCGCCGAACTGGTCGCCGATGATCGCCGCCACCGTGGCCAGGCCGATCGTCGTCACGACGGCCAGCCGGAGGCCGGCGATCATCAGGGGCACGGCCAGCGGCAGCTCGATCCGCCACAGCCGCTGCCGGCTCGTGTAGCCCATGCCCTCGGCCGCCTCGAGGACGTCGGCGGGCACCGACTCGAAGCCGGCGACGATGTTGCGGACGAGGATCAGCAGGGTGTAGGTCGTGAGCGGGATGATCGCCGTGAGCAGCGACAGCCCCGTGATCGGGATCAGGAGCGCGAACGCGGCCAGGCTCGGGACCGTGTAGAGGAGCCCGGTGAACGCGGTGATGGGGCCGATCCACCGGCGGTGGCGGGTCGCCCAGGTCGCGAGCACGAGCGCGATGAGGAACCCGATGGCGACCGGGATGGCGGTCAGCTGGAGGTGCTGGCCGATCAATTCGGCGACGTCGTCCAGATGCCGAGAGACCCAGCCCCAGTCGATGAAGGGCTTGTCGTTCACGGGCTGTCCGCTGCTGCCGGGGCGGGGTGCGCGTCCACGCCGTGCGGCCCGGCCCTCCGGTCCTCCGTGCCGCCCTCGGCCGATGCGCCGGTCCCGTCCCGACCCTCGACGGTCTCGCCCAGCGAGGCGTTTCGCTGGCGCATCCAGGCGGCGATCTCGTCGACGGTCACGACCCCGACGAGCGCCCCGTGCCGGTCGACGACCACCCCGGCCTGGACGTTCGCGTCGAGCAGCAGCGACAGCGCGTCCTTGAGGGTGGTCCGCCGGTCCAGCCGGGGAGACATCGGGACGGCCTGGTCGGCGGTCAGGGCACCCTCTTCGGGGATCGCCTTGTCGGGGATCCAGCCGATCGGCCGGCGCCCATCGTCGACCAGGAGCTCGTACGGAAACGCATGGGTCCTGGATCGCCGGCGTGCCGTGCCGGCATCGTCGCCCACCCGGACCGTCGGAAACTCGGCCATCGGCAGGTGACCGACGCGGAATAGCGAAAGGAGCTTGAGGCCGCGGTCCGTGCCGACGAAGCGAGCCACGAAGTCCGAGGCCGGGTTGGCGAGCATCTCCTCGGGTGGCCCGAACTGGGCGAGCTTGCCGCCAACCTCAAGAACGGCGACGAGGTCGCCCATCTTGATCGCCTCGTCGATGTCGTGGGTGACGAACAGGATCGTCTTGGCGAGGTCCTCCTGGAGGCGCAGGAACTCGTTCTGGAGCCGCTCGCGGACGATCGGGTCGACGGCGCCGAAGGGCTCGTCCATGAGCATGATCGGGGGATCCGCAGCGAGCGCCCGCGCCACCCCCACCCGCTGCCGCTCGCCGCCGGACAGCTGCGCCGGGTAGCGCCTCGCGTACTTGGCCGGATCGAGCCCGATGAGCGCCAGCAGCTCGTGCGCGCGCTCGCGCCGGCGCGCGGTCTGCCAGCCGAGCAGCCGCGGCACCGTGGCCACGTTCTCCTCGATCGTCTGGTGCGGAAACAGGCCGACCTGCTGGATGACGTAGCCGATCCCGCGCCGCAGCTCCGTCCGCTCGCGGGTGGAGATGTCCACGGTGTCGATCCGGATCCGGCCGGACGTCGGCTCGATCAGCCGGTTGACCATCTTGAGGCTGGTCGTCTTGCCGCATCCCGACGGGCCGACGAGGACGCAGATCTTGCCGGCCGGCACGGTGAACGACAGGTCGTCGACGGCGCCGGCGGCGCCTCTCCGGTTCTGCACGCTGTCGTAGTGCTTCGTGACGTGGTCGAACTCGACCGTGGCGGCGCGCGATCGGCTGACGGCGTGGCCGGTCGTCTGACTGTGCATCGAGTCCCTCCGGAGGTCAGGCGACGATAGCCGACCGACCGGCCAGCGCGCCATACTGGACCCGGTCCACACAGGGAGGCCGGCCTCGACGTGTTCGCGCCCACAAGGCCCACCGGCGACTGGTGCGCCGCCGAGAGCGCCGAGCCCGTCGTGGCTGCCGCCGCCTGGCCCTCCGGTCGGCGCGATCCCGCATGAAGATCGACCGGATCCGCCTCGATCGCCTGGTGTTGCCTCTGGATCCGTCGTTCGCCGCCGCCTGGGACCCCGTGCCGAGGCGCTCGTTCTTCGCCACGATCGTCCGCGTCGACACGGACGATGGCCTCACGGGCGTTGGGTCCGGTGACACGATGGATGGCTTCGACGCGTACCGGCACCTGTTCATCGGCCAGGATCCGCTGGCCCTCGCGCGTCACGTCCGTGTGCTCGAGACGATCGACTTCCATGCCGGCCGCTACTGGCCGCTCGAGGTCGCACTCTGGGACATCGTCGGTCAGGTCGCCGGCCTGCCGGTCGCCACGCTGTTCGGCGGGGCGCTGGATGGGTTGCCGGTCTACGCCTCGTGCGGCGAGCTGGTTGCCCCCGAGGAGCGCGCCCAGCGCGCGTTGCGGTTCCAGGACGAGGGCTTCCGGGCGCTCAAGATCCGGGTCGATCCACGCCGGCTGCCCGAGGGGCTGGCCGCGGTCGAGCTCGCCGCGGACGCGCCGAGCGGTCGGCGGCGAGCTGCGAGCGATCCTCGCCTGCGTGGCCGGCTGAAATCGCGCGGCCCCAGGCAGCCGACGCTCAGCGGCAGATCAGGCGTTGTCGAGCTCGCGGGAGATGGCCCGCAGGATGAACCGTGCAGCCTCGGCGCTCTTGCCGCCCAGCTTCTGGCCCTCGTTCTGCTCGAGCGCCACCATCAGGTCGGCCAGCATCGCGTCGAGTGGCGGCGTGCGTCGCAGGTCGCCGGCCGCAAAGGCGACGTCGAGACGGGCGACCGCCGCCCGGGCGTTCTCGACGGCGTGTCCGCGCGCCTCGATCAGATCCCGGAAGTCTGCCCTTGCGTGGTCGCCGCCCGGGTTGCGCATCGTCATGGCGCGCGAACCTCCTCCGGCTCGCGATCGGCCCGCCGGCCGGTCGATACGCCGGCCTCGCCGCGGTCCGAGCTCCGTTCCCGGGCCCGCCACTCGACGTCGAGGATGCTCATCGTGATCTCGTCCCACCAGCGGCCATCGCGCCAGATCGCCTCGCGGGCACGGCCCTCGACGACGAACCCGCACGACCGGTACGAGCGGATCGCGCGCTCGTTGAACTCGAACACGGCCAGCGCGATCCGGTGCAGGGCGAGCGTCCCGAAGGCATGCTGGAGCATCAGCCGGGTGGCCTCGGTGCCGTAGCCTCTGCCCCAGGTGTCCTTCTCGCCGATCGTGATGTGGTACATGGCCGATCCGTTCTCGCCGTCGAGCTGGCTGAACGCGGCGGTGCCGACCAGCCGGTCGCCGCGCCGCTCGTGGATTGCCAGCGCCAGCGAGTCGTGGCCCACGACCCGGGCGGCGAAGAAGCGCTCGATCTCGTCGCGGCGCATCGGGCCGTCCTGGTAGCGCGTCAGGCGGGCCACCTCCGGATCGGCGTACCAGCGTTCGAATGCCCGGAGATTGTCGGGCACGTGGCGCCGGAGGACGACCAGGTCGCCCTCGAGCCGCTCGGGGAACCAGCCCGGCTGAGCCATGGGGGGTGACGGTATACCATCGCCGCCATGCGCCGCTGGAGCGAGCTTGCCGAGCGCGTTGCCGGCACGTCGCGGACCTCCGAGAAGACCGCGCTCCTCGCCGAGTACCTCGGCAGCCTCCCTCCGGATCAGCTTCCGATCGCCTGTGTCTTCCTGACCGGGCGGCCCTTCCCCGAATCGGACCAGCGCGCCGCAGGACTCGGCTGGTCGGCGATCGCGACCGCCGTGACGGCCCTGGCGGGCGTGTCGCGAAGTGACATCGTCGAGGCGTACGACCGGACGTCCGACCTGGGCCTGGCGGTCGCCGACGTCCTCGCCCGGGCCGGCCACGCACCCGACCCGGCCGGCGCGCCGGACCTGACCGAGGTGGCCGCCGCCTATGCCGCCATCGAGCAGGCACCGGGCCCCGCGAAAAAGGCCGCGATCCTCGAGGCGCTGCTCCGGCGCTGCGACCCACTGACCGCCAAGTACGTCGTCAAGGTGCTCGGCGGCGAGCTTCGCATCGGTCTTCGCGAGGGGCTCGTCGAGGCCGCCATCGCGCGGGCCTTCGATCGACCGCTCGACGAGGTGAAGTGGGCCTCGATGCTGACCGGCGACATCGGCCGGCTGGCGGAGATCGCCCGCGATGACCTCCTGACGGAGGCGGCACTGGCCCTGTTCCACCCGATCAAGTTCATGCTCGCCTCCCCGGCCGAGGACGCGGACGAGATCGTGCGGCGACTCGGTGTCCCGGTCTGGGTCGAGGACAAGTACGACGGCATCCGCGCCCAGCTCCACAAGCGGGGCGCCGACGTGCGGCTCTACTCGCGCGATCTGCACGACGTCAGCGGCCAGTTCCCGGAGGTCATCGAGGCCGCCCGCGAGCTGCGCTGGGACGGCATCCTCGATGGGGAGGTCCTCGCCTACCGTGACGGGACCGTCATGCCCTTCCAGTCACTGCAGGCGCGGCTCGGCCGCAAGAACCCATCGGCCACGATCCGGGCGGAGGTGCCGGTCATCTACGTCGCGTTCGACGTGCTCGGGCTGGACCCCGGCCGAGGCGACGCGGACGCCGTCGTCGAGCCGCTCCTGCGTCAGCCGCTCGAGGACCGTCGCCGGCGTCTCGAGGCGCTCGCTCTCCCGCTGGCCGACGAGGGCGGTCGGTTCGCCCTGTCGCACCTCGTCAGCATCGGCTCGTCCGATGCGCTCGAGGACGCCTTCCGGGACGCCCGGGCCCGCCGGAACGAGGGCCTGATGGTCAAGGACCCGCGCAGCGGCTACTCGCCCGGCCGGCGCGGGCTGGGCTGGCTGAAGATGAAGAAGGCGCTGGCGACGATCGACTGCGTGGTGGTCGGCGTGGAGGTCGGTCACGGCAAGCGCCACGGCGTGCTCAGCGACTACACGTTCGCCGTCCGCGACGAGGAGCGTGGGCGGCTGGTGACGATCGGCAAGGCCTACAGCGGGCTGACCGACGCCGAGATCGCCGACATGACCCGCTGGTTCGAGGCCCACACGATCCAGCGCTTCGGGCGCTACCGGCAGGTGGAGCCGTCGATCGTGGTCGAGGTGGCGTTCGACGTCATTGTTCGCTCCACCCGGCACCAGTCCGGCTACTCCTTGCGGTTCCCCCGGATCGCCCACCTCCGACCGGACAAGCCAGCCGACGAGATCGACACGCTCGAGACCGTCCGAGCGCTGTACGAGGGCCTCCAGTCCGGGGCGGAGCTGCTGGTGACCGCCGGCGCCAGGCAGTAGGGGCCCAGCGCCGTCTAGCGCCTCCCTGGCCGGCGGTCGCCGCTAGACTGGGCCGCATGTTCGATGGCGGGCGCGGCGAGGACCGGCCCATTGCGCTGACCCTGTACACGGACTCGTACGCGATCCGGGGCACCATCCGGACCGCTCAGCGCTGGGTGGCCGACATGCTCAACGACGCGGGGCCGGACTTCCTCCTCCTGGCCGACGCGGTCCTCGACGAGTACGGCAGCCGCGCGCCCGCCGTTCGTGCCGCCTATGCGCAGGTCAACCTGGACGCGGTCCTGTTCGCGCTGGCCGGCAACCCCGCGGAGGCGGGCTCGGAGCCGCCCAGGTCCGGATTGTCCGAGCAGGCGATGATCTCCATCCCGCCCTTCCGGATCGTCGGGCTCGTCCAGCTGCCGCCCGGGCGCGGTCTGAGCGACCCCCTGATCGATGTCGCGGGCCGGTTCGTGCCGGTGACGGACGCCGCGTACTGGTCCGAACGCCTCGGCGAGGCGCGGCAGGTCGCCTCGATGATCGCGGTCAACCGCAGCCGGGCTCAGATCCTGGCTCCCCACCGCGACGTGGACCCGTGGGAGGGTCTCGGCCGCGGCTCGGAGGGCCTGCCCGGCGGCGCGCCGGACGCGATCGGCGAGGTGCCCGTGGACGCCGCCTCGACCTCCACGGCGCCTGGCACCCAGGACCCGTGGGCGGGAACCCCGCCGGCCGACCAGCCGCGACCGCCGGCCGCCGACCGGTGGCGCGACACGCCCGCTGGCGATCTTCCGGAACCGGGCGCCGGGGCGGGCAACCCGTGGGGCGGCCCCGGCGGGGATCCATGGGGCGCCGGCCGTCCTCGACGTGACGACGAGCTGATCGGCTGACGTAACGGCACGGTGCGTCGGGTCGCCTCGGGACGCACCCGTCAATCGCCGGTTCTGTCATATCGCCATCGGATGCGCCTTGGGCGCGCAGTTGGTGTCCCGCCGGGCCCACGACGGCCTGTGTTGGCCCCGCCCGGGTATCGCGACTGCAGATGAGGGTCATCGAGCGGCCGGCACGAAGCCTTGGGCTCACGTGCTGACGCTCTGACAGCAAAGCCGGCGAGGCGCCCCGCCCAGCGCGGTCGGGCGAACCGTCGGGTCCGCGAGCCGTCCCGTCCGGAGGTCCCGCCCCGCCGGGGCCGCGCCGCGACCCCCGCCCGGCCGGCCCTTGCGGTCAGCGCTCGACCGGCAGATCGAGCCGGTCGCCCCAGTCGGTCCAGCCACCGTCGTAGAGGGCCACATCCTCGTGGCCGAGCAGCGACAGGACGAACGCCAGCTTCGCCGCCGCCACGCCTCCGCCGTCGTAGCAGACCATCCGGCGGCCGCGCGTGACGTTCGAGCGGTGGAGCAGGGTCCGGAGCTCGTCGCCGCGGCGGAACCGCTGGCTGCCGGGCTGGGACAACGTGGCCGCGGGGACATTGACAGCGCCGGGGATGTGGCCCAGGCGCCGGCTGTTGCCCTCCAGCCCCCGGAACTCGGCCGGCGCGCGGGCGTCGAGGAGCATCACGTCCGGCGAGCCGAGAAGCGCCCGGATGTCGGCTGTCGTGAGCCGCATGCGGAGCTGGGCACGTGGCGAGAAGTGGCCCGGCAGCGGCGGGGCGTCGGCGTTGGAGAGCGGCCGTCCCTCCTCGAGCCAGGCGGGGAAGCCGCCGTCCAGGATGCGCGCCGACTCGAAGCCGTAGGCGCGCAGGCTCCACCAGACCCGGGCCGCGTAGAGGCTGAGCGTGTCGTCGTAGATGACGAGCGTCGTGCCGTCTCCCACCCCGGCCCGACCGAGGGCGCCCGCGACCTGGTCGGGGCCGGCCAGCAGGAACGCCTGGCCAGGGTTCTCGCGGGCGACCAGCTCGGACGCCCAGTCGACGTGGGCGGCACCGGGCACGTGCCCGAGCCCGAAGACCTGGCGCGCCGTCCCGTCGGGTCGCCACCTGACGTCGAGGACCCGGAGCTCCGACCGGCCGAGATGCTCGCTCAGCCACTCGGTGGAGGCGAGGATCTCCGGGCGGGCATAGCCGGACGCGGTCTGGCGCATGCCGGACGGGCTCATCACCGGGGAGGGGGCCGTCCGGGGGTCACGGGCATCGCCGGTATCATAGAGCCGTGGTCGGCCCCTCCATGCCGGATCCGGAGAAGATCGCGGCGGTGCGGGAGGCGCTCCCGTCCGTCAGTGCGGGGATCTACCTGGACACGCCGGCCGCGGGCCCCCTCCCCGCCGAGAGCGCCGCGGCCATGGCGGAGGTCGCGCAATGGGAGCTCACGACCGGCCGAGCGCACCGCTTCCGGGCCGAGGACGTCCAGGCGCGCGTCGGTGAGGCCCGCGCGGCGGCCGCCGCGATCCTGACCGCTGAGCTCGACGAGGTCGCCCTCGCCCACGGCCTCGACGACGCGTTGACGCGCGCGCTGCGGACCGTGCCATGGCGCGGCGGCGACAGGCTGCTGGTGGTGGACGACCCGGACCTGCGAGGGCTGGAGCGGCTCGCGCCGCCGGGCGTGGCGGTGGAGCGGCTCACGCCCCCGGGCGTGGCCGTGGAGCGCCTGTCCGCGGCCCAGCCGCTGGACGATCAGCTCGAACGGGCACTGACCGCAGGCGTCCGGCTCGTGGCGCTCCCCCTCGTCTCGTCGACGACGGGCGCGCGGCTGCCGGTGGAGCACCTGGCGGCGGCGGCCCGGCGGCGCAGCGTGCGGGTGCTCGTCGACGTCAGCCTCGGCCTCGGTGCCGTGCCGGTCGAGCCGCTCACCCTCGGGGCGGACCTCGTGGTGGCGCGCTCCGAGGCGTGGCTGCTCGGCCCCGAGGGGCTGGCCATCGTTGCCGGAGCGGGGATCAACCCGGTGACCGACGGCTTCCACCTGCCCTCCGTCGCGGGCTTCGCGCGCGGCTGCGGCTGGCTGTCGATGTACGTGGGGCTGCCATGGATCCAGCAGCGAGGCGAGGCACTCACGGCCCACGTGGCGGGACGGCTGGCGTCGATCGACGGTGTCACGCTGCGGACACCGGCGGCCCGCGCGACGACCCTCGTGTTCGGGATCGCGGGCTGGGCGGCCACGGAGGCGCTCGACGAGCTCGGTGGGCGGATCTTCCTCCTGGCGGGCGTCACGGAGCAGGATTCGCTGCGGATCGGGATCGGCTTCTGGAACACGGTCGAGGAGCTCGACCGGCTCGTCGAGGGCGTGGCGCTTCTGGCGGCGCACACCCCGGCGACGCTGCCCCGGCGACCACGGCTCGCCATGCTCGGCGAAGGGCCATGACCGGGTCCCGGCCGACACCGCGCAGGCGCGGCCCGATCGAGGTCCGCTGGCGCCAGCTCCGCAACGCGCCGCGACCCGTTGTTCGGGCGGTCATGTCCAGCCTCGCGGTGGCCGTCGTGCTCGGGCTCGGGTATCTCGCCTACGACATCGCGCTCAGCCGCGGGATCGCCCTGCCGGGTGGCGATCTGCGGGTCCTGTTCGTGGCCCTCTACGTCCTCGTGGTCCTCACCGCGGGCAGCGTGGTCACCTGGCTCGTCGTCCCGCAGCCGACCGGCTCTCGCAGCCGGGTGGTGCGGAGCCCGTGGAGCGCCGCGCTCGGGCTCTTCGCGGCAGTGCCCATCGCCTGGCTCGTGATGGTGGTCGTGGTCCAGGTGCTGCGGCCGCTGCTGGGCGGCCCCTGACCCTCACCGGCAGGTTTTCCCCGGCGGCTACGCCAGCCCGCGCGCGTCGAGGGCCCGGCCCCAGCGCAGCGCCCTGACGGCGACGAGGACCCCGAAGGCGGCGGTCACCAGCACCGCGGCAGCGGCGATCGATCGATCGAGCTCGCCCCCCTGGAACTCGGCGTAGACGACCAGCGGCAGCGTCTGCGTCCGACCCTCGACGTTGCCGGCGAACATGATCGTGGCGCCGAACTCACCGAGCGCCCGAGCCCAGCTCATCACGATCCCGGCGGCCAGGGCCGGCGCCGCGAGCGGCACGGTCAGCCAGCGCAGCACCTGCAGCTCGGAGGCGCCGTCCGTCCGCCCGGCGTCCTCGAGGTCCCGGTCCACGGCCGCCAGCCCCGCCCGCGCCGAGCGGACGAAGAACGGCGCCGCGACGAAGACCTGGGCGAGGATCACCGCCACGGTCGTGAACGGGATGGTCAGCCCGAAGACCGCCAGCGGCTCGCCGAGCAGGCCGCGCCGTCCGAACACGAACAGCAGCCCAAGGCCGGCGACCGACGGCGGGAGCACGATCGGGAGGTCGACGATCGTCTCCACCAGCCCCGAGCCGCGGAACCGTCGTCGAGCCAGGAGCCAGGCGAGCGGCAGGCCGAGCGCGACGGTGAGGACCAGGCTGACGGCGGTCGTGCCGAGGCTGAGCGTCAGCGCGTCGAGCACCACGGCGCTCGACGACACCGTCCCCAGCGCGTCGCCCGTCAGCGATCGGCCCACGAGCGTCGCAACGGGAAGCCCCAGGAACAGCACCAGCACTGCGGCCACGGAGACGAGGCGCGGATCCACGGCCGTCCGACGACCACGCCGCCGCGCGGGCGCGCCGATCATGGCGGGGAGAGGAAGCCGAGCTCGGCGAGGATGGCCTGACCGTCCGGGCCGGTGAGCCAGCGGAGGAATGCGGTCGCCTCCTCGGGCCGGTCCGTCGCCGCGAGCACCGCGCCGGCGTAGACGGCGGTCACCTGGGCAGCCGAGGGGACCGGGATCTCGCGCACCCGTCCGGCGGCCCCGGCCGCATCGGTCAGGTAGACGATCCCGGCGTCGCCCTCACCGAGCGCGAGGCGCGCGACGATTGACTGGACGTTCGTCTCGCGCGACACGACGTTGGCCGCGTATGACCCGGCGAAGCCGGGCGGGTACCCGTCCAGCCGCTCGAGCCTCCCGACGACGTCGAGCGCATACGTCGTGATCGGCACCGAGTCGCCGGCCCCGATGATCCGCACGCCGGGCCGGGCGAGGTCGACCGGTGACCGGATGCCGGCCGGGTTGTCACGCGGCACGATCACCGCCAGCTGGTTGCCCGCGAACGGCACCGCGGGTCCAACGGTCATGCCCCCGGCGACGAGCGCCGCCGGGTTGGCCGCGTCGGCGGACAGGAACAGGTCAGCATCCGCCCCCTGCTCGATCTGGGTCCGCAGGGCGGCGGACGAGTCCGTGGAGACCGTGAGTCGGACACCCGGGGCCGCTGTCTCGTAGGCCTCGCGCAGCCACTCGAGCGGCTTCTGGAGCGATGCGGCCGCGAGGATCGTGACCTCGGTCCGTTCGTCGGTCCCGGAGGACGCACGGGTGCCGCATGCTGACGCCATTGCTGCGGCGGCAAGCGCCAGGACGAGGATTGCTCGAGGGCCGCTCACCGGTCGCGGCCCGCCGGCACCTCAAGCAGGACGTTGGTCGCCTTGACCACGCAGACCGCCTCGTCGCCGACCCGCAGCCCCAGCTCGTCGACGGCCTCGGACGTCATCAGGCTGACCAGCCGGTGCGGCCCGGCCAGGACCTCCACGACCGCGACCACCCGGTCCTGCTCGATCCGGACCACGATCCCGGAGAACCGGTTCCGGGCCGACTGCGCGACGATCGGCCGGTCCGCCGCCGCCCGGCGACGCTCACCCACCAGGCGCGCCACCTCGTCGAGCGGCACCAGGCGGTGGCCGCCTGGCGAACGCTCGGTCTGCAGCGTCCCCGCCGCCGCCCACCGGCGAAGCGTGTCGACCGAGACGCCCAGCATCTCCGCCGCCCGCCCGATGCGGATGCTCTCGCTCATACCGCGCACTATGACCCATCCGCGCCATGATGTCTAGACATAGGATCGCCTTACCATCGGGTTTGCCGGCCGGTGTACGATCGGCTCCGACGGGGGAGTAGCTCAGCGGTGAGAGCAGCCGTCTTATACACGGCCGGTCCCTGGTTCGAATCCAGGCTCCCCTACCACGCTGCGGCCGGCCGCAGGAGCCCCTCCGCCCAACGGTCGTCCGCGTTCCGCCGGTGGGGCCTCGGCACGGCACGGCGGGCGCAGGCGGCCTGATCGCGCCGGGTGCGGCTCAGTCCGGTCGGGCGTCCTTGCGCAGCACCAGGATGTGCTGGTGGACGATATTGGGGACGAAGGCCTTCGGGTAGCCGTACGGGCGGAGCCGGCTGCCGGCCTGGTACCAGATCAGGTCGCCCTTGACGGCGAACCCGGCCTCTGTCGCCCGCCGGGCGAGGTCCGCCCCGGTGAAGAGGTACCGACCGGCCTGGTAGGCGTCGCGGACGATCACGGTCGCGTAGCGGCCGTGGCGGAGCACGCGGTGGAGCTGCCGGAGAACCAGCTCCATCCGGTCGAGGTACGCCTCGTACGACGGCGCGTTGGCGAGATCGGCCGGATGGTCCGTCACCATCGCGTAGTCGGTGCGGCGGTTGGTGTGCCGCTCGGCGAGCGCCCCACCGGCCATGGTCAGCGGCAGCTGGACGTTGTACGGCGGATCCGTGGCCACGAAGTCGACCGAGCCGCTCGGCAGCGTCGGCAGGACGACAAGGGCGTCGCCGACCCGCAGCTCGAGGCCGCCGGCATCGAAGGACCGCGGACCGCCCGGATCGTTCGGACCCAGATCGGTGAGGACCGGTCCCAAACCGTCGCGCTCGGCGAGTGCCTCGCAGACGACCTGGTCGTAGATGCGTGCCCAGTCTGGCGACAGCTCGATCCCCAGCGCCCGCCGGGGCCCGCGGGAGATGGCGGCGCCGAGGAGCGTCCCGCCCACACCCGCGAACGGGTCGAGCACGAGCTCGCCCGTTCGGCTGAAGAACTCGATCAGGCGCGCCATCAGACGGGGCGGCTTGTTGGCTCCGTGGCGCTTGCGCAGTGGATGCCCCAGCTCCGACGGATAGGCGGTCGACCAGACCGACTTCGTGAAGTAGAGCCATTCCTCGCCCGGCAGCTCGTTGAGCTCGTTGGCCGGGTGGGGCGCGCGGCGGTCGACGGCCATCGCGGCCAGCCTAGCGGACGCCGACGGCGCCGGCGACGCCGAAGCGTCGGTCAGGGGTGGCCGTGCACGGCCCCGGGCGCGTGCTCGTGAGCTGCGCCGGCCGCGGGCGGATGGCCGAGCGCGACGCTGACCGCCAGCGTCGTGGCGAGGAAGACGACCCCGATGGCGGGCACCAGGGCGACAACCGTCGTGGAAGCCGCGTCGGGCGCGAGACGACCGAGGCGCGACCCACGAAGGTCGATGGCGGTCAGCCGAACGGTCAGCAGCCCGACCAGGACTGCCTGGAACAGGCTTGCCGCGCCGTCCGGGACGCCGACCGCCTCCGGCACGCCGGCAACAGGCCCGATGGGCAGACCGACCGTGCGGGACCAGGCCCATGCGCCGAGGATGGCGGCGTTGCCGGCGATGCCCACGATCGCCGTGCGCCGGGATGGCCCGACAACGTAGCCAATGGCCCACGACGCCTGGAACGCTCCCGCCGCGACGAAGCCCCAGCCCAGGGTCCCGAGCTCCTCGAGGTGGCTGGGCGCAGCGGCCAGGTGGATGAGCGCCGCGCCCACGCTCAGCACGGCTGCGAGCAGGGTCACAGGGCGGGTCGCGTCGCGGCGCGGCGCCGTGGCGACCGTTGCCGGGGGAGCGGCCGACGGCAGGCCGGTCGCCGGACGTCTGCGCCAGGCCAGGGCCAGGAAGACGGCGCCGCCGCCCAGAAGGACGGCGGCAGCCGTGACGAGGACCAGCTCGTGCCACGGATCGTGGGTCATGAGCCGATCGGGTCCGACGAGCTTCGTTCAGGCCGCGTACGAGGTCGCGCGACCGCGCGCCATGTAGCCGACCGCGAGGCTGACGACCGCGAGCGCGACATGGATGACGTGGAGGGGGGCGCTCGCCGGAACCTGGAACAGGCCGAACAGGGTCGGGCTGACGAGCACGGCCAGGAAGATCACGACGTAGAGCACGCCAAACCCGATCGTGCCGTTGACCTGATTCTCACCGGTCAGGCCAAAGGCGATGTAGAGCGCCAGCAGTCCGGTTCCGAGATGCACGATGTTGTGCAGCGTGTCCGTGGCCAGCAGCGCGTTGGCGCCGCCGACGAGCGGGTTGGGAACGAAGCCGGCCAGGCCAACGACCACGAGCACGATGCCCGCCAGCGTCATCCAGCCCTTGGCCGTACCACCGTCACGCAGCGGCGTCGCGGATGGGCTGGGCTGCCCTGAACACTCCGCGGGACCGCTGCTGAGTCTTCGCAGCGATCCCTCATTCGGATGGTTGCCCCGCGAAAGCCGTGTTTCCCGGGCCGGGCGGGAGCCGGCCGGGGCCATGGCACCGGCGTCCGTGAACGGCCACCGCGAGCCTAGAATGCTTCATGCCCCCGAAGTTCACCAGCCCGCGGTTCGTCGGGCGGGAGGGGTCCTTCGCCCACCTGGCTTCCGCGCTTGACGAGGCGGCCGCCGGTCGCGCGCGGACCGTCCTCCTGTCCGGCAGCGGCGGCGTCGGTGTGTCGCGCTTCGTCGACGAGGCGGCCGCCCGGCTGGCCACGCTTCCCGCGCCATTCGCGCTCCTCCGCGGCCGGGCCCGTCCCGACGCGACCGACGGTCCATACGCGCCACTCCTCCGCGCGCTCGAGCCGGCCCTGGTGGTCCTGCCTGACGCGGAGCTCGCCCGCGTCCTCGCGACCGGCTCCGAGGACGTCGTCCGGCTCCTGCCCGTCCTGGGGGCCCGCGTCCGGGATCTCGGGATCCTGCCCGCCAGTCCGAACGTCATCGCTCCCGAGCGCCGGCAGGCCCGCGTCTTCGAGACCGTCCTGGGCGTCCTCGGGCGCCTGGCCGCGGCGCGACCGATCGCCCTCGTCCTCGAGGATCTCCATCGGGCTGACGCGGCCACGCGCGACCTGGTCACGTTCCTCGCCCGCATCGCGAACCACCAGCGGCTGTGCCTGATCGCGACCTGGCAGCCGGACGAGCTGACGCGTGGACACCCCCTGACCGGCAACCTCGCGCGCATCGCGGAGGCGCCCCGCCCCCCGGAGCGGATCGAGATCGGCCCCCTCGATCGCAACCAGTTGGCGGAGATGGTCGAGGCGATCGAGGGCGAACGCCCGAGCGCCAGCGTGCTGGTGCTCGTCGCGGAGCGCTCCGGCGGCAGCCCGCTGATCGCCGAGGAGCTCGTCGCCGCCCGCCGCGAGCTCTCCAGGAGCTCGCTGACCGGTACGCTCGACGATCTGGTCGTGGCGCGTCTCGCCCTGCGCACCGCCGAGTGCCGTCGCGTGCTGCGCCTGGCGGCGCCGGCCGGCCGGCCGTTGTCGCCCGCCGATCTGGCTGCCGTGGCCGACGCATTCGAGGCCCTCGAGGGAGAGGATGGCCGGCTCCCGCCCCGATCGACCAATGCGCCGCGCCGCGCGGGGGAGGAGCTCGACTCGGACCTGACCGCCGGGGTCGCGGAGGCGGTCGAGCATGGGTTCCTCGTCGAGCGTGACGGGGCGGTGGAGTTCCGCCATGAGCTGATCGCGCGCGCGGTGGATGCGGACCTCCTGCCGCTCCAGCGACCGCGTCTCCATGCCGCCCTGGCGACCGCGCTGGCCGGTTCGCCGGTGGCCGCGGCGCGTCACTGGCTGGCGGCGCACGAGCCGTCCCGCGCGCGTGACGCCCATGTCCAGGCCGCGAGGGCGGCCGCGGCGGTCGACGCGCCGGCGGACGAGCTGCGCCACCTCGAGCTCGCCCTGGAGCTGTCGCGCGCACCGAGGGTCGACGGCGCGCCCCCCGGGCCGCCCGGCTCGGAGGTGGAGCCCGACCCACCAGGGAAGGCCAGGACCGAGAGGACCGTCTCGGCGCCGGCCCGGGACGAGACGCCCCCGACGCTCCAGGCCGAGGCCGCCGAAGCGGCCTTCGCCGCCGGCCGGCCCGGGCGCGCGGCCGCCTTCGCCGAGGCCGCGATCTACCGCCTCGACGCGGGCCGGGACCGCGTCCGGCTGGGGCTGCTCCACGACCGGCTCGGCCGCTACCGCCGGGAAGCGGGCGACCATGACGGCGCGGTCGCCGCGCATCGGCGGGCCGTCGAGCTGATTCCTCGTGAACCGAGCCGCGAGCGCGCGCTCGTCCTGGCCTCGCTGGCCCAGATCCGGATGCTCGACGGGACCTTCTCCGAGGCGCAGCGTCACGCCCGCGAGGCCATCCGCGTCGCGCGCGAGGTGGGCGATGCCGCCCGGACGCACGAGCTCCACGCGATCACGACGCTGAGCGTGAGCCAGGGCTGGGGGGACGATCCGGAGTCCGGCCTGGCGTCCCTGCGCGAAGCGCTCCCGCTGGCCGCCGCCCGTGGCGAGGTCGACGAGCTGTTCCGGGTCTACGCCAACCTCACGACTGTCCTCGACCTGCTCGGCCGCCGGGCCGAGGCCGTCGAGGTGGCGTTCGAGGGCATCGAGGTCGCCCGGCGGGCGGGGCTCGAGGCTGTCTACGGCAACTTCCTGCGCGGGAATGCCGCCGAATCGCTGTTCATGCTCGGCCGGTGGGCCGAGTCGAGGAGCCTGTCGTCGAGCGCGCTCGAGTGGAGCTCGGCGGGGGTCGCCTTCGTCAACTCGGTCGTCAACCTGGCCGTCGTCGAGGTCGAGACGCGGGCGGGCGAGACGGCCGGGCGGCTGTTGGGCCAGCTGCTCCTCGAGCTCGAGACCGTCCGCGATCCCCAGCATGCGGTGCCCGTCTTCCGGGCTGCGGCGTCATTCGCCCTGTGGAGCAGCGACCACGTCGACGCCCGTCGCGCCGCGGAGCGAGGCTGGTCGCTCGTCGCCGGCTCCGAGGACTGGATCCTGGCAGCGAAGATGGCGGCGACCGTGGCCGAGGTCGAGGCTGCGTTCGCGGCGGACGCGCTGGAGCGCCGTGACCTGGCCGCCCTCGCCGGTTCACGGGAGCGCGTTGCCGGCGTCGTGCGCGAGGCGGAGCGGAGCGTCACTGGATCGGGCGTGCCGCCGAGCGTCGGCTCCCGCCGGGAGGCGAATGCCTATCTGCTCACGGCGCAGGCGCACGCGGCGCGCGTCGAGGGGCAGGACGACCCGGAGCGCTGGGACGCCGTCGCCGCGGGCTGGCGGGCACTCGGCAACCCGTACGAGGTGGCGCGCGCCCGCTGGCGCCAGGCCGCGGCGATGCTCGGATCCGGGGCTGGCAGAGCCGGTCGGTCCGACGCCCGCCCGCCGCTCATCGAGGCGGCCCGGATCGGTCTGAACCTCGAGGCACGACCGCTCCTCCGGGAGCTCGAGGACCTGTCGAGACGCGCGCTGATCACCCTGCCGCTCGCGGTCGACGAGGCTCTCGGGGAACACGCTGCGGCCGGACCGTCCGAGGCGTCTGCCGCCGGCGCCGGCAGTGGCGGCGGCAACGAGCACGCGCCCGGCGACCCGTTGGGCTCACCGTCGCTGCACGGCCTGACCGCCGCCGCCTCGGTGACCCAGCCGACGACGTTCGGGCTGTCCGGTCGGGAGCGCGAGGTCCTGTCGCTGATCGCTGAAGGACGCACCAACCGCGAGATCGGCGAGCGCCTGTTCATCAGCCAGAAGACGGTCGGCGTCCATGTCGGGAACATCCTGGACAAGCTGAACGTGTCCGGTCGCGTCGAGGCAGCAGCGGTCGCGATCCGTCTCGGCCTCACCGAGCCGCGCTGAGACCGTCAGCCACGGGACCGGGATCCCGGAGACCCGGACCGGGATCGGGTCCGCCTCGTGCCTGGCGTCGCCCGGCGATCGCGCTCGACCGCGATCGGCGCTACATTCAGCGTGCCGAGCCACGTCCGGGCCGGGGTTCCGTGCCCGCCTTCTCCTCGAGGTCTCTCGCATATGCGCACGATCCGTACGGCGTTCCTCGTCGCCGCCCTCGCCGTGTCCCTGCTCGCCGCCGCCTGCGGGTCGGGCGAGGCTCCTCGCTGGACGTATCAGCCTGCTCCCCCGGCCACAGCCGCTCCCTCCGCGAGTGCCGAGGCCAGCACGGAGCCGTCGCCGGGCACGACGCCCACCGCGCTCCCGAGCGCCAGCGGCAGCCCGGCCGCCGGCGGCAGTCCGGCACCCAGCGCGTCCGGCGGCAGTCCGGCACCCAGCGCGTCCGGCGGCAGTCCGGCACCCAGCGCGTCCGGCGGCAGTCCGGCACCCAGCGCGTCCGGCGGCAGTCCGGCACCCAGCGCGTCCGGCGGCACAGCGCTCGCCGTCACGGCCCAGAGCATCACCTTCGTCGAGAAGGAGCTGAGCGCCCCGGCTGACACGGCGTTCCAGATCCGCTTCGTCAACGAGGATGCGGGGACGCTCCATGACGTCGACATCCGCGGCCAGGACGGTGCGACGATCGACGACAACGAGATTCTGGACGACGCCGGCGAGGTCACCTACGACGTCGACCCGCTGCCCGCCGGCACGTACACGTTCATCTGCTCGATTCATCCCATCCCCGCCATGACCGGGACCCTCACCGTCGAGTAGACACGGCGCATGAACCTCCAGCTCTGCTACACGGACGCGTACGCGCGGCACGTCGAGGCCCAGGTCGTGGTCAGCGACGAGGGACCCGACGGTGCGCCGCTCTTGGTGCTGGACCGGACCGTCTTCTACCCGGGTGGCGGTGGCCAGCCGCCGGACCGCGGTCTGCTGCTCCGCGCATCGGACGGGCGCGCCTGGACGGTTCGGGTGGCCCGCAAGGCCGGTGGCGAGATCGTCCACGAGCTGGAGCCCGATGGCGAGCCGCCGGAGCTCGGCGACCGGCTGTCGGTCGACCTCGACTGGGCTCGACGACTCCTGCTGATGCGGACGCACACGGCGCTCCACGCGCTGTGCGGGGTGGTGTGGCGCGACTACGGCGCGCAGGTGACCGGCGGCAACATGGAGCCGGGGTCCGGCCGGATGGACTTCGAGTTCGAGCGGATGGGCGGCGACCTCGTCGGCGAGATCGAGGCAGCGGTCAACGTCGAGCTCGCCGCCGCACGAGACGTGCGGGTCAACGTGCTTCCGCGCGACGAGGCCTTCGCCATCCCGGATCTGATTCGCACGAAGGTGAACCTTCTCCCGCCCGGGATCGAGGAGATCCGGACGATCGAGATCGTGGGCCTCGACCTCCAGGCCGACGGCGGGACGCACGTCGCGAACACGACCGAGGTCGGTGCGATCCGGGTCACCGGCTACGAGTCGAAGGGGCGGATCAACAAGCGGATCCGGATCGAGCTGGTCGAGGCCATCTGAGCCTGCGTGCGGGGGTGGCGGTACCCCGTTGCCCGCCGGCAGTCCGGTGTGGCACCATCGTGCGCGCCGTCCCATCAGCCGAGCCGGAAGCCATGCCGCTGCCTTCCCGACCCCGCCCGTCGCGTCTGCTCCTTGCGAGCCCGCTCGTCCGGAGGGTCGCCTGGCACCTCCGCCGCGTCGGCGGGCAGATCGACCGAAGGTTCTTCCTGGCGCTCGCGCAGGGCATCGTGGTTCTTGTCATCCTGGCGGCTCTGCTCGTGACCGGCCTCGAGAAGACCTGGACGATCCAGTCCGTGTTCGACTCGTTCAACTGGGGGTTCGCGACCGTACTCGGGCAGGGAGATGCCGCATATGTGTCATCGCTCGGCGGCCGGGTCGTCAGCTGGCTCCTGATCCTGTTCGGTGTGGCGCTGCTGGGCACGGTCACCGGGGCACTGGTCGCCCTGGTCATCGATTTTCTGCTGAAGGAGGGCCAGGGCTTGGGTGCTTCGGGCTATCGGGACCACATCGTCGTCTGCGGATGGAACACCACCGCCCGGGACCTCATCGAGGAGCTCAAGGGCGACGACTACCGGGCGACGATCGTCCTCGTCCACGACGTGGACAAGAATCCGGCCGGGGACGGCGTCTACTTCGTCAAGGGTGACGCGACGAACACGGACGATTTGAAGCGAGCCGGCATCGACGAGGCCTCGGCTGCCCTCGTCTTCCCGTCCGAGCCGTCCAACGACGCGGACATGCGATCGATCCTCACGATCATGGCGATCGAGTCGGTCGCGCCCGGGGTCCGGACGGTGGCGGAGGTCAACAACCCGCGCCACGTCGACCACTTCCGGCGGGCCCGCGTCGACGAGGTGCTGGTCACCTCGCGACTGGCGTCGCGGCTCCTCGCCCGGTCGGCGCTCTACCCGGGCCTGACCGAGCTGGTCACGGACATCGTGTCTGGCGGCGAGGGCTCCGAGCTGTACCGGGTGGCGCTGCCCGACTCATACCTCGGCCTGTCCGTCGACGAGGTCAGCGCCCGGCTGCGGACCGAGCACCGGGCGACGCTGCTCGCGATCTCGCGGAACCGCCAGACGTACCCGTCAGCGGACTTCCGGCTGGCGCCGGGCGACGACGGCCTGGTCGTGGCCGAGTCACTCGGCACCCTCGCGCCGCTCCGGATGCGCAAGTCCGTCGACGAGCCGGCGGTCGCCGCCGACGCAGGGGCGCTTGCGGGCCAGTCCGCCGGGTAGAGCGGCGAACAGCGTCGGCCGCGCGCGCACCCGGGCTCACTCGCCACCGGCGCCTCGGTCGGAGTCGGCGAGCAGAAGCCCGACATAGTAAGAAGCATTGCGCGTGACTCGCGCGTAGTGGCCGGGATGGAGGCTGCCCGTGCGGTTGTAGCGTTCCATGAACTTCTCGCCGGCGGCTCGTCCGTCGCTCTGCGGGTAACCGGACGACTCCGGCGTGAAGACGACAGAGTCCCGGAAGATCCCGACCCGGAACCTCCTCCCGGCCACGGTCTCGAGTGTCTTCCCCTCGTGCGCCCGGGCAATCGCGAGAAGCTCTTCGTACGTCATCGAGGGCTCAGGCTACACCCGGTTCGCGCGCCCGCCTCGCCCGGCCGCCAAGACGCGCCTGGTGCGGTTGGCCCCCGGGGTGAGTTCCCTCGCCGAGCCGAGGAGACCCCGCGGTGCCTACAGGCCCTTGACCGCCGCCACGAGGTTGGCGAGCCCCTCCTTGGCATCGGCAAAGAGCATCCCGGTCTTGTCGTTCGTGTAGAGCTCGTTGTCGATGCCGGCGTAGCCGCGGCCCATCGAGCGCTTGATGACGATGATCGCCTTGGCGTGGTCGACGTCGAGGATCGGCATCCCGGACACGGGCGAACCGGGGCGTCGGGCGGCCGGGTTGGTGACGTCGTTGGCGCCGATGACCAGCGCTACGTCCGCCCGCTCGAACTCCGGGTTGATGTCGTCCATCTCGCGCAGGAGCGGGTAGGGGATATTGGCCTCGGCGAGCAGCACGTTCATGTGGCCCGGCATCCGGCCGGCGACCGGGTGAATAGCGTACTTCACGTCGACGCCGCGCTCCTCGAGCAGCTCGGCCAGCTCGCGGACGGCGTGCTGGGCCTGCGCGACCGCCAGGCCATAGCCGGGGACGACGATGACCGACGAGGCATAGGCGAGCTGGATCGCCGCGTCGTCGACGCCGAGCTCGCGGACGCTGCCGCCGGGGCCCGCGCCGGCTCCGGCCACGGAATCGCCGGCGCCGAACCCGCCGATCATGATGTTCATCACGGAGCGGTTCATGGCCTTGGCCATGAGGTTGGTCAGGATCGCGCCAGAGGCACCCACCAGCGCGCCGGCGATGATCAGGACCACGTTGTTCAGCACGAATCCGGCCATCGCGACGGCCGTGCCGGTGAACGAGTTGAGGAGCGAGATGACGACCGGCATGTCCGCCCCGCCGATCGGCAGCGTCATCGTCACCCCGAAGACGAGCGCCGCGGCAAGGATGAGCAGCATGACCGGGACGCTCTCGTTGCCGAGGAACAAGTAGACCGAGCCGAGGACGACGATCGCCGCGAGGCCGATCGTCACGAGCCGGCCCCCGGGCACCTGGACCGGTCGCGAGGGGGTGAACGAGAGCCCCATCAGCTTCCCGGACGCGACGAGCGAGCCCGTGAACGTGATGGCGCCGATGAGGATGTCGAGGACGACAAAGACGGTCGTGTCCAGCGCGATGTCGCCAGACGAGCGCGAGAGGTACTCCTCGATCGCAATCAGGGCTGCCGCTCCGCCGCCGACGGCGTTGAACAGCGACACCAGCTGGGGCATCGCCGTCATCGCGACCGATCGAGCGGTGTACAGGCCGAGGCCACCACCGACCGCGATGCCGATCGCGATGATCACCCACGCGGTGACGTCGACCCCGTCGCGGAGCAGCAGGACCGCGGTGGCACCGATGGCGATCGCCATGCCGGCCGCCGAGACGAGGTTGCCGTTACGGGCGGTCGCGGGTGAGTTCATGCGCATCAGCCCGATCACGAACATGGCCGCGCCGAGCAGCCAGGCGAGGCGCACGAGAAGGTCCAGGTTGTCCATGCCTAGCCCTCCGTCCTGTCGGACGAGCTGGCGGGCGGGCTGGGGCGCTTCCGGAACATCTGGAGCATCCGGTCCGTGACGACGTAGCCGCCGACCACGTTCATCGTGGCGAACGCGACCGCGACGAGGGCGAGCAGGTAGCCGACGCTGTCGTGGGCGGTCGCGGCAATGATCATCGCGCCAACCAGCACGATCCCGTGGATCGAGTTCGCGCCGGACATCAGCGGCGTGTGCAGCGTGGCCGGGACCTTCGAGATGACGGCGAACCCGATCAGGATCGCCATCACGAAGATCGTGAAGTTGGCCAGCAGCTCCTCGGTCACGCGGCACCTCCCGCGGAGGCGGGGGCGGGCTCGAGCAGCTTGAGGACGGACTCGGACACGACCTGACCGTTATGGGTGATCACCGTGGCCTTCGTGACCTCGTCCTCGAAGTCGAGGTTCAGAACGCCCTCCTTGACCATCCCGAGCAGCAGCGCGCTGATGTTCCGGGCGTAGAAGGCCGATGCACCGGCGGGCATCGTGGCTGGCAGGTTGTCCGGCGCGATGATCATGACCCCGCTCTCGGTCACGATCGTCTCGCCCGCCTGGGACAGTTCGCAGTTGCCGCCGAGGCTGGTGGCCGCCATGTCGACGATGACGGACCCGGGCTTCATCCGGCCGACGGCGTCCGTGGTGACCAGGACTGGCGGCTTGCGGCCCGGGACCTGGGCGGTCGTGATCACCACGTCCATGCCGCCGATCGCCTCGTTCAGCTCCGCCTGCTGCGCGGCGCGCTCCTCGGGCGTCAGCTCGCGGGCGTAGCCGCCCGCGCCGGTGGCGTCGATCGTCGTCTTCAGCTTGAGGAACTGCGCCCCGAGCGACTCCGCCTGCTCGCGCGTCTCCGGCCGGACGTCGTACGCGCGCACGACGGCCCCGAGCCGTCGCGCCGTCCCGATCGCCTGGAGCCCCGCGACGCCGATCCCGAGGATCAGCACGTTGGCCGGCTTGGCGGTCCCGGCCGCGGTGGTCAGCAGCGGGAAGTAGCGTCCGTAGGCGTTCGCCGCCAGGAGGACCGCCTTGTAGCCCCCGACGTTGGCCTGCGAGCTCAGCGCGTCCATCGTCTGCGCCCGCGACAGGGTCCGGGGAATGGCGTCCATGCTGATCGCGGTCACGCCGCGCTGGGCGAGCGCGCCCGCGAGCAGCGGCTCGACGAGGGGCTGGAGGAGGCCGACGACCGCCTGTCCGGATCGGAGCCGGCCGACCTCCTCGACCGACGGGCGCTGGACCCGGAGGACGACCTCCGACTCGGCGTAGAGCTGGTCCGTCGGGACGACCCGCGCGCCGGCATCGGCGTACGCGGTGTCGGGAATCAGCGATCCGGCGCCGGCGCCGGCCTCGACGAGGATCTCGAGACCCGCCTTCGTGAGGCGGTCGAGCGCTTCGGGTACCAGGGCCACGCGCCGCTCTCCGGACGCGGTCTCCCTGGCGACGCCGACCTTCATGGGCACCACCTGACAGCTGGGCTGGGGACCGATGGACGAGGTGTGTCGCGGGCAAGGATAGCGGACACGAGATCGCGCTCGGTCGGCGGCGCCCGGGCGGTTACTGCCGGGAGCGGCCAGTGTGAGAGGCCAGCCGGCAGCGACTACCTGGTGCCCTTCGGTCCCCCTGACAGCCGGCCGTCGATCAGCGCGGCCGCGAGCTTCTCCAGGACGGCATCCGCGCGTCGCTGTGGCAGCGTGCCGGCCTTCACCGCGGCATCGAGGTCACGCCTCACGGCGCCCAGGATCAGCTCGGTCACCGTCGCATAGTCCAGGTTCCGGGCCCCCGCGATCTCCGGCAGCGTGCTGCCTGCCCTGAGCTCCCGCCGGAGCTCGGCCGGTTCGACCCCCAGGGCCTCCGCCGCAGCCTGCAGCACCTGGAGGCGCAGCCGGCCGCCGGGACCGGGGTGCGCGACCCGGCCCCCGGCGAGGACGCTGCAGCCGCCTTTCTCCGTCGTATCGGCCAGTCGCTTCTTGAGCCGATCAGCGGCGGCCTGTTGCAGAGAGCCGTCGGCCAGGGCCCGGTCGATCGTCGCCGTCGCAGCATCACGTGCGGCCGCCACCAGCTCGTCTTCCGAGACACCGAGCTCGGCAGCGAACGCGGCACGGAATGCCCGGCACCACCTGCCGGCGTCCTGCGCCGGGGCAAGCAAGGGCAAGACGCTCGACCCCGGCCCCGCCGCAGTGGCGATGGAGCCCGGCGCGGCGGCCGCCGCATTCGGGATCACGCTTGCCGCGGTCGCGCCGACGGCCAGGGCTGCGACCAGCAGAATCCCGAATCCGAGGCTCGCTCTCCACATGGTTGTCACCTTCTTCGGTCGACGCCCGTTCGCGGGCCTCGATGGCTGCACGGTGCGCCAGGCAGGTCAAGGAGATATGTAGATGCTGGCCGGGTCTTCACAACTCCTCCATCGCCGCCCGGATACGATCCGTGGGATGGCGGCGCCGGCCCATATCCTGGTCGTCGAGGACGAGCCAAGGCTCGGCGAGCTGCTCCGCCTCTACCTCCAGCGCGATGGGCTGCGCGTCACGCTGGTGGGTGATGGGCCATCCGCGATCGAAGCCGTCCGGCGCGCGCCCGTCGATCTCGTCGTCCTGGACCTGATGCTGCCGGGCCTGGACGGCGAGGCAGTCCTGGCGGCCATCCGCGAGCAGTCGGACATCCCGGTCCTCATCGCGTCCGCCAAGCGGAGCGACGCGGAGCGCATCGCCGGGCTGCGCATGGGCGCCGATGACTACCTGGCCAAACCCTTCAACCCGCACGAGCTGACGGCTCGCGTGGCGGCGATCCTTCGCCGGACCGGACCGCGGGACACCACGGTGGACATGCTCTCCCTGGACGGCGGCCGGCTGGTGCTGGATCCGCAGAGCCGCAGGTACACGCTGGCGTCGCCGAAGCCGGGTGGAGCGCCGACCCGTGGCAGCCTGACGCCGGGGGAGGCCGCGCTCCTCGCGGCGCTGGCGCGCCGGCCGGGCTCTGTGCTGGGACGGGAGCACCTGCTGGAGGTCGTGACGCGACGGCCGTACGAGGTCTACGATCGGGTCGTCGACGTGCATGTCGCCAACCTCCGCAGGAAGCTCGGTGACGATCCGTCCCGGCCGTGGCTGATCGAGACCATCCCGCAGGCCGGCTACCGGCTCGTCGCCAGCCGCGACCGGCCGTGAGCTGCCGGCACGGCCGGCGATGACGGTTCGGTCCGGCCGGCCGCCGCTCGCATGGCGGGTCGGGCTGCTCTTGGTCGCCATCGTGCTCGGCGTCCTGCTCGTTGTCGGCCTGGTGGTCAACCGGGTGGTGAGCGGCGGCTTCCAGAGCGTTCTCGCCGGCCAGCAGCAACAGCGGCTCGACGACGCCGCGGACAACCTCGCCGACGGGCTCGATCGCCGCGCCGGCCAGATCCGGGCATTGAACCTGGTCCGCCGGCTCGCCACGAACCTCGGCGGAGAGGTCCGGGTCGTCGCCGCGGACGGAACGATCCTCGCCGCCTTCGGGCGCCCGCCGGCGGCCGAGGTGGCGAGCTACGCGTCGCCGATCGTGTCCAGTGGCCAGACGGTCGCCATGCTCGAGGCCGACCTGCCGGCGCAGGTCGGCAACCGCGGGTTCCTCCCGCTGTTCAACCTCTCGCTGCTCACCGGGGGAGTGGTGACCGCCTGCGCGATCGCCCTCGCCTCCGTCTATGTCGCCAACCGGCTGACCGACCCGCTGCGCGACGTCGCGGACGCCGCACGCAGGCTGGGCGACGGCGAGCTCGGGGCTCGGGCGACGGGCGGCAGCGACCGGGAGTCTGCCGACCTCGCCGCGTCCTTCAACGCGATGGCAGATCGTCTGCAGCGCTCCGAGATGCTCAGGCAGCGGGCCGCGAGCGACATCGCGCACGATCTGGCCACGCCGGCCACGGTGCTCGAGTCGCAGCTGCAGGCCATGGTCGACGGCGTCGTCCCGGCGGACCGGGACAACCTGGAGGCGGCCCGGTCCGCGGCTGCCGCCCTCGGCAGCGTGGTCTCGGAGCTCAACGATCTCGCCAGCGCCGAAGCGGCGCCCTTCCACGCCCGGCCCGTCGCGGTCGACCTGGCCGATGCGATCCGCCAGGCGGAGCTGGCGCTCGACGGCCTCAGCCGCGAGCGCGGCGTCCGGCTCCGCTCGTCGATCGCGCCGCCGACGAGGGTGCGGTCGGATCCGGGCCACCTGTCGCGGGTCCTGCGCAACGTGATCGCCAACGCCATCGGTCACAGCCCCGCCGGCGGCGAGGTGTCGATCGAGGCGGAGGCGGTCGCTCCGGACGGCGGGCCGGCCCTCGCGCCCCCGCACGACGTCGCGATCCGGATCACCGACCTGGGCCCGGGTATCCCGCCAGCCGAGGTGGCGCACATCTTCGAGCGGTTCTACCGGGCGGACACCGCGCGTGGCGTGGACCCATCGACCGGTCGCCGGCACGGGACCGGGATCGGGCTGACGATCGCCCGGGAGCTGCTGGCTGCCAACGGCGGCCGGATCGCCGTGGAGCGGACGGGGCCCGGCGGAACGACGTTCCGGATCGACCTCCCGGGCGCCGGCGACGTGCCATAGCTGCCAGGCTGGATGGTCCGGAACGCCAAAGACGGCGTCGATGACGACCGCCGTCTCCGTGGGCTCGGGTGGCCAGACTAACTGATCCGCAGGACCGCGAAGGGGTTCTGGAGTGGATGGCGGTTGTCCCGGCCGATCCAGAGCCGGCTCGTGGGCAGCTTCGTGCCGTTCACGTAGCCGCTGAAGGTCACACGCCGCGCGCAGGCCGTCGTGAAGTCGAGGCCGTCGAGGTGGCCGTAGTTGTAGAAGCGGTAGGTGATCGTCAGCCTGTCCGCGCTGAGCGCGATCCAGTCACCGCCCTCGAGCTGGTATGGCGTCACCTTGAGCGGCGCGGTGGCGGTGATCCGGCCGCTGAACACCATGCGGCTCGAGGTCGTGTGGGTGACCCGGAGATGCCAGCCCGTCGAGTTGTGCCAGATGTAGTCGCCGGCCCGACCGCCGGAACGGAGGAGCGTCGGCGCGCCCTGGACGGAGCTGGGCCAGCGACCGGCGCACGTCGCCTCGGTCGTCGTCGATGTCGGTGACGCCGCGGACGTGGCGGCCGGAGCGACGAGGGCGACGCTCAGCAGGCTGACGGCGATGAGGCTGGCGAGCCTGAAGTGGCGAGGTCGCCTGACGGCACTGCGACTGGGGGCGAGGGGTTCGGCCTGATCGTGCACGACGGCTCCTTTCCTGGCCACCCGCGGGTGAGCACCGCGATTTGGTCCCTTGAGTTGGGGTTGACCGCTGTCACGGTCGTTGACGGGCTCACCATCAGGCACGGCCAGTGAAGAAGGGATGAAGGCTCCTATGCGACCGGCCGATCGACCCGCCGGCTCACGACCAGCATCTCGCCGGGCTCGTCACCGATGACCTCCGCGTCGTGCGGGATCGTGCCGTCCCAGGCCACGTAGTCCCCGACTCCGAGCTCGATCTCGTGGTCGCCCTGCCGCATCCGCCACCGGCCGCGGAGGACGAGATGGTGTTCCTCGCCCGGATGGGTGTGGGCGCCGGTCGCGATCCCCGGGGATGCCGAGACCTCGAGCATCGAGAAGCCGCGCGACAGGCCGCCGTCGACCCGCTCCATCCGGCCGCCCGGAAACTCGGACACCGGGCGCTCGGCCGCCCTCACGACGCGAGGCGGCGCCGTCTCGCTGAGCAGTAGCCAGGCAGCCGGGACCTCGAGCGCGTCGGCCAGCGCGGCCAGCGCGTCCAGCGACGGGGTGGCCTTGTCGTTCTCGATCTGCGACAGGTAGCCGATGTTCAGGCCGCTCCGCTCGGCGACCGCGGCGAGCGTGAGCGCCCGCTCGGTTCGCCAGCGTCTGACCTCCCGGCCGACGGCGATCCTCCGCCGCGCTTCGGGCTTCGTGGTGTTTGCCATTGCACAACCTATCTTGACACAGACAAATATCGGGTATCCCGTCTCGCTGTCAACAAAAGCATATTGACGACGGCCAAGTCGTCAAGGAGAGCGCAGTGAACATCGCCATCATCGGTGCCGGCAACGTCGGCCAGGCTCTCGCCACCTCGCTCAACCGGAACGGGCACAGCGTCACGCTCGCTGCCCGCGACGCAGCCAAGACCGCGGCCACGGCGGCGGACCTCGGGGTGCAGGCTGCCGCCTCCGCGACCGAAGCCGCCACGGGTGCCGAGATCGTGATCCTGGCCGTGCCGGCCGACGCCCTGGAGGCCCTCGCGGGCGAGCTGGGTGACGCGGTCAGCGGCAAGGTCGTCGTCGACGTCACCAACCGGATGAACCCGGATCACGCCGCGCGGTCCAACGCGGAGGGGCTCCAGGATCGCCTCGGCAAGAGCCCGGTGGTCAAGGCGTTCAACACGGCGTTCGCGTCCCGTCAGGCAGACCCGGCTGCAGGCGGCGTCGCGGCGGACGGCTACGTCGCCAGCGACGACGAGACCGCCAAGCAGCGCGTGCTGGAGCTGGTCGAGTCGATCGGCTTCCGGCCGGTGGACGCCGGTCCGCTCGCCGCTTCCCGGATGCTCGAGGGGATGGCCTGGCTGAACATCAGCCGCAATATGCAGGGTGGCAGCTGGCAGAGCGCCTGGGTCATCCTCGAGCCGCGCCAGCAGGCGGCCTCGCGATGAGCGACGCCGGGCAGGCGACCATCCCGATCGCGCGTCTCAACCACGCGGTGCTGTTCGTGCGCGACGCGAGGCGCTCCGCCGACTTCTACAGCCGGGTCTTCGGCTTCGAGGTCGTCGACGAGCTGGGCGGGCAGGCGGTCTTCATGCGGTCTCCGATCGGCGACAACCACCACGACCTCGGGCTGTTCTCGGTCGGCGATGCCGCACCGCGCCCGGCGCGGGGCTCGGTCGGCCTCTACCACCTCGCCTGGGAGGTGCCGACGATCGAGGACCTCGCCGGCGCCGCCGAGACCTTGCGTCAGGCCGGCGCGCTCGGCGGAGCGAGCGACCACGGCGTCTCGAAGTCCCTCTACGGCGCCGATCCGGACGGCAACGAGTTCGAGATCATGTGGCGCGTGCCGCGCGAGGCATGGGGCGAGTACGAGCACCAGGCCGTCATCAAGCCGCTCGATCTCGAGGCCGAGGTGTCACGGTTCGGCGCCGGTTCGGCTGCGGGCGACCCCATGCCAGGCGCCGGCTGAGCGAGAGGCTTGCAACGGGGGCGGACCGGCCACCGGTGCTACGGTGACCTCCGGCCGGTCACCTTGATCTGGCGAGGAGGTGCTCCATGGCGACCCTTGACAGCGACGACCGGGACGAGCTCCGTGACAGCCAGTTCGCCTGGGTCGACGGGAACGGCGGCAGGCACCTGCCGATCCACGACGAATCGCACGCCCGCAATGCGGTCTCCCGCTTCGGTCAGACGGACTTCGACAGCAAGACGGCGAAGCAGCGTGCGGCCAGGGCCGTGCTGAAGGCGTGCGAGCGGTTCGGCATCGAGGTCGACGAGGACAGCGACGTCCGGAAGGCCGCCAGGGGCTGATCGCGCGCGGGGACCTCAGCCGCCGGTCGCGATGAGCATCAGGCTGATGATCCAGACGTGCGCGACCGCGCTGTACAGGATCGAGCCCGTCCGCCAGTTCAGCCAGCCGAAGGCGAGACCGCCGAAGAGCGTCGAGAACAGCTCGATCTCGGGCTTGCCGAGATGGGAGAAGACGAACGGGAGGGTCGCGATCAGCACCCCGATCGGCCCGAACGCCCGCACCAGCGTGAACAGCAGGAAGCCGCGGAACATGAACTCGGCCGGGATCAGGTCGAGCGCGTGGGTGACGACGATGTCGAGCGATGACGCCGCACTGACCGAGTAGTAGTCCTGGAACTGCGGAACGGCGGCCAGCGCCAGGACCACCGGCGTCATGACGGTCATGCCGGCGAGCGCGAGCCCGATGCCCCAGCGCCAGTCCCCCAGGCGGAGGCCGTAGCGGGCCGGGCTCTCCCGGTAGGCGAGCACCACGATCGCGAGTGGCGCGAGGCCGAACAGGATCAGCCGCTCGATCGCCTGGAAGCGCATCGCCTCGGCGGCCCGCCCGAGGTCCTGGATCGACTCCGGGATGAACGTCCGTGAGAAGTCGAACAGGACGGCCAGCGTCACGTACGCGATCGCGAACGCCGCCCGAATCGGCAGCTCCAGCCCGAGGAGGCTGACCGTCCGCAGGTCCGCCGCGCTCGGCGGATAGGCAGGCGCCGCGACGAAGGCAGACGCGAACCGCCGAAGGGCGGCGGGACGTCGGAGCTCGGATCGAGAGGGAGCGGCCATCACGCCCGATCCTGGCCGGGCAATGCGCCGGCGGCCGCGGACCGACGCTCCGTCGGAGCGGCCGTAGCGGCCTTCGGGACCAGCACGGCTGCGAACACAGCCGCACCGAGACAGGCCGCGATCCCGATCCCGATCGCCGCCTCCAGGGAGACGCCGGCCAACGCCCCGGCCAACGCCGCGCCGATCGGATAGCCGCTGAAGTTGAAGGCCATCGAGACCGCGAACGCGCGGCCCATCCAGGCCGGATCCGTCCGCCGCTGGCGGACCGTGAAGAGGGCGATGTCGAGCGGACCCTGGAGCAGGCCGACGAGCGCCTGCGAGGCCGCCAGCAGCGCCAGTCCCAGCCACGGGTCGATCCGACCGCCCGGCAGCCCCACGCCGGCGGCCGGCAGCATGAGTGCCACGGCAGGGGCCATCAGCACCATCGGCCAGACGAGTATCGGCCACTCGCGGCCGCGGCTGTCGAAGCGGCCCCAGAGCAGCACGGATCCCATCCCGCTTAGGCCGGACACCGCGAATACGGCCCCGACCGCGATCTCGCTGAAGCCAAGCCGGTCGAGGGCGATCAGCGGGATCACGATCGTCACCATGCCGCCGAACAGGTTGAGCGTGGCGATGGAGAACCCAAGGCCGCGGATGGTGGGGTTGCGCCACGCGTAGACCAGCCCCTGCCAGGCATCCGGCAGCAGGCGGCCGGTGGAGGCGGTCTCCGTCTTCGGTTCCGGGATGCCGATCATCGACAGCGCCGCGACGCCGAACGCGAGGCCGACCCCGATCAGGCCGATCGGGCCGCCGGCGACGGCGACCAGCCCTGCGGCAATCGGCGGGCCGAGGATCGTGGCCACCACGTAGCCATTCGAGTCGACCGCATTGACCCGCTCCCACAGGTGGCGCGGCGTGATCATCGGGAAGAGGCTGCGCAGGCCGGTGTGGCTGAGCACGGAGGTCAGCGACGACAGCGCGGCGATCGCCACGAGGAGTGCCGGCGGCAGCGCCTCGAGCAGCGCCAGCCCGCCGAGGAGCACGAGGGCAACGAGCGCCACCAGGTAGTCGAGGACGATCAGGCGGATCCGACCGCGGCGATCCAGCAGCGCGCCCGCGACCGGGCTGATGACCAGCCCCGGGAAGACGCTGACGAACGTCACCAGCCCGGCCAGGCCGGGCGAGCCGTACTCGGCAAGGGTGAACAGGACGATCGCCACGCCGACCATCGACTGGGCGATCCGGGCGATCTGCATGGCGAGCAGCGTCCGGCCGAGGGTCGGGACGGCGAGGAGTGCACGGTACGAACGGTCGAGATGGACGGGCGGTCGCTCCGCCCGGGCGGGCGGGGTGGGCGAGTCGGCGATGGTCACGGCGCGGCGGCGGTGCCTCCGGGGACAGACACGCAGAAGCCCGGCGGATCGCCGGGCTTCGATGCTATCGGGATCGGGGCGATCGTCCCATCGACGGCCCTACTTGGTAAACCTGGAGGACGCCTCGTGGAGTGTCACCACGGGGGCTGACCAGTGACGATCAGGGTCATCGACAGCATGACGACCGATTGGGACGACAACCTGGGCGCCGCCATCGCGGACTGGAACGCGTCGGCGGTCCTCAATGTCACCGCGGAGCCGGGTGACTCGAGCTTCAAGACTCGAAAGCGCTGCGTGGCCGTCTCCGGCAAGGTCCACGCCTGCAACGCCACCTATGGCAACAACGGCTGGCTGGGGCTGGCCCAGATCTGGGCCAGCGGGAGCCACATCACCCAGGCCACCGCCAAGATGAACGACTCGTACCTGGCCTCGTCCTCGTACAGCGAGATCAACCGGCAGCACGTCATCTGCCAGGAGATCGGGCACGACTGGGGCCTCGATCACCAGGACGAGTCCGGCGCCGACCTGAACACCTGCATGGACTACGCGGACGCGCTGGACAACCCGAGCCCGAACAGGCACGACTACGATCAGCTCGAGACGATCTACGCGCACCTCGACTCGACGACGACCGCCGCCCCGATGCCGGCCGGCTTCGCCAACGCGGATCTGCACGCGCAGGCCAACTGGGGCCGAAAGGTCAGCGAGTCGGCAGACGGGCGGTCAGCCCTGTTCGTCCGTGACTTCGGAGGAGGGAACAGGGTCCTGACGCACGTCACCTGGGCCCGTTAGGGCGCCGAAGGCCGCGCACCTCGGCGGCTCACCCGCGATCGTCCCTCCACGCCGGTACGCGGGAGGGGACTCCGTGGGGGAGTGTCTGGCGCGCCCGGAGGGATTCGAACCCCCGACCTACTGATCCGAAGTCAGTCGCTCTATCCACTGAGCTACGGGCGCGCGGTTTCGTGCTTGATTTGAGCACTTAACTCGTTTCCGCCCGCTTGCACACCGCTCGTTCAGCAGATAACATGGCAAGAGCAACTGATTGATTTCGAGGCGAGCGGTGGCCGTTTCCGGAGCGTCATTGAGTACGCGTATTAGACAGGCCGGCGATCTGGCCGTCAACGCGGCCCGCTTCCGGCGCCACATCCGGGCGGTCGGCCTGTCGCCCAAGACCGAGCTCAGCTACCTCGAAGCGGTCGAGGGGCTCATTCGCTTCCTGGCTGACCGGGGCATGCCGCTCGACACCGCAGCCGTCGCTCGCGAGCACATCGAGGAGTGGCTGATCGCGATGCGCGAGGCAGGCCGGCGGCCGGCCACCCTCGCGATCCGCTATCGGTCGGTGCAGCAGTTCTTCCGGTGGGCCGCCGACGAGGGTCTGATCAAGGCCTCGCCGATGGCCAAGATGCGCCCGCCGAAGGTCCCCGAAGCGCCGCCCGACGTGCTCCGCGACGAAGAGCTGACGCGGCTGCTCAAGGTCGTCGACGCGGACAAGACGTTTGCCGGTCGTCGCGACGCAGCGATCATCCGGTTGTTCGTCGCCTCGGGCGCCCGGTTGGCCGAGATCACGAACCTGCGCTGGAACCCCGACGACCCGCAGACCAACGATGTCGACCTTGACCGCTCGCTCATCCGGGTCGTGGGTAAGGGCAACCGGGAGCGCCCGATCTACGTCGGCGCCAAGGCGACGAAGGCGCTCGACCGCTACATCTACGACTACCGGGCGAAGCACCGGCTGGCCGACACGCCATGGCTGTGGCTCGGTCCGCGCGGGCGGATGACCTCGTCGGGGATCGCCCAGATGGTTCGGACGCGGGGCGAGGAGGCCGGGATCGAGCGGCTCCACCCTCATGCCTTCCGCCACGCCTGGGCGCACGCGAACCTGGCGCGCGGGATGCAGGAAGGCGAGGTCATGACGCTTGCCGGCTGGCGAAGCCGGGAGATGCTCCGCCGCTACGCGGCGTCGACCGCGACCGATCGCGCCCTCGAGGCGGCGAAGCGCGTGGGGCTCGCGGACCGGCTGTAGCGACCCTTCGCCGGTCGCCTGATCCAGAGTGCGTAACTGTCGGCGGCCTTCCTCGACGTGGGAAGGTGCTCGCGACGGGGACGAGTTGGCCCGGATCCAGAGTGCCCACGGGGGATGGCTCGTCTCTTGACAAGTGCCCTCGTCCCCCGAGCGAGCGGACCGGCCGTGGCCTCAAAGGAGCGTGGCTTTGACTCAACGCACTGCTGCCCGGCCGGCCCACAGCCATCGTACGCGGCCAGCGGCCGGAGGTCAGCCATGCCAGTCATCGGGATCGATACCCACAAGCGGACCCTCGAGTGTCATCGACGAGCGGACGTTCGACTGCGATCAAGCGGGCTTCGTCGAGCTGGCGGTCTGGGCCGGAGGCGCAGCTCCGGAGGCGACGATCGGCGTCGAGGGCTCGGCCTCGTACGGTGCACCCGTGGCCCACCACCTCATTGCCGCCGGGTTCGTCGTCCGTGAGGTCCCGCCCCACCTGAGCCGGCGCGAACGAGGTCGGAGCCGACGGCCGGGCAAGAGCGACCCGGGTGACGCCCTTGCGATCGCCCGGGTGACCCTCCGCGAGCCCGACCTGCCGCCGGTCCGGCTCGAGGACCGCTCGACCGAGCTCGGCCTGCTGGCCGACGCGCGTGATGACCTCGTTCACGCTCAGACCCGAGCCCGCAACCGCCTCCACGCCCACCTCGTGGTCCTCATGCCCGGCTACGGCCGGACGACCGCCCACTTGATCAGCGGCCGCCAGCTCCTGGCGATCGAACGCGTCCTCGATGGCCAGGCCGGCGTCCGGGCCGAGCTCGCCCGGGCGCTCCTGACCGAGGTCCGCGACCTGGGCCGGCGGGCCGCCGAGCTCGAGCGGTCGATGATGGCACTCGTCGCCGATCATCCCGTCCTTGGGTTGCCCGGGGTGGGGCCCCTGACCGCTGCCCGCCTGGTGGCCGAGACCGGTGACGTGGCCCGCTTCCGGTCGCCGGCGGCCTTCGCCATGCTCGCCGGGGTGGCCCCGATCCCGGCCAGCTCGGGCGAGACTCAGCGGATGCGCCTCAACCGCGGTGGCAACCGGCGGTTGAACCGGGCGCTCTACACGATCGCCCTGAGCCAGGCCTGGCATCACCAGCCGGCCAAGGCGTATATCGCCCGCAAGCGCGCGAGCGGGAAGAGCTGGGCCGAAGCCGTGCGCTGCCTCAAGCATCGGGTGTCCCGACCGGTCTTCCGACTGCTCCAAGCGGGCCAGCTGGAGTGGGCGCGCGCCGCTTGACAACCATAGGAGCTTGTCAGGTAACCGATTTTCGCGATTCCTCGCGCGTCGTGAGCACGAAACCCACCGATTTCTGCCCCGAATTCTACCGAGTCTGGTGACCTGTCGCAAACGTGGTCAGGTGACCTTGGGCGGGTTACCTGACTCGCTGGCTCCGCGGCGTCGGCTGGACCGATCAGTTGGTCGGGGCGAGAGGATAAGAGAACGGCTCAGCGCGTGGGCCATCCGAGGGTGAAACTGGCCCTCTAGTCCTTGCGGCCCACGTTTCGGCCGGACAGGTCAGGCTGCATGTCGGTCATCGTCACACGCTCCCATCTGCTGAAGGATCTCGGGCTGCTGGCTGAAGAAGATGGCCGCGGGGGTCCGGCCTTTGGTCCGGTAGCCACGGTGGGGCCGCTCGAGGTTGTAGAAGCGCAGGAAGGCCTGCAGGTCGGCGTCGATCGTCTCGACCCCGGTGTAGTAGCGGTAGCGGAAGGCGATCCGGTAGTGGAGGTGGAGGACGGTCCCCTGGAAGCGCTCGACAAAGGCGTTGAGGTTGGGGCTGCGCGGCGGGATCCGATGGTGGATGACCCTGGCCGCCCGGCAGGCCTCGCCGAACGAGCGGCCGAACTCCGGCCCGTTGTCGGTCGTCGCCGTCCGAAGCTGGAGGCTCGCCCTCCGGCAGGCCGGCAGCACGTCCTCGGCCAGGAAGCGGGCCATGACCGCACTCGTCTTGTCGCCGGCGATCACCCGGGCGATGCCGAAGCTCGACGCGCCATCGACCGCCGACAGCTGCCAGACCTTGCCGACACCCTTGAGGTTGCCGACGTAGAACGTGTCGAAGAAGAGCTCGTCGCCGGGCACGTCCGAGCCGAGATGGACGGTCTTCGCCCGCTCGATCGCGCGGACCTCGCGGAGGACCCGCTCGGTCAGCGGGCCGCCCTCCGACGCGGCCAGGCTCTCGGCCGCGGCGAGGCGCGCCAGGCGCCGTCCGAGACCGGCCCGGCGGAGGACGTTGGCGACGCCGCCGTGGCTGACCCGCCAGCCGCCGAAGCGCGGCATGGCGAGGACGAGCGCGATCGTCCGCTGGCCGTGGGCGGCTTTGGCAGCAGGCCGGCCTCGCCGTACTGGCGGTACCGCGCCCGGAGCTCGTAGAACCGACTGCGGCTGACGCCGGCCTCCCGGCACAGCTCCGTCACCGGCGCCTCGCGCCGCTCGGCGCGATCCATGAGCGTCTTCCGCAGCCGTGCCAAACTGTCGGCCGGGGCCACGGGCGATCCTCCGCTGTCGACTCCAACATCAACAGCGTCAGGGTATCCAGTGGCCCTTTCCCCAGTCCGCGGTGTCCGGCTTCACCGTGGGCTGCAAGGTCTAGCCTCGCCCCCGACCCGGGATGGTCCCCTTGGTGATCAGGATCGTGCGGCCACGGACACCCCAGCGCAGATCTCGTGGTTCAGCGGCCAGAAGTTTCGTGATCGCAGCCCGGACTGTCGGGATCTTTTGATCTGGCTTCAACTCAATGGCGACCGCTTCCGACGCTGGTAGAGACGCGGCTTCGTTGAACGCCGCACGCAGCTCGTCGTCCCGTTCGCGCTGGGCGCGCTGACGTGGCGTCAGCTCTCGCGGCTTTTGCTCGGGTGCGAAATCCGCCAAGTTGACGGTTCGAACTGTCAGGTGTCGGTACTTCGCCAACGCGTCTCCTCTTCCAAGCCTGGATGCTGCGAGAGTTTAACGGCAGACGGTTCACCGCTGCGTTTAGGACACGCACGTCGTTGAATGCCACGGTCGTTCGTGCCCGGCGCTGCCGATTGCGAGCCGGTCGACGATCGGGCGGTGCCCGGTCACTGGGAAGGCGACCTGATCACAGGCTCCAACAACACCCACATCGCTACCCTCGTCGAGCGCCACTCGCGCTTCGAGCCTGCAACCGCAGATTCGTCGCGAGCAGGCAGCGCTTCGGCCGCTTCGCGTTGCGCCAGGCCGGTCATCGGCCCGTACCGCTCGATGGATCGGCGAAGTAGCCTGTTCGTCCAGGCCCGCGGGGTCCTGAATTCCGCACAGCAGATTCTCCGGGACTCTCTGGCATCCCTGGCCAATCGGCTATCAATAGTTGAACTATGTGGATCATAGCGCTTTAAATGACCAAGCGAGAGGGTCCTGATCGACGAGAAACCCCGCAGCTTTACCTGGATAGGGAGTGACCGTCATGAGGCCACTAAGGGTCAGCTCGTTCGTCCTCAAGGCCGTGACATCGAATGCCTTTGCGGTGGCGGTCGCGCTCACGCGGTGGCCGCTTCGTTTCTCGGCCTACCCGCTGCTACACCAAGTCTGGGGACTCAACCACCTCGGTCGCTGCTGAGTCAATACACAACATCATACACATGAAGCCACTTGTACAGGCTCCACTAGGGCGCTAGGGTCTCAGTAGGCGGCCAGGGCCGACACGAGCGTCGTACCTCATTCGGCCCGGCCGCCGCCACCGCTCATGTCGGGCGTGGAGGAGCCCTCCGGCACGGGCTCCCGCGGCGCCAGCCGCGATCCACCAGCGCCGGCGCCGGGGTCGCTTTCGACCGGCGGCGACAGCGGCACCTTTCCAACCACACATCGACGCTGCTTATCGCGCTTCTCTCGATGCGCGATCGATGGCGAGGCGCGCCGACCGCTCACTCCGAGCGGGTGGAGCTCCGACCGGACCCGAGACGACCGTACCCCGAGGACACCTCCTCGAACGATCCGATCGCCGGTCGGCGCTCCGCTCACGTGATGGGCGGCAGCGTGACCGGCTTTCGGGATTCGTTCCGGGCTCCTCGTCGGCGGCCAGTTTCTCGTCCGATCGGACCTTCGCTCGTTCGGGTGGCGGACCACGTCCGCGCCGGAATGGAGGTGATGTCCACCGCAGGACGACCACTGAGCCGGCGGCGTGCGCCCGCCGGAGCACAACCGCTGTTGCGCGCCGGACCCGGGCCGATCCTCGTCGATCGATTCAGAGGCAGCGTGCCGCGACTGCCTCGCCTGCCCGGTTCCGCCCACGTGCGCGGTACCCCGAACACGGAGGCAACAAGCCATGCAGGCAATGGAAGCAACGACCGCCCCGACGAAGGTCATCTACGGCGTGAACGAGCTCGATCTCGATCTCGCCGGGAAGTCCATCCGCGGGATCTGGAAGGTCCTCGAACAGGTCCTGAACATCCCGCGCGACGCCGCGGTGTCGGTCAACGGCGACCGGGTCACCGACGACTACGTCGTCCGCCCGGGCGACGAGATCGAGTTCCAGAAGCAGGCGGGCGTGAAGGGCCTGGGGGCCTGACGCCAGCCAACGCGGATGTCCCGGAGCCGGCACGCCACGCGCGCCGGCTTCGGGCTCCCGCAGCAGAAGGGAGTCTCGAACGCCATGCAATCGCGCACGTTCCTGCGCATCGAGGGCGACCTCGTGAGCCTGGTCACGGAGGTTATCGACCGGGAGGTGACCCTCCCGGACCTCCTGGCCGAACTCACAACAGCTCGGGTCGCCATGACCCCTCGGTTGCCGACCGGCTGCCGCTTCTGGATCCGCTCGGGGACGACCGACCGTCAGGTCTTCGTCGTCGAGCAGCCCCCGTCGCGGCGGACGATCGAGTACCACGCCAGCCGACGTCGAGACAGCGAGCCGACCACCTATCGGCTCGCCGTGCCGTACGTCGTCTTTGTCGTCTCGACGATCGGCGACCAGATCGAGGGGCTGTCCACGTACTTCCGGACGCAGCCGATCGCGTCGCTCGACGCGACGCTCTTTTCGTCCACCCTGCCGAACACGAACGACGATGGGATCGTCTGTCTCGGATCGGTCCGGGTGAGCGGCTCGAGCGTCGGCGAGCGGGTCGACGCGCTCATCGGCGCGTTCTGGGGGAGCCGCTTCAACCAGGATCTCCGACGGCATCCGCTGCCGTTCAGCGGCGGGTTCCGGGCCTGGGCATCCCGGAGCCGGCGCGACCCGCTCGCCGCCCTGTCCCTGCAATACGACCCCTATTGGCGGACCCTCCGCCAGGTCGTGGCGCAGATGGCCGGGCTGGCGATCACGGACCTCCCGGCCGGGACACCCAATCCGGAGGAGCCATTGGAGTCAGAGGTCCTGACCCCGGAGCCGCCTCCGGCGGACGGAGGTGAGACCGATGCCATCGCTTCGTGACCACCTCATCCGGACGCCGGAGGTCCATTATCGGAACCTCAGCGCCTGGATGGCTCCCGCTCTCGGCGAGCGCGCGACACCGCTGCCCGATCGATTCTTCGAGGAGGCGGCACTGACGGTGCTCGCCCACGTCTTCCGGGAGTCCCGCCCCATCCGGGAACAGCTCGTCCACGAGCGGCGCCGCTTCGAGCGTCTGGTCCAGCTGATCCACCGCCTGCCCGAACGGGGAGGAGGTGGCTGATGTTCCCGATCCTCGAAGCCGGTCCATCGCTCGACCAGGCGTCTCTGCCCGCCTTCATCGTCGCTCGCGACGGGCTCTACCTGCGGAAGCGAAGCCTCCTCGGGTTGAGCCAGACGAAGGTCGGCCGGATCGCCCACCTGCCGGAAGGCCGGGAGTTCGTCGACTACGCGCTGCCGAAGGTCCCAGCCGAACTGATGGCACGCGCGGTCGGCTTCTTCCGCGCCGTCTACCAGATCCACCGCACGGAGGCGGCCGTCCTCCTGGTCTGGCGCGACTCAGGTTTCGACCTCCTCGTGCCGGCCCAGAAGGTGTCAAGCGTCTCGGTCAGGTTCGACCTGGCGGACGGCGATCTGCCGGCCGGGTCGCGGCTCGTCGGCTCGATGCACAGCCACGGCGGCTTCACCGCCTACGCCAGCTCGATCGACGAGGACGACGAGGCGGAGCTCGACGGGCTCCACGTCGTGGTCGGCGACTTCGACCGGCGACGGCTCGGCTACTCGGCCGCAGTCGTCGTCGACGGCATCCGCTTCCACCTGAAGACCGGTTCGCTCATTGAGCGGCCTCGGCGCCTCGCCGAACCACCCGACGAGTGGCTGCGGAAGGTGAAGCTGGCGCCGCCACCCCGTCCCAAGGGCAAGCCGTCGATGGCCGAGTACCTCGCCCGGGGCTTCAGACCCTCGGACGAGATCTCCAAGCCAAGTCGGCGCGAGCTCGACGACGCGATCGAGCGGGCGGGCAAGCTCGCCGGCGCATTCGGCTTCCGCCTCTCCTACCTGCTCGTGCCGGTCTCCGGCTCGAGCGAGAAGGGAGGTCCAGCCGATGGCTGACCGGATCGTCCTCGTCGGCTGCGGCGGGATCGGGAGCCAGTTGCTCCCGCCGCTCGTCCGCTACCTCGTGAACCGGCCCGAGCCGCGATCGCTCCTCGTGCTCGTCGACGGCGACGTCTTCGAGCCCGGGAACCGATCTCGGCAGGCCTGCTCACGCAGCGATCTGGGCTCGAACAAGGCTGAGGCCCTGGCCCGGGTCGCACGAGACGATGGGCTCGCCTGCCAGGCGATCCCCGAGTTCCTCGACGAGACCAACGTCCGCTCGATCGTCCGCGAGGGAGACGTCGTCCTCCTCGCGGTCGACAACCATCGGGCGCGGGCCCTCGTCGACCGGCATCTCGGATTGCTCGACGACGCGACGCTCATCAGCGGCGGCAACGACGAGACGGACGGCAACGTCCAGCTCGTCCGCCGCCGCGACGGCTGGTCCGTGGACGGCCATCTGACCGAGATCCACCCGGAGATCGGCATGGCCACTGAAGAGGAACCGCGCGGCGACGGCTGCCAGGTGATGGCGGCCGACCGTCCGCAGCTCCTCGTGACGAACCTGATGGTCGCCAGCGCGATGCTCAGCTGCCTCTGGCAGATCACCGAGCGTGGCAGCGTCCCCTACAGCGAGGTCTACCTCGACGCGATCCAGAACGCGGCCCGCAGCCGCAGCTGGTTCCGCGTCCCGGCCGGCGCGCAGTAGGGAGTGCGGTACCCGAAGGTGCACAACCCGGCCGGGGTGACGCCCACTGGCGTCCCTCGGCCGGACACCACATCACAGCAGGAAGATGACGTGACCCAGGCCTCGGCGAAAGCCCGAATCGAACAGCTTGCGAACCCGTTCCGGCCCGGTAACGGTGTGACGCCGCCGTACCTCGCTGGCCGCGAGGCGCTGCTTGATGCATACGAGTCGTTCATCTCGGAGGCTCCGCTGCACGCGAACTGGGCGATGACCGGGCTGCGCGGCACCGGTAAGACTGTCCTTCTGGGAGAGTTTGCTGCGCGCGCCGAACAGGTCGGCTGGCTCACGCTCCAGCGAGAGCTCGGCGATCGCCATCGCGACGACGCTTGGCTTGCCGAGGCGATCGATGAGGATTGCGACGCGCTGGCGCGGCGCCTCTCGATGCTGGCCGGCGTCGGCCAGGCGATCGAGGGCGGCGTTCGTCAGCTCCGACCACGACGAATCACGATCGGAGAAGTCGGCTACGAGCCGGCATACGAGGGTCCACCAAAGGGGCCAGCCGATCGAATGCGAATCGCCCTCGGCAGCTTGAACGACGCCATTTCCGACGCCGGTCGACCCGGCGCGCTACTCCTCTATGACGAGGCGCATCTTCTCGCCGACGACCGATCGCGCGAGCGCTACCCATTGTCGGGACTCCTTGCCGCCCTCGCAGCCATCCAGCGAGAGTCGCCCCGTGTCAGGATCGTCTTGTCGGGCTTGCCCACGCTGAGCCT
>JAABUS010000262.1_pt1 | contig 132387 bp, 96 predicted proteins | sample 5560161 | NCBI WGS metagenome assembly JAABUS01 (sample SAMN10711885, study PRJNA513376) | rock metagenome | isolation source: Antarctica rocks | place: Antarctica: Victoria Land, Trio Nunatak nord | collected 2016-01-04 | reverse complement strand
ATAATATTTTCTATATTAATAATAAACGCCGCGATATTATTAATATTCCTAGTATTATTACTCCTTTTAGTATTATTACCTCCGTCGGCGCCTCCTACGCCTTTTATATTCGCCGTATTAATAATCTTAAACGCGTCCTCCCTAAAATCTATCTTCGATTTACGCTTTACGTTTATATACTCCTCGATTTCGGTATTAATATTTAATATATAATAAAATATTTCCTCCTTTTATTTTATCCGATATATTTTTTTCGGTATTTATTTATATATCCCGATAGAGTAGAGGGGCTTATATAAAATAACTATAATCGTATAAATTAGATTTAAGCCTACGCTTATTTAATATATAAATTTAATTAAAATATTAAACTTATCCTTCTCTAGTAATATATTATTATAATTAATCTTATATATAAATATATATTTAACCGCGTCCCTCTTTTTATCGGTCCCGAAGAATATTTATATCTTAAATTTAATCTCCTCTCGGACGTATTATAATGAATAAATATTAATATAAAAGGGTTAACTAGAAAAAAGAAAATTAAGTTTAATAAAATAAAAGAAGCGAGTTCGGGCTTTTTTATATTAAAGATTTTAAAAAAAAAAAGAATTTACCCGTTTTATTATTAAAATTATCTCGGTGAATAAAAATATAATTAATATATTTACCCCTTTATATTTCTTAAAAAGGGAGGCGATAACTTTAAGTTTAAAGAATATTTTTTTAAATATTATATAGTCCCTATCTAGAATATAATCTTCTAGTATCCGATTATTATCTTTATTTATATACCGGTTCTCGATCTCTTTATTAGTTTACTTTTAATTATATATAATTAAAGAGACGGAGAGATAAGGTAAATAATTATATAAACGGAGGAGCTATACTACTATAAATACCTAATTAGCGTTAATATTAATCGGGCGGTCGGGACGATTCCGTATAAATATAATATTATATTAATTATCGTCCTAGTAAATTTACCGTTTTATAAACTTCTTTATTATTAAATCCTTCTAGCGGGCGATAAAGGTTACGTAATATATTTTATAATTATAAGGAAAACTGGTTTTAAAGATATTTCGGTAGAGCTCTTTAAACTCGATAAAATCGTAACCTTTCTAATTACTCTTTTCGTACCGTTATATTAAGAATTTAAGAAGTAAATTCCCGAATATATTTATTATATTATCGAATTCTTATAGTCGATCGTTTAAATCTTAATATTTAGTAATAATATTAATAAGAATCTTTAGGCCGGTTAGTTTAAAGGGGTAATATTTATATTTAAGATCGTTCTAAGAAATATTATATATAATATCTATTAAGGTTATAATATCTAATGGATCGGAGTTAATAATTATTCCGGATATAACTATAAGTTAGAAGCGATATTTAAAGCGAGTCTTCTTTATTATTTAAAAAGAATTTTATAAATCTTTATCTAGATTCTTTACCCTATTATATTTATTTATAATCGCGAACCCGTACTAGAAATAGTAGATAATTTCCTCTTTAATTACTTTTTTTTTATTCTTTATAAAAAAGTATCTATATATTTTATTAAAGACTTTATTAACGGTTACCTATAATTATTATAAAGTAAATATAAATATAAAAGTATTTACTTCGCTCGGGAGATTATATTACGCGGCGTTAATAAATTTTATACCTTTTAGTAATTTTATATCGGAGTCGTTCGGGTTACGTATTATTTATAATTCTTTAATCGTTTATATATTTATTTAATAACTAGACTCGGTATTATTATAATAAATAATTATAAACTATATCTTTAAGGCCTCGAAATTAATTATTAATAATATTTTAATACTTTAGGTATTAAGGTTAGCCGGCGGGGTAAAGAATAATATATATTTATTAACTAACTTAATATAAAAAGCTTCCGAGTCTAGTTAATATAGATATTTATAGAATTATTAATTCGTAGGATATTTAGAGCCCGCGGGAGTATTTTCGTAATAGTATTAAAACTTTATTAACTACTTCTTCTACTCTCGTTAAATTTTTATTTATTTTTAATATAATTAAAAATAAAATACCGCGGAACCTATAACTTTAAAGGTCTATAAGTAAATAAAGTTAATTACGAAATTTAAAAGATATATTAAAAGGCTTTACTTTACTTAAACTTATTTCGTTTTTAATAATAATATTAAATTATCCGAAGTCCCCTTTATAGAATAATATAACTATAAATATATAAAGTTACTACTAATAATAGATTAATTTTAATATTCTAGGAATCGTTATTTTATTATTACCGCGAGAATTATTAGGGTAAACGATTTTCGCGAATACAATAACGCGATCCTATATATTATCGTGAATATATTTATATAAATAGTTATTATTAATTTTTTTAAAGTTAGGAGGAAGGTAATTAATAAATATAATATTATTAAAGGAGATATCGATTAATTATTATATTATAATTAACTCTACTTTCTCTTCTCTAGCCGCGTTATTATTTTTATTATTACTAATAATTAATTCCGAGGATTCTTTAATTATGAATTTATTCTTTTAATTTAGTTACTCGGAGGACTCCTCTAAAGATTTAAAGAATTCGCGAGGTTTTTCGGGTAACGATTTCTTTAAAGTTTATTTCGGCGGTAGTAGTAATAAATAATCTTTATTATTACTAAGGCCTAAGAGCTTCGATAAATATTTAAATCTTTTTATTATTAATAAAAAGATTAGATCCTCGTTAAAGATATTAGGAGAACGGGTATATTTCGAAATTATAAAGAAAAGAGGTTAATCTTAAAATAAAGAAAACGGGAAATAATAAATAAATACGAATATACTTTCGGTATTAATTTCGGTAATAGCTCGTTTATTTCGGGCTCCCTCTAGCGCGATAATAGGCTTTTATTTATAATATATTAAATATCTAAAAAAGACTAGAACGGAGGAGGAAAGGGATAAATTTAAGGTCTTAATAAAAATAAATTTATCTCTTAAATTAGATTAAATATTAAAGGATAAGGGATATAATTAATTAAAGTTATCGTTTATTATAACCTCGATTTTTATTAAGTTTATACCTTTATTTAAGAAATACTAAATAATACTTTATAAGTTATTATTTTCTAAAATACTAATATAATACCTCTTTATAGTATAATAAATAAGGTAATTAAAACTCGGGTCTACTACTAAATCGTAAGATATTAAATAATCTTAAAGTAATAAAAATCGTAAATAAATTATATTAAATTCTTTAAATAATAGATATAAAGAGATTTTAGAAAACTGGGTCTTATATACGAACTTCCCTAGTATATATTAGTTTAATATATAGTCGATCTCGAAATCTCTAAATAAACGAAGTAAAAGAGGATTAAAAATAATTCTCGGTTTTTATTTAATACGAAGATTACTCGAATTAATTATTATTACTATTTAACTTTAGAAATCCGGAGGCGGTACGCTACTAAGTTTATATTTAATTTTTAATAATTTATTAAAACTTCCCTAGTAAATAATAATATTAATATATATTTTTTCGCCGAAATTTATATAGCCTTAGATTTAGATTTAGTCGTTAAATTTAATTATTAAATATTAACCCTACCGGACTCTTTTATCTTTAAGCGCGATTTTAGGGTTCGGTTAATTCTTAAATATACTATTTATAAAATAATATTACTCTACGAGCTCTTTAGTTTATTAAAATACGGTATTAATAATATAATAATAAATCGGTATATATACGCCTTTTATATATATAATAATCTAGTTATTTTTAAATAACTTTCCGTTATAGTTAAACGATAAAAGGGGATACTATAGTACTATAACAATAATAAATAAATAGATTGAATAATAATTATATAACTAAAAGGGTATAATAATATATATAATAATTATAATAACTAATTCTAGTAAAGTATAATAGATTAGATAATAAATATATTTAAATTTAAATTTAAATCTAGCTAAAATATACGAGCTAAAAACTCGGGCGCTAGTTTTTACGGGTATAGTACCCGAGATTTCGTCTCTTAATATAAGACTACGCGAATATTAAATTATCCGAGATTTACCCGGCCTATTTAAGGCTTTATTTTAAAAAATAATATTTATATATTATTTAATAAAAGAGAAGTAAAAGAGTACTAGAAAAGATTAATATTAGATAATATAATATCTATATAATAAGGCCTTTAATCTAGTTGAGTTTTAAGAGATATATATACTTTTATATTATTAAATCTACGAATATCGTTTTTAATAATTTAAATTCCGTAAAAATTATTTTAAAATAAATATTTCGAATATTAATATCTTATACCGTTTATAATTTCATATTAAAATTAATAATCTATTTAATTATTATTTTTAACGTCGGTTATATATATTTCCCTAGCCCTTTCTACCCGTAGAACGAATATTATTTATATTAAAACTATTAAAATTATATATAAATCTATTATAGTAAAATCTTTCGGTACTGTCTATTCAAATTAAATAATTTTACTATAATATATATCGAGTCTATAACCCGAATATTATCGCTAGCGTAATTATCTTAGTTAAATAGGAGTTAATACTATAGACCTACGGGGTAAAGAACGTTAATATTTATAAAATATTAATTTTAATATTAATTTCCTATTTAGGTAGTTTAGAGTTAAGGTTTATTAAGATTTAAATTAAATTTAGTCTAGATCTAGTTTAGATTTAAATAAACTTTAATAATTTAACCTAAATATATCCGAGTTTAAAATAATAACTTTATTTATAGATATATAAAACCGCGTTCCTAATAAATTTTTTTTTTTAAACTTTCTACTTCTAATACCGGATAACGCGAAGTACGTAATAAAATAATTATAATACGGTTAATATAATTTCTTCTAAACGAAGAATTACTCGGGCTTATTATAATATTTAAATATATATAAAGGGCCTTGATTTAAACGTAGGAAACTAGTAAATATCTTTAACTTTATTAAGGATTAAACTGGCTTTATATTCGTTTAATACGAAATCTTTTAATTCTAGGAGTTACCCGCGCCTAGTAGTAGTAAATTAAATACGGATTAACTAGTAGAATTCTATACTATTTATTATAATATAAATAAACCGCCTCTTAAGTATCTAAGGATTAATAAAGATAATAATAAAGATATTACTACCTAGGAGTTTATATAAATATATTAATAATTTATCTAGGCTCTTATCTACTTCGATAAATATATTAGAACCGGTTATAATACTTTCCTCCGCGACTATATTATTTATCTCCTTTAAAAGTCTTCTATCTATATTTAATTCTCTTTATATAGAATCTTTTATTAACCTTATAAGGCGAGACGCCGGCTTTATTATAATAATATATATAAAACTAGATCGCGCGTAATATTAAAAATATCGACGAAATACTTTATAATTAATAGTAGTAAAAGATATATACTACCCGTTCGGTAATAAAGTTAGTTAGATTATTATTTATTTATTTTCCGAATATTATATAACTAAAACGAGTATTAATATATACTTTAAATTTATAGAAATTAAGGTAAACTAGAAGGAGGAGGTAATTTTCCATAACGTAGAATAATATCGGTAACTAGTAGAATATAATATTTAATAGAGTATATATAATAATAACTAGATAATCGATAATTTTTATATACCCAGCGAGATTAACTATTTTAATAATTTATATTTTAAATTATATTATTGTAATATTATTAAGGTTATCCGTTTTTTCCTCGGTTATAAACTATTTAAAGATAATCTAGTATATATACCTATAAAGATTACGAACGATAGTAATAATAAGGTAGTTAATAAAATATATATTAATACCTAATAATAGGAAATATAGTTATAGATTCTTATTAAAGGTATTATTATCCTTTTTATACTATCGTTTAACGAGATAATAATAATTTAATATTATAGCGACCTTTTCTTCTAGCTAGTATATATAATTATCGGGAACCTCGATTATACGATATATAAAGTTTAGAAACGACCTAATTTAATTCTCCTAGGTTTAATCCCTTATATTAAGAATAAAAAGGAATTCGGTAATTATATACGATTAAATATCTACTATCTCGCGCTAGGGCGTATACTCTAGCGTATATATAACCGTTATTATTTATTTAAATAATATACTAAAGTAATTAAAGTAATTAAAGACCTAGTAATATAAAGAATTAATATTATATACGCGGATAATTAACCCCGAAGATACTATCTAATAATTATATCGTTTATAACCGACTATTTAAAATAAATCTTAATAATAGAAGTAAAATAAAATCGTTAATATTTAATATACTTAGTCCCGCCTAATAAACGAGGGGAGTTAATTAAGATATAAGAGCCGCGGACCTACGAATATATATATCGAAGGATAAAGATATAAAGGAGAGATCTCGATCTCGCTAAAAATTTAATAATTATCTATAACGTTAAAAATTTCGCCTAATATTATTATCTAGTTAATATTTATATTATCCTTATTATCGATATATTATACTAGTTTTTAAAAGGAATTATTATAAGATTAATTAACTAGATTCGGGATTTAATTAAAAACTACGTAATTTTTATAATTATTAAATGAATAAAGAAAGGGGTAACTAGGCCGAAGAAATTTTTAAAGTAATTAATAATAAAGATTAAATTAGATTATTATTTTCGTTAGGTACTAGGTTTCGTAGAGTTAAAATTATTTAAAAACTTTAGTAAGGTAAAGTAGTAAAGTAGTAATAAATAAAAAGCGATATTATAATAATTAATAACCGTCGTTATCTCTTTATTTATTAAGCGCGTACCGGCTACCCTATATTATATACGAGTTATATTTAATTTTATTATATTTACTTAATATATATTTTATAACGACGATACTTTATAATATATATAGTACGCGCTCTATCGTATTTATAAATTAAAGGTAGTTTTTTATAAATACCGGCCGAGTAATAATTCGGATCTAGATTTAAAAGACTTTATTAATCGGTATTTTAATATATTAAAATTATACGCGATAACGTATTATATTAAATATATTCGAAGATATAAGAGTATCTAGAACTTCGATATTTATTATAAAAAGGCGGTTTATAAGTTTCTCCTTAAAGAACCCTTTTTACGAATAAATAAAACTAATAAATTCGAGACGTAATTACTACGGTATAATATTATATACTATAATATAAGGGTTATATAGGAAGTTATAATAATATTTTCCGTTAAACCTACTATTATTCTTAATAGTGAAATAGAATAATAGAATACCCGGTCGTATCGAGAGAAATTAGATTTAAATAAATATATACTTATTCCTAATAAGGATACGCCGCTATATTATAGTATATAAGTACTAGATATTAATTATTATCGCCTAATAATTACGGTAGCGAGAGTTTTTTACTTTAATATTAAAGATCTTATTAACGTTATAATAGTATTCGTACGGGAGAGCCGTAAGAAATAGGATAAAAATCCGGGCTTTATTAAAAATTAACGGAGATAAAAGACGGATCCTAATTAAACGGGAGATATATATATTTTTATATATCGATTATTAATATATTAGGTTCGTAATAATAAGGAGAGCCGGAATTTAGGGCGGTTTATAAAGAGATTAATCTATTATACTCTTAATTTTCGTTTTACTAGTAAATCTTATAATAATTATATCTAGATTAATAACGAAGCGACTCGTTTATAAAATTAAAGCGAGACCGAGTAGGAGGCTCTTTATATAATAATCGGCCGGCTTAAATTAATTATTAATATTTATAACTACGAGCGATTAAACGATAAGGGTAAATATAAGGTATATACTAACGCGTTAATTACTTTATATCGATTAAAAAATAACGGGAGAGTTAACGATATATATAGGATATTTAAAATAGAGTATATTTTAACTAGTAGAACGAAAAGACCCCGAGAACTATATAATTATTACTTTTTCGAAATATAGGATATTATCCGGAGTACGTATATAATACCTATTAAATAGGAAGGATATTATTATATAAATAATTTTATCGACTAGGATTAATATAATATTATTTATAATCTTAACTTTATAACGAAAGGTACTAGGGTAGTAGATTAATTTATAGAGTAAATATAATAATTATATATTTATAAAAAATTACCGTCCGTGATAATATATTTATTATACCGTTTAATAATACGTATACCCCGGGCTCTTATTTAATAGTAGTATTATAATTATATAGCGGTTAATAATAATAACGAGAGTAACGGGTATAGTATAAAGATAGATTATAATTAAGATATAAACTCGATCGATAATAATTAATAAAAAGAGAATTAGAGGGTCTAAATTAGGTAGGAGATTTATTAAATAAAAGTTCTCGAGATACTACTTTTATAGAATTAAATAAGAAAAGGAGTAAACTCTTAAATTAACTCTTATTATTTAACGCTCCTTCGGTATATATTTCGCTAATAGAAATAAAAGTATTTAATTTATAAATAGAAATATTATAATCTATCTTTTATAGAATTTATCTCGGTCTACCCTCTATTAAACTCGTTTTAATAAACGGCCGCCGTTTCTAATCGTATTTATAACGTCCTTACGCTCTTATAATTTATAATATTATATAACCCGAATTCGGCGTTCGGATTAGCCCTAGCCTAAACCTAGCTTAAATCTAGGCTAGGGCTAATCCGACGCGTATTTATTTACTATTATCGCGTATATAGTTCTACCCTCTTTCTTATATATTAAAATAAACCTATTCTATATCTCGATTAATTAATATACTCTATATTACCGAATAATATTTAAGTCTATATATATACGACGTAGTAATATATTAAATAATAAAGTTAAATTAAATTATACCTTTTACGTATTATAATACGGCCTTAACTAGTTAAAGAATTTATAATAATAACTCCTTCGATAAGGTTAAAGGCTAATTTTAATAATAAACTATATTAATATTCTTAAAGTAAATCTCGGTTATAAATAATTTACTTATTCCGATATACGAGTAATAATATATATTAAGAACGCGTTAATTATAAATTCTTTTAATATATATTAATTAATATTAACTATCGATAAGGACGAAGAAAGTATATATAGAGGTAAGAAAGTTAATACCGAGACCGATAATAATAATATTAAGCTTCCTACCCCGAAGCGACGGAAAACGGATAATATATCTCGGTTAAACGGATCAAGTAGGGCCACGCTATATATATATATATATATTTTATATAAGAGTTAATAATATAATTAATCTTTCTATAATCTTTATCGTTTATCGGTCGTTATATATCCTTATCCTCGTTTTACCCTAACTCTTATATATATAAACTAGGAGATACGAGGTCTTCTAATAATATATTATATAAATCTTTAACGAAATACTACCGTAATTATAACGCGTTATAATTAAGAAACGAGTCGTTATTATTATAGGCGGGCGTAGGACGTCGTATTAAATCGGAGTTATATATTTAAAGCCACGAGGCCGTTCTCTAGTATATAAAATAAATAATATTAATAACCCTTATTACAGGATATAAAGACTCGGGATATAATTTATAAATAAACTTTAATAAAAAAAACGAAGTTAACACTTTAATTTAGAAGTTTTAATAAAATATTATTAATAAATATAATAAAACTCTCGGGCTAAAGGATAAGGTAGTAAAAAAAATTTTAAATCCGACGGAGGCTCGAGAGGTATTAGTCTACCGGGTTTAAACTAAAGATATATTAATCGAAATTAATTATTTAATTATATCGGTAATTACCGCGCCTTAATAATAATAAGGGTTCGATAGGTCGTAGTAGTATATTATACTTTTTTTATAATAAAACGAAGTATTAAAGAGATAATTACTACTAAAATAAAGAATAAAAAATAAATATATAATTATAATAACGATATAAATCTTAATATTTCCTTATTAAGATTTAATATTAATTATTAATAAATCTAAATTATTTTACCACTTTCTTAGAGATCTAATAATAAAAGTTATAATCTTATTATTCGTTTAATCGGACCTAGGTTAACTAGGAACTCGTAATAATATTAAATATATATTTAGGCTCTTAACGGGAACTATAATAATTATAGTTTATATTATAATTTATTATACTATTAAAGAATATAAAATAGAGAAATAAATACGGATTAAATTCGAAGGCGAATATATTAAAAATAAATTAAACTCGACTCTTTTCTTTATATCTTTTAATATTAATATAAAGTAATATAAAGTTATAAACTTAAATAGGGGAGACGTAGGAGGAATAAATATTTATATAATAAGATATAATAATAGAGGCTTTATTAGGTAAAATTAACTAAGAAATAAAAAGAGAAGAGATACCAGTAGATAATATAAACGATTTCGTCTATAGATAAAAAGATAGAATCGATAATTTAGTCGGTTATAAAGGTTTCCGTACTATATTTAATTATCTCTTAATTATTAATAAAACTATTGTAAATTCGCCGGCTCCTCGATAATATAATATATAAGAGGATAAGATAAATATTATAGAAAGAGATAGTATAAAAGAAAAAAGTACTAGTAGATCTCGAAAAGACGAGTTATCTGTCTCTATAAAAGTAAATATTTCTCTTATTCTAATAAAGTTAAACTAGCGGATAAGGTATTAATAAAAACTCTAATTTATTAAATAATATTTAACGAGGTATAAAAGGAGGTAGAGTCTTTATATAATCTATTATTAATCCTCGAATATTAATATAATTATCTAGGCGGATACTCGAGTAACTTCGTTTAATAAATTAGTAGAAGACCGGGGTAGTAATATATATAACGTAAAGAACTTTATAAATCGCGAAATAGTATAATATTATAATATTATACTTATTATAGATATATATTAATACTATATATTAAATAGTAACTACCGGTCTTTATTATATAAAAACTTAAAGATATTAAACCTAACGAATAAATTAGTTCCTTTAATATTAATAAGGATCCTACCGAGTTTATATTATATATATTTAAACTCTTTATTATATACGAAGGCTTTTAAAAGAGGTTAAAGTTTAAGAAGAAAGAAGAGAAAGCGATATAATAGAAAAAACGGGGTTAAGATTATATAATAAACGATACACGTATATAGAATATAGTACTCGAGACTAGAAGGAAGGAGAGATACGTTATTTTAATATAAACTATTTAAGTTAATAACCCGGACGATAAATAAAAGATAAATTATATATATAATAAATTATTCTTATAACTAAAGATAATAGCGGCCTAGATCTAGTTTAGATTTAATTTATATCTAGGCTAGATCTAGGCTAGATCTAGGTATAGGTTAATTTACGAGAATAAATAATAGCGGTTTCTTAATAAACGGATTTTAAAATATCTATAACTTCTTTATAATATAACGAGTAGATAAAGTAAAATATATATTAATTAATTAATATATATATAAAGATTTAAATACGATAACGATATTAAAGGCGCTAACGGTAATAATTATAATAATAATACTATTATTATCTAAAGTATAAATAGTACATTTAAAGTACTATAGAATAATATTAAAGATTATCCATTTATTATTATTTACCCGTTAAGTATTAATTATACTAGAATTAGTTATATAAGTATATTTTAAGTACTAAATATACTAAAATTAACTATATAACTATATTTTAGTTATATAATATACTTAGAATACGGGATATGAGTAGATACGTATTTCTAGTATTTTATATAATTTCGGTATAAAATACGTAAAAATCGGGGTTTCCGGACTTGCCGATGAATATAATAATAGAAAATATTAATTAACGATATAACTAGAAACTAACTTAAGTAGAGATATAATATTATTTAATATATATAATTAATATGGCTTGATATTTCTCGGAGTCTAGATATTTTCTTTACTAGTTAATACCCTATGAGAATATTTTATATTATTATATATTGTTTATTTATAAATATATCTTTCTAAACTTTTTAATATTAGACTCTAGTAAATAAATAATATAACTAATTCTCTATTATAGTATCCGTATATTATATTATTCCTCGTTTCCGATAAATATTATTAATCTCGATTTATTGTAAATTACTAAAATTTATTTTATTTTACTTTACCTTAATTCCTTACTTTTTTTATTCTTAATATAACTATTATTCTTTATCCTCTTTATTTAATACGATATCTTTTCTTATTTATTATATCGGTCCTATAATTATTTTCTTGTTATTTATATAAACTTTATATTAATACTAGATCGCGATAATACTTAATAAACGTAGTTTATTTTTAGGTAGTACTACCGTAACTCTTAATAAAAAATAGAAGTCCTCGAATAATACTAGCGAATATTAAAATATTAATAATAATAATAATAGGATTAATACTTCTACTCGTCGCGGTAACCGAAGTAAGAATACTAAAATTCCTAATATTATTATATCTACTCGAGGAATAAAATTTATTAAAGTATAAAGTAAAAAGACTTTAATATAAATTATTATTATAAAGTTTATAATCTTAATAGCCGATTAACGTAGTTTAAGTTATAAATATATTATATTTTTTAATAACGATATTAAAGAGCCCCGATTCGCTCTTTATTATAAAATAGAAGGGGCCGAGCCTATATTATATTTATAAATAAACTTTCTTCGCGAAGTTTAACTTTTTAAGAATTAAATTAATTTAGATATCTTCGGTAGTATATTATTTAAAGAAAAAGTTATTATAATTAATTTTAATAATAATAGTTTTATTTTCTTAACTCTTATTACCTCTAAAAGAGGGCTCCGTTTAAAAAATAATTTAGAAACTTCTATTAAAAATATATAATATAATTAAAGAGATATATTTAATAAAGACGCCGCCGCTACTATAAAAGATAACGAGATTATTCGAAGTTATATTAAAAGTATAAAAAAGAAAATTATAATATTTATAAAATAAATAACGGTTTACGACTAGGCGGCGGATTATTTATAGGAAAAGAAGAATATAGTAAACGAAGAGAATCTAGCTTTTATAATACCTAAAGAGATAAACTTTAATAAATATAAAATAATCTATATTAAAGAAGTTCTTTCGCTTAATAAAAAAGAGTTTAATAAATATATTATTAACTATAAAAAGTACTTTACTATAATTATTAAGAAATTATAAAATAAGATAATAAGATTTATAGCCTATATTAATTATATAAAGAAATACCTTCGAGAGTTAATTTAATTAAAGATTACCGCGGATTTTAAACTTTATCGTAATATTAAGAAATTTAATTATTTCGAGATTATATTAGAATAGATAGAAGCGCTTCCTAACGGAGTATATATATATTATTATAATAAGATTTGCGTAAATACTAAAGATTATATAGATTTATAATTTATATACTATACTTATTTATAAAAGGATATATTATTATAAATAGGTCGGGATAATACGCTTCCCGTTATTAAACTAGAGGAGGATAATAATACGAATATACTATTACGGGTCCTTAAGGTTAAATCTAAAGATATAATAAAAGAGTTAAAATAAATACTCTTTAATCTTAACGACGCGAAAGACTTCGAAGATAATATAAAGTATTACGATAATTATATATTAATATTTAATTCCTTTTATAGAGGAACTTTAATAGTACCTCCTTTTTATAAATCTAGTAGAGATTTAATAGATATTAATTTATATAAAGACTTTAGTAATATTATTATAATTATTTTAAAAGTTAAATCGGCGATTAATAATAAAAATCCTAAATAGAAGAGAATAAATTAATATAATAAAAAGCCGGAAATAAATATTTTTAATCCGCGTTTTAAATCTAGGTTAGAGATTAGATTAAAAGATTCTAGATTTAAATTCTATACTATTATAACTAGACTAGATCGTTTATATCCTTTAATTATAAATGAAAATAAAGAGAATACGGAGAGTAAGAAAGTTAAAGAAAATAAAAAGAGTAAAGATAAATAAACCGACTAGGACAATAATAATAATATCTTTTAAATATTTAAATAACGATAGAATTAAGTATTTAAATAATATAATAATAAATAAATACTATTATAATTTAATAAATAATCTAAAATTAGTCGCTTTTATATATTTCTTTAAAATATTAAAATATTAATAGATTTATATATTTAGATAGTATTTAGGTTAGGTATTTAAATAGTATTTAAATTAAATATTTAAATATTAAAATATAATAGAGAATCGATATTATTATAACTAAATAAATAGTTTAAAATCGAATAATAATAATAAAAATAGAGTATCTTAGGATTATTAATATTAATAAATAATATTATTAATATTCTATCTCCTAAATACTACTATAATATAACTATTTCATTTATTATATTATAGTATTATTATTAAACCTAATCTTTACTATCGTAATAATATTATATATTATAATTATATTATTATATTATTAGATATTATTATTGAAATACTATTCTAAATCCGTAGTTATTAATTAATTATATTAATTTAAGAAAGTCTCGGTTAATATTCGGTATTATAGTATAGGTACTTTATAACCGCCTATTAATAATTATTCCTACTAGTATAATTACGTAACCGAAGTTCAAAACTATAGCCTTCCGCTAAGTTAATATAGAGTAAGTACTAGAATATAGTTAGTCACGTGATAGTGCGACGTGATAGCGTCACGTGAGATGAAGCCTGGGTATAGGAATAATGATAGTCTCTAATGAGAAGGGTTGGTTATGTAAGTTTCAAGTAAATGTGACTATCAAAATCAAGTCCGTTCCGTTGGAGAAAGTAACTTCAATCCACCGTATTGCTAAGAATGTACGGAGGTAGAAGAGTAACTAATAGGACAAGGATGAGTACTCGATGCATGAGAATCTAACCGACTCTTATTGAATTCGTAACAACGCAGCAAGAGCCAAGGGCTTGGATTCGAGTATAGTCTCGCCACGTGCTACAAGATCGGTTATCATTGGCCTCCAGTGAAGGTCAGTCGTTCAGATGTGCTGCTTGGGCGGAGCACGGACTTGGCGGCTTGGCGGCTTGGCACCCCTACCCAGTAGGGCCTGAAGAAGGAGCTATGAGTAAATGCCAAGAATATGAAGTGTGCTGATCGCAGTATCCAGCTAGGGCATTTGGATTTTTCAAAGCATCATCCCACGCTTACTGGCGGCATGTTCGAGGGAATCGTGGAACCAGCTCGGCCAGACGGGAAAAGTCGCCGATGCAGGCTCTCTAGTGGTAGGCCGTTGCTGGCCTAGGACTAGGGCGGTGCCAATCACCACGGCGCCAAGCGACCGATCAGACAAAAAACTCGTCCCTAAGAATTTATATATTCTGCCAACACCGTGGCAACGAGATCGACGATAAACGCTTGTGAATACCAAGCTGCCAAGGGCGCAATCTCGCGTCATTATGGCAAGCGTCGTGAACACGTTCTCAAATACGTCCTCGTCTTTGGATCAACCATAAGTTCAATGGCTTGCTTCACCTCGTCCCAATCTTGAGTGTGTACGCAGTAAGGTAGAGATGATTGAGCCACGACATCTACTGTCATCTGATATATATAGATATGGCCACCTCACCTCCGGTCCTAGGGACATTTCGACCGCCGCATCGACAAAGCCCTCCATTCTTCTCTGATTCATCTTCTGCGTCCAAACGCACCCAGCAATGGCCGTGCTCGAAAAGTATACCTGGATCATCGCCTTGATCTCTATCGCCTTCTGCGTCAGCTCCTTCGGAAATGGCGCCAACGATGTCGCCAACTCCTATGCCACATCGGTGGCCGCGCGCACTCTCAGCATGCCGCAAGCCGGTATCTTGGCCATGATCACCGAATTCGTCGGCGCTGTCGCCCTCGGATCGCGTGTGACTGGCACTATCAGGAACAGCGTCATTGACCTCAAGCATTTCGTTGCCAAGCCAGCTACCCTGATCTTGACCATGGCCTGCACCGAGTTCGGCAGCGCATCCTGGCTTATCTTTGCTACGAGATTTGGCTTTCCTGTTTCCACCACCCAAACCGTCGTCGGTGCCCTCATTGGTGCTGGCATTGCTGCGGGCGCCAAAGTACAATGGAGCTGGAAGACAGGGAGTGTATCCCAAATTGCGGCGTCGTGGGCCATTGCACCTCTGATCGCCGCTGGCTTTGCCGCTATCCTATTTGGAACCATCAAGTTCGGCATCCTCCAGCGCAAGGACCCTTTCAAATGGGGCATGCGCCTCATTCCAGTCTACCTCTCCTTCACCGCGGCCGTACTGGCGCTCTTCATGGTCGTCGAAGTTCCCGGCGGCGATTCATTGGCAGAATTCGGTGCTGGTAAGGCCATCGGCATTATCTTAGGTGTCTTCTTCGGTGTGCTCGTATTCATATACGTTTTCTTCATCCCATACTTGCATCGTCGTATGGTCCGCGAAGACACACGTGTCGGAGTATGGCATATTCCATTGGGCCCGCTGCTCTGGCGCGAAAACCCTCCACTTTACTTCCCAGCAAAGGGCAAGAGGGTCGTCAAGGACTACTCTGGCGGTGCCAGGATCGTACATCAGTCTAAGGATCTCGCACCGACCTTATCGCAAGATACACAGATGATCGCTGCCAAGGGCGTCCACATGTCTACCCCAGATATCAACAAGGAAGTGTCTGATGAGTCCTCGTTGGATCCTCCTGCTCCCATAGGGGCCCGCGAGAGATTACTGGGTCCCACCGAGGGAAAGCCCATCTACCACCCTGCCCGTGCTTTCGCCTGGGTCAAGTACACTTTCCTCCGTGGCATCAGCAAAGAGTGCGTCACCTTCGATGCAGACCAACTCCATGCGATTCACTCCCACGCCCCCATCTACGATAACAAGGTCGAACACCTCTGGACATACGCACAAGTCGCCTCCGCCATGATAATGTCCATCGCTCATGGCTCCAATGACGTCGCCAACGCCGTGGCACCCTGGGTCGCTGCCTATGACACCTTCATCACGGGCAAAGTCACCAGCAAGGTAGGCACCCCGGTGTGGATCTTGGTCATCGCCGGTTTCCTCCTCGGCACTGGATTCTGGTTCTTCGGATACCATATCATCCGCGCCTTGGGTAACCGCATCACCCGCGTCAGTCCTACTCGAGGCTTCTCTATTGAACTCGGCGCTGCTATCACCGTATTGCTCGCTTCGCAGTTGGCTCTCCCTGTCTCGACTACCCAATGTCTTACCGGTGCGGCCGTTGGTGTGGCGTTGATGAACTTCGACCTTGCCGCGGTCAATTGGAAACAATTGGCGTACATCTTCTCTGGATGGGTACTCACGCTACCTTGTGCTGGATTGATCGCTGGGTTGTTGATGGCAATGGCTCTGAACACGCCTCATTTCTAGGAGCCGTCGGATGATAAGCTGATGGTCGGGGTAGAAAGAAAATACTAGGATAGAGTTCTACGAGGTTATGTTTTAAAATGTCCAGAATAGCTGACGTAGCTAAGCCCGGCGCCCGTAATTTAGCCCTACTACAGAAATCTCTTCAATAGCTGTTTACATGTAGACATCGCCCTATTTACTATAAGCGTACCAAAACGACGCTGAGAAATTAGCCTAGCTATGCGCGGGGTATTTACCTACACTCGGAACCTTGTTACCTTAGTCCTTTAGACGTAGTACACCAAGCCTCTTCAAGTTAGATATATTTAGTAATAGAATAAACGTTACTACGTCTAAGGATAGAATCTCGTATTATTTATAAATTCACATTTTTTTCGATTTCTTGATCGCTAAAGTAGTTCTAGATTCTCTCCGTTCTCGCGAGATTTTAAATTAATAATTAAATATTATATATAATATTTATTTAAATTTATTATAATTATTAAATTTAAAATAAATTATTTTTGAAAATCTATATATTAATTTATATTTTTCGTTAAATTAAATAATTAATATATATTATAACTTTTTTTATTATTATTATTAATTAAAATTTTGAAATATTTTATTAAATTAGTAATTTATTATATATAAATTAATATAATATTTATTTTTATATATATTTTATAATAGAAAAAAATATTTATATTATAATTATTTATAATATTATAATTTATACTAATTTCGTAAATAAGGATTTTTAGTATATTTTATAATTCTATATTTAAATTTATTATTATTTAATTATAAAGTTAGTAAATTAACTCGAAGAAGTTTAATAAATAGAAATTAACTCGAAAATTTTTAACGAGCTCGACAAGTCTAAAGGATTAAAATAAAGAATTTTGAAAATTCAATTTTTAAATTATATATATAAACCCGTACTAAGATTCTAATATCGACGATATTAATAAATACTCGATATTTAATTAAATTAACTAAAATTTATAATAATAATTTTATATATATTTAAAATTTAATTCTCGATATATATTCTAGTTAACCCCTATTATTATATTAAGAGAAAATTAATCGAATATTATAACTAGTTATATTTAACTATATATATTATTAAAAGATATAAATAATAATAATCTAAGAAATACATATTAAAAATTCGCGAATAATAATAAAAAAAACTTTTATCGAAGTAAAATATAATAAATATTCTCTATATTTTAAACCTAATTTAATACTAGAAATACGAGAGAAATATTATCGTTATTATTTAAATTATTTATATTAGAGTTTTATTCTAGACTAGGAATTAATTATTTATATTAATTAGATAATAATTAAATTAAATAAGGATAGAAATAGAATTTATAATACTCGATTAAAGAATAAAGAACTAAATCTAGTTTATTTAGAAAACTTATTTTCTAATTTTATTATATTTATATTTTAGAGTAATTATCTAGAATTAAAAAAGTTAATATTATATTTATTTACTAGAAAAGTTGGAATTAAAATAAATATTTATTCTCTATTTAATTACTACGGATATAGTATATAATATAAATTAAAAAAGTTATATATATAAAGAGAGTCATAGTTTTTCTCGACGAGATAGAGTAATATATAGCCGGGTTTTATTGTACCTCGGATATTTTAACTTTTCACTTTATAAATATTTAAAACGGTGTAGAATTGACTAGTACTAATACTAAAAATATATTCTAGAATTATTACTACTACCGGTATATTAAACATAGACCGCTAGAAGGAGCTCGAGGAATTGTTCTCCACAAGGAGTCGTAAGGAAGCTTTGGAGACTCCAGACAGCAATCCGAGAAAGAGAGAAGAGTTTAAGAAACGAGTTCAACAGAGGGGTACGGAAAGGCAGAAAGTCGTAGACTTCGAGACGTGGGCGCGTCTGACGCACGGAGCGAGTGGGTCGTTGACATGCCTTTGTATGGATCCCCATTGTTTCATGGCGCAACAGATTACCAAGGCTTGGTATCAGAATAGTTGGCAATCTTGGACGCCAGGGCAGTCGACTTAAGCACAAAATACTTTCGAAATGGGCCGAAAGTTGGGCCATTCAGCACCATTCAACAGCCAACGATTACACGACCCCAAGTTATCATGAGCGCTGATAGGGTGATTACTTGCTCTGAAAGAACTCTATACTGCTCATTCTAGGCTCTATAGCCCTCGCAATTGTTATTTGTTCTTATGCCAAGTCTGTCACAACCCTCAGCGTTCAATCCCTGGCCTGCAAATGATGGTTGTTGATGTTGCATAGACACTGTGGCAGCTTTCGCAAGACCCCGGATCATCATGAAAAGTTTACTACCCTGGCCACGGTCTCAGCTCTATAAATAGGTGTTGGGACTATGCCTCTTCGACTCGGCCGTGGGTGTGCAACATATATCAGCGTAAGTAGTGAATTGCTGCATGTTGGATATTACCTCATATTGTGCACAGGGGGTAACAACTTGAACCGAGTCAGGCGAAATCTAGCTGGAGCACTGTTGTGGTTTCTCTGGCTACGACAAGGCCCCGCCAAGCTCATGAGCTCCGAACTGAGGAATTATGACTGGATTAACAAGCCCGACTCGCTCAGAAAAAGACTCTCTATCTCTTGGTCCAATACGTTGTTGACACTCGGAATTCATATTTATTCCTACGCCAATGAAGTCGTTCGAAATAGCTCGAGAGGAAGAGCGGAAAAGAAGGGAAGGCAATATCACCATCAACACGATCTAGAAGGACCAAATGATCAGGCCCTAGATCTAATATCGACACACAATCTTGACAAGCCCGGCGAGCAGAACGAGCGACCCCTTAGCCCAACTATGAGTTCGACGAGCGACAAGCAAGTGTCATCATCACCTACAGGTGCGGAAGACGGTACAGATTTAGCTCAAGGAGCGACGTCCGAAAAGTTTGGCGTTGAAGATGTTGTAGGATTTGAGCAGCCTAAGATTGAGGGTGGAAGTACTAAGGATTCTGGCACCGATTCAACCATATGAATCCTTGCTCTTTACATGGTAAGGTCGAATTGCTTATTGCACCGTGGGCACATATAGATTCAGTGATGACCAACCCAAAAGCATAGTTCAGCTGATGGTCAATGGACCAGATGAACGAAAGAAATGTAATTTTCTTTCGCTCCTATCTGAGAATCGCATATCCTCACACTCCAGCATCATCTTTGTACATGTCGCACTAAAAGACTGACGGTGTGCAGGCATAGAAATAGAACAGCTCAAATCGTCGTTAGCGATAGAAGTATAGCCTGCAAGGGAAACCCAGTGGAACAATCACTTGAACATTCAGGCGCTTTCGTCTATTAACTGGATTGGGATTGAGTAATGAATCCCAGTCCTAGAATTTCGCTTCGAGCAAATTCAATTTATCGGGGAAGCCTTTTTTTTTATATTGTATTGCTTCGGTCAAAATATACCCCATAATCCAACACCCCAGGGATATCAAAATCTTTTGACCCGATTCGCTATGCATCTCCACTCATGCAAATGCAAATGCATCTCCACCTTCGCTCTAATCCTCACACGCCTCCACCTTAATCAAGTCAACCCCAATCAAGCAGCCAACCTCGTTGGGCTCTCCATCAACCTCCCACCATAACTCCCAGCTATTCATCGCACTTTCCTCCACATGCTGACAAAGTCTGAATTTACTTTCCCAATCATTCGTCAACGCATTAGCCGCATTATCAAAACTGAATCCCTGTGCGTCCATCCCAGCTGGCACATCTCCACCCGGGTTCGTCAAAAACACTGGCCCAGTCACATTTGGATTGATATAAACCGTCTGCAACTCACCAGCACCGAGATACCAGGACTGGAAGGCTAAGCCATACCCACCGATGCTGGAGATTAGGAGCTTGTCGGAGTAGAGTTATTGTTTGATTTGGCCGATGTAGGCGGTGCTGCGTAGCTGAGGGTCGCGTAGCCGTGACGCTGTCGAGGTAGCTAGGGGTTCCGGTTACATTGATGCTGAGGATGCGAGCGCAAGGGCGGCTGCGGTTAGGGAGGTTTTGGAGAGCATTTTTTCGGGCTTTGGACGAAATATTATTCGATTGATAGATTTAAGTGTTTGGAGGCTTGATAGTGAGAACATATTCTACGGTGCCAAGCAGCTTCTTATATGTATACCTTGCAGTCTATTTGCGATGCAATGGTCATGTTCACGAGGACTGGTAAGCAACTACCAAAATCGCGCATAATTCGTCATAAATATGGCGTGAGGCTCGCCACTCAAAAATTTAGCAGAGAGGCGACACTATTGCAGTTGCGTTGAGTTGTGGTATCACTTGTGCTATTTCCAGCATCTCAGTTTTACTGCCTACCTCAAGCTCCAGGTCCCTTTCAGATAGCTCAGAGTAGTGACTTAGTGTCCAAATTCCGGAAATCCAATCTCCAAAGTTGTAATCACGTTGGCAAGGTTTCTATGGTCTTTGGCGGTGTTGTACTCGACCCATACTCTGTAGAACTCGCACGAGCTTCGGTGGCAGTGCAAGCGAAGAATAGGCTAGTTCAGGAATATGGAGAGATCTCACGATATTAATGATGGAGTAGGTCAATCAGGACCAGTAAGCATCGAAATCGTAGACACTTCTCACGTCATATCGTCCCTGTGCCTGCTCTTCCCTACCTCGTGATCCTCTCGTTTCGCCCTTCCCGCCCCCAGTGTTTCCCCTCAATGGACTTAGTTCCTGCTGTTTCCCCTCAAGGAAGCCAGTGGAGACGCTCGGATATTGGCGCAGGCTGCTCGTGGGCAGGCTCTGGTTTGATCTACGGCTCAGTATTTGAGGCCGAATTATCTCAGGCACGATGGAGCATAGCGTCTACCAGCTAAGTAGCCACTGGAAAGCACTAAGCGCAACACTCAGTTCCGGGCCTCAAGGCGACTCAACACAGCTTTCTGCATCTCACTCAGCTCCTCCGAGTCGTTCGCAACAGCTCGCAATTCTTCTTCCTGTTGGGCAAGTGCTTCCTGAAACCGTCCGCCCTTCGAAGTCTGGGTTCGGCGCACAAGCGTAGGCATGATACTCAGATTTCGCATTACTTGAGTAACAGATTTCATACCGCTATCCAAATAGACCGCCCCGAAGATTGCTTCGAGTGTACTGGCCATTAAACTTGGTGCGACCTCGTTCGGCTGGCTTGGGTTCGTATTGATTAATGCATCAATGCCATGGGCTCGGCCGACTTTATCGAGATTCGTGTTCGAGCCAAGATCTGAAACAATCCTTGAGACTCGTTCTGGTGAACGTAGTCAGATAGCTGTCTTAAGATCGATAATTACTCATTTCCTTATCTCTGACCTCGAATTTCCTCCCCTTTATACCAGTCTTCCACCAGCGCAAGCTTCAGGGCGGTGTCTCCTATGATAGCGAGTCTCCTGTTTCCATCTGGCAGTCTTTGATGGCCAGTACTATGTCGAACAGCCCCAGGACCAGCGACTTCTTCGGAGCGCAGAATTGCTCCAGGGGCTTGAACCGCTTCCCAGAGATATCGGGCATCATTGGATTTATAGCCGATGGTTTGTTCTAATCTGTGCACAATCGGGGCCATACGGTAGTTCCGGACGCTTCGAGCCAATTGCATAGGTGCAGACATCTTCAAAGCATCCTAGTAGTCAAATTCTGGAAGCATCAAAGTAGTCACGAGACTAGATTCCATTGTTGATAATCGATTAGATCAAGACTAGCTCAGCCCTAGCACAAACATATTGAACCTGGGCGATTTCTTACATCTTACATTTACACGTTCTTCAATTCACAAGCTTTGCAATTGGATTTGACCCGTATCTTGAAATTGATATCAAGGAAATTCTGTTACTCACGTACTCCTGCCCGAAGACGCCGCCCCAAACCCCCCACAACCGCAACCATGAGACTCACAGCCGAGCTCATCCAAAATTCCCTCTCCTACCTCAACCCCCTCAAAGAGCGCGAACTGGATCTCAGAGGTGCGTACAAGCTGAAAAGAGCAGATACTACACTTCGAGGCGAGCTCCATTGATATCATAAACGAGAACCATAGGCCACAAAATACCCGCCATTGAGAACTTGGGCGTTGCAAAGGTTGGTTTTTCTCTCCTCTGTTCTATGCTCTACGCAGCATTATACTGAGTCAGGTCGCTGAACAGGGCTACAGGATCAAGATGCCATCGACTTCACAGACAATGACATAACTGCGCTGTCGAATTTCCCACTCAATCCGCGATTACACACCCTCTTACTTGCGCGAAATCGAGTCAACAGCATACAACCCACCCTCGCGACCTCACTACCCAATCTCATGACTTTGATTCTCACCTCGAACAACTTCGCCGAGCTTGCAGACCTAGATATCCTAAGGAATTTCCCGCGGCTTACGCATCTCTCGTTGCTCGAGAACCCAGTCACGAGGAAAGAGGTATGGCCAGCCTGGTCCACAAGATACATATTATGCTGATACTCCCATCTTCTAGCACTATCGTTACTGGATAATATGGCGCTGCGTTACCGTCCGCTTTCTCGATTACCAAAAAGTAAAAGACGTCGAGCGAGAAAAGGCTACCGAGCTGTTTGGCACAGCTAAGGAACCCTCAGCGCTAGCCTCGAAGGTCCACCACTTCCCCCTCCCTTGAATTTTAAAACACGATTACTAACACTAGGCCCATCTACAGATCATGGGCGTCAAATCTCGCACCTTCGACATCCCCGCCTCCTCACTCGCCAACGGCACCGCCAGCGCTGGCGACAAGAGCTACCGCGTTAAGTTGACGAACAAGGAGAAGAAGAGGGTTGAGGCGTTGATTAGAAGTGCGAAGAGCTTACAGGAGATTGCGAGGCTGGAGAAGGAGTTGAATGAGGGGAGGATACCCATTGGTGGAGGGGATGAGATGGAGGAATGAGGGAAAGAGTAAAAAACATCACTAAGCCATGGCCGATTTCGCTTGCTGTATTCGATCACAGAAGCCCCACCATGTCAAAGACGACAATTTTGGACATGACCGCATTGATACAACCAGCGGTCATTCAATCCATGCCAGACTTTATTATTGAGGTTTCAGCAGTCACTCCATTCCAAACGCGCCAGCAAGTCATCGTCATCGTCACCATACTTTTGCAAGAGAACAGAGTAACTTGCAATGCATAGAGGCTAATATATTAGACACTGAGTGAGCTAAAAGTGTACCTGAAATCTGACACTCTTCAGCTTCCCCAAAAGCGACCTTTGACTCTCAACAACCCGCATCGGGAGCTACCCGTGCTACCATCATCTACTCTTCGCAATCAGCCCTTAGTACACCCATCATGCATGGTTTCGAGATTTAAACGAAGAACCCGCGCTCTTCTTATCACTAAAGCGATCCACTCTCTCACAAGACCTCCAATAGCTATGCCAGAGTCCCCCCAAATGCTCTAAACAAACGGCCCCAATCTCACTCACAGCACCAGTCCACCCGTCTCCATCATCATCCCAGCCATCTTTCACCTGCCTTCCAACCTCATCCTGCTGCATATTGATAGTTCTCGCATCACCAATCAACGCATCATTCCAACCAACCGACTCCTGTACCCACTTCCTCTCCCTCAAAAACATTACCATCATCACCAGCAACGCTAACAGCAACGGGCTCCTATCCCGACACCCCGTGCACCCATAGCCAGGGCCTCCTCAGCCCCCAACGAGTGCGGCTTCGGACACATCATCGAAGGCGGTAAAGGAGATGAAATCGTTGTATTACCGATCCTCATTGTTGTGATGGTGTTGATCGCGACATAAAAGTACTCACACTAGTAATTAGGCAGAAGGGTTAAGCCATCAGTGCACGATAGAGTAAAGGGGTAATAGTCACTTTCTTACGAGGATTGCGTGAGTGATATATCTTCGGGTCATGGAAAGGCTAAATGCAAAATAAGGGAAGTCTGTTTCAGACTCGTCTCCACACCACCATCTTTGGGAAGTAGGCAGCTGCGTGCGGTGGTGCGCAGCCGCACGGCTGCATAGCAGCGTACCTCGAATCACTTCGAAGAAACCCGTCTTGGGGCTTCGCAGGTTGAAGTTGCATGCTAATTCATGGTACTCCTTCCAAATATTTGCAAGCGTGTAAGCAAAAGCTAATGAAGACCACGCCATTCCGGCCAATGCACATCTTTCTTTTCAACCTCCGCTCCTGTTACCGGAGCATCGTACACACCTTTCAAAGTCCTCACCCCTCACTTGTGCGGGTCATGTATATCTCCGTACACTCACACGCCGTCCAATCGCCGATTCAATTCCCTTCCAGCTAATCGCTCGTCTGAATCTTAGACCGGTCAATGGTAAGACGGTCATGATCGTCATCCGTGTTGTACACATTGAATATCAATGAGTGCTGCGCGTAGTAGATAAGGCGTCAGAGTCAAGGGCACGAGACCCAATTCTTTAGCCATCGAGCAAATCAACATCGAGGCCGATGGCTTGCATGAAGAGATTGACGTTGCCACGTCTCTGCAACGCCATATCAGGCGGCAGCGTCTTGCTCTGCTGTAGAGTTTCCATGACTCGGTCCCTATTAGATATACATTAGGCTGATCTTCAGTGATATGAGAAAGATTAGACATACTTAACAGCAATAACAAGTCTCTGCTGCTGCTCTGGGCCCGCTCCGCTACCAGTCGCAGCCAAAAATTGCCACACATATTGATCCTGACCAGCGTTGACGGCGGTCGGGAATATGTCACTAAGCGATAGCTCAATCATGTCAAAGAAGCGGTTGTACACAGCGAGCCATTCTTCCCAGGTGTCGTCGTTCGTCTTCTCGGTCACTTTAATGATGGCTGCTCGGCTGAGGATCATGGTCAGAAGTTCAAGGCCCACGCGCGTACGAGCAACGGCATTCAGATTTACTCGTTCTATGACAAGCCCCAACATGCCGATGACCATATCAAATTTTGCCTCAGTGACATATGAGAAGAGGCTGGGCATAACAGCCAGCAAGAAGAGATCGATCTGTTCAAGAGCAACGGTAGACGGCTGAGCGCCACGTAATTGAGGCTGGGCGAGACGGATCACGTCCAGTATGTCGAGATGCAGGATGATCATTGTCAATATTGTGAGACGCTGGGTTTCGTTGATGTGGTTAAATATACGGGGAATAGCTTTCTTTCCCTTGGGGTAAGAAAGTAATGCGATAAACGGGTGGAGGATCGCCGAATCGGGCATGACTGGTTCGGTGACTTTGAGATCCATCCAGAGCTTCTGGTTCAGCTCATTCCAAGTCTGCTGCCAATCCACAGCGCGTTGAATCGTGATGGGGTCGTCATTCTCGATCAACGGAGGTGGTTGGCGGCGGTCGTGGTCCTCCATTCTCATCAGATCCATGTAGACTGCTTCGAGGTTTTTCAGTATCGCCTTTCGATCTGTGGTGCTCAAAGCAACTTGTGGGACTCTTTTACTTCCAGGCCGGTTGCCGGATTCACCGTCGTAGCGCTTGATGTTGAGCAATGGTTTTGGGGTCTTCGCATTGCTGAAAGAAATCTTGCCCAAGCTGCCCTCGATGACTAGTTGCTTGTTTTTCGGCTTAGCTTTCGCGGCCTCTACGGCACGCTGCACTTGTTGCTCCATTCGCTGCATGTGGCTGTCTCCACCTCTATGCCTCCTACCCATGCCAACTTGACGACCGCCAGTCCTAAAGAGATACGTCTGCGCAAAGTTGCTGAGAGGCTGCTGTGGGTTATGGCGAGGTCTATTTTCGATTTGATTGTAAACCTGGTAGTAAAAGTCTTCAGACAAAGAAGCATCGGGGTCTTGCTCATTGACGTTTCCGGTGGCTGTCATGAGCTGCTGTAATTGGATACGTGTAATGAAATTCTTATCTTGAGGCGTCATAAGGCCATTGCCTTTCGATAGCAAGAGTATCTTGTGGTTCCGCTTGGCTCGCATTTCTTCCATTTTGAGGTACTGTTTGCGCTCTTCCTCCGGTAAGTCCATAATCTGACTTGGATGGTATATGATGGGCAAGCCGCCTTGGACACCGTTTTGACCAGGCAAGGGGCCTGTCTGCTGGGTTGGTACGGCCGTCGGTGGTTCATTGGGTCTGGGATCAAATTGGCCCGATTGCCGGTTGGGATTTTGCAGAATTTGACGAGGTTGTGGAGATGCACGAGCATCTGGAGCTTGATAGGCGGGTTGCTGTCCACGTTGCAATATATGAGGTGGCGCAGCTGCCTGAGGGGCTACTCCTGCTGATGGGGCCGGACTGGCTCGTGCTGGGAGTTCGGCTTGCGCGATCTGGGAGGACCTATGCATATGGTGACCTGGCTGCTGCACAGGCCTCTGTTGAAATCTTGTCGGCCCCTGGCCAAATTGCTGACTTGGTGCAGCGTGCGGTGCTTGGCTTTGTTGCTGGTACATAGATGGCAAATGGGACACCGGACCGTGTTGCTGGAGACTAGGGAACCGAGGCGCTTGTTGTTGCATTTGCGGTATACCAAAGGGAGACGGTGCTTGAGTCTGCTGCTCAGGAGCAGGACTTGGACTGGGCTTTTTTGACTGTGCACTCATAGCAGCTTCCACCTCCTCCAAGCTCATCATCTTCCTCGCAGGAGCCCCGCTAGAGCTCCGCTGCGGGCCACTCTGCTGTACTTGCTGAGAAGCATGAGTATTGGCTGTATTTGTAGGGGCTGTTCCCCACAGGCTGGCGTCAACCTGTAATTCTGGGATATATGATAGGTTCTTGTACGCCTCGTATCCAGTCCTGAGTGGTTTCGCCACTTGTCTGGGTGGGCTTGGGGGCCTGGCTGGGGTCTTTGAAGGTGGTTGCTGACGATTGAATCGCACGGCTTCTTCGTTAATTGCATTTGAGACTTTAGAAGTGCCCGCGTAAAAGTCGAAATCCTTGCCTACGTTCTTCGTAGAGCCCCCGCCGCCACCAAACGTATCATCGTTGAAGTCGTCATCAGCCTCCTCTAATCGATCTCCAAGGCCATCATAAGTATCGTCGAAGTCGACGCTATTTGTGTGAGCAAGACTGAAGCTGGCTGGAGTGAAAATAGCACATACCCCTCGTCATCATCTTGCCCCAACTCGCGGTTCTGAGAGATGCTCGTAAACGGATCTGGAGCACTCCCAAAACCTGGGCCTTGGGCTGGATGCCGAAAGTATGCGTAAGACATGATGGCTAGCTATCACTCGGTCACCAGCAACAGCTCAATATAAAGCGACTGATCATGAAGAACCAATGGAGGGAAAGTGGAAGAACGTTCAGTGGCGGGTGATAGATCCCATATGTGTAATTCTATGAGAGAGCCAGAGAACGGAACAGTGAAAAAGACAAAGGGAATGTGCGTAAAAAGCCAAAGTATTTGGAATGTTGGTGAAGGTGGTGGTCAAGGCCAAGATTGAAGCTTTTCGGGAGAAGCTTCCATTCTCGGCTAGTGGCGATCTTCCCCTATCTTAGCGTATCACGCTTCAACCCGCATCTCTGCTCATTTACAGTTTCATGCAAGGGCTTCGTCACTTTCTTCCAACCTCCTGCTTTGGATAATGTTGACACCGTCTTACAAAGTCATTCTTTACAGTCCTCTCTACTCCAGTGCTTCTCTGGTGGTCTTATTTTGACCTGCACACCACCGCAAACGGCCAGCCGGCAGAACAAGAAAAATTAGTCTTGGCAAATCTTGACAGGTCGGCTTAAGGTGGAAGGCTCTGAGAGTCTTCGCCAGCGAGGCAGTCGCGCGAAGCCTGTTCCTGGGACACCTTCGAAAGAATCAGATAGTCGTGAGGACAGCTCCCCTGCGCCGAAAGGCGGAACCACAGCAGAGATGGCTGCGGGTTCAGCACGGATAATTCGCTATGTCCTCTTCGCATTCTTCGTGGGTGTCTACGCTACTCATTACCAGCCTCTTTTCTGACAATGATCGACTAGGGTCTCATGATCATCTACTTCATATCCTCCTCCCCAACAGTACAGCAGACAGGTGGTACAAACTTTGAGAAATGGAAAGGGAAGAAAAATGCGAATAGTGGTGCGTCAGTGGAGGGGCCGGGGCCTAATGGGAAGACACCGACAGGACCTCCGTCGTCAGAAGAGAAGACACTAGCTCCTTCCCCTGACTCGGCGATGCCATTGGGGACATCGAATGCAAGCATACCGCTAACAGGGAAGATGAATGCAACTTTTGTTACATTGGCTCGAAACTCCGACTTATGGGATATTGCAGAATCAATCCGCCAAGTAGAAGATCGATTTAACAGGAATTACCACTACGACTGGGTATTTTTGAACGACAAAGAATTTGATGAGAACTTCAAGAAAGTCACTACGGCCCTGATATCTGGAAAGACCCGTTATGGCAAGATACTACAGGAGCATTGGTCGTTCCCAAAATTCATCGACCAGGACAAAGCCCGCAAAGTCAGGGAGGACATGGCTGAACGGAAGATCATCTACGGTGACTCTACAAGCTACAGACACATGTGCCGATTCGAATCTGGGTTCTTCTTCCGGCAGCCATTGATGCAAGAGTACGAGTGGTACTGGCGTGTCGAGCCAAGCGTCAAACTTTTCTGTGACATTAACTTCGATCCATTCAGGTACATGGCCGAAAACAATAAGAAGTACAGCTTCGTACTTAGTTTGTACGAGTACGCCGAGACCATTCCAACGATATGGGATAGTGCGAAGAAGTTCATCGCTAATCACCCCGAGCATATTCCTGAGGGCAACTCGATGAAATGGTTGAGTGATGACGAAGGAGAGACGTACAATCATTGCCATTTTGCAAGTCACTGCACCAAGGATGGCGGCTTCCAGGGCTAACATGCATTTCCAGTGGTCCAATTTCGAAGTTGGTAACCTCAATTGGCTACGGTCACCAGCTTACCTTGATTTCTTCGAGACTCTCGATAAGGATGGTGGATTCTTCTACGAGCGATGGGGCGACGCTCCCGTACATTCCATTGCGGCAGGCTTGCTGCTTAAGAAAGAGGAAATCCATTGGTTTGAGGATATCGCATACTGGCACGTGCCCTTCACACATTGTCCGACCTCGGAGCAAAAGCGACTAGAAAACAAATGCCACTGCAACCCGAAAGACAACTTCGATTGGAAAGGGTACTCATGTAAGTATTTTCCGTGCTAACGCAACATTTTACTCGAAATTGATAATATGCTGACCGTCTTGCCTAGGTACATCAAGATGGTTCGAGATGCAGGGCATGGAGAAGCCAGCCGGCTTTCGAGACCAGCAAGATTGACTAGACAAGGGCCTCAGCAAAGGATTGGAAGAGGAGCCGATCTAGAACATCTCATGAATGTGTCATGAGTAGCAGGCCATTCTGGAACAGCCGCATCAGGGGCAACGTAATCGGCGCTTCGAAGCATGTACCGGAGTCACAACATACGGCATATAGCCTTGGGCGTTGGAGAATTGAGTTACGCTTTCAATGTATTATACGTGCTGTCATGCATTTGACGGGCAGTGTGCGAAATACAAGGTTTGGTGTTCAATTTCTGGCGCGCAAGAATACATCCACCAGCATCACATGTTGGTGGGTGGCAATTTGAATCCAATAAATGGGTATTCTAATAATCGTCCGAGCACTCCTCGTCATACATGCAGTGTGAATCTGCCTGTGCCGCCAACAATCACTGAGATCTCCGCTTTCCACGTCAATACCATATCTTGATCAATTCCTCACTTACCGAGCTTGGCGTACTGACTCCAGATTCCGTCACGATAGCCGTTATCAGATCAGGGGGTGTGAAATCCACAGCCTCGCATCTCTCTTTCCGCTTCCCTTGCTCCTGCTTCCCGCCTTCCGTCTCAGTCTCGAACTCCAGCACGTTCTGCTCAATCGGTAAATCTGTGCCACTCAGAGGATATAGCCTCACAAACTTGTGGCTCTCCGCGACAACGTAAAATGGTTTGCCTGCGCTCTTGGCCAGCAGGCCCATCTGGTAGGTGCCCATACTTGAGATGATTCCTCCGTTCTCGACCACGCTTTCAGCGCCTGCAAGCACGAATGTCGTTTGTGATAGGACCGTAGCTAGCGCAGCGAAAGGTATCCTCGCGACGGGGACATCCATGCTCCTCAACCCCCCAACCACATCCGTAGCTCTCGTAACATCAGCCGGCACAAGTCCATCTTCAGCGTAGATTACCTGAAATCGTACCCCGCTGTCTGCAGCAGCGTTCAACACCGCAGCCACTACTCTGGATCGACCACAGGTCAAGACTGTAGATCCGTCTTTGACAAATCTCTTCGCAACCTCCGCAATCTTCCCCCTTGCCTCCTTAGCCCTTTGCACAAAAAGTCTACTATTCGCAAGCAAATGGGCGCGTATAGCCCTGAAATCCTCCGCACCCGATGACGAAGAGCTGCGTTTCCGCTTCGCTTCTAGACTCGATCGTTGCTGGAGGGTAGATATTATATATCGCTGGAAAAGGTCTGTGCCTGCTGATAGCGCGATGGGGTTCGCAACCGAGTCTTTTAGGGTTGCGGTGTAGGAGGCCAGAGTCTGAAGCGTTTCGGAGATTGTGGAGGGTGGGGAGGCGGAGAGGAGGGTTATTAGCGCTTCTATGGCGGCGATGGGGTGGGTTAGGAGACGGTCGTGTTGGAGGTGGGAATGGTATATTGAGACGATGCTAGAGATCTGTTCAGTATGGTACTCGACATTTGGCGGTTCTGGAGGATATTTACTCGAACGAGGGGCTGCCATTGGAGTTGGCAGTAGAGCTAGATGAGGGTGATGCCTCTGGAGGTGGTGTACGCATTCTATCTTGGGATGCTGACATTCTGGCTGGTCACAGACTTCACCAGTACATGTATGTATGCATTAGACCTGTACAGCTACTATAAGAGCTGACTGGTGTTGCATATTGTTGGTGAGTCGAAATTTGGTTCGAGTCGGAGGCCCTGACACGCCCAGAACGAAATAGTTCGCAATAAGGGCCCGCGAAAATCGCAAAACTGCAAGTTTATAAACTGGTATAGCGCAACGACGAGAGCTTCAATCGTCAAACTGTCGGTTTATAAGTTACTTGCCTCAGCTAGAACTAAAATTTGATAAGTAGAAGTTTAAGTGTATCTCCAATCGTTGCTGAATCAACATCTCACCCTCAATGCGAACTATGTCGTTCTGGGCGTGCCTGACAGCTCGGCTCGCTAAGCTAGCCTTGCAGGGCCAAGTGATAAACAACCGTTATCAGATCTCTACATGGACCCTCGATCCATCGACAACCAGTCACTTATGCACGAGCTGTTGGTTGGATTTGAGGTCGCGTTGGCCTAGTGCATGTTCATTTTTCATGATTGCGAACATGTGCTGCTAATCTGCCATTGCCGTTCTCCCCCCAGATCCCTTCTAGACAATGGCATCCGCCTCCGACACCACACCCCTCTCCTCAGATGCTATCCAGCGCGTCCTCTTCATCGCTTCAACCGTTCACATCTACAACATTCCCCCTCTCACTAGTAATAAAGGCTACACGGCCGCCCAATGGACTGCAGACAATAACAAGCGCCAGATCTTCACTGCGCGCCTTCGCATAATCGAAACTGCGATCCCACTTCCTGATGGCTCAGGCGAGAGCCTTAGCACCGAGATCCTACTTGAAGACCCATCGACAGCTGAACTGTTTGCTAAAGCGCCATATACGGATCCGAGGGCCGTGGAAGCGGTGCTAGACAGTTCGCGTTTCTTTGCGATCAGAGTCGTAGGCGATGGAGGTATGAAAGCCACCCTAGGCATCGGCTTCGAAGAGCGAGCCGATTCGATCGATTTCGGCATTTGTCTGCAAGAGTGCAGAAAAGTACTAGGTATGGAGCCTATCAGCAAAGGGAAAGCGGCTGCCGAAAAGGCGGAGGAGCCCAAAAAGGACTACGGTCTGAAAGAAGGCCAGACGATCAGAGTTGATATAGGGCGACGAGGAAGGCGGAAAGTAGACGATGAAGAGCCAGCGGCTGCGAGCGGAGGGGACGGGAATGCGCTCTTCTCGATAAAGCCGCCGCCAGCGCCACCTCCGTATGGCGAGAAGAGTGGAGGTTCATTGCCATTATTGGCGCCTCCGCCGAGTGCCTCGGAGGTGAGGGCTGAGAAGAGGAAGAGTAGGAACTTTGAGATGGAGCACAAGACGGCAACGGCGGCTGATTTGGGGTTTGATGATGGGGAGTTTGGGGAGTTCCAATGACTAGGGAGGATTGGAATTTGGGTCATGAAACGCATAACGGGGATGAAGTCTGGCTTTCGTATTTTCAAAGGTAAGGCGTCAGAGGGATGAAAATCTTTGGGGCTGCCTAGCTCAAAACGGTAGCTATTTCAGTTGGCCTAACATTCCCCAGGTGGACTTAGGCAAAGCAAGAGAAAACCAATCCTCTTCAGGTTCTGCGTCATTATTCTGCAAATCTTGAATATCAACCCGCAGCAAATTTCGATTGTTGATACCGCCTACCCGTTATTTTCATGTGTCTTTTATGGTACCGTAAGCCACAAAAACAGGTTGGTCCGGAGTCTTCCAAAATCATTGAATTATCTTGAGGCTACTAAATCCTACACCTAGAACTACTTTATACAGCCCACACCTTATCTTACACGCTGCATCTCTTTTCTATAGAGCCAGCATGTCAGATACACCCTTCATCTCCAATTCCCATCTCAGGCAGTACGCTCATGATGCCGGGCTCATAATGCTCGGTGCCATATGTGGCGTCGGAGGGTTCCTGAGTATTTGTCCCCCAAGTCTTGTTAGATTGGCCCTATACATGTGAGTAAAGCCCCCTGCATTATTCGAAGTGCAGCTAAGGATCTTCGGCCAGGTTGACCTTTGGACGTATATGATTGCTGGTGTGTTGCGATAGATAGTGCAGATCGTGCAGTGTGTCTATTACGATTTTGGGCATGACAGGATCGTCTCGAAAGGACGAATAATTGGGTATGGCGATATGGTTACTCTGTGTGAAAGTTTTTTTGTGGTGCTGATGAGTAGGCACTGTAGCTATGGCCTGACACGGAGACTTATCATTTTACACGCAGAATTCTGAGAGTTTTGAAGCATTGAAGCGCTTGGATGATAATATAACTAAAATGTAGAGCCTCGGAGTACATTGAAAGCAATTTCTACGTAGTCTAATTCTGATTTTGGCAAAGACGTTGTTCCAGGTCGACTTTAATCGTTAAAATACATGTAAGACTCAGAATGGCAACTAACTCTACAGGATGTGCAGTGCATGCCAAAAAATAATCGAGACTATTGGAGATCTAGGGAGCTAAAAAGATACCACGTTACAGGGTGATGTTTCTTGCACATTTTTACAATCGCTTCTTCCAAGATTTCATCCACTTTGCCCTCCTCTCGCAAGGATACGAAGTCGTCCTCTATTATTAGCTCCCTTCATTTCCCTCATACCCACTAACATGTCAGCCTCACTAAGGCGTCGGCGTGCAGTCTTTAGACGGCACAATACCCGGCGCTACAAATCCCGGCATAGGAGCAATATGCGTAATAAGCCCACAATAAAACGCGAACCCATTCCCAAGCGCAAACAAGACACGTTCCGACCCTGGGGTCCAAGTCTGAGGCTTGACTCCAGGACCAACAGCCACGACGCTTCCGTCGCTCATGATTGGAAATTCCTGGATATCCAAGCCGTCGCAGGCGGAGAGGGTGTGGACGCCGGAGTCGTTGTTGTTATAGGTGTGCGGGTACTTCTGACTGCCTGAACACGTTGTGAGGTATTAGTATAGGAGAGACCTTGGAAGGTACGAGGTGGGGACCGTACCGGCGACTTGTTGGCCGAAAATATACCTCAATCCTAGTTTTAGTGCCTGGACAACTGCATCCTGTGTGTAAGAGTGTAGGCCGCTGGCTATTGATTTCGGTCAGTACCTCTTTTCAAAGGAGAGAGAGACGGAGTGATTGCTTACTTCCATCACATTCCTGATTGCCTGGAACGTCGTTCATGTTCGTTGGGTCGGGTACCGATCCCGTGAATTCCAGGCAGAAGATGCCCGCACCACCCGCGCTAGCTTGGAGCAGTCGCCGACTATGACCCGTCGAACGCTTCCCGTTGACAAGACAACTGTCTGGGCCTCCAGCTCCGTGAGGGGGTTCTAGTGCCGCTTCAGCAGCATCTGCTAAAGCCAACGCTGCTGCTACATCTGCTGCGGTCTTTGCAGAGGGTGCAACGACTGCGGCGACCGCAGCTATTTCTGCTGCGGTCAATGGAGTAATTAGTTGCCTGAGCAGTGCTAAAAGTCCGGCATCCTTAGTAAGATCCTTCAACTTTTCGGCCACGTCGAGTGCGCTGTCGATGGCTGACTTTGCGGCGTTTGCGGTCTGTGGATTGGGGTTTGCAGTTAAGGCGGCGGCGGCGCTGCTTGCACTGGCAACCTGTAAAATTGCGTTGGCGACAGGCTGGGAAAGTGAGGACGGGATGATGACGGGAGCTTGGAAACCACTAGGAGTTGAAAGCTCGATTGTTATAGAGGCAGAGATCTGAGATGCACCAGGTCCGGTTACCGATGAATGAAGAGTTCCGGTCACTAACAGGGCTGATGAACCAGAAGCCGGCGAGACGAACGACGAGGCTGACAGCGAGGACTGGGGAGTCCCTGTCGGAGCGATCGATCCTTACAGCACAGAGCCTGATGCCTGGAAGGAGCTTGGAGCAGACGAAGCCGTCGATGATACCAGAGACAGAGCCGGAAGTGAAGACTGAAGAGTTCCAGGTACAGATGACGACACGAAAGACGACGAGACAGATGGTTGGGAAGGGAGTTGGATGGAGCTGAGGGCAGAGCTGAGAACAGATTGGACTTTTGACGAGCTGTGAGGAGCGATCTGAGAAGACCCAGGCCCCGTGGTCGCAGTCAAAGCAGGGGCCTCCGATGAAGAAGTCGGGCCCAGTAAAATCCTGTACATTGCTTCAGCATATGCCTTCAAAAGATCAACAAAGGACACTTACGACGAGGATAGATTCTCGTTAGAAGAAGTCAGAGCATGGGTGTGCGCTTTGGTCGAAGATCCAAATGTGGTGGTACAGGTCGTCGATGGTCCGACATTATACAAGGGGCTGATGGCATAACACCCGGCTGAGATGGTCATGCAGGTATCTCCTCCACCGGGACTATGACTTGGCGAAACGTGGTTGGGCCTTGTAGCGTTGATGTAGGCTCCATATACGGAGGCGGGGGTGGGGCAGTAGTCGTTGGCTGTGGCGGAGGATTTGACGTCTTCGGGGCTGGCTGGCAGGAAGGATCGTTCTTCAACGTGCCGGGCTGGAAATTAGGGCAACCGCAAGTTCTGCTATTTTTCAATACACGTTGCCGAGGATAGAAATTGGAACGTACCCCGAGCTTTGTCCCTCTCCTGCCGCTTGGCAGGTTGCTGGCTTCCCTCCTGGGCATATGGTGCAAGCACAGTCTGTATCAGCAGTGCAGTATCCGGCGGGAGCTCCCTCCTGAGCGCTGACCACAGCAAGTACTGCGAAGCACGCTAGCAGTTGCTTTTTGAGTTGAACCATCGTTGTACAATTATCCTCAAAGATCGATCAATGCGAATTGCAGTCACAAGGTTGGGATTTTCCAGACGTGAGGACGGTACAGAATGCAAATGATATATCAAAGAACGCTTCAGTGGTACTCCATATATATACGCTACATAAATTGCGATAATAAGCACAGGGGGTGGACCTCAAGAAAATCAGATTTAAGGCATACAGACGAAATACGGACTATAGACTGTTCGACCGCTCGATAAGGCTGACACGGCTAGAATGGGCTAATCAGAGAAATCGGAGCAACTTGAAACACATCGTGACGAAATGGTGAAGTAATCTGCCAGATCTTGCTGGCTGCAGATACGGTACTGGTAGAGCTGAGCGCGAGGCCTAGTTTCAAGTGTTGGGGTCCACTTACACAGCGACGAATTTGGCTGGAGGATAAAGCTCGTCCACAGCTTGCCGAAGAATCAAGAAACCATGCTCCTCTTCAATTTCTACGGTATCCCGCGGTCCGATTCAGGTGATGTTGGTCAATCAGTAAGGAGGCTCCTGATTTGGGCGGCAATATGCGAATAAGCTTGTGCAGCAAGCTTAGTCAGATAAGCATAAATATTCGATGGAGGTTGAGGCGCGGTTCCTCGCTTGATAGCGCGAGCTGACACATTGGATATAAGACTTCCGTTAAGAGGGAGTATCTTCACACATTGTTGGAATGATAAGATTCAAAGGCGAAGGGGCGCGGGGGCGCCCCGTCTCTGCAGGTACGATTGTTTCGGCTAGCTCTGAAGCGAAAACTTTCCTTGCTATAAACAGTCATTACAAAGCTCCAGGTACAATGGAATGCTGCCATGGATAGACCGGGCTGCGTTTGGTCGTGAGTGATCAATCTCCTGAGTTTACCTTGGTAACTCAACGAAAGGGTACGAGCCGTGCTTGATTTTGTCGCTCCGCGAGATTGTGGCGCGAAGATGTTCGTCATGTCTGTTTACTGTTGCGTACATGCGTGTATGCACAACTTTGATTGCCTCTGCTTCTTGTCATCGCTGTCCCACGATTCATACACAATCCATTGGGGTTGGATAGAAAATCCGCTTTCTGGGCTGATCATACCATATAGTAGATATGGTAAGGTATCTATTAGCGGCGACTCTTCAGCGCATGTATCAAGCCATTACATGATCCTTTCCTAGTCTGCCGAGTCACTGTAATGGCATCAAGTTGCGTGAAGTTTCCAAAATATGTGGCCATCTTTTAGTCGAGCGGAGTTGTTGGAGAATCTGGAGATTGGAGGCTTGAATGAGGGTTTTGCTGTTCCCTACCGTGTGGACCCAGAAGGCTCTTTCTGGTATTAACTATATCCGTTAATTTAGAGTAGAATGAATCCTACGATTGATTGGAGAATTGCAGAAGACGGAGCTATGACCGCAATAGGCTCGGTAGTGACGTAGGTTGTTTTGCCGAGGCAAGCAGTCTCAACTCTCTTCCTACACCTCCTACCACTGCCTTCACCTTCCAAATCGCCTCTATCTCATTAACAATTGATCTTTTCAAACATGTCCTTCCTCACGCGCACTATCCTCCGCTCGCGGACACCTCTCCGGCCCGTCTCATTATCCTCCCGCCCCTTCCACGTTTCCAGCGCTCGAGCAGCGCTGAGTGAGTCAGACCACAGTAAGCGTGCGTTTGTGCAGCATTCCTTCTCTCTGTTTATGAAGCTATGTTGAGCTTGGTCGGTGCTAATGCTAATGGTGGAGGCTTGGACGATGACGAACGCAAAGCTAAGATAGACCACCACAAAGATGATCAGCTCAACAAGCAAAAGGAGGGGAAGGGACACTGGAAGAGTGAACTTAGCAGCAATTCTGAGTCTGCTGTACGTTCGTCACGTTGAGGAATGGGGGCATACATTGGGGTGGTATAGCTAATAAGGATGTCTGCAACAGCTCAAGGCGGACAGGGAAGAGATAACAGATGCGGAAGGTGATATTGAGAGTCTGCAAAAGGAGACGTCAGAGGCTATGGAAGAAGACCATGCTCATTCGAAAAAGTGAAGGGGTAGAAGAGTGCGGTTGATGGGACGAAGACGGGTACCAAACGTGTAGATGTGAGGAATACGCGGCAATATGAAGGTTTCATCTCCAGCAGTCATAGCGAATTATTTCTTGTTTGTACAAAAGATCGGGCTATTTAGAAGCCTCCAATTTGCGCCTAGAACACCGCCCTGAAATCTCGAGGTTTGCCCGTGAATCCCTCCCCCAAATAATTCCGTGTACAATAAGGATTGTTATCCCTAAAGCGCCGCCCATGATGATGCAGCGCGAGACCAAACAAACATGGTACACCCGGTCGCTAATTCTTCAATATGATGATCAGTAAAACCAGTATGATGACCAATATCAATATAATTGTGATCTGCTTGTTATCCCTCGCTCTTCGAGCCACATTTCCCAATTGTCTCCTGGCCCCATCCAATCTCGACTGATGCCGATCCATAATTTGTTCCGAATCGTCCAGCATCTGTATATGATCGTCTAGCTCATCCCCACTAACGATTGTAAGCACAAGGCAACACCGCGAATCCGTTAGGCAACGTACATTTGTATACTCAAATCCCTTTGCCGAGTTATACTCTCCCCTAACCGGTCCAACTGTGCATCTTGGTCGGCTATAACATTCTTATGATACGAATGTATCTGCTGGTTATCCAAATGACTCCGATCTGGGGGCTCCTCTGGCTCATCCCGATATGGAAATAGCGCAGCGCGACTCGCTTCCTCCTCAGCATCTGGAGGTGCATCCCTAAAGCGTACAGACTTGGAAGGATTGGGCGAGTCGGCCGCAGATCGTTTCATGAACGACGAAGACGAAGGTATCCGCGGTCCTGTATCTTTGGCGTTTGCGAAGTCAGAGGAGAGAGCTGGGTCGTTGGGTTGGTTAACAGAGGAGGTAGATGTGGTAGGGAAGCCGCGGAATTGTGATGTCAGATCATCATATTGGTCTCGTAACCGTTTCGCTTGGTCGTTGTTGTCCCCTACTTGTTCTAAGGCTTCGACGCCCTCGCGCATCGAGTCTAGTGAACGTGAGATATGGCCATCTTGGGAACTTGGTTCGAGATTGAGAGAAATGGCTCGTTGCCGTTCGAGGAGGGAGAGTTTGATGTGGTCGGCGAGGAGATAAAGTTGTGAGGGGTTCGCCATACTGGAATTGCTGTTTGGCAGGGACTACTCCGTATGAGAGTTGGCGAATGCGAATGCACGCCAAGGCTAGCGAACACTAACGCTGTCGCCCAGGTTATTAGTAAGCACACTAAATACTTTATAAGTTGGGTTTGAGTTCCGGAAAAACCTTTGTCCTTACATCAACTACCAATCGGAGTTACGGACTTAATCATGAGTGCCCCAGTACACTAACAACCTAGTATGCACACTTGTTGACACTCCAACTAACATAAATATAGTTACCTCGTCGCCTCCCCAAGAATGGGATCAAGCCTACAAGTGCATGCGGCATCTTCTCCCCTGCTCATGTTCCACTCAAAGTGATCCACCCTCATGGCGATGGAAACTACCACTGCCCTCGCTGCGACGGACAATACAAGCGGAAAGACTACTTAAAAGACCATTTCCCCAAGTGTATCCTTCTCAATGGGAATCCCCAATGCTTGACCGTCACGGACCATCCAAGCTGGGACATACCAGAGAAGCGTCGCGCGTAAGCCTGCCGAACTCACTTCATAACAACCTTGCTTATTAGGTACAGTCGTGCCCTGGCAATCGAAGTGGATGATGTAGGAGACGATGAGCGTTTGGATGACCCTTTCGGCGAGGATTGGGATGAGCACTATGCGCGATTTTTGCACCATTTGGATGAGCCTTTGGGTGAGCATTGGGACGAGTATTTCGCCCAATACGTGCAGCACCAGGTAAGCATAACGAAGTACTCATACATTCACCATGAAGCTAACACCAGTCTAGGCAGAGCAGGTGCATGATAGTCACGAAAATCGCCAGCCTCTTCATTGCCCTTCCCCTCCCGCTGCTCTACGCAACCGCTACCTGCTCCTCCCCTCCGATTTCTTCGTAATGATCCATTCGGACGTTACAGGTGGTGGATTTTTCTGAGGTGATGATGGAGATGGACAACGCGCGCTTCCATACGACATTCTGTGGTCAAGCTTGAAAACCTGGCTAGTTTCGCATTAAGATCAAGAATGCTACCCGATTACCTCACTATCCCTAATCGTAACGTTCATATCTTGCTCACAGTGACAGTATTGCAGCCCACGTCCAGTATCATTCATAGTCAAGACTTTACCTCAACAAGAGTCGACTTGCAGAGCAGCTACCTTGGGCATGTCCCAATGGTGATTTCGTGCCTTCTCATAGTATCTAGAGCGTCTCTTTCCATTGGAACAAGGCACCACGCTGCACACACATGCTCGCCTTTGTTCTGGCCGCTTGTCTATGTACCCCTGTCGTTGGGCATTACATTCACAATCCATCTGCATCTCTTTTGGCTTCCTTGTAGAGATCTCACTTTAGACGACATGAATAAAGAATTCCAGTGCCTTTTTTCAAGGCAGAGTGTATATTCTCTAAAACAAATATAGAACCGGTTGCTATACAACAGTATTCTCTCCGGCCGGATTACTATAGCAAGCTGTACTAAGCTAGCTGTTCTCTTCGCGTTTTCTTCGCGTCTGTTTTTACTTCTATCTTAGTCCTTCCATGTACGAAGTTTCATCGCTGTGGTGAATTTGCCACCCTCCTCTGTTCTAAACTACTACAGTTATGAGCTTGTTCTTCTGCTTCTGAATCCACTTATTCCTCATTCGTCACCCTTATCTTTCGAACATATCGAGGGACTCAAATCGAACGGTCGCTTGACGTCTTTCTTCATCGCTGTGGTGAAGTTACCACCCACACCGAGTTAAAGATTCTCCAGCTAAGAGCTTCCTTCAAGAGTCCTATTCGATTTCCCCTTAGTCATCGCCGTCATCACTCGAATCCTTCGAGAGCGTCAAGTTGAATGGTCGCTTCTCGTCTTTCTTGTATTCTCTTGCCCAGTCAATCCCGGAGGGTTACATCTGTACGCAGCCTCCAGCTTCATCAACAATGGACAGCACTGCCGACCCCAACACATTACCCATAAATCAGCTCGCAATACGTGAGCAGTCCTACGTCAATGACATAGCTCCAGATCCGAGCGAGGCCAAAGCACCGGCATGTATCACGGACCTACCAATTGAAATCTTCAACAAGATCTTCAAGCAATTGACGCGAAAGCAACGACTTGGTCACCCTGAATCGATCTCTCGAGTCTGTCGATACTTTAGAGACATGAATCGACCGTTTGTCTACAAGTCCATTCACCTGAAGATTGGGTCAACGACGGGAACTTACGGCGGAACCCGGAGACGCGGTGTGACTAATCTCGCCCAATTTCGAAGAGAGGCTACATTGTACAAGCATTTACGCGATCGTGTGACCTTCTTGACATTGGAGGTGAGCCAGCACCACTGGTACGAGGAATTGGCTACACAGTTTGACGGTCTTTCCCGCTTCAACAACTTACGAGAGCTCTGCCTCAACCCTCCCCCGTTTTTCGATTATGGTTTCAACACTAACGAAGTCACCAAATCCTTGCGGCTTGATTTCAACTACAATAGGCGCGAATTCTGGAACGGCTCTGAAGTCTCTCGTCTATGTCTGCCGCAATATCTCCGGATCGACCGAATTCGCAAACTGCAAATCGAACATATCTCCTTCGTACCTGAGATGCACCGACCTCCCTTTACTTCGTGCCCTCCGAGGAGCTCGCCGATACAAGAACTTCGCTTCGTCGATTGCTCGCCTCAGGAACTAGGGATACTGCCGGACACACTTCTGCTGATCAAAGAGCTCAAAGCTTTCATGCTCGAAACAAACCTCCCTATATCCGCGAGAAATGCACGGGGAAAACCACATACAATGACACCAGTCGAAATCGCTGCAGCACTTCAGCCTCATTCGGGAACCCTACAGGAGATCGCCATCGCTTTCAGTGACGCTGCTACTTTCTTCAACGGTCCCACTATCAAGCTCACAAACTATATTAGCTTGACAATGTTGGCCATCCCAGAGCCTTTCGTTGTGGGACTCGACGGCGGACGCCTGGTTAAAGTCAATGGTGAAGACCTATTCTGCGCACTCCCGTACCAGCTCAAAGAGCTCCAACTCCAATACTCCCTCGTCTACACAACACGTCGTCCGGAGAATGCCATAGGTGGCCGACAAGCAAGATCCGCGCAGCAAGAATTCAATAGCCTAACGTCCCGTGTCGCGAGACTAAAGGAGTTCATTGAAGTACTAGCTATCCACAAAGGCAATCTGCTGCCAAATCTACATCGCGTAGTCTGGTGGCATCAAATTGATGAAGGTGCACCGCGACAAGCGGACATAGAACCTCTGAATTTCGAGAGCACTTATCAAGACCTAAAGGCAAGCTTCAAGGATGTCGGCGTCGAGTTTGAGTTTGGTGTGTCCTCAGCTTTCGGGGATACGCCATTCGGGAAACGGTTGGGCATAATGCATCGGAGCAACTTTGGGAAGCAAGTGTCAGCACCAAAGGCAGGGGGATTGTACTACGACGATGCCAATGGTTGTGACTTTTAAAGGCGCAATTCTTCACCAATTCGTTCTAACTCATTTCCTTTGTCCAGCATCATCATCATCGGCCTCAAAATTGATATCCCCATAGCACGGTACCTATTACAGCGATGTTCGATGCTCATACGCCGATGAGGAGTTCATCGGCACCTAATAGTTGCATCACTTAGGAACGCTCACCTACTCAAATCAGGCTTGTCAATACTTTAGTTTCAGCTCTACGGATAGGAATGGAATACGAAATACGATGAAATTGAACAAACATACCTTTCTTCATGACCTGACTTTATGACATCTTACCTCTCTCTCGTTTTTTCTCTCTTTCTCTTTCTCTTTCTCTGTCTATACATATATATATTTATATGTAGTTCCCCCGAACTGAGTCCAACACGTGCTCTATCGCTGATTAAGGTACCGCCGCTTTACTCCCGCGCTAAAGCCTAATTCGTCCCTTTACTCCCTCTCTACTCTCCCCTACCCCCTCGCTGCTCTCCTATACTCCCTCGTTACTCCCCCGTACTCCTCCTCAGCCCTTCCTGCTACCTAGCTACTTGCTCTCGCTATTGCGCCCTTGTAAGTTCAAACGATTGTTGGATCCTTATCAGAAAGGAGGCGGTTATGGCTCCACCGACTTCCCACCACGTTATATCCTGCTCTTTCCCTCTTACTCTTTCCCATCATTTCCATTTGCCTGTGGTAACTCATCGGTGTACTAAACGCGCCACTACCTACGTTCTTGTTTTATATCTACTCTATATATTACCCCTTCTTTCTCTCTTCGCTCTATACGTTTTAGTAGTTAGAGTATTTTTATTTTATTATAATTCCCGCCTTTACCTCGACTCTAATAGCGAAGAAAAAGAGAATTAAAGTATATCGTAATTCTTTAATAATACGGAAACGAATAATCTAGAGTCTCTAATTAAAGTAAATATTAATAGTAAAAAAATTTCTCAATACTTTAAATCTAGTATTAAAATTAATTATAACCGGATACTAATCTTTTAAAATCAATAAATCTTTATATTTTCTATTATATAAAAGATTATTTTATTATCTAAAATTTCCGAATTATATTTAGAAGTAATCTTCTTTATTAATTATTCCGATATAATTCTAAATTATAATATAATATATATAAGAATATAATATCGTTATTTACGAACTTGATATTACCTTTATGAATAGTCGCTTTAACGAGTTATATTTTCTAGAATTATAAATTTTTTAAAGAAATCGAAGCGATTTTTTTATTTATAGATAAATCTTTATATTATCTTCGAATAAAAAAAGATATACTTCGTATACTTTTCTTCTAGATAATATCTACGGATAAATTTATAAAAAAGATCTATAGCGCCGCCGCGCGGGTTTATTTAGTAATCGAATAATAAATCTAGATTATTATATCGAATACAAGGAAAATATTAGGATATAGGATATTCGAATCGCCTTGAATAGAGCTATCTACTCATGTAATATAAGTAACTCGGAAGAGTTATTTGTAGAGCTAGTACCGGTGTTGGGGCTGTGGTGGGGGGAAACAAAAAAAAGCCAAGGATTCTACAGCTTTCTGCACACGCTAATTCGCCAAGGCCTGCTACTTGCTGCCTTACCTGCTAGTAGCAGACCACGCCCAGCATGAAATAAAGATGATGGCGTCTACTACCGCGGAGCCAATTGGCCAATCCGGCTGTCATTATCTCATCGATCGAGTCCTCCAGGAGAAAGGAAATCCGCCGCGCCGTGTCTACCTTGCCACGTACATGCTCCTGAAGCTCAACTTGCGACACTATCTAACTTGCTGACCTCCGCCGACCCAGCGCCGGGAATGAAAAGTTTCTATTGAAGGATGTGTCCCAGTCTGACTTCAGGTATTTTACCGCGACCTGCGCAGCTTTTCCTATCTCCGCCTGTTGCAAGCCACGGTCTCGGAGCAGTCAACGTTCGTCTACAAATAGTTCACCGATAACCTCCTTAGCCTGACCCGGAAGGACTTGCCGATCGCACATACGAAGCGAATCCTCAAAGACACGCTGCTTGGACTTGCGGCGCTGCATGATCTGATTATTGTCTACACGGGTAAGCTAGGCATCTCCTGTACGTGTGGCCCCTGGACGATGGCTGATGCGCTGCAGATGTCAAGGCGAATAATTCCTTGGTCGAGCGGGAAGAGGACCATTACGGAATGGTTCTTGAGCAGGTCCAGCTCGCCGATGAAGACGCGGCATACGTACCTCCTGGATCCAATATCGTTGGTAAATAGGTGGGCAACTGGATGTGGCGCAGTCCGGAAGCGCATGCGCAGAGCGGCGTTAACAAGCCCTCCGATATATTCTCTTTCGGTGTCGTTGTAAGTTTTCAAGCGGACCACAACCCCTCAAGTCTTGGAGTGGCTGTTCACTGTTGTCGTGCAGTGCATCTACGCCGTGGTTGAATAAGTCATCTTCGCTGCTGACGAAGGAGCCATCATCTGTCGTGCTCGAGCGCTAGATATCTTATTTTGCGAACGAAGATGCACTGAATGGGCTCTTGAAGCATCTTGGCGACAGTCCTTGGTGCGACGTCCTCAAAGTCATTCGGGATGGCTTCAACAAGATCAACCCGTGTAAGCCGTTCTCTTTGTGGAAGACGTTGACGCAGACTTCAAAGATCTTACTGTGACCCAGCGAAGAGGCTCACGGTGTACGAGGCATAGGTTGTTTGGGGACATTTGAGCATACAGATGTAAATCTTATCGCCCAGGTTGAGAATCGAGGTTTTTCACGATGAGACAACTGCTAGTTTGGAAGACATGTTTAGCCAGGCGCACGGCTCATGTTGCATAAAAGCTATCACAGAGCATGATCTATGACACGCACCAGACGCGGTCATTGTTGCGGGGACGAGTGCGAAAGTTCCCGGGGCAGGGACTATGGCAAGAGAGTTCTGCTGTGCGGTCAAGGTCAAGAAGAAAAGCGCCACCCTATGGATCAATAAGGATTTGCCACCGCGACAATTGAACTCCTTACTTGATTATGTGGTCCGGGGAAATTGTGATGACATTGCCTCTACGTTGACAATACTCTGAATGCATCTATATCAGAAATGGCTATTGAGATCTAAGTTTAGGATAAGTATTCAAAGGCAGACTGCAATTCAAGGAGAGATGAAAGGATATGAATCCGACAAAAGGAGTGACAATGACGGAAATACAGACGCCGATTGACGATAATAAAACTCCAGAAAGGAGTGACAAGAGGAAAATGACGGGAAGGAGTACCGGCCACGAATTGACAGAAACGACTGACGAAGAAGAATGATAGGAAAGGAAGAAGATTAATGCAAGGCAATGACTTAAAGAGTAACGATAACAAATGTCATTTATCAAATGGGAAATCTTGCAAATAGCACGCCTCCCCACGAGTCAAAGACGAAGGTCTTTGGACGCAGCCCTCGAGGCCAATCTCATCTACCATGGGCTAGGAGCCGATAATTGGGAAGGGCTAGCCTCTGTGTTGCAATCAGGCCTTCGCACTGGACATCTGCTTCAAAAGCTCCATCATCTGGCTCATTTGACCCTTTAGTTTAGGTCGTTGACTTGCGTCTGCAGCTCCTCTTTATTCTGGCCATCTGTGCTGTCTGGCTCCTCTGAAGCAGAGCCATTGTTCTGCTTCTGATTCCTCCCTGGGCGCGTTTTCTTTCTCCCTTCATCGCTGCCATCCCCGTAACGAATGCTGGTAGGAGCGGCTTCCCAAGGCCGTGCTAGGCCGTTCTTGTCGTAATACTCCTCAATATCCGCATCTGCATCTGTTTTGCCGAGAATATCTCTCAAGTCTTGCCTGAATTCTTTTGCTTCCCACTTGCGGTCCCCGTCCGCAAATTGGGCGCATAGGGCGGCAACCGGAAAGCGGGTATGGACAGGATCTATAAGGAGGCCTACGCCGATTTGAAAGACGTCTTGGACGAGACCTTGACGTCATCTATTGACGGGTGAGCATCGAGCTCAAATCGCTCCGCTAGACGTTCTTTTGACTTCTACTAGCGACCGGGCCGATGGATTTTTGGTCACGGCTCAGAGAAACAGGACATTGAGGGTGCTAAGTCCGTCTCTTGCAAGGCTTAGACACTTTCTAGGAGTACTCCTTGAGCTTTAGCTACAACTCAATGAACCTCCATAAGGCTTCGAGGCAACGGAGGACACGACGTCTGCGGTCATACGCAGCAATGATGAGTTCCGTCTCATCGACGGGCGCTCTTCTCTCCCCTCAAGAGCTACTGACTCAGGTCTTTCGTCTCTCCCGTCAAGGCCGAAGCAAGAAATCACTCGAGCAGTCAAGTTCCCTCTAAAATCTCAATCGCCCCTTGTCGACTTGCAGAAATTGCACACGAGTATCCTCGACATCGGAAACATCGTCCTGGTGACATGAGTTGAACCTGTAAGTTTACATCTATTTACCTTATTTAAGGCCAGAAGTACGTAGCTGAAAGAGCTCAAAATGCTCTCTAGGCAAACAAACCTCGAATATACCGATTCTCTTGCTGAACACTCCGGACCTAGGAACCCAAACTTGGACATTCAAGGGTCGGGTCTGGTCTCCAAGAGCCTGAAATAGCTATTTTTCAATGCTCTCCTGTCTACGCCAGCGGTAGTATCTTCAGATTGGTGGCCATTCACCAATTGGTCATCGCTGTGCAAAAGACCTAGTTTGGGTCTCCCTCTGATTCGGTTCCCGGGCGCCTAATCTAGCTACCTTTGCGCCAATCTGTTCCAGAGACCCAAAGCATGGACCAAAGGATCGACAGGGAGAATCTACGTCAGGATGGGGACTTGAGCTGGCTTCTCTTCGAAGTATCCTATCTGACATCCCTAAAGCACCATGTTTTCCAAGACTTATTTGTTTTTTACTTGGCTATCCTGAAAACAACTCTTTCATCATCAATAGGTCGCTGTGCGGATTGCTTGTCGATAATATAAATATGCGCTCTTTACTCTTTATGTCGGCGCTTCTCGCTGCTTCTTCTGCCATGAGCAGCTATGATGGCGGCACGGGGAAACGTGCACGTGGATCTGGATGGACATTTCAAGCGAAGGATATAGATAGCCTTTTTCGTATCTCGATGATGGGGTCAGCGGAAGTGATCCAGTTCTTGAAAGCTCCATTCTCACTAATACTGCAAACTTTGTAGTTAAGCTTCCTACATGGACTTCGCATGACGCCGCTGGGTCTCATTTTGTCTCACACCGAGCGTTGATCCGATGGGTTGGCAAACGTGTGAGGTACCAGACGGCTCGAGGTCACGAAAGAATGCTCCTCCTCCGGGGGGGAGGGGGGAAAAGGGGTGGCGGCTAGCCGTTGATGCCGCTGTAGGTTCACTTGGGGAAACAATCAGTAGCCAACAAGGGTTGCAGGGCAACTTGCTCTTCCGCGACCTAAAAACGGCTCCATTGGGTCCGAATCCGTTGTTTGCCGCGATTGAATCGACTATTGGGATGGAGGATCTGGAAGCTAAGGGGCTTAAAAAGACCCAGATTCGGGGGAGACAACAGCCTTTCTAGTAGTGCCAGTCTACGAGCGGAGGAGGCCGCGTTAAGTCCTCGGAGATATTAGGGGCTATAATTGGACACAGGTAGCCAAATTCGGGAGCTACGGGTCCCAAACAGGACCTCCAGGGCGTTTTCGTCTAGATCTGTCAGAAGTACATAGCAAACCATTGGTGAAGCAAAATCATTATAGGTGGGATATACAATGGGGATAGTGGAAGAGTATAATCACGGATTGCCCGCCCGGGGGGGAAAGGGGAAGGTTTTTGAGGGTCGTTCCTTATACATAGACAACTAATACGGTTAGGATAACCTTTTCAGATAGCCTAGAAATTAGGATCTAGAATTAAATCTCGAAGTTTTAGAAGAACGATGAACGGCCTTGGTGAGGTCTAGGATTTCACGACCCACATCTACCGCCTAGTCGTGTATGGGTTGTACCTCTACAGATATCATTGTCTTATTATATTAAGACCCCTCAGTCCCCGCTTTGCAGACTTTAATCTCCAGACTCCATTTCGACTTGAGCACTTGAGAAGCTGTGATCCTACGCCTAGGATTGGGATCGAGGATCGAGTAGATTACGTTACGACAACGAGCCTGAATTACTTCGTGTCAGCAAGATTTTATGTTTGAGTGGGTCAAGTTGAACGGCTCACCCGATGCAAGGTCTCAATGGGTCCGTAGCCATCCTCATCCCTCCTTCCTGTGAGATAGCACTTGAAATTTTCATCCTCGCATTTCTTCGCAACTTTCCACATCCACCGCCCTGTCCTCATTGCCATATAGACGATGCCGGCAGCCCAGACATCAACGGCTCGTGGATCAAATTCCGCGTCCACATACTCCTCCGGCGCGATGTAGGGCGCCGAGCCACGTAGCCCTGCAGTCATATGTGCTTCCTCTTTCCAGGGCATTCGGAAACATTCCCCACTACCAAAGTCAGTAATCTTCAAGGCACCTTGTTTTGTCAAAAGAAGATTTTCTGGCTTCAGGTCGAGGTGCGCAACACCTATATCGTGCATATATTCGACGCCACGCATGAGTTGATTAAAGTAGCAATCCGACTCGGCAACTTCAAGCTTGCCCTTCGCATGAACCAAAGACTGCAAGTCTCCTCCGGCACAGAATTCCATGACCATGCAATAATCACCCTTCGCATCTTTCAGCAAGTCGAGAGTATGGATAAGGTTTGGATGACGGAGCGATGAGGCAATACAGAACTCGGACGTAAGGCGTTTCTGGTACCCTTTCGGCGTTTGCCTTGGCCGCCGGCGGAACTCTTTAACGGCGCAGAGCTGTTCGATATTCGGGTGTTTCGGATCCTGTTTATGTGATATGCTCACGACACCAAAGCCACCTCGACCGACAACCTCATCGCACTTTCCATACTTTTCCAGCAGAGTGGCTGTAAGTATCTTCCCGCCCGTCTTGTCTGGTCCCAACTGTTTTTGTTTGTGCCTCCGTAAATCCGCCCACATAAACATATGAGACAGTTGCAGATCATTATTGTTCGAACGCTTGTCCTTCTTCTTGATTTCAAACACATTGCGAAGCACGTCCGCCACTTTCTTTCGCCGTTTGGCGCTTTTGAGGAGATGCACATGAGTGCCATCTTCAAACGCTTCAAATCTCTTGTACGCCTTCTTGCAGGCAAGTACACTTGGCCACTTATCTACCTTAAGTCCGGCATTTTCGTCTCTATTGAAATTCAGCCCCAAAAGCGGTAACCGAGTATTGCTCGTTGCGCTTTCATCTAGGCTGTCGTTTGAACTTGCTTCTCGGGAGTGTTCCTCTTCCGCGGTCATTGGCCTCGCGCTCTGTGAGAACATTCGAGTGATCCGAGGTGCTAGAAAGGACTTCTTCTAATTTTGGAGGAGTAACATTGACTTTGACCAGGCGATGCCTTCTGTTCGGTTGGATGTTACCGATGTCGACGTTAAATAGACTGTTTCAACAATGGACAGGCCAAAAGAAGCCCTCAGGTACGATGATACTTATGAGACGTACCTCAATGCCTTCGATCTTCTTGGTTGGCGTGCGGTATATGTCGTATGAACTACCCGGTGTCACCTCGTAGAAGGAAGCGTTCGTGACATTATGAATACCGAGTCATCACTGCATGAACCTTGGACTCAAGCACAGCCCACCGCAGCAAAGACTTTGATACGAACCCCTCCCGCCAAGTACACGCGCCTCATGCCTGCTCAGTAAAACAAGCAGAAATCATGACGATCCAGTCCCCATAGGTGTTGGAACACTCCCCCGCCCCCTCTTTGGCCAAGCATAGGCGCCAAGCGCCAAGCAATCCTCCCTATCTCCGGCTGTTACTATAGGCGGGAGATGACTAGCCAAGGCTAGGCGCCAAGCGCCAAGCTATCCTCCGCCACCTAGGCCGAAGCAGTGCGCAAAAGTGCTGGCACCGCCCTCATTAAGGAGTTTATCGTCAAAAGATTGAAACTTTATAACTTCATAACTTAGAAAGCTTAAGTCGTATGAACTTCTTTTATACGATATGATTTAAGAGATTTAAGTTTTCTAAAACTTTGTCATAGAGACTTTTGCTCTTATTCTCGGTTATTGGGGCCTTAAACTAAGGTACTCTGAATCGAAGATTGATTTGGCGGTGACAGGACTTTTGCCTTCGGGCCGAAGAGCAATTACCTTACTCAGCAGACAATACAAAGGAAACCTCATGGCCCCACGATTCACCTCGAACAGATAACCTAATTCACGGTTTCGGAACGTTACTCAAGATGGGCAAGAACAATAGCGACGACGTCAATGAGAACCGCGTGTCTGGTCAAGCCAACAAGCCACTTTCCGCCCCCGCACACGCCCTTGCCAATGATGCCGTGTCGAGTGAGATTGGTGCCAATACCAACGATGGCCTCACCACTGACGAAGCTAAATCCCGGCTTGAGGAATACGGCCGGAATGAATTGGATGACGGTCCTGGCGTTCAACCGATTAAGATTCTTGTCCGTCAGGTCGCAAATGCCATGATGCTAGTTAAGCGGCCCATGTCCTCCACAAAACCAACAATGTCGTTCTGATTCATGTGTGCAGGTCCTGATATTGGCTATGGTGGTTAGTTTTGGCATTCAGTCGTATATAGAGGGAGGCGTCATTGCTGCCGTCATTATCCTGAACGTCGTGGTCGGATTCTTCCAAGAATTCAATGCCGAGAAGACAATGGATTCACTGAGGTCTCTTAGCTCTCCGACTGCAGCTGCAGTCCGAGACGGGAAGACCGAAGTCGTACCCACCGCCGAAATTGTACCGGGAGACATGGTAGAGCTGAAGACTGGAGATACCGTGCCTGCGGACATCAGGTGAGTAGGACTTTGGCCAGAATGGACTGGTACTAACCATACACAAGGCTGCTCGAGGCGGTCGGCTTCGAGACTGACGAGGCACTCCTAACTGGGGAGTCACTACCTGTCCAGAAGAATGCCGAAGCTTTATTCGATATAGACACCGGCCCAGGCGATCGCCTTAATATCGCATTCAGCTCTTCCACAATCTCCAAGGGTCGAGCTCGTGGAATAGTTTTCGCAACCGGGATGAAGACTGAGATTGGTTCTATCGCCATCGCTCTACGTGCAACAGGGAAAAAAACCCGTCCGGTCAAACGTAAACCAGATGGCTCTGCCAAACCACTTCGTTATGCCCAGGCTTGGGGATTGACCGCGGGTGACTTCATAGGTCAATTCTTAGGCATCAACGTTGGTACTCCTCTCCAGAGGAAACTATCGAAACTCGCGATCCTCCTCTTCGGTATTGCTGTCGTCTGTGCGATCATTGTGCTCGGTGCGAACAAGTTCTCCAATAACGCAGAAGTCATCATATATGCTGTTGCCACCGGTCTGAGTATGATACCTGCATGCCTCATTGTAGTCTTGACGATTACTATGGCGGCTGGCACCAAGAGAATGGTACACCGACATGTAATAGTGCGCAGACTGGATTCACTCGAAGCCTTGGGAGCAGTTACAGGTTCGTCCTCTTGCAATGTCAAAGCCCATGCTGATAAGATTCATAGATATCTGCTCGGATAAGACTGGCACGCTCACACAAGGGAAAATGGTGGCAAAGAGAGCGTGGATACCCGCGAAAGGAACATATTCGGTCGGCACAGTGACTGATCCATTTGACCCTAACGCGGGCACCCTCTCATTTGACCCTTCACCTCCAAGTGGAATCGAAGTGAAGAGCGAGGGTGCTGAAAAGAATGGAAGAGGAACATCTTATGAAGAGCTGCTGAAGGGCAACACGCCTCTGGAGGATTACCTCAACGTGGCGTCTCTCGCCAACCTCGCTCACGTTCACAAGAGTGGAGATGGTTGGACTGCGCGTGGAGATCCCACGGAAATCGCCATTCAGGTGTTTGTTTCACGGTTCGATTGGAACCGCGAGCGCCTCGTTAAAGAGCAATCCTGGATGCAAGTCGCTGAATTCCCGTTCGACTCCGACGTAAAGAAGATGTCGGTTATTTTCTCTCGAACGGACAACGATAAGAATATGGTCTTCACGAAGGGTGCTGTTGAAAGAGTCGTTGGCTCTTGCAGTCTTGTCCAGTGGGAGGACGGATCTCCTCCGAGCGAAATGACCGAAGGAATCCATAACTGCATTCTCGAGAATATGGAGGCCCTGGCTGCTCAAGGTCTCCGCGTGCTTGCGTTTGCCAGCAGAGAAATCTCGGGACAGAGTGGGTCTGACGTGGAGTATGGCCGTGAGGACGTCGAGAACGGCTTGACCTTCCAAGGCTTGATCGGACTCTACGATCCTCCGCGACCCGAATCTGCCGGTGCTGTCAAGCAGTGCCACCAAGCAGGCATCTCCGTCCACATGCTGACTGGTGATCACCCCGGCACTGCAAGAGCAATCGCAGCCCAGGTGGGCATCATTCCGTCCAACTCAACAGCTATCGCAAAGGACGTCGCAGACGCGATGGTGATGACGGCTAGCCAGTTTGACAAGCTCTCCGACGACGATATCGACAAGCTTCCTGTGCTACCCCTGGTCATTGCTCGCTGCTCCCCAAACACCAAAGTCCGCATGATCGAGGCGCTGCATAGGCGCAGATGCTTTACTGCTATGACGGGAGATGGAGTGAACGACGCTCCCTCTCTAAAACGCGCCGACGTCGGTATTGCTATGGGTCAAGCAGGCTCAGACGTGGCCAAAGATGCATCGGACATCGTTCTGACGGACGACAATTTCGCCTCTATCCTCAACGCCGTAGAAGAAGGACGCCGCATGTTTGACAACATCCAGAAATTCGTCCTCCATCTCCTCTCGGAGAACATTGCTCAAGCCTGTACCCTCGTCATCGGCCTCGCCTTCAAAGACTCGTCCGGTCTCTCCGTCTTCCCTCTTGCCCCGGTTGAGATTCTCTGGATCATCATGATCACGTCCGGCATGCCGGACATGGGTCTTGGGGTCGAAGCAGCCGCACCAGATATCATGGCCCGCCCGCCTCAATCTCTCAAAGAGGGCGTCTTCACGGTGGAGGTCATGGTGGACATGCTCGTCTATGGTCTTTGGATGGCCACCCTGTGCCTCACATCCTTCTCAATCATCCTCTTCGGGTTCGGTGACGGAGATCTCGGCTCCAACTGTAATGACAGTTACAGCGAGGAATGCGACACCGTCTTCCGCGCTCGGGCCACAACTTTTGTTTGCCTGACTTGGTTTGCGCTCTTCCTAGCCTGGGAGATGGTCAACATGCGCCGCTCCTTCTTCCGCATGCAGCCCAAGAGCCAAAAATACTTCACGCAGTGGATGTACGATGTTTGGCGGAACCAGTTCCTCTTCTGGGCAATCATCGCCGGCTTCGTGACGATTTTCCCTACTCTCTACATCCCGGTCATCAACCACGTCGTTTTCAAACACGAGGGAATCAGCTGGGAGTGGGGCGTTGTTTTTATCGAGGCCGTCTTATTTTTTGGCGGCGTCGAGGCATGGAAATGGGCCAAGAGAATATATTTTCGTAGGCAGGCGGAGGATAGAGGGGGCCAGGGTATTGACTTGGAGTCGAGCGTGTTTGAAAAGTATACGGGAAACCCTTGAGCCGATTTACAACAAAAGCACCGAGATATGCCCCCGTTTTCGGTGATGAGCCAGACCGATCGCATCGTCATTTGTTTCTCACAAAGCTTTTATAATAATTGTAGCTTTTGCAAAATCTAAATGTGTGTAAAAGTATTCTAGCTGGAACCTTCAAAGCGCTCCAAGTTGCCTCCTTTCGCTGGCGTAAGACTAATATTTTAGTTCCGGTAGCTAGTACTACCGGCCAATTAGTAGTTACCCCCTAACTTTTTAAGGTAGGACTTTTTTTGTCTTACGCTTACTCCGGAAACCTTATAATCTAAATAAATAACCTTTATATCCCCCGTAAAAATTAACGATTTTGAATTATAAATCGCTTTTAGATTTCGTCCTCTACTAGAATTTTTAATAGTGTAAAAATTAAATTTATATATAAAAATTAAATATCTTACGCCGATATACTATATATATATCTCCCGATATAGATTTATTCTTAATTATATATTCTAAATCGGTCGTTTTTTAGTAGAATTTCCCCGAAAACGAATTAAAAACCTCTTTACTACTTCGACTAAAATATTAATAAAGAAATCTAGATTTTTATTTTTATCGACGCTAAAATATATTAATATTTTATACCGAATATAAAGATATCTTAATTTTTAAAACTCTATTATAGGTAAATAGTTATCGATATTTAATTATAATTTATATAAATTATTACTTTTTAGTTTATAATATTCTACTACACTTTTAAGTTAAGGAATATTAATAGTTATTAATAACCGTAATTTACGCTATAGAAGCTTTATTATTAAGATTTACCCGGTTCCGAGCGTAGACCCCCTATAGAGGAATACCCCTGGGCGCTAAGATTCCGACTAAGTAGGGGGGGCTGCACCGGAGACAAGCTCCAAGCGCGATTTTAAACGCGCAGCCCTATGGCGTTGGCACATTGCACACTATCTTTTCTGGCAACTTCTCGGTGTGCTCACATGCGTCGCCATATCTCCAACGATTGCCGCGATCGGCTTTCCCGTCTTAATCTGCGCGCTGATTCCACTACGCTGGCTGATATTGCCTAGACTGTTCTCTCGAGCTGACCTAGAAATCATGGACGACTTGACGGCGGACAACGAGCTTGTGCTGGCGAGCTTGGGCGGAAAGCCCTAGATACCGTCCATGGAAACAAGAGAAGAAGGCCCGCAGCATTGTTAGCCCCGGCCGGGGCGACAATGTGAGGAATACTAGAAATAGTGACGAACTTAACGGAGCTTTGCGAAGCGGACTAGAGTTGACGAAGAGTAGTAAAAAGGAATGGAAGGAGCGGAAAGGTGGGATGGTTAGGTAACGGAGTAGGGCTTACTATCTTTAAGACCTCTTGTATCTAAACTAGTACAAGATGTGCGACACGTTTTCATCTTTATAGATTTGATACATCCAGGCGAAACCTTCCTCGTATTAATCTACGGCTATTAATTGCTCACGTACGAGAGAAGACGGAGGAACATGGGAATATATTGAGATTTTGGCGATTTGAACAAGCGGAGTTCTTTCAGGAAACAAGGATCCGACGAGGATTTAGCTTAATTTCTTGACAGTATATCCATCCCATGAGTGGTATTTGCGGTGTATTCGGTCGATCAAGTACATAAGATAGCACCCATTCGCATTTTGATTTGGCGATGACCACCGCCAACGCTAGAAAGGGGTGGTGATGCGCTTGAAGATAGAACGTCTCCAATCTGTGTGATATCTGCAATAGATGCGGTGGAGCAGCACAGCAAGGGATGAATAGCGCAACCTGAGCTGGGGCCGGAAATGGCTATTATTTCGACATTTAGCTCCATTATGGGCTCCCAGCTTCTTTCTCTGAAACAATTACGACCGGTCTCTCGGTAGCGACTAGCCTCTACAGTAGCTGACCCCTACATAGTCCCTGGCTTTCCCACCGACTACTAGCCTCCCAGTTGGCGGGTACTGGTAGCAGTAGGGAATAAAGATAACACTATACCCTCCAACTACGTATGGACTGGCGTATCGGATCGAAGTCGGCTATAACAAGTTCGAAGTCCGCCCAATGCAGCGCGTAAGTGTTTTTGAATTCCAGTATAGCAAAGCTCGTTGACCGATCCTGAGCATCGCAATACCTCCAGACAATGTCGATTCAAGAAGTCGTACCATGTGACGCGTCTGTGATACAGTCGAGGCGACAGCCGCTTAGGCATAGACGCTCCACCGCTTTATTAACAGGATTCAGAAGGTATAATACAGCTACACGAATGACATCGCCCTCTGTAAGATCTCTCGAGTGCAGGCAGATGGCTTCCGAGAGGACGTAGGACTTGTTACTTGCCTCGTGGAATCAGGTCCAGCACCAGGTCAAGTAACGTCAAAGGATGATCTGGCTCACAAGCTCTTTGGGGGGTCTACGTCAGTCGTCGAATGCGAAGATAGATACACTTGGCGATAGGGGAATCGTTAGGCGTCGCACTGGCGAGTGGTTGTGGAAGCACTCACTGGTTGAGGGTGGGTAGCCGTTGGCGGAAAGGATTCAGCACTGGTAGTCATGGTTTTGATGGCGAGGAGAACCTATTCCCATACTCAAATTGCTGATCCTCCGATTTTTATATGCACTTGGATTAGGGGTTCGAGGAGCCGCCATTGCGCACAGCCGATGGTGGAATTAAGACGGACTGCAAAGTGGAATAAGATAAGGTAACATAAGTTTAGGCAGCATCCCGCTGCACAACAGTGGCAGGCACGGCAGGGTAGGGGCTGGGAGCTGCGTTAATGGCTTGGCGCCTGGCGCCAAGAGTTTGAAGTCTTCTCATGAGGTAGTCTAAGGATCAATCTAGCGACGCTTTTTTCCATTCGAGCTCCACCATCAATTCTATTATCGGGCTTTAGTGCATTATGCCTACTACCTCCGAGATTCTGGAGTTCAAGATCAGTAATTTCAACAGGGTTGCTGCAATAACAGGAGGGTTCCTCTCTATACTTGGGCTTTTTTCCTATCTACTAAAGGAGAGATTCTATGTTGGAGAAGCCTGTAAGTTGACAGCGATGGTGCTTACGTTAGGGCACTTTGCTGATCACTTTCAACAGTCGTTTCCTTGATCGCAGGCATCATTTTCTCCCCGCATGCTACGAACCTCTTACGACCGCTTGAATATGCCCGGGGCGATGAAGAGACCCTTGAAGCCATTACTCTCTATTTCACCCGCCTTGTTCTCGGCGTGCAGCTGGTCCTCGCTGGCATACAACTTCCCAGCCGATACCTGAGGACAGAATGGAGGAGTCTTGCGTACCTCTTAGGACCTGGCATGTGCGCCATGTGGATCACCACAGCTCTGCTCGTTTGGGCCCTTGTCCCCAATATACCGTTCGTCTACGCTTTAGCCGTAGGGTCCTGTGTGACGCCAACGGATCCCGTCCTCTCTGCCTCGGTTGTCAAGGGCAAGTTCGCCGACAAGAACATTCCGAAGAAGCTGCAAAATCTCATTATAGCCGAGTCTGGAACGAATGACGGCCTAGGGTATCCGTTCCTGTTCATCGCCCTATACTTGATTAAATACACCCATGATGGCGGGCTGGGGGAGTCAGGCGGAGCGAGCAAGGCCATGTCCTATTGGTTTGGCATTACTTGGGGCTACGAAATCATTATGAGCATGCTCTACGGAGCTTTGGTCGGACATACATTCAGAGTTGCCTTGCGTTGGGCTGAGGATCACAAATTTGTCGACCGGGAGAGCTTCTTGATTTTCGCCATTGCTATCGCGGTATGTTACTCAATTTTGATCATCGCCTAAGAGAAGCGTCATGCTCATAAATATTCTCCAGCTTTTCATTGTAGGTACACTTGGTATGCTTGGCAGCGACGATGTCCTTGCGTGCTTTATCGCCGGCAACGTCTTCACTTGGGAGTAAGTCCCTCTTCATGACCTACATAAGGTCAACTTGGATTGATTAGCCCATAGCGATTGGTTCCGCCTCAAGACGGAGGACGACTCCTTCCAACCCACCATCGACATGCTTCTCAACGTATCCATTTTCGCCTGGTATGGTGCCGTCTGTCCTTGGTACAGCTTTGCCCACAACAATGTCATTCCCATCTACCGACTCATATTCATCGCTATCCTCGTCCTCATGTTCCGCCGCCTGCCCATCGTCCTCATCATGCACAAACGTATCCACCAGATCGAAGAATGGAAACAAGCCTTCTTCGTTGGCTTCTTCGGCCCCATGGGCGTCTCCGCAATCTTCTATCTCTATATAAGTCGTGAATTTCTACTCCAAATTACCTACCAAAACCACGAGCGTGCGGATGCGGAACGCCTTGGAGAAGTCTTTAACGTTGTCGTCTGGTTCGTTGTCATCTGTTCAGTTGTACGTCCTTCCTCTTCCTGTATGCTACTCCTCTTACCTCAAACGTACGCACAGGGTGTCCATGGGCTGTCCATACCTCTTGGAAAGCTCGGCTTCCTCCTCCCTCGCACATTATCTCGTACCAAATCCACTGACCGTGATGAACCTGATCTGCCCCCTGTCCGTGACGCCATCACCAATGAGGAGCGTACACTTGAGGCAGGCCTCAAAAGGCGGATACACGTAGATAATGACATGAACCAGACTGGACAGGAGGAGAATGCGGGTGTTCCTGTTGCGCGAAAGGTAGGGCGCATCGGTGACAGTCCGTTGGAGGGTATCAATCTCAGCAACGAAGAGACGAGCAAGGCCGGCGCCAGGCATGGGCAGGAGGAGCAGGATGCGTAGATGTCGGATGGGAGAGGGGAGTGGGAGACTTCGCCAAAGATAGCAAAGGGCGTTCGATTTGGGGATGAGAGAGTGGTTGAGAGATAGCAACGGATTTCGGATATGAGAGGTTACACGTTTTACATAAATGGTAGACACGGTGTATCGTTGCCACCTCCACTCGCAGCTGACATGGTTTATAGTTGCAAGAAGTTTCTTAATGCTTTCCTCGTAATTGGGCGCTTACCGGACTAGTCTTGAACAATTCAGGATGGAGGAGAATTTGAAATGCAGGCTTGTGATAAGACGTCTACTGTGGTTGAAGACTTTGTAATAATACATTTGAGATCACTATACATCGAACGAGTCAGTTGCCCCGTATCACCGTCCTCTCAATTAGGTCATTCGCTATGTCCGCCGCAAGATCGAAGCCCCAAGACTCCGTCATACGAGCTCCACCATGGCAACGTAAAGAACCTGCTGTCCTTAGCTTTCGGCGCCGCCTTATTTCAATCGCAAAGATACCAGCGTCGCCCTTGGTCGTGAAATACTGGGGCTCGTTTCCACGCACAATAGGCATTCTTGGAATTGACCGTGCTATCATGAAGCCCACGCTGAGGCAATAACACCGGCTAAGGCCCTCCAATCGTACCCGAGTTCCACAAGAGTGGCCACTTTGCAAGATTGGTTGATCTATGGGTTGATCAAGACTGGTAGATCCCTGTTAAAGACGTATCGAACTCAGCGACACGGGCTTCTCAAGACACGTGATGTTTAGTAACTGTGATAACAAGGCCGTTGCAAGAAGCCCATACCTTCATCGTTGTCATCAAAACTAATGTCGGATTATTGACTATTCGGAAGGAAATTCAGAATGGCTATCGTCGTAACCATGCACAATTTGAATTAGGACAAATGAGCGAGACACTAGGCAGAAGGTGCGTTCGTCGTTTCCTCTGAAGCTTTGACGTGTGGTTGTCAGCGAATTATGTCCCTTGCTAGCCCCGTCATAGAGTCCTTTTGCGGGAGTTTTAGCGGGTTTCTCGGCTTAGTCGTCTCCTGTCACCCGGCGGTGACGTCAAGTCTCACGAGTTTTTCATCGATAAGAGTGCAAACTGCGAAGGGTAGAAATTGTCGTTAATCAAATCGAAGCAAGTCTGTGAATGACTCGCACACACGTACCTCGAACTTAGAACTATCGATACTGTCATGAACATATCAGGCCGTCAACTTAAATCGTCGAGAGATATCTATCCTTTGACCTCGACAACACTTTATACGCATTTTGATAGTTCTCTGTCTCATATGGTTGGAAGTCTACTGGTGGATATTTTCCTACCAATAATTTTTTTTAAAGGTTGTCAACTGCAGTCGAGTTTGGGGAAAGGTGGGACTTTCGTAGGGGCTAGGGTAGGACTTAGGCAGCCAATTTCGGGGATTGGAGTTTCAAATAGGACCTCGAGGGAGTATCGTCTATATTTGGCAGAGAGGACATGGCAAACCGCCGATGAAGCCGGAATATGATAGTTGCTATATGGAGAGCGGGAGCTAAAGCGAGCTGAATGGAGCAGGTTTCGTCCTATCCGCTTTCAAATCCTTGGTGCCCAAATCGTATCCCTTCTGAACACGGGGATCTTTCCATCCACGCAAAAACAGATCTTTAGATCTTGCAAATTGATTGTGTACAATTGTTCACGTCCCGACACGACTAATGATCTATTCTAGCTTTACCCCGTCAGGGTCGTTGACACTCCAGTCACCCGTCGGCGAACGAGCACCGTCTGCAAAGCTAGGATCCACCGCAGCTTGTCGTATAAGCTCTTCTCATCCTGGGCCGAGGGCGCATGACACTATTCCCCGCCACGCAAAAAAAGTGATCGACGCATAAACCATCAAAGGTACCGATTTTTATTAATTCTTCCCTAACCATTCAGTGCGAATTAGAACCTAAGATTAAGATAGTGTTATCTCTGAGGTCTAATCTAAATCTCTGGATTTTTTCGGATTTTTTCTATATGATTTGGGTGAGTGGAAGTAAGGAGTAGATTTTGCGTGGCGGGGAATAGTGTCATGCGCCCTCGGGCCGTGGGTTAGTTGACAGGATCGGCCCACCCGTGAGATAGCCCTAATTACGGCGGACGATAGCTGAAGATACGACAAAACCAAAAATCCCAAAATGATTAATAGTAGATTACCCGAACTTTTTATTACCTCTACTACCTTTAAATGAATTAATAAACGGCGCGGTAATAATAAAATCATTGTAAATAAAGCGCCCATGAAAACAGACGTTGAAAGTTTCACCGCTTTGACCATCTGATCACCATAGTCCCAGCCTCCAATGATCCAAACGAACAAGAATCCAAAGTCCGATTCTTGCAAACTGGATACATGGTTCCTCGACAGCAAGATTGAGCACATGCGCGGCTTCAAATACTACGATCTATAAGATTGTCGCCTTGTCTTCCCGCCCACCACCTAGTCGACCCTTCACCCAGTTCCATCTCTGTGCGATCGAGTAACAAAGAGATCCTCCTTCCTCACCTCGATCACGTCCTCTGGTGGTATCAGGTCGACGAAGACGCTGTGCTACGAACGTATGGGTCCGGGGGAGTGCCTGCGAAACACAAATGACTTGACATCGTTGAGCCTGCTTCAGGACGAGCTGAGTATAGCTTCCACAAGCCACCGGAAACCAAATAAGCGAAGCCAGCCAAAAACATACCGTTACTGCGAGAAAATCAAATTCGCTGCCTTTCCCATGATGGCCGCAAACGTAGCTGTACGACGGCGCATTGAATTATGGGAAAGCTATTTGAGCCAATGTCCAGCGCCATCGCCTCATTCTTCGTTGATTCGTTTGCACTTGGGGTTATCAGCGACGAGAATAATGATTTCGGCATAGAGACCACTCACGACTATATTGGGGAGAAATTTATTTGCTCAGCACTATGCTACCCCAAGAAGTATTCAGGGGATATCTTAAAGGCACTGAATTGGCGCGGCCATCAGAAATTTTCACGTCCTCCAGATGTTCATGGTGCTTTGCTTATACAGATTTTGCAACGTCTCGAACACTTCTGAGGACCACGAGTCACGTTCAAAATTGTGAGCGGTACATTCTGATGAGGGCAACGGTTGGGCTGGGTGTGAAGGCTCGGAGCACTACTGGGATGCAAGGGTCGGCACCTAGGGGAGGAGGCCTGTACTATAATAATGTAAATGGTCATGATTTCCGAAGCAGTGTGAAGCGTTGGGGGGCAGAAAGAAGGATTGCCTATGTCTGCCTAGCAATCCGAGTCATGTTTTAGGCTTATGGGTGATGATTGCGAATGCGCTGCGTGCTGAGCTTTTGGGGACACGCCGTTCGGGCCACGGTTGGGCCTGAAGAGTCGAAGCAAAATTGGATACAAGTGTCGGGACTTAAGGGAGAGGCGTCTCCTACTATGATATGAATGTTTGTAACACCTGGAGGGATAGTAAGCGTGGGGGAGCAGATAGAAAGATTGACGGAGTCTGCCTACCATGGGCAATCTTGCCAGGATCACGCAATAGGGCGACAGCTACGACGGCGATCGTGTCGTCGAGAGAAATCAGAAAGAATGCAAATACAATTGGATCATGGCGGACCTTTCCCGGGGCGACGTTATTGTTGGTACGCCAGAATTCGAAGATCCTAAACTGCCGATGACGTTCAAATCATGCTGACGATAGATGAAGATCATGCTAGGAAGCTGTGGCGACGCCGACGACAGCGTAAGCACCATCGTCGAGTCGAGCTCAAACAAGAAGCGTAAGATTGAATCCTGTTATTCTGACGCCGGAACCTGCGAAGTACTGGCAAAGCAAGAAAAAGTGGCCACCAAAAGGTTTTGTTCGTAGCGACTTATTCAAAGAAAGATTTGGCTCAATCTATCCCTGATACGAGCCAGAGATAAGTAGCTACCAGCACCAATCACTACCAACCAACATCAAGCGCTTCCAGAAAGACGTTAAAGAGAGAACAAATTGACACAGATGACGTTCCTTTAATTGCTGGGATCAGTTGCAACGCATAATAGCGAGGCAGGGGCAGTGTATTTAATTAGACAGGAAGAGCTAGCATGCGTTATCAAATCGATTCCCGTCTTGTTATTCCCTACATCTTGGTTAATGTGCAACCACGGTTACCAGCTGTAGCGTTACCTACCGTGCAAGACAACATCATCAGTCAGTAGTAGTAGCCCCATCTTTGTCCAGCATTTCCTCCTCTTGCAGCTTCAATAACAATGCTTCCCCCCTTTCTACCACGATTTTGGTATACTCTGGCCCTGGAGGCACGCCAATTAGCTTGTTCTTATCGAACGCAATCTATGCTACGTTGAGGTGGCCCTTACAGGCTTCCCTCATCTCCTTTTCGTCCTCTTCCCCGGACCCGCCACCAAGGACTAGGGCTTCTGGTCGCTTTATATAATCGTCTGTCGTCCCGAGTCCCTCAGCTGTAGGATCACCGGACGGTGGGGGTTTCCCACGTAGGATAGTTGGAATCTCAGCTTCTCCCGCCGTAGTGGAGAGGACCGCGTGAATCGCTAGGAATGGGTCAGACTGACTCTGTTGATGGAAGAGAATAATCTAACGTTCACACTCCGGCTTCGAGAATCCTATGATAATTTGCATGACGGCAGCTTGTTGACCTCAAAGGACGGTGCGAATAGGAGAGGACATGATGATTTGGAATGGCGATGTCTGAGTGAGAATGCAACGAGGTTATCGAGTAGTGAGGTCCCACGACACTCCCGGGCTTACAGCCAGCAAGCCTCCTAATCCTATTGTCCCTTCGTGAACGCTTCGGGTTTCGACGCAAGAACGAAATGGGTTTCTTCAGATTCGCATCTTAATCGTACGGCGGTCTTTGAGTATTATTGAAGACATCGCCTAGAAGGGTCTGAAGGGGTCCCCCCTAACCATCCACTCATAGGGCTGAGAAAGGGCGCCCTGGAACCGTTCGTCCAGGGACCCAGCCGGGATCGGTCTTGTCGCCTAAGCAGCGCGCTCTAGGGCACCCTTTCGGGGTCTACGGGCTTCAGCCCTATGAGTGGATGGTTAGGGGTGACCCCTTGGTGTCTTGGGCGACTTGACCAATCTCCTCGATAAGCACTACCGAAAGCCGCTTTCAGCTTCCAGCTTTCAGTTCGAGACGCGCGAAGTGGCTGGATCCAGACTCTATCGTAGAACGTCTGAGGTCGTCGCCAGGGAGGCTTGCTTTGCTCTTTAGGGTTATCTTAGGCGGCCTCGCCTGGGATCAAGCGTCAATAGCGCCAGCTTAGAAGGGTTCACTGCCCAGTGGGCCAAACCGCCAAGTGGGCCACCCTGCTCTAACTCCAACACTGTAGGTTTTGATGCAATATTTCCGCACGCAAAATTATAGTAATTACTGATTACTATAGCTTTTATCCCAAAGATTTTATTCATACTAGTATGGTTCGTAAGTTATGGTGACTTGACCTTTTCTCCCTAAGCGGCCCCTAGAGCTAGACCCCAGAGTAAGCAAAATAAAAAATTCCGGGTACTCAGCCCTGACAGGCTGGCCCACTGAGCGGTTTGGCCCACTGGGCAGTGAACCCTTCTAGGGGTGGACTCCCCTCCTTGCATCGGGGCATCGTGAATTCCGAGTAACATTCCTTAGCTTGTGGCTAAACACCAAATGCTCATGGACGCAGAAAGTCGTGGACAACCCTTTCCAACCCATTAAGCTAGCGATCGTCAACGATGGCAGCCCCAAACCCACCATCCGAGCGACCTCAAGTCAACCCCGTCGATCTCAGAGCTCTGGACTATGTCGATTCCTACGACCACAATCTTATGTGTGCTATCTGCCATGCACCGTTCGTCTACCCTGTCAGGCTTCAGTGTGAGCATGTATTTTGCCAACGCTGCGTCAATGACGCGATGTATCACCAGGCAGAAAACCCCAGTGTCCTCTCCATCAACTGCCCATCCTGCCGGAGAAGAATTGACAATCGGGCAATAGCACCTGTTCCCAAGATCTTGACCCACATACTGGACGAGCTACGTGTCAATTGCCCCCTGAGGAGTGAGGGGTGTGAAGAGATACTTGCAAGAGGGGAGGTGCAGTCTCACGTAGACAAATACTGTGCCTACTCGGAAGTGGGATGTCCTTCGGATGACTGCCCATTGATGATACAGAGGAAGGATGAGGAGAAGCAACGATGCCTTCATGGTATGGTACGCTGTGAGGACTGCCTGTGGGAATTCATGGAGCGGGATCTGGAATACCATCGAAATAATACCTGTGCGATTGGCAAATCCTCATGTCCTGATTGTCATGCCCAAGTGCTACACCGAGATCTCGAAGCCCATATCGAACGATGTCCGGACGCCATATTCCCATGCAATGCCGCAGAGTACGGGTGCGATTTCATCGCCAGGCGCATGGTACTCGATGAGCATCTGAATACGTGCCCTCTCTCGAAGCTTGTCCCCTTCTTGATGATGCAGAATGATCGGCTCGAAGCCCACGAAGCCGACCTCAAGCACCTCCGTCACAAGAATTCGATCCTCGAAACATCCTTTTCCACGATACAAGAGACCTTGAGTCCCGCGGCCAATCTGATTGATGCTTCGTCATCCTCAGCGACGGGTTCCGACACTGGACCCTTCGATTCTACAGCTCACCACCTGCTTTGCCTTCACGAATCCCTACGCGAAGAAGTCAATCGCGTTTCAGCCGCTGTCTCAGAGGTTGACGCCAAGGCCAGCATGATGGTCTTGAACGAGAGCCTGCGTGTTAAAGAAGATTTGTCCCATACAAATGCAGCGATAGGGAGCATGCGTATGCAGTTGCATTGGCTCATGAGTGCTCGATTGCAAAATCAGCAGCGAGTAGCTATGGTACGGGCGCAGAGCTTGGGCGAGAGTCTTGGGACTGGTACTTCGTCTGCTCAGGCTGGTCCCATTGAGGGTGTCGCATTGCCGGTCCGAAAATCAAGTGAATCGACGAGACAGGATCCGAAGCTCTAGGGTTGTTTGGAAAGGATCGAAATTACTGTGCATCTACTATCTGGTTGCAGTGTATGGACGCATATTTGAACCGGCTATGTGCATGTTGACTGTATCAACAATGCCAATCATACCAAGATACCCTTATCAGGAACTCGAATCATTGCAGCTATATGAGAATCTCAAACTAAATTCTGTTCCATTCGTGGCTGTCGGAAGATCGTGCAACTGCCTCATGCAACTTTTACATGGACCTCCCTTATCCATTGACTATGTGATTTGCCGATGAATTCAATACGCACCTACCAATGACTCCAGGGAACCCGCATCCGATCATAGACATGAAAAGACGCATTGCGTCGACGCAGCACCGGGGTCCTCGAGTATATAGCTTCCAGCCCCAGACTGAGTCTAAATAACAGCGGTGGTAAGCAGCAAATGTGACCAGACTCTGGCAAAGGAAACTCAACAACGTTGGGGAAAGAAATTTCCCGGATTCTACCTGACGTGAGGACACGCAGCGAGGGGATCGTATCTACAAACGCTGGTGCATAGAGGGCTCCTCTCGCGGCGACGATCGGCAGTTGGTTTTCGTCCTGCATACGTAACGGGATCCCGCAGTCTTGCCAAGGGTATACTGAGCTTCTGTTGGATCGTGTATGGGGAAGCTGGCACCTTGTGAATCGAGTTCAGCATGACGCAACTCTCTCTCGAGTCTCAACATTTAAGTCTTTGCAAACTTCCCCTCGCTTCCTGGCTGTTGTAGCAATTTACAATGAGCCGTTAACGCTTCATGCCCTCAGGCTTTTGCAATCAAAATGAACGCATCTGCAGTCGCTAGCGTCGCTGAGTCTCTGTCTCTGGTTGCTGAACAAGATGATGGTGACTACGGCGATTTGACATATATACTGTTCAATGCAACACTAGGAGTTCTGATTATCGACCCCACCATTACAAACATTGATGTCCTCAGCTCCTCGATTCTTGGAGATCTATTGTCTCGGAAGAACTTTGTTGTAGGACAGCTGTGCACATTCCCTATCTCTGGAGCCTACGGATTCTTGAACAGGCTCTTGTACTACTGTCTACTATTATTTGCGCTCTTGGTGCGTCACTCAACGTGGCTGTGTCCTGCCGCTTTGGGAGCTGCAATGACTTACAGTGTGGGTGCTTGCGTCCACACTTTTGCCCTACTTGCGTAAGTACCATATGACTTATTGGAAGACGTCGGGCCTCGGACTGATCGATCCAACTTAGCCATTATAAGTTTAATTCGCCAGACCTGAACGACCCAGCTTGGTACCGGAAAGAGCTCCCTGAGCTTCCTTCTTATTACGGGGATATTGATTTGGCGGCAATACTCCCCATTTTGATTGCTGGCTCAGTAACCCTCGCTCCGATCCTTAATTGGTCATACACCCTCAGACGTCTCCCCGAAGGTTCCAAGGCCGTGGTCATTCTGTGGGGCGTCTTGATGTATGCGGCAACCATCTCTAGCTTTCTGGTGGCATTTAAAGGCATATTTCCTTTCGTTGTTGGTGGCCAGGTAGCCTATTGTCCAGTGGGCGAGGACCCGAGCTGTTCCTTCGACGGAATCTCCGGAGGCAGCTTGAGACTGGTGAATTTGAGCCTCTACAATCAGTGTCACTGCAAGAGCACATGTGGTGTTGTCAGTCCCGACTACGCCCCTCTTCGAAAAGGATCAAACCTCCAAGCGCTGCTATTAGATGACGCCTTAGACATGATCACACGCACGAATTCGTATACTCGTTCTTACGTAGCATACGTTGATGAGGTCTTTCTATCTTTCATAATAGCACATGGCGTATTCGGTGTGGTAGAAGCCAGGTGGACTCAAGCACGGGTTCGAAACGGCGTCTTCCGATTTCTCAATGGCACTACTTCACGCAAAATGCGGAAGATCTTTCTCCTAGGAAGCCCGAGCAACTCAATACTTCGCTATTACGCAGCCAAGTTCATTTCTAGTATGTTCTTTGGCAATGCCATACTAGCAGCCATGATTTGCCCTCCCCTATTTGTTGGCTCGTTGATTATCAACGAATTGGCGCTGTGGAATTGGCCGGTGAGGTATGAACAATCTTCCAAAGACACTTTTGAAATTGTTCAATGCTGAATAGACATGCAGTGAGGACTTTGACGCTATGGGGCAGGTACAAACCCAGTAGACTTCCAATTTTCCCAATGGACTGAGTGACTGACACAGCTCAGTGGACTCCATGGGTGACGGCAGCCTGCGTAATCATAGTTGCTATAATCCAACACAGAGACGCCATATTTGACTGCCTCAAGGCTCGTTTCTCAAACTGCCTCAAGGCTCGTCTCTTAACAAGGCAGGGTTTCCGGAGGGTGGAGCCAAGCAGCGACGAGGTCGCGTCACAACGTCATTCGCTCGAAATTGGGAGCAGCGTCTCTCCGAAAGTGGTCATCTCGAGGCTCATGAAGGCACCTCGTCTGCTCGTCGCAGCTCTGGACTTGCAGGGCTTTCGATACTGGTTTATGGAAAGCTCCTTGCACGATCAATCTGACTATGGCCCTTCTAAGCACACTATTTTCAAGATGCTAAGGAACTCATTCCTGGCATGCGACAAGTGTAAGCAGCGGGGCCCTGGCACAATGTACGAATGTACAGATTGTGACCAACGCTATTGTGCTACTTGCTGGAAGCAGAAGGAAAGACTAGGCGCCAAACTACAGTGCTGTGACCGGCGGTCCAGCTCGAAGTCCGAGATCCTCTTGGACAACCTAGCATTTCAGGACTCGGGTTTATTCCCAGATATCTCTGCGTTCCAGCTCTCTCGCCCGGAGGAGCCCGATATCGAAAACCAAACACAGGCCCCAAGTCCATTACTGATTCTTTCCCCATCCCCAGATGAGGCCCAGAAATCACCCGTAATGGCGAGCAGCGGCCAAAATAGATGGTCGCCCACTGAGTCGATAGGTCTAGGAGCAGAAAGGCGTCATGGCCACCAGCGAAGGAACACTGACGATTCGATGCGCCAATATCAGATCTCACAGCATTTCCAGTCGACCGACAGGTTACTGTCTGTACGAAATGACTCTAGATCGCCATCACCAGCAAGTAGCACTCGATCCCAGCGTAGTAATTCAAACGGGAATTTAGGGTTTGTGCAATCCAACTCTACATCGCCACCGCAATCTCACAATAATCGATCGCAGTCTGATATGGGACGGGATGCTCTCACTATGATTACACCACCAGCTTCTCATCTTGCGGACTTGAGGAGGGATTCCAACGGGTCACAGAGTACATACCAGAACACTTGGTAGAGACGAGGCAATACTCCCTACGAATATGAGATGGATGTAATCAGCCCCAGTCAGCAATCCTATCCGAGCTGTCGCAATGCCTGTGCAATGCGTTGTTTCCGTGAAGCAATATGCAACATGTTGATGGGCCAGCAGTCCTCAAGTATTCTGCAATCAAAGAGTGGTCATCCATACAAAATCTTTATTTGGCAAACTTTTTGTCAGGACATTGTAGATGGATCGTGCAGATACAGGCGGAACGGATTCCGGTTCTTTGTATTCACTTCAAGGCCAAACATTCTTGTTTACCTCACATCTTCCAGTATCCGGTCTTTACATTTCCCCTATAACTCCATCTGCATTCGTGTACCGAATTGATCCATGTCAAACTCGCTATGGCTTTAATGCCAGTCTTAAGCCTAGATCACAACAACAACCCGGTTATGGTTATGCCAGTTGTCGTCTTCGATCCCCTCCTCTTCGACAAAAACCACTGGAACCTGGGCGATGGCCCATCTCTGCACAGATTCCAGATCTTCTGCCAGTCCTACGTGGAACAGCTCAGCTTTAACCCCTATACCATTGTGCAATGCGAGCTCGACGGTTTCATTGCCATACTCCATGACGAGAAATTCTTTCCCCATATGTGGACTCTACTGGACACACTCAGTCGCGATCAGTAAGTCCCACATTGTTCAGACTTGAGTATGGTTGACGAAGACCAGGATCAACTACCCTGGGATGGTCAACCGTTGCACCTACTACCTACTCCAGAACACAACTAACTTCAACCGCCGAGCAAGGAGACTAAGTGAATCACACTCTCCAATTTCAGGATCACCACACATGTAAGTCTTGACCTTTATGCAACTCCTCAAACGCAGACCCTGGCTAATCGCCACGTTACAGGGCCAGCTTTCCCAGCACTTCTCAGGAATACGAAATACCAGATTACATGTCAGCTCAGTCCACATCACACACCGTCAGTGGTCAGTTCGCGTCAGAAGGCTTCTTTCCCCAACCAAGTCAGGCACCCGGGCAAATTGAAGGTCCAAATTCACGAGCGCAGGAACAGAATTCTGAACTATTAGAGGGTATGCAGCCGGCGGGAGAGACACTTGTGACGGGAGAAGACCAGATTTTTCGTGCTGCGATGGAGGAGTTGGAGACTTACGTATTGAGATGACCTGGCGCGGTGATTAAGGTATTCATGTGGAATTTTACCACTTCTGTAGCGCGCAACACATCCTGATGAGCTATACTTGAGGACTAATTGTAGCAATGCTTCTTCTATATGTGCTATCGTGACACTCATATCACGCTTCTAGTATCACGAAAGAATCATGACACAAGAGCATGATTGCGTGCCATGACAAGCTCGACACTTTGGGTCCGTAAGACTCTCGGGACTGCCGGTAAGATCTCTGTCGCATTTAACATTGACAGGGGTTACAGCCTGATTTATCATCAATTACAACATCATCTTTCCACACTCCAAAACCATGCCCATCTCCAAAATCCCCAACGACCTTCAAATCCTCACAAGCCTGTATCCACCAATCGCATTCCACCCCTACGCTCAAACCATGGCCTCATCCGACTACGACCGCCACCTCGACGAGATACCAGTAGCGGACAACACCTTGAGCAATATCGCCACAGCCTTCCCCCGGTTCAGATCTCTGACAGGTGTGTATTGCTGATGTCAGTAACTGGGTGGCTGTAAGAGAGAGGCAGCTTATGATGAATAGGCACTAGGGCACAAAGAATGAAAAATGGAAGATGGCACGCCCACTAGCGCAAATGGGAGCTTAACATGGGCTATGAGTAGGGCGATTGGGACGTAATTATTTGCGTCGATTTGGCTGGAGGAGAGATAGGATATCCTTCAGACCATGTTTGACGCTTTCTGGCCTCATCTTCTACGACTTTCTGGCCGAGTCTCCGGTTTGCTGTTTCACGATAGACACAGGCGGCAGGTAGTTAGGCCTGCCTTCCAATACCTCAAGGTTAGTTCAACATCAGCATTTACGATCCGTATGCTCCCTAGCCAACTTCCAACGAATATGCCCTCTATCGAGATCGACTTCACGAAGAAATGAGATCCGTGGAAATTATAATTGAACTCTCTGTCACCGCAAATGCCTAAAAGCCGTGACTGACGAACTGCATCGGCAGCGCTGGGTGCCAATCCCTGGTCCCTGGCGATACTTTGGACCTTGGCAAGATTGTTGGGGAAGTACTCGGCGTGGAGAGATGAGGCCCAGGGCTAGTTGGGTTTTGGAGTGGAAGGTACGATTCGATGACTGGATGCATGTGCATTCGCTTTTACTTGTGAACGCTTTACGCATCATACTGGACTGGCCATTGAAAGGCCGAGGAGGTAGTCAATCTTTTGCTTGCGGGATCCGTTATTGACATTTTGTAGGCGTTGTTTGTGGGTGCGGTTGAAACAGTGAAGATTTGCAAGAAATGTTACATTGGCTGCATCAGAAGCCCAGAGGTAGAAGGCGGTGTGAAGAATGATGTCGTCGTAGCATCTCATCTCATCGCATGTCATATCTTATCGAACATCTATTTCACACCACATTATCTCATCAACTCGCCGTCTGACCTCGTGTTCCGCATTCCCCCACCCCCTCACGGTTTCTCAATCTCCATAAACCCCTCCAACTGTCCCCTTTCCACCCCGCCCCTCTGAGTCTGTGTCAAGCCACCCATATACCCCTCAAACTCCCTCGAAATCCTCAACACAGTCTCAAACTCCGCCTCCCCAACCATAACCCCACTCTTCTGCGCAACCACAAGTGCAGTCCTCACCGCGTTTCGAATCTGCCTCCCATTAAGCTTATCCTTACTCCATTTCTCCTTTACTAATTTCATCAGCTCTGCATAGCGAGATTCGCTGATGACGTTCTTGGCAGCGAGATCCTGCAAGAAGATCGCCCAGACGGAAGTGCGGCGGTCTTGGTCTAAGGATGGTAGGCCGAGGGTGACGTGGATCCGTGATTGGAATGCTTGGTCGAAGATGCCAACGCGATTCGTGGTTAAAAATAGCACGCCTTTGAAATATTCCAACGTGCGCAAAAAGATGGAGACAAGGGCATTGCGCTCGAGGTTGTCGTAATCGCGGTCTTGAAGGAAGATGTCGGCTTCGTCGAGGAGAAGCACGGCGCCGAAGGTGTGCGCGTAGTCGAAGATTTCTTCGAGGCGCTCTTCGAGGCCTTCGGGGTTGGTACCGATGTCGCCGCAGGTTACTTGGTAGAGAGGCTTTTCGAAGGATTCGGCGACGCATTCTGAACAAGGTCTTTAGTTAGCATGCTTGTTTGAGACTTGGGACAGGATAATGGGGAAGTAAAGGGGGCGTACCAGCTGTAAGAGTCTTGCCGGAGCCCGGAGGTCCGTGAAGCAATGCACAGAGTCCTACGCCTTTTCCAGCTACCAGGTCGTCAAGCATAGCTGTCTTGTCGACGTAGGAGGAGACCATAGCTTGCACAATGTCCTTGTATTCGGCATCGAGCACGAGACGATCCCACCCATTTGTGCGGAATGACACATCGCGCAGCTGAGTCACATTGAGATTCTTCCAAATTCTATCACGAAGATCATAACCATGAACCTGCTGCGGACAAAGCAACACCGTGAGCTCATCCGGCTCTTCACCCGGCTGAATCCCATCGTACTTGTTGTATTTCGAATCAATACGATGCGGGGGCCTGTCAGTCTTGAAGCGCCGATAAGGATCCTTACGTTGAACGGGTCCGCGATGGGGATCATCGTAGTCATCCAGCGTTTCGGGATTGTAGTATTCGTTCTCGTACGGGTCAGCAACAATTCTGCGATTACCGCGGCCACGGTCGTCGTCGCGGATGAACCTGTTGTCTCGCCAATTCTTGCTCTGAGCTTCGGAAGGACCACGCTTCCGGTCAATGATGATTGGCCAGCTGTTGCGGCGTTGGTAGGTCAGGTGGTCGACCATGACTCTGACGGCTTCGTCGCTGGCGTCGTTCTGGGACCACATTTCGCCTGTATATTCGCGGTATTTCTGGCCTTGCAGAGACCAGAACTTCTTGCCGCGAGATATCAATGACGACCGAACTTTCTCCTTCTCGGGTACGAATTTCTCTGGGACGAGGTCCAATGATTTGATTTCCCTCGTCTCGTGAAAAGGTGCAATGCAGTGAGTGGACCACACACGACCGAAGATCTCGCCGTCGTAGTTGATCGACCAGCATACGAGGTCAAGCCTGGTATAGCTATGATGCCCAGACTGGCCTCTTCGTCGTTTCTGCATGCCACGAATGGATTCAATCACGAAGGCTTCATGCTCGCCATTGTCAATGTTGTATACCACAGTACCAGGCTTGTACAACATCCATAGCTCACTATAGGTGATGAGACCTGATGGGTTGGCTGATTCAATTTCATTATACTTCTTAGTGAGATCGCCGCAGTCGGTGCGCATGAAATCTAGGATGAACTTTGCATGATCCTGACCTTGTGGGGTAAACTCGATATCACCGTCGATGGTGGCATCGGCGATGCCTGTGAGCCGCTTTCGGTTGTGGAAGAGCACCATCAAAGGTTCGGTCAGACAAAGCTCGCCATCCACGAGGGCAACATCAGTATGATACTGAGACACATCCTCCAGCAAATCTGGAAAGACGGGAGACACAATCTCAATATTTCTGCGCCAGAACTGCTTCTTATCATCAAACTCCCGTATAACAGTCAAAAGACTCTTCTTGCTGAAATCTCTCTCATCAGTCTTGATCACAGCAGACTCATCATCTTTCTCCCAACGAGGAGTTCCATAACGATTCTGAGTGTGCTTCCAGCGCACAATATTGAGCTTTGGCCCGCCGGTCTTGTTATCCTTCTCGGTAGCTGCATCATCAATTTCCTCAGGCCTACCTCCCTTATCATTTCTGTGCCTTGAGCGGCGGCGATGGCCTTTTCTAGGTGCATACTCTCGGCGGGCACTCGGCCCGTCATCCTCGCTTTCGCTCTCGCTGGAGGAATCCCAAGCTCCGCGCCCTGGGTACCGGAATGGATCGTTTTGCATGTAAGGTGCTGGTGGGGGAGGCATTTGTCCTGGCCATGTTGCGATACCTGGTGCTGCTGCTGACGAGTTTGGACCGCGTTCGTATCTGTCGACACGGAGTTGGAGATCGCTGATCATGGTCTCGAGCTTCTTCACTTCATTGGTGCCGGCATTGACGTGGCTAGTACCCTTGGGAATGTCTCCAATAACTTCTTGTGGAGCTCGGTCGGAGGGTTCCATGGAAGTCTCGCCCATGTTGACAATGTTAATGAAACGACTGTTGCAGAATGAGCACCAGGAGCCTCTTGTCGATTGAATGATTTGGGAATGCCGAAGTACAAGAATAATGTACTCGTGAAATCTCTCTACATTCGCTTGCTGGCAGAGACAAGGTAGACTCAGAGCACCTCTCTTGTAGAAAACGCAGAGTCGCTCAAACCAGGCTGCAGTCAGCCCATCCCACCTCTAGCCTTCGCCATGGATAAGCCTACATTACGCCATTGGATAAAGACGTAGTAGCAACGAAGCTGAAACCAACAGGCGGTGTAGCCCAGCGCCTGCCTAACGGCCGCCAGCCCTGCGGGGCGCGAAGCCTGCATCTTCGGATCCTTCATCCTCACCTCTGGTCTTTGGGACCGAGATCATAAGGCTACCAATGAATTGATCTTTATCACTTCTGTCACACTGTCAGATCTGCCGATGCCAATAATGTTGAGGATACAGCTTTAGGCTCCCTAGGGTTAGTTCTAATAAGTCCGCGCGATCCACACGCAAGGCCAACGCATCAATCACCCACGCGCGGCGCACACGAAACGGATGCAGAGATATCATTCCCCGCGACGACGATTCTATCAAGTTGAATCGATAGTTCGTATGTCACATTTCGGGGAAGATCCGTAGTCATTCCTCGCGTCACGATTGATTGATTTGGCTCTAATGGCGGAAGTCTCTGTTCTTTGGGCGTTGTTCGCGAGATTCGACCTTGGCATCACAGCGCTGTCAGATTACTTACAGTTGTTGGACAATTTACGTAACTGCTCATGGTGAAGATCACGAGCATTGTTGTAAGCCTACTCCGTTATGAGGGGGCCCCTAAGCGAGCCACCAAGCCCAGTCCCTAAAAGGGCCCCGAGAGTTAGGCGCTAGTTGGGGGATCTCTCGGGGCCTCTCCGGGCTAGCTCCGGGGCCCTTTATTGCGAACTATCTTGTTCATAAAGTATCGTGCCTGGGGGCCATCTAGGGGATTTCTTGGCGGCTCGCTTAGAGGCCCCCTCATTGCAAATTATCTTGGTGATGACGTGGCCCCCCGAGTCGAATGGTGCCGTTATTCCTCGGCCCGCACCACCGAGCCGCACCATGAGCAGGGTACGAGTACTGATCCCAACGGATTGTTTTTGCCTTCTCCTTTCCCTTTGATGGTCAAAAGGCTAAATGGGTATTGCAAAAACACGGCTTGTAAGGCTGTGCTATAGATTGCCTCTCGTCTTTATTGACTTTGAGCCTTGACTTGCCGGTTTCCGAAGTTAAGGATTTGCATTAGCCATTGACTTTCGCTACTGGGTTGTTGGCAGTCAGTGCAGTGAGAAGGATGAAGTGAGGATCCCTTGCGGGGAGACTCCGTACTGTGAAGTATTTGGAGAGTATGGAAAGTCATGGATTCACTAAGTGTGTCATGATATGTCTAGGCAGCTGTGGTACGTTGCCCCTGTGTTTGGAAACCAGCGTCTGTGGTAGTAGTCGCAGGTAGCGGTTCGGTATAGCCTAAGGAAAAGACACGAGCCGTTGTCACATGAAATTCACCCCTCGCCGTACTCTCGTTAAACATCATTAGGAGTGAAGAAGTAAATGCTAGCATATCTTAGTCGTAAGAAAAATTCAGTCCCTCCGTCATGGTTGATCGGCCATTATCCATCCATGTGTGCACATCAGGCAGCCGAAGCCTGCGGGGACACATCCAGCTTTTTCATCCGTTCTTCCACGCTCTTCACAGCGTCTGCATCAAGCGGCCTGCTCACTTTCTGAATTTGTTGGCGAGGACAGTTGTCGCATTTCTTGTGGCCACAGTTTGCGCAGAAATAATGGGAGTCCCCGAATGTATAATTGCACTTTTCGCAGCTCGAGCGAACCTTCGTACTTGTATCCGTCTCACGTTGGCCATGGGCTGAAGTCTGTTCTGAGTCGCCAGGGTAGCCTTGTAGGTATTTCTCCTTCTTGGGCCTGGAAGCTGTTAGCAACATCTTAGAAAGTTGGAGCAAAGAGGAACATACGGATCCCGTGAGCACTGGTCACAGCGCGTGTGGTTGCATTTTCCACACTGGACGGCCTTTCCAGCAAAAAGTGTCCCACATTCATGGCAAGTCCTGCGCACACGCTGTGTAGGTGTCTTTCTCTCCAATGGGTTCCCCGTCGCACGGTTCGGCATGCTCACAGCACCAGTGCTTTCCTTGGATCCATCATCCACGGCAATGCCTCCAGCGGCAACTCCTTTGCCCTTTGAAGCCTTCTGCTTCGAACTGGGAAGTCCAGGGCATTTCTTGCAGCGGTTGTGGTTGCAGTTGCTGCAGACTCTCTCGGATGCAAAGGCGGTTTGGCAACGGTGGCAGGTACGGTGCACCCTCAGGCGAACCTTCTTTTCCACCCTTGGTACCCCTGGGGTAGCGGGGACCTTCCACTCTCCAGGCTCGAGAGTTAAGCCATACTTGGCAAACAAGGCGCGGGCCTTCTCCTCTTGGAACATGGAATTTTCTTTGGCATTCATAGTGGTATGTGGTTTGGTGAGAGTGGGAGCCGGCTTGTTATCTCTGATGGTCTGAGTGATGCCAGCAGGGACCGATAAGGCAGCGGCACCGCCTGCGGTGGTGGATGATGGTGCTGCGCCAGGGTTGCTGTAGTTGTATGATTAGTCTGGCTTCCTAGAGGCCAGTCGACATGGACGTTTCATGCTTACAAGTTCAATGGCGTTGAGCTAGTCGTTCCTGGCGCAACATTCTCCTTCACGGGTGCGAAGGCAGAGCCATCGGAGATGGATTGTCTCTTGGACTTGTCTCTTTTCAGTACGAGACTTGCTCTCCTCATGAACTTCTTCAGGCCCTTAGGATTATCCTCAGCTCCTCCGGGCCCACCTTGTCCTAAAGAACTCATATCTATAGATATTTAATAGCAATTATGATGGTGAATGGCTATGCGATATCCTAGTATGTATTGTAGTATGATGTAGACGTCGAAAGTTAAGATTGTCTTGGTTGTGAGGTTGCTGACGGGTCCCTATCCTGATGACGATATGGCACTCCTCCTAGATCGCAGACAGGACTGCCTTGAATGTACTGTCTATAGCACCTTGCTCGTTCAAAACGAAATGCCTTGCCGGAGATGGTCTCCTATATGGTTGTTGTGGAGGGAGGCGAGGATTGAGGTTGGACTGGTAGCTAGAAGTGGGAGGGGAGAGTGGAATCTTAGTTGGGGGAGCGCACCACGGTTGAAGGTTCTGGCGCTAAACAAGCCCGGGCGGGTTCACCAAATGCTAATGAGCTAGCCTACAAATCAGTACCTTATCCCAGCAACCAGCAATCGCCAGTTCCCCAGCGCCGGTTACATCCCAATCTCCAAACCTCTTCAGGAGATTCCCCAGGTCTTATTCGCTGCGTTGTGCTGGAGATTTGGTAAGCCATGTCACCTTGCTGATGATCTGCCGCGGAGTGCTGGTGATTGGGTCTAGGGCAGTTCCAGAGATATGCTAGTTCTAGGAGCGGCATTTTGGTCGCGCTCGCTTCTCACTTGTTCTGTCTGACTTTCCCAACTAATCGTCACTGCGCATCAAAAGTGCGCGGGATGGCTGATACTTAGAATTTTGGCATTGACTCGGCTTCGGTCATAATCGGCGTCATTTGAATAGGTGTGCACTGAGCACTTACCGCAAATTGCGTTGGAAGCAGCACATGGAAAGCCTGAGAGCGTTGGTAATTCACTTCAGAGATCATAATACGAATACTATCACGACTATCTACAGCACACGGTTCGAACCGCCCTTGCGGAGTTGCCTAGAACTAGCGTTGATGATCCTATAAAGCACTCACTATGCATGCTTTAAGACAGGATCGACATTATTGATATACAGATCATCACGACTAACTATGAGTTCAGCTCAGTGCCCGCACGATTAGCGAATGTTTGCGCAGGAAAAAGGTCAAAGCTTTCCAACAGGGCAAGTTTTCCCAGCTTTCGCACTGGTGCTTCTCAACGTATCTCTAGCCTCTAGCCAGGTGGAATTAAGAAAGTTAGGGCGATTGACTTCTTCACCTCGGGTATCTCTTCGTGGTCGCTGGGTTTCAACCTCATCGCCGATTAGATTCCGCCATGACCAACAGCAGCTTTGACACATCGCTAAATTCATAATTCTCCATCGTTCCTAGAACTATGCAAATCGCCGATGCTGAGTTACCAGTACCTAAAAGGTCCTGCGTCCTAGTAACTTTGACGCGTTTGGCATATGTACCCAATGCTAGAGAATTGCACAAGGCTACCCACGAATTCATCGCCTACCGTGTTCGAGTCAGGTCACGTAGAGGCTCCTTTCAGTATTGGACCGTTTACTACTGCCTGTAGATTTCGATCCTATTGGGCCGCATTTACATGCGACTGCCAGGCAGCGAAAACGGTGGTCTCTGATCTTATTTCTCTTTTGCAACATTGCTCGTGTGCTCCTTTTGTTTACCATCAGAATCCCGACTTGTAAAATGCAGCCCTTACAACCGAGACAAGATCTGGGACAAATTCGCTCGCGGGAAAGAGTATTCGCTTTGCTGCGAACGCCAGAGTTCAGTGACTCATTTGATGCTCTCCACCTCCCATTCCCATCCTCAGCGGAGGAACGCATTTTACTTTCTGACAGGCACGCGAGACGCAAATCACACAGCCAGGGCCATGGCTCCAAGTCTAGTCTAGCTGCGGAAGAGGCAACGCCCAAACATAATGTACGCAATCACAAGAAAGCGTCCCGAGCTTACCTCAATCCGGACCAGCCAAACTTCAGCCAAACATACCACAACAAGACTGGCCATAGCCTTGGGACTAGTTTGGCGAATGACAGCTCAGAATCATGTCAAAGGCGACTCAATCACAGTGTCGGTCCCAAATCAGACCTGGTGGCTGAGGAGGCATCCCTTAAACCTGGTCTACATCAATTGAGCAGCGATCCCATAGTCAGCTTGCCCTCTGAGATCTCCGACCTGATACTCTCGTATCTGTCACCTGCGGCTCTAGATGCTGCGAGACACACCTGCAAGGCTTGGTACCATGCTATCATGTCCAATGATTGGGTTCTGTCCTGCGTCCTTGGCACGGATGGCGGGAGCAGTCACCGAGATTTGCTGAAAGTATTGGGCGTCGATAGCAACTTATTTTGGACTTTCAAAGATCCCGATGCCTGGCGTACTAGGTTTCGCATGCGTGATCTGCAATTCTTGCTCCCTGAACCAGGTTCTCGGTATGTTTCTGCGACCAGGATAGGGTCACAATTTGGATTTATGGTGTTTCAACTGAGCAATGAGAGACCGATGGGAACAGACCCGATCAGAACTACGTTAGTGATATATCGCTTTGACTGGAAGGATTTAGCCCAGTATGCTGGCTCCGCTGAGCATGACGGCACAGAAGGGACCGTCCGGATCATCAGTATGACTAAAATGGAGCGTGATACCCCTTCTGTCCTCAGAATTGATATTGGTGATATTGTTAGACTTTACAGTATCACCGTCCGCAAAGCGTTTTCGAATTTTGAGAGTCGATTCTCTCTTGAGGCATTAGGATCTCCCGAAGACGCCGAAGTGGCCAAACAATGGCCTCTGAACGTTGTCCAAATAGCCCAATCGTTAAACGTTGCTGAAGAATCACCGTTAAATGGCTGGACAGTGCTAGCACGATTTCCACCGGACCAATTGATAAGTCCTTTTCGTTCCTCAGAAAAGGCTCGCGTTCATGCAGGACCACGATTCCTAGCTGAGGAAACTTGTTCTAGCAATATCTACGTGGTAATTGACGATTCCCGTGAGTATTCTCGTCCACCTCCGAAGGAGCAAGAAGTCGAGCCCGAAGAGACCGGAGTTTTCATCGCTTCGGCCCTCTTGTCTCGTCCTGAATCCAATTCAACATACAAGAATGTCACTGTAGCACCAACCTTCACCATCCATAGGACTATTAGAGTCGCAATCATTTGGCAGTCTTCGAATGAAAAGGATCTGCGATCAGAGCTTTACATATACGATATCCCAGAAGTTTTCTACTACAAGCCCTCTTACAATCACAGTCCAACATCTGATCTGCCGTACCACATCGTCCAAGGGAAACGCATCACATCCTTGTCTCCTCAGATAGGCGGGACCCACCCTTATAGCCCTCTTTGGCACTCGGACTCCTCCAAGCACGCTGTGCTAGGCGGCTTACAACTTCCCCACACGACCGGAAATCAAGACAACTATCCGCGGAACTTACAATATCAAAAATGCTTCGTCTGGGGTGCGACCGACTCTACTGAAAACTGTACACAAATCACCTGCAAGATCTTCGATTTGAGCTTCGCAGACCCAGAACGCTTGCGGCTGCTCACTGGTGGTGGCGTACTATGGCGACAAAGGCAAAAGCCTTCTAGTCTTTTCATCAGGGCCAAAACTCTTCTCTGTGCTTGCGCATTACACGATGATGAATTTAAAATCGTGCTGCCTAATACTACCACCACTCCCTCAACTAACGACTCATCGCCCGAAGTGGCAAGGAAATCCGAATTCTGGCCATGGAAAGCTGTCTATCCCAAGCAAGACCATGGTAATATTGGATCTATGACCCGTGATGATCCACCAGCGAGGCAAAAGGCCCTAAAAAGGCGAGAGGAGTGGTTTAAAATGCGAATAGTAGAGATGAGAAGAAAGGGATTGTCGGATTTTGAGATCGCAGAGCTCTGGGGCCACTCGAGATGGACAAGATATGGGCAGATTAGGAAGCCGGATGGGTGGCAGGAACGGTAGCTATATATAAGGTAGCTTCTCGCTAAGATTATGTACCTTGATAGTGGCACATGAGATTCAAGGCAGGCGTCATACGAACAAGAAACAATTGTATCGCCTGATTCCGCCATTGAGTAGACCTCTGAGATCATCCAATCGAAGGCTATTCTCATGGTTTCTATACGATGATATCGTCACTCTCCATGCAAATAACAATCGGTTGCGTAGTGTAGTGGTTATCACTCCGGATTTTGACTCATCAAAATCACCAACTATTCCGGCAACCCCAGTTCGAATCTGGGCGCGACCTTGGCTGCCCCATAACATTTTGTTCTGTTTTTGCATCTTTTCATTGTTGGTCATGAAATACATGATATTGCTCCTTGTGTTTCGTCGAATCTATACGGAAGCTTTGTGCTTTTTAGAAGCTGAGTGGTGGCGGGTTTTAGCGCCTGGGAATCGCGGGTTTTGGGTTCGCTGATGTGGGATTTGAGCTACGTTATGACCTACAGTGTTATGACGCATTGGTTTTGAGTTTTGGAGTTGGTGATACAGCGAAGAAGCTGAGCGCTACGTTATGATGGGGTTGTGCGAAGGGTTGTTGAATTGGAGTTGCTGTAGCTGGGATAGCTTTGAAGACAGCTTCTATAAACTGTTTTGATCTAATCTTATGATTGAAGTATCTATCTAGCTCAAGAATGAGCCTCGAACTTGATCGATCATTCATGTGTGCGGGAAAGTTACGAGAGAGAATTTTCTCCTTACTCAACTTGTTCTTGGGTTATCCAGCCAATGAGAACACGACTGGCAAAGCCGCAGCCTCAGACATCTGATTGATACTGTGTGTCTGGAAAGACTGGCTAAGGTACTTTCTTCGTTGCATGGGATTTTGAGAATTCTATACATTGATAGAGCCGCAAGCGAGGCGTAGGTGCGCAAACGCCGTTGTGCAGCTGTCAAGGCGAGAGCGGTGCACCGACAAAAGAATGCCACGCAAAATTGCTACATCCTACAGGTAATACACCATATTTTGCGGACTTATCGAGACTGCGCTTTCAGTAGAAGGGATCCTTTGTCTCGCAGCTACGAAGACAGTTCAATGGTTGGAATCTTCAGTGATGAATCATGAATTAACTCTGATCTGGCGAGACGCTCCTACCCATATCTCGCTATCCTTACCAGATTCTCAATCTCTGGGGGCAACATAAATCCCAATCGGACTAGAGGCCTACCGATGCCTGATTCCAGCCTGGAAGTCCCACCTGGCTCTGGATCCCAGCTTGCGGGCCTGCCTAGGATTCATCATAAAGACGATTATTGTTACCCACGCCCAAAACAGGGTGTATCGGCTTCAACAGCTTCGAAAGTATGCACCATTAAGAGCAATGTCACGCAAGGAAACGGTGATAGGACTGATACTAATCCGGAACGGGACCGTGCAATCCTGTTGTTCGAATAATTTTGGGAATGAGCCACGTATACGCGGTCTTGAGAGTACATTCTCCGAGTTCTATTTCTTGAGGCAAGTTGCATACCGTATTTTTCTAATGGCTTTTCTTCTTCATTGGATAACCAGCCACGATTCTAGATCTAGCACATGTTGTCGCTCTTTCTCTTCGCAATACAGACATATATCTCAAGCAGAGGTTCCGCCACATACGCTGGCAATTTCAGAGATAATTAGGATTTTGACGTTTGAGTGATCAGAGTGTCTATATTTTGTTACACTTGTGTATATTCAGCGGAAGATAGGGGTGATCAGGGATCAGAGCGAAATGAGTGACAGAGAAATCCAATGGCACGACTGGCGCGGTGCGACATAGATGTTATTTGAGTTTTTCTTATGTCAAAGGGGACAAACGTGACTTCCACTCTGAACATCTCATCTCCGAGTCTCGTGTAGATCGACCCATGCTTGAGGCCTGCATTAAAATACGCTCGTTCAGATTCTGGTGATCGAAATCCGGCAATAGGTTTGTTGTTATGGCGTCCATGTTCTATACGCAGCTAGCTGTGATATCGATTCTTCGCATGATACATGACCCGAATACAAGTATACGCCTAGCAATACGCAGCATAAGGAGCAGAATGATATCCATCACGAAAAGTTCTTGACTAGGATTGGTCAGCTAAGCGATATACGGCCCGCCCACGCTAAAACGATCTGCAGCTCTTTGTTTACATGTCGCCTTTGCGCTCAGTGTTATACAACCCTCACGACATCATCTTGCGCTCGCCGAGGTCATCTCAAAGCATCACACGACATTAAACCAAGAGCTACCAAGTCCTCCTTAACAATGGATCGTATGAGCCAACCATTTCGATCCCAAGGCCAGAGTAATGGTGGCCGTGTTAAACAGCAACAAAATGATAGCGATGCGATGATGCGCCTGGTAGGATCCATGCTCTCCGAGACATTCGAGGCTGATCGCTGACTTGCTATAGCCTGATCGAGAAATTGCAGGCTGTATTAGCGACATCGGTGTGCAATTCTCGCCCGAGGATCTCCAGAAGCCAAACCCTCAGCAGATTCAAAAGATTTTCGAGTGGTTCGCAGAGCTATTGATGAATGCAACGCGAGAGACAGTAGAACCTGCCATGCGCGCCGCCGCTGAGGATATCTGCGGAGAACACATGGAGATCATGCCAGCTGATACAAGGGATCTGATGGGTTTCTATGTGTCGCTAAGGAAGCTACTTGTTGAGGTACACATTACTTTGAGATTACGTTTGTGGATGGAACAGCTAATTGATCTAGTGCGGTATCACCGATTTTTCCTTCAATGACCTCCTAAAACCTACCCACGACCGCCTTGTGAATATCTTCTCTTACATTATCAACTTTGTCCGTTTCCGAGAATCGAAAACCGCTACCATTGACGAGCACTTCAACAAGGCTGAGACTACTAAATCACGAATCGAGACACTATATCTAGACAACCAAGACATGGAGTCGCGGCTTGATGAGATGCGGAGGGAGCGCAAGACGATGGATCAGCAGGTGAAAGAGAAGACGAAGCGTAACGATGAGCTGAAGCAGCGCCTGCTAGAATTGAAAAAGGGCCAAGAGAGGGTAGCGGAGCGCTTAGAGAGGGTCAGGGGAGAGAAGAGCAGATTGACAGGTGTACTAGAGGAAAAGACGGAGAAGTGCCTAGGCGTAAGGCAAGAGTCGGAGAAGTTGCGACCATACGTCCTTCAATCGCCCGCTGCCCTCCAAGCCAACCTGACTGAACTCTCCGACAACCTATCCCGAGATCGCACACAGATAGACTCCCTAGAAAAGCGCACCCGAGCGCTCCAAACAAGCACAGACACCTTTGGTGTCGTCGCCAACGACGTCGTCTCTTGTACCAAGGTCCTCGAAGAAATCTCCAATGAGCTTCACAAAGAAGATGAAGAGAACCTCAAAGCCGCCAAACGACGAGACGCCCTGTCCGAACGCGGTAACAATGTTCGCGAAGTTGAGCGCACGGAAGCTGTTCTCCAACGGCATCTTAAGAGGTGGCTGGAGAGGACCGAGACTGTTAGAAATGGCAGTAGGGAAAAAGCGCAGTCGGCGAAAGAGAAGATGGAGGAACTGAGGAACGTACACAGGAGGTTGACGGAGGAGAGGGGGGAGAAGGGCAAGGACATGGAGAAGAGGCGGGTGAGAATTGAGCAGACGGAGAAAAAGGTATGTTGGAACCGTGCGCATGAAGGTGTAGGGAGGGACAGGGGAGAAGAGGACTGGGGCTTAGGTAGTAATGCTGACTATGTGATTACAGATGGCAGATCTTAAGGAGAATATCGAGGATGAGATTCATTCGGCTCACGATCAATATATGAAGATGGATTCGCATGTCAACTTGTACATGCAGGAAATTGAGCACATGATTTGATAGGCGTCTCGAGTTGTGTCCTAGTTACCTGCTGTTGGTAGTACGTGAAGTGGTCAAGGGAAGGCACTACGTTCGAGGAAAGGCGTTAATAAGATTTGAGGTAGTGACGAATTTGGTTTGTTTTCACCTTTCTGCTGCAAATCAAGACATCGGCACAAAACAAACTTGCATGCTCACGGTCCGCTCAGACTCATGTATTTACTGATTATGGCACTTTTTCTGATGGTGTATTCGATAGTCCTGAAAACTCTGGTCGCCGGCCGTTCATCTCAACTACCACATACCATTCCAGTCGCCGATCTTTTGAGCAGACGTTTTACCAGGGCTCCCAGCAATCTCAAAATGGGCATACGACACAGCGTGCCGTTTAGCCGGACGGTTTATGCTTAAGACGGAGTCGTCTCTCACCCAAAAAAAGGTCTACTTTGCATTAGCATCAGTGGCGCGCTCGATCCCTGCATCAAAAGTATTGATACTAGACATTGAGAGCCTTCTCTTGTGCTCCTCGGTGTCATCCACTGGCGTCTGTCATGGCTCCTTATCTACCGCATAGTTCATATGCTGATCCGGATTCTGTCTCCCCACATGACCGCCGATAGCTTGTCGCGATAAGCTCCGTGAGCCTTGACTCCGAGATACTTCGCTCCATTGACTGCGTTGTCTGATTCAGCAGAAATTTGCACTTCCGCATCTGCTAAAGCGTCGTCCATCAATTGGACGAAGCAGTTCAACACTGAGACACCAGACGCGGCATTAGACTCTAGAAGAGGAGCGAGGGAACCGTGGATCAAGTCTGCCTATTTAACACTCATACCGTGTTGGAGAAAAGATCTGCTTACCGGACAGGTCCCCAGCCAGACGGAGTAACACTGAATACTTTCTATTTCGCACTCGAAGCGCAAGGAACCCTATTGTTATGATGAAAGCCCACTCTTCGGCAAAGCTCGAAACCAAGAAGAAGGCTGCATTGACTTCTGTCGGCGGTGATACGCGATATTTTCTCGAAGAGATCCGTCCGCAATCGCTGCATTTGACTGCCCCGAGATGTTTCTCTAACCACGTTGCGAAGATGTGGAACAACATCCAACAGGCCTTGATCTTTAAGTGTATCCAGGGATACGGTCTTTGAGCAGCGCCTAACGCAAGACTCGTCGAACGCGAAGAGTTTGCTGTTATGCTTTGCATGCTCCAGGCTTCCCCATTGGACCTATGTCCGTTTGCAGCACAGTGCCTTCGTCGACCTGATGCCACCAGAGGACGTCCCAGGCAAGGCCGCCTGGAACTGCCCTTGAGAGAAGCCGAAAGACCCCAAGCCTCCCCTGCGACGATATCGGAGCTTCTGAGACACCATCTGGAGCTAGGCACTCTACTCGTTGCGAACCATCGCTACGTACGCAACTAGACTAAGCGCTTTTTTAGTGCTCACTTACCAAAGTCATGCGGGGTGGGTCAAGGCTTCCAAGATGCCTAGTGCTCAGCAATGTCGCAGCCGAGGGCATTACTTATGGCCCACCATGTTCGCTCGAGGGGCAGGTTCTGTAGAAATCCACTTCGCTCCTTTTTGGACAGGCTTTTGCAAAGTGACAAGAGGCTTAACAGGCCTGGTGATCAGGATTAGAGAGTGTTGTCTTACACCATTCGATAATCTTATTGATTTTTCAGCTTTCTTCATCTAGAATCATCATGTCAAACATCATGTCTAATCCCCTTCCCCTGGTCGTCTGTGGTCAACAAGCTGAGCTTGCCCGTGGGGTGATCCAGCTAATGAAGCCAGAATACGAAGGTCGGATGAACCTTACTTATTAGTGGATTTCAATCTGATAAGCTCGTAGTGATTCACGCTTGCCTCTCTCCTGCGGCCGGAGGAGAGGAGATCTCCGCTATACTACGTTGTGAGAAACCATCGCCCAGTAACTCCGAAGCTGCAGAGCTTGGAACCCATGATTATTCGAAGCCGCCAGCAGCGATAGCCTTGGGTGCTGCATATGAAGAAGAGGATGGCAAAGCGATGAGAGAAGCCTGCACCGACCACCTTGATATCCCGTGGCTTATATTCGATAAGAGTACGCCTCTTGACGTACCGATGGGGCCAGAATGTGGCAAGGCCGTGGTAGCAAGGGCGAAATTGTTGAAGAAGAAACTTCAAGACGAAGGAAGGTTGAACGGAGATGGCATTTACTATTATTGAACATTGGTATGAGCCTGTAGGGTGGTTGTGTTGCTGCTAGTAACTGTCCTTGCAAACCTAGATCTATATTGCTCTTGCTGTCGTTAGCTTCGATGAATGATCTTTTGCCCTGCCAGTACGCTACAATCGTACATTTCAGCCTGGTCAGAAAGGAATACATGCACTCCTTAGCTGCAAAGCTGATTGCTATTAGGCCAGAGACTCCACAGGCGGTTATTTAAGAATCTGTCAGGTGGCGAGCCGAAATTGGGATTTGCGAGTAAGCCTGTTGACTCGTCGTACAAGGAGTAGGTGCTTCAAGTAAACGGGAATTTATGGCCGAGCATATCTAGCAGGTTTTGTGATTTTTTCTCAGTACAATAACCCCTGAACGCGATCTAATCAGCCTAACGCGAGAAAGTACTGTAGATGAATCAATGTGATAATGCAATGCTAGCCCTGCCTGTCTAGTTAAAAACACTTTTGCCTCTGCTCCACACCGATTCATTATGATTGACCTAGGAAATGAAACAAAACCCATCCTTGTCACACTGTTCTCCTTTTCGAATGTTCCCGAGGATCATGACGCTAATCCGATGATTCGAGGTCCTCACAGGTGCTTTAGGACCCTTGCTAGAAATCTCGTAACCTGTGAGCAAGCTCACTGCTGGAAACAAATTGGAGGTTTAATCGGTATCGGAGTCTAGGGTATCAAGCACACAGACGTGAATTTTTTTTCTACCACGACATTCCTCCCTTCTGGCGGAACGGAGGACCTGTAAGAGTGAGCCGCTCCACGAGATGAAGCTCGAGCCAGTTGCAGTCTTTCCCAGAGGTGATTTGCAATCGTCTTTTTGGCATCCCTAAAGGATGTGTCTGCTAATGAAATGCAGTACTGTTAGCCTGTAGCAAGTGCTGCCGATTGGGACCACTGTTGGGCATTCCGCTAAGCGCGATTTCTGACCACGTACGTAGTATAAAGCCAAGATTAAGTCATCATATCCGTCATTCATGAATTGAGCTTTGAGAGGTGAGAATTATCTCTTTGCAATTGCATGCTATTGTATCATCTTATACCTTCAAACATCAGACTTTCAATATACTAACCCCATATTATACATCACCCGTTGCATATTGCAACAATGACCACAGGGACGAACCCCAAAAGAGAGAATGAAAACTGTTCCACGACATAGTCTGCAACGCTCACCCTCCTTTCTACACTTCCCATCCCAAAAACACCAAACCCCCAACCACTCAAGCATTATTATCCACATGTACCCCCTCATCAGTATGCCCGCCTCCTCCAGCACCTCCACCTCCACCCCTTCCGCCATGCCCACCACGCCCCTCTCCCTCCGCCGCGGGCGCCGTATTCCCGTTCCCGTTCCCATTAGCATGGGGATGCCCCTCTTCGGGAGGTGGGGACGGAGGCGGAGACGGAGACGGAGACGGCGTTCCAATCACGAATATTGGTCCTGTCGATCCAGGAGTTGACGGGGGTGTACCATCAGAGGCCCAGCTGGAGCCGGAGGAGGAGGAGGATGAGCCCCCGGGGGGGGATGGGACGGTGATTAGATCGACGGGAATGGTTGGTGAGGGTTAGGAGGACGAGGTAGAGGGTGCGTGGGTGCAGGTTGGTTTTTTGATTTGGGTGGAGGTGGCAGTGGTTTTGATATTTTAGGCAAGGGTAAAGTTGCTTTGAGACCGGAATTTGAAGGCAGGAGTAGGTTGTGATGGGGGGAGATCACGGAGGAGAGCCTCCTTATATACACCTCGCCTGCTTGCCAAGTTTCCCGATTCAATAAGGCTGCACTCATGGAAACGATAGCCTCAAAGCGCCCAGCATCTCCACTTCCGCTTGTGAAAACAATCTCCGACGGCTCACAGGACGGTTGTTGCGAGAAGTGTCTCAAAAAGCGAAGGTGCTTCCTTAGAGATCGCACTGCTAGTTGCCCATGGTGTAAAAAGACAAACGATGGATACCTATTTTCGCACATCAGACGTCCCACCAAGAATTTCTGTGCGGAGCTGAGCTATTCAAACACCTGCAATGTCCGACGAGACTGTGAACAACGCTCGCGCTGACTAAAATGTTGGATCAGCAGTATCACTTTGTTCGGCAACGCCCTCGGACTAAGCTCGTTTAGGGCGTGCTAAGTAGAACGAGGGCGAGGGTTGCAGAACAGAGTGATAGACGCTCGAACCGTGAGGATCGACCTCAGTGTACATATGCTTGGCACAGCGGCGCTTGGCTTGGATGTAAGCAGTAAGGTGACCTAGAAGGATAGTAAGCTTACTTTCAACATTTCGCTTCCGAAGCGTGCTTACCTCAGAGATTGAGATAGCCGCATGTTATCATGCGCTCGACTCGAGTGTGCAGGCTCGATCTCTAGAAACCAAGATTCCTCATGGCGCAACTTTCTCGGTATGAAGATTCCGTATAAGCTGATTTTTGATTAAACTATTCAAGGGGTTGAGAATAATCTGGCCCAGCATCAAACTTACCTCGTCATCTGGCACACCTCAAGAATGTGATCCACCAGCCAACCATCAACATCCAGTGACCACAACTCCTCCCAAAAGCCTTCTAGTCACGAGACTTGTGTAGCAAGTAGAGAACTGATGATATTCAATGAATAAAACACGCGAGATTTAAAAGATTCATATAGCGTCTGGGGTAGAGCGAGTCAGAGAGGATGTTGGCGGTGGACGTAGTTGGCATTGCCGCTTAATTACCATACGGTCGTTGGTGGCGAGTTCAATGGGTGGGTCCTTAACGTAGACTTTGTGATGAAGTAGGCTGGGGGAGAGGGCTGGGTTTCTATGAATGGAAGAGGGTTAGTAGATGATTTGAGTGGGTGGGGAAGTGCTTACTATTTAGCTTTTCGAGCACGTCGGCTGGTGCTTGAAGAAGATCAAATGGCCTGTTCATCGGGAATCTGGTCGAGGTTCAAGGTTGTTTTGAGAGAGTACAAGAAGGTAGACTGGCCGTTGAGATACTGGAGAGATATAGGTTATCAAGGGGAGGGAAGACATCATGTAAGCGAAGTTGGCGGATGCCAGATTGTCCTTGTGTGCATGGCAAATGTTCAGTATAAGGAAGACATTTGACATAGAAATAATGCCGCAGGAGTTCTTGCACTGGGAGAAGACCTTGAGCGAAAAGTGAACAGGCGGGACCAATCAACAGAACCTGCCAGAAAACCTTTGGACCACAATTCGGTATTCAATTGAAAAGAGAGAGAAGAACGCTACCCATTCAAACACCATCTGACCACCCCACCAGACCGTCCGAAGCCAGTAAATGCCACTTTCCAGGCGATCAGCCTTCTTGAAAGGTATGACGAGCCATGCTCCACAACTCCATCACCCCGCACAACGTTCGCAGCTAACATTCCACAGCCGGCGCCGATGTTTTTCTTTGGTATATCCATGCAATTGCTTTCCCAATCAATCTCTCTCACAAAAATGAGGGTCCTCACATCCTTCTCTTCGCCACAACATTCTCACACGCCTTCCCCACGGCGCAACACCTCAGCCTCACATTACCACACACTTCCCCCCGAAGCAACCCAAGCCTGAATCTTTCTGGGGAACTCCGGGCTTTCCTGGGCCATTAGCAGAGCCGTTGTTGGTGTGACCGTAGTCATCTATGCCTTTGTTGTATCTTCTAATTTCGCGCACGATGTCGTAGAAGGCGTTGTCAACGTTGATGCGGGATTTGGCCGAGGTTTCGATGAAGCAGCAGTTGAATTGTTTGGCAAGGTCTTGGCCCTCTGTATAGTATACTCGTATTAGTGGTGGTCTTCGCAAGGTATATCCGGCGTCGGGGAAGACGACTATATCGAAGGAAAGGCTGTCCAAGCAGAGCAGACCCAAGCACCGCAGACCGCCTGCGGCGAGACCATCGAACGTACCTTGTAGTGATACTTCTCGCTCCCCACTCAAATCGCACTTGTTGCCCACTATTATGATCGGAAAGTAATCTTTATCCTTGACCCTCAGTATCTGTTGCTGGAACGTCGAAATCTCCTCGAAACTCTGCCGTGAAGTAATCGAGTAGACCAGCAGAAACCCCTCGCCCGTACGCATGTATTGCTCTCGCATCGCCGAATACTCTTCTTGACCAGCCGTATCCAGGACATCTAGCAGCGCGACCTCGTCGTCTATAACGCATTGCTTTCGGTAGGAGTCTTGACAACACGGATCGTAAGGGACTCTGAGTTTCATTTCATCAGGGATGGGCTGGTGACTGTTACCTTCTATTGTAGGATCGTACTCATCGACGAAATGACTTTGTATCAATTGAATAGTCAGGCATGATTTCCCCACACCACCTCCACCAACAACCACGAGCTTATACTCTCGAAGGAACTGCAGCGGAGGACTGTTAGCTCGATGCATTGTAGTAGCTCGAATGGGTGGACGAGCAGTTCCAAAAACGGCAAGAAGGCACGTACCGTATTAGACATGGCGCCAGTAAGATTTTAGGAAGAGCTCGATATAGGAACTCGAATGGGGAATGCGAGGGCGTGGAAAGCGCGTTGACTTTTGGTTGATTGGGTTGAATGGGGTACCCGAGCTGTCGGTTGCGGATGACGACAGAGCACGAGGGAAGCTGGGGTAGAGGATGGAGAGAGGTTCGCTTGTCGCTAGAGGGTATGCACGCGAGTGTGGGAAGGGGGTTGAGAGCTTGAAATAGCTTCGGTTCTTTGAGCAAGTCTTACGAAAGAATGTCTTGCGCTTCGCTTGCGGCGAATGGGTATCAGGCCGTGAGGGTAGTGGGTTTGATGAGCCGATGGAATTGTGCGTTGACTGGCAATGGATATTGAGATGGACCGAGGTGGGTTGAACAACGAGTGGAGGTCGATGTAATTGCAGTTGAGGTGCCTTTTTAGTAGCAAGTTTCTATTTTTCCCCGAAACTCCTCGTGGCACTTGCAGCATGGGGGCAGAGGGAGAGTGACAGGGGGGAGGTCTAAAAGGGGCCTGCTTAGCGCCGACGATTAGCAAAGGTTCCGCAATGCCTTCAGATAGCTAGGACCCCGGACAAAGCCCGATGGAAAGGTTTTTGGGTCTTGGGGTTTGTGCCGTCGTTTCAGTTCCGGCGGGAGACTAAGGAGCTTATGTGATTGGTGGGTAAGGGAAACCTTTTTGAGACCCGTCCACGCCGTCGCACTGTCACTGTTGTCACCTGCTGCACTTTGTCTAGCTTGACGATATCGATAAGACACGTTCAAAGCGTTTTGTCTGACTGCAGCTGAGTCCTACATCAGAGGAAGATGTTTGAAGAAAGGAGCGAAATGGCTATTCAAGTAGCATGGGAGTAGAAGGGATGTGGCAAGGGGTCAGCATCCATCCTGTCGGTGTGCAAAAGCGCCGCCTTCCTACGGAACGCCTTGAGGATCATTGCCTCTACGGTACATGTACATCTAAGTAATATAGATATACCTCCTACAGCTTCGAACGGCTTTTGCGGCGTAGCCGTGCATGAGCAGCTATGTACACTATCAATAAAACTCCGATAATCTAATCTCACCAAGCAGTCTCCCTTGGCGGAAAAGCTTATGAATACCTCTTATGCTCTTTGTCCATACTCCGACATATGCTTTGTACAGCAACCTGTAGGGCAAACGTCTCGCAAAATGGAGGTTTCAGCCCTCATCTGGGTCGTCACTCTGATCCATTTCCTCTTCTTTCTCAACCCTGACCCCCTGTACGTTCTTTTCTACATCTGGTAGGATTCCAAGCATATAGTTCTTGTCCTTTCCAACAAGCGTGACCGAGTTCCTTTTCTTGCCCCACCGCGGATAGCTGCCGACCTTGATACCATGGGGTTCGACTTTTGCTGCCAGCTCAGTAAGATATCCTGCCACTGCACTTTCTGCCATTGGGGTGGATATCAGCAACCTGTATACACCCTCGCCCTCTGGATCAGTCAGCCGTGGTATTAGTCCTGGCTTGAGTCCTTCCAGTAGCTTCTCAAATAGCCTAGGCACTCCGGGTAAGATGTGTATGTTCCCATTGACGACGCATATAGGTACCCAAAGACTTTCGTCAACGAAAAGTACTTGGTCTTTGTCATCTCTTGAAGTATCGATCGGCAGCCTAATCATGCGTTTCTTCGCTTCGAGTGCCGGGGAAGGTACGTCGTACGAGAAGTTCGGTTGCGACGGATGAGGTTTGGACAGCTTCTTCATTCGCTCCAAGGCATCCTGATGTTCGACAAGATTTAGTCCAAAGGCTTTCGCTATTGATTGATATGTAATGTCATCATGTCTGGTAATGGTGTCCTTCAATCAGCTCCCAGCATCCTTTAAGCATGCTTTGCCGCGCTTACGTAGGACCAATCCCTCCACTACAGCCTGCCTTGTCAGCGAATCCTCAGCCTTCGGTTTCGGACATCGGGACTTGCCTCGTAACCACAAAGTCGTAGTTGTCACTCATTCGCCTTGCAGCCTCGATGATCTCGACTTCGTCATCGCCAATAACTTCCACTCGTTTTAAGCTCATGCCGAGCTTGAAACAGAACTTCGCGAGGTACGCAGAGTTCGTATCGACAGTCTGACTCGCATAATGCTCAGCTGGAAGGATTTCATGCAGTAGGCTGTCCAATGGGGCACACCTTGCCACCTAATACTTCATCCCCAATTATAATGCATCCTGCCGTATGTATCATTCGCTTGCTCTTCTCTGCTGCTGTTACTGATGTCATGATGTTGTTCCCGAATAATGAACGCGAAGCTGCGGCTGAAGTGTGAGCGTAATTTGGGATCGGTCGTGACAGTTGTCGACTCAATTGGCCGAGTCTGGAGAGCATGAAGGATCAGGATCAACGTAAGAGGAAGTTGAGCGCGTGCAAAAGTTTTATGCAAGTCCTAGGTCCGAGGGTTTAAGTTCAAACGAAGATCCACTGATGGCGGGAAAGATCTGCCGAAATTGCCGAAGATTATCCGGCATCAGCGTGAAATCAGCTGCAAAGCGCATTCATACTGACCACTGAGCTTCGAAATGGTACGGAGAAGATCCTTCGCGGAATCTTGTCGATCGAAAACTGACTGCTGTAGTCTTCTGAATCTAGGCTGTACACGTTTTCTCCCGAGACGAAAGAGCAGCTGCGGAAGTTCAGGCTTGGGACTTCTAGGGCGAAGGACCCTCAAGCGGTGATATGTACGTCTTGAATCGATCTCACGATGTATGCATATCATGTCTGGCGACGCTACTGGAGAGGAGACAGCGCTGACTTGTTAATTCGAACCAGACCAAATTGACAAGTCTACCCTCGAGATTGCACAAGCCGACGATGAAGTCTACTCCGATATGTCAGCATTAGCAGAGGAGTTGCCTGGACATTCCCCAAGATATGTGCTGCTCAGCTATCCATTGACTCTGGTGTGTGCATCTGCATGTTAGGGTCATAATTCTCAGCTGACACGGAACCAGGCTTCAGGACGCCTTTCGGTGCCCTACGTCCTGCTCTACTACCTCCCAGTCACTTGCAACGCGGAATTGAGAATGCTGTATGCTGGGGCAAAGGAGCTGATGAAGAACACTGCTGAAGCGGGGAAGATCATAGAGCTCAGCGAGGCTGAAGATCTGGAGACAATCGAGGAGAAGTTAAAGGGCGAGCAATAGCAGGCGCATCAGACGTGACTGGATCAGGCAGTGTATGCTTATGAAATGAATGACCACAGTCTATAACGGCTTTTTGTACATCGCTCTTCCGGTACCAGCCTAGGAAGATATTAGCGGTCTTCCAGATGATCATGACTTCTTGTGCATGACAGTGGCGGCAGCCTAAGGAAGCAATCAGCACAGCAACAACATTACGAATGCAGTGGTAATTGGAGAACGCACTGTGCCTTACCTGGTGGTTGGGAAAGATCAACGTGTCCGCTACAACCACGTTCTCCCGTCGACCAGCGTTAAAGACGACGACCTCTGCGATGTCATCTGGAGTCAAGGGTTCGCAGCCACTACACGATCGTTAGCTTTAAATAGGCACTAAGAAACGCTGTACATACGCATAGACCGCGTCTGCTTTTGCCTTGTCGCCGTAGAATCGCACAACAGAGAATTCCGTCTCAACCTGTCCTGGGTCCACCTCCATCACTCTTATTCTTGTAGCGATCAATTCCCTCCGCAAAGCATCTGTGAAGGTCCGCACAGCGGCTTTTGTTGCGCAGTAGATTGAACCACCGGGATACGCCTCTCGACCGGCGATGCTACCAATATTGATGATATCTCCTCGACCACCATCCTCGCGTTTTCTGAAAATTGGTATGATTGCTTGCGTCATATTGATTAAGCCAGTAACATTGGTGGCCATCATTATTTCAATGTCCTCTGAGAGGATGTCTGGTGCCTTTGCTGTTCCCTTCACCAAGCCACTGCAAGCCAATTGCGTTAGAAACATTCTCTAATACCCTTATAGAATTAGTCCTAAGGCTTACGCATTATTCACCAGGACATCAATATCCTTGAACTCAGCCGGCAGCGACTCCACAAAGCCATTTACTTCGCTCGGCTTGCTGACGTCCAGCTTCAAAGACAGGACTTTCACGCCAGACCCCACTTCTTTCTCGATCTGTGCCGCAACCTCTTTCAATGTATCAATTCGTCGAGCGGTCAATATCAGCTTCAGGTTCTTTGGAGACGTCCGCGCGAATTCCATTGCTGGATTCCGATCAGCGCTTTGCAGGCTGTGGGTCGACGTGATGGTAAGCACCTGTGCTTTTGCCAATGCCTGACGAGGCTCCCGTCACAACAATTGTCTTGCCCTCGAGGCGCTTTGCCATTGCGGATGCCATTGTTCGGCGTGTTATTTGGCGAACGAGGGGAGCTGTAAGTTGAGATTGATGCGTGAAAAGCTTCAATGCGGACAGGAGATGACGGCTAAATGGTGTGGGAAGCATACGAGAGCTTTGAATGTGAGAATTTCGTATTAACGGCAGATCCGAAGGCTTGCGAAGGTGCGAATCAATCGCAGTGATTGGGTAGATCGCCAATGGCGTCTATGGTTTAGCCTAAAATTGCAAACTGCAACCTTGAGCGTGGGGACGAAACCCCCACGAGGGTGACGGCCAATAATGATTTTCAATATGAAGCTTAAGCGATTTAGCGTGTGCACAAAGCTGTGCAATCCTTGGCATTTTTTTATTTTCTTTTCCCCCACCACAGCTATACTACCCAGTACCTGCTCTACAAATAACTCTTCTAATCAACCAACCTTACATGAGTGGAGAGCTCTGTTCAAAGGCGATTCTAACGCCGTAGGAATCAGCTTAAAAGATATCACGGGTTCAAAACTTGGCCTAAGCCCTGCCAAACCGAGTAAGCCTACTACCTATATTTCAAGCCTTATAACTCAACGAATACTTTTTCAATCTATCTGATTTCTAGTGCATTAGAATCGCCTTGAACAGAGCTCTCCACTCATGTAAGTTTGGTTGATTAGAAGAGTTATTTGTGGAGCAGGTACTGGGTAGTATAGCTGTGGTGGGGGAAAAGAAAATAAAAAAATGCCATGGATTGCACAGCTTTCTGCACACGCTAAATCCTGAACGACAGTAGCATAATCAATGAAGGCCGCATCCGTCTAAGGGAAAGAGCATATTACTATGGAACTTTTCCGTCGCTACATGGGATCTTGGTTCCCATCTTCTTCGGCGTTGTACGCTTACCCAGTTAAATGTAAGAAAAGTCTTCCCCAATCAAAATCAATATAGGCAATGTTTCGTCTGATGTCGTGGAGGTTCGAGAAGACCTAGTTGAAAGACACTTCATGATTTTATAACCAATCTAATTGCCTGAGTCTAGTGCGAGTCACGTTGGTGGCTGTGGTTCTGCTGAAATCACTTGGACGATATGTTATTCCTCCAAGGAATTCCCTTCTTTTCATTAGTAAAGATGGCTGAAACAGTTCTCCACACTTCCAGCCACCCTGTGTGTGCCGATGATTGGCAATTCGGCGACCACATGCTTTCTTCCGTACAATGAATCCTCGTCCCTGCCTGTTTTCACTTGGCGATTACCTCCGATATCATCTTTCTATCATTAACACGACCTGATCTTCAGGCTTTCTATTTAATAAGCCAAAACGAGAGACATCTTCGTTGCTTATGGATATGAAGATTATACATACATATAATAATTGCTATATACGAATCCGATGCTCAGATGTATGGCGGCTCCTCCAATATCCTTATTCTCTCGGTCTGTATTGGATTCTCTTATCTGGACCATGGCTGCTCTCGATCCACTTTTTGACACTGGGGCAGACGAAACGAGGCCAGCACGTGCACCCATCTCTACAACTTCCACCCCTAGGGATTGAAGCTGAAGCCCCAAGTGGGGTGATGGCGGGGTCGACCGGCAGCAAGGCTTCAAAAGTGGGTCTTTGCCCTGGTGGTTCATGGTCACAGGTACGTTGGTGACACTTTTCGAGCATATCACTTTTCCAATCCCCTCGACAACAAAGTAACACATGTTCGAGCGATGCTTTTGCTCTTCACTATAAATTTTCAATATATATTTCCCTCCCAGCTCAGCCTTCTCTACAACTTCTCCAAACACGAATTCAAACAGCCTTGTTTTGTCTCAGGCAAAGCTTTCATACCAAGGCACTGCTTTACATACATACTACGTACTGTCTCACATACTTCCCCTTGCTCTATATCTTCTCAACTTTCAAAACAATCCCAAACACATCCACCAGTCATACACTCTCTTAAAGACTTCGGAGTTTAACAAGATTTTGAATCTAACTACACCTTATCAGCAAGTCCCTGTACCTGTGTTAAGACCGTTGTCTTACAATTCTATCGAAACACAATTCCAACATCAACACCAAAGCCGACGAATCTCCCTCAAGTAAATACATCCTAGCACAATGTCTGAAGCTTGGGTTCCATATGTGCGAGCAGTTCTTCTTGACCAGGTACGTCCACAAGAGCAGTAAAAACCTCGATACATGCTCCAACACTAACTCATCTAGTTGGTCAAGAACAGCAATTTTCCTGTCACAGACGCACGCTGTACCATGCACTGGGAGCGTGTCGTCCAGCAGACACGCGGCTGGGCGACCACACAGTACAAGGCAGAAGCAACTCTTTGGGACAATGGAATTGCTTTCTATGGAGGCACTTTCCTTTTGCCCTCTGAATACCCTAAAGCCAGCTGGTGCTCATATATCGTGGATCTTGACAAAACAACAGGAGTCCGTCACGTTATGTGTTGCGAATTGACCACTTGCGAAGATGCCTCGTTGGCAATCGCGTCGACGCTTGGGAGTTCGAGCCGGAATTCTGGTTCATCACAGTCCTTCTCGTGCGCTATTTCTGGGCAGCCCAGCAGCAGTCAACCTTCTCAAAAATTACCAGGGAAGGACAACGCTTCTAGCTTGCAAGATGTGGATCCTTCTGTGCTGAGCTTCGATCTTTCGGCGAAGCAGACTACCGCTAATATGCAGAGCTTGGATCCATCTATTCTGAGCTGCAAGCCTTCGAAAGCGAAAATAATCGATCAGAGTCAAGTGAGCGCTTCGGGATCGTTCTCGATCCTCGATTATATTGTTTCGAACGGCAATACCAGTTCCTCAGGAGACGTACGACCATTCGAGGGTATTAGTCATAAAGAGAAGAAGGCTGCCCCCTCATCAATATCGATCTTGGGTGACATTTTCTCAAACGGGCAATTCGTTACATCGGCAAAGAGCGAGAATTCTATAAAGTCGTCAGGCTATCTCTACTCAGGTGGCCAGCTCGTCCCTTTCGCTCAAAATGAAAATGTTATCACACGAAATGGCTTCCAACAGAAAGCCCGCGCACTCACAGTTGACATCGCACCACCTGAGCCTAATAAATTAGCACTATCTACGTCTCAAACTCTTGGCTTCTCTCCAGATAGTGCCCAGGCTGGGAAATCGACTCGTGCTACGAGTGCAGCACTATCGCCTAAAGTCATTCGAGATTTGCCCAAGGTGCATACGGTTGTAGGGAAGCCAACCAAAACCTTTAGCGCTCTTGATCTTACAGAGCGAGAGGCAGTGGTCGATAATAATCAGGATATTGTCTCACCTTTCCTGGATGTTGAAACTTCGTTTAGGCAGCAAGAGGAGTGGTACGACGTTCACAACTCGGAGGAATCGGAGGACAGCGCTCCAAAGCTGTACACTCCCTTGGCACCCTTGATCTCAACTTCCGGCTTGGTTTCGCCAGATCAAATGGTCGTTCGCATGACGGTTCTAGAGAACTTAGCCGCTGCAAAGGTGCTCGCTGGGCAAGTTGAATCTTTGCCTTCATTTGAGGTCAATACAGAGGACTTGTCCCGAAGCTGCGATGCTCTCAACCTTCTTTCCTACGATATGTCAGCCTATTCTGATGGTTCACAAGAACACCTGGATTTCGCATTCGCGTCGCAGAGCAAGCAGCGTCTTAAGCTTACTTCAATATTCGAGCCATCTCCAACGATCTCTGAGGCCACCGGGGTTGAGATCGCGTTGGACGAATCCGGCGAGCTTTTTCTGGTCCCAGTCTATCCTGATGTTACGGAAGCTGTTACCTCCACTAGTGTAACAGAAGGCGACCCCTCTCAAAACGCAGAGCAGTCAAGCATTCTCAACCCAGGCATAGACCTAAAAAACGTCAATCTAGACGTTGTCTTCGGCCAAGGTGCAACAGACTTGGATGACGAGAGCGACTTTTCGGAGTCAGTTGACCTACCACATTCTGTCAATGTCGACTCAGTGGCCCAAGCCTCTGCTTCTGCCTTTTCGAGACTTTTTAAACTCCCTAGCGCCGTCAAATTAGATCCTCTCGGACTTACCGTCGCTAGGCTGTCCCAGAATATTAAGGTCGGTGACGCCAATTTGAGGTTGCAGCCTGAGTGTTCACAAGATCTCTTTGAACCTGAGACCGATGCTGTTGAATCAGCTCATCCTAGGGCTGAGGCTGGAGAGGATGCTGGTACTATCGTCGAATTTGATGATGCTAGGGACGCAGAAACCTTCCCAAATGTTGTGCCTACAGGCTTGGTCCTTAGTGAAACTAGGGCCGAGAGTCTCAACTCTGAAAACGCCAAAAAGGATATACCAGAAGTGACCACTGACGCATCAGAAACAGTTGCGCCGGAGCAAAATTCCGCTGATAGTTCCGATCCCGTCGGCGGCTTCGTCGCCGATAGTGAGAAGACAATCGCGCAAGCCAAGGCTCGGCGGCAAGCAGCTGCTGCAAAGCGCATCAGTGATGATGATTTCGTTGATGCGATCTCTGATGAAGCTGATCCTGGTATATCTGAAGATGAGGATGACGCCAAGGCCGAATTGTCTGAGCACGGCACATCCCCAGCAGCGCTGCAGAATGGGCGATACACATCGCCCACAAAGATGATGGATTCCAGGTTCGAAGATCCTCATACGCCACCGCAGAGTCCCTTGAAGGAGGAAGATCGTGCCTGCTGGGGTTCCGATGGTAACGGTGGGTTTTGCACTCCTACCTCGCCCAACCCTGAAGAAGCAACTTCGACTGCCGATGACAATGAGTCACTCTGTAAAGATGCGCTCAAATCTTTTGCCTTGGATGTGTCTCCGGAAGCAAAGAACAAGTTGGCGAGAATCCTCGCTGGCACATCTTCAAGCCCAGCAATTGGTACTAGCTCAGACCAGGTATCAGTAATGGCACCATCAGTACAGCTCACCACCAATGATGAAGACCCTGGCCTTGCAGGAAAGTGTACTAAGAACGCCGCCAGGTTGGCTGGCATCATTGCTAATGTGACAGCCACAACGATGCTAAATCAGCAAGAGACCTCACTATGTGGCAATTCCTTTGCCGACGACGACGTCTTCGACCCTGAGGGGATCTTGGCCAAGGGCGTATTCGAGAACAACTCGCAGTCTCATGCATCAGAAACGCGGTCAACAGGAACGTCGAAGGCGCGCTTCGAGAATGTGTCGGAAGACGAAGAGCGCCAACAGTCTCTCCACAATTTAAACCGCGCTCTTGCCATAGTCGATGAAGGTGGATCGGAGACTGGATCAACTCCCATGAAAGCTAAGAAACCCTTCGCAATGGCTGGCAGGCGTCGAACTTCCCAAATTTCGCGATCATTCAACCAATACCGCTCGCGTCGTACTTCCTCCGAACAGTCGAGGATGAGCGATGCAGATTGGTTGGAATGGCTCTTGGAGAAAGCGGCCCAAGAGCAGAAGAAGAAAGAGGGGATTTCGATGGGCTGGGATTACGAGCTGCAGGAATACACTCATGTTCCCGGGCCCGCCAAGATTGCTCAATCCGGTCCTGCTCCGGCTACTGGTGAGCATACCGAAGTGAACTACAACTCTGCGCGGGCTACCAACACCACCGCAGCAGAAGCAAGAGATGATTGTTTGGAATATAGCCTCAATACCTCCGCAACACACTCTCGCAGATCCTCAGGAAACTTCATGTCTGGAACGTCTGCACCTTCGACCCCAGAGGAAGGCGTACTACTCCATGAGAACATCATCGCCGAAGAAGGCAAGGCGGAGCTAGTCGCACCATTCGAGGTCAAGTCGGCGGAGGAAGAGAAAGAGGCAGTCGTAGAGGATGATACAGCCAAGCCCATATCCTCTGAAGAAGCAGGTGAGGCTACGGACCTGCCAGAATCTCCTCAGCGAGCCAACACTCGCAATTCAAGGATCTCCATCTCAGCTGGAGACATTGTGGAAGCCGAGATGTCCGTCAAAATGCTAGCAGGACTACCATTTGCTGTAGGGGACATCCTTGAGGCGGAGGACTACATCGAGTATGGCGAGATATCAGAGATCCCAGATGATAGGCCCAACTTTCCTCGAGCTTTTTATGGAGATGTCTCAATTGCTGTTGGTCATGCAGCGTTCGGGCTTGGAAATTGGATTGTTAGGAAGTGTCTGGGCCGAGACTGAGAGCCTTCGGTCGCGGCAATGAGATGTGCGGAAGAGGCATGGGGGGTGGAATCTATAGCGGACAAGAACAGTGCTCGGGCTACAAAGGCTGGCTGCTTTCCAGCAGTTGTAATATATCTTGAAGAACGCATGTGCATGCAAGCTTAGGGTTAAAGAGCATGGCGAGTGCGATATACAGATAATGCAAACATGCCCATAATGGGATACAGAACATAGCTTAGACAGCAAGTCGACATAATTATCAAAGCAATCCTACCATCAACAGCGGGATAGGGTCAATCATAGCTCGTTATTCCGTTCCACTCTACGGACTGGAAGATATCCAAGTCGCGTCCCTAGCCACGGATTTCTCTAAAGATTGATGGTGATACCTTCCCCAAACGGTCTTCGACGGTTCAGCCTGCACATCTAGCGCCTCTCCTCATTACACCTTCCATCCCCTTCACACTGTATTTCATCATGGATCCCCGCTTGGTGAGAGTATCGGCACACGCGGACATGTTCCAGGAAACCTGCTATTTCACAATGGGCTTAATTCTGCCTCCATTCTTTCGGGACGGAATTACTTTTCATGCGCGTCCACCCAATTGAGAGCCAAGTAGCAATAACAGTCTGGCTAGGTCACCGCCGTCAATGATCATAATGTATTTGTGAATCGAAGTGAAACTTTTGACTTCTGTGTTATATTTCTTCGCAAATCACGTCACTGGCAACATAGAAGACGTTTCAAAACGGCGCCACTTTGGCAACGCTCAGAGCATGCAATGAATAAGTTCAATCCTTGATTGAACATTTTGCCTCGATCTAAAGCTTTGAAATATAATCACATGTTCGGAAATTCTATACAACATCATCCGGTCCGAAGTATGCTCGGTATGGATAACGTCAATGCACCTTCCAAAGCAATACATACTAATGCACCAATATCCTATTCTACGGCTGTTTCAATATTGCAAGAGATAGCCAAAGAAACGTCAGGGCGATTCGCTCAAGATGAGGAACTAATGTCAATGGTCGATGCTGTCCGTCGAATTTGCAAGAAAGATTACATCAGTAGCCATTCAACGCCCAAATTCGACACTTCGGCACAGGGAAATAAGGAGTGAGCCGCATCGAATCAGAGACAGTAATGACCTTATCTTCAATCAGCGTTGAAGGTGTGGTGTCGAAGTCAGCTACTTGGGATTCGTGGAGGATAATCATCGAAGGTGTGAAGACATTGTTTAAGATTACCTCGCCACAGATTCGTATGATACCTTCTTCACGACAGGCGCGGTCACTGTTGGTACATTTGACTTTGTTCGCGGGGTTCTCGAGAATCTTGACGGCGATAAGAAATTCCACAAAGTAGCTATCAGGCCTGGACATCCTATTCTATTTGCAACAGTACCTTCCCAACAACACAATCTTACAGATGGAAATGATTCCAAAGAGCCGAAGTCTGGATCAGGTACCAGATGACAGGTTCCTTTGTTTTGCCTGCCTGGGAACCCTTATGGTAACAGTAGCGTGCTTTCGTTTTCTGGTTATCCCGTGTCTGCGTTTTTTGCACGGCCAAACCACCGAGAAGCCAATGAGTGTCACGCTGAACATCATCGGCAACCCTTCTCAGCAGACGCCACCTTTGCCCGCTGCTCGTAGGGTAGTTAAAAATCCAGACCATCTGCGCGTCTTTTGACATGGCCAATCAGACCTTGTAACGAATCAAGTCGCCATCCACGACGACCAAGCATCGAACAGGGTCAGACCATTTCTCCGCGTGCTGCTGGGTCGTTGCAACAGAAGGCCGTGGCCAAGTCTTACATGAAGCTCACGTGAATTGTTTTCCACTACTCCCATCCCTTGGCAACGATCATAGTCAGTGATCCTTTCTTTCGAAGCGAGGAAGTCAACGAAAATCTTCGACCGAGTTTCGCGCAATGCTCGTTGCCTTCTACAATCCTCTGGGGTATCAGCTCCTAGGAGCCGTCTCTTATCGGTTGGAACCACGACTTTCCTTCTCATCTCCCTGCACCACTCGATTTGGACCTGTGCTCCCTTTCCTAACATTGTCCGATAGTCTTTTCAACGCTTCCGGACTCCGGATCCCAAGCAGTGGCTCCGCGAATCCCTGAGCATTATCGAAGCCGTAAGAGGCAGAATATACGGCTTAACAGTTGTTGAAGTGCCTCAGCCGTAAGTAGCAGGTGATCACAAGTGACGACGAGCCAGGTAATTGTAGGCGAGTGTGTATGAGCGGCAAGCAGCGCAGCTGCTGGGCCTATAGAGATGCTTATCGTGTCATACAGCGGCTCGAGATGCAGCGATGGTGCTTTAGCGTGGAATGCATGGGTATCTGAGAATTTAGACTCATTGCGTAATAAGATATAAACCGTCGTTACAGTGGGGGAGTGCTTAATGTAGCTCTTCGAATGTATGTTGATAAAGTAGTCTGCTATTAATGTTCGGTAGCAAATGCTTGGGGCTTCCTATACGGCTGGTAAATCCGCCGGCGATGAGAATAGGCTTAATGTTAGACCCTGACTTTTGCTGGTGAACAGGTACGCGGCTCCCTTCGACATCACCATGCGAGCACAATTGTCACGTTTCACCCCACTCCAGGGCTATTCAGTATCCCCTCCAGCGGGGTCTAGACCACGGCACTCAGCTTATTAGCCATGCACATTGACTTTTCAACGTCCGCATGTCCCGACACGTTTCACTCTTCAAGATATACTGCGAGCGTGGGCTTTCCCTTGTTGGCTGAGTCGAGTCGTGCTAACAACCATTTTTGGTTGAACGGAGCGTTTTCCTGACACAATTCATGCCGCCTTTTCAACGGTTCCTTCTACGCTACGGCTGACATGGCTGCATGGCGAGGCCCGACTCGCTGTGCCGTTCCGGGCCTGGAAGCCTGGTTTTTCCAACGACATTCTAGAGGATAAATCAAGCTTACTGCGAACGCGAGGATGGCATCTTCCGTGCAGCAGCAGAGCAATTATGTCGACAGTGCCGAAACAAGGTCATCAGACTCGCGACTCGATAGAAGACATCTGGGGCCCAAGAACACCGTACGAGTACGAATGGCCCACGAGAGTAGGTGAGCGATACCTCGAAACGCCAAGAAACGGGTACAAAGCGCGTGTGTTTTGTGCAGGTGCGTGGGATAGAGAAACTGTGCCGAATTGTACTTTCTGCCAAAGCAAAGATTGGGACTGATCTCGGCTCTAGCAATAGCTATAGGATGAATATAGGAGTCAAAGATGGCAAGATCGTTGGCGTACGAGGGAGAGCTGAAGATCGAGTGCATAAGGGTCACTTAGGTCCCAAAGGACTGCATGCGTAGGTCTTTAAGAGAATCATGAGGCCCAGGACGCGTATATTGACATGCCTTACAGTGGGGTTTCCACCGCGCATAGAGAGCGTCTGAAGTACCCAATGATTCGCAGAAACGCGAAGCTGGAGCGTGTATTTTGGGACGAGGCCATGTCTCTCATTGTCGAGAAGACCAAGGACACTCAGAAGCGCTTGACCAAGGTATTAGCTTTCAAACTTCTGGTCAGCTATTTCTGGAGGAGTATTATGTGCTTGCCATGGTTGGAAAGGCAGGATTGAATACATTGCATGTTTGAGGGTTACAGTATCAATCCGAGCAGAAGCAGCGAATGACTTGCGTGCAGGAATAGCAATACTCGGCTTTGAACTGCCACAGCTGCAGCTTCCATGCGAGAACCTTCGACTCAGACGGTCAAACTGGATCGTACACTGATATAGACTATACTGACTGCATATTCATGGTGGGTCACAACATGTCAGCCACACAACTTGTACTATGGCCGAGAACTTTGGACCGCCTTGACGACCCTGACCCGCCAGAACTCATCGTTTTGGACCCAAGACTGTCAAATTCTGCAAAGAAGGCGACTGTTCATTTGGCGCCCAAGATCGGTACCAATATGGCTGTACTGAATAGTATTCAGCGCTTACTCTGTGAAACTAGGTGGATCAATGACGATTATGTGGAAACCACGTGTTCGGCGTAGAGGAAATGCGAAAGAAGGTCAAAAGCTATAATCCGAAATATGTCGAAGAAGTTACTGGTGTTTCTGTAGGCAAGCTCAAGAAAGCAGCCAAGATTATTGGTAAAACTTCAAGCATGCTTTCGACTGCTTTGCAGGTCGTGTATCAGTCTCATCAGGCTACCGTAAGATCATGTTAGGTCAGCAACATAAATTTGCTTCGTGGCTTAATCGGAAACCCGTCGTTACTGAGCCATCGAGTGGATCATTTTTCGGCCAAGATGCACTTACACGTTGACCGAATCGGAATATAGGATCACCTGGCCATTGACCGATCTGACCAAGGGCACTGTTGCATGATTGTCTGCTAATGTTGTACCCCAAGCGAGCGCCAGAGCAGGTGGGATTGGCGTTGATGTCAATGAGGGTAATGTCATAGTCGAGGGTTGCATTTTGAGATAGTTCAGTCATGTCGTTATCGATCGCTAAAGTCTGCGAAAGTGGGGCGTTGCTGGGTGGGAATTTGGTCGAACATGATTGCTTGGTTTGAAGCAACACCGGAAAGGTACAGAGTGAAAGCTAGAAGGATGTTGGAGGATAAGGATGTTGGAGGATACTGGCAGTCTGTAAACACATCATAAACCCCAATGACTGCGCCCTATCGGCTACCAAATCTTTCATGCGCCGGAGATACGCTTCTGCGGCAGGCGGTTGCGATCAGACAGCCATGCAAAACAGGACGAAAGAAAGCGGCAGATTCATCTCTACGAGAACTGGTTAGCGCCGGGACGGTCTCTGCCTGGTTGCGAATGATGACAGTACTGCTGGAAAATCCATTCTCTTCTCAAGGGTAGAGGCATCCCAATGGTCATCATATAACCTTTCATGCACGACCTTTGTTTTCCCCTTCTTACCTGTCTTGAAAGTCTCCCTCTGAGCTAGCACCACTTCGAAACTTGGGCGTGTGACCCCAGCGTCCGGGAGATAATTCCACCTTCTTGATCTCTTCGAATTTCTCATCGTGAATGTAACGCGTAAAGTCAACGAAGTGGTACGTCGCCGCCAATACGCTTCCTACCACACGTTACAATTTCTAGACTACAATGGATTGATGCTACCTACGAGTAATGTGTGAAGATGTCACTTTACAGAGCGAGACGCGACAGAGATTTTGGGCTTGGTAGTGTCCTAATCGAACTTAGGTTGATGACGTAAGGTATCTGCGAGTCTGGTCCGTTTTACTTCTTTTGACAGGTTACTTAAATCTCTGATGTCTATATGCGCCCAAGATAGTAGGATATGCTTTTGATAATACCTCGAACCGTCAATTCAGAAGCCTGATATGTCAAGACCACAGGAAAAATGAGCCAAACCGTGAACACCACGCAAGATCCATTTCTGGGAATTCGACCGAGCAGCATAAGACCTCGTGCGATATCAGGGTCCGACAGTGTCTGCCGAGATAGAAGGACCTTATTTTCTTTCCTGTCGGCTCGGACAATCCCTCCGTGGGAAGTTGGGAGCAATCTTTGCTTTCAAGTGTACTAGTTCTATCTGAACACGGCCGTCGGAAGCAGACTCAGTCTTTCGGAAATCCTGGTTTCAACACAGAATCATATGAGACCTCGGGAATGGCGTTCCGAAACCGTCGTTGTCGTCCTGCATGCCCTGCATGCGGATTCGCGCGGCTGGGCGCCTGCAGTGTTCGCAATAGTTGAACTAGTTCGATTTTGACCCCAAACCAACTAACTACACTAGTTTTTAGCGTAACTAGCTCAGTTTTGGGGGCAAACCAACTGCCAACTGCTAACGCTAGTTCTTAGCATAAGATTCATATAATTCATATAATTCATAAATCATTCATAACTTACATTAACATAAGATAGTTGAAGATTACAGAGGGGGTAGGGAAGCTCCTAGCGCTAGGCCTATTCCGGCCGCGCTTTACCTAATTAGGTAGTCAATCTTTACTCCGCCTCCCCGCAAGGGGAGGTCCCCTTCAGTTTTATAGAACTAATTAAAACTACTAAACTACTAGTTTTAACTAATAGTTCATAGTTTAACGGGATATAGTAGGTAAAGAGTCTAGATCTTACCGAGCTAGAGTTAACTAAATATATATATTTAATATATATCGGTAACTTGGGAAACCCCGATTTTTACGTATTTTATACCGAAATTATATAAAATACTAGAAATACGTATTTATTTATATCGAGTATTCTAAATATATTATATAATTAAAATATAATTATATAATTAATTTTAGTATATTTAGTACCTAAAATATACTTATATAATTAATTCTAGTATAATTAATACTTAACGGGTAAATAATAATAAATGAATAATCTTTAATATTATTTTATAATATTTTAAATATACTATTTATACTTTAAGTAATAATAATAATATTATTATAATTATTACCGCTAGCGCCTTTAATATCGTTATCGTATTTAGATCTTTATATATATATTAATTAATTAATATATATTCTATTTTATCTACTCGTTATATTATAGGGGATTTATAGATATCCTAAAATCCGTTTATTAAGAAACCGCTATTATTTATTCTCGTAAATTAATTTATATTTAGATCTAGCCTAGATCTAGCCTAGATATAAATTAAATCTAAATTAAATCTAAACCGTTATTATCTTTAGTTATAAGAATAGTCTATTATATTTATAATTTATCTTTTATTTATCGTCCGGGTTATTAACCTAGGTAGTTTATATTAAAATAATATACCTCTCCTTCCTTATAGTCTCGAGTATTATATTCTATATATATATATTATTTATTATATAATCTTAACCCCGTTCTTTTTATTATATCGTTTTCTCTTTCTTTTTCTTAAGTTTTAACCTCTTTTGGAAGCCTTCGTATATAGTAGAGAATTTAAATATATATAACGTAGGCTCGGTAGGATTCTTATTAATATTAAAATAATTAATTTATTCGTTAGACTTAATATCTTTAAGTTTTTACACGATAAAGACCGGTAGTTATTATTTAGTATATAATATTAATATATATATATAATAAGTATAATATTATAATATTATACTATTTCGCGATTTATAAGGCTCTCTACGCTTTATATATTACTACCCCGGTTTTTTATTAATTTATTAAATAAAGTTACTCGAGTATCCGCCTAGATAACTATATTAATATTCGAGGAATAATAATAAATTATAAAAGGCTCTACCTTCTTTTATACCTCGTTAAATATTATTTAATAAATTAGAGTTCTTATTAATACCTCGTTTATTAATTTAGTTTTATTAGAATAAAAGAAATACTTACTTTTATAAAGATAGATAATTTATTTTTCCGAGATTTATTAGTACTCCTTTCTTTTATATTATCTCTTTTTATAATATTTATCTCGTTCTTTTATATATTATATTATCGAGGAGCCGGCGAATTTATAATAATTAAGAGATAATTAAGAGATAATTAAATATAGTATAAAAGCCTTTATAACCGATTAAATTATCGATTCTATCTTTCTATCTATAGACGAAATCGTTTATATTATTTACTGGTATCTCTTCTCTTCTTATTTCTTAGTTAATCCTACCCGATAGGGCCTCTACTATTATATCTTATCGTATAAATATCTATTCCTCCTACGTCTCCTTTATTTAAATCTATAACTTTATATTATTTCTTATTAATATTAAGAGATATAAAGAAAAAGGTCGAGTCTAATTTATTTTTAATATATTCGCTTTCGAATTTAATCCGTATTTATTTCCTTATTTTATATTCTTTAATAGTATAATAAATTATAATATAGACTATAATTATTATAGTTCCCGTTAAGGGCCTAAATATATATTTAATATTATTACGAGTTCTTAATTAACCTAGGTCCGATTAAAAGAATAGTAAGATTATAATTTTTACTACTAGATCTCTAAGGAAGTAATAAAGTAGTTTAGATTTATTAATAATTAGTATTAAATCTTAATAGAGAAATATTAAGACTTATATCGTTATTATAATTATATATTTATTTTTTATTCTTTATTTTAGTAATAACTATCTTTTTAATATTTCGTCCTATTATAAAAAAAATATAATATATTATTACGACCTATCGAACTTTTATTATTATTAGGGCGCGGTAATTACCGATATAATCGAGTAACTAATTTCGATTAATATATCTTTAATTTAAATACGATAAATTAATACCTCTCGGGCCTCCGTTAGATTTAGAGTTTTCTTTATTACTTTATTCTTTAGCCCGAGGGCCTTATTATATTTATTAATAATATTCCGCTAAAGTTTCTAGATTAAAGTATTAACTTCGTTTTTTTTATTAGAGTTTATTTATAGATTATATCCCGAGTTCTTATATTTTATAACGAGGGTTATTAATATTATTTATTTTATATACTAGAGAACGGCCTTATAGCCTTAAATATATAACGCCGATTTAATACGACGTCCTACGCCCGCCTATAATAGTAACGACTTATTTCTTAAATATAACGTATCGTAATTACGGTAGCGTTTCGTTAAAGATTTATATAACGCGTTATTAGAAGATTTTATATCTCTTAATTTATATATATAAAAGCTAGGGTAGGACGAGGACGAGGATATATAACGGCCGATAAACGATAAAGATTATAGAAAGATTAGTTATATTACTAACTCCTATATAAAATATATATATATATATATGGCGTGGCCCTACCTAATCCGCTTAATTAAGATACGTTATCCGTTTTTTATCGCTTCGGGGTAGGAAACTTAATACTATTATTATCGGCCTCGATATCGACTTTCTTACCTCCGTATATATTTTCTTCGTTTTTATTAATAATTAATATTAGTTAATATATACTAGAAGGATTTATAATTAACGCGTTCTTAATATATATTATTACTCGTATATCGGAATAGGTAAATTATTTATAACCGAGATTTACTTTAAGAGTATTAATATAGTTTATTATTAAAGTTAGCCTTTAGCCTTATCGAAGGAGTTATTACTATAAATTCTTTAATTAATTAAGGCCGTATTACGATATATAGGAGGTATAATTTAATTTAATTTTACCGTTTAGTATATTACTAAGTTATATATATATAGATTTAAATATTATTCGGTAATATAAAGTATATTAACTAGTCGAGATATAGAATAGGTTTATTTTAATATATAGGAAAGAGGGTAGAATTATACGCGCGATAATAATAAATAAATATACATCGGATTAGCCCTAGCCTAGATTTAGATTAAATTTAGGCTAGATTTAATCTAGATTTAAATTAAAGTTAATCCGAACGCCGAATTCGGGTTATATAATACTATAAATTATAAGAGTATAAAGGCGTTATAAATATAATTAGAAATAATAGTCGTTTATTAAAACGAGTTTAATAAAGAGTAGACCGAGATAAATTTTATAAAAGATAAATTATAATATCTTTATTTATAAACTAAATACTTTTATTTCTATTAGCGAAATATATACCGAAGGAGCGTTAAATAATAAAGGTTAATTTAGGAGTTTACTTCTTTTCTTATTTAATTTTATAAAAGTAGTATTTTAAGAACTTTTATTTAATAAATCTCCTACCTAGTTTAAAACCTCTAATTCTTTTTTTATTAATTATTATTAATAGAGTTTATACCTTAATTATAATTTATCTCTATACTATACCCGTTACTCTCGTTATTATTATTAGCCGCTATATAGTTATAATACTACTATTAAGTAAAAGCCCGGGGTATACGTATTATTAGGCGGTATAATAAATATATTATCGCGGACGGTGATTTTTTATAAATATATAATTATTATATTTACTTTATAAATTAATTTATTACCCTAGTACTTTTCGTTATAAAGTTAGAATTATAAATAATATTATATTAATCCTAGTCGATAAAATTATTTATATAATAATATTCTTCCCGTTTAATAGGTACTATATATATACTTTAGATAATATCGTATATTTCGAAAAAACGATAATTATATAGTTCTCGGGGTTTTTTCGTTCTACTAGTTAAAATATACTTTACTTCGAATATCCTATATATATCGTTAACTCTCCTATTATTCTTTAGTCGATATAAAATAATTAACGCGTTAATATATACCCTATATTTACCCTTATCGTTTAGTCGTTTATAATTATAAATATTAATAATTAATTTAAACGGCCGATTACTATATAAAGGGCCTTTTATTTAATCTCGCTTTAACTTTATAAATAAATCGCTTCGTTATTAATCTAGACGTAATTATTACGAGGTTTACCGGTAGAATAAAAATTAGGGGTATAATAGATTAATCTTTTTATAAACCGCCTTAAATTCCGGCTCTCCTTATTATTATAAACTTAATATATTAATAATTGATATATAGAAATATATATATCTCCCGCTTAATTAGGATTCGTCTCTCGTCTCCGTTAATTTTTAATAAAGCCCGGATTTTTATTCTATTTCTTACGGCTCTTTTATATAAATACCGTTATAGCGTCGATAAAATCTTTAGTACTAAAGTAAAAAGCCCTTACTATCGTAGTTACTAGGTGATAATAATTAATATTTAGTACCTATATACCGTAGTATAGCGGCGTATCTTTATTAAGAATAGGTATATATTTATTTAAATCTAATTTCTCTCGATACGGCCGGGTATTCTATTATTCTATTTTATTATTAAGAATAATAGTAGGTTTAGCGGAAAGTATTATTATAACTTCCTATATAGCCCTTATATTATAGTATATAATATTATACCGTAGTAATTACGTCTCGAATTTATTAGTTTTATTTATCCGTAAAAAGGGTTCCTTAAAGAGAAACTTATAAACCGCCTCTTTATAGTAAATATCGAAGTTCTAGGTACTCTTATATCTTCGAATATATTTAATATAATACGTTATCGCGTATAGTTTTAATATATTAAAATACCGATTAGTAGGGTCTTTTAAATTTAGGTCCGAAGTATTACTCGGCCGGTATTTATAAAAAACTACCTTTAACTTATAAATATAATAGAGCGCGTACTATATATATTATAAAGTATCGCTATTATAAGACGTATATTAGGTAAATATAATAAAATTAAATATAGCCCGCGCGTAATATAGAGTAGCTAGTACGCGCTTAATAAATAAAAAGATAACGACGGTTATTAATTATTATAATATCGCTTTCTATTCGTTACTATTTTATTATTTTACTTTACTAAAGTTTTTAAATAATTTTAACTCTACGAAACTTAGTACTTAACGAAAATAATAATTTAATTTAATCTCTATTATTAATTACTTTAAAGATTTCTTCGGCCTAACTACTCTTTTTATTATCCGTTTAATAGTTATAAGAACTATATAGTCTTTAATTAAATCCCGAATCTAGTTAATTAATCTTATAATAATTCTTTTTAGAAACTAGTATAATATATCGATAATAAAAATAGTATAAATATTAACTAGATAATAATATTAGGCGAAGTTTTTAATATCGTAGATAATTATTAAATCTTTAACGAGGTCGGGATCTCTCCTCTATATCTTTATCCTTCGATATATATATTTATAGGTCCGCGGTTTCTATATCCTAATTAACTCCCTTTATTTATTAAGCGGGACTAAATATATTAGATATTAACGATTTTATTTTACCTTTATTATTAAAATTTATTTTAAATAATCGATTATAAGCGATATAATTATTAGATAGTATCTTCGGGGTTAATTATCCGTATATATAATATTAATCTCTTATATTACTAGGTCTTTAATTACTTTAATTACTTTAATATATTATTTAAATAAATAATAATAGTTATATATATACTAGAGTATACGTCTTAGCGTGAGATAATAGATATCTAATTATATATAGTTACCGAATTCCTTTCCGTTTTTAATACGAGGGACTAAATTTAAGAGAATTAAGCTAGGTCGTTTTTAGGTCTTACGCGTTATATAATCGAGATTCCCGATAATTATATATACTAACTAGAAGGAAAGGTCGTTATAATATTAAATTATTATTATCTCGTCGGATAATAGTATAAAAGGGATAATAATACCTTTAATAGAAATCTATAACTATATTTCCTACTACTAGGTACTAGTATATATTTTATTAACTACTTTATTATTATTATCGTTCGTAATCTTTATAGGTATATATATTAGATTATTTTTAAATAATTTATAACCGAGGAAAAAACGGATAACTTTAATAATATTATAATAATATAATTTAAAATATAAATTATTAAAATAACTAATCTCGCTAGGTATATAGAGATTATCGATTATCTAGTCATTATTATATATACTCTACTAAATATTATATTCTATTAATTACCGATATTATTCTATATTACGGAAAATTACCTCCTCCTTTTAATTTACTTTAATTTCTATAAATTTAAGGTATACGTTAATACTCGTTTTAATTATATAATATTCGGAAAATAAATAAATAATAGTCTAACTAACTTTATTACCGAATAGGTAGTAGATATCTTTTACTACTATTAATTATAAAGTATTTAATTAACGTTTTTAGTATTACGCGCGATCTAGTTCTATATATATTATTATAATAACGCCGGCGTCTCGCCCTATAAAATCGGTAAAAGATTTTATATAAAGAGAATTAAATATAAATAAAAGGTTTTTAAAGGAGATAAACGGTATAATTATAGAAAAAAATATTATAACCGGTTCTAATATATTTATCGAAGTAGATAAAGGCCTAGATAAATTATTAATATATTTATATAGACTCTTAAGTAGTAATATTCTTATTATTATTTTTATTAATCCTTAGATATTTAAGAAACGGTCTATTTATATTATAATAAATAATATAAAATTCTACTAACTAATTTATATCTAATTTATTACTACTAAGTGTAGGTAGTTTTTAAAGTTAAGAGATTTTATATTAAATAAATATAAAGCCCGTTTAATCCTTATATCGGTAAAGCGGGAGATCGTATAAGAAGAGTCGAGGTACTAAATACGTATTTTACCGGCTTCAGGCGGAAAAATAACGAAAAGACAACGTTCAAAAAAAAAAAAAAAAAAAAAAATTTTTTTAATAAAAAACCTAAAAATAGTAACTTCGGATTTAAGATTTTAAATCCGTGATTTTCTACTAGCGCCGGGTAGCTCGCTAAGACTATATAGAGCGCTATAACCACGCTAATTTAATTTAGATTTTAAATTATATTAATTTATAAAAATTATATACGCGCGTAATACCCCCTAAACTAGCGCGGTATTATAGACTATATAATTCACTTATAACTATATATATTTAATTATCTACCGGTATTATTTAGACTAGTTTATTCCTATTTATTTTTATTTATTTAAAATAAATCGAGGTATTAAATATATATTTAAATACTTTAAACGAAAGTAGGTATTAAATCGATCTCTAGGGTTAATATATAAGTTAAATAGATTTAAGTGTCTTTTCCGTCTTTTTTAATAGAATACGAGCTCACCGCTTTACCGATATAAAAGAGTTAAAGATATTTATTAATTTCCTATATTTAGACTAAGGCCCTTTATATATATTTAAATATTATAATAAACCTAAATAATTCTTTACTTAAAAGAAACTATATTAATTATATTATAATTATTTTATTACGTATTTCGCGTTATTTAATATTAAAAGTAGAAAGTTTAAAGAAAGAATATTTATCTAGAATATAGTTTTATAGGTTTATAAATAAAGTTATTATTTTGAACTCGGACGCGTTTAAGTTAAATTATTAAAATTTATTTAAATTTAAATTAAATCTAGGTTAAATCTAGGTTAGATTTAAATTAAATTTAAATAAACCTTAACCCTAGATTATCTAAATAAGAAATTAATATTAAAATTAATATTTTATAAATATTAACGTCTTTTACCCCGTAGGTTTATAATATTAATTTTTATTTAATTAAGATAATTACGCTAACGATAATATTCGGGTTATAGACTCGATATATATTATAATAAAATTATTTAACTTAAATAGACGATACCGAAAGATTTTATTATAATAGGTTTATATATAATTTTAATAATTTTAATATAAATAATATTTATTTTACGGGTAGAAAGGGTTAGGGAAATATATATAACCGATATTAAAAATAGTAATTAAATAGATTAAGAATTTTAGTATAAAATTATAAACGGTATAAAATATTAATATTCGAAATATTTATTTTAATATGATTTTTACGGAATTTAATTTATTAAAAATAATATTCGTGGATTTAATAATACGAAAATATATAAATCTTTTAAAACTCGACTAGATTAAAGGCCTTATTATATAGGTATTATATTATCTAATATTAATCTTTTCTAATACTCTTTTACTTCTTTTTTATTAAATAATATATAAATATTACTTTTTAAAATAGAGTTTTAAATATATTAAATAAACCTCGGATAATTTAATATTTATATAATTTTATATTAAGAGACGAAATCTTAGGAATTATACTCGTAAAAACTAGCGCCCGAGCTTTTAGCTCGTAGGTCTTAACTAGATCTAAACCTAAATCTAAGTATATTTACTATATAATCTATTATACTTTACTAAAATTAACGATTAGAGTTATTATATATACTATTATATCCTTTTAACTATATAATTATTATTAAATCTATTTATTTATTACCGTTATAATACTATAGTAACTCTTTCTATTATTTAACTATAACGGAAAACTATCTAAAGATAACTAGACTTTTATATATATAAAAGGGGTATATATACCGATTTATTATTATATTATTATTATCGTATTTTAATAAACTAAAGAGTTTATAGAGTAGTATTACTTTATAAATAATATATTTAAGAATTAATTAAACCCTAAAATCGTATTTAAAGATAAAAGAGTCCGGTAGAGTTAATATTTAATAATTAAATTTAGCGACTAAATTTAAATCTAAGGTTATATAAATTTCGGCGAAAGAATATATATCGGTATTATTATTTATTAGGGAAGCTCTAATAAACCGTTAAAGATTAAATATAAATTTAATAGTATACCGCCTCTAGATTTCTAGAGTTAAGCGGTAGTAATAACTAGTTTAAATAATCTTCGTATTAAGTAGGAACCGAGAATTATTTTTAATCCTCTTTTATTTCGTTTATTTAGAGGCTTCGAGATCGATTATATATTAAATTAATATACGCTAGGGAAGTTTATATATAAGACCCGATTTTCTAAAATCTCCTTATATCCACTATTTAAAGAATTTAGTATAATTTATTTACGATTTTTACTACTTTAGAATTATCTAGTATCTCGCGATTTAGTAGTAGACCCGAGTTTCGATTACCTTATATATTATATTATAAAGAGGTATTATATTAATATTTTAGAAATTAATAATTTATAAAGTACTATTTAGTATTTCCTAGATAAAGGTATAAACTCGATGAAAATCGAGGTTATTATAAATAATAATTTTAATTAATTATATCCTTTATTCTTTAATATTTAATTTAATTTAAGAGATAAATTTATTTTTATTAGGATTTTAAATTTATTCTTTTCCTCTTTTATTCTAGTCTTTTCTAGGTATTTAATATATTATAAATAAAAATCTATTATCGCGCCGGAGGGAGCCCGAAAAAGACGAGTTATTATAAAAATTAATACCGAAAATATATTTATATTTACTTATTAATTCCCGTTTTCTTTATTTCGAGACTAACCTCTTTTCTTTATAATTTCGAAATATATTTATTCTCTTAATACCTTTAATAAGGATTTAATCTTTCTATTAATAACGAAAAAATAAAAGCGCCTAGCGAAGTTTTTAGGCCTTAATAATAATAAAGATTATTTATTATTATTATCGCCGAAATAGACTTTAAAGAAATTATTAGCCGAAAAGTTTTATTAAAAACTTAAACCTTTAAAGAAGTCCTCCGAGTAATTATATTAAAAGGATAAATTCTTAATTAAAGAATTTTTAGAATTAATTATTAGTAATAATAAAAATAATAATACGGATAAAGAAGAGAAAATAGAGTTAATTATAATATAACGGTTAATCGATATCTTCTTTAATAATATTATATTTATTAACTACCTTTCTTTTAGCTTTAAAAAAATTAGTAATAATTATTTATATAAATATATTTACGATAAGATATAGGAACGCGTTATTATATTCGCGAAAATTATTTACTCTAATAATTCTCGCGGTAATAATAAAATAACGATTCCTAGAATATTAAAATTAATTTATTAATAGTAGTAACTCTGTATATTTATAGTTATATTATTCTATAAAGGTGACTTCGGATAATTTAATATTATTATCGGAGACGAAATAAGTTTAGATAAAGTAAAGCCTCTTAATATATTTTTTAAATTTCGCGATTAATTCTATTTATTTATAAAACTTTAAAGTTATAAGTTCCGCGATATTTTATTTTTAATTATATTAAAAATAAATAGAGATCTAATAAGAGTAAAAGGAGTAGTTAATAAAGTTTTAATATTACCGCGAAAACGCTCCTACGGGCTTTAAATATCCTATGAATTAATAATTCTATAAGTATCTATATTAACTAGACTCGGAAACTTTTTATATTAAGTTAATTAATAGGTTTATATTATTCTTTATCCCGCCGGTTAATTTTAGTACTTAAAGTACTAAAATATTATCGGTAATCAACTTCGAGGCCTTAAAGGTACGGTTTATAATTATTTATTATAGCGCCGATTTTAGCTATTAAATAAATATATAAATAAAGAAAGAATTATAAATAGTATATAACCCGAATAACTCCGACGTAAAATTATTAAAAGGTATTAAATTTATTAACGCCGCGTAATATAGTCTCCCGAGCGAAGTAAATACTTTTATATTTATATTTACTTTATAGTAGTTATAGTTAACCGCTAGTAAAACTTTTAATAAAGTATATAAATACTTCTTTATAAAGAATAGAAAAAAAGTAGTTAAAAAGGAAATTATTTATTATCTTTAATACGGGTTCGCGATTATAAATAAATATAATAGGGTAAAGAATCTAGGTAAAGGTCTATAAAATTCTTTTTAAATAATAAAGAAAACTCGCCCTAAATATCGTTTCTAGTTTATAATTATATCCGGAATAATTATTAACTCCGATCTACTAGATATTATAGCTCTAATAGATATTATATATAATACTTCCTAGAATAATCTTAAATATAAATATTACCTCTTTAAATTAACCGGCCTAAAGATTTTTATTAATATTATTATTAAATACTAAGGTTTAAATAATCGACTATAAGAATTCGATAATATAATAAATATATTCGGGAATTTACTTCTTAAATTCTTAATACGACGGTATAAGAAGAGTAATTAAAAAGGTTACGATTTTATCGAGTTTAAAAAGCTCTACCGAAGTATTCTTAGAACTAGTTTTCTTTATAATTATAAGATATATTATATAACTCTCGTCGCCCGTTAGAAGGCCTTAATAATAGAGAAGCTCGTAGAACGGTAAATTTATTAAAATAATAATTAATATAATATTACGTTTATACGGAATCGTCCCGACCGCCCGATTAATATTAATACTAACTAGGTATTTATAGTAGTACGGCTCCTCCGCTTATATAGTTATTTACTTTATCTCTTTATCTCTTTAATTATATATAATTAAAAGTAGATTAATAAAGAGATCGAGAACCGGTATATAAATAGGGATAATAGTTAGATACTAGAAAATTATATCTTAAGTAGGGACTATATAATATTTATAAAAATATCCTCTAAATTTAAGGCTATCGCCTCCCTTTTTAAGAAATATAAAAAGGTAAATATATTAATTATATTCTTATTCACCGAGATAATTCTAGTAGTAAAACGGGTAAATTTTTCTTTTCTTTAAAATCTCCGATATAAAAAAGCCTAAACTCGTTTTTTTTAATTTATTAAATTTAATTTTCTCTTTTTTAACTAACCCTTTTATATTAATATTCTTTTATTATAATATATCCGAGAGGAGATTAAATTTAAGATACGAATATTCTTCGGGACCGATAAAAAGAGGGATATAACTAAATACGTATTTATACGTAAAATTAATAATGATAGTATATTACTAGAGAAGAATAAATTTAATATTCTAATTAAATTTATATATTAGATAAGTGTAGGCTTAAATTTAATTTATATAATTATAGTTATTTTATATAAGCCCCTCTACTTTATCGGGATATATAAATAAATACCGAAAAAAGCGTATCGGATAGGGTAGAAGGAGGAAGTATTTTATTATATATTAAATATTAATACCGAAATCGAGAAATATATAGACGTAAAATATAAGTCGAAGATAGATTTTAGGGAGGACGCGTTTAAAACTATTAATATAATAAATATAAAAGGCGTAGGAGGCGCCGACGGAGGTAATAATACTAGAAAGAGTAATAGTACTAGGAATATTAATAATACCGCGGCGTTTATTATTAATATAGAAAATATTATTTAAGAGGGTATTATATATATTAGGGGGAAAAGCGGTTAAAGTAAATAAATATAAAAATAAACCGCCGCTAATTAAGTTAAGTCTTTTTATATTTCTAAACTACTAGATATTTAAGTTTAAATAAAAGCTAGGAAACTTATTACCCCTCTACGCGCTTTTTTATATAATAATACTTATTTTCTATATAATAATATTTATTATAACGCGTTATTATCGTTTACGATTTTAATTCTTTATTTTATTATATTTAGGAATAATAATAAAAAACCGAGTACTATATCTAGCCTAGATCTAGGCCTAGATCTATACCTAAATCTAATTTAAATATCTCTTAAATACTCTTTAAATTTAACCTAGATTCTACTTAATCCCTAAACTCGCTATTAAAGGCCTACGCTTTTAATACTTTAATTATATCTACTACTATTTAACGCGGTATTTAATTATATATTCTTTAATCTCCTTTCGGATTTACGATTAATATAGGACCTTAGAAATTAAGGGTTACTAGCGAAGACCTTTAAAATAATAACGGAAAAAGAATATTAATTTATAAAAATATTATTTAGTATACCTATAACTTTTATAAAGAAAAAAGAAATATTATCCTTTTAATCGTTAAAGAATATATTATCCTTAATTTAAAGATATAAATATATAAATTATATTATTAATTAAAAATAAAAGGTACTAGAGATCCTTAATTCCGAGGATAATAAAAGGGAAGATAACGACGGGGCGAATAATATTTAAAATAATATTAATATAAAGCCTACCTTTCGAGCTCCTCTACTAAATAATTAATATATAATACTTTTAGTATTCGAATAAGGTGGTTATTAATAATAAAATACTATTTATACCTTAAAGCGGGTAGGTAATAACGGCGGCTTTATTATTAATAGAACTCTTAAACTCTTTAAGCTCTTTATACCTTAGTTTTATTTATATTAAAATCGACGATATCTTTACTAAACCTCCCTACGAGCCTATAATATATATTTTTACTTTTAACCCTTTTATTTTCCCCCCGCGGTTAATACCGAAAAAATTTATAGTTAATATCTATATTATAGGTATCGGAGCGGATAACTAGAGATTATTATTAATTAAAGCCGTCCGGCCCTTATAAGTTACGATTATAGGCGATATAAATAACGATTCCTTATTAACCGAGCGAGTATTATTATTATCGCCGCTATCTTTACTTTTATTTTATTTATTATTATCCTCGCCCCTATTTATACCCTCTTTTTAATTATTATTATCCTCGTTATTTTAGAAATTATCGCTAGTATAGCCCCCGCCTAAACTTTAAATTATATCGCTACTTTAAATTATAGAAGCGTAGGAGAGGGTTTACCCTCCTAATTATTTTAAAATAAACGAAATATTTTATCGATAATTAACGATTATAAATTAATTATTATTATTATCGAGAAGGGTCTCTAAAGGTTAAATATACGGATCTAGTATAAATATAACGATATAACTCTTATATCGACCGGTATAATTAAATAACGTAGAAGTTTATCTAGTAATATAGACGGAAGAAAAGTATAAACCTAAAATACTATTACTATTTATACTTATACTCTCGACCGTATTAAATTTAATTATTTAAGAAACCGCTAGTTCTTTATTTAATATTACTAGTATAATAATATAAGGAAAATTATATACCTTAAAGTAACGCCTAGTTTTATTATTAATAGCCTTTCGTTAATTAATTAGGATAAGTTAAATCGGAGTTAATACGGTTTCGATTCGGGCTACGAGACCGTTAAAGGAAATTAGATATTATTAGGCGTACTCTTTATAAATTATAACTACGTATTTATAAAAGAATATAACGAGCCTAGTTATATTACTAGTAATACTCTTAGTATTTAATAACTTTATATTAAATACTATACTACCTCGAACTTTCTTTAAAAACTTTATTATAGTAGTATCGAAGGAGAGACCTAAAATACGGACGGTATAATAAATATTATATTTATTACTATTAAGGGTAAAGCGCACTTTATATTTAAAGAGGTTAAGGAATTATAAATTCTTTACTCTAACTTCTCGCCGGTTAATTTTTATAATTTAATAATATTTTTTAAAGTCGAAGAACTCCGTATTTCTCCCTAAAATAACGTAACTTAATAGGATTAATATATCGGTAGTTTTCTTTAAAGCCTTAGGGATTATTCCCGCTTCTTTAATAATATTTATTAAAGGTAGTAGATAATTTAATATCTTTATTACCTTTAGTACTTTATTTATATTCTATTTTTAAAATAGTAAATTTATATTATTTACCTCGGCGTTAGATATAACCTCCTTCTATATATTAACGATAATAACTTTATCCTAACTATTAAACGAGAAAGATACTAATACCGAGACTAATTTATTAGGCGATAACGAATATTACTTTAAAAAATTATTAAATTCTAAAAAGAGTATACGGATATTTTTAATAACTAATACTACTACCGTTTTAACTATTTTAGTAACCTTATCTAACTTTTTACTACTATTATCGTTAATAAAGTAACGAATATAAACCGAGTCCTCTATAAAGTCTAATAAGAATAAGTTAATTAAATTTAATACCGGTTAAACGTTCTCTAGTAGTTCTTTAAAATTAGATAAATCGTTATAATTATTATTAAATAAAGTTATATCCTCCTCCGAATATTTCGTCTCTTTAATATCTTTATTAAAAGTTAAAAGATTAATTAAGTCTTCCGCTTTAATTATTACCGTCTCCGGTACTTTATTATAATTAAGACCGCGGATAAAGAATAATCTATTATTATCGGATATAGTTTTAATTATCGAGAGCGCGAAAATAATATTAAAAGCTTTATATAATCTACCTTTAATTTATAAAAAATTATCCTCGTTTAATAATATATAAAGGATCTAGCCTAAATCTAGCTTAAATTTAAAGAAAATTTAGGGAAAATTTAAGTTAATATATTATAAATATAAACGCTCTTCTTTACTACTTCTTAATATTTACTCTTATTTAAACCCGTTATATAAGACCTAGAAATCCGTTAATTACGATATTAATTATACTATAAACCGTACTCTAGGTTATTTCTAATACGGTTTAATAGTTATATTATATAAAATTATAGTAGTATAGGCGGTTAGTATATAGGTTTAAATATTAAATATTAGTCGTCCTTTTAAAGACGACTTTTTTAAATATAATTTATATATAATAACTTAAAGACCTCTTTACCTATTATCTTATCCTTTTAATAATTTTATTTAAATATCGCCCGATATTTACAGTATATTAGGCTAGATCTAACTTAATTTATTATAAAATCTATTATACTTTACTATAATTAGTTATTTAAATTACGCGAATCGTTATACCCTCTTTACTCTATAATTATTATTAAACTTATTTATTTATTACTATTATCGCGTTATAGCCCCGGCGCGTATTATTTAAATACGATAAGAAGTTATTTAAGGCTAACTAGATAATCCGGGATATTAAAAGAATATTTATATTAACTTATTATACGAATATTAACGATATATTATTATAAACTAAAGAGTTTATTAATAAATATCGCTACTTAAGAGATATAATTAAATACTAGCGGAATTATAGAGACGCGCTTAAAGTAGAAAGAATTTAATAGGGTAAATATTTAATATTTAATTTTAAAGAGTAAATCGAGGTCTAAGGTTATCTAGGCTTCGGCGAATAAATATATATCGATATTATTATATATTAAGGGGACTCTAGTTAAATAACTAAAATTAAGAATAATTTTAATAACGTACTATTTCTTAACCTATAAAGTTAAATAATAGTAATAACCGGCTCGAACGATACTCTTCTTAAATAAAAAACTAATACCGTTTATAATCTTTCCTCTTTTCGGTCTTTTTAAATCTTTAAAATTAATTATATATTAAGCCAGCTTATATTACAGAATTTTATATACGAGATCCGGTTTTTAATAATCTCCGTATATCTACCGGACGAAGAATTTAGTATAGTTTATTTATAATTCGCGTTATTTTAGGGATATTAGATAACTCGTTACTTTATAACGGACTAGATACTCGATTATCTCTTTTATATAACGGAGGAGGACGCGTATTATATAAATATCTTAGAAGATAAAGACTTATAGAATAGTATTTAATATTTCTAGGACCGAGGTATAAATTTAATAAAAGGTAAATTTATTATAAACGATAACTTTAATTAACTATATTCTTTATTCTCTAATATAAATTTAATTTAAAAGATAGATTTATCTTTATTAAGACTTTAAACCTATTTTTTTCCTCCTCCGTTCTTCCCTTTTTTAGGTATTTAATATATTATAAATAAAAACCTATTATCGCGCCCGAAGGAGCTCGAAAAAAAGGAGTTATTATAGAAATTAATATTAAAAGTATATTCGTATCTATCTATTATTTCTTATTTTCTTTATTTCGAGATTAACCTCTTTTTTTTATAATTTTAAAATATCGCCCTTCTTTTAATACCTTTTATTAAAACTTAATTTATTTATTAATAACGAAAAGTTTAAAGAGCCGGACGAAGTTTTTAGACTTTAGTAATAATAAAGACGATTTATTACCGTTACTATAGAAATATCCTCCGAAGAAGTTTTTATCTAAAAAGTTTTATAAATCCCCCGAGTTTTTAGAGGAGTCCTCTAAATAATTAAATTAAAAGAATAAATTCGTATTTAAAGAATCCTCCGAATTAGTTATTAATAATAATAAAAATAATAACGGGGTTAGAGAAGAGAAAATAGAGTTAACTATATATTATAAATAACGGTTAATCGATATTTTCTTTCGTAATATTATATTTATTAACTACTTTCCTAGCTTTAAAAAACTTAGTAATAATTATTTATACGAATATATTTACGATAGTATATAGGAACGCGTTATTATATTCGCGAAAATCGCCTACCCTAATAATTCTCCTAGTTATAATATAATAACGATTCTTAGAATACTAAAGTTAAGTTATTACTAGTAGTAACTCTATATATTTATAATTATATTAAATAACGAAGAAGATTTAAGATATTATAATATTCTTCTAGACTATATAAATAGATATAGAAAATATAAAGTTTATAATTTTATTTATTAAGCTCCCTAATTAATTCTAATTATATAAAGATTTATAAAATTATAGGCGCTACCGTATTCTATCGTTATTTATACTAGAAATAGGTAGAGATTTAATATAAATAGAGAGAGTAATTAATAAAGCTTTAATACTATTATAAAAATACTCCTACGGGCTCTAAATATCCTATAAATCGATAATTCTACGAATATTCATATTTACCGGGTTTAAAGATTATTTATATTATATTAATTAACGAGCCTAAATTATTCCTTATCCCGCCGCCCGATCTCGGTATTTAAATTAATAAATTAAAATCGGTAATCGACCTTAAAGGCTTAAAGGTATAACTCGTAGTTATTAATATAGTAATAGAAATATAATTATATTATAAATAAAAGGGCGCCGAAGAGCTTAACAACGATATATAATAAAAAGAATCTTAAGGTAATATAATTTAGAAGTAAAAAAATATTAACTTTATATAGTATAATTCCCCGAGCGTAGTAAATATATCGCTATATATAATTATTATACGGTAGATATAATTAGTCTTTAATAAGGTCTTTAACGAAGAATATAAATATCCTTATATAAAATAAACGAAAAAAGAGACTATAAAGGAAATAATTTATTATTTTTAATACGGTTTCGTAATCGTAGGCGAATATAATAGGGTAAGAAACTTAAGTAAAGATCTATATTATTCTTTTTAAAAGATAAAGAAGACTCGCTCTAAATATAACTTCTATTTTATAATTATATCTAGAATAATTATTAATTAAAATTAAGAGGATATTATAGCCCCTCGGACTACTATAGAAGATATTTACTAGAATAATTATTAATTCGGTTATTAACGCTTCGGACCTATTAACCTAGAAAAGTCTACGAGTATTACTACCCGATATATAAGAAAACTAGGGTATAAAAAAGATTTACTAAAATAATAAATATCCTCGTTAATATATTTCTTTATACCTCGATACTACGATATAAAAAAAGTAATTAAATTAGATATATCTTATAACGCTTAAGAAGCTTTATTTCAAAGATTTTACAATTATTTATTTACGAGGACTCTAGTCGTAATTTAGGTTTATTATTATTAATTAGAAAACTATTATATTAGAAAGACTCTAATAGCGGTAAAATTATTATAGAAATATTAAGATTATAATACCTCTTTCCTATACTAATATCCTTAGTATTTTATTTTAGTTTATTTTAATATAGTATTTATTATACTACGGGTTCTCCGATTATATAGATTTCTACCTACTCTTATTATCTCCTCTAAAACTCTTAATAAGAAGTAGATTAACGATACGGCCGCGGCCTCTACTATAAATAAAAATAATAGTCGGATATAAGAAAATTATATCTTAGGTAGAGATTATATAATATTTAAAAAAATATCCTTTAAATTTAAAGTTATCGCCTCTTTTTTCAAGAAATATAAAGGGGTAAATATATTAATTATATTCTTATTCACCGAGATAATTCTAGTAATAAAATAAATGAATTTTTCTCTTTTTTAAAATCTTTAATATAAAAGAGCCTAAACTCGCTTCTTTTAATATATTAAATATAGTATTCTCTTTTCTAAATATAGTATTTAATACTAACTTTTTTTTATTATAGTATATCCGAGAGGAGTTTAAACCTAAAATACGAATATTCTTCGGGACCGATAAGGCGAGAGTCGTAATTATATACGCGTTAATACGAAAGATTAATTATAATCGTAAGTTAGTAGAGAATAATATACTTAATTTTCTAATTAGATTTACGCGGTAGATAAACGTAGGCTTGAATTTTATATATACGACTATAATTATTCTATAAGCCCCTCTACTTTATCGGGTTATATAAATAAATACCGAAGAAAACATATTAAATAACCTAGTTAGAGGAAATGTTTTAGTATATATTATATATTAATACCGGAATTAAAGAGTATATAGAGGGGAAGTGAAAGTCGAAGGCGGATTTTAAGGTAAATATATTTAAAATTATAAATACGACGAACGCGGAGGGTATAGAAGGCGTTAACGGAGGTAATAATCCTAGATATAATAATAGTATTTAGAATATTAATAATACTACGGCTAGTAATAATACTAGGGAAGATATAAAGGCGATTTAAGAAAATAATATATATATTAAATAAAAGCGCGGTTAGAGTAGTTATAAATATAGTATTTAATTATTTTAGTAAAGCGTTTATACGTTTTTAAACCGTTAAATACTTAGGTTTAAATAGGAGTTAAAAAGCCTATTACCCCTCTACGCGCTTTTCTATATAATAATATTTATTTTCTATATAATAATATTTACTATAATACGTTATTATCGCCTATAATTTTAATCCTCTACTTTATTATATTTAGGAACGATAATAAAAAACCGAGTATTATATCTAGCCTAGATCTAGGCCTAGATCTGGCCTAAATATTTTTTAGGTTTAATCTAGATTTTATTTAATCCCTAAACTCGTTATTAAAGGCCTACGCTTTTAATATTTTAATTATATTTACCGTTATTTAATACGGTATTTAATTATATATTCCTTAACCTCCTTTTGGATTTACGATTAATACGGGGCCCCGGGAATTAAAGGCTATTAATAAAGACCTTTAAAATAATAACGGAAAAGAAATATTAATTTATAAATATATTACCGAGTATACCTATAATATTTATAAGGAAATTAGAGATATCGTTTAAATCTAGAGAAACGCGCTTTTAATACTTCGATTATCTCTACTACTATTTATATAGTAATACGTTATTATTTATTTAATTTAGATATAGTTAAGATAAATTAGATTTAATTATATTTTATTATATTATATTTCGTTTATTAATAGCCTGCGAAATACGTAAAATACGTATTTTATACCGATTAAGTAACGATTTTATAGAATTATTTTTCCAAATTTATTAATATATAGGGCTTTTACCCTAGCTGAATTTATTATATATATATATTAACCCTAGTTTAACTTTAGCTCTTAGGGGGGGGCCCCCGAAATAATAATATTTATTTAATATAAATTTACGCGTATATATTTTATTTCTATCGAGTATTAACTCCCGTCTTTAATATATTTATTATTATTATTTTTTATATTATTTTTTTTCCTCCTTCTTTTCTATTATATATATTTAATATATATTTTATATATTTTTCTTCTTTCTATATTATCTTTAGATTAATATTACTATATATACCGATTATCTACCGAGTATATATTTATTATAAATACTAATTATAATACCCTCGATATTATAAACGCCGTTAACCCCTCCGCTAATGGGTACTATTATAATAAATATATTTTCGGTATATACCGAGCTCTTTCTAATATATTTAATAGGGTTTATTTTTAACTCTAATACTACCTAGGTCCCCTCTTATAAATTTTATATTAAATAAATATTAAATATATACTTTTACTTAACGCGTTATATATATTAATTATATTTTTAATTTATACCGGCTTTATTACGGGCGCTAGTCGTAAATTCGATTTAAATTACACCCGAGTATATATTAAATATATATAGTACTATAAATAACCGCCCCGGAGAATATTTATAAATATAATAATTACTTTCTATATAATATATACTATATATATATAAAGGCCTTTAATATCGGCGCTATTCTCTCTACTCTTAATATTAATATATATATATACTTTAACTCTAGTATATTCTAAATATATATTAACGCGATATAACTACGATATTACTATTATATAAGGGTAGATAATATACGATATTATTTTCTAAAGATATTAGATCTAGTTTAGTATAAATTAAAAGTATATTTAATATATACCTAGCCTACGTTTACGAAGATTTAGTTTTATTATTATATTTATAACGAGTACCCCGGTGCCCGTAAATTACTATTTTTAATATCCTCTAAATATATATTAACTATATATAGTTATTAATCCTAGCCGTGGGAACTTCTCCGCTCCCGTTATTTTTATAAATTAGAAATAGGTTATATATATACTTAATATATATTTAACTAATACTCGCTAATACGATTAAATTATAAGTATATTCCGGGGGTTAACGCGATACCCGGTACCTCTTCGAGCTAGGGTATATTAACTATCTATTAAATATATATAGAATTAATACGTTATAGAACTAGACCCGTTAATAGGTATCTTAACTAGTACGTTATAAATATAAAAGTAGTCGCGTAAATTAGATATTTATTATATATATATTAAATTAATATTAAATAGCCGCTCCGACTAAGTCTTTATAAAGTTATATAGTATCTACTTTTACCGTCCCGTAAATCTTACGTATATATATACGTTAAATATAAACCTACTATATATTATTATTTATCTTTAAATATATATTTATATTTAATATAAGGATAAATCTTTAATATATATTAAATACTAGCTAGTTATATACCGGGATTATATATTTACGGAAATATCTACCTCGGACGCGAACTCGCGTTTATATAAAATATATACTCCGTATATATTAACTATTAATATAGTATAATAAATTATAGTATTTACCCTTAAATTTGTATAAAAGTATAAAGTTAGTATCTTCTTTAATATATCGTACGTATATATTAATTTTATATATAATATAGTTTTACTCCGCCGCCCCGTCGCTCCCGCTCGCCCTCGCCCTCCGCTCGCGGTAAATATATTAATCTTATAATAAATATATATTTAATATATATTAGTTACTATTAAAAAGTCGAAGCGAGCTCCGGCTAAATCGATAAAGCGCCTAATTAAAAGTAAATTCGGTTTATACCTAGTATATATACTATTAATATTAATAAAGCTGGTCGTTCGATAAGAAACTCCGGGCCTACTACGCCCGCGGTACTTTTAATATTATAAAAGTAAATTTAGTATATACCTAGTATATATACTACTAACACTCTAATAAATAACTTTAATATTAGATATAATCTTTCTATTTAATATTATTTATATATAATATATACTATAATATATCTTTAGTTTATATTAAGATATATTATATATTAAAATATTTTACTTATTATCTACTATTACTAGGCGTAAACCTAGTATATATTAAATAATATCTTTCCTAGTGTAAGCTAGGTAATACTACCTTAAATTTAATACTATATATAAATTTAACTTATACTATAACTATAATACGTATATATTTAATTTATATCGTAATTTTAATTAGTTATTATCGTTTATTATTAACTAGGGAATTTATAGACCTAATATTTTAATTTATCTAAATAATAATTAAAAAGTCTTTTTTACTTTATTATTTATATAAAGAATAATTCTAATAATATTCTAGAATAATTATTTAATTATATAATATATTATAATATTTAAATTAAATATACGTTATAAATATTAAAATTAAAACTTTTAGTAAAATTTATTTAATAATAATATAAATATAATATAATCTTATTTTAAATTTTATTAATCTTTTAAATATATATAATTTTTAGAACTCCTTTTATTATAATATAATAAATT
>JAABUS010000261.1_pt1 | contig 132810 bp, 130 predicted proteins | sample 5560161 | NCBI WGS metagenome assembly JAABUS01 (sample SAMN10711885, study PRJNA513376) | rock metagenome | isolation source: Antarctica rocks | place: Antarctica: Victoria Land, Trio Nunatak nord | collected 2016-01-04 | reverse complement strand
ATTGTTGTTGTTCTAGAAAGTAGGAACTATGAAGGGAAAAAGAAGGTGAAAACTCCGAACTCCCTAGCGTCAGCCCTATAGGGCTCGGAGCGAAGATTATCGAGTAGGTAGCTGAGCATGTAGGGTGGCGAGTAGGTAGGAAGCCATGTAGGAAGCATTGTTTGAAGCACTGTTTGACGTGTTTTATGCGCTCGATCGACGCGTTTGATAGGGAGTAGGGTGGAGAGTAGGTGGGCGAGTAGGTAGGCGAGTAGGGTGGAGAGTAGGTGAGCGAGTAGGTAGACGAGTAGGGTGGAGAGTAAGTGGGCGAGTAGGTGGGCGAGTAGGTGGGCGAGTAGGTGGGCGAGTAGGTAGGCGAGTAGGGTGAAGAGTAGGTGGGCGAGTAGGTGAGCGAGTAGGTGAGCGAGTAGGTGAGCGAGTAGGAGAGTAGGTGAGCGAGTAGGTGAGCGAGTAGGTAGGCGAGTAGGGTGAAGAGTAGGTGAGCGAGTAGAATGGAGAGTAGGTGGGCGAGTAGGGTGAAGAGTAGGTGGGCGAGTAGAGTGAAGAGTAGGTGGGCGAGTAGGTGGGCGAGTAGGTGGGCGAGTAGGGTGAAGAGTAGGTGAGCGAGTAGGTAGACAAGTAGTGCTAAATCAGCTAAATCAGCTTGTAGCTGATCTATGTAGCATGTAAGCTAATCAACGATGCAAACTCAGCTGACAGCTAGCTTGTAGCAAACGTCTCATCTAGTAGCTAGCATATGCGCCTCGAGCGCATTAGTATTGAATGAACTCTGCTCACTAGCTTACAAGCTACTCAAGCTCTTCGTTGAAATGTCAATGTAGTTGACTTGTCATCGACTCAACTGTTTGTTTTTCATGAAGATCTTCAAAGTCTGATGATCGATGAACATCTGAATGAGTAGTTCAATGCATTTCAGCTTGAGTCGTCAGTGTTTGAAGCATCAAATAATGACTAGCAGTTTCTTGTCATAGATGTGATAATTGATTTCAGCGAGAATCATGCTTTTGCTGTAGAAAGTCATCAAATGAAAAACTTTCTCATCATTATACTGAGATAGTATTTCACCTTTTACATAGTTTGAAGCATCGATCTTCAGAATAGCTTGTCATTTGAGATTGAAGTGACAAAGTACTGAGACTGAGCTGATTTGTTTCTTTAGATTGTTAAAAGCTTGAACACAAATCTCATTTCAAACAAAAGATGTATTCTTTCTAGTCAGCTGAGTGAATGATTTAACTAGCTTTGAAAAGTTCTTAATGAAATGATGATAGAAGTTAACAAATTTTATGAAGCTTTGAATTTTCTTTAGATTGATTGAGATGATTCAACTGACTATGACTATCACTTTACTGAAATTCATATGAAGATTTAGTTCTGATATAATGATTTCTAGAAAGACAGTTTTTTTTACATTGAATTTGCACTTTTGAATATTCATCTGCAGTTCAGCTTCACGTAGTCAACTTAATACTAGTTTAACATGATTTTTATGTTTCTTTCTCATTTTGCTATAAATGAGAATGTCATTTAAATAAACTTGACAAAAGTCATTCAGAAAGTTTCATAAAACATCATTCATATATTGCTGAAAAAAGATTAATTCATTAGTCAGTTTAAATGATAACATCTTGTATTTATATGCTTTTAAAACAGTGATAAAAATGATGTAATTTTTGCTATTGAAATGCATTTGAAGTTTGTTAAATGTTGATATGATGTTCAATCTAGTTAAATGCTTGCAACATTTGCAGTTTAAAAAGTGAACTGAATTATTGAGTTTAACTAAAGAGACATTTGTTGTTTAAAGTGAGATAAAGTTGAAATTTTAGCTGAGTTCATCTGAATATAATCAGATTTTATGAATAAAATTTGCAATCATTTCATATATCATTGAACTGAATCTGCATTTATTTATATATTATTAAACTGAATTGCACTTTTGTTACTTTCATTACTTTCATTACTTTCATCACTTTTATTTCTTTTGTCACATTCAGTTTACTACTCATTTATTTACTTGCTCATTTACTTGCTCATTTACTCGCTCATTTACTCGCTCATTTACTCATCACTTTACTTGCTCATTTACTCTTCATTCTACTCACTCATTTACTCACTCATTTACTTACTCATTTACTCACTCATTTACTCATCATTTTACTTGCTCATTTACTCTTCATTTTACTTGCTCATTTACTCTTTACTTTACTCATTTAATTACTCACTCATTTACTCATCACTTTACTCACTCATTTACTCTTTATTCTACTCATTACTTTACTCGCTCATTTACTTACTCATTTACTCATTCATTTACTTATCATTTTACTCGCTCATTTACTCTTCATTCTACTCACTCATTTACTCTTCACTTTACTCATTTAACTACTCACTCATTTACTCATTCATTTACTCTTCACTTTACTCACTCATTTACTTTTCACTTTACTTATTTATTTACTCACTCATTTACTCATCATTTTACTTTCTATTAAACTTTCTATCAAATGCTTTATCAAATGCTTTATTAAATGCATTGATCAAGTGCACAAAATACATTAAACAATGTTTTAAATAATGCTTTTTAATGAGTTTTTTACTGATCTTTTTACTGATTTTTCAATCAATCTTTTTATTGATCTTTCTACTAGTTGTTATGATTCTAGCTACGCATCTATGTTGATAGCTATATTGATGACTATGTTGATGACTATGTTTCTGACTATCGTTGATCGCTCGTCACTAGACTATCGAGTTGTTTTGAAGTCAACTCTATTCAGAATTAGCTTATGTTCTTCTGAGTCATATAGATAGTCGATTCTTTTCTTCTAGATACTTTTCTTTCTTAGCATTTATATACTCGTTACATTACACTCATATGACTCGCTCTATGCTGATTTCTAACATTATATAAATGCTTCTTCGTTACAGACGAAGTCAAATAATCTGCATCGATTCTCGAGTGCTTCTGCTCGATTCACACGACTATTGACTTTGATCTAGTCGACTCGCGATCGTGCAGACACTCATTCTTCTTTCTCGTGAGCTGACTCAGCGAGAATAAACAAAAGATTCGAACTCGTGCGCTGATCAGCGAGTATAAACAAACGATTGAAATCATTCGACTAGGTCAAAGATCAGCGAATTAATCGTTCATTCAGATTCGCAAGAGATTCTTCGAATTTGTTGAACAATCAAACGAGGTCAGTCTATGACTGCGTGAAGTCTCTATTTCAAAGAGCAATCAAAGAGATCAGTCTAGAACTGCGTGAAGTCTCTATCTCGATGAGCAAACTTCTCAGTGAGTCTGCTTCAATGACATCGTCAAAGCGATAATCTATTCACCTTCATCGCTCTATCTATCAGTGAATCGATTCGTCAACTCGATCATGTGCAAATAGTAAGTCTGCTACAATGACATCTTTCGTCAATACGATGATTCATCTACTCACATCGCTCTATCTATCAGTGAATCGATCTGCCGACTCGTTCGCGTGCAACTAGTGAGCCTGCTACAATGACATTCTCAATGCGATGATCTACTCGCCCTCATCGCTCTATCCATCAGTGAATCTGGTCAAACGTTCATGTGCAACTAGTGAGTCTGCTACAATGACGAGCTCAAAGTCGATCTCTTCGATGAGCAAGTCGACTAGTGAGTCTGCTTCAATGACACGATCACCTTCGATAACAAGCAAATTCATGAGCTTGTTTTTATATCGAAACCTCAACAGTGAGCCTGCTACAATGATGAACAATGATTGATCTCTTGATTGAGTCGATCAACGAACAAAACAAGCTCTACTATGTAGTAGGTCTGAATCAGCAGTGAGTCTGCTTCAATGACACGATCACAATCAATCTCTTCGATGAGCTAGTCGATTCTCTTCTAGTGAGTCTGCTTCAATGACATCAGTCAATAGTCGATCTCTTCGCTGAGCAAGTCGATTTCTCTCTACATAGCTAGCCTGCTACAATAGGCATTTCGATTCTACACAAGGCTAAGAAAATACATTCATGCGAACATGAATCGTTGAAGAGAAGAAATACTGTTACGATTCTAGCTACGCATCTATGTTGATAGCTATGTTGATGACTATGTTGATGACTATGTTCCTGACTATCGTCGATCGCTCGTCACTAGACTATCGAGTTGTTTCGAAGTCAACTCTATTCAGAATTAGCTTATGTTCTTCTGAGTCATATAGATAGTTGATTCTTCTCTTCTAGATACTTTTCTTTCTTAGCATTTATATACTCGTTACATTACACTCATATGACTCGCTCTATGCTGATCTCTAACACTAGTGAACTTTTTACTGATCTTTTAATTGAATCATCTGATGAACTTTCTACTGATCTTTCAATTAAGTCATTTAATGAGCTTTCTACTGATCTTTCAATCAATCTTTCTATTAATCTTTCTATTAATCTTTTTACTGAGCTATTTATTGAGTTATTGACTGAACTTTTTATTAAATGCTTTATCAAACATTCTACATGCTTCAAAATATGTGTTAATCAAGTGTATAACATGAATCAAACAATACTTTCTACATGACTTTCTATCAAGCACTCTTCATGTTTCTCTATCAAGCATTCTTGCTGATCTTTCTACTGATCTTTTAATCAAGTCATTTAGTGAGCTTTCTACTGATTTTTCAATTGATCTTTCTATTAATCTTTCTACTAGTAAGCTTTCTACTGATCTTTTAATCAAGTCATTTACTGATCTTTTTACTAAATGATTCTTTACATGACTTTCTACATAACTTTCTTCATGATTTTCTACATGACTTTCTACATGACTTTTCATCAAGCTTTGAATTACTTTGCAATCAAGAATTAAATTGATTCTTTATTAAGCTTCAAACATGATTCTATCAATCATTTTACATGACTCTCTATCTTTTTAGTTTATTCATTAACTTTCTCATTGACTTTCTTATTAACTTTTTTGATGCATATATTAAATAGCTATTATTTAGATAGTCAAATCAATCATTAATTATTCAACGTTGCAACTACTTATCAATGTTACAAATATTAAAATAGTTGTGTTTATTGAATTAAATGATAAAGACGCATACTGCGCTTATGAGAATACTAGAAATGTTGAGAATGTTAAGAATATTGATGCTTTTATGAATATGTCTCAGCTAAAAGTGACGCAAATCTGAGACATGAAATTAAATGAATATTTGAAATATTAATCACTAAAAGCATTAAAATCTGTCACTGTCACTCTTTACAAATTGCAAATGAACTCACTATTTTATCAATGATCTTATTTATCAATGATAGAGAATATTTATTTCTTTTGAAAATGTCATTTAACTTTTGATAGTTTATGCAGAATTAAAGATCTTCATTAGCTTTGAGAGCAAATAGAATGAGAAAGAAATAAAGAGTCTGACTAAAAGTGATGAATCTCTTTGACAGATTCTTGTTTAAATACTTTTTTACTTTCAGAAGTTTGACAAAGAACATTTAATATGCTCAACAGTGAGAAGATGTTGAATCACTAGTGAGCTTGATTTTATGATCATAAAAGCGATGAGAAAGTAGTTTATTTAATTGAGCTCGATCAAAAATATTTAAAAACTTGTGATATTTCAAAGACAGCTTCGCTTTAATGTCTTTTAAATTCTGAGTCATTTCATTAATTAAAGAAATGTTTAAAGCATTTAAATTGCACTGAGTATTGTACGTCATTTTTCTATTGATGTTCATCATGAATAAAGCAAAGACTTCAATCTTGTTCTTTTTTGAATGATTCAACAATGTTTTAAATGAAATAATATTTATGCTTTGAATCAAGAATGACTCTTTCTGAGCAATGATTGAAATGCGTCGTTTGAGCATTATAAAGATCTTAGTCTGAGTTATTGAAGAGAGTGAAGTTGATTATGATCAACTTAAATGCTTTGAATTGAGCGAAATCAAAAAAACAGAAATAGAAGTATTCAATTGATTTGAAAAAACAATGATGTCATTTTGCATATTCAGTAATATTTCATTTTTATTCATTCAGAGCTTACTCAATATGACTTCATAATGATTAATATCAGTTATCAACATTGATATGATCAATTTCTTATAACTTTTGATGATGAGATTAAGTAGAATTTTATGAGTGATGATCTTTTTAAATATCTTTTCATCATAATCTTTTATTAGCTTCTCTTTTATCAATGATATAAATTGAATTTTCAGTTTCTTGCATACTTTATTGACTAAATTAGTATGTATGATCATGTAAATGACTGAATCACTGTTTATTAAAGAATGAAGATTGAAAGATTAATTCTGAGAAATAAAATGAGTGTCAATTAGAAATGACTTTTCAAAGTAATTCTTTTTCAATAGAATTTCATTTAGTTTGCACAAAGATATAATCTCTATTTCTTTAATAACTTTTGAAAAGATGATTAGTTTTTTAAATCGAAATTCAAATCAAAATCAAAGTGATCATATTCATTGTTCACTGCATTAATTTTAGTAGATCGATTGAAGCACTCTTTAAAGCTATGATCTGATTTATGACATATGAAACAGCTTTCAACTAGAATGTCTGCTTCTTTAACGCTAGTTAAAATTGCATCGCGCGACTTTAAATGATCAGACTTTGAATGATTGAATGATTGTTAAGTGACAACAATTACTTTATGAAAGATAGTTTTTGAAACATCATCAACGCGTTTGATTTTGTTCTTGATTTCTCAAATGACTCGCTGATTATTATTCAAATGAATCAGATAAAAATGAATTTCTTTTAGAAAATCAGATTGAACTAGTTGATCTACTCAAATGAATTAAAGACAAGAATGTATTTTATCTTTCAAATTAATGATCAGTTGCTTTTCATGATAGTCTAAATAGAAAGATAGTTGTTGAAACTGAATATAAAACTCGCTGAATTTCTTTGATTCTTAAATTAAGTTGTAGTATTCTTTATGAAAGTTGACTTTCTTATTTGAATCATCAAACAACTGAGCTAACTCTTTTAAAAGATCTTCAATGATTTTATAGAAATTAACACAATCATGTTTGCATCTAGCTTGAGTGATCTCAGCTGCGTCATCAAATAATCTAGAATGTATATAGCTCAATTTGACTTATTCATTAGAAAAGAGATTGACGTTGATCTCTAGTTTATTCTGAATTTTTCTGTATCAGTTTTTTCAAATAGAGTTCTTTTTATCAGTAAACAGCGAAGAATCAGATATTTTTTAAGACTTAGAACGCTCAAAGTAAATGAAATTAGAAGAAGTGTTTTCTTTAGCTTAAAGTTTAGTCTTCAACTCTTTAATTTTGTCTTCTTGTTGTTTATTTAACTTATAAAGTTGATCTGTTTCTTTATTAAGAGCTAAGCTTCAAGTCTTTCAGATTTCATAAAACACAAGAAGTATTATTATTTCAGCGAATAATTCGTCATCTTCATGAATGAATGACGCAGCACTTGATGATTTCGTTTGTGATTTTGATGAATCAGCATCAAAGATTTGAGAGAAATGATTTTGAAATTCTTCAGAATGCTTTTCAGTAAATGAATAACTAAACATGATGAGATTTGTTTAAAAAAAGAATTGAATGAATGATAATGCTTGATGATTGAAAAAGAAAAACGTATGAAGTGATGTTTAATCTTCAACAAAGAAAATGAGATTTGTTTGTTGATTGATTTGATTAATTTTTTAGCAAACAACGAAGATTCTTTATCATTGAATCTATCAATCAATTTGATTCTTAAGCAATTCACGAAGATTCTTTATCATGATTTTCATAATTGAGTGAACTTTGCGTACTTAATGAGCAATAAGTAGTCTAGCAATTCAAACAGTCTTGTCGTTGATTTTATTCAACTCTCTAGTGTTGTTCTATCTTTTGATTACATTGATCATCAGATAAATGAATTTCTTTAAACTCATTCTGTCTAAATGAGTATGTTGAATGAGTAATGAAATCAGTATCATGTGATTAATGAATTCTTAATATAATGTCAGAATCATGTTTAAATGATACAATCAATGAAGATCAAAGTTGATAGTGCTTGATCTTTAAAAATAGCTATAACTGAATATTAAGAATACAGAAGAAGATTAATACAAAAACTTCTATTTATGTAATGTTCAAAGACTGCACTAAACTTGAAAGAAATGTGTTTATGATATGAAAAGAAAATGATGTAAATGAACAAGACGTTGATAAAAGAAAAGAATGTTGAGAAAGAAAAAAGATGTTGAGTCATATTTGAGTCAAATCTGAGTCAGATCTCAATCAAATCATTGACTAGCTCTAATCATTATGCAGAGTACTCGCTAGTGTGCATTACAAATTGATTAAAACTTCAATCTTATTCAGTTTTATCAATCTTAATACGTTCATAACAATATCAAAACTCAATTCAATGATCAGTTTAAAAGAAAGAAGATGCAACATGTCATGAGTTTTACTCATGAAAACACGCTAAATCACTAGCGTGTCAACATCAGTTCTATACTAGTTTATGATAGTTTAACATGATCTATGTTAAATTAACTTGAAGTGCATGATTGCAACATTATTTCTCTTCTTCATTTAGCAATGTTCTCATTGCTGCAGTTTAATTAATCTTTCTTAAGTCAATTTCTATCTTGACTTGTTTAAATATCATTTATGAAAGTCATTTACAATCTTCAAACATTCTTTGAATTCACTTTCATTAACGTTGTATCAATGTAAATCAACATTGTATTCTTTTCAATTGACATGATATTGTAATCATTTATCTTGTTCATAATGTTTGAAATTCAGTATATATTATGAAGTGTGTCAACGTTGAATAAAACCTAGTCAATAGACTCTAGAGATTTCAATATGTAAACAAGAAACAATGATGTTTCAAATTGAAATATGCTGAAACATTTCATTTATTCAAGTTCTAGCAAATTGACTACTTCATCTCTTTGTTCACTCTACTATAAATACAGCTTGAAACTGTTTTCTTTCTTCTGTATTCTTAGTTTTCTAGTTATAGCTATCTTTATTGATTAAACATTCTATTCAGCTACGCACTATCTTGCTGCAGTATGATTAGATTCTAGACATAATCTCAACATTAAACTAAGAATTCATTTATCACATGATATTGATTTCATTACTCATTCAAGCTACTTGATGAACAACGAAATGAGTATAAAGAAATTTATTTACCTGATGATTAACAACATTGAAAGACAGAACAACATCAGAAAGTCAATAGAATCAATGAGAACATATGATCATTGAATTGCTAAAGAATCTACCGCTCATTCAATAGCATTGATTCACTCAATTAATAGAATCAACGATAAAGAATCTTCATAAATTGCTTGAGAATCAACTCATTCTTGTGAAGCAGATGAGTGAAAATAAGCTGTTCAACTCTCTCTCAAAAAGCTTGTGAATTAGTTGAGTTAAAATAATTTGTGTCATCAAATTCAATTCAACTCAATTCAAATCAAGATCAATTTAGTGAGTCTGCTACAAAGACAAGTTGATTAGAATCAATCTCTTTAATGAGCTAGTTGATTTTCTTCTAGTGAGTCTGCTACAAAGACGTTGTCAATGCAATGATTTATCTACTCACATCGCTTTATCTATCAGTAAATCAATCTATCTTATGTTTCTGTATCAACTAGTAAGTCTGCTTCAATGACACAATCAGAATCAATCTCTTTAATGAGCTAGTTAATTTTCTTCTAGTGAGTCTGCTACAATGATCGCTCTTCTTCTCTCATAGTGAGTCTGCTACAATAAACATTTCGATGATCTGAAAGATCAATAGAAAGATTGGTAGAAAGATGAGCGTCAAGCTTTACGTCAGTGCTATAAACTACATTACAAGTCATAGAAACATGACTTTTAAAAAGAAGAAAGTAATGTTACGAAGCATGTCAACGTTGAATAGAATCTAGTCAATAAACTCTAGAAATTTCAATATGTAAACAAGAAACAATGATGTTTTGAATTGAAATATGCTGAAACATTTCATCTATTCAAGCTTTAGCAAATCAACTACTTCGCTTCTTTGTTCGCTTTACTATAGATACAGCTCAGAACTGTCTTCTTTCTTCTGTATTCTTAGTTTTCTAGTTATAGTTATCTTTATTGATCAAACATTCTATTCAGCTACGCACTATCTCGCTGCAATGTGATTAGATTTTAGACATGATCTCAACAGTATATTCTTTATCTTTTATTTATTTTCATCATTGATCATTATAAAGTCAGATGATTCATTTCATTGTTCATTCAAAGAATTCTTTGAATTTAATTGCAGCAGATTTAATGTAAACTTCAAATGTATCTTCATAGTCAATGATAGTTTCAGTTAATAAACATGTTTAATCTTGATCAGAATCTTGAAGAATTTTAGCATTTTATTATTTAACTTTTTTGATGATTATAAGATTATTATGTTTTTAGAATTCAGAAACATCATGTTATTTATCTTGTAAAACATTTTTGTTATGAATTTGCATAAAGCAAATCATATGAGTGTATTCTAACTAGAAGTTCAAAGCTGAAGAAGAAAGAAAATGCAATATGTCATAAGTTTTACTCACAAAGACACGCTAAATCGCTAGTGTGTTAACATCAGTTTTATACTAGTTTATGATAGTTTGACATAATTTATATTAAACTAATTTAAAGTGCATGATCACAACATTATCTTTTTTCTTCATTTAACAATGTTTTCATTATTGCAGTTCAATTGTTAAAGATCAGCATAGAGCGAGTTATATGAGTGTAATGTAATGAGTATATAAATGTTAAGAAAGAAAAGTATTTAGAAGAAAAGAATCAACTATTTATATGACTCAGAAGAACATAAGCTAATTCTGAATAGAATTGACTTCAAAACAAGTTTATGCTTTAGCGACAAGTGATTGATGATAGCTCTCAGAATAGTCATCAACATAGTTATTAATGAAGATGCGTAGCTAGAATTGTAACATTATTTTTCTTCTTCAATGATTCATGTTTGCATGAATGTATTTTCTTAGTCTTATATAAAATCGAAATGTTTATTGTAGCAAACTCACTATGCAAGATAAAAGTATCATTGAAGCAGACTCACTAGTTGCATGCAAATGAGTCAACAGATCAATTCATTGATAGATAGAATGATGTGAGTAAATAAATTATTGCATTGACGAAAGATATCATTGTAGCAGACTCACTAGTTGCATGTGAACTGATAGATGAATTGATTCACTGATGAATAAAGCAATGTGAGTAGATAAATCATTGCATTGATGAAAGATATCATTGTAGCAAATTCACTAGTTGCATGTGAACTGATAGATGAATCAATTCACTGATAAATAAAGCGATGTGAGTAAATAAATCATTGCATTGACGAAAGATGTCATTGTAGCAGACTCATTGAAAGTTTGCTTCTTAAGATAAAGACTTCACGCAGTTCTATGACTGATCTCATTTGATTGTTCAACAAATTTGAAGAATCTCTTGCAAATCTGAATGAATGATTAATTCGCTGATCTTTAATCTAGTTGAATGATTTCAATCGTTTGTTTATACTCGCTGATCAGCGCATGAGTTCAAATCTTTTGTTTATTCTCGCTGAATCAGCTCATGAAAGAAGAAAGATGAGTGCTGCTGCATGAACGCAAGTCACTAAATCAAAGTCAATAAAGAATTGAAGAATTACTAGCAGAAGCACTTAAATAGACTGATTGCATCAAGTAAAGTACTTGAGTTCAAGTCAAGTACTTGACTTATCAAGACTTAATTTGAGATGTTTAACTTAAGTATTTAAATTGAGTCAAAGAATTGAAATCAAGTATTGACTTAAAATTCTCAACTTGACTTATTAAGACATAAAGATAAATAGATAGATGTTTTATTATGACTTTCTATTATGACTTTCTATTATGACTTTCTATTATGACTTTCTATTATGACTTTCTATTATGACTTTCTATTATGACTTTCTATCAAATAGTCTTTATGTTTCTTTATCATGACTTCTCTTCATGACTTCTCTTCATGATTCTTTATCAAACAGTCTTTATAGTTTTTTGTCATAACTCTCTATCATAGTTTTCTATCAAAGTTTTCTATCAAATGATCTCTATGTTCTTCTTCATGTTTTTCTTCATGTTTTTCTTCATGTTTCTCTTTATGACTTTCTATCAAAAAGATAATGCAAAAAGATAATGCAAAGGCGAAAAACCGGAAAAATTTCTATATTTAACTCTCTTAACATCATTTTCGATTTCTTGATGAGTTGAATTGAGAACTTGAATTGAGTATCAATTCAAGATTGATATCAGATTAAATCAGAATGTTGAAATCAAGTATTTGAGTTGAGTCAGAAGATTGATATTAAGTACTTGAGTTGAGTCAGAAGATTGATATTGAAACTCGACTTAATGATCAGTCTATACTTAAAGAAATTGATGCAGATTATTTCACTTTGTCTGTAATGAAGAAGTATTTATATAATGTTAAAGATCAGCATAGAATGAGTTATATGAGTGTAATGTAACAAGTATATAAATGCTAAGAAAGAAAAGTATCTAGAAGAGAAGAATTGACTATTTATATGATTCAGAAAAACATAAGCTAACTCTGAATAAAGTTAACTTTGAAACAAGTTTATGCTTTAGCGACAAGTGATCAACAATAACTCTCAGAATAGTCATTAACATAGTCATCAACATAGCTATCAATGAAGATGCGTAGCTAGAATCATAACATAAATTAATCTTTTTTAAGTCAATTTCTATCTTAACTTGTTTAAATATTGTTCATGAAAGTCATTTACAATTCTTGAACATTCTTTAAATTTACTTTCATTAATGTTGTATCAATGTAAATCAACGTTGTATTCTTTTCAATTAACATGATATTGTAGTCATTTATTTCGTTTATAGTGTTTGAAATTCAGTATATTCTTCATCTTTCATTCATCTTCATCATTGATCACTATAAAGTCAGATGATTCATTTCATTGTTCATTCAAAGAGTTCTTTGAATTTAGTTACAGCAGATTTGATGCAAATTTCAAATGTATCTTCATAGTCAATGATAATTTCAATTAATAAACATGTTTAATCTTAATCAAAATCTTAAAAAGTTTTAACATTTTATTGTCTAGCTTCTTTGATGATTGTAAGATCATTATATTTCTAGAATTCAAAAACATTATGTTATTTATCTTGTAAATTATTTTCTTTCAATGCTTGTTAATTTATTTCTTCATTGTAACTCTGACTTTTGTCAAGACTTGCTTAATTAATGCTAGTGATTATTTCATGTATTTGAATATATTCTTTGCTTTGTCTGCTTCAATTTTAGCTTAAGTGATCTCATATTCAATTGAGTTCAAATCAAAGCTCATGTAAAAGTGAAAGCTTTTATTAAGAAAGAATATTGATCGTTTAATTAATGATGAAATAGCATTGTTATTAATGAATTCAATCATGAATAATCAGATGAATTAATCATCTTGCATATATAAGCAGTAGCTTCGTAAATATTATTCTACATTTTGATTCGCTTTTTCTATTTAATCATTAATCTGAGAATGATAATTGATAAATAATTTCATCTTAATGTTTAGTCTCAAACATAAAGACTTTCAAACAATCAATATGAATTGTAAATCATGATCAAACATTATTAATCTTGATAGTTCATGAATTCTGAAGACTCATATCAACAGTAGCTTGACTGTTTATTCTGCGAAGATTTCTTCATCATTTAATTAACATGATATATAATATCATTTCTTAGACAATCAATTTATGACTGTCAGAATCGCGTTGTTTTCATCACTTTCTGATAAATTAATAATGAAGTTTAATAATATGTTCTGTCATCATTGCTTAAGTATGAACAATGACTTCAGCAGTTTATTGATTCAATCTCTTGATGCTTTTAATTTATGACAAACGTAACAGTTTTAAATGTAGCGCTTGATCATTATTCTCATTTTCAATCAACAATATGATCATTTTAGCAAGTTCAATGTTTAATTCATGTTAAAGTGATCATTAATCAAAAGATCATATGCTTTTCTTATCAATCAAGTGATGATTGATAACAAGATTCATTTATATGTGATGTTGACTATAAATCTTTTGATTCTATTCTTTGAATAAAAGTCAGAAGAGTCAAGAGATCTTAATTCAACGCAGTTTAAATGATGTTAGAATATTACGTGATCAGAAAAGTCATCATGCAAAGTTTTCACTCATACAACAACATTTTCTCTAACAGTTACAATTGATCTACGAAGAAGATTAATGACATGTCAATGTCAGTAAGAGATGAAAAAATATCTAGTGAAAAAGTCAATCTCAGTATGAAAGTCATGACTACAAGTGATTGAAGAATTTGCAACTCATTGACTGCATCAATATACTGAAACATCTTCATCACATCAACAGTATTATTAAGTAATTAATGAAAAGATATCAGATAAAATAGTTATTCTCAGTCTGAGAGTCATGATTACAATGTTCAAAAAAGTAGTAATTTATTGATCATGCTGATATATTGAAAGAACTTAAGCTCATTTTTTTTACTTGACGTTAAGTCATACATTTATCTACGTGAAAAATTGAGAGTTCAAGAGAATGATCAGAATACATTCTCTTTCATTGATCAGAATCAAACATTGAATGATTATGATTGCATATTTATACTAACAATTCATTCAACATCTACGTGATATAAGTCAAATCAAAAGAAGAAAAGAGTTACTCAATACAATTACACTTTATCTTCTCATCATGTACATCTTTCTTTCATCACATATTTCTCTGTACAATGAATGATAATCATTAAGTAAAAGAACGCAGCTTTATGTACATTATAATCACAAGCATCATGAATGCAAAGAAAACATCTTTTGTCTTTGAATCAAGAATTGAATCAAAACATTGTTGTATAGAATATCATCAATGAAAAGCAGAGCAAAGATGATGCATCATAAATGAACAATACAGACATTCATTAAAAGTTTACTTGAGCATCACATGCTGAATAAAAGCTATAGATGCAAACTTGATACATAGTCTTATGATCATTGTTTTGATGACGTGAAGTCATTGTATAAACAACAAGTGATTTTCTCTCTCAGAGAGTTTTGTTCACTTGATATAAATAGCATAAAGTTTCTCATGAGTTGAGTTTAAATTAATGTCATAAGAATGTATGAATTCAAATTAAATCAAATCAAATCAATCAAGTGATAATTAACTGAGAAACTTATAGTTTATCATCTTTTCAGAGTACTTCATTAAGTACTTTGCAATTGTCTAAATCAATATTTTGACAATTTTTTCTGTTTTGTTTCATGATTATTTAAATATTAAAACATAGTTAATTCATTTGATTTTCTGCTATAATCTGATTCTGAATAGAAATCATTTCTTCAATTGAATTTTAATTAGCTTTTGATTCAAGTTTTGAATCTGAGTCAGATTCTGAGTCAAATTCTGAGTCAAATTTGAGCAAGATTTAAGTCAGATCTTGATCAGCTTTTTAATCATCTTCTTAATTAACTTTTATTAATTACAGTTTAAATTTGTCTTTTAATAATAGCATCTGATGCTGATATAACTTTCAATCATCATTTGCTTTAATTAACTTAATGTCTGACATTCTGATCAATGTGTTGATCTTCAAATTTTGTTTTTTCAACTGATAAATGATTTTAAAGTTATATTCAAATAATTTCTCAGTTTATTTGACTTGTCATTTGATCAGTTCTTTGATGATCATGAAATACTTCAAATTCAGATGATTGATGAAGATCTTAATTGAAATATTCATACATTTTAATTTGAAGCATCAATTCTTCAAGCAGCAAATGATAATCAGCAGTTTCTTGTCATAAATCTTGTAGTTGCATTTTGCAAAAATCATGTTCTTGCTATAAAAGATCATTGAATGTAAAATGTCTTCATCATCATATTGAGATAATACTTTGTCATTGACATAATTCAAGAAGTCAGTTTTCAGAATAACTTCTTTGATTGAGTTGAAATGCTTCAGAATGAAGACTGTCATCACTTGTTATTTCAGTTCTTCAAAAATCATCTGACAGATTTTTATTCATTCAAAAAAATGATTTTTTGAGTTAACTTTATCATGAGTTAAATGATTTTTGAAAAGTTCTTTATGAATCATTGATAGAAATTGCAGAAGTCAATAAAAATCTGCACATGAATTAATGATTGAGACACTTTTCAGCTTCAAATCACATTTACTTTTCAAGAATTCATTTGAAGCTCATTGATGAATTTTAATAGTTTAAAAAATGAGATTTTCTGAATTTTAAATTCACACTTGTTAATGTTTACTTGTAGATTCACTTCACAAAGCTTTTCTAGCACTTCTTTTATATGAGTTCTATGTTCTTTTAATATCTTACTGTAAATGAGAATATCATTCAAGTATGTCTGACAGAATTTATGCAAACAGTTGAATAATACATCATTAATATAATGTTGAAAGAATGTAAGTTCATTGATTAATTCAAAAAGTATTACTTTATACTTGTAAACATCAAAGAAAGTAACAAAAGTAGTTAAATTCTCACTTTCTGAACTCATGCGCAGTTTATTGAACGTAACAATAATGTTAAATCAAGTCAAATACTTACTGTCTTGAATTCAAGTGAATACTTCATTTATCAAGAATATTGAATAATGATTTCTTTTGATCAGAGCATTCAGTTTTTGATAATTTATGTAAAAGCGAAAACTATCATCTTTCTTTTCAATAAATAGTATTGATGAAGCGAAGAAAGCTTTGCTGAGTATAATAAACTTCTTCTTCAAGTTTTCTTCTAAATACTTCTTGATCTTCTGCAACTTGTAACTCAACATGAGATACAATCAACTTTTAAAAGATTGACTTTCATCTTTTAATTCAATTCTGTGATCATATGATTAATGCAAAAGTAACTGTATTATCTTTTCTTTATTGAAAACATTTAGAAAATTATGATAAACTATTGAAAGCTTCTTCTTCAGTTCACTCAATGACATGACAGAAATTACTTCATTCAGTTTCGTGAAATTTTCAACTGAGTTAAGCACTTTGTTGATTTTATTAATGATTAAAAAGAAGATTTTGATCTTTTTATTCTTGACTAAAGTTTAATATGCAGCGACTTTGAACATGATAATATTGATGAGTTTCTTTTTCTTAGTTGACTGAAAGAAACAAAGTTGATTGAGATCAACTTAAGTGCTTTGCTTTGCTATGAAAGCAGATTCAATAAATTGAGCAGGTTCAATGAATTTATTCACTGATTTCTGATTCATGAGTCTCTTCAAGATGATTGTTGATGTAACAATTAAGTTTAAGTTCTTTTGTTTCATTTTACAGATTTCATTTAACTCAAATTTGTAAAATGCTGATTAGCTGCTTGCTTTTAAAACAACAGATTTTAATGTTCAAATCTTCAATGATGATATTAATCAATCATTTGCAAAATTTATCAAAATTTGATTTCTTTTTAATCAAAGATTTTCAAAGATTATTTTATGCTGATCTAAACAAGTTATTAATAAAAGCATCATTTCATTCTTGTGTTCTTGTATCATGATCAATGTATACAAAGCATATGTAATTGACTTTCAATTAAAGATTTCATCATATGATTGAATTGACTTTGATTTTAACAGCGATATTGACTGAATATCAAAGCATTCACATAGCTCTGACATCAAAGATTCATCAATGAAAATCATGTCAGTGACTTCAGTATTTATCAGAGTGAAAAACCTGAATATCTTTTCTAAACTATTAACATATGCAAAAAGCTATGAATTTCTTGACATTGCAATTGTCACGCTCTTTTCTCAAATTTACTATTGAATTCAGACATTCTTGACATTCTTAAACCTTCAACACTTTATTGAAAAATCAATAGAAAAATCAAATTGATAAATTTGAAGCTGTTCAACTCTTTCACAGTGCTGACATTCTTTTAGCTCTCTTGATCTTCGAAGTCATCATGTCATTATCACGTTAAAGTCAGAAACTATTTCTAGAGAATTCACTCATTTTCTTAAGCATCTCATTAACAAAGAAATCTTCTGACAAAGTCAAAGCAGACGCTGCTCACAAAGTCAAAGCAGATGTCGCTGCTAAAATCATTGTAAAGACTGCTGTCAAAGCAAACATTGCAGACATTGCTGTCAAAGTCAATTGCTTTCGTCATTTCAAGAGACAGATCATTGATAGTTTCAAAGCAGCGAAGAAAGTCTTGTCATTAAATCAGTTTTCATGAATATTAATACAGAGTAGATAGTCATCAATTATATACATTAAAAGAACACTTCAAAAATGCTCTTTCTTTTTAAAGACTTGATAGTGAGCTGACTCATCAATTGATGCATAAACTTAATGATGTCATCTTGTAATCTTGTTGAACAAAATTTCATTGACGAAGACAAGCTGTTTAATTGTCAGCTGCAACAGATCTGTTCAATGCTCACACACTGTTTCTTCTTATTGCTTCAGTGTCTCTTCTTCAGAATTCTTGATATCATGAATTGATGAACATGTATATCTCACTCTTTTCATAGAAATCACATCATTTCTTTCTGCATGACTCATGACTGTTGCTTCAGATATGTAATTAGAAAGTCTTCAGCTACTGAAAAGATCTTTCAAGAGACATTCTTCAAACGAAACTGAGATTTAAAGAAAAAGTCATACATGAAGAGATTCTTTTGCATAGTATAAATGATGTTATGATGACAATGAATCTCTTTAATGATGATGAAGAAAATTCAATGTAAAAGCAGAAAACATAGTATCTTTAAACAAAGAATTGAAGTCAGTGAATCTGTCATAGTTAAAAGAATGTCAGCTGTGAAAGATTTAAACAGCTTCAAATTTATCAATTTGATTTTTCTATTGATTTTTCAATAAAGTGTTGAAGATTTGAGAATATCAAGAATGTCTGAATTCAATAGTAAATTTAAAAGAGAGCGTGACAATTGCAATGTCAAGAAATTCATAACTTTCTGCATATGTTAATACTTAAGATAATGTTTACAGTGAACGACTTGAAATCAAATGAATCATTAAACATGTTAATGAAACAAAATATAAGTATATCATTCTCAGTTACTACTTTGACAAAGACAGATTGTTTTTTAAATTCACTATAATTTCATGCATCTGAGCTGATTCAAGACAGTCACAAGCTTTATGTTTTGCTTTCTTGCATTTGAAGCAAAGTTTTTTTTAAACAACTTCTTTTTAGCAAAATCAACGTTCAATATTCTGAGTTTCTTTTATGCAGAGATTGAAGCTGAGATTGCAGTAGTGATCATCATCAAGATGTTAGTGATAGAATAAGTGACTTGAGTCATTAATGTCTTGAAAGTTGATTAAGCATTCAATTTCATCAATTGAACGTTGACTTGCATGCAAATGTTGATGAATTCATTCAAATTCATAGTTTGTTCATTGATCATGACTTGCTGAAGATCTGAGCTAATCTTATGCTGAAGATCATTTAGTAAAGTTTCGTTATTATATTCTAGTTTCGCACTAAGTTTCTGAAATTTCATTCAAAATTCATGAAAGAAGATCTTTGTCATGATTCTAGTCTTGTCAAACTCAGTTTTCTAGTCTTGTCAGATTTATTCTCACTTCGTCATCTTGACTAGTTTTTATTGAGTTTAGCATCAACTGAGAAATACACATATGTAGTCAGCTTCTTTTCTGTAGTTATCTTTCTTTCTTAGCATTCATCTTCTAGTTAAATGACATCTTTATCTGACTCACTCTAGACAAATCTTTAACATTAGATAAATGCTCATCATTTACTACTCTGTTATTGATGAATAAATGATATGAAACAATTTATTCAGTAAGAAAAATTTGCAAGAAATTCTTCAAATTTGCATCATCATTTTAAATTGCAAGAAATTCTTTGATTCTACACTCATTTTCATCATTCTATTTGCAAGAAATTCTTCAAATAAAGCACTTAATTATTATTTGAAATTCACAAGAGATTCTTTGAATTTTCACTCATCAAAAAAAACATCAATTCAAAACATCAATCTCTCATCTACTTTTATCTTATTTCATCATGATATATGATGTCAAGTCAGTTGAGTCTTGAACAATTCATCTGCTTAGAAGCATTATTAATAAAAGAGTTTCACTTCTACTTATTGATGCTTCAGTTAAAGTTGAGAAAGCTGTTATTGCATGAAACATAAACATTGAAGAACAACTGTTTCATTGAGTCAGTAATCAATTCAACAAAGTCATCAATATGCTGAATGAGCTTTGAAGTTAATGAGACTTGACTTTACAACTCAATGAACATTGACTTCTTGTACAAGATGATCATAAAAAGAGAGTGAAACAACTAAAAGTCACTTTTGATAAAAATAATGAGCTAGAGAAAAAGATCAATCAGCTACAAGATGAGTGATTGAACTTCAGAGTAAAACAACGTCAAGCTGATTGATTTATGTCTCGTCAAGATACTCAGTCAGCTGAGCAACAAGTCAATCAGAAAGAAGCTCACTTTCAACAAGAATCTTTTACTCTATCTGATAATGAAAATAATCATCACAAGTTCATCAAGCTTTTGAATTCACTTATCTTCATTGAAACAAATGATTCTATCTGAGAAACATGAAACATCAAAATAGCTGACAAGCTTAATGTCAATGTAAATCATTATTCTATTGAAAAGATTTGTATTATTTATGTGATTTTCAGACTAAAAAATGATGCTGATCAGCAAATTTATGCAAAGCATCATGTTAACACTTTTTCACTCTATCAGTTACTATCAAAGTTACTGAAACATTTGAAAGAAATTTACAAAGATCAGAATTTGATTTGAAAGTGTTGTTGCAAATACGTTGCTCTGAAGCAGCTCAATAAGTCTTTCAGCTCTTTTTATTCAAAATTCACTAAAATATTCAGCTTTCTGAACTACAATAATATCATTCTGATGAACGACATTCAGAATAAAATCAACAATCATCTTCAAAATGCGTTGTCAGTTTGCTTCATAAAGTTTAGCTCACTTAATAAGCTTAAAATCTTTCTTCAAAATGTAAATAATAAACAACAAGTCAATTATCAGCTACATGATGAGCAATGAACAGTCAAATCAATAGTAGCTTCAAAAAAACGTTTTGTTTCTTCGTTGATATCAGCTTCAGTCTTAACTACTAGCTATGTTCAACTCACTACTTTTTTCACTCTCAAATCTGAATGATCAAGAATGTCAATCATCTGCTTTAACTGCAAAGTATTGAATCATCTTTCAAAAAACTGCTTTCAGCTGAAGACTAGTACTTCAACATCTCATGCATTCATTTCTCATCTCAATGAAATCATCATGTCAAAAGAAAAGAAGAAATTATTTACAGAGAAATTGAAGAATGAGACAAAAAACTGTCAGAATCATGTTTAAATGATACAATCAATGAAGATCAGAATTAATAGTGCTTGATCTTTAAAAATAGTTATAACTGAATATTAAGAATACAGAAGAAGATTGATACAAAAGCTTCTATTTATGTAATGTTCAAAGACTGCATTAGACTTGAAAGAAATGTGTTTGTAACATGAAAAGAAAATGATGTAAATGAATAAGATGTTGATGAAAGAAAAGAATGTTGAGAAAGAAAAAAGAATGTTGAAAAAGAAAAAAGTGTTGAGTCATATCTGAGTCAAACCTGAGTTAAATCTAGATCAAATCTCAACTAAATCATTGACTAACTTTAATCATTATGCAGAGTACTTACTAGCGTGCATTGTGAATTAATTAAAGCTTCAGTCTTGTTTAATCTTATTCAGTCTTATCAATCTTGATACGCTTGTAACATTACTTTCTTCTTTGAAAATTCATATTTGCATGAATGTAGTTTCTTTGCTCACTTTTGTTGATAGTTATTTCAATATTTAACGCGATTTGCTTGAATATAGCTTGTGAAATTCATTCAAAACTTTCTCTGAGTCATTGAATTTTTCTTTATCAATATAGTATCATTCGTCATTTCTATTTAAATCTTTTCATTTAACTTTGTACTGTATTCAATCTTGATAGCATCTGAATTTCAATATATTATTTATCTTTCAATGTTCATCATCTTTAATAATGATTGATTTAAGTGATTCTGAATGTTGTTCTGATAAAGAGTCTTTTAAATATGATCATAGTAGCTTTAAGCTGAACATTAAATGCAGATGCTTCATGCTGACTGATAGATGAAGATGATAAAAGATACTCACTTTGACAGTGATTTGATAAAGATTTAACTGTTTGTCTTTCAAATTCTTGCAGAGTCACGTTGTCTTGACGTTTCTGAACGATAGTTAAACTCAGTCATTTACTTCATAAATAACAATCTCTTTTATGTTTATTGATTTAAATTTTGATGATCAGCTTCATCTTTTTCAATTGTTTATGATCAAAACTCAGTAACTTTTTCATTTAAATGACAATATTATTTGTCTTTCTAACTTCAAGTCATTCATAAGTTGTTTTGTAATCAGTTGTATTAGAATTAAAACTCATTCAAGAATGAAATTCTTTATTGAAGTAAAAGAAGATCATTGAAATGATTGAAAAGATATTGAAATTGTTGTTGAATTTTATCATAAATATTCATTTGACTCAGTCATTCTGCATGTAATTGCAGTAGATTCTAAGTTTGCATTCAACGTTTTGATTGACTTATTTTGATTGATCATTGATCTCAGAATGATAGACTGTAAATAAACTAGCTGTGATTCTCAGTCACTTGCAAAGACTTTTTCACATAGTCAATATGAATTGAGAGTCTCTGTTTGAAACAATAGAACTGAGTAAATCATGCAGTTGATAAACATTTCATAGCATGATTCAAATTATTTCTTCGACTGAAATGTCATCATCTTCTCAATGACAGAAAACATAGTGATGTTCTTTGATAAAATGATATATAATTATGCAAATGATGTTATAGTCTTCTGACAGAGATAGTTCAGTGATGAAGTTTATAATTATATCTTTTCAGCGTTTCTGTGAAATTAAAAGAGAATAATGAAGTTCATTGATGCTATCTTTAAAGACTTTGCTTCACTGATAAGCATGACAGTTTTGAATATATCATCAAATAATAGCTTGATGATTTGATCAATAGTAGAAACATTGAACTAAATCAATGATTTGTTTATTGTCAAGATGAAAGATTGAAGATTAATCATGCACTTCTTGTAGTAATTTCATATGCATGTTCTTAGAAACTCACAGTAGATCTTTTTTAAATAGAACATCGTCAATGATTTCACAGTTCTTCAGTTTAGTGATATGAAATTTGAGCTTGTTGTCGTTCATAACTTGTTTATATTCGCTGCAAAACTCATCTGTTTAATTAATCATACATATTCATTGATAAAGATTTGCTTTTGATTCAACAGATAAAACATTAACTTTATCAAAGATCAGAATAGTCTGAAAATGATTTTCAAAATGCTGAGCTGATTCAAAGATGTTTGCTAAAGACATTCTGATTAAAGCATTAACTTTAATATTTATTTTGCTTGATTTAAAGATGATCTGAAAGTTGAACTTTGATAGAATGTTCAGATAGTTGACTTGTTGTTGACTTAACTGTTTGTTTTTCATGAAGATTTTCAAAGTCTGATGATCAATGAACATTTAAATGAGTAGTTCAGTGCATTTCAGCTTAAGTCATCAGTGTTCAAAACATCAAATAATGACTAGCAATTTCTTGTCATAAATGTGATAATTGATCTCAGCGAAAATCATGCTTTTGCTGTAGAAAATCATTGAATAAAGAACTTTCTTGTCATTGTACTGAGATAGTATTTCATCTTTTACATAGTTCAAAGCATCAATTTTCAGAATAGCTTGTCATTTAAAATTAAAGTGACGAAGTATTAAGATTAAGCTGACTTGTTTCTTTAAATTGTCAAAGATTTGAGCACAGATCTCATTTCATACAAAAGATGTATTCTTTCTAATCAATTAAGTGAATAATTTGACTAGCTTCAAGAAATTCTTAATGAAATGATGATAGAAGTTAACAAATTTCACGAAGCTTTGAATTTCTTTTAAATTGATTGAAGTGATTCAGCTGACTATAACTGTCATCTTGCTGAGATTCATACAAAGATTTAGTTCTAATATTATGATTTCTAGAAAAATAGTCTCTTTTACATTGAATTTGCACTTTCAAATATTCATTTGCAGTTCAGCTTCACGTAGTTGACTCAATATTAGTTTGACATGATCTTTATGTTTCTTTCTTGTTTTGCTATAAATGAGAATGTCATTTAGATAAACTTGACAAAAGTCATTCAGAAAGTCTCATAAAACATCATTCATATATTGCTGAAAGAAGATTGATTCATTAGTCAGTTTAAATGATAGCATCTTATATTTATATGCTTCTAAAGCAGTGATAAAAGTGATGTAATTCTCATTATTGAGATGCATTTGAAGTTTGTTGAATGTTGATATGATGTTCAATCTAGTCAGATGCTTGCAACTCACTATTTTATCAATGATCTTGTCTATCAGCAATAAAGAATATCTATTTCTTTTGAAAATGACATTTAGCTTTCAATAGTTCATGCAGAATCAAAGATCTTCATTTGCTTTAAATGCAAATAAAACAGAAAAGAAATAGAAAATTTGACTAGAAGTGATGAATTTCTTCAACAGATTCTCGTTTAAGTACTTCTTTACTTTCAGAAGTTTGACAGAGAACATTTAATAAACTTGACAGCAAAAAAGCGTTGAATCACTGATGAGCTCAATTTTATGATTGTAGAAGTGATGAGAAAATAGTTTATTTAATTGAGCTCGATCAAAAACATCTAGAAACTCATGATATTTCAATGATAGCTTCGCTTTAATATTTTTCAAATTCTGAGTCATTTCATTGATTGAAGAGACGTTTAAAACGTTCAAATTGCACTGAGTATTGTACGTAATTTTTCTATTGATATTCTTCATGAATAAAGCAAATACTTCAGTCTGATTCTTCTTTAAGCAATTCAACAATGTTTTGAATGAAGTGACATTTATGCTTTGAATTGAGAATGACTCTTTCTGAATCGTAGTTGAAACAAATTATTTGAGCATTCTAGAAATCTTTGACTGAGAGATAAAAGTAAACAAAGTTGATCATAATCAACTTAAGTGCTTTGAATTGAAAGAGATTGAAAAAATCGAAATGAGAGTATTTAATTGATTCAAAAAAACGATGATGTTGATTTGCATATTCAGTAATATTTCATTTTTATTCATTCATGATTTTTCTAATATGACTTCATAATGATTGATGTCAGCTATCAACATAGAAACAATCAATTTCTTATGACTTTCAATGATGAGATTTAATAGAATTTTATGAGTGATAGTCTTTTTAAATATCTTTTCATCATATTCTTTTATTAATTTCTCTTTTGTCAGTGATATAGATTGAATTTTCAGCTCTTTACATACTTTATCAACTAGATTGATATGTATGATTGTATAAATGACTGAATCACTGTCTATCAAAGAGCGAAGACTGAATAATTCATTCTGCAAGATAAGAAGAGCATTAACTAGAAATGACTTATCAAAGTAATTCTCTTTTGATAGAATTTCATTTAGATTGCACAAAAATATAATCTTCACTTCAGTGATTGTTGAAGAGATGACTAGTTTTTTAACTTGAACTCTGATTTATTATCAAGTTCAAAATAATTGTAGTTCTCATCAACTGCATTGACTTTGATAGATTGATTTAAACATTCTCTGAAACTATGATTTGATTTGTAACATACAAAACAGATTTCAACTAGAACGTCTGCATTCTTGACGTTAGTCAAAACTGCGCTGCGTAACTTTGATTAGTCAGACTTCAAAGCAGAATACTGAACAGCAATAGTTGCTTTAAAAATGATGATCTTTGAATCATCATGTTTAAGTAGTTTGTTCTTGATTTCTTGAACTGCTTTATATTCATTGTTCAAGTGAATCAGATAGTTTGAAATATTTGATAGTTTGATGAGTGACTTCATCTAAGCTGTTCAAAAGATTCAAAGATGAGAGTTTATTTTATTCTTTAAATCAATGACTAGTACGTTCTTCTGATACTTTAAATAAATGTATAGTTGTTGAAACTGATTAAAGAAATCGCTGAATTTCTTTGATTCTTGAATCAAATTAATATATTCTCTATGATAGTTGTCTTTCTTATCAGAGTCATGAAATGATTGAGCTAGTTTCTTTAGAAGTTCATTGACAGTCAAATAAAGATTGTTACAGTTGAGATTGCATCTGACTTAAGTGATTTCAACGACATCATCTGCTAGTCGAGAGTTAATGTAGCTCAGCTTGTAAAGTTCATTTGAAAAGATGTCAACGTTCATTGCTAGCTTCTCTCATATGTCAAGAGATCAATTCTTTCAAGTAAAGTTCTTTTCATCAGTGAACATTGAAGAGTTAAGTATTTTATGATATTTAAATCATTCAAAGTAAATGATAATCAAAAGAGCAATGATGATTACATTGATTATGATAGTGATGAAAGCTTATAGTTTTGCTTTCAACTGTTAAATCTCGCTCTTGTCTCGTTGTTTCATCTTAATGAGATGATTTGTTTCTTTATTAAGATTATAAATACGTTTCTTTCATACTTTTATATCATTGAGTATGATGATTTCAGCATTTGATTTGTTGAAAGCAATGAATGAAGAAGCATGTTGTGAGTTGATGATAAAAGAGAAAGCTTGTGAACGTGTTTGTTGCAAAAAGTCAACGAAAGCTTGATCTTTATCAGATGTATTTTTAAATCTCATAGTAAAGAAAATGAGAATTGATTTAAACTGAACGAAGAACGAAGCTCAGTGATTTTATGAAGAAAGATGAATGTTTGTTCAATAAAGAAGATGTTTGTGAGAGTAATTGATTCTCTAGCAATTCACGAAGATTCTTTATCATAGATTCTATTAATTGATTTTGAACAAATGCATACTAAATGAGCGATAAATCTTCTAACAATTCAATGATTGTATGTTCTCATTGATTTTATGAATTTTCTGATGTTGTTCTTGTCTTTCAAGATTGAATCATCAGATAAACAAATTTCTTTAGACTTAATTTATCTGTATGAGTTAATTGAATGAGTAATGAGATCAGTATCATGTGATTAATGAATTCTTAATATAATGTCAGAATCGTGTCTAAATGATACAATCAATGAAGATTAAAGTTGATAGTGCTTGATTTTTAAAGATAGCTATAACTGAATATTAAGAATACAGAAGAAGATTGATATAAAAGCTTCTATTTGTTGAAATCATGTCTAGAAACTAATCAGAATGCGTGCGTGACTAGAATGTTTAATTGATAAAGATAGTTATAAATAAGACTTTAAGAATACAGAAGAAAGAAGATATAAAAGACAAGAAGAACATGCTCTATATAGTAGTTACTCAGATTAACGCTAGTCTTAAAGAAGACGTGTTAAAACATAAGAAAGATGTTGATTTGAAAGATGTTTGCAACACAAAGAAATGTGTTTATCATAGAAATCTGTTGATTACTCGTAACACAAAGAAGTGTATTTGTCTAAAAAACAATAGAAGCTGATTAGAAGATGCTAGAAAAGAGAAAAGATGTTGAGTCATATTTAAGTCAAATCTGAGTCAGATTTAAATCAGATCTCGACTAAATTGTTGACTAGCTTTAATTATTACACAGAGTACTCACTAGCGTGCATTGCAAATTGATTAAAACTTCAATCTTGTTCAGTCTTAATATGCTTGTAACATTACTTTCTTCTTTGAAAATTCATGTTTGCATGAATAGAACAAAATGAAACGCAAATTTTCACTGTTTGTCTGAATAAAGCTTATGAAATTCAACTAGAACTTCTTTCAAGCTCTTAAATTCTTCTTTATTAACATAGTATCATTCGTCGTCTCAATTTAGTCTTGTTCATTTGACTTTATATTGTATTTGATCTCAATAGCATTTAAAGTTCAAAATGTCATTTATCTTTCAGTACTTATTGTCTTTAATAGTGAGAAATCTAAATGATTCTGAATGCTGTTCTGATAAGAAATTGTTGAAACAAGAACGTAATAACTTTGAACTGAACATTGAATGCAGCTACTTCATGCTTATTGATAAACAAAGATGATAGAAAATTTCAACTTTGACAGTGATTTGATAAGATTCTAGCTGTTTATCTTTCAAATTCTTACATGATTTAATTATCTTTATGTTTCTAGAGAATAATTAAACTCAGTCATTTACTTTATAAATGATGTCTTATCTATGTTTATTGATTTGAGCTTTGATGATTTGCTTCGTCTTTTTTAATTATTGATAATCAAAGATAAGAAGTTCTTTCATTTGAATAATAATATCGTTTGCTTTTTTAGCTTCAAGACGTTCATGAATAGTTTTGTAGTCAATCATATCTGAATCAAAACTCATTCATGAATGAAAACTCTTATTAAAGTAGAATAAAGTCATTGAGATGATTGAGAAGATATTGAAATTCTCGCTGAATTCTATCATTGATAGTCATTTTGCTCAGTTGTTCTGCATGTAATTGCAGTAAATTCTTAGTTCGCGTTCAACATCTTGATTAACTCATTTTGATTGATCATCAATCTCAGAATGATAAACTGTTAATAAATTGATTGTAATTCTTAGTTACTTGCAAAGACTTTGTCACATGATTGATATAAATTGAAAGTCTCTGTTCAAAACAATAGAACTAAATAGATCATGAAGTCAATAAACATTTCATAACATGATTCAAATCATTTCTTCAACTGAGATGCTTTTGTCTTCTTAATGACAGAAAACATAGTGATGTTTCTTGATGAGTCAACATATGATTGTGCAAATGACATTATAATCTTCTGATAGAGATAGCTCAGTGATGAAGTTCATAACTATATCTTTTCAGCGTTTCTGTGAAATTGAGAAAGAATGAAGAAGTTCATTGATACTATTTCTAAATGTCTTGCTTTGTTAACAGACATGACAGTTTCAAATGTAACATTTAATCATTGTTTAATGATTTGATCAATAGTAGAAACGTTGAACTAAATCAGTAGTTCTTCAATTGTCAGAATGAAAGATGAAAGACTGATCATGAATTTTCTTTAGCAATTTTGTATGCATTTTCTCAGAAACTCATAGTAGATCTTTTCTGAACAGAACATCATCAATGATCTCACAGTGCTTCAATTCAATGCTATGTAACTTAAGCTTGTTTTCAATTATAGCTTGTTTATACTCATTGCAAAGCTCATTTGTCTTGTTGACATCTTTTACTCATTGATAGAGATCAACTTCAGATTCAATACTTAGAATATTTATTCTATTAAGTGTCAGAATGATCTGATAGTGATCTTCAATACGCTGAGTTGATTCAAAGACGTTGATCAAAAACATTTTAATTAAAGCATTGACTTTAATGTTTATTTTATCTGATTAAAATATAATTTGAAAGTTGAACTTAAATAGAATGTCTAGATAATTGACTTGACGTCAAGTCAACTATTTATTTTTCATGAAAATCTTCAGAGTCTGATGATCAATGAATATTTGAATGAATAGTTTAGTGCATTCAAGCTCAAGTCTTCAATGTTTGAAACATTGAATAATGACTAGTAATTTCTTGTCATAGATATGATAATTGCATTCAGCGAGAATCATGCTTTTGCTGTAGAAAGCTACTGAGTGAAAAACTCTCTCATCATCATACTGTGATAGAATTTCATCTTTAACATAGTCAGATGCATTAATTTCTAGAATAGTCTGTCGTTTTGAATCAAAATGTCATAGAACTGAGATTGAGCTGACTTATTTCTTTAAATCATTGAAAGCTTGAACACAGACTTCATTTCATACAAAAGATGTGTTTTTTCTAGTCAACTGAGTGAATGATTTAACTAGTTTCAAGAAGTTCTTAATGAAACAACGATAGAAGTTAATGAATCTCATGAAGCTTTGAACTTCTTTTAAATTGATCAACGTAGCTCAGTTGACTATGACTTTCACTTTGATAGAATTCATACAAAAATCTTGTTTTGAAACTATGACTTCTAAGAAGACAGTTTCTTCTACGTTGAATTTGCACTTTTGAATATCTACTTGTAGATCAGCTTCTTGTAAATGATTTAATATCATCTTGACATGTTGTTAATATTCTCATTGAGTTTTGCTGTAAATCAGAATGTTGTTTAGATAGACTTGACAAAAGTCATTTAGAAAGTTTCAAAGAACATCATTCATATACTGTTGAAATGAGACAAAATCATTAATAAGTTCAAAGAGTAATACTTTTAACTTATACACTTCTAACGCGATAATAAAGATAGTGTAGTTCTCACTATCAGACATTCGTAGTTTGTTGAACATCAAAATGATATTCAATTGAATCAGATGTTTGCAATTAACTATTTTGTTAATTACTTCATTTATGAGTGATAAATAATAGCGATTTCTTTTGATAATAACATTAAGCTTTCAATAGTTAACGCAGAATCATAGATCTTCATTTGCTTTCAAGATGAACAGAATGAGTGAGAAATACAAAGCTTTGCTAGAGATTATAAATTCTTTGAAAAGATTCTCATTCAGATATTTCTTTACTTTCTGAAGCTTGTAGAAAGACATTTAATATGCTCAACAGCAAGATAACATTACGTCACTAGTAAGCTTTATCTTATGATCATATGAATGATGAGACGATAGCTTGTCTGCTTGAGCTTGATCAAAGACATCTAAAAAATTCTGATATTTCAATGATAGCTTGACTTTAATATCTTCTAGATTCTGAGTCATTTCATTAACTGAAAAGATGTTTATGACATCTAGTTCACATTAAGTATTGTAAACGATTTTTCTATCGATGTCTTCAATGAACATAGCAAAAATCTCTGTTTAATTCTTCTTTTTTCGTTTTACTAAAGCTTGAAAAAAAATGATGTTTATGTTTTGAATTAAGAATGACTCTTTTTGAAAGAATGAAACTGAGTGCTTAAGCATCTTAAAAGTCTTGCTGTGAGCTGCTGAAGAGATCAAAGTTGATCGCGATCAACTTAAGTGCTTTGTATTTGATGAGATCAAAAAAATCGAAATCGAAATATTTAATTGATTGAGAAATATGATAGTATCATGTCTCATGTTCAATAACATTTCATTTTTGTTCATTCAGAGTTTGCTCAATATAGCTTCATGATGCTCAATATCAGCTATCAGCATTGACATAGTCAATTTCTTATGACTTTCAATCATAAGATTGAATAGAATCTTATGAGTAATAGTCTTTCTAACTAACTTTTCATCATAGTCTTGTATTAACTTCTTTTTTGCTAGTAATATAAATTGTATTTCAAGTTTCTGACATACTTTATTGACTAGCTTGTCATGTATCAGCATGTAAATGATAAAATCACTATTTATTAAAGAATGAAGATTGAAAGAATTGCTCTGAGAGATAAGAGAAGCATTGATCAGAAATGACTTTTCAAAATAGTTTTCTTTTAATAGAACTTTAATTTAACTGCACAAAAATATGATCTTTATCTCTTCAATAACTTTGAAAGAAATAGTTAGTTTTTTGAATCAGAATTAAACTCAGAGTTTAATGTAAATTAATCAAACTTGTCATTTTTTAATGCATTGACTCTCAATCTGTCAGAGCACTCTCTAGAAGTATGATCTGATTTGTGACAGATGAAACAGATTTCAGCTTGTAAATTAATGTCTTTGACGTTAGTTAAAATCACGTCACGCAACTTTGAATGATCAACAAGTGTAATAACTTCAATCTTTCTATAAAGATTCAATAAATCTTATTTCTCAGCAAAGATAACTTACTTTCTGACTTTGATCAAAAATTTCTTTTCTTTGATGTCATTCATGACTTGATGCTCATTGTTCAAATGAATCAGATAACTACGAATTTCATTGAAAGATTCTGACTGAATCAGCTGATTACTTTAAGCTGCATGAAAATGATAAACTATCTTGTTTTATAAATTAACAATCAATTGCTTTTTATGATACTTTAAATAAAAGAACAGACGTTGAAACATTGAATAAAAGTCGTTGAGTTTGCTCTTTTCTTGAGAGAGATTAACATACTTTCTTCAAAAGTTTGTCTCTTTGTCAGAATCATCATAAAGCTGAGCAAGTTCATTTAACAAATCATTGATCATTTTATAAAAGTTCAATGAATTGTGTTATCTTAAAGCTAAAGTAGCTTTGACTGCGTTTTCATTAATTCTGAAGTGAATATAAATCAGTATGATTTTATCAGTATTGAAATGATCGATGTTAATCTTTAGCTTGTCATGAATCTTTTCTTGTCAATCATTTCAGAAAGATTCTATTTCATCAGTAAACAAAGATAAATTCAAAAGCTTTTGAGATTGCTTAAATGAATTGAACATGATGAAAGAAGTAGAAGTATCTTCTTTAGTCAATTGCAGTCGATGTTGTAGTCTCATCATCTGATCTTGAAGCTTTTTAAGATTTAAATTCAATCATTCTTTTGCTTAATCAATTTCTTCAAAATGAGTCTTTCATATTTGTTCGCTGAGTATTTTATCAAATAACTCACAAACTTCTACATTTAAATCTTGTTGAGTTCGAAGATTGTTTAAATCTTCTAGAAAAACTTCTGAGTCTTGTTTGACTCAATGTTGTAGCTGCTTTACATTTTTGATATCTCAGAAGATAAAGACTTTTAAAGATTCATCAAGTGTCTGAGAATGAGGCAAGAATCAATGATGTTTTCATACAAAGTCAGTTCTAAGAAATTTTGATAAACAAGAAAATAACTTGAAGTAAATGACTGAATCGAAGCTTTGATTATTCTTGAAAAGATCAAGTTGAGTATTCACAGATGATTGAATTATGATGAAGATTTTGATGATCAAGCGAATGATGATGCTTAACAGTAGATAGTGAAATCATTTGTTAAAGTGTTTAGTTTTCAAAGAAGAATGTTGCTGATTTGAAAGATTTTTTTGTGATTCTCAAGCAATCAATGAAGATTTTTTATCATTGATTCTATTAATTGATTTGAACTGATGCTACTGATTGAGCGATAGATTCTCTAGCAATCACATGATCATATGTTTTCGTTGATTTTATTAATTTCTTGATGTTGTTCTGTCTTTTAATGTTGTTGATCATCAGATACATAAATTTCTTTATATTCATTTTGTTATCAGTTGAGTGAATTTGAATGAGTATAGAAATCAGTATTATGTGATTAATGAATTTTTAAAGTAATGTTGAAATCATGTCTAGAAACTAATCAGAGTGCGTGCGTGACTAGAATGTTTGATCAATAGAAATAGCTATAACTAAGACTTTAAGAATACAGAAGAAAGAAGATATAAAAAACAAGAAGAATATGCTTTATATAATAGTTATTCAGATCAATGTTAGTCTTAAAGAAGACGTGTTGAAACATAAGAAAGATGTTGATTCAAAAAATGTTTGCAACACAAAGAAATATGTTTATCATAGAAATCTGTTGATTACTCGTAACACAAAGAAGTGTGTTTGTTTAAAAGATAATAAAAGCTGATTAGAAGATGCTAGAAAAGAAAAAAGATGCTGAGTCATATTTGAGTCAAATCTGAGTCAGATCTAGATCAGATCTTAACTAAATCATTGACTAGCTTTAATTATTACAAAGAGTACTCGCTAGCATGCACTGCGAATTGATTAAAGCTTCAGCCTTGTTCAGTCTTAATACACTTGTAACACTATTTATGTAATGTTCAGAAACTGTGCTAAACTTGAAAGAAATGTATTTGTAACATGAAAAGAAAATAATGTAAATGAACAAAATGTTGATGAAAGAAAAGAGTGTTGAAAAAGAAAAAAGAATGTTAAGAAAGAAAAAAAGTGTTGAGTCATATTTGAGTCAAATCTGAGTCAGATCTAAATCAAATCTTGACTAGATCATTAACTAACTCTAATCATTATGCAAAGTACTTGCTGTTACGATTCTAGTCTTCGTCTATTCTTCGTCTAGTCTTCGTCTGATTTCATTCTAATCGAGTCTAGCGAGAATCTGATCTATAGATGATGTCATGAGAATTCTGCATCATATGTGTAAGACGTCAACTCAATTGAGTCTAGCACAGAGCTGAGAAACACACATACAAGTCGAGTTCTTTTCTGTAGATACTTTTCTTTCTTAGCATTTATCTATTAGTTAAATGACACTTCTATGACTCGCTCTAGATCGATCTTTAACAGTAGATAAATGCTCATCAACTATTCTGCTATCGACGTGTAGATGATACGAAATAATCTACTTCGTTTATTCAGAAAATTCGCAAGAAATTCTTCAAATTACTTTCATCAAAACACATCTGCAAATTTACTCAAATTTATCAAATCTACCTATCTATCTTTCTCACAATGACACGCGACTTCGAATCAGTCGAGTCACGAACAGCTCGTCTGCTTAGAAGAACTGCTAGTAGACGAGTTTTTCTTATTTCTTTCGATGCTTCAGCGAAACCTCAGAATGTCGCTATCTCATGAGACATCAACACGAGTCAACAACTTCGTCAATAAGCTATCGATCAGTCAGACGAGATCATCAAGATGCTGATCGAGCTAAGAGATCAACGAGACATGACTTTGAAACTCAACGAGCAATGAATTGATGTTCAAGTCGATCACATCAAGAGACTTGATGAGCTAGAGATCAATCAAATGACAATAGACACTCAAGAAGAGACTATCATCAATCTACGAGAGAAAGTCTTGAGTCTAAAAAAGAGACAGCGTTCAGCGAATTAATCTCGATCTCGTCAGTCTACGAAATCTCTATCTCGTCAATCTATCGAGAATCATACTCGACGTGAGTCGTTCACTCTATTCGATAACAATCATCACAAGTTCTTCAAGTTTCCGAACTCATTTATATTCACTGATGAAGATGAATCGACATGAAACAGCTGAAGAATCAAGATAGACGACAAGCTTCAGACTAATGTCGATCACTTCGATAATGAGAATATTTGTATTGTCTATGTGATATCTAGACTAGAAGATGATGCTGCTGAGCACATCTTCGCTCGACGTCGACATGACGCTTCGCATTCATACATCTCGATCGATGAGCTATTTGAGCATCTGAAAGAAATATACAATGAACTGAATAGAAATCGAAAGTGTCGTCGTGAGTACAACGCTCTGAGACAAACAGACAAGTCTTTCAATGTCTTCTACTTCAACTTTATGAAGCTATTCAGCTATCTAGACTACGACGATCGCACTCTGATGAACGATCTTCAGAATAAAATCAATAATCGCTTGCAGAACGCTCTATCAGTCTGTTCAGAGAATTTTACTTCGCTCACTCGCTTAAGAATCTTCCTTCAAGATATGAATAATAAACAGCGAGTCAACTATCAGCTACGCAGTCAGCTTCGCACTGTCATCGTTAAAGTCACTGTCGTACCTGATAAATGCGCTGCTACTTCATTGTCAGCAGTGATGACTTCGATAATCAAATATGTCAAGTCGACTATCTTTTCTATCTCTGAGTCAGTCAGATCGTCTATCGTCTGCTATATCTGCAAGATCTCAGATCACTTATTCAAGAACTGTTCTCAGAACAAGATCGACATCTCGACATCTCATGCATTCACTTCTCGCCTACATGAAATCGTCATTTCGAAGAATAAAGAGAATGAGAAAATGTCTTCTTTTTCGAAGAATAGCGAGGCAAAAAACTAGAGACTTTCATCAAAGACGCGATGAAAGATGTGTTAATTTCTTCAACGATGAGCATGTCAGATGATTCTTTTGCTTCTGAATCTTTGACTATCAAATGTGTACTTTCTAGCAATGAAATTAGTTACTTATTGAAGTTATTGATTGACATCGAAGCTGCTGACTATTCGTTCATTGATGAAGTGATCGCGCAGATTGTTTGTGACCAGTTGCAAATCGAGTCTCTGACTTTGATCAAAGCGAAGTCAATTCGAGAATTTGACGATCATTATGCTAAGAAACTCATTATTCATGTCATCTATTTGAATCTGACTGTTCAAGATCATACGATTGACACGACTTCTATGTTGATCACTCGATTAGATCAACATCAAATGATTCTTGAAAAAACATGAATGAACAAAATCAATCTAGTAATAGATATGCAAATTGATTCTCTTCGATTTTCGAATTTCACCTCTAGTCAGAAACTGATTGTTCTACTCTCAAGTCATAGAACAATCACGAAACAGAAGAGCTTGACTTCTACTCATATACTGAGAAGATCATTCACTTTCGCTATCTCTCAACTCAGTCAGAAATCACTTTCTTTCGATCAGTCAAAAGAGAAGTTCGTTAAATCGATCAAACAGTCAAAATCGCTCGAAGCAGTTTCGCCTAGCGTCAATTCTAAATCGACGTTCAGTCTGAAATCAGCTTTCAGTTCAATCAACATATTTATGATAGAGGCAGTCGCCTATAGAATGTTAGTCAAACGATCAGACGTCAAGATCTTTGCTGTTATTGTCTTGAAAATCGATCGACTCATAACTACAGTCGAAAACAAGCCTGAAGAAGTGAATCTACATGAGCTTTCACACGTCGAGATTCTCGAGCAAGTCAAAGTCAAGCTTCTCTCTGAATATCACGACTATTTAAACGTGTTCGATCGAACAATGATCGATCAGCTATCACCTCATTGTTTCTACGATCACAAGATTGAGTTGATCGACGAGAGAACATTCTCTCGAAGCAGACTGTATCAGATGTTCAATCACAAGCTTCAGAAGATAAAGAAGTATCTGATTGAACATCTGAACAAAGAATTCATTTTCTCTAGCTTCGCTTCATACGTCTCGCTCATCTTGTTCATCGAAAAGAAAGACGATAGTCTGCGTTTCTGCGTTGATTATAGAAAGCTCAATGCTTTGACCAAACGAAATCGCTATTCTTTGCCATTGATCGACGAGACTCTCGCTCGAATACAAGAAAGCAAATACCTGACTCGATTGAACATCATTGTCGCGTTCAATAAACTGCGAATGCATTCAGATAGCGAAGATTTGACTATCTTTATCACTTTCTTTGATTCATACAAATATCATGTAATGCTCTTCAAATTAATCAATGAATCGACGTTCTATCAACACTATATGAACGACGTGCTGTTCGAATATCTTTATCAGTTTTGCCAGATTTATCTAGATGACATTATCATCTACAGCAAGATCTTGAAGAAACACAAGCAACATGTACGATTGATCTTGAATAGACTACGAGAAGCTGATCTACAGATGAACATAAACAAATGCAAGTTTCATGTTCAAGAGATCATCTTTCTAGAACTATTGATATTTATCGAAGAACTGAAGATGAATTCACGAAAGATACAAGCAGTAGTGAAATGATCTACACTCAATAATCTCACTCAGATGCAGTTCTTCATTGACTTCTGCAACTTCTATCGACGCTTCATCAAGAACTTTTCGAAGATTGTTCGTTCAATGATTCGACTCACTCAAAAGAAGATCATATTTGAATGAAATGAAGCCTGTCAGATCGTCTTCGACCATATGAAGAGACGTATGATCGAGACTTCTATACTACGTCACTTTGATCAAACTCGTGAAGCTATTCTTGAAATCGACTCATTCAACTACGTCAACGATGAAGTTCTGTCTCAATATGATGACGAAGATGTTCTACATTCGATTATCTTCTATAGCAAGAACATGTCTTCTGCTGAATGCAATTACGAGATATATGATAAGAAACTGCTGATCATAATTTGAGCTTTTGAACACTGACGATTCGAACTGAAGCTGATCGACATTTCTATCAAGATGTTCATCGATCATCAAGCGCTCATCTCATTGATGAAAGATAAGAAGCTGAGTCGACGACAGATGCGCTGAGTTCAGAAGCTAGCTGACTTCAACTTCAAGATAATGTATCGATCTGATAAACAGAACATTAAGATCGATGCATTAACTCGTCGAGCTGACTTCGTGCCTAGAGATCTCGACGATGAACGCGTTCGATATCAAAGAACTACTATTCTGACATTGAATTGAATGAAGATTGCTGATCTAAAGAAGAATAATGATCAATCAATCTATAAACAGATTCTTGAGACTAATGAAATCGACGAGAATTGTACGCTACTTCGCGAAGCAATAGCAAGAGACGAAGCACAATGCAAAGACATCAAGCTGAAGAATTGTCGAGTTCAGAATGAAATCTTATACAAAGACAGTCAGCTATAAGTCTCATTCAATGAACTTCTGCAAATGAATCTGATTCATGAGATGCACGATCAACCCTCAATAGATCATCTCGATATTCTTCGAACGATAAAGATCATCAAACGAAACTACTATTGATCGTCTATGCGAAAAACGATAGATCGATATATTCGAAACTGCTATGTATGTCAACGTTCAAAGACATCAAGAGATAAATCAAACGACTTGCTTCAATCTCTATCTATATCTAAACAGCGATGACAGAACATAGTCATGAACTTCATTATTGATCTACCTGATTTGTACGACTACAACGCTATTCTGACTGTCATCTGCAGATTGTTGAAAGAAAGACATTATATTTCTTGCATCACTGATGATGAAGATATCACAGTCGAAAAGACAGCTGAAATGTTGCTTCAATGAGTATATTGAACTCACGATCTATCAAGCTTCATTGTATTCGATCGAGATTCTCAGTTCATCTTCATTCTCTGAAAGTTTCTTTGCAAACGGCTGAGCATTTCTCTTCGATTGTTCATCGCCTATCACTCTCAGATCGACGATCAAAGCGAACGAGTCAATCAGAATGTTGAGCGATATCTTCGTTCTTTCTGTTCGTATATGCAGAACGACTGATCTAAGTGACTATTCATGATCGAGTTTGTCAACAATAACATCTTGTTCTCAGTCATCTTCTTGACTCTCTTCTTCATGAACAAGAACTTTCATTCTCGTATGAGCTTCGACCCTGACATCATCGAGTATGAAAGCATTCGCGAACGACTGCAGATCATTCGAGTCGAAGATATATTCGATCACATGAATAAGACACTGATCTTCGCTCGCGAAGCTCTGATCAAAACACGAAAACAAATGATGAATCAAGCTAACAAGCATAGAAAGAAGATCAATTACAAGATCGAATCAAAGATATTTCTGAACGAACGAAACATCGTTACAGCGAGACTCTTCAAAAAATTGAATGACAAGATGCTTGATTCTTTTCAGATCATCAATCTCATTGACTCATTCTATAAATTGAAATTATCTGAGACTATGCGTATACACGATGTATTTCATTCAGAGCTTCTTCGTCTCGTTGTCAATGACTCTCTGTCTGATCAGAAGAATGAATCTTCGAGATCAATAGTGATAAACGATGAAGACGAATGAAAAATTGACGATATATTGAACTTTCGACGGTATCGAAGACGACTTCAATATCGAGTCAAATGAAAGAGCTATGACAACAATCTCAACTGATATAACGCTGACGACGATGAGTTTATGAACGCTCAAGAGATGATTGATGACTTTCATATCAAATATTCAAGAAAAGCGCACTAAGAAATAACATTCATGCAAACATGAATAGTCAAAGAAGAGAGATAATGTTACGATTCTAGCCTTCGTCTATTCTTCGCCTAGCCTTCGCCTGATTTCATTCTAATCGAGTCTAGCGAGAATCTGATCTATAGATGATGTTATGAAAACTCTGCATCATATGTGTAAGGCGTCAACTCAATCGAGTCTAGCACAGAGCTGAGAAACACACATATAAGTCGAGTTCTTTCCTGTAGATACTTTTCTTTCTTAGCATTTATCTATTAGTTAAATGACATCTCTATGACTCGCTCTAGATTGATCTCTAACACTTGCTAGCGTACATTGCAAATTGATTAAAACTTCAGTCTTGTTCAATTTTATTCAGTCTTATCAATCTTAATACACTTGTAACAAAAACTAGTGACTTTCATTAAAGATGTGATGAAAGATGTGTTAATTTCTTCAACAATGAGCAGCTTAAATGATCTTTTTGTTTTGAAATCTTTGACTATTGAATATGTATTATTTAGCAATGAAATTAGTTACTCATTAAAGTCATTGATTAACACTGAAGCAGCTGACTATTCGTTTATTGATGAATTAATCGCGCAGAATGTTTATGATCATTTGCAAATTGAATCTTTATCTTTAATCAAGCTCAAATCAATAAGAAAATTCGATAATCATTATGCAAAAAAGCTCATTACTCATGCAATTTATTTGAATCTAACTGTTTAAAATCATATGAAACGTTTTGTCTTTATGCTGATCACTTGATTAGATCAACATCAGATGATTCTTGAAAAAACATGAATGAACAATGTTAAAGATTTGTCTAAAGTGAGTCAGATAAAAATGTCATTTAACTAGAAGATAAATGCTAAGAAAGAAAGATAGCTACAGAAAAGAAGCTGACTACATATGTGTATTTCTCAGTCAACGCTAGACTCAATAAAGACTAGTTAAGATGACGAAGCGAAAATAAATTTAACAAGACTAGAAGACTGAGTCTGACAAGACTAGAATCATGACATTATTCTTTCTCTTCAATGATTCATGTTTGCATGAATGTATTTTCTGCTCAACTCAATTGATTGCTCAATTTAAATCATGATTGATTGAATTGTTAATTAGCGCAATTTGTTCAAGTATTAAATATGAAAATCATTAATGATTTTCTGAATATTCATAAATTCATCATCATCAACGTTGTATCAATTGAGATCATTGTCATAGTCATTTCATTTGACTTTATACTGAAGTCATCTTCAATATCAACGAAAATTCAATATATCATCGATTTTTCACTCATTTTCATAGTTTATTACTATTGAATCTGAAAGTTCATTCTTTTAATCAGACAAGAAATCATCAACGACAGAGCGAAGTAGATCAGAATAAAATACATCATGAACATGCATAAACTCTGATAATTTCAGTTTATATGAAGAGTCAATGAAATCTAAATTAATGAAAGAATCGAGCATTTTGTCATTTAACTTCTTGAAAGATTTCGCTGTAATGATGTTTCTTTCGTTCAGAAACATCTTTGATTCAATCTTATAATTAACTTCTTTTCTATGCTTATTAACTTGTTTCATCATTTGTTTTCATGTTTTGACTAGCGACTTGCAAGCAAACTTCAGTGTTTTGTTCATATGTTCAGATATATTCTTGATCTTAATCATCTGCAAGCGTTCATGAGAACTTTTATATTCAATGACATTGAGTTCAAAACTCATATGAGAATGAAAGTCTTTGTTTAGAAAGAAAGAGATCAAGAAGATGACTAAGAACAGAGCATTATTATCAATGAACTTGATCATGAGTAGTAGCTTAGCTCAGTCATTCTGCATGTACAAACAGAAGAATCAAAGATATCTTTCAATGTTCTGATTGACTTGTTCACTTTGATCATTGATTTAAGAATGATAAACTGTGAAGAGTTGAAGATTAATGTCTAGTCTTTTGCAAAGTGACTTTCATAAAATGAAGATAAATTGAAAGTCTCGATTCAAAACAATAAAATCAAGTAAATCATGTATTTAATATATTCACTGAAGCATTAGCTCAGCTGTTTTTTCTGTCGTGATTTTCTCGTCATCAGTGAAGCAAGAAATATAATGTCGTTTCTTTATCAATTTACATATCACTGTTAGTATGATGTTTTTGTCTTTTGAAAGAAATAAGTTAATGATGAAATTCATGACTATGTTCTTTCATTACTATTCAAGTATGAGTAAAGAATGTAGTAGTTCATTGAATTTATTTCAAGAAGTTTTTAATCGTTGATAAATGTAGCAGTTTTAAATATATCAATTTATTGTCTTTTGCATTGAAGATTAATATTAGTATTTTCTTATGATCTTTATCATTCTGAGAATTTCAAAATGATCAATAAAAGATTGATCATGAACTTCTTGAATTAACTTCATTTGAAGATGCTCATTAAAGAGAACTCATAGAAGATCACTTCAATATAGTATTTCGTTCTGAACTCAACAATTTCTTAATTTAATATCTTTATATTGAGCTTCATTTTTTAATACAACTTCACGAAGTAAAATGTTATAAGTGTATCAAGACTGACAAGATTGATAAGATTGAACAAGACTGAAGCTTTAATTAATTTGTAATGCATGCTAGCGAGTACTTTGTGTAATAATTAGAACTAATCAATGATCTGATCTAGATCTGACTCAGATTTGACTCAAATATGACTCAACACTCTTTTTCTTTCTTAACATTCTTTTTTCTTTTTCAACACTCTTTTCTTTCATCAACATCTTGTTCATCTACATCATTTTCTTTTCATGTTACAAATACATTTCTTTCAAGTTTAGCACAGTCTTTGAACATTACATAAATAGAAGCTTTTGTATCAATCTTTTTCTGTATTCTTAATATTCAGTTATAGCTATTTTTAAAGATTAAACACTATCAACTCTGATCTTCATTGATTGTATCATTTAAACATGATTCTGACATTATATTAAGAATTTATTAATCACATGATACTGATTTCATTATTCATTCAAGATACTCATACAGATAGAACGAGTCTAAAGAAATTCATTTATCTGATGATCAATGACAATTGAAAGACAGAACAACATTAAAGAGTTGAATAAAATCAACGACAAGACTGTTTGAATTGCTAAACTATTTATTGCTCATTAAGTACGCAAAGTTCACTCAATTACAAGAATTACAATAAAGAATCTTCGTGAATTGCTCAAGAATCAAATCAATTGATAGATTCAACAATAAAGAATCTTCGTTGTTTGCTAGAGAATCAATCAAATCAATTAACAAACAAATCTCATCTTCTTTGTTAAAGATTAAACATCATCTCATACGTTTTTCTTTTTCAATTGTTAAGCATCATCATTCATTCAATTCTTTTTCAAACAAATCTCATCATGTTTAGTCATTCATTTATTAAAGAGCATTCTGAAGAATTTCGAAATCGTTTCTTTCACATCTTTGATGCTGATTCATCAAAATCACGAACGAAATCATCAAGTGCTGCATCATTCATTCATGAAGATGACAAATTATTCATTGAAACGATAATATTTCTTATGTTTTATGAAATCTGAAAGACTTGAAGCCTAGCTCTTGATAAAGAAACAGATCAACTCTACAAGTTAAATAAACAACAAGAAAATGAAATCAAAGAGTTAAAGACTAGACTTCAAGCTAAAGAAAACACTTCTTCTGATTTCATCTACTTTAAGCGTTCTAGATCTCAAAAAATACCTGATTCTTCGCTGTTTACTGATGAAAAGAACTTTACTTGAAAAAACTGATACGAAAAAATTCAGAATAAACTAGAGATCAATGTCAATCTCTTTTTTAATAAACGAGTCAAATTGAGCTATGTACATTCTAAATTATTCAATGACGCAGCAAAGATCACTCAAGCTAAACATGAACATGATTGTGTCAATTTTTATAAAATTGTCAAAGATCTTTTGAAAGAGCTAGCTCAGTTGTTCAATGATTCAAATAAGAAAGTCAACTTTCGTAGAAAATACTACAACTTGATTCAAGAATCAAAGAAATTCAGCGAGTTTTATACTCAGTTTCAACAACTATCTTTTTATCTAAACTATCACGAAAAGCAACTGATCATTGATCTGAAAGATAAAATACATCTTTGTTTTTAATTCATTTGAGTAAATCAACTAGTTCAATCTGATTCTTTAAAAGAAATTCGTTTCTATCTGATTTGTTTGAATAATGATCAGTGAGTCATTTGAAAGATCAAGAACAAAATCAAACGCATTAATGATGTTTTAAAAACTATCTTTCATAGAGTAACTGTTATCACTTAGCAGTCAGTTAATCACTTGAAGTCTGATCATTTAAAGTCGCGCGACGCGATTTTAACTAGCGTCAAAGAAGCAAACATTCTATTTGAAAGTTATTTTAAATGTCATAAATCAGATCATAGCTTTAAGAAGTGTCTTGATCAATTTACTAAAATCAATGCAGTGAACAAAAAATATGATTGCTTTGATTTTGATTCAAATTTCGATTCAAAAAACTAGTCATCTCTTCAAAAGTCATTAAAAAGATAAAAATTATATCTTTGTACAAACTAGACGAAATTCTATTGAAAAAGAATTACTTTGAAAAGTCATTTTTAATTGACACTCATCTCATTTTTCAGAAATGATCTTTCAGTCTTCATTTTCTAATAGACAGTGATTCAGTCATTTACATGATTATACATTTCAATCTAGTTGATAAAGTATGTAAGAAACTGAAAATTCAATTTATATCACTGATCAAAGAGAAGCTAATAAGAGATTATGATGAGAAGATATTTAAGAAGACAATCACTCATAAAATTCTACTCAATCTCATCATTGAAAATCATAAGAAATTAACTATATCAATGTTAATAGCTGATATTAATTTTCATGAAGTCATATTGAGTAAGCTTTGAATGAACAAAAACGAAATATTACTGAATATGCAAAGCAACATCATTGTTTTTTTGAATCAATTGAATGCTTCTATTTCAATTTTTTTGATCTCGCTCAATTCAAAGCACTTAAGTTGATCGCGATCAACTTCACTTTCTTCAATTACTCAGACTAAGACTTTTATGATGCTCAAACGACTTGTTTCAATCACTGCTCAGAAAAAGTCATTCTCAATTCAAAGCATAAATGTTGCTTCATTCAAAACATTGTTAAATCATTTAAAAAAGAACAAGATTGAAGTTTTTGCTTTATTCATGATGAACATCAATAAAGAAATCGCGTACAATACTCAGTGCAATTTGAATGCTTTAAACGTCTCTTTAATCAATGAAACGACTCAGAATTTGAAAGATATTAAAGCAAAGCTGTCATTAAAATAGCATGAGTTTCTAGATGTTTTTGATTAAGTTCAATTGAATAAACTACTCTTTCATCACTTTTATGATCATAAAATTAAACTCATCAGTGATTCAACGTTCTCTCACTGTCAAGTTTATTAAATGTTCTTTGTCAAACTTCTGAAAGTAAAGAAGTATTTGAATGAGAATCTGTCAAAGAGATTCATCACTTTCAGTTAAACTCTCTATTTCTTCTTGATTTTATTCACTTTCAAAGCAAATGAAGATCTTTGATTCTGCGTGAACTATCAAAAGCTAAATGTCATTTTCAAAAGAAATAAGTATTTTTTATTGCTGATAAATGAGATCATTGATAAAATAGTGAGTTGCAAGCATCTGACTAGATTGAACATCATATCAGCATTTAACAAACTTTAAATGCATTTTGATAATGAGAATTACATCACTTTTATCATTGCTTTAGAAGCATATAAATATAAGATGCTATCATTTGAACTGATTAACAAATCAATCTTCTTTTAGCAATATATAAATGACATTTTATGAAACTTTCTGAACGACTTTTGTCAAGTCTATCTAGATGACATTCTCATTTATAGCAAAATGAGAAAGAAACATAAAGATCACGTCAAACTAGTATTGAAATGATTACGCGAAGCTGAACTGCAAATAAATATTTGAAAGTGCAAATTCAATGTAAAAGAGACTGTCTTTCTAAAAGTCATTGTATCAGAACTAGATCTTTGTATGAATCTCAGCAAGATGATAGTCATAGTCAGCTGAATCACTTCAATCAATCTAAAAGAAATTCAGAGCTTCGTGAGATTTGTTAACTTCTATCGTTGTTTCATTAAGAACTTCTTGAAGCTAGTCAAATCATTCACTCAGCTGACTAGAAAGAATACATTTTTTGTATGAAATGAAATCTGTGTTCAAGTCTTTGACAATCTAAAGAAACAAGTCAGCTTAATCTCAATACTTCGTCATTTCAATTCTAAACGACAAGCTATTCTGAAAATTGATGATTCAAACTATGTAAAAGATGAAATACTATCTCAGTATAATGATGAGAAAGTTCTTCATTCAGTGATCTTCTACAGCAAAAGCATGATTCTTGCTGAAATCAATTATCACATTTATGACAAGAAACTGCTAGTCATTATTCAATACTTCAAACATTGATGACTTAAGCTGAAATGCATTGAACTATTCATTCAGATGTTCATCAATCATCAGACTTTGAAGATCTTCATGAAAAACAAACAGTTAAGTCAATGACAAGTCAACTATCTGAACATTCTATCAAAGTTCAACTTTCAGATCATCTTTAAGTCAAACAAAATAAACACTAAAGTCAATGCTTTAATTAAAATGTCTTTAGCAAACATCTTTGAATCAGCTCAGCGTCTTGAAGATCATTTTCAAACTATTCTGATCTCTGATAAAGTTAATGTTTTATCTGTTGAATTGAAAGCAAATCTCTATCAATGAGTATGTATGATTAATCAAACAGATGAGCTCTGCAGCAAATATAAACAAGCTATGAATGACAACAAGCTCAAATTTCATATCACTAAACTGAAGAACTGTAAAATCATTGACGACGTTCTATTTAGAAAAGATCTATTGTAAGTCTCTGAGAACATGCATACGAAATTTCTATAAGAAGTGCATGATCAATCTTCAATCTCTCATTTCAACAATAAATGAATCATTAATTTAGTTCAGCGTTTCTACTATTGATTAGATCATTAAGCTACTATTCGATGATACATTTGAAACTATCATGCTTGTCAGCGAAGCAAAGTCTTTAGAAATAGCATTAATAAACTTCATCATTTTCTTTCAATTTCACAGAAATGCTGAAAAGATATAACTATGAACTTCATTACTGAACTATCTTTGTCAGAAGACTATAACATTATTTGCACAATCATATGTTGACTCATCAAGAAACATCACTATGTTTTCTATCATTGAGAAGACGAAAGCATCTTAGTTGAAGAAATGATTTGAATCATGTTATGAAATGTTTATTGACTTCATGATCTATTTAGTTCTATTGTTTTGAACAGAGACTTTCAATTCATATCAATCATGTGACAAAGTCTTTGCAAGTGACTGAGAATCACAGCTAGTCTATTCACAGTTTATCATTCTGAAATCAATGATCAATTAAAACAAGTCAATCAGAACGTTGAACATGAACTTAGAATTTATTGCAATTACATGCAAAACAACTAAGTCAAATGAATATCTATGATAAAATTCAACGACAATTTCAATATTTTCTTAATCACTTCAATGACTTTCTTTTACTTCAATAAAGAATTTCACTCTTGAATGAGTTTTGATTCAGATATGACTGACTATGAAACAATTCATGAACGACTTGAAGTTAAAAAGCAAATGATATTATCATTTGAATGAAAGAATTACTGAACTTCAATCATTAACAATTGAAAAAGACGAAGCTGACTATTAAAGTTCAGATCAATAAACATAAACAAGATGTCACATATGAAGTAAATGACTGAGTTTGACTATCTTTCAGAAATGTCAAGACAACAAGACTTTGCAAAGATTTGAAAAATAAACAGCTAAATCTTTATTAAATTACTGCTAAAGTGAGTATCTTCTATCATTTTCATTTATCAGTCAGCATGAAGCATTTGCATTCAATGTTCAGCTCAAAACTACTATGATCATATTCAGAAGATTCTTTATCAGAACAACATTCAGAATCACTCAGATCAATCACTATTAAAGACAATGAATATTGAAAGATAAATAATATATTGAACTTCAGATGCTATCAAGGTCAAATACAATACAAAGTCAAATGAAAAAATCTTGATAGAGATGATGAATAATACTATGTTAATAAAGAAAAATTCGATGACTCAAAGAAAGTTTTGAATGAATTTCATAAGTTATATTCAAGCAAATCACGCTAAATATCGAAATAACTATCAACAAAAAGCGAGCAAATGAACTACATTCATGCAAACATGAATTTTTGAAGAAAAGAATAATGTTATGAGTGTATCAAGATTGACAAGATTGATAAGACTGAACAAGACTGAAGCTTTAATCAATTTGCAATGCATGCTAACAAGTACTTTGTATAATGATTAAAGCTAGTCAATGATTTGATTGAGATCTGACTCAGATTTGACTCAGATATGACTCAACATCTTTTTTCTTTCTCAACATTCTTTTCTTTCATCAACATCTTGTTTATTTATATCATTTTCTTTTCATGTCACAAACAAATTTCTTTCAAGTCTAGCGCAGTCTTTGAACATTACATAAATAAAAGCTTTTGTATCAATCTTCTTCTGTATTCTTAATATTCAATTATAGCTAGCTTTAAAGATTAAGCACTATCAATTTCAATCTTCATTGATTGTATCATTTAAACATGATTCTGACATAAAATACAATTCTTGTTGATTCTGTTAGCTTCTAGAATCAATCAATAAATTGATTCATCATTCTCTTTCTCTTTTAAATCAATGATTTTCATTTGATTTAACGTAAGAATCGTAGTTCGCTGATAGCAACATCATTCATTCTTAAAGCTTCTAGAAACTAAATCAACTTAATGAGTCAATGCATCAACTTTGATGTTTTATTTATCTGAGTAATACATGATTTTAAAGTTGAAGTTAATGAGCTTTTGTACTCAGCGCATTTAATATCTACTTAGCTCTTTATCTTTCATTAATGATGTTAAAGCTTGATGATCAGTGAACATCTTAATGAGTAGTTCAGTCAATTTCAGCTCAGATCATTAATGTTTAAAGACACAAATGATTGTTAGTAGTTTCTTGTCATAGATTTCGTAATTGCACTTAATGAGACTCAGATTCTTGCTTTAGTAGATCATTGAATGCAATGTTTCTTCATCATCATACTGAGAAAGTATGTCATCATTAACATAGTTGAATGAGTCTGTTTCAAGAATGATCTTTCTATTCTGATAAAAATGACGAAGAATAAAGACTTCAGTCATTCATTTCTTCATATGATCAAAGATCATTTGACAAGCTTAATTTCATTCAAATATCATTTCTTTTTAAGTTAATTGAATCAGAAGATGAATAATCTTTGAAAAGTTCTTTATAAAACATCAATAGAAATTGCAGAAGTTAATGAATAACTGCATCTGAATGAGATTTGTAGAAGTAAATCATTCAACTACTGCTTGTACTTTTCTGAAATTCATTTTTAGTTCTTCAATGAATAGTAATAATTTCAGAAAGAAGATTTTCTGAACATGAAACTTGCATTTGTTTATATTCATCTGAAGATCAGTCTCTCGTAGTTTATATAAAACTAATTGTACATGTTGCTTATGTTTCTTCAGTGTTTTGCTGTAAATGATAATGTCATCTAGATAAATTTGACAAAACTGATGAAGATAGTTAAATAGCACGTCGTTCATATAGTGTTGATAGAAAGTTAAGTCGTTGATTAATTCAAAAGACATCACGTGATATTTGTAGAAATTAAAAAAGATGATAAAAATAATCAAATCTTCGTTATTTAAATACATGCATAGTTTGTTGAATGTGACAATGATGTTCAATTGAGTCAGATACTTGTTTTCTTGTATACAAGTGAAAGTCTTGTCTATTAATGACAAATGTTCTCATTGTTGCAGTTTGATTGATCTTTCTTAAGTTGATTTCTATCTTGACTTGTTCAAATATTATTCATGAAAGTCATTTACAATCTTCTGACATTCTTTGAATTCACTTTCATTGACGTTGTATCAATGTAAATCAACATTGTATTCTTTTCAATTGACACAATATTGTAGTTGTTTATCTCGTTCATAGTATCTGAAGTTCAGTATGTTTTTCATCTTTCATTCATCTTCATCATCGATTATTATAAAATCAGATGATTCATTTTGTTGTTCGTTCAGAAAGTTCTTTGAATCTAGTTGCAGCAGATTTGATGCAAACTTTGAATGTATCTTCATAGTCAATGATAGTTTCAGTTGATAAGCATGTTTAATCTTGATCAGAATCTTGAAGAGTTCTAGCATTTTATCGTCTAGCTTCTTTAATGATCGTGAGATCATTATGTTTCTAGAATTCAGAAACATCATGTTATCTATCTTATAAATTATTTTCTTTCAATGCTTGTTAATCTGTTTCTTCATTGTAACTCTGACTCTTGTCAAGACTTGCTTGATTAATGCTAGTGATTGTTTCATGTGTTCTGATATATTCTTTGCTTTGTCTGCTTTGATTCTAGCTCAAGTAGTCTCATATTTGATTGAGTTTGAATCGAAGCTCATATGAGAATGAAAGTTCTTATTCAGAAAGAACGTTGACTGTTCAATTGATGACGAAATAGCATTATTATCAACGAATTCAATCATGAATAATCAGATGAATCAATCATTCTGCATATATGAGCAGTAGCTTCATAAATATCATTCTACATTCTGATTCGCTCTTTCTGTTTAATCATTGATTTGAGAATAATAATTAATGAATAGTTTCATCTTGATGTTTAGTCTCAGGCATAAAGACTTTCAGACAATTGATATGAATTGTGAATCATGATTGAACACTATTGATTTTGATAGTTCATAAGTTCTGAAGATTTATATCAACAGTAGCTTGACTGTTTATTCTACGAAGATTTCTTCGTCATCTGATCAACACGATATATAGTGTCATTTCTTAGACAATCGATCTATGACTGTCAGAATCGCGTTGCTTTCATCACTTTCTGATAAATCAATAATGAAGTCTAATGATATGTTCTGTCATTACTGCTCAAGTATGAGCAATGACTTCAGCAGTTCATTGATTCAATCTCTCGATGCTTTTGATCTATGATAAACGTAACAGTTTTGAATGTAGTGCTTGATCATCGTTCTCATCTTCAATCAGCAATATGATTGTCTCAGCAAGTTCAACATTCAATTCATGTCAGAGTGATCATTGATCAAAAGATCATGTGCTTTTCTTATCAATAAAATGATCATTGACTGAGAAATTTATAATCTATCATCTTTTCAGAGTACTTCATCAAGTACTTTGCAATTGTCTAGATTAATATCTTGACAAGTCTTTCTGTTCTGTTTCATGACTATTTGAATATCAAAGCACAGTTGATTCGTTCAATTTTCAACTATAATCTGATTCTGAATAGAAATCATCTCTTCGATCAAATTTTGATTAACTTTTAATTCAAGTTTCAAATCTGAGTCAGATTTTGAGTCAAATCTGAGTAAGATCTGAGTCAAATCTTGATTAACTTTCTGATCATCTTTTATTGACTGAAGTTCAAATCTGTCTTCTGACAATAGCATCTGATGCTGATATAGCTTATGATCATCATTTGCTTCAACTGACTTGACGTCTGACATTCTGATCAGCACGTCGACTTTCAGATTCTGTTTTCTCGACTGATATATGATCTTGAAGTTATATTCAGATAACTTCTCAGCTCATTTAGCTTGTCATCTGATCAGTTCTTTGATGATCATGAAGTACTTCAAATTCAAATGATCGATAAAGATCTTGATTGAAATATTCATACATTTCAATTTGAAACATCAATGCTTCAAGCAGCAAATGATAATCAGCAGTTTCTTGTCATAAATTTCATAGTTGCATTCTGCAAGAATCATGTTCTTGCTATAGAAGATCATTGAATGTAAAATGTCTTCATCATCATACTGAAACAATACTTTGTCATTGACATAGTTCAAAAAGTCAGTTTTCAGAATAACTTCTCTGATTAAGTTGAAATGCTTCAGAACGAGAATTGTCATCATTTATTGCTTTAGTTCTTCAAAGATCATCTGACAGATCTTTGTTCATTCAAAGAAGTAATCTTTTTGAGTCAGCTTTATCATGAGTTGAATGATCTTTGAGAAATTCTTTATGAATCATCAATAGAAATTGCAAAAGTCAATGAAGATTTGCACATGAGTCAACGATTGAAGCACTTTTCAGCTTTGAATCACATCTACTTTTCAAGAATTCATTCGCAGATCATTGATGAATATTAGTAGTTCAAGAAACGAGATTTTCTGAATCTTGAATTCACACTTGTCAATGTTTATTTGCAAGTCAACTTCGCAAAGCTTGTTTAACACTTCTTTCACATGAGTTCTATGTTCTTTCAAGATCTTACTATAGATGAGAATATTATTCAAGTATGTCTGACAGAACTTATGCAGATAGTTAAATAATACATCATTGATATAGTGCTGAAAAGACGCAAGTTCATTGATTAATTTGAAAAGCATTACTTTATACTTGTAAACATCAAAGAAAGTAACAAAAGTAGTCAAATTCTCACTTTCTGAACTCATGCGCAGTTTATTGAACGTGATGATAATGTTAAGTTAAGTCAGATACTTACTGTCTTGAATTCAAGCTAGTACTTCGTCTATTAAGAGTATTGAATAACGATTTCTTTTGATCAGAGCATTCAGTTTTTAATAATTCATGCAAAAGCAAAGACTATCATCTTTCTTTTTGATAAATAGTATTAACGAAGTGAAGAAAGCTTTGCTGAGTGTAATAAACTTCTTTTTCAAGTTTTCTTTTAGATACTTCTTGATCTTCTGCAATTTGTGACTTAACATAAAATACAATCGACTTTTAGAAGATTGACTCTCATCTTCTAATTCAATCTTACGATCATATAATTGATGCAAGAACAACTGCGTTGTCTTTTCTTTATCAAAAACATTCAGAAAGTCGTGATAAACTATCAAAAGCTTTTTTTTCAGTTCATTTAATGACATGACAAAGATCATTTCATTCAGTTTCGCGAAATCTTTGACTGAACTAAATGCTTTGTTGATTTTACTAATGATCAAGAAGAAGATCTTAATCTTCTTATTCTTGACTAAAGTTTAATACACAGTGACTTTGATCATGATAATATTGATGAGTTTCTTTGTCTCAGTTGACTGAAATGAGCGAAGTTAATTGAGATCAACTTAAGTGCTTTGCTTTGCTATGAGAGCAGATTCAATGAATCTATTCACTGATTTCTGATTCATGAGTCTCTTCAAGATAATCATTAATGTAACAATTGAGTTCAAGTTCTTTCATTTCATTTTGCAGATTTCATTTGATTCAGATTTGTAAAATGCTGATTGACTGCTTACTTTCAAAATAACAGATTTTGATGTTTGAATCTTCAATGATGATATTAATCAATCATTTGCAGAATTTATCAACATTTGATTTCTTTTCAATCAAAGATTTTCAAAGATTATCTTATGTTGATTTAGATGAGTTATTAATAGAGACATCATTTCATTCTTGTGTTCTTGTATCATGATCAATGTATACAGAGTGTATGTAATTAACTTTCAATCAAAGATTTCATTATACAATCAAATTAACTTTGATTTTGACAACAATATTGACTGAATATTAAAGCATTCACATAGTTCTGACATCAAAGATTCATTAATGAAAGTCATGTCAGTAACTTCAGTATCTATCAGAGTGAAGAATCTGAATATCTTTTCTAGATTACTCAAAATGACATCAACAGTGAACGACTTGAAATCAAATGAATCATCAAACATGCTGATGAAGCAGAATATGAGTATATCATTCTCAGTCACTACTTTGATGAAAGCAAGTCGTTTTTTGAATTTGCTGCAATTTCATGCATCTGAGCTGATTCAAGACAGTTGCATGCTCTATGTTTTAACTTCTTGCATTTGAAGCAAAGTTCTTTTTTAAACAACTTCTTTCTAGCAGAATCAACGTTTGATATTCTGAGTTTCTTTCATGCAAAGATTGAAGCTGAAATCGCAGTAGTAATCATCATCAAGATGCTAGCGATAAAGTGAGTGACTTGAGTCGTTGATGTTTTGAAGACTGATCAAGCATTCAATTTTGTCAATCGAACGTTGACTTGCATGCAGATGTCAATGAATTCATTCAAATTCATAGTTCATTTGTTGATCATGACTTGCTGAAGATCTGAGCTAATCTTATGCTGAAGATCATTTAGTAAAGTTTTGTTATTGTATTCTAGTTTTGCACTAAGTCTCTGAAATTTCATTCAAAATTCATGAAAGAAGATCTTGTTTTAATACAGCTTTAAGAACTGTTGTTGAGTCATGTGATGTTGATTAAGATTGTCATACATCTTATTTATGATCAACAGTATCTCTTTTACTTCAAGAAATGAGTTCATGATCATGTTTCTTATTCTGAGTGCTATGTGTTTAATCATCGTTTCACTGACTCAACTTTTCACATATGCAATCTTCATTTCTTCAATAGAAAAATGATTCTTGTTCATCTTCAGTTCTTTAATAGAAAAATGATTCTTGTTCATCTTCAGCTTATTTTGCATTCAAGACAATTAATTATTTACATTTTGCTTTGAATCTTTGAACAGAAATGAGTCAGATAGTTTAATCAACTTTGAGAATTGATCTTTTGAAATTGAAGTGCTTAGTTGACTTGATGTTGCTTCTAGATGATGTATAATCATGTTCTTTTTCTTCATCTCTTTCTATAAATGCATTTGAACAACGTTCAATGTTATCTGTATAACTTTCAACTTGATGTTGATAGCTTTCAATTCAATGTTGATCTTGTTGATGTTATTCAACATTTGAATCATGTTATTGTGAATCTTAATTTCAATGTCATGCTGTTGACATATGTACTTGATAAACGCAACAAGATCATCTGCTTCATGAGCAATTATTCAAGCATTCAGTTCAGTGCTGATGCTGATCTTAATCATTTCATGATTAAAAAGTAACATGTTCATGTTCTTTTCTTTAATATTCAACGATGCATTCATGTTTTTTTCTTCTGATGCTGTTTAATTCTGTGATAAAAGTGATTCTTTTTCAGCATCTTGAAGTTCATAGCAAGTCATGCTCACTGATTCTGATTCTAATTCTATGCTTTTAATCATTGTGTGAGTAGAAAATTGCTGATCAAAATTCAACTGAAATTTCTGATTTCAGTTTTAAAACAATGCATTCATGTTCTTCTGTTCTTCTGTTCTGATGATGAGTTCAGTAAAGAGTTAATTTAGAGCAACATGTTTATATTCTTCTGTTTTGTTCTAGAAATTTCTTGATTTTTAATAAGTTTTCTGAACTCAATTTTCTGATTTCAATTCTGATTTAAGTTTGAGTGATGTAGCTTGTTTTTATATCATTTACACATTAATAGCAAGATTAATGAGCTTTGAACTAATGTTATGAGTCTGCATAAAGCGAATCATATGAGTGTATTTTAACTAGAAGTTCAAAGCTGAAGAAGAAAGAAGATGCAACACGTCGTGAGTTTTACTCATGAAGACACGCTAGATTGCTAGCGTGTTAACATCAGCTCTATACTAGTTTATGATAGTCTGACATGATTTATGTTAAACTAACTTGAAGTGCATGATTGCAACATCTATGTTTATTGATTTGAGCTTTGATGATCAGCTTAGTTTTTTTCAATTGTTAATGATTGAAGTTCAGTAACTCTTTCATTCAAATGATAATATTGTCTGCTTTTTTAGCTTCAATTCGTTCATGAGTGATTTCATAGTCAGTTGTATCTGAATCAAAACTCATTTGAAGGTGAAATTCTTTATTGAAGTAAAAAGAAATTATTAAGATGATTGAGAATGTATTGACATTATCACTGAACTCAATCATAAATATTCATTTAGCTCAATCATTCTGCATGTAATTACAGTAAATTCTAAGTTTGCATTCAACATCTTGATTGACTCACTCTGTTTGATCATTGATCTCAGAATGATAAGCAGTGAATAAACTAGCGATAATTCATAGTTGCTTACAAAGACTCTTTTACATGATGAATACAAATTGAGAGTCTTTATTTGAAACAATAGAACTGAGTAAATCATGCAGTTAATAAACATTTCATAGCATGATTCAAATCATTTCTTTGACTAAGATGTCATCATCTTTTCAATGACAGAAAACATAGTGACGTTCTTTGACGAGATAATATATGATTATGCAAATAACGTTATAGTTTTCTGACAGAGATAGTTCAGTGATGAAGTTCATTAATGCTATCTTTAAAAACTTTGCTTTGCTGATAAGCATGATAGTTTCAAATGTATCATCAAATAGTAGCTTAATGATCTGATCAATAGTAGAAACACTGAACTAGATCAATGATTTGTTTATTGTTGAGATAAGAGATTGAAGATTGATCATGCACTTCTTGTAGTAATTTCGTGTGCATGTTCTCAGAAACTCACAGTAGATCTTTTCTCAAGTTACAGCTGATCAGAAGGTTGAAAAAGTTAAGTTGAGATCAAAAAAAATTCTTGACGTTAAGTTGAACTTTAAAGTTAACATATATCTTGCACATTCAAGATCTGACGTCAAGTTGAAAAAGCTTCAAGCTTTATGCGAAGCATATGTCAAGCGAGATCACAAAAAATTCACATCTGATCATCAAAGTCTCGTCTGTGCATATGCTAAGCATATGTAGAAGAATCTTCGCTCGTCTTGCTATTCATGATATATGCATAATCTATGATTGTGCTGTTTTCTCGATGCTTCGCTCTGTTACGAAGCATGTTGACATTGAATAAAGTCTAGTCAATAAATTCTAGAAATTTCAATATGTGAACAAGAAACAACGATGTTTTGAATTGAAATATGCTGAAACATTTCATTCATTCAAGCTTTAGCAAATCGACTACTTCGTCTCTTTGTTCGCTCTACTATAAATACAGCTCAAAATCGTCTTCTTTCTTCTATATTCTTAGTTTTCTAGTTAAAGCTATCTTTATTGATCAAACATTCTATTCAGCTACGCATTATCTCGCTGCAATGTGATTAGATTCTAGACATGATTTTAACATTAAACTAAGAATTCGTTAACTCTATGATACGAGTATCAATATTCATTCAAGACACTCATACAGACAAATCGAGTCTAAAGAAATTTGTTTATCTGATGATTCAACCTCGAAAGACAAGAACAACATCAGAGAATTCATAGAATCAACGAGAACATATAATCATTGAATTGCTAGAAGATTTATCGCTCATTCAGTACATATTCATTCAAAATCGATTAATAGAATCTATAATAAAGAATCTTCGTGAATTGCTTGAGAATCAACTCATTCTCATGAAGCAGACGAGTGAAAATAAGCTGTTTAATTTCTTCTCAAAAAGCTCATGAATCAGTTGAGTCAAAATAATCTGTGTCATCAAATTCAATTCAACTCGATTTAAATCAAGATCAATTTAGTGAGTCTGCTACAAAGACATGATTCAAAATTGATCTCTTTGATGAGCAAGTCAACTAGTGAGTCTGCTTCAATGATACTCTTCGTCAATGCAATGACTCACTCACTTTCATTGTTCTATCTCATCAGTGAATCTGATTTACCTTGTGTTCATCTTCAACTAGTGAGTCTGCTTCAATGACATGATCAGAATCAATCTCTTCAATGAGCTAGTCGATTTTCTTCTAGTGAGTCTGCTACAAAGACGCTGTCAATGCAATGATCTATTTACTCACATCGCTTTATCTATCAGTGAATCAATCTATCTTGTGTTTCTGTGTCAACTAGTGAGTCTGCTTCAATGACATGATCAGAATCAATCTCTTCAATGAGCAAGTCGATTTCTACATAGTGAGTCAACTACAATAGACATTTCGATGATTTGAAAAATCAATAGAAAGATTAATAGAAAGATGAGCGTCGAGCTCTACGTCAGTGCTATGAACTACACTACAAGTCATAGAGACATGCCTTTTAAAGAGAAGAAAGTAATGTTACAAAGCATGTCAACATTGAATAGAATCTAGTCAATAGACTCTAGAGATTTCAATATGTGAACAAGAAACAATGATGTTTCAAATTAAAATATGCTGAAACATTTCATTCATTCAAGCTTTAGCAAATCAACTACTTCGCTTCTTTGTTCGCTTTACTATAGATACAGCTCGAAATCTTCTTCTTTCTTCTGTATTCTTAGTTTTCTAGTTAGAGCTATCTCTATTGATCAAACATTTTATTCAGCTACACATTATCTCGCTGCAGTGTGATTAGATTCTAGGCATGATCTCAACACGCTTAAGCTGTGCATATGCATGACTTCAATACTTCGCTCTTGCTGTTTATCTTTTAGTTACTTTAACTATATAACATCGATTCTTGAGCTCATGATTAGCATATGCAGAAAGCTGAGTCGAAATTGAAATAATTTTGAACTCATGATTAGCATATGCAGAAAGTTGAGTTTGAATTGAAATCAAAAAAAAAGTTTTGACTCTGACTCAACTTTTTCAATCTCTCACCAACTATAATCTCATCTTTTCTAAATAGAATGTTATCAACAATTTTGTAGTTCTTCATCTTAATGCTATGAAGCTTGAGCTTGTTGTCATTTTCAGCTTGTTTATATTTGCTGCAAAACTCATTCATCTGATTGACTAATCATACTCTCTGATAAAGATTGACTTCTGATTTCGAATTTGCGCTCAATTTCAAGTCAATAGATAGAATATTGACTCTATCAAAGATAAGAATAGTTTGAAAGCAATCTTTAAATCATTTAACTGATTCAGAAACGTTCGCTAGAAACATTCAAGTTAGCGCATTGACTTTAGTATTCATTTTGTCTGATTTAAAGATGATCTGAAAATTGAACTTTGATAAAATGTTCAGATAGTTGACTTGATGTTGACTCAGCTGTTTGTTTTTCATGAAGATTTTCAAAGCTTGATGATCAATGAATATTTAAATGAGTAATTCAGTACATTTCAGCTTGAATCATTAATGTTTGAAATAATGAATAATGATCAGCAATTTCTTGTCATAGATATGATAGTTGATTTCAGCAAGAATCATGCTTTTGCTGTAGAAGATCATTGAGTGAAGTACATTCTCATCATTGTACTGAGATAGTATTTCATCTTTTACATAGTTTAATGCATTGATTTTCAAAATAGTTTGATATTTGAGATCAAAATGATGAAGAACTGAAGCGAAACTGATCTGTTTCTTCAGATTTCTGAAAGCTTGAATGCAGACTTTGTTTCAAACAAAAGACGTGTTTTTTCTAGTTAATTAAGTGAATGATTTGACTAGTTTGAAGAAGTCTCTAATAAAACAACGGTAAAAGTTCACAAATTTCATGAAGTCTTGAATTTCTTTCAAATTGATCAAAGTAGTTCAGTTAACTATGATGATCATCTTACTTAAATTCATGCAAAGATCTTGTTCTGATACAATGATTTCTAGAAAGACTGTCTCTTTTACATTGAATTCACACTTTCAAATATTCATCTGCAGTTCAGCTTTACGTAGTCAACTCAATACTAGTTTGACGTGATCTTTATATTTCTTTCTTATTTTGCTATAAATGAGAATGTCATCTAGATAAACTTGGCAAAAGTCATTCAGAAAGTCTCATAGAACATCATTCATATATTGTTGAAAGAAGATTGATTCATTAGTCAGTTTAAATGATAACATCTTGTATTTATATGCTTTTAAAGCAGTGATAAAAGTGATGTAATTCTCATTATTGAGATGCATTCGCAGTTTGTTGAATGCTGATATGATGTTCAATCTAGTCAGATGCTTGCAACTCACTATTTTATCAATGATCTCGTTTATCAACGATAAAGAATATTTATTTCTTTTGAAAATGACATTTAGCTTTCAATAATTCACGCAGAATCAAAAATCTTCATTTGCTTTAAGAGTGAATAAAACAGAAAAGAAATAAAAAGTCTGACTAAAAGTGATGAATCTCTTCAACAGATTCTCATTTAAATACTTCTTTACTTTCAGAAGTTTGACAGAGAAAATTTGATAGACTCAACAGCAAGAAAGCATTGAATCACTGATGAGCTCAATTTTATGATCATAGAAGTGATGAGAGAGTAGTTTATTCAATTGAACTCAATCAAAAACATCTAGAAAATCATGATATTCTGAAGACAGCTTGACTTTAATAGCTTTCAAATTCTGAGTAGTTTTCTTGATGAAAGAGACGTTCAGAGCGTTCAAATTGCACTGAGTGTTGTACGCGATTTTTCTATCAATATTCTTCATGAATAGAGCGAATACTTTAGTCTGATTCTTCTTTGAGCAATTCAACAGTATTTTGAACAAAGCAACGTTTATGCTTTGAATTGAGAATGACTTTTTCTGAATCGTAGTTGAAACAGATCATTTGAGCATTCTAGAAATCTTTGACTGAAAGATAAAAGTAGACAAAGTTGATTGCAATCAACTTAAGTGCTTTGAATTGAGAGAAATTCAAAAAATTGAAATGAAAGTATTTAATTGATTTGAAAAAACGATGATGTCAATTCACATATTCAGTAATATTTCATTTTTATTCATTCATGATTTTTCTAATATGACTTCATGATGATTGATGTCAGCTATCAATATAGAAACAATCAATTTCTTATGACTTTCAATGATGAGATTCAATAGAATTTTATGAGTGATAGTCTTCTTAAATATCTTTTCATCATATTCTTTTATTAACTTCTCTTTTGTCAGTGATATAAATTAAATTCTCAGCTCTTTACATACTTTATTGACTAGATTGATATGTATGATCATATAAACGACTGAATCACTGTTTATCAAAGAACAAAAACTGAATGATTTGTTCTGCAAGATGAGAAGAGCATTAACTAGAAATAACTTATCAAAGTAATTCTCTTTCGATAGAATTTCGTCTAGATTGCACAAAGATATAATCTTCACTTCAATGATTGTTGAAAAAATGACTAGTTTTTTGACTTGAACTCTGATTCAGTATTGAGTTCAAAATGATTGTAGTTCTCGTCAACTGCATTAACTTTAATAGATTGATTCAAACATTCTTTGAAACTATGATCTGATTTGTGACATATAAAACAGATTTCAACTAAAACGTTTGCATTCTTGACGTTAGTCAAAACTGCGCTGCGTGACTTTAATCAGTCAGACTTTAAAGTTGAAGACTGAACAGCAATAGTTACTTTAGAAATGATGATCTTTGAATCATCATGTTTGAGTAGTTTGTTCTTGATCTTTCAAACTGCTTTATGTTCATTGTTTAAATGAATCAGATAGTTTCAAATATCTGATAGCTTGATGAGCAACTTCATCTGAGTTGTTCAAAAGATTTGAAGATGAAAGTTTATTTTATTCTTTAGATTAATGACTAGTACATTCTTCTGATACTTTAAATAAATGTATAGTTGTTGAAACTGATTAAAGAAATCGCTGAATTTCTTTGATTCTTGAATTAGATTAATATATTCTCTACGATAGTTGTCTTTCTTATCAGAATCATGAAACAATTGAGCTAGTTTCTTTAAAAGTTCATTGACAGTCAAATAAAGATTATCACAGTTAAGATTGCGTTTGACTTGAGTGACTTTAATGATGTCATCTGCTAGTTGAGAGTTAATGTAGCTCAGCTTGTAGAGTTCATTTGAAAAGATGTCAATGTTCATTGCTAACTTCTCTTGTATGTCAAGAAATCGATTCTCTCAAGTAGAGTTTTTTTCATCAGTGAACACTGAAGAATCAAGTATTTTATGATATTGAAATTGTTTAAAGTAAATGACAATCAAGAAAGCAGAGATAATTATATTAACTGTAATAGCAGTGAAAGCTTGTAGTTGTGTTTTCAACTATTGAATTTCACTCTTGTCTCGTTGTTTCATCTTAACAAGATGATCTATTTCTTTATTAAGATTATAAATACGTTTCTTTCATACTTCTATATCATTGAGTATGATGATTTCAGCGTTTAATTCGTTGAAAGCAATGAATAAAGAAGTGTGTTGTGAGTTGACAATAAAAGAGAAAGCTTGTGAATGTGTTTGTTGCAAGAGATCAACGAAAGCTTTATCTTTATCAGATGTGTTCTTAAATGTCATAGTGAAGAAGATGAAAGTTGATTTGAACTGAACAAAGAACAAAGCTCAGTAGTTTTATGAAGAAAGACGAATGTTTGTTTAATAAAGAAGATGTTTGTAAAAGTGATTGATCTTAAAGCAATTTACGAAGATTCTTTATTGTAATTCTCTTGATCGATTTGATTCTCTAGCAATTCACGAATTTTTTTTATTATAGATTCTATTAATTGATTTTGAATGAATGCATATTGAATGAGCGATAAATCTTCTAGCAATTCAATGATCATATATTTTCATTGATTTTATGAATCTTCTGATGTTGTTCTTGTCTTTCAATGTCATTGATCATCAGATAAACAAATTTCTTTAGACTTGATTTATCTGTGTGAGTTGATTAAATGAGTAATGAGATCAGTATCATGTGATTAATGAATTCTTAATATAATGTCAGAATCATGTCTAAATGATACAATCAATGAAGATTAGAGTTGATAGTGCTTGATCTTTAAAGATAACTATAACTGAATATTAAAAATACAGAAGAAGATTGATATAAAAGCTTCTATTTATGTAATGTTCAGAGACTGTGCTAAACTTGAAAGAAATGTGTTTGTGACATGAAAAGAAAATGATGTAAATGAACAAAATGTTGGTGAAAGAAAAGAGTGTTGAGAAAGAAAAAGAATGTTGAGTCATATCTGAGTTAAATCTGAGGCAGATCTAGGTCAGATCTCAACTAAATCATTGACTAACTTTAATCATTATGCAAAGTACTCACTAATGTGCATTATGAATTGATTAAAACTTCAGTCTTGTTCAGTTTTATCAATCTTGATATGCTTGTAATAAAATGCATGAGCTGAGCGATGCACTTAAGTTGATATGATGCTTTGCAAAATGAGTCAGAATTGAAAGTCAGCTATTTAAAAAACTTTCTTAGTTTTTGTCATTAAAGCGAAGTGACATTGATCAAATGATAATGATGTTCAAGAAAAAAATCGAGATATTGCAAGAAAAATTCTTTCTTTCATCTTTTCAGATAAACATTAACAACATTGCAAACTCATTTATATTCTTGACAATGTCATTTGACTTATGCATTTCAGAAAATGAAGTAAGATAGACAATTAAAAGAATAAAAGCAAACAAAGCATTAAACATTTCAGACATTTTAAACAAAGTGTTGTAAACAAATCTTGCAAAACTGACTTTGATATTGATGAGTTTATTCAATGCATGTATAATACACAAATATCATTCAAAGCAGTTCAAAAAAGCTCAAATGATAGTACTATGCAAATTGAAAAAGAATGATTATATTGATTCAAAAACATATTGATTCATTACTTTGCTTAATATCATGAGCAAAGCTCTGAAGTTAATCATGACTAAGAAACTGAGCAATATAGTTGAGACTCATCACATGCTATCTGATGTTCAAATGAAAGTGAGATGCAAGTGATTCATAATCTCAACATTAAATTTACTAGTATATCAGATTCACACAGTATGAGACTGCAAAATCAAATACATAGTGTTCATGCTAAGTTTAAATATCATTGAAGCATTCAATCAAGTCTTGCATGTCAAACTTTTGCATACTTTGAAAATAAAAAGAACTTCAGACTACATAGTTAAATGAGCATGCAGCTTTCTTGAAAATCAAGAAACATTGCTGAGATTCAATGAGTAAATGAGTGACATATGCAAGATAAATACAAACATATTGCAAAAATCTTTCATTTCATCAATTTTCTTTCTATTCTTTAATGCAAGTTTGATTAAGAAGTGCAAAGCATTGAAAATTAAGATTGAAATGCTTAACTTTGTAAATGACATTAACATTCTAGCATACAATAAATTCATTGAAGAAATTTGCAAAACGTTAAGCAAAGTGCATGATATTTGCATGAAATGAGCTTACACTTATGATACAACATTTGCATCAAAAAAGTATGAATTTATGCACTTCATCAGAAAATCAAAGAGATTTGACATAATGATTAGCATATAAATAGAAAGTTCAGTTATTAAGTTGAAATCAGACATGCAAGTTTTGAGAGTACAACTGAATATGAAATTGCGATGAAATGTGCATCTTCGTCAAATTAAAGTGAATCACATCACAAGAATGCTAATACTTAGTTGACTTGAAGTTTTTACATGAAGAGCAATTTTCACAAAAGCAAGACAAATATACTCAGTAGTAGTAAGATCAGAAATTGCATTTGAAACATTAATCTGACATCAACAAGAAAAAGAGAAAGAACTGTCAGATAAAAAATGCAAACTTGAAACATTATAAAATCAAATTCTGCATCACATTGCAAAGATGTTCAAAAAAGTAAGCATTAAAACTCTGAAAGCAGAAATGTATATAAGTTTGCTGCATGTTCATTTGAACATGCTGCAAGACAAGATCATGTTACGCAGTTAAGTTAACAATTATATGCAGAAAATCAGATAAATATGCAAACTGATATGCATTCATCTGATGAGCATCAATTGCATCATTTCTCACTTTTTCATCATTAAGAAAGTGATGCTTCTGAACAACTTAATTCAAGAAGATGCAAAAATACAGTTAAAATGCAAATGATTAGCTTTCGCTGCAACGATTTTGACTAGTGACAGCATTGCAATGGCACAGTATTACAGAAGTCAATGAAAACTATGATGAGAAAAATATAGAAAATGCATTGCAAATGTTCACATCATCTTGACACAAAGATTGCATTTGTTCAACAAAATGATAAAAATGTAAAATGATTTTCAAAAGATTAAAAGTACTTTCATCATTTACATCAGAATTGAATGCATAAATTTAAATGTTTATCTGCACTTCAGAAATGTTTCAGATGCAGATAGCATGCAATGTGACTGCAATTGAAATCATCAGATGATGAAACATGTATTCATGCATTGCTTGAACTGATTGCATCTGCGATCAAGAATGCTATGAAACGTTAACTTTTTAAACTATTGAATAATCATTGCTATTATGAAGAGTTTCAGAGCAGCTGTAAGAATGATGATGAAAATGAAGCTTTTAAAGCAATTTAAAACGACTAAGTCACTCATTTTTTAACGTGCAATCAACGTGAACTAATTTGATACAAAGTCTCATAATGATAGTTTCAACTGCATGAAGCAATCATATAAACAGCAAGTGATTTTCTATCTTAGAGAGTTTTGTTCACTCGATATAAATAGCATAGAGTTTCTCATGAGTTAACTTAATTGATGTCACAAAAGTAAATTAATCATTGAGTTAAGTTTTAAGTTGATATTTTAAACTTAAATTGAGATTGAGTTGAGTTGCTTACATTTTTAACTTAACTTGAGTTGAGTTGTTTATATTTTCAACTTGACGTGATTCAATTCAACTGAGAATTGAGTCAACTCAACTTAACTCATCAAGAACTTAAGCTTGACATCAAGAGAGTTAAATATAGAAATTTTTTCAACTTTTGCATTATCTTTTTGCATTATCTTTTTGATAGAAAGTTATAAAGAGAAAACATGAAAATCATTTGATAAAGAATCATGATGAGAAACATGAAGAAAAACATGAAGAAAATCATAAAGAGAAATATGAAGATCATTTGATAGAGAAACATGAAGAGAAACATGATAAAAAACATGATGAAAAACATAACAAGAAACATGAAGAAAAAACATGAAGATCGTTTGACTTTGATAGAAAGTTATGACGAGAAAACATGATAGAAAGTCATGAAGAAAATCATAAAGACTGTTCAATTAAACTATTTACATTTATTTAATATCTTGTTGAATTGAATTGAGTTTTTGAATCAAATTATTGAGTTAAACTTCTCAACTTAATTCAAGTTCTTGAGTTCAACTTCTTAATTCAACTCAACACTTTTTCAAAAAAAATTCAACTTAACTCAACACTTTTCAAGTCAAGTACTTAACTTGAACTTAAATACTCAACTTGATGCAGTCAGTTTACACAAAAGTGTATAAATTTATTATTATTATTATCATGTTACGTTGAAACAGTTGATCAAAATATTGATGAAATTGAAAATATTAATTAATTTAATTAATTAAGTAAAATGCTTTTTATAAAATTGAATTATTGACTTAGCATTTGATGATGAACGTCAGAAATCAAAGAAAATAATCACAAAAATATTGCAAGATTCATTTATTTCGCTCATTTTATTTCTAATTTATATTCGATACTTATTTTCAAAGATTCACACAAAGATTGAAAATGTACAGTCACTCAGCTACATTGATGACGTAGCACTATACATGAAGAAAAGAAATATTGATAAAAACATAAAAACGTTGAAAAATGCAATGCAATTCAATGACTTAAAATTTAAATTAATACACTTTGAAAGTCATAAGAAAACATTCAATCAAATGATTATTCTACTCAATAACATAATCATAAAATCAAAGACATGCATACAATGACTAGAAGTTTGACTGAATCAAAAGCTCAACTTCAAAGTTCATGTGCAAATGAAAATCATGACAGTTACAAGAACATTACACTCATTGTTTAAATTAATGAATAGTAAACTGATTGCATCAAGTTGAGTACTTGAGTTTAAGTCAAGTACTTAACTTGAAAAATGTTGAGTTGAGTTGAGAAGTTGAACTTAAGAACTTAAGTTGAGCTGAAAAGCTTAATTTGACAACTCAACTCAATAATTTAATTCAATTCAACAAGATATTATATAAATGTAAATAGCTTAATTAAACAGTCTTCATCATAACTTTTTATTAAACACTCTTCACAATAATGCAAAAAGATAATGCACTATGAATTTATAAAATTATGAATTATGATTAGAACTTAGAAAGTAAGATAAGCATTGTTTGCTAGTTGAACAGCTTTATTATTTTCTTTTCACTTTCATTATTTTCTTTCTTCTTACTACTGATTATCTCATATTCATCATGTTGTAGTTTCTTCTTATTTTTCTTTGCTTCATAACACATCTCTGCATCATCATTTTCTACTATGATGAAATTATTTGAATTAGAATTTATTATATGTATTAAATTTCAAATTTCTCGTTCTTTAACAGTTAAAAAAGTAATGAATTCTGTTGCAAAATTCTGAAAAGCTGTTATAAAATTAGTATCATCAATCTGCTTTAACTTCTTCAAATTATCATAATGAAGAATTCTTTGTTGAATTAAGTAAACTATAGAAATCATAAATTTTGATATTTCTTCACTTACATTCAGCTTATCTGTTGTCTTCTAAAATTGATATTAGTTTCTACAACTGAAAGATAATGCATATAAATAATGTATATTTTCATTGCTTTTAAAGCAATTTTCTTTGCAGTAGTATTTGCATTTTGTATTGTAGTAGTATTGATTGACAACGAGATTCATTTGTATGTAATGTCAACTACGAATCTTTTGATTCTATGTTCTGAATAGAAGTCAGAAGAGTTAAAAGATCTCAATTCAACGCAATTTGAACAATGTTAAAGTGTTGCATAAGCAGAAAAGTTGATCATGCAAAGTTTTCATCTACGCGACAGCATCTTCTTTAACAGTCACAATCGATCTATGAAGAAGATTAATGACATGTCAATGTCAGTAAAAGATGAAAAGATATCTAGTGAAAAAGTCGATCTCAGTATGAAAGTTATGACTATAAGTGATCAAGAAATTTGCAACTCATTAATTGCATCAATATACTGAAAAGTCTTCATCACATCAACAATATCATCAAGTAATTGATGAAAAAATATCAGATAAAATAGTCGTTCTCAGTCTGAGAGTTGTGACTACAGTGCTTAAAGAAGTAGTGACTCATTGATCATGCTGATATACTGAAAGAACTTGAACTCATTTTCTTTACTTGACATCAAGTCATACATTTATCTACATGAAAAATCAAGAGTTCAAGAAAATGATCAGAATGTATTCTCTTTCATTGATCAGAGTCAAACATTAAATGATTGCAATTGCACATTTATACTAACAATTCATTCAACGTCTACGTGACATAAGTTGAATCAAGAGAAGAAAAGAATTACTCAGTACAATCATATTCTATCTCTCTTTCATCACATATTTCTCTGCACAATGAATGACAATCATTAAGTAAGAGAACACAGCTCTACATATGTTACAATCATGAACATCACAAATGCAAAGAAAATGTCTTTCATCTTTGAATCAAGAATTGAATTGAAACATCATTGTATAAAATATCATCAATGAAGAGCAGAACAAAAACAATGTATCATAATTAAACAGCACAGACTCTTATCAAGAGTTTACTCAAGCGTCACATGCTGAATAGAAGCTATAGATTCAAACATGATACATAGTTTCAAAACTCACTGTCTCAATGATGTTGAAGTCATTATATAGTTGATGAATGATTTTATTTCTCAAAGAGTTTTGTTCATTCATATAAATAGCATAAAGTTTTTCATGAGTTGAGTCTAAATTGATATCATAAAAATGTATGAATTTAAAATCAAATTGCAGCAGTATTTGCATCTTGTGTTGCAGCAGTTATATTGAAAAGCTTTATTGTTTCAGTAATAATCTCAGCGTTCACTTTACATCTGATTTTCAATTCAAAGCATTCAACTATAAACAGATCAGCGCTTTATCTAGTATTGCATTACTGAGATGCATTATCATGAATATCTTTGTTCTTTCACTCTTATTTTATCTCATTTCTTACATAGTCATTCATCACTGCTTTGTTAATCTCATTCACTTCTTTTTAAATATTGAACTATCTTAATTTGTGTAGTCATTTAAATATAACTATACAATCATTGTTTTGTTGCTTGTAATATTCTTTAATCTCATTAAATCAATTTTCATCACATTTTTGACTTGTGATAAACTTTAAGTTTACAAATAAAGTGAACATTATTTATTAAAGTCAGCATTATTCTCTTAATAATGCATTTGAGTAATACAATAATATCAATGAAATTTAAGTAGTTTGATAAAATATAAACTTGTAGAGAATTTGAAAAAGTAAGAAATATAACATTAATAATAATAATAATAAATTCATACACTCTTGTAACATCAATTAAGTTGACTCATGAGAAACTTTATGCTATTTATATTGAGTGAACAAAACTCTCTGAGATAGAAAATCACTCGCTGTCTATACAACTGCTTCACGCAGTCAAAACTATCATTATGAGACTATGTATTAAATTAGTTCGTATTAATTGCACATTAGAAAATGAGTGACTTAGTCACTTTAAATTGCTTCAGAAGCTTCGTTTTTATCATCATTCTTGCAGCTGCTCTGAAACTTTTCATGATAGTTTATAGAAAATATGTTGTATACATTGCATGCAACATACATAAAGCACAATCTCTATGCTGATTTCTTTCTTAGACTCAAGAGATTACTCAAAGAGTTTTCTTGCAACAGATTCATAGTTCAAAACAAACAAGATCTTTCACTGCTCAGATTTTGACAGTTTACTTCTTAAGCATGAATCGCAGACGTTTCATCTGCAATATGCATGTGTATCACAGTTGATTTCTTCTTTAATCACATTAACATGTAAATTGATCACATTGAATTGAGTACTTAAGTTCAAGTTAAGTACTCAATTTGTCACGATTCTAGCCTTGTCAGACTCAGTCTTCTAGTCTTGTCAGATCTATTCTCGCTTCGTCATCTTGACTAGTCTCTATTGAGTCTAGCGTCGGCTGAGAAACACACATATGTAGTCAGCTTCTTTTCTGTAACTATCTTTCTTTCTTAGCATTTATCTTCTAGTTAAATGACACTCATATTGACTCGCTCTATGCTGATTTCTAACATTAGATAAATGCTCATCATCTACTACTTTGCTATCGATGAATAAATGATATGAAACAATCTATTCAGTAAGAAAAATTTGCATCATTATTTTAGATTGCAAGAGATTCTTTGATTCTACACTCATTTTCATCAGTCTATTTGCAAGAGATTCTTTGAATAAAGCACTCAATTATTATCTGAAATTCACAAGAAATTCTTTGAATTTTCACTCATCAAAAAACATCAATTCAAAACATCAATCTCTCATCTACTCTTATCTCAACAACTTCTATCTTCTCTCATCATGATACACAACGTCAAGTCAGTTGAGTCTTGAACAAATTGTCTGCTCAGAAGCACTGTCAATAAAAGAGTTTCACTTCTACTCATTGATGCTTCAGTCGAAGCTGAGAAAGCTGTCATTGCATGAAACATAAACATCAAAGAACAACTGTTTCATTGAGTCAGCAATCAATTCAATGAAGTCATCAATATGCTGAATGAGCTTCGAAGTCAGCACGACTTGACTTTACAACTCAATGAACATTGACTTCTTGTACAAGAAGATCACAAAAAGAGAGCGAAACAACTAGAAGTCACTTTTGATAAGAATGATGAGCTAGAGAAAAAGATTCATCAGCTACAAGGCGAGCAATTGAACTTCAGAGTGAAACAACGTCAAGCTGATCAATCTATGTCTCGTCAAGAGACTCAGTCAGTCGAGCATCGAGTCAATCAGAAAAAGATCTCATTAATCTCTGAAGTTGATCAACGCTTTTGAAGCTCATGAGAGTCATTCACTCTATTTGATAACGAGAATGATCATCACAAGTTCATCAAGCTTTCGAATTCACTCATTTTCATCGAAACAGATGACTCTATCTGAGAGACATGAAAAATCAAAATAGTTAACAAGCTCAATGTCAACGCAAATCATTACTCTACTGAAAAGATTCGTATTGTCTATGTGATTTTCAGACTAGAAGACAATGCTGATCAGCAAATCTATGCAAAGCATCATGTTAATGCTTTCTTTCTCTATCAATCACTATCAGAGCTACTGAAACATCTGAAAGAAATTTATGAAGATCAGAATCTGATTCGAAAGTGTCATCATGAATACGTTGCTCTGAAGCAGCTCAACAAGCTCTTCAGCTTCTTCTATTCAGAATTCACTAGAATATTCAGCTTTCTGAACTACGATGATATCACTCTGATGAACGACATTCAGAATAAAATCAATAATCGTCTTCAGAACGCATTGTCAGTTTGTCTTATAGAGTTTAGCTCACTTGATAAGCTCAAGATCTTTCTTCAAGATGTGAATAACAAACAACGAGTCAATTATCAGCTACGTGACGAGCAACAAACAGTCAAATCAATAGCAGCTTCGAAAAAACGTTTCGTTTCTTCGTTGATATCAGCATCAATCTCGACTACTAGCTATGTTCGACTCGCTACTTTTTTCATTCTCGAATCTGAATGATCAAGAATGTCAATCATCTGCTTCAACTGCAAAGTATCAAATCATCTTTCAAAGAACTGTTCTCAGCTGAAGACTAGTACTTCAACATCTTGTGCATTCATCTCTTGTCTCAATGAAATCATCATGTCAAAAAAAGAGAAGAAATTATTTACAGAGAAATCAAAGAATGAGGCAAAAAACTAGTGACTTTCATCAAAGACATGATGAAAGATGTGTTAATTTCTTCAACAATGAGCAGCTCAAATAATCTCTTTGCTTCAAAATCTTTGACTACTGAATGTGTATTATTTAGCAATGAAATTAGTTACTCATTAAAGTCATTGATTAACATTGAAGCAGCTGACTATTCGTTCATTGATAAATTAATCGCGCAGAATGTTTGTGATCATTTGCAAATTGAATCTTTATCGTTAATCAAGCTCAAGTCAATAAGAGAATTCAATGATTATTATGCAAAAAAGCTTATTACTCATGCAATTTATTTGAATCTAACTGTTCAAGATCATATGAAACGTTTTGTCTTTATGCTGATCACTTAATTAAATCAATATCAGATGATTCTTGAAAAAACATGAATGAACAAGATCAAGATGACTATTGATATGAAAGATGATCATCTTCAATTTTCTAGTTTCGAAACTCATATCAAAGCTTCTATCAAAGCTTTTATCAAAGCTCATTCAACTGTTCTTTTAAGTAAGAAAATCGCGATAGAACAGAAGAGTTCAACTTTTATTCAAATACTAAAGAGATTTATCTCTTCTGTTATCACTTGACTCAGCGAGAAGTCATCTTCATTCAGTAAAATCATGAAATCATTTAATTTAATCAATTTCGCTTCGTCTTTCAATTCAATAAATATAACAATGATAGAGACTGCAACATATAAATCACTAGTCAAATGATTGAATGTGACTACTTTCGCGATCATCATCACGAAAATCAATTGACTTCTAAAAACAGCTAGAAATAAATCAAAAAACGTAAATCTACAAAAGCTTTCATATGAAGAGATCTTGAAAGAAGTCAAAGCTAAGCTTTCTTCGAAATATCATGATTATTTAGACGTGTTTGATTGAGCAATGACTGATCAACTATTCTCTCATCATCTCTATAATCATAAAATAAAGTTGATCGACGAGAAAACATCTTCTTGAAGTCATCTCTATCATATGTCTGATTACAAGCTTCAAAAGATGAAGAATTATCTGATTAAGCATCTGAATAAAGACTTTATATCTTCTAGCTCAGCTTCATATGCTTCGCTCATACTATTCGTTGAAAAGAAAGATGATAGCTTGCGTTTCTGCGTCGATTACAGAAAGCTTAATGCTTTGATCAAATGAAATTGCTATTCTTTGTCATTAATAGACGAGACTTTTGCTCATATACAAGAAAGCAAGTATCTGACTTGATTAAACATCATTGTTACGTTCAACAAACTACACATGCATTCAGATGATGAAAATTTGACTATCTTTATCACTTCTTTTGATTTCTACAAATATCACGTGATGACTTTTGAATTAATCAACGACTCGACTTTCTATTAACACTATATAAATAACGTGCTATTTGACTATCTTCATCAGTTTTGTCAAATCTATCTAGATGACATTATCATCTACAGCAAAATACTGAAGAAACATAAGCAACACGTATGATTAGTTTTACATAAATTACGAGAGACTGATCTTCAGATGAATATAAATAAATGCAAGTTTCATGTTCAGAAAATCTTCTTTCTGAAACTATTGCTATTCATTAAAGAATTAAAGATGAACTTCAGAAAAGTACAAGCAGTAGTTGAATGATTTACTTCTACAAATCTCACTCAGATGCAGTTTTTCATCAACTTCTGCAATTTCTATCAACGTTTTATAAAAAACTTCTTGAAGATTGTTCATTCTCTGATTCAACTAACTCAAAAAAAGATGATATTTGAATGAAATTAAGCTTGTTAAATGATCTTTGATCATATGAAGAAACGAATGACTGAAGCTTTTATTCTTCGTCATTTTGATCAGAATAAAGAAACTATTCTTGAAACAAACTCATTTGACTATGTCAACAATGATATACTTTCTCAGTATGATGACGAAGAAACATTGCATTCAATGATTTACTACAGTAAGAATGTGAGTCTTGTTGAGTGCAATTACGAAATCTATAACAAGAAATTACTAGCAATTATTTGTGTCTTTAAGCATTGATGATCTGAGCTGAAATTGACTGAGCTACTCATCAAGATGTTCACTGATCATCAAGCTTTAACATCATTAATAAAAGATAAAAAGTTAAGTAGACATTAAATGCGCTGAGTACAAAAGCTTGTTGACTTCAACTTCAAAATCATGTATTGCTCAGATAAATAAAACATCAAAGTCGATGCATTGATTCATTAAGTCAATTTAGTTTCTAGAAGTCTTGAGAATGAATAATGTCGCTATCAGCGAACTACAATTCTCACGTTGAATTGAATGAAAATTGCTGATCTAAAAGAGAAAGAGAATGATGAATCAATTTATCAATTGATTCTAAAAGCTAACAGAATCAACGAGAATTGTATTCTACTTCGTGAAGTTGTATTAAAAGATAAAACTCAATATGAAGATATTAAATTAAAAGATTGTTGAGTTCAGAACGAAATATTATATTGAGATGATCTTCTATAAGTTTTCTTCAATAAGCATCTTCAAATGAAGTTAATTCAAAAAGTTCATGATCAATCTTCTATTAATCATTTCGAAATTCTCAAAACGATGAAGATCATAAGAAGATACTACTATTAATCTTCAATATGAAAGACAATAAATCAATATATTTAAAACTGCTACATTTGTCAGCGATCAAAGACTTCTTGAGATAAATTCAATGAACTACTACATTCTCTACTCATACTTGAACAGCAATGAAAGAACATAGTTATGAATTTCATCATTAACTTATCTCTTTTGAAAGGCAAAAACATCATACTAACAGTGATATATAAATTAACAAAGAAACAACATTATATTTCTTGCTTCACTGATGACGAGAGAATCACAGCAGAAAAAACAGCTGAGCTAATGCTTCAGTGAATATATTGAATACATGATTTACTTAATTTCATTGTTTCAAATCGAGATCTTCAGTTTATCTTCATTCTATAAAAGTCGCTTTGCAAAAGACTAAACATTAATCTTCAACTTTTCATAGTTTATCACTTTCAGATCAACGATCAAAGTGAATGAGTCAATCAGAACGTTGAAAGATATTTTCGATTCTTCTGTTTATACATGCAGAATGACTGAGCTAAGCTACTACTCATGATTAAGTTCATCAATAATAATGCTCTATTCTCAATCATCTTCTTGATCTCTTTCTTTCTAAACAAAGACTTTCATTCTTATATAAGCTTTGAACTCAATGTCATTGAATATGAAAGTTTTTGTAAACGCTTGCAGATGACTAAAGCTGAGAATATATCTGAACATATGAACAAAACATTGAAGTTTGCTCGCAAGTCGCTAGTCAAAACATGAAAACAAATGATGAAACAAGTCAATAAGCATAGAAAAGAAGTTGATTACAAGATTGAATCAAAGATGTTTCTCAATGAAAGAAACATCATTACAGCGAGATCTTTCAAGAAGCTAAATGACAAAATGCTCGATTCTTTCATCAATTTAGATTTCGTTGACTCTTCATATAAACTGAAATTATCAGAGTCTATGCATATTCATGATGTATTTCATTCTGATCTGCTTCGCTCTGTCGTTGATGATCTCTTACCTGATCAAAAGAATGAACTCTCAGATTTAATAGTAATAAACAACAAAGATGAGTAAGAAATCGATGATATATTGAATTTTCGTCGATATCAAAGATGACTGCAGTATAAAGTCAAATGAAATGACTATGACAATGATCTCAATTGATACAACGCTGATGACAATGAATTTATGAATGCTCAGAAGATCATTGATGATTTTCATATTTGATACTCAAACAAATTACGCTAATTGACAATTCAATCAATCACGATTTAACAGATCTGAGTCTGTGAAATCATGATTGAGCAATCAATTGAGTCAAGCAGAAAATACATTCATGCAAACATGAATCATTGAAGAAAAGAAGTAATGTCATGATTCTAGTCTTGTCAAACTCAGTCTTCTAATCTTGTTAAATTTATTCTCGCTTTGTCATCTTGACTAGTCTCTATTGAGTCTAGCGTTGACTGAGAAATACATATATGTAGTCAGCTTCTTTTCTGTAACTATCTTTCTTTCTTAGCATTTATCTTCTAGTTAAATGACACTCATATTGACTCGCTTTATGCTGATTTCTAACAAATCAATTTTCAAGATGATAACAGCAAAGATCTTGACATCTGATCATTTAACTAACATTTTATATGTCGCTGTCTTTATCATTACTATGTTCATTGAACTGAAAGAGAATGAATTCGAACTGAATGTTGATTTAGAATTTTTGACGTTAGTTAAAGCTGCGTTGCACAATTTTAACTGTTTAATTAGTTTAACTGACTTCTCATTGAACTGACTGAAAGAAAGTGATTTTAGACTGAGTTGAGATGTAGTGAAAGATCTCTTCAGTATATGAGTAGAAGTCAAACTCTTCTGCTTCATGATTATCTTGTTGCTTGTGAGTAGAACAATTGATTTCTGACTAGAAGTGAAATTCTGAAATTGAAGAAAATTGATTTGCATATCAATTACTAGATTGATTTTGTTCATTCATGTTTTTTCAAGAATTATTTAATGTTGATTTAATCAAGTGATCAACATAAAAGCTGTGTCAATCATATGATCTTAAATAGTCAGATTTGAATAAATGACATGAGTAATAAATTTCTTAGCATAATGATCATTAAATTCTCGAATTGACTTCGCTTTGATCAAAGCAAGAGATTTGATTTGCAACTAATTATAAACAATCTGCGCAATCATTTCATCAATGAATGAATAGTCAACAGCTTCAATATCAATCAATGACTTCAATGAGTAACTAATTTCATTGCTAGAAAGTACACATTCAATAGTCAAAGATTCAGAAGTAAAAGAATCATCTGACATGCTCATCATTGAAGAAATTAACATCTCTTTCATCACGTCTTTGATGAAAGTCTTTAGTTTTTTGTCTCATTGTTCTTGAAAGACATTTTCTCATTCTCTTTATTTTTCAAAATGATGATTTCATGTAAATGAAAGATGAATGCATAAGATGCAGAAGTATTAATCTTATTCTGAGAACAATTCTTGAACAAATGTTTTGAAATCTTGCTGATGTAGCAAATGATAGACAATTTCACTTGATCAGACTCAGAAGTAGAAAAGATGATAGACTTAATATAATTGATTATCAAAGTCATCATTGATAATAAAGTAGCAACGCATTTATCAGATACAACAATGACTTTGATGATGACAGTGCAAAGCTGACTGCGTAGCTGATAGTTAACTCACTGTTTATTATTCACATCTTGAAGAAAGATTCTTAAGCGAGTGAGCAAAGTAAAGTTCTCTGAACAGACTGATAAAGCATTCTGCAAGCAATTGTTGATCTTATTTTGAAGATCATTCATCAGAGTGCAATTGTTGTAGTCTAAATAGTTAAATAGCTTCATAAAGTTGAAGTAAAAGACATTGAAAGACTTGTCTGCTTGTCTCAGAATGTTGTACTCGCAACGATACTTTCAATTTCTATTTAGTTCATCATATATTTCTTTCAGATGCTCAAATAACTCATTGATCAAGATGTATGAATGCAAAGCATCATGTCAACGTCAAGCGAAAATATGCTCAGCAGCGTCACCTTCTAGTCTAAATATCACATAGACAATGCAAATAGTCTCATTGATAAAGTAATTGACATTTGTCTGAAGCTTGTCATTTATCTTGATTCTTCAACTATTTCATATTGATTCATCTTTGTCAATGAATACAGATGAGTTCAAAAACTTGAAAGACTTGTGATGATCATTATTAAATAAAGTGAATGACTTACGTTGAGTATGATTCTCGATAAATTGACGAGATAGAGATTTCGTAGACTGTTGAGATTGAGACTGATTCGCTGAACGCTGTCTCTTTTTTAGACTCAAGATCTTCTCTTGTAGTTCAATGATAGTTTTTTCTTAAGTGTTTATTGTCATTTGATTGATCTTTAGCTCATTAAGTCTCTTGATGTGATTGACTTGAACATTGATTCATTGCTCATTGAGTTTCAAAGTCATGTTTCATTGATCTTTTAGCTTAATCAGCATCTTGATGATCTTGTTCAACTGATTAATAGCTCATTGACGAAGTTGTTGACTCATGTTAATGTTTCATGAGATAGCAACATTCTGAAATCTCGCTGAAACATTAACAGAAATAAAAGAAACTCATTTACTAACAGTGCTTTTAAGCAGATGAGCTGTTCATGACTCAACTGATTCAGAGTTGCATGTCATTGTAAAAGATTGAAGATAAATAAATTGTGATAAGATTGAGTGATTGATTTGATAAATTTGAGTAAATTTGAAGATGTGTTTTAATGAAAGTAATTCAAAGAATTTCTTGCAAATTTTCTGAATGAACGAAGTAGATTATTTCATATCATTTACACGTCGATAGCAGAGTAGTTGATTAGCATTTATTTACTGTTAGAGATCGATCTAAAATGAGTCATAAAGATGTCATTTAACTAATAAATAAATGCTAAGAAAGAAAAGTATTTACAGAAAAGAACTCAATTCTTATATATATATTTCTCAGTTCTGTGCTAGACTTGATTGAGTTGACATCTTACACATATGATGCAAAGTCTCAATGACATCATTTTTAAATCAGATTTTCACTAGACTCAATTAGAATGAAATCAGACGAAAACTAGACGAAGAATAAACGAAGACTAGAATCATAACAACTAGTTTTGTTTCAACATGATGCATGTAAATCATTCATTTCAGCTTGAAGTTCAGTTGAACTTTCAAGACTTTGATGTCTGATTTCAAGTTGATCTGATGTTTCATCAGCTTTACATCAACTTTCATATTAAATTATTTAAAGATTCTTGTAAAGTGAATCAGCTCATGCTTTGTCATTAAGAATTTGATGTCATGCATTTTTGATCACTGTTTGCATTTATTATAAATTTTGCTAAAAACTCTGCAGTTGCATTTCATAAACTCTTCATATGTTAAGATATTAATGTCATTCAGAAAGTCTGTAAAGTTAGTTCTCAGCTTGATATCATCACATACTTTTAACAAGTTTGCATTGTAAAACAAATATAATATCAATGATAGTGAAGAGTCTTGTGATATGTTGATGTTCAAACTGCATTTTGTCATCATGTAGTCATTAATTGTGATCATGATGCATTGATCTTTCAGAAAGTTCTTCACAAACTTAAAAAGCAGTCTAAAAACTTTTCTCTTCTTCATGTCATGTAAAAGTTTGCTGTGCATCACATTGTTAAATGCATTCTTTTCATTCAGACTTAGCAATGAGATTACTCTTCTTCTTGTGTCACTTCACACAGTATGTATCTTTTTTATAATTAGTTGCAAAGTTATATTTATTAATCTGTGCTTGCAAACTCTCATTTGAGTGTTCAATATTAAGTTGCAAGCTTTTACAACATTTTGCAGATGTTCAAATACAACGAATTTCAGTATTTTGCTTAGTGTGTCAAATAGCACAATTGATTTATATATTTTTGCATTAAAGTAATCTTTCTTGTCTGACTTTTGCATCACTATTGTGACTGCGCTCTTGAACTGAGTTGATTGTATTTTCTTCTGTAAACATCTTTCAAAGAGAAAGCATATTTGTTCTGATGCATCATTAATGAGCTTGCACATTATTCTATTTATATATCTCATGTGTTTCAATGTTTTATCAGATGTTGCTTTGTAGATGACTCTCTTAATTTCATGATGTATCAGCAAAACATCATCTTTAATTGAGAGTGAGTACTTGAAGTCTATTGTGTTCAGCATGAAAATCTCTGAAGATGATAAAAAGTGAGTTTGAAACATCATTTTCTCTGCGAAAATCATGTTCTTGCTGTAAAAGATCACTGAATGTAGAATGTTTTCATCGTCATACTGAGACAATACTTCGTCATTCACGTAGTTCAAGAAGTTCATTTTCAGAATAACTTTTCTGATTGAGTCAAAATGCTTCAGAATGAAGACTGTCATCATCTGTTGCTTTAGTTCTTCAAAGATCATCTGACAGATCTCTGTTCATTCAAAGAGATGATCTTTTCAAATCAGCTTTATCATAAGTCAAATGATCTTTGAGAAGTTCTTTATGAATCATCGATAAAAGTTGCAAAAGTCAATGAAGATTTGCACATGAGTCAACGATCGAAGCACTTTTCAGCTTCGAATCACATCTACTTTTCAAGAATTCATTCGCAGATCATTGATGAATATCAGTAGTTCAAGAAACGAGATTTTCTGAATCTTGAATTTGCACTTGTCAATGTTTATCTGCAAGTTGACTTCGCGAAGCTTGTTTAGCACTTCTTTCACATGAGTTCTATGTTCTTTCAAGATCTTACTATAAATGAGAATATCATTCAAGTATGTCTGACAGAACTTGTGCAGACAGTCAAACAATACATTATTGATATAGTGCTGAAAAGACGCAAGTTTATCGATCAATTTGAAGAGCATTACTTTATACTTGTAAACATTGAAGAAAGTAACAAAAGTAGTCAAATTCTCGCTTTTCAAACTCATGCGCAGTTTATTAAACGTGATGATAATGTTGAGCTGAGTCAGATACTTACTGTCTTAAATTCAAGCTAGTACTTCATTTATCAAGAGTATTGAATAATGATCTCTTTTGATCAGAGCATTCAGTTTTCAATAATTCACGCAAAAGCGAAAACTATCATCTTTCTTTTTGACAAATAGTATTGACGAAGCGAAGAAAGCTTTGCTGAGAGTAACGAACTTCTTCTTCAAGTTCTCTTCTAAATACTTCTTGATCTTCTGCAACTTGTGACTCAACATGAGATACAATTGACTTCTAGAAGACTGACTTTCATCTTCTAATTCAATCTTATGATCATATAATTGATGCAAGAACAACTGCGTTGTCTTTTCTCTATCAAAAACATTCAGAAAGTCGTGATAAACTATTGAAGGCTTCTTCTTCAGTTCATTTAATGACATGACAAAGATCATTTCATTCAGTTTCGCGAAATCTTCAACTGAGCTAAGCGCTTTGTTGATTTCACTAATGATCAAGAAAAAGATCTTGATCTTCTTATTCTTGACTAGAGTTTAATATGCAGTGACTTCGATCATGACAATATTGACGAGTCTCTTTGTCTCAGTTGACTGAAATGAGCGAAGTTGATTGAGATCAACTTGAGTGCTTTGCTTTGCTATAAGAGCAGATTCAATGAATTGAGCAGATTCAATGAATTTATTCACTGATTTCTGATTCATGAGTTTCTTCAAGATGATCATTGATGTAACAATCAAGTTCAAGTTCTTTCATTTCATTTCACAGATCTCATTTGATTCAGATTTGTGAAATGCTGATTGACTGCTTGCTTTCAAAATGACAGATTTCAATGTTTGAATCTTCAATGATGATATTAATTGATCATTTGCAGAATCTATCAACATTTGATTTCTTTTCAATCAAAGATTTTCAATGATTATCTTGTGTTGATCTAGACGAATTATCAATAAAAACATCATTTCATTCTTGTGTTTTTGTATCATGATCAATGTATACAGAACGTATATAATCAACTTTCAATCAGAAGTTTCATCATACAATCAAATTAACTTTGATTTTGACAGCGATATTGACTGAATATCAAAGCGTTCACATAGCTCTGACATCAAAGATTCATCAATGAAAGTCATGTCAGTGACTTCAGTATCTATCAGAGCGAAAGATCTGAATATCTTTTCTAGACTACTTAAGATGATATCAACAGTGAATGACTTGAAATTAAATAAATCATCAGACATGCTGATGAAGCAGAATATGAGTATATCACTCTCAGTCACTACTTTGACGAAAGCAAGTCGTTTTTCAAATTCGCTGCGATTTCGTGCATCTGAACTGACTTAAGACAGTTACATGCTTTATGTTTTAACTTCTTGCATTTAAAGCAGAGTTCTTTTTTAAACAACTTCTCTTTAGCAGAATCAACGTTCGATATTCTGAGTTTCTTTCATGCAGAGATTGAAGCTGAAATCGCAGTAGTGATCATCATCAAGATGCTAGCAATAAAGCGAGCGACTTAAGTCGTTGATGTCTTGAGAGCTGATCAAGCATTCAATTTCATCAATCGAACGTTGACTTGCATGCAAATGTCGATGAATTCATTCAAATTCATAGTTCATTCATTGATCATGACTCGCTGAAGATCTGAGCTAATCTTATGCTGAAGATCATTTAGTAAAGTTTTGTTATTGTACTCTAGTTTTGCACTAAGTCTCTGAAATTTCATTCAAAATTCATGAAAGAAGATCTTGTTTTGATACAGCTTCAAGAACTGTCGTTGAGTCATGTGATGTTGATTGAGATCGTTGTACATCTTATTTATGATTGACAGTATCTCTTCTGCTTCAAGAAATGAGTTCGTGATCGTGTTTCTCATTCTGAGTGCTATGTGTTTGATTGTCGTTTCACTGACTCGACTTTTCACATATGCAATCTTCATTTCTTCGATAGAAAAATGATTCTTGTTCATCTTCAGCTTGTTTCATATTCAAGACAATTAATTATTCACATTCTGTCTTGAATCTTCAAACAAAGATGAGTCAGATAGCTTGATTAACTTCAAGAATTGATCTTTTGAAATCAAAGTGCTTAGTCAACTTGATATCACTTCTAGATGATGTATAATCACATTCTTTTTCTTCATTTCTTTCTGTAAACGCGTTTGAACAACGTTCAACGTTGTCTGTGTAACTTTCAACTTGATGTTGATAGCTTTCAATTCAACGTTGATCTTGTTGATGTCATTCAACATCTGAATTATGTCATTGTAAATCTTGATTTCAATGTCATGCTGTTGACATATGTACTTGATAAAGACAACGAGATCATCTGCTTCATGAGCGCTTATTCAAGCATTCAATTCAGTGCTGATGCTGATCTTGATTATTTCGTGATTGAAGAGCAACACGTTTGTGTTCTCTTCTTCTGATGCTGTTCAATTCTGTGATAAAAGTGATTCTCTTTCAGCATCTTGAGTTTCGTAGCGAGTCATGCTCACTGATTCTGATTCTAATTCTGTGCTTCTAGTCATTATGTGAGTAGAAAATTGCTGATCGAGATTCAGCTGAAATTTCTGATTTCAGTTCTAGAACAACGCGTTCATGTTCTTCTGTTCTTCTGTTCTAACAACAAGCTCAGTAAAGAGTCAGTTTAAAGCAACGCGTTCATGTTCTTCTGTTTCGTTCTAGAAATTTCTTGGTTTCTAATGAGTCTTCTGAGCTCAATTTTCTGATTTCGATTCTGATTCAAGTTTGAATGATGTAGCTTGTTTTTATATTGTCTACACGTCGATAGCAAGATTAATGAGCTTTGAACTAATGTTATGAGTCTGCATAAAGCGAATCATATGAGTGTATTTTAACTAGAAGTTCAAAGCTGAAGAAGAAAGAAGATGCAACACGTCGTGAGTTTTACTCACGAAGATACGCTAGGTCGCTAGCGTGTCAACATCAGCTCTATACTAGTCTATGATAGTCTGACATGATCTATGTTAGGCTAACTCGAAGTGCACGATCGCAACAGATAAATGATAAAAGTCAAGAAAAAACGCGTTAATCATTTCTTTTGTGTGAATAGTGACTCAGATGAGACGTTGCTTAAGCAGAGTCAAAAATGATAAATCAGAAAATGAGATAAATTCATGATGATTGAAAGCATTCAAAGAGTCTTCTTTTTGCAGAGTCAACAACAGTTACAAATAACTTTATAATGAAACAATCTTTTTTACAAATACTGCAGTACAACATCAGAAAATCATTGAAAATTCAAAAATCATTTTTAATCAACAGAAAAATTCGTGATTTTGACATCATAGTCATACAAAAGCAGAGTTGCAACATTAATGATATTCAATCATTTAACTCAGCTCACAACTTTTTTTATCTAGTAAAAAACACGTCATCACAGTCAAGAATATGCATATATGTGAACAAATGCTTAAAACTCAATCAATGAATGATAGAAACAGTTGAGTTAAACATTTGTTTAATCAGAATATTAATTTATAACACAGATGATAAAATGCAAATGTTGCAACTTATAAACATCTACAACTTATGTTCATTATTCTTTACATTTACAGAGAAATCTTTAATCATTTCTCGCTTGAGTGAACTACTCAAAAATGATTGCAAACAACTGATCATAAAATATTTCAATCTACATCATTCTCACTGAGAGAAATGAAGATGCTTCACTTAACATGCAGCAATCAACAATTTACTTGACATCATTATTAATGTTAAGCTGAAATTATTGCTGAAATCAGACATTATTACTTGCAAGACTTACAATCAGTTTATAACTATTGATTTAATCTTTAGCAGCAAGAAAATACAGTTCATGATATATAAATGCAAGATATACATCAATTTGCATTAAGAATTGAATCATCTTTTGATTGTTATAAAACTTTGTCTATAAACAACTTCAGTATAGTTTTCAACTTGATGATTATAAAAGAAAATGAATACAGAAGCATTGAATGCGTATTTGCATATGCATCTTTTGTCAAATCGTTCTTTGAACAGCAAGATGATGATGAATGAAAGAATGTGCAAAGTTATCAAGATGTTACAGAAAATCATTGAGAAATTTATCTTCTTGACAAAGTCATCAAGTTGAGCAAAGAACTTCTGAAATTCAAACTGTTCAAAGATAGTAATAAAATCAAGATGACTGCAAATCATATGAAAAACATAGAATACATTAGATACGTGAAATGAATATTTGAAACACAATGATCATAAAAACAAGATCATTCAACAAGCAAAGTGTGTACATTTCAGATCACAAATGCATAAATTGAGTGATGCACTTAAGTTGATATGATGCTTTGTAAAATGAGTCAGAATCGAAAGTCAGCTATTTAAAAAACTTTCTCAGTTTTCATCATTGAAGTGAAGTGACATTGATCAAATGACAACAACATTTGAGAAAAAAATCGAGATATTGCAAGAAAAATTCTTTCTTTCATTTTCTCAAACAGATATCAATAACATTGCAGACTCATTTATATTCTTGACAATGTTATTTGATTTACACATTTCAGAAAATAAAGTGAGACAGATAATCAAAAAAGTAAAAGCAGATAAAGCATCAGATATTTTAGACATTTCAAACAGAGCATTGCAAACAAATTTTGCAAAATTGACTTTGATATTAATGAGTTTATTCAATGCATGTGTAATACACAAATATCATTCAAAGCAGTTTAAAAAGACTCAAATGATAGTATTATGCAAATTAAAGAAGAGTAATTATATTAATTCAAAAACATATTGACTTATTGCTTTACTTAATATCATGAGAAAAGCTTTGAAGTTGATCATGATTAAAAGATTGAGCAATATAATTGAGACTCATCACATGCTATCTGATGCTCAAATGAAAGTAAGATGCAAATAATTCATGATTTTGACATTAAATCTACTAGTAGATCAGATTCACATGATATGAAACTGCAAAATTAAATATGTAGCATTCATGCTAAGTTTAAATATCATTAAAGTGTTTAATCAAGTCTTGTACATCAGACTTCTGCATACTCTGAAAATGAAAAGAATTTCAAACTACATAATTGAATGAACATGCAGCTTTCTTGAGAATCAAGAAACATTACTGAGATTCAATGAGCAAATGAGTGACATGTGTAAGATAAACATAAACATATCACAAAAATCTTTCATTTCATTGATTTTCTTTTTATTCTTTAACATAAGTCTGATTAAGAAGTGCAAAGTATTGAGAATTAAAATTGAAGTACTTAACTTCATAAATGACATTAACATTTTAACATACAATAAATTCATTGAAGAAATTTGCAAAACACTGAGTAAAATGCATGACATTTATGTGAAATAAACTTGCACTCATGACGCAACATTTGCATCAGAAAAGTATAAATTTACGCACTTCATCAGAAAATCAAAAAGATTTAACATGATGATTAACATATAAATAAAAAGCTCAGTTATTAAGTTGAAATCAGATGTGCAAGTTTTAAGAGTACAACTGAACATGAAATTGCAATGAGACGTGCATCTTCGTCAAATCAAAGTGAATCACATCATATGAATGTTAGCACTTAGTTGATTCAAGATTTTTACATGAGAAATAATCTTCACAAAAGCAAGATAAATATACTCAGCAGTAGTAAGATCAGAAATTGCATTCAAAGCATCAGTTTGATATCAGTGAGAAAAAGAAAGAGAACTGTCAAATAAAGAATGTAAACTTGAAAAATTATAAAATCAGACTCTGCATCATGTTGCAAAAACATTCAAAAGAATAAGCATCAAGACTTTGAAAGCAGAAATGTACATAAGCTCACTGCATGTTCATTTAAACATGCTGCAAGACAAGATCATGTTACACAGTTGAATTAATGATCATACACAGAAAATTAAACAAGCATGCAAATTGATATGCACTCATCTGATGAGTATTAATCACATCATCTTTCGCTTTTTTATCATCAAGAAAGTGATGCTTCTGAACAAATTAATTCAAGAAGATGTGAAAATACAGTTGAAATGCAAGTGATTAACTTTCGCTGCAATAATTTTAACTAGTGACAGCATCACAATAGTGTAATATCACAGAAGTCAGTGAAAGCAATGATGAGAAAAATATAGAAAATGCATTGCAGATATTTACATCATCTCGACACAAATATTACATTTGTTTAACAAGATGATAAAGATGCAAAATGATCTTCAGAAAATTAAAAGCATTCTCATCACTTATATCAGAATTGAATGCATAGATTTGAATGTTTATCTGTATTTTAAAAATGTTTCAGATGTAGATAGCACATGATGTAATTATGATTGAAATCATCAGATGATGAAACATGTACTTATGCATTGCTTGAATTAATTGCATTTGCAATCAAGAATGTTACAAGACGTTGACTTTTTAAACTATCAAATAATCATCACTATCATGAAGAATCTCAGAGCAGCTGTAAGAATAATGATGAAAACGAAGCTTTGAAAATAATTTAAAGTGATTAAGTCATTCATTATTTAATGTGCAATCAACGTGAACTAATTTGATACATAGTCTCATAATGATAGTTTCAACTGCGTGAAGCAATTGTATAAACAGCGAGTGATTTTCTATTTCAGAGAGTTTTGTTTACTTAATATAAATAGCATAAAGTTTCTCATGAGTCAGCTTAATCAATGTCACAAAAGTGTATGAATTTATTATTATTATGATTTGATTTTACGCATATTCACTGTTTAAATACAAATAATTTCACTGTATTCTTAATGCATTCAATCAAATAAATAACTTTTATTTTTAAACTTGTGATTTTTTGCATCTTGACTATCATTTTGTCTTTCATCTTTTGCAAATGCTTCTCAAAGTCTTTTCAGTTGACTTTTTGCAAATTGTATGATGCATTCAATGAATTTTCAACCAACTTTACTTTTTTCATAACTATTGTAAATAAAATTACTTCATGATTAAATTCTGCATTTACATTCTCATTTATATGTCAATTCTTAATGTGATTATGCATATTCTTTGATGTGAATACTAAATCAAGTATTGAGCTTGACTGACTTAAATAGCTGTAATATATGTTTATATCAGAAGTGTTAATTAGCTTGCACTTATGTAAATTTACTCACTTTATTAATGCTTTCATTTTAATAAAGTTTGAAATTTTTGCGTTTCATCAGCTATGATGTGCATTAAAGTCTTCAACAATAATAACTTTTTGCTCAGAATTTAGCTTAATTTTTGCTAATTCTCGCTCAATCATGTATAATTGCTTGTTATCTGCATTTTGTGATTTTTCGTTGTAAATATTGAACAATAAAATTTCTCTTTGAATTTTATTGTTTACTATTAATATTGCTTGCATATCTTCGCTATTGACTATGTTTGATCTTGATGTGCATGTAAATTTCTTTGTGTTTTTTGTAATAAATATTAATATTTTGACACAAGTATTCTGAACATTTGATTTAATGCAGATAAATGATGAATGTGAAATTGTTATATTTTCGTCTTTCATTCATGATTCTTGTAGTATAACAATATCTGTCTTGTTTTTCACAAATTTCATGCATGCATGCATAATTTACGTTGATCTTGCACAATTGTGCTGTAGAATTCAAATATTCAACGTGTTTGCAAAGCTTTTGTCATTTGCATTATTTTGTGACATTTCAAATGCATTACTTATTACAATTTCGTGACTAAATGATCTTTTTGTAAGTTAATAAATTGAGCTGTCTGATATGTTTTGCACATTACGCTGTTTGCGAAGTGTGCATTTTGACAGTTGCAGCATCTAGAAATCATGTGATTGCATGATTGTTTATCTTTGCACGTAGATAATTAACATTTATGCTCTCATGTCAGATGATTTCATTCACAAAACAAGCATCTTGATGATTTATTGCACTTGTTTTGCAAATGTTTGAATGTTTGACATTTCTGACATTGATCACTTGATTGATAATTTCAATATTTGATCATTTGATATGTTGATCTCGTTGTTAGAACTCATTTTTTCAAATGTTTTTATGCTTTGACTTTGATTTTGAATGTCAATATCATTGAAGCATGATTCTTTCTTACTTTATTTTCATCTTTTGATAATCATATTGAGTTGATTATCAGCTTCAATTCAAAGTTGTACTTTTCTAGCTTAATTCTCAGATATTTCATTTTGATCTTCATGTTAAAAATATTGATTTTCAGACTGTGTATCACTATCTTGTATCATTTTTCATTCTTCTTGATACTTTTGACTTTAAATATATGCTTTTATATATCTCTTTGCTTCAGTAGAGCTTTCGCGATGTATTTCTCTGAAATCATTAAAGCAATATTGTTATCTCTTTATGTTTTAGTCATTGTAACGACTTTTATGTCAGACTTTGCCTTCTTCAGTGCGTTGTTCACTGCATTGCGCATTTTCATCATTTGTAAGATTCAGTTCTTATTTTTTGAAGTGACTATCAATCTTCTTTCACGATATGATATCTCTTGTGACTTTGACGAGAGTTTTTTGATAATCAGGTTTCATTCATCTGCATTTGCATTTGCATTTATGTTTGCATTTGCATTTGCGCTTGTGACTTGAGCTGCTTTTTGCACATATGTGAGTTTCTGTGTTGATTTTTGCGAATTTTGCATGATCTGCAACGTTTGCAAAATCTGTGTCTTCTGCAAGATTTGCGAATTCTTTATCATTTGCTTTGCGTTGATTTTCTTTTTAATGTTTTCAACATTTTGTTGAATCAATTGTAGAATGATCTTCAGTTTGTTGTTTGTTTAACGTTGAAGTTGATCAATTTGCTTCTGAATTGAGTTTTCTATGCTTTCATTGCATGCTCTTTGAATGTAGATTAAGCTATGACTTTGTTTTAGCTGATTGACTGCAAATTCAATTCTTTCGCGCAGTCTCTTTATTTGCATCTTTTTAGAGATGACATCGTGACACTTGCTAGTACTAACTTCGATGCTAGCTTCTTTTTGCGAACTTTTCATCGCTTTTCGCTTTTTCATTTCTTTGAATTTCACAATCGCTCATGTTTGCTCTTTTTGCTGCAAATTTGCGTTTCATAGATTGATTGTATTCTTGTCGTTGTGCGCATTTGCATGTGAATTTAGCATTAATGCATCAAGTGAACTGAACATGTATTGCATTTTTCTATTTGCTGATGTGAGCGATTTTTGTTGACTGCAAAATAGATTGATAATGTCATTTTGCAGTTGTTTGCTTGTTGATGAACTCATGCTAAGTTCATTTCATAAATTTGTTTCAATCTTTAACGTTGATTTTTTAATTTTTATCGTTGACGTTTTGAGTTCTGACTCTGAGCTATTGCTTCTGCTGAGTTTCGCGTTACTATTTGCAAAACGGGGCGAGAAAGAGCGCATAAAGCGACTCTTTATATTTCTTTTCATAGAGAGTTTTTCCGAGTTTTGAACTTCGAACTTCTAGAAAATTCACTTAACATCACTTAAATATCTCTTTAATCTTTTATTCAAAGCGTTTCATGTAGACAGTAACTTTAGTGTAGAGATTTCTTAATTTCTATCTTGAAATCTGCAATAAATCGTCTTCTATTATTAACTTATGTCAGATGAAAATGATATAAATTTAGTCTGCAAGAATCTAGATTACTCTTTTTAATAGAAAATGCTTGATGCAATTGCTTTATATCTCATGTATTGAAGTAGTCATGTTATCTCGCTCAGAATAGTAACAACTGATCTCAACTTATTGTCTTGCATATCAAGAAAAGGTAAAACAGATAGTAATTTGATAAGAAATGCTGTACTTCTCTGAAACAACGTTGTTCTCTGTGCAATCTTCAAGTGCAAAAGAATTTGATTTCGATTTTTGCATCAGTACACAGTCTTCTGTGCTGTTCTAAAGTCAATTGATGACTTGTTCTTTTTGTATGAGTTTGCTTTTCGATTTGTCAATCAAATTACTGTCTGAATTGATGATTCTTTCTTCTGCATTAATGAACTCTCGTTTCGCCGTCGATTTTGGCCTGCGTAAGCGCGAAAAATTTCGATTTTCGATTTTTGACTTGCGATGCAGTCATCTGTGAAGTTATTAAGTCAAATGAGAGCTTGTTTTGATCGTACGATTATGCTCTATAACTTGTTGATCGATTTGATATATCATATGCTTTGATAAATCACTGTCATCGAAAGTTCGTTGAATGAACACTGCTTGTTGATGAATTCATGCTAAGTTCATTTCATAAATCTGTTTCAATCTTTAACGTTGACTTTTTGATTTCTATCATTGATGTTTTGAATTCTGACACTAAGCTATTACTTCTGCTAAGTTTCATGTTACTATTCGCGAAACTGAGTGAGAAAAAGCGCATAAAGCGACTCTTTATATTTCTTTTCATAAAAAGTTTTTTTGAGTTTTAAACTTTGAACTTCTAAACAATTCACTTGACATCACTTAAATATCTCTTTAATCTCTTATTCAGAGCGTTTCATGTAAACAGTAACTTTAATTTAGAGATTTCTTAATCTCTATCTTGAAATCTGCAATAAATTGCTCTTTATTATTAACTTATGTCAGATAAAAATGATATAAATTTAGTCTTCAAAAGTTTAAATTACTCTTTTTGATAGAAAATGCTTAACGCAATTGCTTTATATCTCATGTAAAAATCAGTTATAGACGCAGTATTAAATTTAGTACATGATGTGCAAATGATGAAAAGTTGAGAAAACATGCTTTTCTGTTTACTTTTAAATGTTAAAGAAGTCTTTGATCATGTTGCATTGAAACAGCTGATCAAAATATTGTAATTGTAATTGTAATTGTAATTCATACACTCTTGTGACATTGATTTAGACTCAACTCATGAGAAACTCTATGCTATTTATATTGAGTGAACAAAACTTTCTGAGAAAGAAAATCACTCGTCGTTTATACAACTGTTTCACGCAGTCAAAACAATAAGATTGACACTGTGTTATCAAGTAATAAATCTATAGCTTTTATTCAGCGTATGACGCTCAAGTAAACTCTTAATGAGTGTCTGTATTATTCATTTATGACGCATCGTCTTTGCTCTGCTCTTCATTGATGATATTTTATACAATAATGTCTCAATTCAATTTTCAATTCAAAGATGAAAGATGTTTTCTTTGCACTTGTGATGCTCATAATTGTAGTGTACATAAAGCTGTGTTTTCTTACTCAATGATTATCATTCATTATGTGAAGAAATATGTGATGAAAGAAAGATGCACATGATGAGAAAATAAAGTGTGATTGTATTAAGTAACTCTTTTCTTCTCTTGATTTGACTTATGTCATGTAAACGTTGAATGAATTATTAATATAAACATGCAATTACAATCGTTTAATGTTTGACTTTAATCAATGAAAGAGAATGCATTCTGATTGTTTTCTTGAGCTTTCGATTTTTCACGTAAATAGATGTATGACTTGACATTAAGTAAAGAAGATGAGTTCAAGCTCTCTCAGTATATCAGTATGATCAACAAGTTACTACTTCTTTGAACACTGTAATCATGACTCTCAGACTAAGAATGATTATTCTATTTGATATCTTTTCATTAATTACTCAATGATACTATTGATGTGATGAAGATATTTCAGTATATTGATGCAGTCAATGAGTTGCAAATTCTTCAATCACTTGTAGTCATGACTTTCATACTGAAATCAACTTTTTCACTAAATATCTTTTCATCTCTTACTGACATTGACATGTCATTAATCTTCTTCGTAGATCGATTGTGACTGTTAGAGAAAGTGTTGTTGCATAAGTGAAAACTCTGCATGATGACTTTTCTAATCATGCAACATTCTAACATTGTTCAAACTGCGTTGAATTAAGATTTCTTAACTCTTTTAACTTTTATTCAAAGAATAGAATCAAAAGATTTGTAGTCAACATCATGTACAGATGAATTTCGTTGTTGATCTGATCAAAATATTAATTAAATTGAAAATATTAATCAATTTAATTAATTAAGTAAAATGTTTCTTACAAAATTGAATTATTGACTTAGCATTTGATGATGAATGTCAGAAATCAAAGAAAATAAGTACAGAAATATCATAAGACTCATTTATCTCACTCATTTTATTTCTAATTTATATTCAATACTTGTTTTCAAAGATTCACGCAAAGTTTGAAAATTTACAGTCATTCAGCTATATTGATGATGTGATGCTATACATTGAGAAAAGAAATATTGACAAGAATGTGAAAATGTTGAAAAACGCAGCAAAAATTGCTTTCATATGAGTTGAGAACAATGCAATGCAATTCAATGACTTGAAATCTGAATTAATACACTTTGAAAGTCATAAAATAATATTCAATCAAATGATTATTCTACTCAATAACATGATCATAAAATCAAAGACATGCATATAATGACTAAAAGTCTGACTGAATTGAAAGCTCAACTTCAAAGTTCATGTGCAAATGAAAATCGCAATAGTCACAAGAACGTTACACTCATTGTTTAAATTAATGAATAGTGAGTGAAAACTAAATGTTAAATCAGAAAAGCAGTTATATCTGACATATGTCACGTCTATTAGTGATTATGACGTCGAAATATGATGAAATAATCAAAAAAGCTACTTAGTCAAATTTCGCAAACTGCAAAATGCTGCATTATGAAAAATTCTGAGTGTGTTTCAAACATCATCAATAAATGCTATGCAAATAAAAGTTGAAATCTCATCAATAAAGATGCAATTAAATTAAAAGTGTAAGAACTATGCAATTTAAATAGTTAAGTTATTGAAAAAACACTTTATCAGAAAAAGAATGTTTATTTTATACTCATTTTAATACTTTATTAAATTGAATTTAAATCTGAATGCATCAAAATATCTGAACTGAAACAAAATGAACACAAATTTATCTTAAAAAGTCAAGAAGTGCAAAGACAGACTTATGCAAATATATTGAATATTGAACAAAGTGCAAAAAACATTGAATTCAATAAAAGAAATTGAAATTTCTCACTTCAAGTGACAAGAAATCATAAGATCAGAAAATTAAATATTTGACAAAGATGCAAATTGAATTTGCAAGAGAAAAAACATGTGAAATGATAAATACACACTATAGAGAACTGAAAACAATAGTCAAAAAGATGAAAAACATAGTGATGTATATCAATGCATTGCAAACTTGAAAAAAGATAGCAAAGCTCAAAATCAAAATCAAAATCATGATGATATTCATGCATGAGTTTGTTAAATGCAGCAAGATGATAAGCGTGATTGATGAAATAATCATAACGAAAGCGAAATTGCAAGTTATTAATAATACAAACATGATATGCAGCAAAGAAGCATCTGAAGACTGTGAAATTTAAGTGTATATAAACAGTTAAATGATGCTGCAAAGATTAAAAGCAAAGAGCAATGTTAACTTGAAGTTATTCAATAACATATGATAAAATTTAATCAATCTACAACAAAATTGATGTTATATTTGCATACAGTAAGTATTAAGTTGCAAAAACATGATTGAAAACAAAGCAGTAAATCAATTGATCAAAGACATGACATGAAAAAAATTGACAATCAACATCAGAATAAGAATAATCATGAGCTTTAATGATATTGAGACGCTGCATGATGATGAAGCGCTGTGCGTTGATCATATGCAGAGTTTTCATGATTGCACAGACTTTGATAATCTTAATGCACATGCTACAAGCAATCTGCACACAGATGAGAAAGTCAAATAAAACACAGAACTACGAGAAAAATTATTTATGAAAATCATTCAATTCAGTATCTTATCATCATGATGACAAGAACTAAGATAGAACACTTTTATGTTTGATCTGTTAAGAATGATTAGCAGAAAGAACATAAATCACGAACATTCTTTAAATTTACATGCTAACTATGTATAAATCTTGTTAAGACTGCGTGTCTGTTACTATAACATAAGCAACTCATGAGACTCATTAAGTTCAACATGAGCAAACTCAAGAGTCTCATTAATATCATTCATTGACAAAATCATAAGGCGAAAAAAGTTGATATTAGCTGATTTTTATCAACTTTTCCTGAGTTAACTGTTAATCTCATATGTCAACTAATGATTGAAATTAGCTGACTCTCTCAATTATTAACTGATTATTAGCTGTCACTTAGCTGACTTAGCTGTGTGCTCAGTTAATATTGATTTTATCTCTTTTGTCAACTTCTTTAACATTTGCGCATTTTGTTTATTAGTAATCAAATATTAAATTAATGATTGAATAATTATTATGTTCATATAATTGATTAATTAATGATTAATTTGACTAACTAAATAATAGTTATTTACACAGTTTAATATATGCGCTGGGAAAGTTAATGAAAAAGTTAATGAAAAAGTCAATGAGAAAGTTAATGAGTAAACTAATGAGATAGAAAGTCATGTAGCATGTTTAATAAAGAGTCATGTAAAATGTTTGATAAAGTTATATTTAATGCTTGATAGAAAACAAATTTGATTGTTGATTGCAAAGCAATTCAAAGCTTGATAAAAAGTCATGTAAAAAGTTATGTAAAGAGTCATGTAAAGAATCATGTAAAAAATCATGAAAAAGTCATGAACAATGTATGATAGAATCATGTTTAATGCTTGATAGAGAACAAATTTGATTCTTGAATGATGAGTAAAGTGATGAGTAGAATGATGAGTAAAATAATGAGTAGAATGATCAGTAAAGTGATCAGTAAAATGATCAGTAAAGTGATCAGTAAAGTGATCAGTAAAATGATCAGTAGAATGATCAGTAGAATGATCAGTAAAGTGATCAGTAAAGTGATCAGTAAATAGCTTAGTAGAGTAATCAGTAAATAGCTCAGTAGAAAAATCAGTAGAAAGCTTGATTGAAAGATCAATAGAAAGCTCAATCAATAACTCAGTAAATAGCTCAGTCAATGACTTGATAAATAACTCAGTAAATAGCTCAGTAGAAAGATTGATAGAAAGATAGATCAAAAGCTTAGTAGAAAGCTCAGTCAATAACTCAGTAAATAACTCAGTAAATGACTTGATAAATAGCTCAGTAAATAGCTCAGTAGAAAGATTGATAGAAAGATTGATTGAAAGCTCAGTAAAAAGCTCAGTCAATAACTCAGTAAATAGCTCAGTAAAAAGCTCAGTAGAAAGCATTGTTTGAAGTACTGTTTGATGTATTTTATGCTTTCAATCAACGCATTAAATAAAGTGTTTAATAGAAAATTTGATAAAGTGTTTGATATAAAGATTGATAAAATGAGTAAATGAAGTGAGTAAGTAAGTGAGTAAGTGAGTGAGTAAATGAGTGAGTAAATAAGCGAGTAAATGAAGTAAGTAGATGAGTGAGTAGAATGATGAGCATGTAAAATGATGAGTAGAATGATGAGTATGTAAAGTAACAAGTAAAGTGATGAGTATGTAAAGTGATGAGTAGAATGATAAGCATGTAAAGTGATAAGTAAAATAATAAGTATGTAAAGTGATAAGTAAATGAGCGAGTAAATGAGCGAGTAAATGAGCAAGTAAATGAGCGAGTAAATGAGTGAGTAAATAAAGTGAGTAAATGAGCGAGTAGAATGATGAGCATGTAGAATGATGAGTAGAATGATGAGTATGTAAAATAATGAGTAAAATAATGAGTATGTAGAATGATGAGTAGAGTGATGAGTATATAAAGTGACAAGTAGAATGATGAGTATGTAGAATGATGAGTAGATGAGCGAGTAAATGAGTGAGTAAATGAGCGAGTAAATGAGCGAGTAAATGAGCGAGTAAATGAGCGAGTAAATGAGCGAGTAAATGAGCGAGTAAATGAGCGAGTAAATGAAGCAAGTAAATGAGTGAGTAGATGAAGTGAGTAAATGAGCAAGTAGAATGATGAGCATGTAGAATGATGAGTAGAATGATGAGCATGTAAAATGATGAGTAAAGTGATGAGTATGTAAAGTGATGAGTAAAGTAATGAGAATGTAGAATAACAAGTAAAGTGATGAGTATGTAGAATGATGAGTAAATGAGCGAGTAAATGAGCGAGTAGAATGATGAGTATGTAAAGTGATGAGTAAATGAGTGAGTAAATGAGCGAGTAAATGAGTGAGTAAAGTGATGAGCATGTAGATAAATATTTTAGCTGAATTAGTTGAATTAACTAAGTTAGTTGAATTTAGCTGAAATTTAACTGATTAGTCAGTTGTTAGCTGATTATTAGCTGAATCAAGTCGACTTTTTCAGATTCTGTCATCAAGTAAAAAGTTAGCTGTCAAACATTTTGTCAATGTTTAACAGACGTTCAAACATAGACATTTTATACATAATACATGAGCAATACACTGATGAGATTACTTCATTAAAAGAAGAGAAACACAAGCGAATTAGTAAAGAATGATCAAACTAAGCTGTCTGATTAAAAGTGTAGCATATGAACATCTTTGCAAGACATGATTAATCTGCATGAGAAAAATCTTTACAAATAACATGAAACAGATGAATCACACGTCTTACAAACGAAGTGAGCATCTGCAAGACGTGATATACAATGATGATGATTGTTGATTTTAAGAATCTCATTTCTTCATTGAGCTTTAACTCTTGAATGTCTTGATAATAAAGTCAACTTCTAGTCAAAAACATCATCTGTATAACTTAAGAAAACAGTAGCATATATCAATGTAATTAAAGAAGAAATTAACTATGATATGCATGCATATTACAGATAAAACATCTGCAACTCATGCTTAAGAAGTAAACTGTTGAAATCTAAGCAGTGAAAGATCTTGTTTATCTTGAACTGTGAATCTGCTGCAAGAAACTATTTCTCGCTAAGAAGAAAATCAGCATAGAGATCATGTCTTATGTATGTTGCATGCAACGTATGCAACATATTTTTAATAAATGATGAAAAAACAATTAAAACTGCTGATATTTTGAGTTAAAACAAAAAGCAGCAAGAAAACATTGAAGAAAAACAATTTTTGAATCAAAGAGATATCATTGAATGCATGTTTATGCAAGATCAGTTTTAAAGTAGTGATATATAAGATTAGAATTGAAGAAATGTTTAAAAACATGAAGAAGAAAGAGATAAAAACACTCATCAAGATCAATAAAACATACATTCAAAAATGATGATTAAGAAGATTAAATGACTCACAAAGAAGAGTGAGCAGAAAAGATATGTTTTGCTGATAATATGTATAGTCAGCGCTGAGATGATGAACAAGCTGATTAATAAGAAAGTATGTCATGAGATTAATATAAAGATCACACAGTTCTACAACTTAAGCTGCAGAGTGCATCAATGTCTAAAGTATCAAGAATACAATCACAAGATGTATGAATGCAAAAACAAGCAGAAATGCGTTTACTGCATACTGAATCATTGCTTAAAGCACTGTTTTTAAAAACAGACTTAAAACATATGAAAATGTGAAGCATGTTGAGACATACACAGAATCTTTGACTCTTAATGTCATAAACGACAAGCTGAAAAAGAAAGAATAAAAAGAGTCACAAAGCACAAATCTTTATATCATGTTGTACAAAAGCAGAAAGAACTCAAGACAGCAATGTTAAAAACATTCACAAAAACATTTATTAATCTGAAATTGTTGATGAACAACGACTTGAAGAGAAAGCAGAAGTGCTCAATGAATAAAAGTCATTTATTCAGCGCAGTAATCATATCAGAAAACACTATACTGAATCACTTAATCAAGAAGTCAAGATTAAATGAATTAAAGTTAACATCAGTCACATTGTTATCAATGTCATCTTTTATTAAGAATTTTGCAAGCGAAGCAAGCACTTTGCAAACACTTAAGAGAACATTAAACAGTCTGAAATGTGAACTTTAATGTTTCAGCAAAAGAAGCTTTAAATACTACAGTACAATGTTCACAAGTTCAGAAACAAAATGATGATAGCACTACTACATGAGAAAAAGATAAAGAACTATAACATTCTGATTCTTCAAGAATTCTGATGATTTGATGACATTTTCAGAGCATACTGCTTAGCAATTGTTAACTTCATGCTGAAAAATAATGAAGATAAAATCTATTTCTACATAAACAAAAGAATTGACAGCAACATCTGACATTTAACATGACACTTCAAAGATATAAACACAATTATGCTATAAACATTAATAAATGATGCACAGATGACTCAGAAAGTTATACACATTCATGAAGCATACAATTCATCATTCATGAAAAAGAAAATCTTTCAAACATTGAAAAAATGTTGCACATGTCAAAAGAAAGCATTCTTGTAAAAGATTTCAATCTGCATCACTTCATATGAGAAGAATCATTTTATTCAAAACAACATTTATTGTTAAATGAGTTAATTAAAATGATTACAAACATTAATGCATTGCTAGCATTATTTTAAGACACAATTATGAAAGATTATTAAGAATCTCAAATGACAATAAATTTGATCTTCATAACAAATGACATTATGAATTGATTAATACAATGCAAAATCAATGAAGAAATGAAAAATTTCTCAAATCATTTATTAATACAGACAATTATAGATTTCAGAGTTTGTAAAGAGTCAGCGCGAAAATCGCGTTGCAACTGAAAAACAATGAATGAAAAGAAGTTTATTAATATTTTAAAAGAACAAATGTTGAAATCACTGTTGAATCATGAGATGAAGCATTAATGCATAAATGAGTACATCAAGCAATTGCTAAATGTATTGAAGAAAATCATTGAGATTTTCACTTTCTGAGCAAGATCACATGAAATGATTAAAGCAGAATGAACAAAAAAGTGTATGAAGATTGTCAAGAGTATGCAATGAATGAGAAGAAGTTGTTGAATCATTAATGACTGAACAGAGTACATTCAAGCATGTGATAAAAAGAGCAAGATCATCAGAAAACAGAAATGTAATGAATATCAAGAGATCATGCAGAACGTTGAACAATTCTCAAGAAAACTGTTCAAAACTGCGAAATGAGCAAGAAATGCAATTGCAAACACATTGACTTAAGCAACAATTTTCTCTCTGATCAAGTCAGAGTACTTTGACATCATCATAACAGTGTAAAATAAAGTGAAGATGATGTTTCAGACTCACTTTTCATAAACTGATCACGTCAAGTTGAGTCATTGAGATCAAGTTGAGTTCTCGACTCATCAAAACTTGATTCAAGTTAGAATTTTGAAATTGAGTATTTAAGTTGAGTCACGATGTTTAAATTAAGTATTCAAGTTGAGTTAAAATGTTGAAATCAAGTATTGACTCAAATTTTTGATTCAACTTGTTAAGATATGAAGCAAAGTACTAATATTTATCTGAGTGTCTGATAATGCAACAGAGTAATGCAATTAATTGAAGAAAATTCATGCTTGTTCATTTACTACTGCTAATCTGAGATTATTATTATTTCATAATTCTTCTTCTTCTTCTTTTTCTTCTTCTTCTTCTTCTTCTTCTTGTACTTCTTCTTGTACTTCTTCTTGTGTTACGAAGCATGTCGACGTTGAATAAAGTCTAGTCAATAGACTCTAGAAATTTCAATATGTGAACAAGAAACAATGATGTTTCAAATTGAAATATGCTGAAACATTTCATTTATTTGAGCTTTAGCAAATTAACTACTTCGCTTCTTTGTTCACTTTACTATAAATACAGCTTGAAACTGTCTTCTTTCTTCTGTATTCTTAGTTTTCTCAGTTATAGCTATCTTTAAAGATCAAGCACTATCAACTCTGATCTTCATTGATTGTATCATCTAGACACGATTCTGACATTAAACTAAGAATTCATTTATCACATGATATCAATTTCATTACTCATTCAAGCTACTTGATGAACAATGAAACAAGTATAAAGAAATTTGTTTATCTGATGATCAACGACATTGAAAGACAGAACAACATCAGAGAGTCAATAGAATCAACGACAAGACTGTTGAATTGCTAGAGAATCTACCGCTTATTCAGTAGCATTGATTTACTCGATCAATAGAATCAACGAAAACATATGATCATTGATTGCTAGAGAATCACAAATCTTTCTCTTAAAAAGCTTGTGAATCAGTTGAGTCAAAATAATCTGTGTCATCAAATTTGATTCAACTTGATTTGAATTAAGATTAATTTAGTGAGTCTGCTACAAAGACGTCGTCAATGCAATGATTTAGTCACATCGCTCTATCTATCAGTGAATCGATTTACCTCATGTTTCTGTGTCAATTTAGTGAGTCTGCTACAAAGACAAGTCAATGAGAATTGATCTCTTCAATGAGCAAGTCGACTAGTGAGTCTGCTTCAATGACACTCTTCGTCAATGCAATGACTCACTCATTCTCATCATTCTATCTCATCAGTGAACCTGATTTACCTCATGTTCATCTTCAACTAGTGAGTCTGCTTCAATGACATGATCAGAATTGATCTCTTCAATGAGTAAGTCAACTAGTGAGTCTGCTTCAATGACATGATCAGAATCAATCTCTTCAATAAGCAAGTCAATCTTTACATAGTGAGTTAACTACAATAAACATTTCGATAATCTGAAAGATCAATAGAAAGATTGATAGAAAGACTGACATCAGAGCTCTTTAGTCACTGTCGCTATAAGTTACACTACAAGTCATAGAAACATGACTTTTAAAGAAAAAAAAGTAATGTTATGAAGCATGTTAATGTTGAATAAAGTTTAGTCAATAGACTCTAGAAATTTCAATATGTGAACAAGAAACAATGATGTTTCAAATTAAAATATGCTGAAACATTTCATTTATTCAAGCTTTAGCAAATTGACTACTTCGCTTCTTTGTTCACTCTACTATAAATACAGCTCAAAACTGTCTTCTTTCTTCTGTATTCTTAGTTTTCTAGTTAAAGCTACCTCTATTGATCAAACATTTTATTCAGCTACGCATTATCTCGCTGCAGTATGATTAAATTCTAAACATGATTTCAACATCTTGTACTCATTCTCATTCTTAATCATATCTGCATCATCATTTCTCTTGCTAAATTTCATCTTCTTGTCATCATCATCAATCTTGATGATATCATCAGATTCATCATTTGATAAATCTAGTGAATTAACTATCTTTCAATCAATCGCATTTTTTTCATTTGAAAATGCGCTCATGAATTTGTTGAATTCTTGTATGACATTTGAATCATTCATCATTTTTAATTCATTCAATTCTTCATGATGTAAAATGCGTTGCTGAATTAATTCAATAGTAAATATCATGTATCTTGACATGTTTTTTCCAAGTTCATCTTGTTGTACAATAGTTTAATGCATACGTTAGTCTTGTCTTTCACATCAAACACAGTATATACATTGATAGTAGAAGTAGTATTGAACGTCGTCTTCATGACTATTGCTTCAAGCTTCGCTTGCTTTGCAATCTTCTTTTTTCTTGTCTTCTTCATCAAATTTGTCTTAAAGCATTAAGTTATTATACAATCAGCTTTTGAAACATATATGCATTACTCAAATGCATTATCATGCAGATTCTTTCTCACTCAATCATTCATGATCATATCTTGCATATTGTTCTTCATTTTCATCTGCTTTGCTTTGATGACTTTCTGATAAATGCTGATGCTTCTTAATTTGATAAGTTGTTTATATAGAATCACTTGATCTGCACTTTGTTTGATATAAAGAGTTTTCTGATCTTTGTTTCATTTCATTGCATAATTTCTACTTGCAATTAACTGCAACTTGATTGATAGATTGAACATTCTGTGATTTTGATTAGTCTCAATGATAATGTATATAAATAATGCATAACAATCTTCTTACTTAATAATGATGTTGAAGTGCTTTTTCTAATGAACTTAGTCACAATAAATGAGTGCAATGAATAAATGTAAGATGTAGAAAAAGTTAGAGTTAAAATAAATGTTGAGTGTAAATAAAGTTAAAATTAAAATAAATGTAAGATGAAATGTAGATAAAATTAAAGTTAAAGCTGAATGTTAGAATTTATTCATCATCTTAGAGCTGCAATCAATACATTCATCATATTAGTGCTAATATTAAAACATTCATCATATTAATTTTACTATAAACACAGTCAACAGTCATCATCTCTTGTTTACATCATACTTCACTTTGCTCTCACTCAACTCAATAGTATCAAATTTTCAAATCGTTGTCAGTTAATATACATCATGACTTGTTGCAAGCAAACAAATAATGCATTTAAAAATGCATTTCTTGTTACGCATTGCTGACAGACTTAATTTAGAACGAAAGTTTAAAGATGCATTGCATAATAATTTGAAAATCTCAACTTGTGATGATATGATATCAGATAATTGAATCACGAACGAATCAAGAGCAGACTTGAAGACTTTATCTGAAATCAAGATCAATAAAGTTGAGAAAATAATGCAAACAAATAATGCATTAAGTTATCAACAGCTAATTTATCACGACAGTCAAAGAGAAAATAAAAGTCAGAAATCATTGCACTTCAAGAAATACGTTGTTATCAAAGAGATGTAAATTTATTGATATCAAAGATCTCATTTGAAAGAGTAGTTCATGAAATCATGCAGAATGAGACTGATATGAACAAGATGAATCAGAAAATGAGCGATGTGAACTATAAAATTCAGACTTCAACATTGCTTGCTTTTCAGAAAATTGCAGAAGCGTTTCTATATGAATTTCTTGTCAGTAAGTACATTACTTATTTGCATTATCATTGATATTTTACAACACTTACTGATATAATGCTTTATATATGCAGATAGTAATCTTCTTGCTATTCATGTCAAGCAAGTAATTCTTCAGCAGAGAAATTTGATATTCATGAAAACTTTGATGTGCAATCTTAAGATTCAGTTTGATGCTTAATGAAAATAGCATTTGCAATATCTTGATCAGATCAAGTTATTTAGCATAGCAATACACTTTATGAACTGCATTATCTTTTTGCATTATCTTGTAACTGTATTATCATACTATATACATTAACAATGCAAAAGTGACTTCAAATGAAATGATATTAAACATTTAAACAATAATAGAACATAAAACATTCTACAAATCTACTCTGAAAGAATCAGCAGCTTCATTAATCATGTTATCTTCATCTTCTTCTTTACAATAAATATTTTATGCTTTGATGATAGTTTTCTTAGAATTCAAGTTCATGATACAATTATAATACTTGAGAAGCATTATCTGTTCAACTGATTCTGAAGTCATTTGTGATCAATTTCATCAACAAACTCTTCTTGCAAAACTGAATGTTCATTCAATATTTACAGAGAATATTGAACATGAAAGAACATTCTTAGTTATTTGAGTCAATCTTGAATAGTTTGAGACGTTGTCTCTTCAATACTTTCATGTTGAAAACTTCTCAACAAAAGTGTCAGTGTGAAGATATTGATCATTTTCACTAACAGATACAGAGCGACGTTGAGTTCTTTAAAGAAGAGTTCATGTAATCATCATAATGAGCTATAGCATTGTTAACAAATAATCAATTGCATTATCATATTGCATTATTTAATCAACATTACTAGTCACTTGCACTCTGACTTCTGCAATTGTAGTTTTCTCTTTATAATGATGATAAAAATAGTTTTTAAACTCTTTTCTGTACTTGTTGTAATAAAAATGAGAATCATTCTTATTTGCATCTCAATCTTGATACAAATTCAGCTTTTGAGTAGAATTTAAAATCATAGCGAGATTGTATATCAGTTTATCTTTACTTTTTGTCTTGAAATAGTACTTTGCAAGCTTGTTAAAAGCTAGTTTGCAAGCTTGAAGAACAAGTGCTTGTGAAGTACATGCATTATTACGTACTATCGTCTCAATAACATTGAGATGATTGAAAATAGCATCAAACATTCAAAATTTTAAATGTATATCAACATTAATAATTTTAAATATGATCAGAGTTAGCTCATAGAAAGAATTTAACATGTTGTCAATAAGCAATACTAATGATCATTCATTCTTCTTTAATTGAATAGCTTGAATCTTTGCATCTATCAAGAATATCTTAACTCATGTATCAATTATGTCACGCAGTTGATATGCACATTAAAGCATCAAATAAATAAAGTTTCAGCGAATGTAAATATCTTGTATCAATTTTTAAAATCTTGTTGCTTGCAGCTTTAAAAAGCAAAGCTTTTGTTGAGAAAAACTGTTGATAGCAATAGTAATAGTGTGAATCTGTTTCATTGATTAGTAAATGCATTATCTTTTTGCATTATCATCTTGATAAATATCTTCTTGACAACAATGCAAAAATCTTTGCTTGTGATTACATTCTTAACTTGATCATCGTTCAATGATACAGCGAAATTGTCATTCAAAATCTTTGATTCAATAGCTTTGATAAACTCTTGAGTTACTAAATTAATGATATGAGTCATACAAGAAATCAAGTTTTGTACTTTATTTCATGAAATGTTGCATCGATTAAGCACTCTTTCAAGTTTCTTCTTTAGAGTGTCATTGTTGCTTACATTATCAGTAACAACATTAAAAAGCTTGTTCTTAATGTTGTATATATTCAAAATCTTGAACAGCTCTTGCATTAAATGATGATCAGTATGCTCAACTTCAAGAGATGTAAATTCAATGAGATGTTCATGATATTGAAATGCAGCATTCATTCAATATATTAAGACTTTCTGATAAGCGACTTTTTAAGAACTAAATCATGCATTCAATGCAATAAAAACACGTCGTGACTCTTTTAAATCTTGCTTTATCTTTGCACAAATCTCATCATATTTCGAGAAAATCATGTTTAACAATTTAGTGTAATGCACGAAAGTAATCTCTGAATGAAGCATTTGTAGTAACTGTCGAAAATGCTCATTTTTGATGATTCAAAAAGACAAATTCAGTGCAATGAAGATTTAACACAATATTTTTTTTCAATTTTGTTGATTGAATTGAAATAATAAGTTGATATGACTTTTCTTTTATAAATATGTTAACTTTGCATTATTTATTTGCATTATCATATTAAACTTACACGACTGAAATCTATCTTGAGCTGTGAAAGAAAGTTGAGTTGTTTTCGTTTCATGCAAGCATTTGTCTTAAAATGCTTAATCATATTAATTGTACTAGATTCATCAATAGCTGTAGAATGATCTAGAATTTTAAGACAATTCTTGCATGAAATCTTAGAATATTCTTTCAATGTTGAGATCATTTAAATAAACTGATTTCAGATGTTGAATTGTTTATTTACTTCAATTTTCTTAGTTCAAAGTGAATTATCTATCTTTCTTTGAATCTTGTTGATGATACTTTCGTCAACAAATATCTGTAGTCATCATTTTTAAAATTGAGCATTGATATCAGAACTTCACTCAACATACTGATTATTCTCTCTTAATATTAAAAGAGAAGTATCGCGATGAATTTTATTCATTGCTTCTTAAAGAGTTCATTTCTTTTCAATAAAAATCTAATTAATGTTTCATGAATCTTAACTTGCAAAGTCATTAAAATGAAGACTACTGAAAGTAAACAAATGATTAATCAAGAAATTAAATTCTTTCTTGATCAAAGATCTTGATAATTTGTATGTTTTATCAATCTTAAACATCTTGCAATGTATTTTATTAATAATGCAACAAGATAATGCAAACAATGAGAGAATGATAATGAAGAAACAAGAAATAGTTTTCTTTGTTGCATGTAAATCTTTCAAATATAATGATGCAATAAATTCAAAAATAGTAAATCTTAATATTTGATATCATTTTCAATTGCTTAATGAGTTGAGTTGAAAACTCAAATTCTGCCTCAACATGAGATTAATATTAAGTTGAGTCATGAGATTGATATTGAGTATTCAAGTCAAGTCACAAGATTGATATTGAGTACTTAAGTGAGTCAGAAAGTAGATATGAAAACTCAACTCAACAATCAGTTTACTTTTCATCATTTTCAAAGATTCTCATGTTGAACATAATAAACTTCAAGTACTCATTCTTGATTGAGAATGATGCTTTGCTGATGCATCATGAGATTAAGAAAGTTGTCTACAAAGCGATATCTGACAAGATATTGAAACATATGAAATACATAAATAGAATAATGTGCAGACTTGTCAATAATACATCAGAATAAGTACGCTCTCTCTTTGAAAGATGTTTACAGAAGAAAATACAGTCAACTCAGTTCAAGAGCGCAATCACAATAGTGATGCAAAAGTCAGACAAGAAAGATTACTTCAATGCAAAGATATATAAATTAATTGTGCTACTCAACACATTGAGCAAAGTACTGAAATTCATCATATTTGAACATCTGTGAAATATCATAAAAGCTTGCAACTCAATATTAAACATTCAAATGAAAGCTTGCAAGCACAAATCAATAAATATGACTTTGCAACTAATTATAAAAAAGATACATATTGTGTGAAGTGACATAAGAAGAAAAGTGGTTTCATTACTGAATTTGAATGAAAAAAGTATGTTTGATAATGTGATACACAGCAGACTCTTACATGACATGAAGAAGAGAAAAGTTTCTAGACTGCTTCTTAAATTTGTGAAGAACTTTCTGAAAGATTGATGCATTATGATCAGAATTGATGATTATATGACGAAGAAATGCAGCATGAACATTAACATATTATAAGATTCTTTGCTATCATTGATATTATATCTGTTCTACAATGCAAACTTGTTAAAAGCATGTGATAACATCAAGCTGAAAACTAGCTTTATAAACTTCGTGAATGATGTTAATATCTTAACATACAAAGAATTTATAAAACGCAACTGCAAAGTTTTTAGTGAGATTTATGATAAATGCAAACAGTGATTAAAAACGCATGACATCAAATTCTTGATGACAAAGCATAAGCTGATTCACTTTATGAATTTTTTTAAATGACTCAATATGAAAGTTGATGTAAAGCTGATGAAACATCAGATTAATTCAAAATCAGATATCAGAATCTTAAAAGTTCAATTGAACTTCAAGCTGAGATGAGCGACTTACATGCATCATGTTGAAGTAAAACTAGTGATTAGACAAAAGATCATGCAAACAATTATTGAATCTACTTGAGATTCATTAATGATGATGAGTAAGCAAATATACTTCGCGATGATGCACTCTCTGCTTAATCACAAAGTCATCATATGATATATATCACAAAGAGTGAAAGATCATTGAAAGAATTTGAATGTTAAGCTGAAATTAATGCAAGAAAGAACATTGCAACAAATCATTAATGTTTATCATGTGATATCAACAAAGACTCTACAGATGAAAATAAACATGACATCAATAAATATTCATTTACAAAAGCTGATACAAAGATCAATAATAAACATGAACTTTTGAAAATTAGAAGAGATCATTGAGATAACAGTGCATTGAATTCATAATGACTTGATATCAAAAAGAGATTGAAAATCAAAGTTGCATAAAACATCTCTACAGCTGAAGCAAAAGTGAATGAAAGAAACATTCAAGCAGATGAAGATGAATCAAAGTCATTTTTATACAATGATTTTCTGATCAAAGTCATTGAAGATAGTTATAGTTGCAAACAAGAAAATGTCAATAAGATAACATAATTTCAACATGTCTGCGTCAAAGCAAAGAGTTTACTTGAATGATAGTAACAGTAAAAATGATGTTACAGTGATTATGATGAGAATGAACTGAAAGTTAAATAAGAGATTGAAAGAATTGACTTTAACTATCACTCATCATGATGAATTGAAAAAGTTAGTCGTAAGAATGAAACATCTTGCAGACGTAGTGACAGTGAATCAAGAGTGTCATGAAAAGATATACAAAGTATACAGTGATAGTCAAACTTCTTTGAAAACAATGAAAGTTATGATATCAACAAAAGATCAGACACATCTGTAATGAGTTCAAGTTGCACATGAAAGCATTTGATCTTGAAAAGTTACACTGAAACTACATTGAGTGATAAAATATGCAGAAGTACTTGAAAATGAAGTGATGAACAAAATGACTGATGATGCATATGATTTGTCTTTATCATTGACTGAGCATCAATGCATTGAAGTGATAACAAGATTGATGCTCATACAGAAACAAATCAGACAAACATGAAGAATAGTTTGAAAAAAAAGATTCAACGCAGCTCATTTTCAATATCTGACATCAAAAATGACACATTAACATCTGCAACTGCATAAGAATTATGCAAAGTCTCACAGTGCATTATTGACGCAGTTATGCACAGAGAAAATTGATTTCAATCAATTTCTACATGAAAGATGAGTACTTAATGTTGTTATGATAACATGCAAATGCAACAAAGATCAAATGTCAATTAAGCATGTTTTATTAACATATTTTAAATGAAAGACAGAATGAAAGATGATGCAATGCAAAGAGAACATCACGAACTTGAGAAAGCTTCTAAAAATCATGAGCATAATAATAATGATCATTTGAATGATACTTTTGACAAGCATACTGAATCAATTTCAGACTGTGACATCATTAAAGAATCAGATGAAAGAGAAAGAAAGTAAAAAAGAAATAAGCTCATAAAGTTCTTGCATTGAAAACAGTTACAGTATAAAGTGCAAAGAAAAGCGATAGTAAATATGAAAAGAACGCTACGCTAGCACAGCGCTCGCTACAATATATAAAATCTTGCATAGATTCATAATGAGTGTTGAATCGAGTAAGAATAAAAAAAATTCACTCAATCTTATCATAATCAAATTTATTTATTTATCTTTATCTTCAATTTTTTACAATGACACATAACTTTGAATCAGTTGAGTCATGAACTGCTCATCTGCTTAAAAGCATTGCTAGTAAATGAGTTTTTCTTATTTCTTTCAATGCTTCAGTGAAATTTCAAAATGTTGCTATCTCATAAAACATCAACATAAATTAACAACTTTGTCAATGAACTATTGATCAGTCAAATGAGATCATCAAGATGCTGATCAAGCTAAGAGATCAACAAGATATGACTTTGAAACTCAACAAGCAATGAATTAATCTACAAGTCAATCACATCAAGAAACTTAATGAGGTAGAAATTAATTAAACAACAATAAACAATTAAGAAAAGACTATTGTTAAACTATGAAAGAAAGTATTGAATTTAAAAAAGAGACAGTGTTCAATGAATCAGTTTTAATCTCAATAGTTTACAAAGTCTTGAGCTTCTATCAAGAATCATACTTGACGAAAGTCATTCACTTTATTTAATAATAATTATCACAAGTTCTTTAAGTTTTCAAATTTATTTATATTCATTGATGAAAATGAATTAACATAAAACAGCTGAAGAATCAAGATAAATGATAAGTTTCAGATAAATATTAATCACTTCAATAATGAAAATATCTAGACTAGAAAATGATGCTACTGAGCACATCTTCACTCAATGTCAATATGATGCTTTACATTCATACATCTTTATCAATGAGTTATTTGAGCATCTGAAAGAAATATACAATGAACTGAATAAGAATCAAAAGTGTTGTTGCAAGTACAACGCTCTGAAATAAGCAGACAAGTCTTTCAATGTCTTTCACTTTAACTTTATGAAGTTATTCAGCTATTTCAAATATGATGATTGCATTTTGATGAATGATCTTCAGAATAAAATCAATAATCGCTTGCAGAATGCTTTATCAGTCTATTCAAAGAACTTTACTTCACTCACTCACTTAAAAATCTTTCTTCAAGATGTAAATAATAAACAGTGAGTCAACTATCAGCTACGCAGCGAACGTTGCATTATTATCATTAAAGTCACTGTCATATCTGATAAACATGCTGCTACTTCATTGTCAGTGATGACTTTGATAATCAATTATGTTAAGTTTATCATTTCTTTTATCTTTAAGTCAGCAAGATCATTTATTATTTGCTATACTTGCAAGATTTCAAGTCACTTGTTAAAAAACTGTTCTCAAAACAAGATTAATACTTCTGCTTCTTAAGCTTTCATCTTTCGTTTACATGAAATCATCATTTCAAAAAATAAAAAGAATGAGAAAATGTTTTTTTTAAAGATAACAAGACAAAAAACTAGAGACTTTCATTAAAGACGTGATGAAAGATGTGTTAATTTCTTCAATGATAAGCATGTTAAATAATTCTTTTACTTCTGAATCTTTGACTATTAAATGTATACTTTCTAGCAATGAAATTAGTTACTCATTGAAATCTTTGATTAACATTGAAGCTGCTGACTATTCATTTATTAATAAAGTAATGACGCAGATTGTTTGTGATTAGTTGCAAATTAAGTTCTTGACTTTAATCAAAACGAAGTCAATTTAAGAATTCAACAATCATTATGTTAAGAAACTTATTACTCATGTCATTTATTTGAAGTTGACTGTTTAAAATCATACAATTGACACAGCTTTTATGTTAATCATTTAATTAAATTAACATTAAATAATTTTTAAAAAAACAATCACAACATATGCATAACAAATCTTGAAAAAGAGCATTACATGCAAGACAGAGCAAATTTAAAGAATGATCAAATGATGATGAATTGCATAAGTTGCAGCAATGCAAGTTCAAAGATGATTGTAAGTAATGTTGACATGTTGTAAGAAAACAGCGACACGAGATTGCAACGCTTACGCAATGATGAAGAGAAGATAGTTGACATTATCAATCTACTAATAAAGATATTAACATTAGAGAAAAAGATGAGCAAAGATTATTCATGAAAAGAAATAGCATTGAAGCTGATGCATCATCTTTGACTTGATTCAGAAGAAAAACATCACATGATTCAGAATGCATTCATTGCAAAGAACATACAGAAACTGAAAACATCAGTTCAACTACTAAGCAAGCAGTTACAAATGCAGAAAAATACACGTTTCTTATTGAAAATCATGTCATGAATAAACATGACAAGAGAAGAATTATCAATAAAGAAGCAACATTTCAAAGAAAGATCATCGTCACTTCGCAAGAAATGCAAAGTCATGATAAAGATAGCAAACAGAGAAGAAATAAAGAAGATGCAGAAAAAGATCATCAAGCAGATTCTTCAAAGAATAGCAGATGTGTTAATAAATCAACAAAATCTGATTATGTTTTTTTGCAAGCTGAATAGCAAAGACATCTTTCTTCACACAGTCAGCTCAAATGCATAAGCAAATCTGAAAAAGACTTAAGAATGAACAAAAGAAATTATGAACTTAATATGCATATCATGACGAATTTTCGCAATGCTGACATATGAGATGTGCACTACAATTGACATGAATAATCAGAAGAAAGTTATTAGAAAGCTGATAAAGAATAACGCAAGACTTCATAAGAATCTGAAGATTCTAAGAATAATCTAACTTAAGAAAGTAACAGAGAGTGAAAAGATTCATTCATTGCTCATCATGAAGATAGTAATTGAAGCAATGATAAATTAACTGATGAATGTGAATATGTTAAATGCATATCATGAATGTGCATGTGAATTGTTCAAGAAGAACTGTTGCATCATACAATGCTTCAGATGTCAGAAATTTGATCACATGATCAAATTCTGCAGAAAGAATCAATGTTGCATCAAGTGCACAGATAAACATCATATCAAAAGATGCATAATGTCTTTGAATAAAAAATGTTGCATTAACTGCAACGAAAATCATAAACTCTGAAGATGCATCTGTTTCAAATGATGACAGCAGATGAAACAAATGTTCAAAATCTATAGAAACAAATTGTTCAGATATTCAGAAACATTTAAATACAATTGCACATTCTTGTAATTCTTGAGCTCTTTGCTGTCTTTAAGCTTTGCAGATTCAATGAACTCTTTGAGTTCAATAAACTCTTTGAAGTTCATGAACTCTTTCAGTTCAGCGAACTCATTGAGCTCAACGACAGTTGTGCTGAAAACACGCAGTCTAGTCACTCATGAATCAACATGACAGATGATAGAAGTCAAAAAAAGATGCATTAATCATTTTTCTTGTATGAGTAATGACTTAGATGAAACATCGCTTAAGCAGAGTCGGAAACAACAGATCAGAAGATGAAACAGATTCACAATGATGAAAAGCATTCAAAGAGTTTTCTTTTTGCAAAGTTAACAACAGCTATAAATAACTTTATGATGAAACAATCTTTTCTATGAATACTGCAGTACTGTTACGATTCTAGCTACGCATCTTCGTTGATAGCTATGTTGATGACTATGTTGATGACTATTCTGAGAACTATCGTTGATCGCTCGTCGCTAAAGCATAGACTTGTTTCGAAGTCAACTCTATTCAGAGTTAGCTTATGTTCTTCTGAGTCATATAGATAGTCGACTCTTCTCTTCTAAATACTTTTCTTTCTTAGCATTTATATACTCGTTACATTACACTCATATGACTCGCTCTATGCTGATTTCTAACATTATATAAATGCTTCTTCATTACAGACGAAGAGAAATAATTTGCATCGAGTGCTTCTGTTTGATTCGACTATCGACTTTGATCTAGTCGACTCGCGATCATGCAACAGCACTCACTCTTCTTTTCTCGTGAGCTGATTCAGCGAGAATAAACAAAAGATTCAAACTCGTGCGCTGATCAGCGAGTATAAACAAACGATTGAAATCATTCAACTAGGTCAAAGATCAGCGAATTAATCGTTCATTCAGATTCGCAAGAAATTCTTCGAATTTGTTGAACAATCAAACGAGATCAGTCATAGAACTGCGTGAAGTCTCTATCTCAAGAAGCAAACCCTCAGTGAGTCTGCTTCAATGACATCGTCAATGCAATGATCTTCTCATCGCTTTATCTATCAGTGAATCGATTCGTCTATCAGTTCACATGCAACTAGTGAGTCTGCTTTAATGACATCTATTCTCAATGCAATGATCTTCTCATTGCTCTATCTATCAGCGAATCGATCTACCTCATGTTTCTGTGTCAACTAGTGAGTCTGCTACAAGAGCAGATAACGATTGATCTTGTCGACAGAGTCAGTCACTCAATAGTGAGTCTGCTACAAAGACAGACAACGATTGATCTCTTGATTGAGTCAATCAACGAACGAAACAAGCTCTACTATGTAGTAGATCTGAATCAGAAGTGAGTCTGCTTCAATGACATGATCAGAATTGATCTCTTCGATGAGCAAGTCAATTAGTGAGTCTGCTTCAAAGACATTGTCAATGCGATGATTTATCTATTCACATCACTCTATCTCTTAGTGAGTTTGCTTCAATGACGCGATTTGAATCGACCTCTTCAATGAGCTAGTCAACTAGTGAGTCTGCTTCAATGATCATTCTTTCTCTCGCATAGTGAGTCTGCTACAATAGACATTTCGATTCTACACAAGGCTAAGAAAATACATTCATGCAAACATGAATCGTTGAAGAAGAGAAGTAATGTTACGATTCTAGCTACGCATCTTCATTGATAGCTATGTTGATGACTATGTTGATGACTATGTTGATGACTATTCTGAGAACTATCGTTGATCGCTTGTCGCTAGAGCATAGACTTGTTTCAAAGTCAATTCTATTCAAAGTTAGCTTATGTTCTTCTGAGTCATATAAATAGTTGACTCTTTTCTTCTAGATACTTTTCTTTCTTAGCATTTATATACTCATTACATTACACTCATATGACTCGCTCTATGCTGATCTCTAATAAGTACAACATTAGAAAATCATTGAAAATTCAGAAATTATTTCTAATCAACAGAGAAGTTCGTGATTTCAACATCATAATCATACAGAAGCAAAGTTGCAACATTAACAACACTCAGTTCACAACTTCTTTTATTTAGTGAAAAACACATCATCACAGTTAAGAACATGCATATATGTAAATAAATGCTTAAGACTCAATTAATAAATTGTAGAAATAGCTGAATCAGACATTTGCTTGATCAGAATATTAACTTACAACACAGATGACAAAATACAAACGTTGCAACTTATAAACATTTACAACTTATGTTCATTGTTCTCTACATTTATAAAGAGATCTTTAATCATTTCTCGCTTAAGCGAGCTATTCAAAGATGACTGCAAACAACTGATCATGAGAAATTTCAATTTACATCATTTTCATTGAAAGAAATGAAGATGCTTCACTCAACATGCAGTAATCAACAGTTTACTTGACATCATTACTAATACTAAGCTGAAATTATTGCTGAAATCAGACACTATTACTTGCAAGATTCATAATCAGTTTACAACTATTGATTTAGTCTTTAGCAGCGAGAAAATATAGTTCATGATATGTAAGTGCAAAATATGCATTGATTTGCATCAAGAATTAAATCATCTTTTGATTGTTATAAAACTTTGTTTACAAACAACTTCAGTACAGTCTTCAACTCAATGATTATGAAAGAAAATGAACACAGAAGCATTAAACATGTATTTGCATATGCATCTTTCGTCAAATCATTTCTTGAACAGCAAGATGATGATGAATGAATGAATGTGTAAAGTTATCAAGATGTTACAGAAGATCATTGAGAAATTTATCTTCTTGACAAAGTCATCAAATTAAGCAAAGAACTTCTGAAATTTGAACTGCTCAGAGATAGTAATGAAATCAAGACAATTGTGAATCATATGAAAAATACAGAGCACATTAAATGCATGAAATAAATATCTGAAACACAATGATCATAAAAATAAGATCATTCAACAAGTGAAGCGCGCATATTTCAGATCACAAATGCATGAGCTGAGTGATGCATTCAAGTCAATATGATGCTTCACAAAAGAAGTTCAAATCGAAAGTCAGTTATTTAAAAAACTTTCTCAGTTTTCGTCATTAAAGTAAAGTGATACTGATTAGATAATAACAACGTTCAAGAAAAAAATCAAGATATTGCAAGAAAAATTCTTCTTCTCATTTTTTCAAATAAACATCAGCAACATTGCAAACTCATTTATACTTTTAACAGTGTTATTTAACTTATGCATTTCAGAAGATAAAGTGAGACAAACAATCAAAAGAGTAAAAGCAGACAAAGCATCAGACATTTCAGACATTTTAAATAGAGTGTTGTAAACAAATCTTGCAAAACTGATCTCAATATTAATGAGTTTATTCAATGCATATGTAATACACAGATATCATTCAAAGCAGTTCAAAAAGACTTAAACAATAGTATTACATAAATTGAAAAAGAATGATTATATTGATTCAAAGACATATTGATTCATTGCTTTGCTTGATATCATGAAAAACGCTTTAAAGTCAATCATGATTAAAAGACTGAGCAATATAATTGAGACTCATCACATGTTATCTGATGCTCAAATGAAAGTGAAATGCAAATGATTCATGATCTTAACATTAAATCTACTAGTAAATCAGATTCACATGATATGAGACTGCAAAATCAAATATGTAACATTCATGCTAAGTTTAAACATCATTGAAGCATTTAATTATGTCTTGCACGTCAGACTTCTGCATACTTTGAAAATGAAAAAACTTCAAACTACATAGTTGAATGAGCATGCAGCTTTCTTAAGAATCAAGAAACATTGCTGAAATTTGATGAGCAAATGAGTGACATATGCAAGATAAATGCAAACATATTGCAAAGATTTTTCATTTCATTGATTCTCTTTCTATTCTTCAATGTAAGTTTAATTGAGAAATGCAAAACATTGAGAATTAAAATTGAAGTGTTTAACTTTGTAAATGACATTAATATTCTAGCATATGATAAATTCATTGAAGAAATCTGCAGAGCATTGAGCAAAGTGCATGACATTTGTGCAAAATAAGTTTGCACTCATGATGCAATATTTGCATCAGAAAAGTATGAATTTACACACTTCATCAGAAAATCAAAAAGATTTGACATGATGACTAACATATAAATAAAAAGCTTAGTTATTAAGTTGAAATCAGATGTGCAAGTTTTGAAAGTACAACTGAATATGAAATTGCAATGAAACATGCATCTTCATCAAATTGAAGTAAATCACATCATATGAATGCTAGCACTTAATTGACTCAAAATCTTCACATGAGAAATCATCTTTACAAAAGCAAGACAGATATACTCAATAGTAATAAGATCAGAAATTGCATTTGAAGCATCAGTTTAACATCAGCGAGAAAAAGAGAAAGAATTGTCAGACAAAGAATATAAACTTGAAACATTACAGAATCAAACTTTGCATCATGTTGTAAAAATGTTCAAAAGAGTAAGCATTAAAACTCTGAAAGCAGAAACATACACAAGCTTGCTGCATGTTTATTTAAACATGCTGCAAGACAAGATTATATTACACAGTTAAGTTAATGATTGTACACAGAAAATCAAATAAGCATGCAAACTAATACATGCTCATCTGATGAACATCAATCACATCATTTTTTTACTTTCTCATCATTAAGAAAGTGATGCTTCTGAACAAATTAATTCAAGAAAACGCGAAAATACAGTTAAAATATGAATGATTAGTTTTCGCTGCAATGATTTTGACTAGTGACAGCATCGCAATAACGCAATATCACTAAAGTCAATGAAAGCAATGATGAGAAAAATATAGAAAATGCATTGCAGATGTTCACATCATCTCAACACAAGAATCACATCTGTTCAACAAGATGATAAAGATGTGAAATGATTTTCAGAAGATTAAAAGCATTCTCATCATTTACATCAGAATTAAACGCATAAATCTGAATGCTTATCTGCACTTCAGAAACGTTTCAGATGCAGATAGCATGTGATGCAACTGTGATTGAAATTATCAGATAATAAAACATGTATTCATGCATTGCTTGAACTGATTGCATCTGCGATTAAGAATGTTATAAGACATTAACTTCTTGAACTATTAAATAATCATTGCTATCATAAAGAGTCTCAAAGCAGCTGCAAGAATGATGATCAAAATGAAGTTTCTAAAGCAATTTAAAATGATTGAGTCACTCATTCTCTAACGTGTAATCAACGTGAACTAATTTGATACATAGTTTCATAATGATAGTTTCAACTGCATAAAGTAGTTATATGAACAGTGAGTGATTTTCTATCTCAGAGAGTTATGTTCACTCAATATAAATAGCATAAAGTTTCTTATAAGTCAACTTAATTGATATCATAAGAATGTATGAATTTATTATTATTATTAAATGATTCTTGAAAAAACATGAATGAATAAAATTAATCTAGTAATTGATATGCAAATCAATTTTCTTCAATTTTTGAATTTCACTTTTAGTTAAAAATCAATTGTTTTATTCTCAAGCAATAAAACAATCACAAAACAGAAGAGTTTAACTTTTACTCATATATTGAAAAGATTTTTCACTTTCATTACATCTTAATTCAGTCAAAAATCACTTTCTTTCAATCAGTTCAATGAAAAGTCAGTTAAATTAATTAAACAGTCAAAATCGCGTAACGCGACTTTAACTAACGATAAAATCTTTAAATTGACATTAAATTTAACAAACATTGCAATAATAAAGACAGTAACATATAAAATGTTAGTCAAACAGTTAAACATTAAAATCTTTGCTGTTATTGTCTTGAAAATCAATCAACTCATAACTACAGTTGAAAACAAGTCTGAAGAAGTGAATTTGCATAAGCTTTCTCATGCTGAAGCTTTTGAGCAAGTCAAGATCAAGCTTTTCTTTGAATATCATGATTATTTAAACATTTTCAATTGAGCAATGATCAATCAGCTATCATTGCATCATTTCTATGATCACAAAATTAAGTTGATTGATGAAGAAACATTTTCTTGAAGCAGACTATATTAAATGTTTAATCATAAGCTTCAAAAGATAAAAAAGTATCTGATTTGTTAAAGATCAGCATAAAGTGAGTCAATATGAATGTCATTTAACTAGAAGATAAATGCTAAGAAAGAAAGAAAGTTACAGAAAAGAGACTGACTATATATGTATGTTTCTTAGTCAACGTTAAACTCAATAAAAACTAGTTAAGATGATGAAGTGAGAATAAATCTGACAAGACTAGAAGACTGAGTCTGACAAGGCTAAAATTGTGACATTACTCTCTTTCTTCAATGATTCATGTTTACATGAATGTATTTTCTGCTCAATTCAATTGATTGCTCAATCATGATTTAACAGACTCAGACTCATTAAATTCTGATTGACTGAATAGTTGAAAGCGCTTCTAACGCGATTTGTTCAAATATCAAATATGAAAATCATTAACTATCTTCTGAATGTTCATAAATTCATCATCATCAGCGTTGTATCAATTGAAATCATTATCATAGTCATTTCATTTGACTTTATATTGAAGTCATCTTCAATATCAACGAGAATTCAATATATTGTTGATTTCTCATTCGTTTTCATCGTTTATCACTATTGATTCAAGAGACTCATTCTTTTGATCAGATAAAAAGTCATCAACAGTGAGACGAAGCAGATCAGAATGAAATACATCATGAATATGTATAGTCTCTGATAATTTCAACTTATATGATGAGTCAATGAGATCTAGATTGATGAAGAGATTAAGCATTTTGTCGTCTAGCTTCTTGAAAGATCTCGCTGTAATGATGTTTCATTCATTCAGAAACATCTTTGATTCAATCTTATAATCAACTTCTTTTCTATGCTTATTAACTTGTTGAATCATTTGTTTTCTTGTTTTGACTAAAGATTCGCAAGCAAACATCAAGATCTTGTTCATATGTTCAAATATATTCTCAACTTTAGTTGCTTGCAAGCGTTCACGAAAGCTTTCATATTCAATTGTATTGAATTCGAAGCTCATATGAGAATGAAAGTCTTTGTTTAGAAAGAAAGAGATCGAGAAGATGACTGAGAACAAAGCATTATTGTTAACAAACTTGATCATAAGTAGTAACTTAGCTCAGTCATTCTGCATGTATGAACAGAAGAATTGAAGATATCTTTCAATGTTCTGATTGACTTGTTCACTTTGATCATTGATTTGAGAGTGATAAGCAGTGAATAGTTGAAGATTAATGCTCAGTCTTTTGCAAAGAAACTTTCATAGAATGAAGATAAATTGAGAGCTTCGATTTGAAACAATGAAATCGAGTAAATCATGTATTTAATATATTCATTGAAGCATTAGCTCAGCTGTTTTTTCTGCTGTGATTTCTTCATCATTAGTAAAACAAGAAATATAGTGTTGTTTCTTTGATAGTTTACATATCACTGTTAGTATGATGTTTTTGCCTTCAGAAGAGAATAGATTAATGATGAAATTCATAACTATGTTCTTTCATCATTGTTTGAGTATGAGTAAAGAATGTAGTAATTCATTGAATTTATTTCAAGAAGCTTTTGATCGCTGATAAATGTAGCAGTTTCAAATATATTTATTTATTGTCTTTTGCATTGAGAATCAATAGTAGTATTTTCTTATTGCTTTCATCGTTCTAAGAATTTCAAAATAATCAATAAAAGATTGATAATAAACTTTTTGAATTAACTTCATTTGAAGATGCTCATCAAAGAAAACTCATAAAAGATCACTTTGATATAGTATTTTGTTCTGAACTCAACAATTTCTTAATTTAATATCTTTGTATTGAGCTTCATCTTTTGATACAACTTCATGAAGTAAAACACAATTCTCATTGATTTTATTAACTTTTAGAATCAATCAATAAATTGATTCATCATTCTCTTTCTTCTTTAGATCAGCAATTTTCATTCAATTCAACGTCAGAACTGTAGTTCACTGATAGCAACATCATTTATTCTTAAGACTTTTAGAAATTGAATTGATTCAGCAAGTCAATGCATCGACTTTGATGTTTTGTTTATCTGAGCAATACATGATTTTGAAGTTGAAGTCAATGAGTTTTTGAACTCAGCGCATCTGATATTTACTCAGCTCTTTATTCTTCATTAATGACGTCAGAGCTTGATGATCAATGAACATCTTGATTGATAGCTCAGTCAATTTCAGCTCAGACCATCAATGCTTGAATGCTTGAATGATCATTAGTAATTTCTTGTCATAAATCTTGTAATTGCACTCAGCAAGACTCAGATTCTTGCTGTAGTAAATCATTGAGTGCAATGTTTCTTCGTCATCATACTGAGAAAGTATGTCATTGTTGACGTAGTTGAATGAGTCTGTTTCAAGAATAGTCTTTTTATTCTGATCAAAATGACGAAGAATAAATGCTTAAGTCATTTGTTTCTTCATATGATCAAAGATCATTTGACAAGCGTAATCTTATTCAAATATCATCTCTTTTTGAGTGAGTTGAATTATTGATTGAACAATCTTCGAGAAGTTCTTTATAAAGCGACGATAGAAATTGCAGAAGTCAATAAAGAACTGCATCTGAGTAAGATTTGTAAAAGTAGATCATTCAACAACTGCTTGTATCTTTCAAAGATTCATCTTCAGTTTCTCAATGAATAGCAATAGTTCTAAAAAGCTGATTTCTTGAACATGAAACTTGCATTTGTTTATATTCATCTGTAGATTGATCTCTTGTAGTTTATGTAAAACTAGTCATACATGTTTCTTATGTTTTTTCAATGTTTTGCTGTAAATGATAATGTCATTTAAATAAATCTGACAAAACTGATGTAGATAATCAAACAGCACGTCGTTCATATAGTATTAATAGAAAGTTAAGTCGTTGATTAATTTGAAAGATATCACGTGATATTTGTAAAAATCAAAAAAGATAATAAAGATAGTCAAATCTTCGCTTCTTGAATGCATGTGTAGTTTGTTGAAGATGACTATTATATTCAATCAAGTCAGATACTTACTATCTTGAATATGAGCGAGAGTTTCGTTTATTAAGAATAAAAGATAATGATCTCGTTTGATTAAAGCATTGAGCTTTCTATAATTGATGCAAAAACGCAAACTATCATCTTTCTTTTCAATGAATAATATGAGCAAAGTGTATGAGATCAAGCTAAAAGATATAAAGCTCTTATTCAGATGTTTAATCAGGTAATTCTTCATCTTTTGAAGCTTGTAATCAGACATATGATAGAAACAACTTCAAGAAAATGTTTTCTCGTTGATTAACTCAATTTTATGATCATAGAGATGATAAGAAAATAGTTGATCAGTCATCGCTCAATCAAACACGTTTAAATAATCATGATATTTCAAAGAAAGCTTAGCTTTGACTTCTTTCAAGATCTTTTCATGTAAAAGCTCTTGTAAATTTACATCTTTGAGTTTATTTCTAGCTGTTTGTAAAAGTCGATTGATTTTCGTGATGATGATCACAAAAGTAGTCACATTCAATCATTTGACTAGTGATTTATATGCTGCAGTCTTTATCATTGCTATGTTCATTGAATTGAAAGATGAAGCAAGATTGACTGAATTAGATGATTTCATGATTTTACTGAATGAAGATGACTTTTCGCTGAGTTGAGTGACAACAGAAAAGATAAATCTCTTTAGTATTTGAGTAGAGATTGAACTCTTCTGTTCTATTGCAATTTTCTTGCTTGAAAAAACAGTTGAATGAGCTTTGATAGAAGCTTTGATATGAGCTTTAAAACTAGAAAATTGAAGATGATTATCTTTCATATCAATAGTTATTTTGATCTTGTTCATTCATGTTTTTTCAAGAATCATCTGATGCTGATTCAATTGAGTAATCAGCATAAAAATGAAACATTTTATATAATCTTGAACGGTCAGATTTGAATAAATTGCATGAGTAATGAGCTTTTTTGCATAATGATCATCAAATTCTCTTATTGACTTGAACTTGATTAAAGATAATGATTTAATTTGCAAATGATCATAAATATTCTGCGCGATTAATTCATCAATAAATGAATAGTCAGCTTCTTCAATGTCAATCAATGACTTTAATAAGTAATTAATTTCATTACTAAATAATACACATTTAGTAATCAAAGATTTTGAAGCAAAAAGATCATTTGAACTGCTCATTGTTGAAGAAATTAACACATCTTTCATTGCATCTTTGATGAAAATCACTCATTTTTTGTCTTATTCTTTGATTTCTCTGTAAATAATTTCTTCTCTTCTTTCAACATGATGATCTTATTAAGACGAAAGATGAATGCATGAAATGTCAAAGTACTAGTCTTCAGCTGAAAACAGTTCTTTGAAAGATGACTTAATACTTTGCAGTTAAAGCAAATGATTAACATTCTTGATCATTCAGATTCAAGAGTGAAAAAAGTAGCGAGTTAAACATAGTTAGTAATTAAGACTGAAGTTGATATCAACGAAGAAATAAAACATTTTTTCGAAGCTGCTATCAATTTGACTATTTATTACTCATCATGTAACTGATAATTGACTTGTTGTTTATTATTCATATCTTGAAGAAAAATCTTGAGCTTATCAAGTGAGTTAAATTCTATGAGCTAAATTGATAACACATTCTGAAGATGATTGTTGATTTTATTCTGAATATCATTCATCAAAGTGATATTGTTGTAGTTCAGAAAGCTGAATATTTTAGTAAATTCTGAATAGAAAGAGTTGAAAGACTTGTTGAGCTGCTTCAGAGCAACATATTTGCAACAACACTTTCAAATCAAATTCTGATCTTTATAAATTTCTTTCAGATGTTTCAGTAACTCTGATAGTAACTGATAAAGTGAGAAAGCATTAATACAATGCTTTGCATAAATTTGCTGATCAGCATCATCTTCTAGTCTGAAAATTACATAAACAATACAAATCTTTTCAGTAGAATAATGATTTACATTGACATTGAGCTTGTCAGCTATTTTGATGTTTCATGTTTCTTAAATAAAGTTATTTGTTTCAATAAAAATGAGTGAATTCAAAAGCTTAATAAACTTGTGATAATTGTTTCTGTTTTCAGATAGAGTAAAAGATTCTTGTTAAAAGTGAGCTTTGAAAGTTGAGCTTCATTCAACTTTCTGATTAATTCATTGCTCAGCTGACTGAGTATCTTGATGAAGCATAAATCAATCAGCTTGACGTTGTTTCACTCTGAAGTTCAATCACTCATCTTGTAACTGATTGATCTTTTTCTCTAGTTCATCATTCTTATTAAAAGTGACTTCTAGTTGTTTTGCTCTCTTTTTATGATCATCTTGTATGAGAAGTCAATATTCATTGAGTTGTAAAGTCAAGTCTTGCTGACTTTGAAGCTTATGCAGTATATTGATGACTTTGCTGAGTTGATTACTGACTTAATGAAACAGTTGTTCTTTGATGTTTATGTTTCATATAATGACAGTCTTTTCAACTTCAATTAAAGCATTGATGAGTAGAAGTGAAACTCTTTTATTGACAATGCTTTTAAGCAGATGAGTTGTTTAAAACTCAACTGACTTGACATCATGTATCATGATGAAAGAAGATAGATGAAAGATTAATGTTTTTAATTGATGTTTTTTGATGAGTGAAAATTCAAAGAATTTCTTGTGAATTTCAAATAATAATTGAATGCTTTATTTGAAGAATTTCTTGCAAATAGAATGATGAAAATGAATGTAGAATTGAAGAATTTCTTGCAATTTAAAATGATGATGCAAATTTGAAGAATTTCTTGCAAATTTTTCTTACTGAATAGATTGTTTCATATCATTTATTCATTGATAGCAGAGTAGTTGATGAGCATTTATCTAATGTTAGAAGTCAGTATAGAGTGAGTCAATATGAGTATCATTTAACTAGAAGATAAATGCTAAGAAAGAAAGATAGTTACAGAAAAGAGATTGATTACATATGTGTATTTCTCAGTCAACGCTAAACTTAATAAAAACTAGTTGAGATGACAAAGCGAGAATAAATCTGACAAGACTAGAAGACTGAGTCTGACAAGGCTAGAATCATGACATGATTGATCATTTAAACAAAGAATTCATTTTCTTTAGCTTTGCATCATACATCTCGCTTATTTTGTTCATTAAAAAGAAAGATGATAGTCTGTGTTTCTGCGTTAATTACAGAAAGCTTAATGCTTTAATCAAATGAAATCACTATTCTTTATCATTGATAAATGAGATTCTTACTTATATACAAGAAAGTAAGTATCTGACTTGATTAAACATCATTGTCATGTTTAACAAACTATGCATGCATTCAGATAATGAAGAATCAACGTCACATAACTTAATAACAGTTCTTGAAGCTGTATTAAAACAAGATTGTTAAAGATCTGTTTAAAATGAGTTAAATAAAAGTATCATTTAACTAAAAGATAAATGCTAAGAAAGAAAGATAGTTACAGAAAAGAAGTTGACTACATATATGTGTTTCTCAGTCAACGTTAGACTCAATAAAAATTAATCAAGATGACTAAGTGAGAATAAATTTAACAAGACTAGAAAACTGAGTCTGACAAGACTAGAATCATGACATTACTCTTTCTCTTCAATGATTCATGTTCACATGAATGTATTTTCTGCTCAACTCAATTGATTACTCAATCATAATTTCACAGACTCAGATTTATTAAATCATGATTGATTAAAATTAGCGCGATTTGTTTGAGTATTGAATATAAAAATCATCAATGATCTTCTGAGTGTTCATAAATTCATCATCATCAACGTTGTATCAATTGAGATCATTATCATAGTCATTTCATTTGACTTTATACTGAAGTCATCTATGATATCAACGAAAATTCAATATATCATCGATTTTTCACTCATCTTCATCATTTATTATTATTGAATCTGAGAGTTCATTCTTTTGATCAGGCAAGAAATCATCAACGACAGAACAAAGCAGAACAGAATGAAATACATCATGAACATGCATAGACTCTGATAATTTCAGTTTATATGAAGAGTTGATGAGATTTAAATTGATGAAAGAATTGAGCATTTTGTCATTTAACTTCTTAAAAGATCTCGCTGTAATGATGTTTCTTTCATTCAGAAACATCTTTGATTCAATCTTATAATTGATTTTCTTTCTATGTTTATTAACTTGATTCATCATTTGTTTTCATGTTTTGATCAGAGCTTCATGAGCAAAGATCAATATCTTGTTCATTTGTTCAAATATATTCTTGACTCAATCAATCTGCAAGCGTTCGCGAGTGCTTTCATACTCAATGATGTCAAAGTTGAAGTTCATATGAGAATGAAAGTTCTTGTTTATGAAGAAGAGAATTAAGAAAATGATTGATGACAAGACATTATTGTTGACAAACTCAATTATGAATAGTCACTTAAATCAGTCGTTCTGCATATATGAACAGAAGAATCAAAGATATCGCTCAACGTTCTAATTAACATGTTCACTTTAATCATTGATTTGAGAATGATAAATGATGAACAATCAAAGAAAAATGTTCAGTCATTTGCAAAGAAACTTTCATAGTATAAAGATGAATTGCGAATCTCGATCAGATACTATGAAGCTTGATAAATCATGAGTTTAATATACTCATTAAATCAGCATTTCAGCTGTCTTTTTGACAGTGATATTTTCATCATCAATGATGCAAAAGATATAATGTCTTTTCTTTAATAATTTGCAGATGATTATCAGAATAACGTTGTACTTACTTAAATTAAATAAATCAATAATGAAGTTCATTGCTATGTTTTGTCATCGCTGTTCAGATATTGATAAAGATTGAAGCAAGTCATTTGATTTATCTTTAAATATCTTTAAGCGTTAACAGATATAGCAGTTTTGAATATATTGATTTATCGTTTTTCGCATAAATGATTAATAGTAGTTTCGCTTTATGACTTTTACAGTTCTAAGAATATCAGAATGATTAGTTGATGATTGATCATATATCTCATGAATCAGATTCATTTGTAGAAACTCATTGAACGAGATTCATAACTGACTATCATGATACAAGATTTCATTCTGAGTTCAACAATTCTTTAATTTGATATCTTCATATTATGTCTCATCTCTTGCTATTGCTTCGCGAAGTAGCATACAATTCTCATTAATTTCATTAATTTCAAGAATCTGTTTATAAATTAATTCATCAATGTTCTTCTTTAAATCAGCAATTTTCATTCAATTCAATGTGAGAATTGTAGTTCACTGATAGTAACATCATTCATTTTCAAGACTTTTAGAAACTGAATTGACTTAATGAGTCAATGCATCAACTTTGATATTTTGTTTATCTGAACAATACATGATTTTGAAGTTGAAGTCAATGAGCTTTTGTATTCAATGCATTTAACGTTTACTTAGCTTTTTATCTTTCATTAATGATGTTAAAGCTTAATGATTATCACAATTCTAGTCTTGTTAGACTTAGTCTTTTAGTCTTGTCAGATTTATTCTCGCTTCATCATCTTAACTAGTTTCTATTGAGTCTAGCGTTGACTGAGAAATATATATATGTAGTCAATCTCTTTTCTGTAACTATCTTTCTTTCTTAGCATTTATCTTTTAGTTAAATGACACTCATATTGACTCACTTTATGCTGGTTTCTAACATTAGATAAATGCTTATCAACTACTCTGCTATCAATGAATAAATGATATAAAACAATCTATTCAGTAAGAAAAATTTGCAAGAAATTCTTCAAATTTGCATCATCATTTTAGATTGCAAGAAATTCTTTAATTCTACACTCATTTTCATCATTCTATTTGCAAGAAATTCTTCAAATAAAGCACTCAATTATTATTTGAAATTCACAAGAAATTCTTTGAATTTTCACTGATTAAAAAACATTAATTCAAAACATTAATTTCTCATTTACTTTTATCTCAACAACTTTTATCTTCTTTCATCATAATATACAACATTAAGTCAGTTGAATCTTGAACAACTCATCTGCTTAAAAGCATTGTTAATAGAAGAGTTTCACTTCTACTTATTAATGCTTCAGTCAAAGCTGAGAAAGTTATCATTGCATGAAACATAAACATTGAAGAACAACTGTTTCATTGAGTCAGCAATTAATTCAGCAAAGTCATTAATATGCTGCATAAGCTTTGAAGTTAGTAAAACTTGATTTTACAACTCAATGAACATTGACTTTTCATACAAAACAATCATAAAAAAAGAGTAAAACAACTAAAAGTCGCTTTTAATAAGAATAATGAGCTAGAGAAAAAGATCAATCAATTACAAGATGAGTGATTGAACTTCAGAATGAAACAACGTTAAGCTGATCAATCTATGTCTTGTTAAGATACTCAGTCAGCTAAGCAATGAGTCAATCAGAAAGTTGAATGAAGCTTGACTTTCAAAGCTCACTTTTAATGAGAATCTTCTACTTTATCTGAAAACAAGAATAATCATCACAAGTTCATTAAGCTTTTGAATTCACTCATCTTCATTGAAACAGATGATTCTATCTGAGAGACATGAAACATCAAAATAGCTGACAAGCTCAATGTCAATGTAAATCATTACTTTACTGAAAAGATTTGTATTGTTTATGTGATTTTCAGACTAGAAGATGATGCTGATCAGCAAATTTATGCAAAGCATCATGTTAATGCTTTCTCATTCTATCAATCATTATCAAAGTTACTGAAACATCTGAAAGAAATTTACAAAGATCAGAATCTGATTCAAAAGTGTCGTTGCAAATACATTGCTCTGAAGCAACTCAACAAGTCTTTCAGCTCTTTCTATTCAAAATTCACTAGAATATTCAGCTTTCTGAACTACAATAATATCACTCTGATGAACAACATTCAGAATAAAATCAACAATCATTTTTAAAATGCGTTGTCAATTTATCTTATAAAGTTTAGCTCACTTGATAAGCTCAAGATCTTTCTTCAAGATGTGAATAATAAACAATAAATCAATTATCAGCTACGTGATGAGCAATGAACAGTTAAATCAATAGCAGCTTCGAAAAAATGTTTTGTTTCTTCGTTGATATCAGCTTCAGTCTCAACTATTAGCTATGTTCAACTTGTTACTTTTTTCATCTTTGAATCTGAATGATCAAGAATGTCAATCATCTGCTTCAACTGCAAAGTATTGAATTATCTTTCAAAGAACTGCTTTCAGCTGAAGACTAGTACTTTAACATTTCATGCATTTATCTCTTGTCTCAATGAGATCATCATATCAAAAGAAAAGAAGAAATTATTTACAGAGAAATTAAAGAATGAGACAAAAAACTAGTGACTTTCATCAAAGATATGATGAAAGATGTGTTAATTTCTTCAACAATAAGCAGCTCAAATGATCTCTTTGCTTTGAAATTTTTGACTATTAAATGTATACTATTTAGCAATGAAATTAATTACTTATTAAAGTCATTGATTGACACTAAAGCAGCTGACTATTCATTCATTGATGAATTAATCGCGCAGAATGTTTGTGATCATTTGCAAATTGAATCATTATCTTTAATTAAGCTCAAGTCAATAAGAGAATTCAATGATCATTATGCAAAAAAGTTCATTACTTATGCAATTTATTCAAATCTGACTGTTCAAGATCATATGAAACGTTTCGCTTCTATGCTGATTACTCAATTGAGTCAGCATTAAATGATTCTTGAAAAAACATAAATGAACAAGATTGAGATGATTATTGATATGAAAGATAATTGTCTTCAATTTTCTAGTTTTAAAGCTCATATCAAAGCTTCTATCAAAGCTCATTTGACTGTTCTTTCAAGCAAGAAAATCGCGATAGAACAGAAGAGTTCAATCTTTACTTAAATACTAAAGAAATTTATCTTTTCTGTTGTCATTCAACTCAGCGAGAAGTCATCTTCATTCAGTAAAATCGTGAAATCATTTAATTTAATCAATCTCGCTTCGTCTTTCAATTCAATGAACATAGCAATGATAAAGACTGCAGCATATAAATCACTAGTTAAACGATTGAATGTGACTACTTTCGCGATCATTGTCACGAAAATCAATTAACTTTTACAAACAGCTAGAAATAAACTTAAAGATGTAAATTTACAAAAGCTTTCATATGAAGAAATCTTGAAAGAAGTCAAAGCTAAGCTTTCTTTGAAATATCATGACTATCTAAACGTGTTTGATCAAGCAATGACTGATCAACTATCTTCTCATTATCTCTATGATCATAAAATTAAGTTGATTGACGAGAAAATGTCTTCTTGAAGTCATCTCTATCATATGTCTGATTACAAGCTTCAAAAGATGAAGAATTATCTGATTAAATATCTGAATAAGAACTTTATATCTTTTAGCTTGATCTCATATGCTTCGTTCATACTATTCATCAAAAAGAAAGATGATAGTCTGCGTTTTTGCGTTAATTATAGAAAGTTCAATGCTTTAATCAAACAAGATCGTTATTTTCTATTCTTAATAGACGAAACTTTCGCTCATATTCAAGATAGCAAGTATCTGACTCAATTAAATATAATAGTTATCTTCAACAAACTACACATGCATTTGAGAAGCGAAGATTTGACTATCTTTATTATCTCTTTTGATTTTTACAAATATCATATGATGTCTTTTAAATTAATCAACGACTCAACTTTCTATCAACATTATATGAACGACGTGCTGTTTGATTATTTACATCAGTTTTGTCAGATTTATCTAGATGACATTATCATTTACAGCAAAACACTGAAGAAACATAAGAAACATGTACGACTAGTTTTATATAGACTACAAGAGATTGATCTACAGATGAATATAAACAAATGCAAGTTTTACATTTAAGAAATCAGCTTTTTAAAACTATTGCTATTCATTGAGAAACTGAAGATGAATTCTCGAAAGATATAAGCAGTTGTTGAATGATTTACTTCTACAAATCTCACTCAGATGCAATTCTTTATTGACTTCTGTAATTTCTATTGTTGCTTTATAAAGAACTTCTTGAAGATTGTTTGATCAATGATTCAATTCACTCAAAAAGAGATGATATTTGAATGAGATTATGCTTATCAAATGATCTTTAATTATATGAAGAAATGAATGACTGAAGCATTTATTCTTCGTCATTTTGATCAGAATAGAAAAACTATTCTTGAAACAAACTCATTCAACTACATCAATGATGACATACTTTCTCAGTATGATGACGAAGAAACATTGCATTTAATGATTTACTACAGCAAGAATCTGAGTCTCACTGAGTGCAATTACAAGATTTATGACAAGAAGTTACTAGCAATCATTCAAGCATTTAAGCATGAATGATCTGAGCTGAAATTGACTGAACTATCAATCAAGATGTTCATTGATCATCAAGCTCTGACATCATTAATGAAGAATAAAGAGCTGAGTAAATGTCAGATGTGCTGAGTTTAAAAGCTTGTTGACTTTAACTTCAAAATCATGTATCACTCAAATAAATAAAACATCAAAGTTGATGCATTGACTCATTAAGTCAATTCAGTTTCTAGAAGTCTTAAGAATGAATGATGTTGCTATCAGTGAACTACAATTCTGACGTTGAATTGAATGAAAATTATTGATTTGAAGAAGAAAAAGAATGATGAATCAATTTATTAATTGATTCTAAAAGTTAATAAAATCAATAAGAATTATGTTCTACTTCGTGAAGTTATATCAAAAGATGAAGCTCAATATGAAGATATTAAATTAAAAGATTGTTGAGTTCAGAACGAAATACTATATCAAGATGATCTTCTATGAGTTTTCTTTGATGAGCATCTTCAAATAAAGTTAATTCAAGAAGTTCATGATCAATCTTTTATTGATTATTTTGAAATTCTTAGAATGATGAAAGCAATAAGAAAATACTACTATTAATTCTCAATGCAAAAAACAATAAATAAATATATTTGAAACTGCTACATTTGTTAATGATCAAAAGCTTTTCAAAATAAATTTAATGAATTACTACATTCTTTACTCATACTTAAACAGCAATGAAAGAACATAGTCATGAATTTCATCATCAATTTACTCTTTTCTGAAGACAAAAACTTCATACTAACAGTGATATGTAAACTGTCAAAGAAACGACACTATATTTCTTGTTTTACTGATGATAAAGAAATCACAGCAGAAAAAACAGCTGAGCTAATGCTTCAGTGAATATATCAAATACATAATTTACTCAATTTTATTGTTTCAAATTGAAACTCTCAATTTATCTTCATTCTATGAAAGTTTCTTTACAAAAGACTGAGCATTAATCTTTAACTATTCATTGTTTATCACTCTTAAATCAATGATCAAAGTGAATGAGTTAATTAGAACATTGAAAGATATTTTCGATTCTTCTGTTCATACATGCAGAATGACTGAGCTAAGCTACTACTCATGATTAAGTTTGTTAACAATAATGCTCTGTTCTTAATCATTTTCTCGATCTCTTTCTTTCTAAACAAAGACTTTCATTCTTGTATAAGCTTTGAACTCAATACAATTGAATATGAAAGCTCTTGTGAATGCTTGCAAGTGACTAAAGTCAAGAATATATCTGAACATATGAATAAAATCTTGATGTTTGCTTGCAAATCTTTAGTCAAAACAAGAAAACAAATGATTCAACAAGTTAATAAGCATAGAAAAGAAGTTGATTATAAGATTGAATCAAAGATGTTTCTGAATGAATGAAACATCATTACAGCGAGATCTTTCAAGAAGCTAGACAATAAAATGCTCAATCTCTTCATCAATTTAGATCTCATTGACTCATTATATAAGCTGAAATTAGCAGAGACTATGCATGTTCATGATGTATTTCACTCTGATCTGCTTCGTCTCACTGTTGATGACTTTTTATCTGATCAAAAGAATGAGTCTCTTGAATCAATAGTGATAAACGACGAAAATGAATGAAAAATCAACAATATATTGAATTCTCGTTGATATCAAAGATGACTTCAGTATAAAGTCAAATGAAATGACTATGATAATAATCTCAATTGATACAACGCTGATGATGATGAATTTATGAACACTCAGAAGATAGTTGATGATTTTCATATTCAATATTTAAACAAATTGTGATAGAAGTGCTTTTGACTATTCAATCAATCAGAATTTAATGAATTTGAATCTGTTAAATCATGATTGAGTAATCAATTGAATCAAGCAGAAAATACATTCATGCAAACATGAATTGTTAAAGAGAAGAAATAATATCATGATTCTAGTCTTGTCAGACTCAATCTTCTAGTCTTGTCAGATTTATTCTCACTTCATCATCTTGATTAGTTTCTATTGAGTTTAGCGTTGACTGAGAAACACACATATGTAGTCAGTCTCTTTTCTGTAACTATCTTTCTTTCTTAGCATTTATTTTCTAGTTAAATGACACTCATATTGACTCACTTTATGCTGATCTCTAACAATGATCAGTGAACATTTTAATGAGTAACTCAGTCAATTTCAGCTCAAATCATCAATGCTTAAAGACACAAATGATTGCTAGTAATTTCTTGTCATATATTTCGTAATTGCACTCAGTGAGACTCAAATTCTTGCTATAGTAAATCATTGAATGCAATGTTTCTTCGTCGTTATATTGAGAAAGTATGTCATCATTGACGTAGTTGAATGAGTTTGTTTCAAGAATAGTCTTTCTATTCTGATCAAAATGACGAAGAATAAAGACTTCAGTTATTCATTTCTTTATATGATCAAAGATCATTTGACAAGCTTAATTTCATTCAAATATCATCTCTTTTTGAGTTAGTTAAATCAAAGAATGAACAATCTTTGAAAAGTTCTTTATAAAACGTCAATAGAAATTGCAGAAGTTAATGAAGAACTGCATCTGAATGAGATTTGTAGAAGTAAATCATTCAACTACTGCTTGTACTTTTCTGAAATTCATTTTTAGTTCTTCAATGAATAGTAATAATTTCAGAAAGAAAATTTTCTGAACATGAAACTTGCATTTGTTTATATTCATCTGAAGATCAGTCTCTCGTAGTTTATATAAAACTAATTGTACATGTTGCTTATGTTTCTTCAGTGTTTTGCTGTAAATGATAATGTCAT